>Ga0209471_1000005_pt1 | contig 277246 bp, 294 predicted proteins | sample GraSoiAngelo_128_FD_185885 | JGI IMG/M metagenome (GOLD analysis project Ga0209471, IMG submission 185885) | Grasslands soil microbial communities from the Angelo Coastal Reserve, California, USA - 14_0927_12_20cm (SPAdes) (version 2) | ecosystem: Environmental > Terrestrial > Soil >...
TTAACGCCTCGAGCCGCCGGTTGATCGCCTCGTCGAAAGCCGGCGGCCGGTCGAGGAACGAAACCGCCACCTCCGCGAAGACGTTAGTCGTGGGCTGCCCGGCGAGCCACAGCCGCATCTCGTCTGCGAAGCGCTCCGGCCCAGGCACGAGGATGAGCACCGTCTTGCCGTGCTCGACCAATGCGCGGGCCACGGCGCCGGCGACGATCGGCCAGGCCGGACGCGGCAGCCGGGCCACGTGTATCTCCGACGAGCCGCGCGCGATCCACCCCTCGAGCCTCGGCGCTGCGGCGATGACGCCCGCCCACAGCTTGCTCACGGCAATTCCTCGCAGCCCAGCGCGCCGGGCCGGTTGTAGCGGTCCATCGCGCGCTCGATGCCCGCGTCGAGGGCCAGCTCGAGGGCGTCGGCCACACCGCTGACGATGTTGGGGATGCGCTCCGCCTCAGCTTTGCTGAATCGTCCCAGCACGTAGTGCACGCCCGACTGCGAGCCCTTCCGAGCGGGCTTGCCGATCCCGACGCGAAAACGGACGAAGTCGTCGGTGCCGAGGGATTCGATGATCGAGCGGACACCGTTGTGGCCCGCGCCCGAGCCCCCGAGCCGGATGCGCATCCTGCACAGCGGAAGGTCCAGCTCGTCGTAGACGACCCACGTCTGAGCGGGCGTGAGGCCGGTGTCCTTCAGTGCTTTCGCCACCGCCTGCCCGGAGAGGTTCATGTACGTCTGGGGCAGCACGAACCACACACCGTGTGACTCCGCGCGGCCGGCGAGCGAGCGCCAGCGCTTCCTGTCGATGGGCGCGCCAAGGCGGCGGGCGAGCTCGCGCACGCACGCGAAACCGAGGTTGTGGCGCGTGTCGGCGAACTCCGACTCGGGGTTGCCGAGCCCGACGATCAGCCGCTCTTCCCTTGTTTCTTCCATGCAGACACAGCAAGGCCCGCGGCGAGCGCCGCAGACCGTGTATCGAGTCTAAAGGCGGCGCGGGGCCAGCTTGATCCCGGACGCGGCCAGGGCCGAAACAGTGAGCCGGCTCATCTCCTTCCGCTCGCTCGCGGTGGCGTGGTCCCAGCCGAGCAGGTGCAGCAGGCCATGCACCGACAGCAGCGCGACCTCGGCCCGTTCGTCGTGTCCGAACTGCCCAGCCTGGCGAATCACCGCCGGCCACGAGATCGCGATGTCGCCGACATGCTCGCCAGACCCGGCGAAAGAAAGCACGTCGGTCGCGTGATCATCCGCGGCGTAGATCCGGTTGAGGACGCGCATCTCCTCGTCGCTCGTGATCCGCACCGCGAGCGTGGCTCTGCCCTCGGGCATACGAGCCGCGACCTCCGGCAAGGCTGAGACGCGGGCCAGCACCTTGCGGACGAACGCAGGTGGGACGCCGGCCGGCACCGCCTTGACGACTTCGGCTTCCAGTACAGTCACCGTCGATGAAGATTCTCGTCACCGGAGGCGCCGGTTTCATCGGCTCGCACGTGGCCGATGCTTACATCGCCGCAGGGCACGAGGTCGCGGTGCTCGACAACCTCAGCACCGGCCGCGAGGAGAACGTCAACCCGAAAGCGGCGCTGCACCGCGTCGACATCAGGGATCTCGCCAAGGTCAACGACGCGATCGCGTCGTTCAAGCCGGACGTCGTGAATCACCACGCCGCCCAATCAGAGGTCCCCAAGTCGGTGGCCGACCCTGGCTACGACGCACATGTCAACGTCGTTGGCGGTCTGAACGTTCTGCGGGCGTGCGTCGACAACTCGGTACGCAAGGTGATCTTCAGCTCCACCGGCGGGGCGCTTTACGGCGAGCCTGACGTGGTCCCCGCCGACGAGGACCACCCGATCCGCCCGTTGTCGCCATATGGAACCAGCAAGTTCGCCTTCGAGCAATACCTCGGCACATTCGAGCGAACCTTCCATTTGAACTACACGGTGCTCCGCTACGCCAACGTGTACGGCGCGCGCCAGGACTTCTTCGCGGAAGAGGGTCGGGTGGTCGCGATCTTCGCCGGCCGGATGATCGAGGGCAAGCCGCTGACGATCGACGGCGACGGCAACCAGTCGCGTGACATGCTCCACGTCGGCGACATCGCGGCGGCGAACCTCGCCGCGCTGGAGAAGGGCGATGGAGGAACCTTTCACGTCAGCTCCGGCTTCCCGGTGACGGTCAATGACCTGTTCCGCAAGCTGTCCATCCTCACCGAGTACAAGCTCGAGCCGCGTTTCGGGCCAGGCCGCAAGGGCGACGTCTACAGGATCGCACTCGACAACACTCGCGCCAGAGAGCGGCTTGGCTGGGAGCCCCGCATCCAGCTCGAGGAGGGCCTCCGCCTCACGGTCGATTACTTCCGCGGGCAGATCGCCCGGCTGCGCTCGTCAACTTGAACGACGCCCTCACCTTCCTCCATGGCTTTGGTGCCCGCGTCCTCCTCGTCTACGCGTTGGTGCTGGGCGTCTGGGGCACCTATCACTATTTCCGCAACCAGCGGCTGAGCGGCGGCTTTCGCTCTGGGTACCTGATCATGGGAGGACTGACACCTTTGCAGGGACTGATCGGTATCGCCGCCGTCATCGCAGGCGGCACCCCGCGGGAAGGCCTGCTGCACATGGTGTACGGAGTGTTCGCCGTGATCTTCGTGCCGGGCGCGTACCTCTACTCGCGAGGCGGGACCGACCGCCGCGAGACGCTCGTCCTCGCCGCTGCGTCGTGGATCCTGGCCATCGCCTACTTCAGGGGGATCGCCACCGGGTAACGTAGGCGGGCCGATGGATCCGTCCGAACGCGTCAGCAAGACCAGGTCGCGGCCGCCTGTCCCGGCGGAGCCCGAGCGTCGGATCCTCATCACTGGCGGAGCCGGCTTTCTGGGCGTCAACGCCGCCGTTCATCTGGTCAAGGATGGCTGGTACGTGACCCTGCTCGACAACTTGAGCCGGCCCGGCACTGAACGCAACCTCAAGTGGGTGCTCACGCGCTACCCCAATCGAATCGCATTCATCAAAGAGGACGTGAGGAACGCGAGCGCTCTGCCTGAACATGTGAGCAACCAGGACGCGATCCTCCATCTCGCCGGGCAGGTCGCGGTGACTACGTCGCTGGCCGACCCGAACACCGACTTCGACATCAACGCCCGCGGCACGCTCAATGTGCTTGAGGCGGTCCGCCTCCACAACCACGACGCGCCGCTGGTGTTTGCATCCACCAATAAGGTGTACGGCAAGCTCGACCACAACAACGGCCCGTGCAAGGAAGGTCAGCCGATCGACTTTCACAGCCCGTACGGCTGCAGTAAGGGATCAGCGGACCAATACGTCAGGGATTACGCGCGCTGTTTCCAGATGAACACAGTCGTGCTTCGTCAGAGCTGCATCTACGGGTCGCATCAGTACGGCACCGAAGACCAGGGCTGGGTCGCCCACTTCGTGCACTCGATCCTTAAGGGCCGGCCGCTGACCATCTACGGCGACGGTACGCAGGTGCGCGACCTCCTCGACGCACGCGACCTGAGTAGCCTCTACGCACTCGCGATCGACAAGATCGGCATCACGCGCGGGGAGATCTACAACGTCGGCGGCGGACCGAAGAACCAGCGCAACCTGCTCGAGGTAATCGATCACATCGGCGGGCTCACCCAACGCAAGCCCGAGTACAGCTTCGCCGAGTGGCGCGAGGGCGACCAGAAGTACTACGTGAGCGACATCTCAAAAGCGCAGGTCGACCTCGGATGGGAGCCGCAGATCGCTTTCGACAGCGGTCTTCGCGACCTGATCAAATGGGCGGAGTCGGTCAGCTAGGCGTCTTCGTCCCACCGCTCGACACGTCGAGCCACGGGACTCAACAATGAGCGGCCCGTCCCAGCGACCAAGTCAGCGCCGCGCGACAGAAGGGCCGGTCGCAGGACCCACGAGATAAGTACCGCCAGGAAGACGAGCGAAAGCCACCAGGACGCCTCCTCGAAAACGGTCGGTCCGTATCTGAACACCAACGACGACCCGGCCGGCACCGAGGGCAGGGACGCGAGCATGAAATCCATCTCGCCGCCCACGAGGTCGACAGGCTGCGAACCGGCCGGCGTGACCAGGCGTGCGGACCAGCCGGGGAAAAGCGACTCCTTGAAAAGCACCAGGCTCGGGCCAGACGACGGTTGAAGCGCAAGCGTTGCCTGGTCATCGCCACTCCAGGCGGGTGTGATCGGCAATTGAGAAGCCGCCCCGGGGTCGACGGCGAACAGCCATCCAAGCTGCGCCGCCAGGAACCGAGCCTCGTCCGCCGACCCGTTGGACGAGTTGTGCGCGATCAGGTTCATGCCGCTCCACAGCACACGTCCCAGGCCCGGCGTCGAGCTTGCGACCACCACCCTGGCGCCGACGCGAACGAGCTCCGTGGCCCCGGCGCGGACCCCCGCCGACGAGCTTGCGCCCCAACCGCTTCCCTGATAAGCCAGGCTGCCGAAAGAAGGGTCCACGCCGCCCTCGACGAGGACCGGCGCCGACGCGTCGAGCGCACTCCACTGCAGCGACGTGACAGGAAGGACGCCTGGCGCCCGTCCTGCGTTCCAGTCCGGGTCGACGTACTGCCACCCCGTCTCGACGAACAACCTGCCCCCTCCGCGCACGTAGCGGTCGAGCAGCGACCAGGCAGCGGCCTGGTCGTGGTACCGGTAGCCCAGCAGGAGTAAGCCCTTGTACCGCCGCAGCTGCTGGTCGGTGTAGTCGTCGATGAACTGCGACCCGCCGCGGACCAGCCATTCGGAAACGAAAGGCAGGAGACCTTGCGTTGCCTGCTTGAAGACCGAGTTGTACAGCTCGGGGATGCTGGTCTGGGTCGCGCCCACGACGAGGACTCCAGTTCCACCGGGCCACTGCGCCGCGAGTCCTGAGGGTCGAGGATTCACAAATGCCACTGGGTCCTGGCTGACCTGCGTCCACCCCATCGCCACGTAGTCCGACGCGCGTCCGGCTTGCGCGGGAGACAGCACTACTGCGTCAATCCCCAGCGCTTGCGCGAGCTGGGTCTTGACGGTCGTCCCAGGGCTCTGCAGCATGCTGTCCTCCAACCAAGACGACAGCTCTCTCGAGGGGATGACCTGGTCGTTGTAAGAGTGGGTGATGCCCCCACCCACCAGCACGTGAAAGGCCATGTCGAGCGGTCCAATGTTGGAGTTCAGCTCCGCACGCGCGGGAGGCGACGGAAAGATCCCACCTAGCGCCGCGAGGGCCTGGCGTTTGGCCGGGCAGTCGAGGTCGCAGGAGATCTGCAGCGAACGCCACAGGCGAGGATCCACCAGCTGTTCGAGCAGAGGCGTGGAGCGCGCGCCCGCGGCGTTGTGCTGCCACAGGTCAGCCAGGCTCGGGGCTTTCGGAATGCTCGGCCCGTACGCGAGCTGAGCGCCTCCCTCGACTCGGGCGCCGAAGGCGATCACGTCCGCTGCAAGCACGACCACCATGAGCACGGGCAGCCCAGCCGCGAGGCCTGAGCGCAGAGCTGACGGCCATTTCCATCTGCGTGCCAGAAGAGTCGCGGCGACCCGCGGCGCTTCAAAGAGCCCGAGCGCGGCCAGGGCCGGCGCTGATACGGCTAGGAGCAGCTGGAGCGGCCGGTGCGCCTGGACGCCGAACTCCGCAAACCCCGGGATGACGAAGAAGGGTCTGTACAGGTCAAGGTTGGTCATGAACGCGACGCCGGCAACCCCTAGCAGCAGGAACAGTCGAGCGCGACCCTCTCTCCAGGCAAGCGGTACGGCGAGCAGCGCGGGGAGCAACACCGCGAGGCTGACGCTGTAAAGGTCGCTGACGTTGCGATCGCGAAGCGGGTGGAGCGAGAGGATGCTGGCCAGCTCGAAAGAGCTGAGCCGGCCAGGGTCGAAATTGCCCCCGGGCCCAGCCCAGTGCGAGCGAACCACGGCGAGGTACTGGACCTCCGCCCCAAGCCAGAAAGCCGAGAGGACGACCACACCCGCATAAATTGCAGGGGCGGCCACGACGATCCAGCCCCAGGCGCGGCGGAGTGACAAGCGTGGTATGGCAACGGCATAGGCGGGAACGAGGATGAGGGGCGCGGCCAGGATGTGCGGCGAGACCGTGCCCATGATGGTGGTCAAGGCGACGAACGACGCACCTCCCAAACGAAACCGCCAACCTCGGTCGCCCGCAAGCCAGGCATGGAAAAAGACGTCAAGGGCGATCACGCACGGCATGAAGAAAATCATCCCGACCCAGCTCGCGTACAGCCCGAAATGTGTCCATTCAACCCACCCGATCGGGCTCAGCAGAAACATGAAGCCGGCCGCAAGTCCTGCGAATGGGCGGCGCAGCCGCCAGTCGAAGAATGCGAACAGACCCGTCGCGGTCGCCGGCATCAGAGAGAACTGGACGATCTGGGCCCCGCCTTCGACGCTCGTCGCGAGCAGGCGTGAAGCTGCAACAGCGATCCAGTGCGCGCTGAGGGGATACCCCTCGCGGAAGGAGACCCCCATCCCGTCCCATGGGTACCACCAGGGCAGGTTGGGAAAGGCAGGCGCGACCCACTCGATGAGATGGAGGTGGAACGGCGCTTCCGAGCCGGCCATGCCTGCCCAGAGCAATTGCCAACTGAGCACATAGGCAACGAGGGCGAAAAAACCCGTGGCGACGACAAGACGCAGGGCTCCGAACGCCGCCGGTCCTGACCTAGCCAGCTGCGGCCTTCTGTGCGGACGCGCAGTCAGCGGCGGCGGGCACCGGCACGTGCACGTCCTCCAACGCCCAGCCGTACGTGTCGACGGCGCCGACCCGGGTGAACCACTCGGGGTGGTCTGCGATGAGCAGTTGATACTGCTGCTTGCTCGGGTCCACGGCCCACAAACGCGTGCGGGTCGACGTCAACCAGCACTGCATGAGCGTGTCTCCGACATCCGGTCGCCTTGCGTACGAGAAATCGGTGACGTAATAGAACGGGTCGTACAGCTGTCCGACGACGTTCCGTCCCTGAAGGCCGTGATACTCGACCATCGCGTAGAGCATGGCGGGCTTGTCCGGCGGGATGTTCAGGACGCGACCGCGATAGGCAGGCTGGTCATACACCGACATGAGCTGCGCCGCGGCGCCTTGCGACTGGGTCCACGTTTCGCGCGTCGCGCTGTAGAGGTGGAGGATGGGTCCCCACTCCAGCTGCGCGGCGAAGAGGCCGATCACGATCAGGGCCCACGCAGCAGGCACGATGCGCCGTCCCGCGCGGCGCGGCAGCAGCCAGAGAAGGGTCACCGCGCCGAGCACCGCTGCGAACTCATAAGGAAACAAGAAAAATCTCTCCTGCCAGAACCAGGACTCCCAGCTGCGCAGGTACGAGGTCAGCCCGAGGGAGAGACCCGTGTAGGCCAGATAGCCGAACCCGAAGGTGAGGAACATGTATGAAGGCGGCCGCCTCCACAACGTCAATCCAAGGCCGGCAAGGCCCGCGAGCATCAGCGCGAGCAGGAATGGACGTGCCGCCATCTGGTCAGGTGTCAGACCCGTCGAGAACTCCCACTTGCCGAAGATGTTGGCGAGCAGGTTCCAGTACACGGGATAGATCGGGTTGCCGGTGCGGTCGAGCAGCACCTTCATGTACGCGAGGATCAGCGCGATCCATGCGATGGTCGCCAGGAGGCGCTGGTGCTCGTGCGCGCGCCGAAAATACGTCGCCACGAGCATGCCGAGGCTGAAGATCCACGCCTCAGCGCGCGCCATGGCCGCCAGGGCCCACGCCACGCCGGTCCACACGCCGCGCTTTGGCCACAACCATATGCCGAGCAGCACAAGCGCGATGCCCATCGGCTCCAGGAAGCCGGTCGAGTCGATGAACACGCTCGTTGGGAGCAGCGCCGCGAAAAGGCCGGCCGCGATCGCGACCTGGAGTCCCCAGAAGCGCCGGCACAGGCTGAACACGAGGACCGCGGTCAGTGTTCCGAACAAGACGCTCACCAATCGCGCGATGACGATGTCGACCGAACCGGTCACGTAGAAGAGTCCGACGAGGAGCGCCGGATGAATGACGCCCCAGAAATAGTCGAGACCCTTCAGGTCCCACAACCGGGGCCCGCTCGGATCCCACAGACCGATCTCCTTGGTGAGGTAAGCGATCTGCCAGTGGTGGAACACGTCACCATGCCAGCCGTCGCCCGGGTTCTCGGGGTTGGTCAGGTAGAAGAGGGCGAAGAGGCGCGGCAGCAGCGCGACCGACCACACGGTGGCCAGCGCCCCCAAGGGCAGCGGGCTTGGAGTTGCTTCAGCGGCGGTAGCGTGCCGGTCGAGCTCGTCTGTCCGGCGCTCCTCATCGTCTTCGTCGGCGAGGATCCGCGGCAAGAGCCTCAAGCAGTCGCTGCCTCAGCCGCGACCTGCTCGTGCGCGCGGGCAACATCCAGCACGGCTCGCTCCATCGTGTCGACGTGCCTTTCCCAGTCGAAGCGACGGGCCCACTCGAACGCGCGCTCCCCGGCGGCCTGGTTTTCGCGGGCGTCGTCGAGCAGCCGTGTGATGCCCGCCGCGTAGTCGTTCACGTCGAGGGGCGCGGCCAGGTGCCCCGTGCGCGGCCCGACAGTGACGGTCGGGCCAGCCTGGTTCCACGCCACGACCGGCACACCCTTGGCCATCGACTCGAGCACCCCCATGCCGAAGTCTTCCTCGGGCGCCGGATAGACGTATACCGCCGCGCCTTCGTAGAGCGACTGCAGCTCCTCCTCAGTGATGGGGCCCAGGAACAGCACCGCCTCCTGGAGCCCGAGCTCGCCGACAAGCGCCTTCCAGAGCGCCGTGTGTGACGTCGCCGGGCCCGGAATCACGAGCTGGACGCGAGGATGGCTCTTGCGCACCTCGAGCATCGCGCGGATCGCGAGGTCAAACCTCTTCTGCGGATAGTGGCGGTTCGTCAGCAGCACATACGGCCGCTGGATCGGATAGCCATTGACAGTCACGCCGCCGCTGAACCGCGACTCGACCGGGAGCGGAAAGCCCGACCCTGCCACGTGGCATCCCGCAGGACAGTCGATTGCGTCGCGTCGATACGTCTTGCGGATGATGTCGCCGATGTAACCGCCGTTGACCAGCAGCTGGTCCGCCTCCTGGATGGAGCGCCTGTCAGCCCAGGCGACAAACCGGGTCGCTCGCAAGACGATCGCGGCGAGGAGGCGATAGTCGGCATTCGAGACCCACCCCGTCTGTCGGTCGATGTTGCGCGGATAGACGAGCCGGTTCGGTTGGTTGAGGTAGACCACGTAAGGCACGTCCATCAGGCGGGCCGCCCACCATGCGATCCACGCGCTGGGCTGGTTGCAGCCGACGATCGCGTCGACTCCGCGGAATCGCCACGCGTATAGGGGCATGAGCAGCGAGGTCGCCGCCATCTGCACCGCCTCGCGGAACGGAAACCAGCGCGGCAGCTGGGGCAGGAATGTCTTCACCCGCACGTCGCCGATCAAGTCCGGGTAGCACCGGGCCGCGTCGACGGTGGGCGCGAAACACTCGACCTCGTAGCCTCGCCTGCGCAGGCCCAACACCTCCTCGATGACGAGCCTCTCGCCGCCGCCGGAATAGGTGAACCCGCAGTGGAAGACAGCGATGCGACGTGGCCCTGGCACGCGCACGCGCCGCTTGCCGCCCACGAGGACCAGGCCGAAGAGGCCGAGCAAAAGTGAGTAGCCCGCCGTGATTGCGTGGTACAGCACGATCGCGCCGGCGGCCACCGCAGCGCTCAAACCCAGGCCGCCACCGAGGATGAGAGAGCCGGCCACCTCGAGGCTCCCGACGTAACCAGGGCCGGCCGGCACGGCAAACGCCAGGAGCAACGCGGGATAGGCCGCCATCGCCTTGAGCGTCGGAACCGAAATCCCGAGCGCCCAGAAGAGGAGGGTGAAGTTGAAAGCGTCGATCACGAGGGCGACCGCCGTCAGCGCCGCGAGGCGTCCGACAACAGGCGGTGTCCACAGGCCCCGGGCCACGGCGCGAAATGCGAAGGCCTGGCCTGCGATGCCGGACGCGACCGATTGCGGCAGCCGGCGCCGGATCCGAGGCGAAGCCGCGATGCGAGGCCCAATCAGCGCTGTGCCGAACACCGCCGAGAGCAGTGCGATCGCGAGGGCGGCGGCGCCAAACAGCCCGCGCGGCGCGCTGACGAGGCCGGTCGAGGCCACCAACGCGAGCACGGCGAGGACTAGCGCTACCCCGGCGAGATCGCACGCCTTGTCGATGACGATGGTGGCCAACGCAGAGCCCGATGGCACGCGGTGGCGCCGCCACAACCACCAGTACCGCGCCGCGTCTCCGGTGCGGATGGGCAGCACGTAGTTGAGCAGGCTCGCGCCGGCGTTCATCGCAAAGGCGCGGACCAGGCCGACGGGTGCGAGCGGTCGGAGCAGGATCAACCACCGCCTGGCGCGGATCAGGCTGGTGACGAGGAAAAGCACGACCATCACCGCGACCGGCCACCAGCTGTGCACACGGGCGTGGGAGAGGATCTCGGGCAGGGAGACCGTGCGGAGCCAGAGCACGAGCAGGGCGACCCCGAATGCCGTCTGCAGCCCAAGACGAAGCCAGCGGTTCACACGGTCACCTCGAGCTCAGGCGTCTGCACCACCAGAATCCAGCGCTGGGCAAAGGTCCAGAAGGCGAACAAGAAACCTACGAACACGATGGTTCCGCCGTAGTCGTGGAAGAAGACGGCGGGTGCAACCCCGATCGTCGCGGCGATCGCTGCCACTGCGGAGACCCGCAGCAGGTTGAGCAGCACCGTCGCCGCGAGGCCGATGCACACGACCTGAACGCGAGCTTCGAGCGTATGGCCGCCACGCAAGCCGGTGACCAGGCTGACCCCGAATAGGATGAGGCTCTGCCAGCCGATGCAGTTCCACGAGATGAAGAGCGTATGCATCGACCCTGCCGAGTCCCACACCACAAGATGGCTTCCAGACGTGGCGGCGCGAATGCCGGCGAGGCCGAGCAGACTCACGACCATCCGCGATTCCGCCGGTACGATCGCCTGAAGAGGGTTGTTCGCGCCGAGCTGCATCGCCCATGCGGTCAGCAGATCATCGAACGTGGTCACGAGCGGAAGCACCATCAGGAGCGCGCACGTGAGCGCGATCAGCATGAGGTTCACGTCGTCTCGATCGCGCAGTCTCATGTCCGCCTTCTGACCACGCGTGCCACGAGCAGCGGTGCGATCGCGACGAGCCCGACCAGACCGAGCAGCGACTCGGGCACGATGATGGTCGGCGGCACGACGCGCGTGTCCCCTACGCCGGCGGTGCCGCCGTAAAGCATCGACGGCTTGCCCCCGGTGCTGTGAGTGAGGGTGACCGAGACGCACAGCGAGCCGCCGGGCGGGATCACGATGGGCAGCTGGCCGGCGCTGGTGCTCACCGTGAAGGGGCTGGTCGGGTTCGCGCCACTCGCTCCATACGTGGTTGACCACGTCGTCCCCGCGTTCGGGATCGTGGCCACATACCCGCCGCAGCTCGAAGTCAATGAGACACCCGCGGAAATGCTCACGGTGTCGCTGGTGTTGCCGGAGCCGCCGCTCCAGTACATGGTGAATGTCCACACTCCCGCGGCGACGGTCTGCGCCGGCAGGTTGCTGAACGTCCAGGTCGTGGCGACGCCGCCGGCTTGCGACTGGATCTCACACGGCGGGGTCAGCGTGCCCACGTTCTGGTCGAGGGCGGTCGCGGTGCAGCCCGGCGCCGTCCCGGATCCATGAAAGTAGAGCGGGTTGCCGGCAGCGCTCACCACCGGAGCGTGCGTGGAAGCGAGAGCCAGGCCGCCAAACATCAGACCCAGCAGGCCGACGACGATCCATCCCAGCCAGCGGCGACGCGCGATCGGCCGGACTGTCTGCGTGGCCGGGAGTCGCGCCGCCGGCGGGGTCCAGCGCTGAGGGCGGCCTCGCCGGCTGGTCAGCCAGCGACGCAGTAGGTACAGCCGGCGCAGGTGACGTACCTGGTCGGTGACGTGGCCGGTCTTGGGCGTGCGGAACCACGGCCCCTCGTCCTTGCTGGTCAGTCCCTTCAGCGCAGCCCAGGCCTGGAAGGGGACCAGAGCGAAAGACAAGACCAGGGCGCCGAACACTCCCTGCACATCCCTCAGCGGCGCTTCTTCCAGGATCAACCCACCGAGGTTCATGAGCGGAAGGGCGAACACGTTGGAGAAGATCAGCGACCATCCGAGAAGCGCCGTCCACCCCGGCACGTGGGTCCGAAACACGACCTCCGAGATGAGCCAGCTGACCGAGCCGACCACGAACAATGCGGCCTGCAAGTAGTAGGTCGAGTCGTAGACGAATTCGAGCTTCTCAATGGGCGTGACCAGCGGTGATCCCATGATTGGTAGGAACCATTTGCGGACGTTGTGCGTATGCCCCTCTGCCCAACGCATCCGCTGCCGCGCCAGCCGCGCGAACGTGCTGACGCATTCGGCGGGGGTCTCCGCCCACGGCGTATAGATGACTTTGTAGCCGCGCGTGTACAGCTTGAGGGTGAGCTCCCAATCCTCTGTGATGCTGGTTCCCCAACCCACATCGCGAAGCACGTCGGCCCGGATCATGTATGCCGTGCCGGCGATCATCTTCAGGGCGCCGATCGCGTCCTGGAATGGACGCTCGATCATGTAGCTGCCCGCGTACTCGGCGCGCACGGCTTCGGTGAGCCAGCTCTCCGACTTGTTAAGGACGTGCCACTGGTAGCTCTGCACCGCGGCGACTTCGGCGCGGCGCTTGACCTGCCCCGGCTCCGACGGTGCTTCGCTCCGACCAAAGGCCGCCTCGAATCGCCGGTTCGACGCACCATCGCTGACGCGATAGAAAAAAGGCAGCAGGCGCTCGATCGAGTCCGCAAACGGGACGGAGTCAGCGTCGAAGACGACGACGTATTCCGTGCGGGGGTCCATCACCTTCAGCGCTTCGCTGAGGGCGCCGCCCTTGTAGCCGCTGCGGCTCGTCCGATGCAGGACCTTGAAACGGGGCTGGTGGCGCCAGCGCTCCAGGATCTGGACAGACTCATCCGTCGAGTCGTCGACCACCACGACCTCGTACTCCGGATACTCGAGCTGCGCGAGGGCATTCAGGAGGCGCTCGATGACGCGCTTTTCGTTGTAGGCGGCGACGTGGACGGAAACGAACGGGTGGTACCCGAGATCAAGGTGATACCCGTTGCCATTGCCATTGCCGTTGCCGTTGATGCGGGCCATTCCGTTCCCGTTGGCCTTGCTGGCGCCACCCCGGGGTCCGGCGCCGACGAGCGTGGTGAGCAGCACCATCGCGGTGCTCAGGTAGTACTTGACCGCGTAAGCGAAAAAGATCGCTCCCAGGAACAGGCCGGTGAAAGCAAACCCATAGGCGACCCAGTCCCCGCCGCTGCGGATCTTGGACTGCACGACGAGGTCTGAGAAGCCGTGGACGATGGCCACGATCGGGATGACGGCCACGACGAAGGCGAGGATGAGGACGGTATTGAGGGCGAAGCTCCACAGAAGAGAGGTAAGTCCCGAGCCGCGGCTCGGCCGCGACCCGACGAGTCGCCCCGGATCTTCTCCCGACGCCATCAGGCCGGGCCTTCGAAATAGAGAGCGGCGCGGAGCTCGGCGCTGTCGAAGCGCCGGTGTCCGCCCGGCGTCGTGACCGTGGCGTGAAGGCGGCCGCGCCGGACGGCGCGATTCAGGGTTGGCTGGCTGACGCCAAGCAGCCGAGCGGCTTCGCCGGTGGTTAAGAGACGGGCGCCATCAGGTTCGTCGAGCAGGCCGACCGCGAATGCCTCGACATCTTCCAGGCTGAACCGCCGATGCCCGCCTGGGGTGATGAGCGCTGGGTGGAGGAGGCCCTTGGCCACGGCGCGCGAAACAGTCGCCTGGCTGACGCCAAGTCGGGCTGCTACATCCTTCGAACTGATCAATCTGTGCAAGACGTTTGCTGGGGCAACGCATCATATGCGGAACGGAGTCCCCCGCAGCACCGTAGGGGCTTGGGATTCCGAGAGTGGCGCAGGCATTTCGTCGTTGAAAATATGCAAAGATCGACCCGCCCATTCGGGGATTTCGTGCCAGACTTTTCGCTGCGCAGATGTGTGCGCGGGCCTTCAGAAAGGAATCGCGGAAACTCATACTCACTTAGAACCTCACCCCCCGCAGCCAAGCTCGGAGCCGGTGTCGAGAAATCGCCCGGCCCGAGCCTTTTTTATGGCTGCCTGGTTCGCGCCTTTCACCTTCCCAGTAGCCGGTCGAGGCCGCCGGGTGGTGGGCCGGAACCCTATCGGCGGCCTTCCGCCCACTCATTCAGGGCTGCGCGCCAGGGACGGAGGGGGTGGAACCTCGTGGTCGCGAGGCAGCCGTTGAGCGGCCGCCGCGCCGGGGTCGGATAAGCCTCGCTGCTCACCGACTCGACGGTCTCGGGCCGGTCGAATGCCTCGAGCGTGGCCCGGGCAAAACCATCAAAACCGATGCAGCCCTGGTTCACCGCATGGATGATGCCCGCCGTGCCCTGCCCGGCGAGCTCGAGCGCAGCGGCGGCGAGATCTCTGGCGTAGGTCGGGTTGACCTTCTGGTCAGAGACGACGCGCAGCGGTTGGCCAGAGCGCGCTCGCTCCAGGATCCGCATGGGAAAACTCTGCGGCCCACCGAACACCGCCGCCGTGCGCACCACCAGGACGTGAGCGCCTACCTCGAGCACGTTGCGCTCGCCCGCCAGCTTGGAGCTCGCGTAGACGGAGAGTGGCGACGGTTCGTCGGCCTCGATGTAGGGCTGGTCATGTTTGCCGTCGAAGACGAAGTTGGTCGAAAAATGGACCAGCGCGACGCCATGGCGGCGGCAGGCGGCGGCCAGGATCCGCGGGCCCTCTGCGTTGACTTCGTGCGCCGCATCGGACTCTGACTCGGCGCGGTCGACCGCGTTGTAAGCGGCACAGTTGAAGACAACTTCCGGTTCGCGCTCATCAATCAGCCGGTCCACCGCCGGCGCGTCGGTGATCGAAGCCTGGGCATGACCAACGCCGCTGTCCGGCTCGAGGAGGTTCACGAGCTCGCGGCCAAGCTGTCCGTTGGCGCCGAAGACGAGAGCTTTCAGAGTGATGCTTTGTCAGCCTGCGGCGCGATCTGCTCCGAAAGCAGCGCCGTGATCTCGGACTCTGGCGCGGGCCTGCCGACCAGGAAACCTTGCGCCGCGTCACAGCCGGCCTCGATCAGCACGGCCTCCGCCATCCGGTCCTGGAGGCCTTCCGCGACTACCCGCAGACCCAGGTTGTGGCCAAGCCCGACGGCGGAACGAACGATGGCGCCTGAGTCCGCGTCGCTGCCCAGCGCAGAGACGAAGGACCGGTCGATCTTGATCTCGTTAACCGGCAGGCGCATCAGGTAGAGCAAGGATGAGTAGCCCGTGCCGAAATCGTCGAGGGCGAGGCGGACGCCGATCTCATGCAGTCGCTGCAGCGCCTTCGCTGCAGCGGCGGCCATCGCCACGCCCTCGGTGATCTCGAGCGTGAGGCGGCTCGCGTCGACTTTGAAGTTTCCAAGCGCGCGAGCGACCATCTCTTCCAGCGAGTGGTCCTCGATGTTCCGCGGCGAAACGTTGAGCGAAACGCCGACGTCGAGTCCCTGCTCGAGCCATTTGCACAGCTGGGCGAGCGCGGAATCGATGACCCATGCAGTGAGCGGATGAATGATGCCCGTCTCCTCTGCCATGGGGATGAAACGGTCCGGCGGCATCAGGCCCTCGCGCGGATGGTTCCATCTGACGAGCGCCTCGACGGTGTGAACCGCGCCAGTCGCCAGCGTCACCTGTGGCTGGTAATGGAGCACAAGCTCGCCCTGGGGGATGGCGCGGCGCAGCTCGCCGGCCAGGCCTGAGCGGCGCAGCGTCTGCGCCTCTTGCTCGGGTTGGTAGATCGCGTATCCGCCGCCGGATCGCTTGGCGACGTACATTGCAACGTCGGCACGGCGCAGCAGGGTGCCCGGATCGTCACCGTGCACCGGGTACATCGCGATCCCGATCGAAGCGCCGGTCTCGACCATCTGGTCAGCGATGGCAAACGGACCTTCGAGCGAGGCCAGGATCTTGCGGGCCGAGGCCACCACGTCTTCCGGGTGCCGGGCGTCGGTGGTGAGCACGGCAAATTCGTCGCCGCCCAGCCGCGCGATGGTGTCGGTCGCCCGCAGGACGCCGCGCAGGCGCGCCGTCACCTCTTGCAGGAGGCTGTCGCCGCGGTCATGGCCGAGGGCGTCGTTGATGTCCTTGAAGCGATCAAGGTCGAGCAGCAAGACGCCGAACATCTTTTGATTGCGCCGCGCCGCCAGCAGAGCCTGACGCAGGCGATCACCGAACAGGCTTCGGTTGGGCAGGCCGGTGAGTGCGTCGTGCAGAGCCTGGTATTCGAGGGCGTCTGTGTGCGCCTTGCGCTCCGAGATGTCCCGCAGCGTCGCGATGAACATGTGACGCGACCCGATCTGCATCGAGCTCACGACAAACTCGAGCGGGAAAAGGCTTCCGTTCTTCCGCTTGCCCATCGTCTCGTGGGCGCCGCTTACAGGCATATCCACGTTCAGCCGGCGCTGGAGATAGTTGTCGAATGCGCTGCGATGGGTGGTCGCGATGAGGATCGCGGCCTGCTCTCCAATCAGGTCCTCCTCCGAATATCCGAACAGCCTCGTCACGGCTGGATTGGCGGACTCGATCATCCCGGTCGGGTCGATGGTGGCCAGGCCGTCCGAGACGTTGTCGAGCACCGAACGCATCCGCTTTTCGCTTTCCTGCAGCGCGACCTCGGCGCGTTTGCGCTCCACGAACTCGCCGATCTGCGAGCCCACGTCGTTCATCACCGCGACCAGCCCATCGTCGAGCTCGCGCGCTGCCCACGTGTGGAGAGAGATCATGCCGACGACGCGGCGGCCGCTGCGCACCGGGAAGCCGACGATGCCGTGCAGGCCGGCGGCGACCGCGGCTGCGGAGCGTGCCGAGGGATCGCCCGACAGGTCAGGCATAGCGACCGGCGCGCCCGACTCCCAAACGCGTCCGGCAAGCCCCTCACCCCGGCGGTAGTTGACCTGTGGTGCGGTGGCCTCATACGCCGTGGTGTCGCGGCCTGGTCTCTTCCATGCAGTCACGAAATGCATCGACTCGCGTTCGTTGTCGACTTCCCAGTACTCAGCGAGCTCCCAGTCGAGCGCCCTGCACAGACCCTCGAGGACTCCAGGGGCAGCCTTGTCCCATCCAGGAGACGTGACGAGCGCCTGGGTGACTGCAAACCGCGCCGCCTGCAGCACCTCGGCGCGTTTCCTGTCGCGGATGTCCACGGCGACGGTCTGGAAATACTGCGGCTTGTTGGCGAAGTCGCGGACGAGGCGCATCGTCAGGTCGACCCACACATGCTCGCCGTCTTTGCGCGTATAGCGCTTCTCGATGCGGCGACCCTCCTCCTCGCCGGCGAGCATGCCGTGCATCGCGTCGCGCAGCGCGGCGGCGTCGTCTGGGTGCGTGATGTCGAGGAGCGCGAGCGTGCGCAGCTCAACGTCGCTGTAACCGACCAGCTCGCAGAACGCCGGGTTGACCGTGGTGATTCGTCCGTCGAGACCCGTGAACGCCATACCGGCCTGCGCCTGCTCGAAAAGGGTCCTGAAGCGAGTCTCGCTCTCGCGCTCGGCCGACTCAGCGCGCAGTTTCTCGCTGATGTCGGTGACAAGCGTCAGGACCTGGTTGCGCCTTGTAGTCAACCGGTGGATGGCCAGGTCGAGGGCTACCCGCCGACCCGACTTGGTGACCATCGTCGACGTGTAGCGGCGGGGAGCATCTCCGCCGGCGATGCGTCGTGCCAGGTTGGCGCGATACACCTCCTGGTCCTCGGGCACGGAAAGGTCGATCATCGAGGCCATTGCCGCCAGCTCCTCGCGCGTGTAGCCGGTGAGCTCGACGTACGCGTCGTTGCCCGCGACAAAGCGTCCGTTCTCCGTGATCATGATGCCCTCACCGATTTCGCTGAGGGTGGCGAGCAGCGAGCTCTGGCGCTCGACCTGGACTCCAAGGTCACGCTCGACTGACCGGCTGGTGAGCATCGCGAGGATGCCAAGGCCGATCAGCAGGAGGGTCCAGATGACGACGGCGCTCAGCGAGGTCATGAGCTGGGTGACGGCATATACCCACAGAGCGCCCAGGCCGAGGATGGCTATCCCGAACACGTAGCCGAAGCGACGCGAGTGCATCCCGACCTCGAAATGGAGGAAGACTGTCGCAAAGCTCACCGCGGCCAGCGGAGGCAGGTCGTCACCGAGCCAGTGCCCGGCTGTCCCCATCACCAGCACGGTCAGGACCGTCGCGGTCGCCATGATCGGGATCTGAGCCCGCAGGCTCGAGCCGATCGGCGACGCCTTGATCCACACGGCGAAGACGGCAAAAACCACGCCGATGCCGATGAGGACCTCCTCCTGGCGGACTACGTCGGCTGGTGGCCTGGCTTCCCAGATGCGGTAGGCGACCGCGCCGATGACGGCGGCGACGGCCACGCCGTTGACAAGGGGCAGGGTCCACGGCCGGGATGGCCGCGCCAGGCCGGTTGCAGCCCAGGCCGCACCGAACAGAGGATCAGCAGCCGGCGCCGGGGACACGCTCAGCTCTTTGGCCAACTCACAGAACGATAACGGTAGGGACCCCGATTTGAGTTCAAATCGAGCCCCGGCCGACCGTCAGGTGGGTTACTTGCCGCCCTTGGTCTGGGGCCTTTGGGGAACGGTTCGCTTGAGAGGCGGTCTGCGGCCGGCATGGAGGGGGTTCACCTTGTCGCCGTCACCGTCCTTGCCGGCGCGGTTGGCGCGACCCGCGCTCGCGTGGAGGGTGCGCAGCTTCGCCAGGCGCTCCTTTTTGGCCGCCAGGGCGGTCTTGAGAGCCTCGGAGAGCTGGGTGTCGTTCATCGGGACGACCCGGAGCCGGGCCTCCAGCTCCAGGACCTCAACTTCAGCCCTTGTCAGTTCGAGATCGATCGTTTTCGACACTGTCATCCTCTTATATACGTTTCAAAGCTACTGAACCCAATAACTACCCCGCAAGTCGCGAAGTTATGCCTTTCATCCGCATTGGACCCCGATTACGACGGTCGCCTGGGGCGAGCTGCAGTACGTCGAAGGAGCGCAAAGGCCCTGATCCGTGACCGACAGGGTCCAGACAGCGGCGTAACCGTTGATGATCCGGTTCGGGATGCTGACCATGATGTTTCCGCCATTGACGGCGAGGGCGTAGCCGGCCGGGGGCGTGGTTGCGCCTGGCGTCCAGCATCCCCGATTCGGATTCTGGGCTACCCCGAGCAGTCTCACCGTAACCGTGGATCCAGGAACCCCGCCGTCGATTGGTAGCTGGACGGTGCAGCCGGTGATGTAGTTGCCGGTGCAGTTGCCGCTCGCGAGCGATATGTGGTCGTACATCCAGAACGTCGGCGAAATCGTGGCGGTGGCGCCCATCGCGTCGGTGACCCGCACGGCGAACTTCAGGTAGCCGCTCAACCCCTTGAAAGTTCCCTTGAGGCTGAAACCCGAACCCGAGAGCGAGGTCCCGGCGGGAAGCGTCCCTCCAACGAGCGAGAACGCGTATGGCCCCATACCGCCGCTCAGCGTCCCGAAGCCACCGCAGGCCTCCACGCATCCGAGCTCGACGTTGCAGTACTTCGTGCACGCAGGGATCAGGCTCGCGGACACCGGAGCCCAGATCGAGAACCTGGCTTCCGTTGTCGCGGTGCTCTCACCGGAGTCGGCGACCTGGACCCAGAAGTCGTAGCTGCCGGCGGCGGTCGGCGTGCCGGAGATGCCCCCGTCGCCGCCGATCGCCAGGCCGGAGGGCAGCGTCCCCGAGAAGAGCCTCCAGGTGTACGGCACCACGCCTCCGGCGGCTGACAGGGCCACCGGCGCGTAAGCGACGCCGACCTCGCCGTCGTGAAACTGCCCGGCGACGAGCTGCAGCGGCGCGGTCGGGGTGGGCGACGGCGACGGAGTCGGCGACGCAAGGGTGAGACTCGTGGGCGCCGCGCAGGCGGAGAAAAGCACGAGCGCGGCCGCCATCGCAGCCATCCACATTCCTCTCACGCCTTCACCACGCACGTAACGCGGATGGGAAGTCTAAACAGAACAACACGAAACTAAGCAGGCCTTCCGCGTCGATTTGAATCGCGCTCCGCAAAGCCACACAGCCAGGACTGGAATACGCCTCGCTTTATCCAACGGCTCCCTTTGAATGTGGGAATTCAGCTCCGTTGGGCCCAGCGGCCCGAAAAGGGGAGGCTGCTCAGTCCAACGAGATTGCGTTCCGCAGCTTGTCGAAGAAGCTCTTCGGCACCTTTTCCGGCTTGCCGGTGAGGCCCCCGACTTTGCGCAGCAGCGCCTTCTGCTCCGGATCCAGATCCTTCGGGATGACGACCTGGACGACGACGTACTGGTCGCCGCGCCTCCCGCCTCGCACGTCCGGCATACCCCGACCCTGAAGCCTGAAGGACTGCCCGTTCTGGGTGCCGGCAGGGATCGCGATCTCGACCGGTCCCTCGAGGGTCGGGATCTGGATCCGGTCGCCCAGCGCTGCCTGGACCATGTTCACCCGCAGCTCGAAGATGACGTCCTGGTCGTGGCGCGCAAGCTCCATGTGGGCCTTGACGCGCAGAACGACATAGAGGTCGCCGGCGGAACCGCCGCGCACGCCCGCCTCCCCTTCCCCGCTGATCCGGATCTGTGATCCGCTGTCGACGCCGGCTGGGATCTTGACCGCGAGCCGTTTCGTCTTCTGGACCCTTCCCTGGCCGCGGCACTGAGTGCAGGGATTCTTCAAGATCCGCCCGGCGCCGGCGCAGGTCGGGCATATCGCCGTCGTCACGACCTGGCCGAAGAACGACTGCGCCGCGCGCCGGATCTGGCCCGAGCCACCGCATCCCGGACATGTCTCCTGGCCGGAGCCGGGTTCTGCCCCGCTGCCCGCGCAGCGGTCGCATGTGAACGGTCGGGTCACGTCGATCTGCTTCTCGACGCCTGTGAAAGCCTCCTCGAACGTGATCGTCAGGTCGTAGCGAAGGTCGTCACCCCGGTTCGAACGCTCGCGACGCCCGCGGGCGCCGATGCCGCCGCCGAAGAAGGTGTCGAAGATGTCGGCGAAAGGCATGTCCGTGAAATCGACGGCCGGTCCAGCCGCGCCCGCGGCAGCGTGACCGAACATGTCGTAGCTGCGCCGGCGCTCGGGATCGGACAGCACCGAGTAGGCTTCGCTCGCTTCTTTGAAGCGCGCGTGCGCCTCCATGTCGTCCGGGTAGCGGTCGGGGTGGGAGTCCATGGCGATCTTGCGAAACGCCCGCTTCAGCTCGTCAGGCGAAGCCTGCCGGCCGACGCCAAGCACCTCGTAGTAGTCGCGCTTGACTGCCACCGATCGCTAGGAGTCGTCTTCTGAACGCGCCGGGGGCCGCGCGAGCTTGACGAGCGCAGGCCGCACCACGCGGTCACGGATCCGATAGCCGCGGCGGAGCTCTGAGACAACTGTGTCCTCCGGATGTTCCGTCGACTCCTCGTGACCGACCGCCTCGTGCAGCTTGGGGTCAAATCGCGTACCGACCGAATCGATCGGCTGCAAGCCATGCGTGCCGAGCACCTCTTCGAGCTTGCGCACGCTGAGCTGCAAGCCCTTGACCCACGACTCGTCGATGCCCGCAGGCCTGTGCTCCAAGACCTTTTCGAGGTCATCAAGCACCGGGAGGAGGCGCGCGATCAGCTCCGCCGAGGCGTGCTGGATCGTTTCCAGCTGCTCCTGGCGCATGCGCTTTTTGTAGTTCTCAAAATCCGCGGCGAGGCGAAGGTACTTGTCCTTCGTTTCGGCCACAGCCGAATCGAGCTCGGCCACCTTGCTCGCGAGCGAGGCCGTGGCCGGCTCCGGCTCGTCGCTCTCGCGAGGGTCGTTGGGATGCTTGCGGGTGGTCATCGAAGTCTAGATACCGCATGCCGCATTGGTGCTAAACGCCAAGCTCGGCCATGCGGTCGCTAGCTCCGCGGGCAACGGCTTGCAAGCGCGCCACCGTCTGGCTGTACGCCATGCGCGTCGGGCCGATGACTCCCACCACGCCTTTCAGCCGGTCGGAAGGACCGTAGGTTGTCAGCACTACGGTGCAGCCCTGGAGCTGGCTCGAGGAGTTCTCCGAACCGATGACGATCTGGAGGTCGGACTCGCCGATGAGCTGCCGCAGCAGCACAGTGAGATAGCGCGTCTCCTCCAGGACCTCGAGCACCTGGGTCAAGCGAGACGATTCGGCGAACTCGGGATGCCGCAGCAGGTTGCGCACGCCGTCGTGCACGACGAGGCTCTCCGATCCCTTCTCGTAAAGGTCGAGCACTGCGATGACGCGTCCCAACAGCTCCTTCTCCAGGCCCAGCGGTGCGTCGTCATAGCGGTGACGCGCCTCGTCGCTTGCCCGACCGCCGAGCGATGTGTTGAGGCTCTCCGCCAGCCTGGTCAGTTGTGCCTGCGTCGCGGTTTCCGTCGTGCTCACCACCTGCTGGCGGAGCAGATTGCCCTCGAGGAGCAGGATGAGCAGGATCTCCTTGGGTTCGAGCGAGACCAGGTCGACGTGCTTGATCCTGGCTAGCGATCCCTGTGGTGCGCTGGCGACCGACGCGTTCTGGGTGACCGCGGCGACCGTCATCGCGACTCGCTCCACCATCCCCTCGACATCCGCCGGCGCCGCGCGCAGCTCGTCCTGGATGTAGGTCTTGATCTTGTCTGGGATCGGCTCGAGGTTCATGAGGAAGTCGACGAAGTAGCGGTAGCCGGAGTCGGTCGGCACGCGGCCGGCCGAGGTGTGTGGCTGGGCGAGGTAGCCGAGGTCGGACAGCTCGGCCAGCTCGCTGCGAATGGTGGCCGAGGAGAGGTTGACGAAGTAGCGGCTCTGGAGCGCTTGCGATCCGACCGGGACAGCGCTGGTCGTGAACTCGTGCACCACCGCGCGCAGGATTGACTGTTTTCTGTTCTCCATTCCTTTCAGCACTCTCCTATCGAGAGTGCCAATTCAGAGTACAGCGAGAGCGATCTGGTTGTGCAGGTCAAGCCCGCGCCGGGTCGGCACGACCCGGCCGTCGATCCGCCGGACAAGCCCCGCCCGCTGCAGGTGGCTGAGCTCGCGGTCGAAGCCCCCGGGGACCGCCACCCCTTCGGCGGTGCGAAGCCCGAGCATCAGCGACTCGGCCACGGCCTTCCGCGCGTCGAGCTCCTCCCCATCCGCCTTTGGTGCCGGCACCGCGGCGATGTACTCCCGCGGCTGGGCGATGTTCCACCACCGCCACGCCGAGGTGCCATCGGTGGCGTACGAATGTGCCCCCGCGCCTGCGCCGTAGACCGGCCTGCATCGCCAGTAGGACTGGTTGTGGCGCGACTCGAAACCGCCGGCTCTGGCCCAGTTCGAAACCTCGTATCGGTGGTAGCCCGCGGCCTCGAGCTCGACACACGCGGCGTCGAGCTGGTCCCACTGGAGGTCGGTCTCGACCTCAGGCACCCGTCCTTCGGCTCGCCTCCGGTAAAGGAGCGTGCCCTCTTCGAAGGAAAGGCAGTAAGTCGAGACGTGGTCCGGTGCCATCGCGATCGCGCGGCGAAGCGTGTCCAGCCACGTTTCGCGGTTCTGATACGGCACCGCGTAAATGAGGTCGATGCTGATGTTCGGCACTCCCTTCTCTCGCGCCAGGCCGTACGCGCTCGTCGCCTGCGCCGCGTCTGTCTTACGTTCGAGCACCGCCAGTGCGCGAGGGTCGAACCCCTGCACGCCGAGGCTCAAGCGATTGACGCCGCCCTCGAGCCAGGCGGCGAGCCTTGCCTCGTCGGTGCTGGCGGGGTTTGCCTCGAGAGTCACCTCGGCGTCGGGCGCGAGGTTGAAGTTGCCGCGTATGAAATCGAGCAGCCGCGCGATGAGTGGCGCCGGCAAGAGACTCGGCGTGCCGCCGCCGAGGTAGACGGTCTCCAGCTGCTGAAACGGATACCGCTCCCGGGCGAAGACGAGCTCGCGCTCCAGCGCATCGACGTAGTCGGGCATGAGCCGGTCCATCCCCGCATAGGCATTGAAGTCGCAGTACCCGCACTTGTGCTTACAGAAAGGAATGTGGACATAGAGATGCCGGAAGGCATGCAAAGCGCTCATACGCCTTTGATTGTGTAGCGCTGGCCTCGCGCCGCCTCGAGCTCTCGGCGCAGATGGTCAACCGCCTCGCGCTCGTTAGAGACAAGCTCCTTGATCCGCTGCGCCATGCGGTCTTCTACCCGCGCGATCTGATGGCCGATCTGCTCCACGTTGGCGTTCTGGCTGCGGTACCGCTCGCGCTTGCGCCACAACCGTGCGTGCTCGTCTCGCAAATCCGCAACCGAATGCTTCACCCGGCAATCCACGCACAGGCCGTTCCTGGTCTGCGAGCTCGACACCTGCTTACCGCATTCGCGGCAGAAGATCAAAAGGGTGCTCACGCTTCCCCACTTGCTGGGGCAGCCGGTCCCCCGCGAAGCGGGCGGTCTGAGGGTGACGTGATATCGGCAACCACTGCATTGCTCAATTCCCGGATACGCTCCGGTTGAATCTCGAACACCGAGTCAGGCCTCCCAGCCGCCGCCCAGACGACTCCATAACCGAAAAGATCGCGGTCCATGTAGACGGGCACGTTCGTGGCGTGCCCGAATGGCGGGACGCCGCCGATGGCGTAGCCGGTCGCCGCCCGGGCGGTTTCGGCGTCGGCCTTGACCACCGGTTCGCCCGCCAGGGCCGCAAGCCGCGGCTCGTCGAGCCGGTTCGCGCCGCTCACCAGCGCCACGACAGGGTTGCCCGCGGCGACGAAAACCAGCGACTTCACGATCTGGCCGACGTCGCACCCCACCGCGCGTGCCGCGTCGACCGCAGTGCGCGTGCCTTGCGGAAACGCCTTGACGGTCACGCCGGCCTCCGTGGCAGCGAGCCAGGACTCGAAACGATTCATCGAGGTCAAAGATAGGTTGCAATCCGCGCCCAGGGGGCGGCACCCTTGTCCGATGCTCAGCTCCCCGACGCGGGTTGTGGTCACCGGCGCGGCCGGCTTCATCGGCTCGCACCTGTGTGACCGCCTTCTCGCCGGCGGGCATGAGGTGGTCGGGATCGACAACTTCAGCGATTACTACGAGCGCAGGGTCAAGGAACAGAGTCTTCGCACCGCGCTGGCGGATCCGAAGTTCACGCTCATGCAGGCGGATCTGGTCGATGCAGATCTGAGGCAAGCCCTCGCGGGTGCGAAGGTCGTCTTCCACCTAGCCGGCCAGCCGGGCGTGCGCCCCAGCTGGGGCGACCACTTCGATCGGTACGTCCAGGACAACATCGTGGCCACCCAACGACTCCTCGAGGCGCTGCGCGAGGTGCCCATCGATCGGCTCGTTTTCGCGTCCAGCTCTTCGGTCTACGGCGACGCGGAGATGTTTCCGACCAAGGAGACGGCGCTGCCAAGACCGGTGTCACCCTACGGCATGACCAAGCTTGCCGCGGAGCATCTTGCCTTCGTCTACATGCGCACCTTCGGCGTCCCCGCCACGTCGCTCCGCTACTTCACCGTCTACGGCCCGCGCCAGCGCCCGGACATGGCCTTCTCCAGATTCATGGAGGCGATGGCCGAAAACCAGGAGATTGAGATCTTCGGCGACGGCGAGCAGACCCGTGAGTTCACGTACGTCTCAGACGCCGTCGACGGAACCATCAAGGCGGCGTCGGCCGAAGTCGTCGGCCAGATCATCAACCTCGGCGGCGGCAGCCGGGTGACAGTCAACCGGATCCTGGACACTCTTGGTGAGATCAGCGGGATAAAGCCGCGGCGACGGCACCTCCCCGCTGCGCCAGGCGAGCCGCGCCATACCGGAGCCTCGATCAACCTCGCGCGCGAGCGCCTGGGGTGGGAACCCCGTGTGTCGTTGCGCGATGGGCTCACCAAGCAGTGGGAATGGTTCCTCGCTATGTCGCCGAAGAGCCCTAGGGTCTCGTCCTCCTAGCGGAGTCCTCCGAGGGACAGCTTCCACGCGAGCGCCGTCGCCTTCATCGGTTCCTCGCACTCCCGCGACGCCGCCTCGCCATCGACGCTTGACTTGCACACGATGAGTGCCCCGTAGATGCCGGACGCAAACACGTAGTGGTAGACGCCCGCGGCCGGCGTTCCTCCGATCGGAAGGTAGGCATTCCCGATTCCATTCGAGTCCGGCGTGCCAGGGCTGAATGTGCTGGCCCAATCAGCCGCATCGGCGGCGGTCGGGAAGGTCAGTAAGCCCGTCTGCACCTCCATGTGAGTGTCGTTGTTCAGCGCATAGTCGCCGTATGCGAAGGTCTCGATTCCGGCCCGGCGCATCAACACGAGGATCGGATCCGGAAGGGCCGCGAGGATCATCACCACGAACGACTCCACTGGCAGCTGCGTCGACCCCAGGTACGTGATGTCCAGGCCTGGCGGCGGAAGGAGCTTCGGATCGACGGGACCGGACTTGGCGTGAAGCTTGCTGGTGTCCTTCACGAGAGCGATGAACTTGGTCGCGATCTTGGCAAGCTGGTCCACGGTCGGCATCGCGTCCTTGCGCGACCACACGACCTGGAGCACGATCTGGCCGATCCGGACGAACGTCCGTGTCGCGAACGGCGCGCCACCGCTCCCCTGCAGGCCGTAGTAGAGGACCTGGTCACCGACCTTCGGACTTGAAGGGGATGTCCCGTAGGCGGTCTGGAACACAGTCATCGCAGAGCTCGCCGAGGACGCTTTGTCGTAGACGGTGTAGCGGGCGAGCACCTGCTCCGCCGTGCCCATGTGGACGTATGACTGGCTGACCGTGAACTTGACAGTGGCGGGAACGGACGCCGAGTCAAGAGGCGACACTCCGAACGTGGGCGTGCCCACCCACCAGTTCTCGTCCCCAAAAAGCTTGCGGACGTCGGCTTGATTCGGGACCGCGGCGTACAGGTCGGCCGGCTTGCCGTTGAAGCCGCCTGACCCGATGGTCGCGCAGGACGACACTAACGTGGCGACCGCGACCAGGCCGACAAGCGTCCTAGTCAAGCTTGAGCACCGCCATGAACGCCTCCTGAGGGATCTCGACTGAACCGACACGCTTCATGCGACGTTTGCCTTCCTTCTGCTTTTCCAACAGTTTGCGTTTCCGGGTCACGTCGCCGCCGTAGCACTTCGCCAGCACGTCCTTGCGCATGGCGGAGACTGTTTCGCGAGCGACCACCTTACCGCCTATGGCGGCCTGGATCGGAACTTCGTAGAGCTGGCGCGGGATGATCGACTTCAACTTCTCGACAAGCCGGCGGCCCTGGGCCTGCGCCTTGCTGCGATGAGCGATGAGAGACAAGGCATCCACCGGCTCGCCTGCGACAAGGACGTCCAGCTTGACCAGGTCGGCCTCCCGGAATCCGATCATCTCGTAGTCCATCGACGCGTAGCCCTTGGAACGTGACTTGAGCTGGTCGTAGAAGTCGTGGATGATCTCGCCGAGCGGGATCTCGTACTCGATCACCACCCGGTCACCGGGGCGGTGCTCGAGGTGCTTGAAGGCGCCGCGCCGCTCCTGGCAGAGCTCCATCATCGGGCCGACGTACGTCGACGGCACGATGATGGAAAGCTTCACGAACGGCTCGGAGACGGTTTCGATCATGGTCGGGTCCGGCAGCAGGGCCGGGTTGTCGACCTCCATTACCCCGCCGCGTTTCAGCTTGACTCGATACTCGACCGTGGGCGCCGTGGTGATGAGCTCGAGCTCGAACTCACGCTCGAGGCGCTCCTGGACGATCTCGAGGTGGAGAAGGCCTAGGAACCCGCACCGAAATCCGAACCCGAGGGCCGCCGAATTTTCCGGCTCGAAAGAAAGCGCGCCATCGTTGAGCTGCAGCTTCTCCAGCGCCTCTTTCAGGTCGGCGAACTGGTCCGAATCGGTCGGAAAGAGCCCTGCGAAAACCATCGGCTTCACCTGCCGGTAACCCGGCAGCGCCGTGGTGGCGCCGTTCTCCGAGCTGGTGATGGTGTCCCCGACCCGCGCATCGACCACGTTCTTGATTGCCGCGGTCACATAGCCGACCTCGCCCGCGGTCAGCCTTTCCGCGGGCCGTGGCCGCGGCGCGAACCAACCCACCTCGTCGACGTCGTGGACCTTGCCGGTGTTCATCATCCGGATCTTCGTGTGAGGAATGATTTCGCCGTCCACGACGCGGACGTACGTGATGACGCCGCGGTAGACGTCGTAATGCGAGTCGAAAATGAGCGCACGCAGCGGCTTTGAGGGGTCGCCTCGTGGCGGCGGAACTCGCGTCACGACGGCCTCCAGGATCTGCTCGGTGCCGACGCCCAGCTTGGCCGAGGCGAAGATGACCTGGTCACGAGGGATGCCGGTCACGTCGGCGATCTCTTCAGCGACCATCTCAGGCTGGGCCGCATCGAGGTCGATCTTGTTCACGACGGGCACGATGGTCAGACCCGCCTCTACCGCCTGGTAGAGGTTTGCCAGTGTCTGCGCCTCGATGCCCTGCGCCGCGTCGACAACCAGGATGGCGCCTTCGCACGCGGCCAGAGAACGCGATACCTCGTATGCGAAGTCGACGTGGCCGGGCGTGTCGATGAGGTTGAGCTCGTATGTCTCGCCGTCGTGCGCCGGGTATCGCATCCGAACCGCCTGCAGCTTGATCGTGATCCCGCGTTCGCGCTCCAGGTCCATGGTGTCGAGGACCTGGTCCTGCATGTCGCGCTGGCTTATCGAGCCTGTGTGCTCGAGCAAGCGATCGGCCAGCGTCGATTTGCCATGGTCGATGTGGGCGATGATGCAGAAGTTCCGGACCAGCGCCTGCTTGGTGGTTACCGCCATTTAGAGTGTCCCGCCCCCGAGGTTCCCCGCATCTTCGCGTCCTAGGCGGCCGGGCGCCTGCGGCGCTGAAGGCTGCGTCAAGGGGCCCGGCGCAGCGCATCCTCCCGCGCCGTGCGCGGGGGCCCCAGTGGTTTGCGCTCCTAGCCGCGCCACCCTTTCCTTGCCTCCGGCCGCCGATGACGCGAATCTGCGAAGACGTCGGGAGCGGGACACTCAAGCGAGAATACCCACGTGGCGCTCGTGCTTGCGATCGGCGTGCTTCTCTGCCTGGCCGGCGTCGTGCTCCTGCTGAACCTTTTCGGGGCCGGCGACTACGTGATCGGGCGTGTCACCTCCCGGTATCTCGGCGACCTGCCGCCGGGCTATGCGGCGAGCAAGCGAGGCTTCCGCATCTACGCGACACTCGTGCTGGCTGTGGGCATCGTCTGCCTCGGCGTGGGCCTGCTCGGCAGCCTGGTGCCGATCGCGGCGGCTCTGATCGTCCTGGGCGCGCTCATCTTTGGAATCGCGTCGGTGATCGCAATCGCCGGCGAGGTAGAAACCGCGCGCAAGCCTAAGATCTAGGCGCGATTCGCGCCGCTGGATACACCGAGGCGCAATTCGAGCGTTCGATTCGCACCGTTGGATACACCGAGGCGCAATTCGGTTGCCTCAGCTCCCCCGGGCGGCGAGCGCGATCGCAAGTCCGACAAGGGCCGCCGTTTCCGCGCGCAGGTTGCGCGGACCAAGAGATGCGGTCGTCATTGCCAGCTCCAGCTCGCGCTGGCTCCAACCCCCCTCAGGCCCGACGAACAACGTCAGGTCACGCGGCCTGGTGAGCTCCGCGAGCCGCTGCGGCGAATCGCGGACGAGCAGGACGGGGTTTTCCTCCGCCCCGATCACCGCGTCCGCCGACGAGGCGGCCGAGACGTCGGGCACGCGGAGCCGGCCGGCCAGCATGGCCGCCTCGCGGCAGATGGTCGCCCATCGCTCGAGCTTCTCGCCGCGGCCCACGCTGCGGTCGGCGGGAAAGACGACAAATGCGAAAGCGCCCGCCTCGGTGCATCGGGACAGCACGAGCTCGAGCGCCGGCGCGGGTAGGTTGGCGACCGCGATAGTGATCCGCGCCGCCGGCTCGGGGTCATGGGCTCGCTCGGCAACGACCACGCCCTCGACTCTCTCGGGCGTGACCGAATCCAGGCGCACGGTGAGCAAGAAGCCGGCCGGGTCGACGACGTCGATCTCCTCACCGACGCGCGCCCGGAGAGATCGTGCGAGGTGACGGGCATCGCCGCCTTCGATCACCGCCCGGCCGCGTTCGCGCCTCGCGAAGAACGCAGGCAACGCCGAACTACATCACGTTGAAGGTTTCGTAGACCGCAACCGACGCGCCGCCCTTGATCACGGGGCACGTCTTGGCCAGCTTGGTGGCCTTGTCGAGCGACGGTGCCTCGATGATGCTGTAGCCGGAGGCGCGCTGACCGACCGGGCCCGTCGCGACGGTGCCGTCAGCCTTGATCTTGTTCACCCCGCCCGAAAACGGATTACCTGGATCGACCACGGCCGGTCCCAGCTTGGTGAACCAGGTCGTCCATTGCTTCATGACCCGCGCCTGCTGCGCCGGCGTGTCCGGCATGCTCCCGCCGTAATACACCAACAGATATTTCATTCTTTCGCCCTCCTGGCGGTATTCGAGCGCAAGTCAGCGATCAATGCAAGCGCTCGATTCAATCTCTCTTTGTTAGCTGGTGCATTGAGCCAGCGGTTCTGGCCTGAAGGATGCGGCAGCGGCACGATGACCGGGCGCTCGCCGAAGCTCCTGCCAATTCGGTCCTCGAGCGGGCCCGGGCCAAGAAAGCGCGCGATCGCCATCTGGCCGACCGGGATCAAGACTTTGGGCTCGAGCAAGCGCAGCTCAGCGTCGAGCCAGTGGGCGCAGTTCGCGATGCCGGCGGGCGGTGGCCGCAGGTCGCCGGTGTCGTTTTTGTTGCGCCCCGGGAAGCATCGCATCACGGCCGCGATGTAGGTCACGCGGCGGAACTCCTGGGGGTCGCGAAACCCTGCGCGGAGCATCCACCGGTCGAGCTCTTTGCCCGCGCGCCCGGAGAAGGGCCGTCGCGTCTGCCGCTCGGCCGGTCCGGGCGCCTGGCCGACGAGAAAGAACGGCGCGCCCCAATCGCCCTGGAACGTCGGGTTGGCCTCAGCGATGATCCCCTGGTCGGCGCATACGTGGCATGCCCGGCATGCGGCTTGGTGATCGAGAAGCTGGGCTCGGGCGCCGGGCGCACGCGGGGCGCCCACTCAGATCAGACGACTCGCGCCAGGCGCGGGTTCGGAGCGGCGCCCGGGATGCGACCTCTTTTTGTCATCGCCTTGCCCTCGATCTCTTTGATGTCCGCCGTGAAAGCGATCGGCGGCGCAGAGCTGATCGCCATCCCGACGCCATAAGAATGGATCGGGCACTTCGCCGCCTCGAACTGGCGAATACGTTCCGCATCCAGCCCGCCCGAGACGAAGATACCGACGTGGCCGTACCCGGCCAGGTCGAGCCGGGCCCGGACCTCCTTGACTAGATCGACCGTGACTCCGCCCCGCTCGCCGGGTGTGTCGAGGCGAACGCCGCGCAGGTGATCGCCAAGCGCCTCGGCGACCCGAAGCGATTCCTCAGCCTCGTCCTTGAAGGTGTCTACCAGCACGATGCGTAGAACGTCATCGCCCATGTGCTCGTCAAACGCAAGTGCAGCTTTCACCGTGTCGCCGAAGAGGAGGATCATCGCGTGGGGCATCGTGCCTGACGCGCCCTCCAGCCCGGCAAGCTGGGCGCCCAGCGGCGTGGCGCAGCCGGCGCACCCGCCGACCACGGCCGAATACTCCATCGTGGGACCGATCAGCGGATGCACATGGCGCGCACCGAAGCTGATCACGCGTTTGCCACCTGCCGCGTCCACGATCTCATGGGCTGCTGTCGCCCACCCGGAGCAGCTGGACAGCATGCCGAGCAGCGCAGTCTCGTATACGCCGAATCGTGAATAAGGCGCGCGCACGCGGAGCACTGTTTCCTTGGTGGTCATGATGGAGCCCTCGGCGATCGCCCAGGCCTCATCGCCATCTCGGAGCACTTCGCTGAGCAACCGCACAGCCTCCGCGACTCCGCATAGAACGCCAGGCTTGCTGGCGAAGAAGTCCATCGCGACGACAGCGTCGACGCGCGCACCGGCAAGAGTCTTCTTCGCCCGCTGGAAGTAGACGTCAGAAGCCGCTCCGCCGTAATACGCGACGAGATCGGCCGCCGGGCTGACGGCCGTGACCTGCTTCATTGCGCACTGAACTTAGCAGCCCCGGTAACATCCCGTGCCGATGGCCACGCCTTCGTCACAACAGGTGCTTGAGGCTCTCGGCCGCATCAAGGACCCCGACCTGGGCCGCGACGTGGTGAGCCTTGGCATGATCAAGGAGCTCGACGTCAGCCCCCAGGGCAAAGTCAGCTTCACCTTCGAGCTCACGACGCCGGCCTGCCCGGTGCGTGACCGGTTCAAGTCGCAGGCCGAGGACGCGGTCGGCGAGATCGCCGGCGTGACGGGCGTAGAGGTCCGCATGACCGCCAACGTGCGGCCGGCTTTTCTCCGTCCCAAGCCTTCCGAGATCCTGCCCGGGGTCAAGCAGACGATCGCCGTGGCGTCGGGCAAAGGCGGAGTCGGCAAGTCGACGGTCGCCGTAAACCTCGCCGCCGCGTTGAGCAGGAGCGGAGCCGCGGTGGGATTGCTCGATGCAGACATCTACGGCCCATCGGTGCCAGTGATGACTGGTTCGCGCAGGGTTCCGCAGCAGGCCAACGGCCGCCTCCTGCCCATCGAAGCCCACGGCATGAAGCTCATGTCGTTCGGTCAGATCAATCCCAGCGACGAGCCGACGATCTATCGCGGGCCGATGGTCGGCAAGGCGATCGAGGCCATGATGGTCCAGGTCGACTGGGGCATCCTCGACTACCTCGTGATCGACCTTCCGCCCGGCACGGGTGACGCGTCGCTCACGCTGGCGCAGGCGGTCCCGCTGACGGGCGTCGCCATCGTCTGCACGCCGCAGGACGTGGCGACCGACATCGCGATCAAAGCGTTGCAGATGTTCCGCAAGCTCAACGTCACACCTCTGGGTCTCATCGAGAACATGAGCTGGTACGTGTGCCCCGAATGTGGGCACCGGCACGAGATCTTCAGTCACGGCGGAGCAGAGGCTGCGGCGAAGCGCCTCGGCGTTCCATTTCTCGGCGCGATTCCGCTAGAAGAAGGCATCCGGGAGGATGCCGACAGCGGGACTCCGGTAGTCATTTCGCGCCCCGAGTCCGCGGGCGCGAAGGCGTTCGTGGCGATCGCGTCCCAGGTCGCCGCACGTACCTCGATCCAGTCGTTCCGCCAGCTGCCCGTGATCAACGTCCACTAGGCTGCAGGACCCCGATCCGTTTCCGACCAACGTCGACGTCGACCGCGCGCGCCAGGTGATGGAGATAGCGTGGGAAGACGGAGTTCAGTCCACTTACTCCGCCGAGCAGCTGCGATGGGCCTGCCCCTGTGCGGAATGTCGCGGTGAGGGTGGATCACCCGGAAGGTTGTCGCGTGTGAAAACGCTCAGCGACGCTGAGCTCCGCCTGAAAGACGTGACTCTTGTCGGTCAGTACGCACTGCAGATCGCATTCGAGAGCGGTCACGCGACAGGTCTCTACACGTTCTCGATGCTGCGCCAACTGGGGACAGTCGACAGGGGTTAATGGCATAATGCCGCCGGCCCGTTGTCGATATCTACGTCGCTGCCCGAACTCGAGCCTGCGCCTCCAGCCGCCCCGCCCCTGAGGCGGCCGGTACGCCGCCGTAAGCGATTCGGCCGCCGTGGCTGGCTCGCCGCCGGAATGGTCGTGCTGGTCGTGCTCGTTGGCGTAGGAGCGTTTCTCGCCTACGAAAACACGCTGCCGACGACCGTTGCCGCGAGCGTGAAAGACGGGCAGAAGGACGTGCCGACCGATGGAAGCTTCGTCCTCAAGTTCTCGCGTGGCGTGTCGATCGCCACGATCAGGGCCGCATTCTCGGTCACTCCCGCGACCGACGGCACGATCACGTCCGTGTCGGGGCAGACCGATTACGCGTGGACTCCGACCAAGCCGCTCCCCGAGCTCACCAAGTACACGGTGAGCCTGAAGCCGATCTACGACATCGGCCACCACCGCGTGGGCGCGGGTCAGTGGACGTTCACCACGATCATCATCCCGCGGGTCACCGCGATCACAGCCGGCGACGGCAGCCCACTGAAGGATGGGATGGAGATCGATCCGGGTGCGACCATGAAGCTGGCTTTCAACGACGCGATGGAACCGGTCACTGTCAAGGTGACAGTCGGCAGCCAGATCGCCAACCTCAAGTGGGCGGCGGACTACAAGAGCGCGACTTTCACCACCGCGGGACTGGCGTCGGGGCCCCTCTCGGTCCAGATCGCTCCGGGTGGTCGCGACCAGACCGGCCACATCGTCGCCTCGGCTTTCGCCTTGAAGACCGGCATCTACTGGCACGACCGAGAGCACACGACGCCGCTGCCCTATCCGGCGTTGATTCAGATCCCCAACGACGAGCTTGCGTGGGACCAGAACGGCTTGCAGGGCGCCGACATCATTTACGAGTACCTCGCTGAGGGCGGGATCGACCGCCTCACGGCGATCTATCAGAACGTGCCCGACGTGGTAGGCCCGATGCGTTCGAGCCGCTTCATCTCTTTGAAGATCGCGCGCCACTATCGCGGCCTCCTGTTTCAATCTGGTGAATCGCAGGCCACGCGCGCTCGCGCAGCGTCGGATCCGACTCCCCAGTTCTTCGACACGATCGGTTATCAGTACCGCACGAACGCGCGGTACGCGCCCGACAACCTGATGATCAACGGCGACCGCGTGCGGGCCGCCGAGGGCCTCTATGGAATCGGCGCCTACACGATCCCCAAGACGAGACCGAACCTGACAGGCGGTTCGCCGGTGAACTCGGTCAACGTCGACGAGCACTACTCGACCTACACGTACGACGCGAACACCGGCACATACACGAAGAGCGAGCTGAGTCACCAGCTTTCCGACGCGAGCCTTCACCAGCCGCTGCACATCGAGATGCTGGTGGTGGTCCACACTCGCGAATGGCTGCTCGACGTCGGTGACGGCCACGGCGCTCACATCCACGACTTTGACCTCGACACGAACGGCCGGATCGATGTCTTTTACAAGGGCCAGCAGTTTCAAGGTACGTGGGCGTCGACCGACAGCCACGGTCCTCTGACCTTCACTCTCGACAATGGCCAGCAGGTCACGCTGCCTCAAGGGCTTGTCTGGATCGACGTAGTCCGCTAGGAGGGGATAAGGCCGGTCTTGCGACCGGCCCTCGTCTGGATCGGTGGCGATTACGAACCCAGGCCGGCGACCACGTTGGAGAACACGTTTGCGATCTGCTGACCCATCGTCAGAAGAATCACGATGACGACGATCGAGACCAGAACGAGGATCAGGGCATATTCGACCATGCCCTGACCGCGCTCACCGACGTTTCTGCGACGACGCATCATTCACCACCTCCTACCTCGTTCTCCGTGCGCGCGTCACCCAAGCAGATGGCGGCGATCATTCAACGTGCGGCGAACCTCTGCCCGGCGCTCGACAAACCGCCGTTGGCCCTCTCTACGCTCCACGTCGATCCAAACCGCGACCTCCGTCTGGCGCCGATCGTCGGTCGAACGTCGCACGGCTTGGCGCTGATCGACCTCGCTGCGTCGTGACGCCGACCTCTTCTCTTCCAGCGTCTGGCTCATTTCATCTCTCCCTCGTTCCAATGTTTCACTGCACGTTGTGGACGAAATCCGGAAACAACTGCTCGATCTCAGCCGGCGTCTGGTGCCCGAGCTCCTCGAGGCGTTCGAGGATCCGTGGGCGGATTCCCGTCGGCGCAAAGCGTCCGATCACTCGGCCTTCGCCGTCGACGCCAGTGCGTATGAATCGAAAAACGTCTTGCATGGTGATCACCTCTTCCTCCATGCCGCTCACCTCGCTGACCTGCACGACCTTGCGGCTTCCGTCGCGCAGCCTTTCCAGGTGCACGACGACATTGATGGCACTGGTGATCTGCGCACGGATTGCCCGCAGTGGCAGGTCGTAACCCGCCATCATGACAAGCGTCTCGATCCTGGAAAGTGCGTCACGAGGCTTGTTGGCGTGCAGGGTCGTCATCGATCCATCGTGCCCGGTGTTCATCGCTTGCAGCATGTCCAGGGCCTCAGGACCGCGTACCTCTCCGACGACCAACCTGTCGGGCCGCATGCGTAGGGATGAGATGACGAGATCTCGGATCGTGATCTCTTTGCCATCAGGCCCGGCCGGCCTCGCCTCCAGGCGTGCAACGTGGTGCTGGCGCAGCTGCAGTTCCGCAGCGTCCTCGATGGTGACAACTCGCTCCTCGGCCGGGATGTAGCCCGAAAGCACGTTGAGGAGCGTCGTCTTCCCGCTACCCGTGCCGCCGCTGACGACGATGTTCGCCCTTGCCATGACGCAGGCCTTCAGGAATCCGAAAGCACTCTCGCTGCAGCTGCCCAGCCGAATCAGGTCAGCCATGTCAAGCGGGCCACGGACGAATCTGCGTATGTTGACCAGAGGGCCGTCGACGGCGACCGGCGGGATCGCCACATGCACGCGAGACCCATCGGCGAGGCGAGCGTCACATATGGGGTTGGCTGCATCGATTCGCCGGCCCACCGACTCGACGATGTAGCGGATCACCCCCATCAGCTCCTCATCGCTGGCGAAGCTGAGCGGAGTCAGGATGAGCTTCCCGCCTACTTCGGCGTAGATGTCCCGCGAGCCCATGACCATGATCTCTGTGACCTGGACGTTGGCCAGCAGCTGGGCGAGCGGCCCAAGCCGTGAGAAGTCCGGAGCCGGCAGGACCTCGAGCGGCGTTGTGCTCATTGGATCAACCTCACAGCAGATGGCCAGGCCCGCAGACTCGGGTCCGCGAGAATCGCCAGATTCCCGTTGCCGGTTATGGTTGCCGCCCACGCAATCACGCCGCCGGCAATGGTCGCCTGATACTGGCTGCCGCCGTTGATCGTGACGGTTGCCGCCGGCATGTAGAAGATGCCGACGAGACTTGTGAAGGCACCGCCATTGACCTTGTTGGTCGTGCATGTATTGGGTTGCGATGACTGCTCCGGACCCGGCAAGAACAGCACGACGCGCTGGAACTGATACCCGCTATAGATGTAAACGTCCCCGGTTGCGTGCAGGTCCAGGCACCCGCCGCTGGGAATGTAGAAGGTGACAGCACCGGGCACCCAGGCGCCAGGGCACGCGACATTGTTGCCAGTCGTCAGGTCAACGCAGTGGCCCTCATTGGCGCGGTCCCCGTAGGGTGGTGTGCCGGCGGGAGGATCCGCGTTGGGCAGGCCGGCCGCAAGGGGCAGCGCCTCCCAATCCGGCGGAGAGGGCTGTCCGGTCGGGCAGCTGCTGATCGTCACGCTGGAGCTGCCATTCGTGTGATTGCAGTAGGTGAGGCCTGTACATGATCCGTTTTGAGCGAGGTAAACGTTGAAGTCGGTGGCTCCGGGGTCTGCGTTCACGTCCACCTTGACGTTGCCGCTGGCTCCCAACGTCACGGTCTTGCACATTGAGGGGGCGCTCTCGCGGAGGTAGCACGTCGGGGAGACCCCGCTGCAAGACGGAACGCCGTTCGTTTCCCACCGCACCGCAGTCACTTCAACCGAATACGTCCCGAGGCCAAAGCCGGTGGTCCCCGTCGGCCTCACCGTGAATGAGCCGCTGCACGTGCCACTCAGGTCCCAGAACTGCTTCAGCGCGCGGACCGTGAGGACCGATCCGCTGGGGATGGTCCCGACCACATCCTGCTTGCTGATGCTGATCGTCGTGGCCCCCGCTACTGCGTTGGAGGCAGTGGTGAAGGTCTGCCCGCCGACCGTGATGCTGGACGCCGGCGGGATCGCCCCGGGGAGGGCGTTGACAGCAATTGATTGGACCTTGGTCCCGCTCAGGCTGCCGTTGAGCGTCGTCATGTTCGGTTGTCCCGCGGCGGCCATGTTGGGCTCGTCCGGTGGCCTCAGCTCGTTGCTGACGAAGCCGCCGTTCTGGGTGAAACCTGCGCTGAAGTCGTAGACCCCACCGGCCAGGAAGTAGCAACCGGCGCCAGTAAGACTTGGATCCACGGCATAGGTGCCTGGCTGCTCCACGCTGCCGCTTGTGGCGTTCCACGTCCGGTTGCTGGAGTTGATGGGCGGCATCAAATAGCCCGGGTCAGGCATGTTCCACCCGCTAACCTGCGCGCCTGTCACAGTCCAGGGACTTGGTGTGTTCAGCGCCGGAGGCGTCCCGCAAACATCGACGACGTTGCCGTTGACGGTCCCTCCGGCGGCGGCGCTGTTGTCAAAAATGCTGCCGTTCGACCACACGTCGCCAGTCAGCGTCGTCGTCGAATTGCCCTGGAAGGTAAGCGACGGCCCTGTTCCGTTGCAGCTACCGGGACTCAGGGTCTGGATCGCAGCCGCATTGGTTCCGGTCCCACGCGCGAGAGCCGTCGCAGTGGCGCCGATGGTCATCGTCGCCCCGTATCCCAAGACCTGCATCAACGCGATCCCGACCTGATGGCTCGCGGTCGCCCTAAACGTGACCCCGGCGATCGAATGGTTCACTGCGGCGACGGTCAGGACGTGATTGGTCGGATCGCCGAAGGTGCAGGACAGCGACATTCCAGCCTGAGTACAGGGTGGAATGCTGTATAGGCGCTCATTGTTTGCGTACTCGGTGCTGGCAGCCGCCTCGGCATGGGCGACGTCCTTGCTTGTCATGTAGTCGTACGCTGCCGCAAGTGCTGCGGCGTCGACAGAGCTCTGAAGATATCGCCGGTCGAGATATCCGCGTCCACCGTCGATGGCCAGTCCGGCAAATCCGAACAACACCACGATGATCAGGCCGATCAGTACGATCGCCTGGCCACGCTGCGCCCGCAATTGATTCGGGTTCAACTCAGTATTCCGTCTTGTAGGTCGCAGATGCGCTGAGCACAATATGGTTGGCGGTCACCTGCTGGATTAGAGGCGTGATCGGGACAAAGTTGTATCGGATCGTCACCTGGAGCGGCGCGTGGTCGTGAGCAGGGTTCGTGGCGCTACATGACCCGTTGGAGTTCGCCCATATCTGGCCTCCGGGCGCGTTTTCGAGCGCCGGGGATAAGGTTTCGAGCGACGCCGGGGCATCGGGCTCTGTGATGTAGATCCACCCTTGGTTCGAGCCAGGTATGAGCGTCGTGTCGATCGGGCCGTTGGGGCACGGGTTTGCCAGTGAGACATCGACTGCATGCTGCTTCACGGAACTCTCGACATCGCCGTTGGTCGGCAGAAGGGCCGAATCGCGAATCGCCGTGCGCGTGCCTTCATTCACCGCTTGGTTCAGAGTGGCGTAGACGTAAATGAGACGCCCAAAGTCCACGACGCCGAAGAGCAGAAGCACCAAGACGGGGGCCACGATCGCGAACTCGACGATCGCTTGAGAACGCTGGCGGTCAAGACGCGCAGATCGCACGTCAGTAACCACCGATGACCATGTGTGTGTTCGCGACTATGTGCAGAGACGCGCCCACCACGCTCGGTAGAAATCCCGAAGCGAATCCGAAGTTCATCAGAAGGATCACGTTCACGTCCTTGCCCCCATAGCTGTTGTCAGCGGGTGCCGCGGCGAGGTCCAGCCCAGGCGTGTTCGCGTAGCAGATGTAGAGCCAAGGCTGGTTTGCGTTGGTCGGATATGCCGAGTCCGCGTAAGGCGGGTTATACAGCGAGTTTCCGTCCGAGGTTGCAGGGCAAGTCGTGGTCGGGTTCTGCAGGATCGAAGACGGCAAATGGAACTTGTTCAGGTTGCAGTCAACTGACTGTTTGATTCCTGGATTTGAATTTGGGTCGCCGGTTGGATTGCCGCTCGACTCGTAAGCGCACGGGTCCTGTGACCAGCCATCCGTGTCATAGAGGCTCGGGTTCGTTCCAGGCAGTCCGCCGCCAGGAGTTGGAGGGTTGAACCAGCTCGCCTGCCGTGCCGCTTCTCGCGTCGCGCCGATAAGTCCGACATCGAAGTAAAAAACGCGACCCAGATCGATCAGACCGAACAGCAAGAGGACGAGAACGATGGCTGACGCTCCGAACTCGACCGATGATTGGCCTCGCTGGTCGGGCATCGACTAAGCACCCTTCAGAAAGTGGACTGCAAGCAGGGCCGCCGGACCGAGGAGGATGATCCAGAGGGTCGGAAAAATGCATCCGAGCATCGGAAGGAGCATCTTCAACGAGGCACGCGCGCCACGTTCTTGCGCCATCAGCATCCGTTTCTGTCGAATTTCGTCGGATTGGATGCGCAGGATTCGGCTCACGCCCGAGCCGAGCTGCTCGGACTGAATCACCGCCTGCACGAAGTTGTTGAGCTCGTCTACACCTGAGCGCTGTCCCATGTCGTTGAGCGCCTCAAGTCGGGGTCTGCCGAGCCGAACCTCCTGCAGGACTCGCCCGAACTCGTCCGCGAGAGCGTGGTCATACTTTTCGACAACCTGCTCGATGGCGGCTTCGAAGGTCAAGCCTGCCTCGACGCACACGACGAGGACGTCGATGACGTCCGGCAGATCCAGCTGCATCTGGTTGCGCCGGGACTTGACTAGCCGCCGGAGCCAGAACGTCGGTCCGTACAGGCCGACCACCGCGCCAATCGCCGCGCCCAGGGCGAGCACGATGCGGTTTTCAACAAGGACGCCGATCAAGATCGCAAGGGCACAAAGAGCAGCGGTCAGCACATAGCGGACCGCGATGAAGTCACTCGCTGACATGCCGCCAGGCCGGCCGGCGAGCTGCAGCGTCAGCTGGATCTGCTGGCGGGCCTTCTCGGGCACGGTCTGCTCGAGGAGGCGACCAACGCGCCTGATCAAGGGCTTCACGACGCGGTCGCCAAACGGCTGCTGCAGCTCGATCTCGGCGATCGTCACAGGCAGCCCCGTCTCGTAGACGCGCAGCCGGCCCTCCACAACGTCGGCGTTGCTTGGAGCTCTCGGCGTGAGGCTCCAGAACATGGCGAAGACCCCGATGGCGGCGACCACCCCAAGGAGCGATGCGACATAGAGGGCCGCCATCGTCAGACCTTGAAGTTGGTGATCCGGCGGACGAAGTAATTGCCGATGTAGATCGAGATGGCGGCCACGACCAGCAAGGCACGTCCGCCAGGATCCGTGAACATGATCCGGAAGTAGCTCGGCGTGATGACGTCGAGGATCCCCGCCACGATGAAGGGCAGGAGCGTGATGATCCAGCCCGACGCTCGCATCTGCGCGGTCAGGGCGGAGATCTGAGATTTCATCTGGATTCGCTGGCGGATGGTGTGCGAGATGCCATCCAGGATCCGCGCCAGGTTGCCGCCGGCCGTCGACTGAATAGAAATCGCGGTGACGATCAGGTCGAGGTCTTCACTCCCGACGCGCCGCACCATGTTCGCGAGCGCCGCCGGCGTGGCGGTGCCAATCTTCATCTCGCGGATTGAACGCGAGAGCTCGTCAGAGATCGGTGCAGAGGTGTTCTGCGCCACTGCTTCGATCGCTTGCGGCAGCGAGAGGCCTGCTTTCATCGCGTTCGAGAGGAGACTCAGCATGTCCGGCAACCGGGCGTTGAACGTCTTCAGCCGCCGGCCCTGCCGCCACTTCACATATCTCATCGGCAGCAGGTAAGCGATTACGCCCGCGGCGACAAAGTGCGGCTCGAAGCCGAAGCGCCACAAGGCAAGCAGGGCGCCCGCTGTCAGGAAACCGAGCTGGATCATGACAAACTCGGAAGTCCGCAGCTTGAGGTCGGCACGCGCCAGATGCTCGGCGAGGCTCAGCCCGCTGTTCAGCCGGCGGTGGCGGCGGGACCGATCCACGAGAGCCTCAAAAGGCCTGTTGATCCGGTCTCGCATCGTCGGGGGCTGGAGGCGGCCTGCTGGCCAGCCGGCCCACAACGGGCTGCCGGTTCGAGACGTCTCTGTGGCCGGGAGTGCGATCGCAAAGCCCGCCAGAAGCACGCCGGCAGCGGCAATCACGGCCAGCACCACGGTTGCGCTCACGCCAGGACCACCGCCGGCTCGAAGATGGATGGCCCTACGGATTCGCCGCGCTCGACGAAACGGTCCATGTGCTTCGACAGGTGGCCGGTCGGTACGTGAGCACCCGTTGCGTTGCCCTCATGGTCGACGCCGGACTGCCTGAACTGGAACAGCTCCTGGTACTCCATCTCGCCGTTCGTCAGACCTGTGATCTCGACGACGCTGACGATCTTGCGCTGGCCACCGCGAACCCGTTCGACCTGAACGACAAGGTCGATCGCGGAAGCGATCTGCTTCTGGACTGCGCGTGCGGGTAGGTCCGCCCCGCCCATCAGCACCATCGTTTCGAGACGGCCAAATGCGTCGTAAGGGGAGTTGGCGTGGACGGTGCTCATCGAGCCCTCGTGCCCGGTGTTCATGGCCTGCAGCATGTCGAGAGCCTCGCCGCCGCGGCACTCACCGACGATGATCCTGTCCGGGCGCATGCGCAGCGCGTTGCGCACCAGATCGCGGATACCGATCGCGCCGGTCCCTTCGACGTTGGGCGGCCGTGACTCGAGCCGGATGACGTGCTCTTGACGGAGCTGCAGCTCCGCGGAATCTTCGACTGTGACGATGCGCTCGTCCGGTGGGATGTAACCGGAAAGGATGTTGAGGAGGGTGGTCTTGCCGGAAGAGGTTCCACCCGAGACAAGGATGCTGAGCCTGCTGCGAACCGCGGCGCGAAGGTACTCGAGCATGTCGGCAGTCGCTGCTCCCATCGCCAGCAGGTCCTGCGGTCGAAGCTTTTCGCGCGAGAACTTTCGGATCGTCATGCACGGACCGTCAAGCGCAAGCGGCGGTAGCACGACGTTCACCCGGGACCCGTCGCGGAGGCGCGCATCGCACATCGGCGAGCTCTCGTCGACCCGCCGCCCGACTGTGCTGACGATGCGGTCGATCACCTGGCGGAGTTGAGCGGTACTTTCGAAGACCATCGGGCTCAGGCTCACGCGGCCGTGGCGCTCGACGTAAATCTGACTCGGGTGGTTGACCATGATCTCCGAGATCGCAGAGTCCTCCAGAAGTGGTTGAAGGGGGCCCAGGCCGAGGACCTCGTCGAGAAGCGCATCGACCAGGTGGCCGTAGTCGAGCCGGTTGACAACGAGGCCGGCGGCTTTCATGTGCTCGTCGGCGAGGCTTGTGATGCGTGCGCGCACGCCCGCGCGGTCGGTGATGTCGATCTCGTCGGCGTGGCGCTCGACCAGCAAGGTGTGAATCGCCGCCTTGGCCGCCGACAGGGTGGCCGGGACGCGGCCTGTCTTCTGGACGCTTTCCTCGGGCGGGGCGGCCGCCACCAGCGTGTCGTCCGACTTGCTTCGAGATGCTGGGATCACGCTGAATCCGGTGCCGAGAGCGACGTCGGTCACCTCCGGACGGCGGCGTGCGTCGAGTCTGTCTTTCAGAGCCACGATTCGATGAATCCCAATTCGCGAGTCAACCTTCGAAGCGCAATGACCGATGCCTGCTTCACATGCGGGCTGCGGTCCGCATTAAGTCGCTCCAGGTCCAGGATTGCCGCGCCGTCGTGGAGCACGCGGAGGGCCTTAGTTGCCGCGACCCTGACTTTCCACTCTGGGTCCGTGAGCGCGGCCAGCACCGCAGGGATCGCGGCGCTGGAACCGATCCAGCCAAGGGCGCGACAGCTGATGGCCCGCTCGCGCGGGGTCCCGTGCAGCAAGAGCGCGACGAGCGGCCCAACCGCCGTAGGCCGGCGGCGCAGGCCGGCCGCGAGCGCCGCGGCAGGCTTTACCCCCGGCCGCTGGGGCGCTCCCAAGGCCACCTCGAGAAAGAGGTCTGGGGCGGCCCGAGCCAGCGCGCCAATCAGCGTTCGGCGCGGGCCGGTTCGCTGAATCGCCCTCAGCAGCACGTGCGCGCTCTGGGACCCCCCGATCCTGCCCAGCGCGCGCGCCGCTGTGTCGGCCATCACCCGATCTTTCGACGCCAGCATCGGGGCAAGGAAGCTGACCGCCTGTGGCATGCGCAGCGCACCCAGGATCCGCGCACTGCTGCGCCGCGCAGAGACGCTCTTGGCCGAGAGACGGTCGATGGCAGAGTCCGCGATGCCGGAATTGCGAAACACAGCCATCAGGCGCAGCAGCGCGGTGCTGTCGCATCCGAGCGGCCTTGTGATCTCTTCGAGGACCGCGGCCACGTCGACGTCTCTCTGCGAGAGGTCGATGGACAGCTTCTCTCTCGGGCCATTCGCAACAGCCTCGAAACTGCGTTTCAGCGAGGCTCGCCGCAAACGGTTTCGGGCCAGGTCGATGGCGACCGCGGGTGAGGCTGGGCTCATGCAGGCTTATGGGCGCCGATGAGCGCCTCCTCCTGCAGTGCGACGCGGCCATGCGTCGCGTCAAGTAGGGTGGCGAGCCTCAGACAACCCCTGGTCATCTCGCTGCGCGCGTCGGCGGCGCTCAAGATGACCCCGTCGACCGCCGCCTGCTCAGGCCGCGTGCCGTCGAATCCGACTTCGACGTTGACCTCGCGCTTGAGCATTCGCTCGACTGCCGGTCGCGTCACTGCCGGCTTGACAGATCGATTGTTGAGAACCACCGTGAGCCGGTCGTGCGGAGTGCCGAGCTGGGTGAGGATCTCGATGGCATCGGCCGCGCTTTTGACCGCCGAAAGCTCAGGCGCTGCGACCAGCACGATGTGCTGCGTGAGGTCGAAAAGGGCAAGGGTGGAATCTGTGATGGTCACCCCGAGGTCGACGACGATGTAGCGAAAGGTCTTCCGCAGGACCGCGATCGCTCGTGTTATCAGCTCCGGCGTCACGTCGTCCGCCTCTTCTGGACGGAGGGCCCCGGGCAGGATCATCGGACCCTGGACGTGATGGAGCACAGCGCTGAGAAGGACCTCCTCGAAGGCGTCCTGGGGGACCGACCCGGTCCGAGCCAGGCAGCTTGTCGGGACCAGCCCTGCAAGCAGCGCCGAGTGCGAGTAAGGAAAGTCGAGATCGAGCAAAAGGACCTCGCCCGGGTATCGCTGCGCGAGCGCGCCGACGAGGTTGAGCGCGATGCATGTTCCGCCAGATCCACCCTTAGGTGAGTAGACGCCCACCACGGTGGCCTCCCGGAGCAGCATTCCCCACGTCGCCTGGACGCTCGTGTCCGCGTACTGGGCAAAGCGCTGCTCGGCAAGCCGCCTCAGGTCGTCGAGGATCGCGTGATAGCGACCACCAAGCACTGCGAGGAGGCTCTGCCGGTCGAGACCAAGAAGAGTGCATTCCGACTGTGCGTACACGGAGGCTTGCTGTCGTCGGTTCAGCACGCAGGCTCCTTCGCCGACAAAATCACCGGCGGCGAGGACCGCGACCGTGACCGTTCCAGGCGGCCTCTCCACGACCACGCGACAGCGGCCCTCCTCGATGAAAAAGATCGTGTCGCCAGGGTCACCCTGGAAAACGACCATCTCGCCGCTCGGAATCCGGATTCGGCGCAGGCGGCGGGCCAGGGCGCGGAGCACCGACTCCGGCATGGTGTAGAACACCGGCGCGCCCTCGAGCACGGCCAGGCGCGTGACCAGATCGTGGAAGGCGGGCCACGTGTTGTCGGGGCGCTTCTGGGCAGCCTGGTCGGAAGACTCCTTTTCGCCCGTGGCGAGCAAGGGCCGCCATGGTCCGGCGCCCCAGCCGATCTCGCGCGTGCGTGGCCTCATACGAGTTCCCGCTACCGGGCGAATCCCCACCGCGCCTCAACCTGGGTTGGGCCGATGATCCCAGGCGCCGTCGTCGGCGGGCAAGCTGAATCGGCCGGCGGCGGCGTCTGCTGGTAATCGTGGTAGGAAAGGAGCACGTACTTGAGGCTGGCGTTGAGGGTTAGCCAGGTCACGTACTGCGCATCACACTCCGACATCAGGACCGTCAAGCTGCTGGCAAGGCCCTGGGCCACGCCTTGCCTGGGCACGGTCGACTCGGGACCGACCCTCACTACGTAGACGCTTGTGAAGACAGTCCGGGTCACCGCCCGAGGGCTGGTGGCTGAGATCAACCCCGTATTGACCGTGGCGATGATGTTGATGTAGTCGCCCTGAGCGATGTAGCCGGCGACCCCTTGCTGCTCGCCAGTCGGCAAGGTGAGCGCGATGTAGCCGGTCGGGATGGGCAAAAAGCTGGATGTCGCGCCGGCGAGCAGGTCCTGATTCGAGGAGACGATGTTTGAGGTGACGACTTGGCCTTTGAGAATTTCAACTATTGCGGCGAAGCCGGTGAGGTCGGCCACGTGAGTGAAAGCCTTCGGAGGCAAGGAGTCCGATGAGACAGTGCCGTAAGTGATCATGTCGGCCGTGATCGGCTCGCGCTGCGCAATGTCTTGACTCGCAATCACAACGCGCACTGAGCCTGCCTGGTGAGACCGGCTCGCAAAAATCGCGCCGAACACCAACATCAACAGGAATGCCAGCAGGGCCAGAGCCACCCCGAGGATGAAGAGCGGCGTGCGAATTCCTGTTGCCGTTGGTTTGGACTGCCCGATGGTGGCCACTAGGAAGACCTCTCGACGGACTGGACCGACGCTACCCAGCGGCCCCCGTCCCAGTAGTCGCCCGGCTCAGTTGGCGGCTCCTGGCCAGTGACGAGGTAGGTCACCCGCCGAAGGACCAGCGTGCCCGCCATCACATCGTGAAGCGCCTGCTTGCGCGGCGTAAATGCCGGCATTAGCCAGCCCAGGCCGAGCAATAAGGTGGAAAAGACCTTGAAGAGGTAGCGAAACGCGGCTCGCCGATACGAGATCGGGTCGCCATGAACGTCTCCGACAAAAAGGTTCAGGGCGATCTTCCCCAGCGTGCCCCGCGCGGGAGAGCTCTCAAACAGGACGTAATAGGCCCACCAGATTGCGGCGGTCACCGGGACAACATTTGCCAGAGCGGGGAGGTTGGCCGGCGCGACCGCGATCACAAGCGTGCCTAGCGTCACGCCGACCGCTCCGATGATGAGCATGTCGATCAGGTGGGCGAGCAACCGGCGCCAGAAGCCGGCGTACGCGACTTCCTTCTTGAGAACCGCCGCCGATATAAGTTGCTCTCGCGGCATGATGCGTGCCGAGCGTTGCTGGCGTGCGAATGGGTGAATCTCGCCCACGCACAGTCCGCAGGGCATTTGCTGCCCCCTGGACGCGACAGCGCTTGCCGGCGTGTAATCACCTCCACGCGGTTCGGGCTGTATGGCCCCAACCTTAATGTTCCGTGCCACCCCACCTTAAAGAGGGCCAACCATCGCAACAAGGGGACATTCGTCCCGGGGCGGCATCCGCGCCCGGATGGCCTAGGACTATCGGCTCAGGGAAGCAGCGCGACGTGGACCCTGCGACGCCGATACCATCACTGTTACCGGGTGCGCGGGTTTCTGCTAGGGCTCGTAGTCCTGATGGGGCTTGTCGTCAGCATCCTGGCGGTCCGGCCCGGAGGATTTCGGAGGCAGCTTCTGCTGGCCGCGCGTCGCCTGCGAATCGCACTGGTGCTAGGCGGCGTGTTCGTTGTTGGGTCCGTGGTCATCCGCCTGGCCTTCAGGTCCGGGCCAGTCGTGGACTTCGGCCCTGCCGTGCTCGCGCTGGCCCTCGCGGTAGCTTTCCTGTTTGTGGCTCGCGATCCCGTTGAGGGTCGCGGCTAAGCCCTCGCCGCCGCGATTGGCAGCTGGCTCGCGGGCCTGAATCGAAGCGCAGCCCCGAGCACCACGCGCCTGATGGCGATGAGCCAGGCCGCGACCAACAGCGGCAGGATCGTGATCAGCAGCCACCACAGAGGGTCCGGGACGGCTGCGCGAAATGCGCTCGGCGTCTTGGCCGCCGGCGCCTTGATGACGGGAACAAGGCTGCCGGCAGGAGACAGCAAGGAGCTGCCCGGCGCGGGATCTGCGCCTTGCGAGACCGGAACATTTGCCGGCTGGCTGTGCGGTGCGGGGGTTGGGGCGGGGTTCGGCGACGGGATGGGCACCGGCGGATTCTTGGGATGCTTGAGCTGGCCGTAATGGTGACCGTGGTTGTTCGGATTGGCGTCCGCATACACCGGAATGGCCGACACGATCAAGAACAGCAGTGACGTCAGCAGGCATGTGGCCGCGACGTGTGGTGAAACGCGCTTCAAGGGCACCCTCCTCTCTCGGGAGAGAACTGTAACCACGGCCGTTCTCCAGTGGATTAGGACTTTGGTCCCATCAAAGTGGGCATAAGCTCGGAACTAGCGCCTTATCATCGGCGCGCTTTGCCATTCACCGCCGAGGACCTGGCCCGGACCGCTTTGGTGCGCATCTTGCCGCGCAGCCGTTACCGGCTGGCCGCGCCGACCGACGCCCGCTTTCAGTCTTTCGCGGCGAACACGACGAGAATCGCGTACCGCCAGCAGGGCGCTACACCTTCCTTTCTTTTGTTCTCGGGGCCGGGGCAGAATCCGCATGGCGCGGCAATGGCCGCGGCCTCGTGGGCGGAGCAGAACTGGCGGCCCAACGCGATCCAGCGCAAGGTCCGGCCGGGCGTCGTGGTCGTGCACGTCGCCCCCGGCAACCAGCTAACCCCCGCAGGACAGGTCAGCGGAGCGGTGGTGCCGGCGGCCGTGTGGACGGTCGACGCGGCGGTGGGCAAAGTCCAGGCGACCGGCAGGCCGCCCGGATCGCCGTCGGCCGGCGAGGTGAGGCAGGCGGCAAACGCGCTCATGCGAGGCGAGCCGGCGCCGACCCTGGGCGAGCTCGACCTGGCGGAAAGAGGCGTTATGCAGCTCCGCACCGTCTCCATGCCGCGTGCCGTGAGTGGGCTGCTGGGCCTCTTTCTTTTCTACTTTGCGCTGCGCTACGGGATCGGAGGTCTGTTGAGCCTGATGATCCTGCCGAACCTGCTCGGCGCAGGCACCGAGCCGACGAACACCGGCAAGCTGCTCGTTGTCGCGCAGCTCGTCGTCAACGCACTCCTGCTCGCGGGAATAGTTCTGGGTGTGGGCCTTCTCCTCAACTTCCGCAACATGGCTTTTCGCGTCCCCGGGTTCTCGAGCGGATCAACCACCACTCGCAATGTGTCATGGGGCGCCTACATCGCGGCGATGATCGTCCTAGCTGTGACGCTCGACGGCGTGCTTCCGGCGGCAGAGCACAGGAGCCTGGTCAATCCCAACCCAAACCAGTACACGCACGTTGCGGCCACCATCACCGACGACGGCGGCGAGACTTACGTCGTTGTGAACGGGGACCTGACTGTCGATCTATCGGGCTGGCCGCAGTCGGAGTGGTCCGGAGTGCAGGTCACGACGAGCAACCCAAGCGTGCTCTCCCTGGATTCGAAGCCGGCGGCAAGCGGACCGCCGATCGCCACGTTCACCGCCCACCAGGCCGGGGCCTCACGCGTGAACGCGACGTCGGCCGACGGGCGGTACTCGTTCCAGCTGCGAGTCGACGTCGGACCGCAGCCGACCTAGGCTCGGGCTGCGTCCTTCAGCGACGTGATGTACTGCGACGCGGCCACGGCCGCGGTCGTCCCATCGCCTACCGCTGTGGCGATCTGCTTGGTCAGCTGCGCGCGCACGTCGCCAACCGCCCAGATACCGTCCACCGAGGTCTGCATGTTGCGGTCGGTCAGGATATAGCCCGCCTGGTCGTGGTCGACGTGCACCTTCAAGAGCGCCGAGTTGGGCACGAAGCCGACAAAGATGAACACTCCGCCGACCTTCAGCTCCTTCACCGTTCCGTGCTGCTCGTAGCGCACGGCCTGGACCTTGGCGTCCCCTTCGATCTCCTTGACGTGCGCGTCAAAGATGAACTCGATCTTCTTGTTCTCCCGGGCCCGCTCGATGAGGATCGGCTGGGCACGAAGCTCGCTTCGGCGATGCAGGATGTAGACCTTCGAGGCGTAGCGGGTCAGGAAGTCGCCCTCCTCGACTGCGGCGTCTCCCCCACCGATGACGGCCAGCTCCTGGCCTTTGAAAAAGGCCCCGTCGCACACGGCGCAGTAGCTGACCCCTCGGCCCGACAACTCCTTCTCGCCCGGAACCTGTAGGTAGCGAGGGAGGCCGCCGGCGGCCATGATCAGGGCCGGGGCGCGCAGCTCTTCGCCGGACTCGAGGCGGACGACCTTCGTGTTGCCCTCGACATCGATCTCATGGACCGGCTCGAAGTCGCGGACCTCGACACCGAACTTCCGGGCGTGCTCGCCCATCTTCATGGCGAGCTCGGAGCCCAGGATCGAGTCGAAACCGGGGTAATCCTCGACCAGCTCGGTATTCAGCAGCTGGCCGCCGAGCGGCCCACGGTCGAGCACGGCGGTCTTCAGGTTCATCCTCGCCGTGTAGAGGGCCGCAGCCAGCCCGGCCGGGCCGCCCCCCACGATGATGACGTCGTACTCGCTCATTGCCTTAACAAGAATTGTTCCCGGGGGGGTGGGTATTCCTAACTCGATGCCGCCGGGCTTTCTAGCCGTGCTGGTAGCGAACTCCGAAACCACCGCGCGGGGCGTGGCAGGAGATGTTGTCAAAGGGGCAGCCGATGGAGCAGGCCCCACACTCGATGCAGTTCCCGAAGCTGACCAGGGTCTTCTTCTGCTCTTCGTTCCACTCGTAGACGCCGGCCGGACAGAAGTGGGTGCAGTACTTGCCGGTGCACTTCGAGAGGCAGACGTTCTGGTCGACGATCTCGATGTGTGGCTTGCCGGTGTCCTCGTTGTACTTGACGGTGAATAGCTTGTCGGTCAGCTTTTCCATCAACCCGCTCCAAACCTCTCCCAGATCCGGCACATCAGGCGGACCGTGTTGACGTAATCGGCGGTCCGGATGTTCTCGTTCGGGGCGTGGATTCGATTGTCCGGCCGTCCAACGCCTACCGGCAGGACCGTCGGGATGCCAAGGTCCGCAACCACCGGGTGCATGGGGCCCGTCGCCGGCATGAAGGGCCAGAGCACGGGCTCACCGTACATCTCGCGGACAGACTCGATCGCCGACCGGGCGATGGCCGAGCTCGGGTCAGATCGCGCTGGTTTTTCGCCTTCCCCTGCCAGGATCTCGACCCGGCCGAACCCGTGCCGGTCGAGGTGCTTGCGCAGCAGGTCGAGCACGTCGTCCGGGTCCTGGGCGGGGATCAGCCGGAAGTCGAGCTTCGCCGTCGCCTCCGCCGGGAGGACCGTCTTAGAGCCGGGCCCCTGGTAGCCGGTCGTGATGCCGGCGATGTTGCAGGTGGGCAAGAACAGCATCTGCTCGATCACCTGGTCCGCTTTCGGGTCGCGCACCAGCTTGTCAAACCCGACGAGGTTGCGTCGCTTCTCGATCTCCGGGTCGATGCCGGCCATCATCCGGCGGTCCGCGTCGGTGGGCTGGACGACCTTGTCGTAAAAGCCTTCGATCTTGATGTTCATGTCCTGGTCGCGCAGGCTCGCCAGCGCGCCGACGAGGTACATCGCAGCGGATGGATAGATGGACGCGAAGCCGGAATGCTGGTCGAAATCGAGCTGTTTGACACGGAGGTTGACGTAGAGCAAGCCGCGGCAGCCGAACTGCAGCGTCGGCCGGCCGGCGTCGTCAAACGAAGCCCCCGACTCCCACAAGCATCCGTCAGCGCGCAGCTTGGCGGCATGGTCGTGCGCGATCTTCTGGAAGGTCTTCGACCCGATCTCCTCCTCCCCCTCGATGAGAAACCGCAGCGTCACCGGCACCTCGCCGAGCTCCTTCAGCGTCTCAACTGCGTGGATTCGCGCCATGACGTCCGCCTTGTCGTCGGCGACGCCGCGCGCGACGATGCGTCCGTCTTGCTCCGCGGGTTCGAATGGCGGCGACTTCCAGAGGTCGAGCGGATCGACCGGCTGCACGTCGTAGTGCTCGTAGAGGAGGAGCTTCCGGCGGCCGGCGCCGGGAACCTCGGCGTAGAGCGCCGGCATCCCGCCTCCGTCCAGAGTCTCGACTCGGTCGGTGAATTTGGCCAGCCGGCCGGCCAGCCAGTCTCGGGCCGGCTGCACTGCGTCGAGCCCGTGGTTGGAGATGCTGGGGAATGAACAGAGCTCTTTGAGCTCATCGACAAAGCGCCGCGAATGCTTCTCGATGTACGCGTCCACCGCGCTGGTTGAGATCACCAGGCCATCGTAACCTTCTAGCAATGAACGAGGCAGCGGAGGAATTTCACTTCTCGCCTCGGCCAAACCGAGCCGCGGAGATCAACTGGCATACGTGGTCGCAAGGGGCCTTCGACGAGGCGCGAGAGACAAGCCGGCCCATCCTTCTCTCCATCTCCGCCGTGTGGTGCCACTGGTGCCACGTGATGGACGAAACCACGTATTCGCATCCGGCCGTGATCGATCTCATCAACCGCGAGTACGTGCCAGTCCGCGTCGACAACGACGTCCGCCCTGACATCAACCAGCGCTACAACATGGGCGGCTGGCCCAGCACCGCCTTCCTGACCCCGTCGGGCGACATCCTCACCGGCGCCACGTACATGCCGCCCGACCAGATGGCAAGCGCACTTCTGCGAATCGCGGATTACTACCGTTCCAACCAGGCCGAGGTGGCGAGCCGCGTGCTGGAGGCGCGGAAGCGAGCCGCCTCCGGAGTCGCGCGAAGCGCGGGCCAGCTCGAACCCGGCCTGGTCGATCTCATCCTCGACGCGGTCAGGTCGGCCTACGACCAGGAGTACGGAGGCTTCGGCGGCGCGCCGAAGTTTCCCCAGACCGACGCGATCCTGCTGCTGCTCGAGCAGTCCGTTCTGCGGTCGGACCCCGAGCTGCGCCGCATGGCCGAGCACACGCTGGAGCGCATGACAGGCGGCGGGACGTACGACCAGGTCGCGGGTGGTTTCTTCCGCTACTCGACGACGCAGGACTGGAGCGTCCCGCATTTCGAGAAGATGCTCGAAGACCATGCGGCTTTGGTCGAAGCGCTTGCCGCGGCCGGCAAAACGGACGCGCTGGACAGGACGACCGCGTATCTCGACCGCGTGCTGCGCGACCCCAAGACCGGGCTTTATGCTGGCAGCCAGGACGCCGACGAGCACTACTACTCGATGGATGCGGAGGAGCGCCGCGCCGCCGCCGCGCCATACATCGACCGCCGCGTCTACACCGCGTGGAACGCTGCGCTCGCGATCGCTTACCTCGACGCGGCGCTGCGCCTCGACCGCCCGATTTTGCGCGAGAACGCGGGCAAGCTTCTGGATTCGCTCTTCAGGCGTGCGTACCGCCGCGGCGAGGGCATGTCACATGCCGAGGGGGTCAGTGGCCAGCTGGGCGACCAGGTGTGGGCGCTGTGGGCCGCGCTGCGCGCCCACCAGCATGGCCTGGGCGGCGACTGGATGGCGATCGCGGAGGACCTGGCGACCCACATCGAAGCCACTTACGCAGACCAGGAGCTGGGAGGTTACCTCGACCACGCCGGTGACGAAGAGCTCGGGCGCCTCGGCGAGCGGATCAAGCCGCTGGCGGAAAACTCGGTCGCGGCGATGGCCCTGATCGAGCTCGACATCGTGTTGGGCGACCCGTCGTCGCCGTACCGCGACCGGGCGCGCCGCGCCCTTGAGTCGGTGGCCGCGCTGCCGCGCCAGTACGGGCTGATGGCCGCGGTATTCGCGCGAGCGCTCGACCGCATGGGCCACGCGATCAAGATCACCACCAGAAACTCTGACCTCGCGCGCGCCGGAGTGGTCGCGCATCCCTACGCCGTCCTCGACCCGGCGGGCGATCAACGCGCAGTCGTCTGCGCGGGGACAATATGCTTGGCGCCGGTGTCCACACCCGACGCCGTCAAGGAAGCGATCCAACAAGCATCGACCTCGCGTGCCTGAGAGTCGTCGTCACTTCGCGCATCGGGTCGACTCGGCACTAGACGACCCAAGCCTCCAGAAGGCTTTGGTCGGCGCCATGACCGGTCTGCGCGGCCGCCGCAACGCCGCTTTCGAGAGCTTCGACTTCGCCAAGGGTCGTGCGGACTTGAAGCGCCGGCGTCAGGCCAACCTCGATCGACTCCCCGAGCTGCTCGAGCAGTTCACAGAGCGCCTTGCCGCTGTCGGAGGCGCGGTGCATCTCGCGAAGGACGCGACGGAGGCTCGCGACATCATCGGCCAGCTGTGCTGGAACGCGGGGAGCAGTTTGCCCGCCGGAGCTCGCATGGTCGTGACGAAGGTCAAGTCGATGGCAAGCGAGGAGATCGAGCTGAACCCGTATCTCGAGGGACTCGGCATCGAAGTCGTCGAGACCGACCTCGGCGAGCGGATGGTGCAGCTCACGCACACACATCCGTCGCACCTCATCGCGCCGGCGATCCACCTGACCAAAGAAGACGCGGCCGAGGTGTTCGGCACTGAGCCGACGGTCGAAGCGATACAGCAACACGCGCGCGATTCGTTACGCAAGAAGTTCATCGACGCGATGGTGGGAATCTCCGGCGCTAACATGGCCATCGCCGAGACAGGCACCATCGTGCTGGTCACCAACGAAGGCAACGCAGACCTCACGACGACCCTACCCCCCGTCCACATCGCGCTGTTCGGCATCGACAAGTTGGTGGCATCGCTGGACGACGCAGTTGCAGTGCTGCGCATGTTGCCGCGCAGCGGCACCGGCCAGATCATCTCCAGCTACGTCAACTGGATCACAGGTCCGTCGCGCTCGGCCGACATCGAGCAGTCCCTGACCATCGGGGTGCACGGGCCGCGCGAGCTGCACTGCGTGATCCTCGACAACGGCCGCGAGAAGATGCTCGATGACCCGATCTTTCGCGACGCCCTCACATGCATCCGGTGCGGCGCATGTTCCAACGCCTGCCCACCGTTCATGGCGGTCAGCGGCCATCAGTTCGGCCATATCTATAACGGGCCGATCGGTCTTGTCCTGACTCCCTTCCACCATGGGCTTAACACGGCTGACCTGCCCAACACGCTCTGCGTTCAATGCAACGCGTGCCAGGAGATCTGCCCTGTCGATATCCCGCTGCCGCGGCAGATCCTCGAGCATCGCCGCGCAGGCCGCAAGTCGCTCCGCAAGCAAGCGCTGGTTGGCGTCTGGAAGAAACCCAAGGTTGCGGATCGTTTGCTGCGGACGGCGGCCCCGTTCACGAGCCTTGTGCCCGGCACGCCGCGCCTCGCCCAGACGCCTTATCGCGACAGGGTGCATTCCAGCCGGGTGGACGGGGAGCCGCTGACGATCTTCGCCTCCTGCCTGGCCGACCGGGTGTGGCCGGAGTCGGCGGTGGCGCTCGAGCGGATAGCGACAGCGGCGGGCTTCCGGGTTGGATTTCCCAAGGAGCAGTGGTGTTGCGGCCTGATCGCCGCCAATGCGGGCGACTTCGCGGCGGGCGCTGACCTGTCGGGTGACCTTGCGGCTTCCCTTCGAGATTCCAAGGGTTTGATCGTGACGCCCTCGGCTTCCTGCTTCGGCGCCTTCACGATAGACGCGCCGGACTGGGGCGCCAAGTCCGACCAAGGCGTGCGCGACCGGATGCGCGACTCGACCCGGTTCGTGCTCCAGCTCCTGGAGTCGAACGAGAAGCTGGTCGAGGCGAAGCGCATGAGCCTGAAGATCGCTTACCACGATTCCTGCCAGAGCCTCCGGCAACTCGGTCTGAGGAGCGAGCCGCGGCGGGTCCTCGAGCTCGCAGGCTACGAGGTCGTCGACCTGCCCGACATCGCCAACTGCTGTGGCTTCGGCGGCACCTTCAGCCTCGAGTGGCCGCGAGTCGCGGACCGCCTGGCGGAGTGGAAGCTCGATGCCATCGCGAAGACGGGCTGTGAGGTGATCGCATCAGACAACCCGGGCTGCCTGATGCACATCGACGCCGCGGCCCGGAAGCGTCACATGAAGCTGCGTGTGGCCCACGTGCTGGAGCTGGTCGCCGAACACCTGGCCTGACAGCCCCGCGCTTTACGCTTAACGCTGCCGTGAAGATCACCCTGGTCTCGGCGGGGCCCGCCGAGCTGAACGTCGACGCCCTCGCGGTACCCGTCGTCACCGGTCAGCGCCTGGCCGGTGCGGCACTCGAGCTCGACCGGGTGATGGGTGGCGTGCTCTCCGAGATGGTCGTCAACGCGGAGTTCAGGGGCCGGATCCACGAGGTCCTTCCGATCCCGGCCCAGGGCAAGATCAAGCCCCGCCGCGTGATCCTCTACGGTCTCGGCGCGCTCCACGACCTCGACGGCCAGCGCCTTCGCTCCGCCCACCACGAGCTCGTCCGGGCTTCGCGCACCTGGGGCTACAAGCGCATGGCGATCCTGAGGACCGACCCGTTAGGCATGGACAGCCTGAAGGCCGTGGTCGAAGGCTCGGTCATGGGTACGTTCGAGCGTCGCTCGCGACAGACCGGCGCAGCGCCTGAGCGGCGCGAGATCGACGAGATCGTCCTCGCCGGCTTCGGCACTGGGCGCGAGCGGGAAGTCGTGGCCGCGCAGGAGAACGGGGAGGCCACCAACCGCGCCCGTGAGTGGCAGAACGCCCCACCGAACGAGCTGACCCCCGACGCGCTGGCGCAAGAGGCGATGCGTATCGCGCAGCGGCACAACATGGAGATCGAGATCCTCGGACCGGCCGAGCTGAAGAGCGGAGGCTATAACCTGCTGCTCGGAGTCGGCGCCGGGTCGGCCAAGCCTCCACGGCTCATCCGGGTCCGCCACCACGGCAACCACCAGGAAGGCACTGCCAACGGCAAGACTCTCGCAATCATCGGTAAGGGCATCACCTTCGACGCCGGTGGCATCTCGCTCAAAGACCCTGACCACATGAGCCAGATGAAGGACGACATGTCGGGTGCAGCCGCCGTGCTTTCGGCGATTGACGTGATCGCCTCACGCAAGCTCCCGCTCGACGTGATGGCGGTCATCGCGGCGGCCGAGAACATGCCGGGGCCGACAGCCCAGCGGCCGGGTGACGTGATGGTCAGCGCCGATGGAAAGACAGTCGAGGTCGTCAACACCGACGCCGAGGGCAGGCTGGTCCTCGCCGACGCACTGACGCACGCGCTGCGCAACGGCGCCACCCACCTCATCGACCTGGCCACGCTCACGGGCGCCGCGACGGTAGCGATCGGCCACGCAGCCAGCGCAGCTGTGAGCAACGACGACGAGTTCTGGTCTGTTGTCGACCAGGCCTCGCGCGAGGCGGGCGACCGCGTCTGGCGCCTGCCGATCTATGCCGACTACCGCATCCTGCTGCGCAGCCAGATCGCCGACCTGCGCAACGCCGAGTATGGAGAGGCCGGGACCATCATGGGCGGTATGTTCATCGCCGAGTTCGCCGGCGGCAAGCCATGGGCCCACATCGACATCGCCGCCTCGGCCTGGAACACGAACCTCGAGCTGACCACAGTGCTGCGGGGCCCGAGCGGGGCCGGCACACGGCTGTGCATCGAGCTGGCGGAGCTCATGGCGGCCCGTGTCGCGGAACTCAAAACAGTGGCTGAGCGTTAACACAAAGGTGGCCATCCTCGAGACGATCCGTTCGCCCGCCGATCTCAAAGCACTCGACCAGCCCAGGCTGACCCAGCTAGCTTCCGAGGTGCGGGCTTTCCTGGTCGAGCAGACCTCGAAAACGGGCGGGCACCTATCGCCGAATCTGGGCGTGGTCGAGCTCACATTCGCCCTGCACCGAGTCTTCGACAGCCCGACCGACGCGATCGTGTGGGACACGGGTCACCAGGCCTATGTGCACAAGCTGATCACCGGCCGGGCGGCTCAGTTCGGAGGTCTGCGCCAGGCGGGTGGGCTGTCGGGCTACCCGTCGCGCCAGGAGTCCGACCATGACCTAGTGGAGAACAGCCATGCCTCGACCTCTTTGAGCTACGCGCTCGGCATCGCCGAGGCGCGGCTGCGCAAGCGCCACCCTGGGTTCGTGGTGGCGGTCATCGGCGACGGCGCCCTCACAGGCGGGATGGCTTATGAGGCGCTCAATCAGATCGCCCACCTGCAGCCGCCGAACCTGATCATCGTGATCAACGACAACGGCCGCTCCTACGCTCCGACCGTGGGCGGCCTTGCCCGCCATCTGTCGCAGCTGCGCGTCGACCCTCGATACGAGCGGATCAAGGACGACATCTCGCGCTTGCTGCGAGACCTTCCGCTGGTCGGCGCGACCGCTGACCAGGCTGCGTACCGGGTCAAGGAAGGTTTGAAGCAGCTGCTCCAGCCGTCGACGATGTTCGAAAGCCTCGGCATCAAGTACGCCGGGTTGGTGGACGGGCATGACGAGCCGGCCCTGGAAGAAGTCCTCACACGTGCGAAGAAATTGCGGGAGCCGGTGGTCGTGCACGTGGTGACGGAAAAGGGACACGGCTACGGCCCAGCGGTCGAGGATGAGGTGGACAAGCTCCACGGCGTGAGCGCGTTCGACCCACTAACAGGGCGGCCGCGTTCGACCGAGGTCACGTACACGGACGTCTTCGGCGAGGCTTTGATGAGCGCTGCAGCGCGAAGACCCGAGGTCTGTGCGATCACTGCCGCGATGGCGTCGTCGACCGGTCTCTTGAACTTCGCGAAGGAGTTTCCCGACCGTTTCTTCGACGTTGGCATCTGCGAGCAGCATGCCGTCACCTTCTCAGCCGGCCTCGCGCTGGCCGGCATGCACCCGGTGGTCTGCATCTACTCGACGTTCCTCGCCCGCGCTTTCGACCAGACGATCATGGACGTCGCGCTGCACAAGCTTCCCGTGGTCTTCGTTATCGATCGGGCGGGTGTCACCGGCCCAGACGGCGCGTCGCACCACGGGATCTTCGACCTCTCCTACCTGCGCCTCATCCCAAACCTCAAGATCGCCGCCCCAAAGGACGCGACTGAGCTGTGCGCGTTGCTCGAGACGGCGCTGGCCACGGATGGACCAATCGCGATCCGATATCCGAAAGGACCGGTTCCATCAACCCCGGACCTGCCGGTGGAGCCGCTGCCGGTCGGCCGGTGGGAGGAGCTGAGGAAGGGCGGCGATGCTGTGATCTTCGCCGTAGGCCGGATGGTCGAGGTCGCGGGCGAGGCCGCGGAGCGCCTCGAGATGCAGGGCGTCTCGTGCGCGGTCGTCAATGCGCGTTGGGTCAAGCCGGTCGACCCGCGCATCGCAGACTGGGCGCGCACGCATCCGCTGGTCATCACGGTCGAGGACAACGTGGGGACCGGCGGCTTTGGAGGCGCCGTCCTCGAGGCTCTCGCGCCGCACGGCCTGGCTGGCCGCGTTCGCAACCTCGCGCTGCCCGACGAGTTCCTGCCCCACGGCAAGGCGGCAGACATCCTCCGCGAGCATGGCCTCGACGCAGCTGGGATCGCGAAGTCGGTCTACGAGGCCGTCCGGGGCCGCGTCCCCGAAAAGACCTAGAGCTTCCTTCTCCCGGAAAAGCCTTCGCCGATCCGATGCCAGTGCTCGACGCGCTCCTCGCCGAGCTTCCAGCACAGCTCAACCAGCTCACCTTCGCGATACGACGGAAAATCGATGAGTCCTTCGAGCGGTCCTTTGAGCTGGATGCCCATGCTGTTGAGGCTGAGTACCGCCTTGAGCAGCTCCTCTTCGGCCCCGTGCACGGCGTCTTGAGCTTGCTGCTGCCGCTCGCGGTCTGAGCCGTTGGCGCCAGGTCGCTGCATCGCGTAGTCGGCCATCCGGAGCTGCTCTTCCAGGTCGGGCCGCAGCGCTGAGAGCTCCGCGATCTGCGCCACGATGGGGCGAACGCGAGGCAGCTCGCGATTTGCCTCCTCAACCGTGTACGTGCGGAGCCTCTGCACCGCTCAACGATACTTCGTTCGATGGACGCCACGGCCATGAAACGTCGCCTCGCTGAGGCGCCCGTCGCGCGCCTCGCGACAGCTGACGTCGAGGGCCGGCCGCACATCGTGCCGATCTCTTTCGCACTGGACGGCGACACGATCTACTTTGCCGTCGACGCCAAGCCCAAGCGCACGCGCGACCTCAAGCGCCTGCGCAACATCGCGGCCAACCCCGCCGTGTCGGTGCTGGTCGACCACTACGAAGACGACTGGACAAGGCTGTGGTGGGTGCGGGCGGATGGCACTGCGCGGGTTGTCGACGACCGCGCCGAGGCCGCTCGCGCCACGGACGCCCTCGCCGGCCGTTATCCGCAGTACCGTCGAGCCCGCCCAGCGGGTCCCGTCGTCGCCATCTCGAACATTCGACTCTCAGGTTGGTCTGCGAGGTGAGCCCGTGCAACCCAGGCGGTCAATTTTGATCCTTGACAAGACGCGACGTCTTGTCTAGTCTCGTCGCATCGAACCCGGGGGAGCACGCGAGCGGATCCTGACTCGGGCCAGGGTCGTGCTGGCCATGGGAGGCCGGCCGACCGTGGAGGACTTTGCGACAGCCGCCGGAGTGTCCCGGGCCAGCTTCTACCGCGCGTTCAAGTCACGCGATGCCCTGATCGAGGCCCTCAACCGGGTCCCTGAGCCCGATGCACGGGAGCGAATTCTCGCCGCGACGTTCCGCATGGTCGGCGAGCGTGGTCTCAGCTCGCTCTCGATGGACGAGCTAGCGGGCAAGGCCGGCGTGTCGCGCGCTTCCGTCTACCGACTCTTCCCCGGCAAGAGCGCCCTCTTCACAGCCCTGGTGCGCGCCTACTCCCCCCTCGAGCCGGTCACCAAGGTGCTCGCCGCGATGGGGGACGAGCCACCGGGGGTCGTCATGCCAGAGGTCGCGCGCGCCGTCTATCGCACGGTCTATGCCAACGGCGAGAACCGAACCGGGCTTCTCCGCGCGATCTTCTTCGAGGTCAGCAGCCTCTCCCCCGACACCGAGGCTGCGGCTCGCGACGTGATCACCAATCTCGTCGGAATGCTCGCGAGGTACCTCACCACCCAGATGTCAGCAGGGCGCTTACGACAGATGCATCCGCTGCTGGCGCTGCAGTCGTTCGCCGGGCCCATCTTCTTTCACCTCATCACTCGTCCCGCTGCCGAACGAGTGCTGGGCATCGAAATCGGCGGCGAAGACGCAGTGACCGAGCTGGCCGAGGCTTGGCTGCGCGGCATGTCGCCGGAGGAGAAGCGATGAGCGAGCAATACGCGGTAAGCGTGGAGGACGTGTCCAAATCGTTTGGCGGGTTCAAGGCGCTGAACGGTGTGACCCTGCGCGTACGCCAGGGCGAGATATACGGCTTGCTCGGCCCGAACGGCGCCGGCAAGACGACGTTGATCCGCCTCATCTGTGGGCTCCTCGAAGCGCACGCCGGCAACGTGACGGTGCTGGGGCAGCGCATGCCCAATGTCGGGGTGCTGCGGCATATCGGCTACATGACGCAGCAGGCCGCGCTCTATCCGGCATTGTCCGTGGAAGAGAACGTACGGTTCTTCGCCGCCATCAACGGGGCCGAGGCGGGCGTGAAGGAGGCGCTCGAGCTGGTGCAGCTCTTCGACCGGAGAAGGTCGGTCGTGGCGACTCTGAGCGGCGGCATGCGGCAGCGGTGTTCGCTGGCGTGCGCGCTCGTACACCGTCCTGAGCTGTTGCTGCTCGATGAACCGACGGTCGGCATCGATCCCCAGCTTCGGGTCCAGTTCTGGGAGTACTTCCGCAATATGGCGGCCGCCGGGACGACGATGGTCGTTTCCAGCCATGTCATGGACGAGGCCGATCGCTGCCAGCGCCTCGGCCTGATCCAGTACGGCAGGCTCCTCGCCGAAGGCACGCCCGCAGAAATACGAGTGCAGGGCGGCAGTCAAAACCTCGAGGAGGCGTTCCTCGCGCTCGCGGGAAGGAAAGAGTCATGAGCGGCCATCGCATTGCGGCGATCACGCGGCGGCTGCTCCAGGGATTTCGGCGCGACCGGCGGACCCTGGCCTTGCTCTTCGTCGCGCCGATCGTCATCCTCGGCCTCCTCGGCTACCTCATGCGAGGCTCCTCGAGCGCCCCCCAGGTCGGCATCGCGAACCAGGATCCCGGCGCCCTCGGCACTGTGGTCGCCAGCGCTCTGCGCCATTCGAGCCACATCAAGACCACCGACATCAACGCATCGGACGGCGACGCAAAGCTCAAAGACGGGTCGCTTGTCGCCTACATCGTTCTGCCGGCCGATTTCACGCAGCAAGCACAGGCCGGCAACGTGGTGCCGGAGGTGCACCTCGAGGGATCACAGCCGGGCGAGGACACTCCCGTGATCCAGGCGCTCCAGCAGGCGATGATCTCGCTCGCCTCAGGCGTGGCCGGCCGTAGCGTGAGCTTCCAACCGCACATCACATATCTCTACGGCGGGTCAAACTACGACACGCTCGACTATTTCGGCGCCGCCTTCGTGGGCCTCGTCGTGTTCTTCCTCGTGTTCGTGATCACGATCGTCTCGTTCCTCAACGAGCGCTCGCAGGGCACGCTCGAGCGCCTGATGGCGAGCCCGTTGCGGCGAGGCGAGATCGTGGTCGGTTACATGCTTGGTTTCACGGTGCTTGCCCTCGTCCAGGCCGCAGAGGTTCTGATCTTCGCTCTCGCGATCCTGAGGATCCACAACGAGGGCAGCGTGCTGCTGATCTTCGGCATGGAGGCGCTGATGGCGATCGCCGCGGTCAACCTCGGCATCTTCCTCAGCATGTTCGCCCGCTCTGAATTCCAGGCGGTCCAGTTCATACCGCTGGTGGTCGTGCCCCAGGTCCTGCTCTCGGGCATCATCTTCCCCGTCTCCAGCGAGCCGACCCTGCTGCAGTGGGTTTCGAACGTGCTGCCGCTTACCTACGCCGTCAACGGGATGCGCGACATCATGGTCAAGGGCGCCGACCTGACCTGGGCGTCGCTCGAGCTGGACGCCGGGGTGGTCTTGGGATTCTGCGTGCTGCTGATCGTGGCCGGCACCGCCACCCTTCGCCGGAGGCTGGGCTGAGAACGCCGGTACTCTGAACCCGGAATGTTTCTGGTCTGCTCGAGCCGGTGCGGTAGCAAGCTGTTTCGCGCGCTGTTCGCCGAGGTGGAGATCGACGCGTCCGGCGAATACGTTGATCACCGCATCACACAGCCTGGCTACGTTTGCCTCAACTGCGGCGCACCCGCCCTCGACCTAGGCGAGGTTCCCGCCGAGCTCGAAGCCGAGGCACGCGAGGACGATGTGGCCTACGCGGCGGCCGACGTCCTCTGCCCAGTCTGCGAAACCATGGTCCAGCTGGGCGCGGATATGGAGTGCCCGAACTGCGGTTCGCCTCTGGAAGTCAGGTAAGCGAGGCGGTGCCGAGCAGCACCGCTTGCATCGCGCGTACCGCCGCCGCGTCGCGCTGACGCACCGCAGCCCGCAGCGCGCGCACAGCGCGCACCGTGTCCAGGTCGTCGGCCAGCGCCGCGTTGAACTCCGCCATCAGGGCGCGCCCGGGCGGGGCGGTTCGCCTCGCAGATCGGTCTTCGTCGGCGAGAAATTTCCGCATTCCCTCGATGAACCTCGCCGCCCGGGCGAGGCCGTCCCAGTTGAACTCCCAGTCGCGCCGGTAGTGGTGCGAGACGAGGTAGAGCCTCACCGCGGCTGCCGGCGCGCGCTGCAGCGTCTGGCTGACCTTGACGAGGTTCCCCCGCGATTTGCTCATCTTGTAGCCGTCGTAGCGCACCAGGCCGGTATGCATCCAGGCGCGCGCGAACGGCTTCTTTCCCGTGAGCGACTCCGACTGCGCTCGTTCTGACTCGTGATGGCTGAACTGCAAGTCGCGGCCACCGCCGTGGATGTCGATCTGCTTGCCGAGAAAGTGCATCGACATCGCAGTGCATTCGATGTGCCATCCGGGGCGACCGTCACCGAATCTTGACGGCCATGCGGGCTCGTCGGGCGCGGACGGGCGCCACAGCGCAAAGTCGAGCGGATCACGCTTGGCGTTGGGACCGACCGTGCCGAGCAGGTCTTCGTGGCGCAGCTTGCGCAGCATCGAGAGGTGCGACAGGTGGGAGAGACGCCCGTAGCCGCGGTATTTGTTCACATCGAAGTACAGCGCATCAGTGCGATACGCATACCCCAGCGTGTGCAGCTTCGTCGAGGCCGCGAGGATGTGGCCGATCTCGTCCGAGACCCGCGGCATCACATCGGGCGGTCGCCAACCGAGCGCGGTCATGTCGCGGATCTGGACTTGGGTCTCGCGGTCGGCCAGGTCGCGCCAGTCGACGCCGTCGCGCCGCGCGCGCTCGAAAAGTGGATCGTCGACGTCGGTCACGTTCTGTACGTACTTCACACGCGCCCCGCCTGCCTCGATGAATCTCACGAGCACGTCGAAGATCGAGAACGTAAAGGCGTGACCCATGTGGCCCGAGTCGTAGGGCGTTACGCCGCACACATAGAGCGTCACCGCCTTTCGCGGCGGCGGAGAAAACGAGACCTTCCGCTCCGAGAGCGTGTCTCGAACCCGAAAGCGAATCGGTGTTTTCGTCCTAGCCCGGACGGGCGGCGACCGCTGCGTCCGCGCGCAGCGCATCGACTCGGTTCGTCGCCTCCCAGGGCACGCCAAGGTCGTCGCGGCCGAAGTGACCGTACGCAGCCGTCTGCTTGTAGATCGGGCGCAGGAGATCCATGCTCGCGATGATCGCGCCCGGCCGCAGGTCGAAGTGCCGCTGAACGAGCTGCAGCAATTCGGCTTCCGACTTGGTGCCGGTGCCGAACGTCTCCACGGCGATCGAGGTCGGATGCGCGCGGCCGATTGCGTAGGAGACCTGCACCTCGCAGCGATCCGCCAGCCCTGCCGCGACCAGGTTCTTGGCCACGTGCCTGGCTGCGTAGGCGGCCGACCGGTCGACCTTGCTGGGGTCCTTGCCGCTGAAGGCGCCGCCGCCGTGCCGCGCCACGCCGCCGTACGTGTCGACGATGATCTTGCGCCCGGTGAGTCCTGCGTCCGCCGCGGGGCCGCCCAGCACGAAGTGGCCGCTGGGGTTGACCATGATCTTGGTCGCGGCGTCGATGACCTGTCCCTTGAGCACAGGATTGATCACCAGCTCACGCACCCCTTCTGCGATCTCTTTCTGGGTCGCGCTGGCGGCGTGGTGCGTCGAGACCACGATTGCCTCGATCCGCTTGGGCTTGCCGTACTCGTACTCGACGGTGACCTGCGTTTTGCCATCGGGCCGCAGGAAGGGCAGCGCACCGTTATTGCGTATCTCTGCGAGCTTTTTCGCCAGCTTGTTGGCAAGCGAGATGGTGAGCGGCATCAGCTCGGGAGTCTCGCGGCAGGCGAAGCCGATCATCATGCCCTGATCCCCCGCGCCCTGAAGCTCGAATGGATCGTCATTCACCGAGCCCTCGCGCGACTCGAGCGAGTTGCTGACGCCAGCCGCGATGTCGGGCGACTGTTCCTTGAGGTAAACCTGGATCAGCGCGTGGTCGGCGTCGAATCCGATCTGCTCGTCGTTGTAGCCGATCGCTCGGATCGTGTCGCGGATAGTGCGCTGGATGTCGAGCTCTGCGTGCGTGGTCACCTCACCGATCACGACGCACAGTCCTTTCGTGATCGCGGTCTCGCACGCGACCCGAGCGTGAGGGTCCTGCCCGAGCATGCCGTCGAGCACCGCATCGGAAACCTGGTCGCAGACCTTGTCAGGGTGCCCTTCCGTGACGGATTCCGAGGTCAGGAGGTACGAGGTGGACGTGCTGAATGAGGTAGCCACAACGACGGCAAATCATATCGAGATGGGGACCGGGATCCTATTACCCGCCCCGCGCTGGCATCGTTAGCGCTGTGATGAGAGGTGCCGCTCTCGGGCTGGCGATGTTGGTCGCGATGGCGTGCAATGGCCCGGGATCCGGCCCGAGCCTGCCCTCAGGCGCCCACTGGATCCACTACGCGCTCGTGAGCTCCGCAGGACCCGTGTCTCGAACGCAGGGTGTGCTGGCGGCCACATCTCTGTCGACGATCCGCGCTCAGGCGATCAGCGCCACGAGCACCACCTCGGCCGTCACGCCCTGGCCGGACGCCGGCCAGAAATCAGGAGTCCTTTACGTCGCGGTCGTCACACATTACGAATGCACGAGGCCCACCGAGGACAAGATGGCCGCGAACGGCCCGGCGCTCTTCTACGTCCACTGGATCGGGCATTCGTCCGGAGTCTGCAACGCCGCGATGGCTGTGCCGTCATACCGGCTGTATGAGGTGCAGGTCGACCAGCTGCCGCGGTCGGGCAATGTCGACCTCAAGCTGCTGGTCGAGGATGCAGCCGACGGCACGAAGATGGTGATCGCGGAGGCAGCCGTCCAGCTCAGCTAGTAGCCGTTGTGGTGTCGCGAGTCCTCGGGCTCCTGGCCAAGCAGCTGTGCCTGCAGCGCAAAGATGTCGTCGAGCACGCGGTCGATCCGCCGCCCCTCGAGCCTATGCTCGGCGAGGACGCCCGCGCGTTCGAGATGGCGCCGCAGCGCGGCACCCAGCGGGCCGTCGATCCGGCTCTGGCCTCGGACCTGAGCCTCCTCCAGCAGCTGAAGGCATCTGTCGAGGGCGAGCTGCCTCGTCCTGTGCGCCCGGACGCTCATTCCGTGCCGAGCACCTCGACGCGGCCCGCATCTGTGACGCGCACGCGGACGGTGTTGAGCGCCGGCAGCGCGTAGGCGTCTGCGGGCCGGCCATCGGGGGCAAAGGCAGCCGGGTGACAGGGGCATGCCAGATGTCCTTCCTTGCGGCTCCACCAGAGCTCACAAGGGAGGTGGGAGCAGATCGATGAGACCGCGCTCACGCTATCGCCGCGCCGGAAGAGGAAGGCGCCGACGCTGCCCGCCGCCACCTGGTGGCCCTGGCCCTCCGGCAGCTCGGTCAGTGCGGCCACGTCGACCCAGCGCCCGTTGACAGGGTCGATCGGCTCGCCGCCGGCCCGTCGGGGGTGCGGTTCCATCTCCCTGCTCAGAAAGCCGCCGCCGGCCGCGCCCGCCGCCAGACCGAGCCCAGCGACCAACGCACCGCGGCGGGTCATCCACCCGCCGGACGGCGTCTGCCCCAGGGCGCCGGCCAGGCGATTGCGGAACGCCGGGTGCATTCGCTGCGGGGCCTGCCGCGCGCCCGCCAGCCGTGCCGCGGCGGTGATGGCGGCCTTTTCCTCCGCGTCCCCCCCGCGCAACTTCAGCCTCCTGCCGCGGAGCAGGTCGGAGACGATCTTGTCGAGCCGGTCCTCGGGTTTCCGGTTCATTCAGAAACCCGCACCTTGGCCGCCGCACGCAGAGCGCGCAGCTGCATGACCTTGATCGCACCGACTGTCGAATGCATCTCTGCTGCCACTTCCTTCAGGGAATACCCGTGCAGGAAACGGAGCTCGAGCACGCGTCGGTAGTTGTCGGAGAGCTGCGTGAGGATTTGCTGCACGGTCTCGGTGCCCGCCTCCGGCGACGGGCCGCGGGGGATGACGAGTGCGAGGTCTTCGCGCAGCTCAGCTTCGGACAGGCCGAGGCGGGTGCTCCAGAACGCTCCGAGCACGGAGCGCGCGGTGGCGAAGAGGTAGCCCCGAATTGCACTGGCGGGCGCGGTCTGGCGCAGACGCGGGATCGCCTTCATGGCGACCTGCTGCGTCAGGTCCTCGGCGTCTGCCCGGTTGCCGACCCGGGCGTAGATGAAGGCGTAGACCAGCTCCAGCTCGTCGAGCGCGATGTCGGTCGCACGCGAGACGATGGGCAGCTCGAGCACATCAGCCGGCTGGCCGGGCTGCTCTTCAGTCGTCATAAGATCCAGCGCTGGCAACCGCGCACCTGGCAATCACCGCGAACCACGCTCTGGCGGTCGTCAATCCGGCTCAGCACCGTGTTCGAGCATTACCGCAGCAGGTTACTGCTGCGGCTGGGGATTCAGCCCCAGCCCGCTCGATTTCGTTATGCGTGCTTTGGCTGTGGGGCGCGACGCCGGCGCCACACCAGCAAGCCGAGCAGGAACAGGACTATGAACGGTCCGACGGCCCCGAGGGCGGTGACCGCGTAGTCGATGGTGGTGACGAAGTTGTGCGCCGCGTCGTTCAGCGCGGTGGCAAAGCCCCAGCTGTCTGAGCGCTGTGCGGTCTGCGTAGGCGCGCCGGACTCGGTCAGGGTGACGGCGATCGAGCTGTAAGAGGTGTTGTCGTCGAGGTATTTGATCTGGCCCTTGAGCTGTTCGATCTGGGCCGTGATCTGGCCGATCTGGTTCTGCACCGCGATGATGTCGTTGATGTTCTGCGCCCTGGTGAGGAGCGCGAGCATGGCCTGGTGCTGCGCCTCGGCATTGGCGAGGCGGGCTTTGAGGTCGACGTACTGGGCGCTGACGTCGGTACCGGTGATGTGCTCGCTCTGGACCTTGCCGACGCCAGTCAGCTGGTCGATGGTCGCGTCGAAGTGCGCCGCCGGGACCATGAAGTTGATCACGCCGGTGCGGATGGTGCTGTCCTGCGGGTTGGTGCTCGGACCGGCCTGCGCGTCGGTGCCTGCGATGTAGCCGCCCTCGCTCTCGACGAGGTTGCGGACCTGCGCCAGCTTGGAGTCGAACGCGCCTGAGCCGACGGTGAGGCTTAGCTGGGCCTGGCGGATCACGGGCGGACCAGAAAGCGCAGGAACCGTGTCGTTCGGCAGGGTCGTGCCGCCGCCGGCGGTCGTGCCGTTGGGCTGACCGACGCTCTTCGACGGCTGGCCGGCGCCGGTTTGCGGGTTGGGACCGCCGTACTGGCTTGTGGTGCTCCCGGCACCACCCCCAGTGCCTGCTCCGCAGGCGGCCGCGGCAACGAGGATGGCAACCACGACAAGAACCTTCTTCATTTGAGACGGCCTCCTGGGCGCAAAGATTTGACTGACCAAACGACCGGTCGCCTCGGACGTAACATCTGGCGACGTGTTGCAGGTCCGAGGTCTCGCCATCGACGTCGTTGCGCGCCGCGTTCTGTCCGACGCGAGCTTCACCGTGGCCGCAGGCGACAAGGTCGGCCTTGTAGGCCGCAACGGTGTTGGCAAGACGAGCTTGCTGAAGGTCCTCGCCGGTGAGAACGACGCGGCCGGCGGGGTCGTGCTTCGCCGCGGAACGCTCGGCTACGTGCCCCAGAATCCGCGGCCGCGTGCCGAGGCGGCCCAAACGGCCCTCTCTCACATCCTTTCGGGTCGCGGGCTCGATCGGGCTGCGGCCCGCCTGGCCGAGCTGCATCGCCAGCTCGAGCACGACCACTCCCCAGCCACCATCGAGAGCTATTCCGAGGCCGAGGAGCGCTACCGGCTGGACGGTGGCTATTCGAGCGAGTCGGACGCGCGCCGGATCGCCGGCGGTCTCGGCTTGCGCCTGGACCGCGTCGACCTGCCGCTTAGCGTGCTCTCGGGCGGCGAGCGCCGGCGGGTCGAGCTCGCGCGCGTGCTGTTCGCCGACCCCGAAGTGCTGCTGCTCGATGAGCCGACCAACCACCTCGACAGCGACGCGAAGTCGTGGCTGATGGACTTCCTGCGCGACTACAGGGGCTCGGTGATCGTGGTCAGCCACGACCTTGGCCTGCTCGACTCGTCGATCACGCGGGTCTTGCACATCGACGCCGGCCGGCTGATCGAGTATCGCGGCACCTATTCCCAGTACCAGGCGGCGCGTCGCCTCGAGGAGAAGCGCCTCACCTCGCTCGCTCAGCGCCAGGAGTCGGAGATCAAGCGCTTGAGCCTGCTCGCCGAGGTGATGCGCCGCCAGACCGCCAAGCGCGCCAAGCAAGCGCACTCGATCTTCACCCGTGTCGACCGCCTGAAGGCGCAGCGCGTGATTGCGCCGCGCCGCGAGCGAAAGGTCAAGATCACCTTTCCCGAACCGCCCCACAGCGGCCGCATCGTGCTGCACGCCAACGGGCTAGCCAAGGGATACGGCGGGCCGGTCGTGTTTCGCGACGTCACCTTCGAGGTGGAGCGGCATGAGCGTCTGCTCGTGATGGGGTTGAACGGAGCGGGCAAAACCAGCCTTCTCCGCATCCTCGCCGGCCAGAGCGAGCCGAACTCCGGGTTGTTCCGCCTCGGCCACGGTGTCTCGCTTGGCTACTACGCGCAGGAGCACGAGGGCATCCGGCCCGGTATTCCGGTGCTTCAGCACATGAGGGAGCAGTCAGACGCCGAAGAGCGCGTTCTGCGAGCCCTGCTCGGCATGTTCAACCTCACGGGCGACATCGCGCGCCAGGACGCGGGAACGCTGTCCGGCGGCGAGAAGACCAAGCTGGCGCTGGCCCAGCTCGTCGCGGGCAGGCACAACCTGCTGCTCCTCGACGAGCCGACCAACAACCTCGACCCTCCTTCCCGCACCGGCGTCGCTCGGGCGCTCGCCGAGTGGCCCGGGACCATGGTGATCGTCAGCCACGACCCCGAGTTCGTCGAAGCGCTGCACCCGGGCCGGGTGCTCTTCATGCCCGAGGGACGTCTTGACTACTGGGAGGAAGACCTGCTCGACGTGGTGTCGATGGCCTGAGAGTCCACGGAGCAATTTCGCCTCGTTGTATCCAGCGGGCCTTCTCGAACCTAGTAATTGCGCTCCGTTGGCGTCACCGGTACTTAATTTCGAGATGCGCCGGTTGGGCTGAGCGGCCGACAATAGCTTCGTGAGCGTCGAGATCCAGGAAATCGTGATGCCCGAGATGCAGGGTGCGGAGGAGATCACCGTCGGCGCATGGAGCAAGCAGCGAGGCGAGCATGTCGCTGAGGGCGAGACTTTGATGGAGGCGCACACCGACAAGGTGAACGCCGAGATCCCGTCTCCCGTCGCGGGCGTGGTCGAAGCTCTTCTGCTTGACGTAGGCGACCTGGTCGTGCCCGGACAGCCCATCGCTCGCATAGCTCCGGACTGACCCATGCGGGTTGCGGTGATCGGCGGCGGCGCGATGGGCGCCGCGACTTCGTGGCGGCTCGCCAAGCGCGGCGTCGATGTCGTCTGCTACGACCGGTACTCGCCGCCACACGCATTCGGGTCGTCGCACGGTGAGTCCCGCATCATCCGAACTGCGTACTTCGAAGGCGACTGGTATGTCCCCCTCCTCCGGGAGGCATTCGCGTTGTGGCGCGAGCTCGAGGCAACGAGCGCCAGGAGTCTCCTGACCATGACCGGCGCCCTGATGATCGGCGACGCGTCATCCGATGTGGTGATGGGCGCACAGGCCTCCGCGAGGAAGCACGGCCTGGATGCTGAGTTCCTCGATTCCACCCAGTTTCGCCGCCGCTATCGCGGCCACGTCGTGCACGACGGCGACGTCGCCGTGCTAGACCGCGAGGCCGGGGTTCTCAACCCCGATGCAGGAGTGGCGGCGATGCTGGCGCAGGCACCTCAGGTCGTTCGCGACACCGAGGTGAAGTCCATCGCGGAGCTGCGCTCGCGCTTCGACGCTGTGGTCGTCGCGGCCGGGCCGTGGACGCCACAGCTGGTCGAATGGATTCCACTATCCGTTGAGCGTCAGGTGCACGGATGGTTTTCCATCGCCCGCGATGCCGACTGGTTTGGCCCCGACCGGTTTCCGGCATTTGTCCGGCAATCCCAGGACTCCGGCTTCATGTACGGCATCCCCAGCCTGGACGGCAAGACGCTCAAGATCGGGCGCCATCACGACGGTGAGACGACGACCCCGCAAACGATCCGCCGCCGCGTCGACGATTCCGACATCGACCCTCTCCGCTTGCTGGCGTCGACCTACCTACGAGGGGTCAGCGGTCACGTGACCAGGACGCTGACCTGCATGTACACGAATACGCCGGACGGCCATTTCGTCATCGACTTCGCGCCCGATGACAGGCGTGTGATCGTGATCAGCGCGTGCTCAGGTCACGGGTTCAAGTTCGCGCCCGTCATCGGCGACATCGCCGCCGACCTGGTGGTCGATGGCGAGACCAGGCGCGACATCTCACGTTTCTCGGGCGCGCGGTTCGCGGCCCCGGATGTACCAGACGACCACGACAGCCAAAACAAGTAGCGCGATGACGATCGCGCCCTTCTCGACTGGACCGCTGATCCGGTCGTAGTTCCGGCCTAGCGCGAAGCCGACAATCGCAAGGGCGGCACACCAGGGGAGGGCGCCGACGAAGGTGAGCAGGGAGAACTTCGCAAGGTCGATCCGCGCCAGGCCGGCAGGGAACGAGATGTAGGTTCGGATCACCGGCAGGACGCGGCCGAGCAGCACCGCGAGCAAGCCCCAGCGCCGAAACCACCCGTCCGCGATCTCCAGGTGATGGCGCCGGATGCCGATGTAGCGACCAGGTCCGAGCAGCAAAGGCTCGCCCCAGCGCGCGGCGACGCCGTAGGCGATCAAAGAACCGACGAGGTTCGCCGCCGCGCCGGCGAAGATCGCGGCCACCAGGTTCATGTGGCCGCTCGCGGCCAGAAGTCCGCTGGTCGGCATGATCACCTCGCTGGGGAAAGGAAAGCCGCAGCTCTCGCCGACCATGAGGACGAATACCGCGACAAGACCGTAGCTCGCGATGAAGTTGCTGACGGCGGCTGTCAAACCGTCTGGACCGCCGCTGCTTTCACCGCCCTGAACGGCAGGGTGCGCACCTGCTGGTCGTCGATCATGATCTCGAAGTTGTAGAAGCCCGGCCGGTCGATGGGCACTGTGGCGAGGTTGATGACGATGCTCGCGGCTAGATCCCAGCCGTGTGGATATTCGGCCGGCACCTGACGCGCCGGCAGGTTCAGAACGATCGGCTTGGCCAGCACCGGCCGCCCGTCCTCATCTGAGCCGTGCACTTCGACCTTGTGCGGACGCTCGGTTTCGAGCCTTGTGGTCTGCAGCCGAAGCACAATCACCCCACCGAACGGAGTCGGGAACTGGTCGCGGATGAGCGTGTCGAAACCCGCGCCGAGGATATAGACGAGACCGTTGGCCGGCGCTTCGGCGGCGTTGGCGAGCAGCGCCCAGTCGAGTCTCATCTTGTGGCCATTATCGGGCGCTGTCGAATTCGGTCGCTCAGCGCGCCCGTTGCTTGACGACCTCGCCACCTTTGAGAACCAGGTGAACGCTTTCGGGTTTTGCCAGCAGCTCCAGGTCGGCGACCGGGTCGCCCGGCACGCCGATGAGGTCGCCCCATGCTCCTGGCTGCAAAGACCCGACCCCTTTCATGCCGATAGTTTCGGCGGCCACCGTGGTCGCGGCCCGGATGCAGTCGATCGGCTCCATGCCAAGCTCGCGCATCAGCAAGAACTCCTCACCGTTGGAACCGTGCGGCCCGACGCCGGTGTCGGTGCCGAACGCGATCTTCACGCCTGATTCGATCGCCAGGCGCACGCTCGACTTGTGGTCGTCGATCACCGCGCGCGCCTTCTCGATCGCATAGGCGGGCATCTTCCCCGCCTCCGCATGGCGGATCACCCAGTGAGGCGCGACCAGGGTCGGCACGAGGGCATTACGGCCATCGAGCATCATCTCGATCGCGTCGCCATCGAGCCAGATCCCGTGCTCGATTGTGGCAACGCCGGCCTTCAACGCATTCTTGATCCCGGCGTTCGCCTGCGCGTGAGCCATCACCTTCCGACCCTGAGCGCGCGCCTCCTCCACCGCGGTCCTGATCTCTTCGAGGGTCAGCGCGGAGTGGTGCGGCTGGTCACCCGGCGAGAGGACGCCGCCGGAGGTGCAGAGCTTGATCCAGTCGGCGCCGGCGCGGATGACCTCGCGGACGCGAAGACGCATCGCCTCGACGCCATCGACCACCTGATGCGGCCGGTCAGGCAGCGGGATGTCTAGGTCGGCGCCGCACATGAAGTGAGCGTCGGTGTGGCCGCCGGTCTGGCTGAGCGCGCTGACCGTGACGAACATGCGCGGACCGGGGAAGTAACCGGCGTCGATGGCCATGCGGACGCCTGCGGGAGAACCGGATGCATCGCGCACCGATGTGAACCCCGCTTCGAGCGTGCGCTTGGCGGCGCGCACCGCGCGCATGAGCTCGAATGTCGGAGGCGTGACTAGCTCGCGCGTGAAGTCGAGGCCCTCACCCAGTGATGTGAGGTGGACGTGGCAGTCGATGAGTCCGGGCAGGAGGGTGAGTTCCGCCGCATCAATCGTTTCCGCGTCGCGCGGGACCTGCGTACCGTTGCGCGGTCCGGCCCTGGTGACGCGCCCGTCTTCGATAAGTACGACCGGCTGACGCGTTACCTCACCGGTGGCGGGATCGAGGAGAGAGTCGCCGAAAACGGCGCGGATCACCAGCCGATGTTAAGGCGCAGCCCCGCCTCGGATCGGCTGCTCGCCGTGGTCAGCGTCGGGTTGTCGATCGCGGCGTGCGCCGCCCTGGCCCAGGCATTCTTTCTGCCCTTCGTCGGGCTGATGTTGCCCACGATCAACACGCGCTGACCCGGAACGATATAACGTCCGTCTTGCGCAAGACGCACCATTGAAAACGCCAGGTAACGCGCGGTTTGCGTAAAGCGCGCGTAAAAGGGTGGGCCCGGGTGGCCTCGATCCACCGACCAGCCGATTATGAGTCGGCCGCTCTGACCGTCTGAGCTACGGGCCCTGAGGGCTGAGTCTATCTAGACCGTTAGGGCCTCCGACCGCGGCACGTTTAGCCCATGCAGGCGCATGGAATTTCCTTGCATATGCAAATGTTTTCCGTTGGGAGGTGAGTCAGTAAATGCTTGCTTTGGGATTGTTGATTCTTCGTCTCGTGATCGGTTTGACCCTGGCCGCGCATGGCGCCCAGAAGCTGTTTGGCTGGTTTGGCGGTCCGGGCATGAGCGGCTGGACGGGCGCCATGAACCGGATGCGCATTCGCCCGGCTACGCCGTGGGCCTGGATGTCCGCCCTCGCCGAGTTCCTGGGCGGGATCGGACTCGCGCTCGGGCTCCTCTTCCCCCTTCCAAACGCCGCCATCGCCGGGTCGATGCTCGTGGCCATCGCCCTGGTCCACCTGCCGAAGGGTTTCTTCGTCTCGAAGGGCGGCTACGAGTTCAACCTGGCCATCATCGCGGCGGTCGCGGCACTCGCCCTGACGGGGCCTGGGTCGGTCTCGCTCGACTCAGCGCTCGGCATCCATCTCCCCGAGCCCATCTCGGTGATCGTGGTCACGATCCTGGTCCTGGTTGGAGTCGGGGTGGCGCTGGTTACGCGCACACCTGTCGCAGCGACGGAGACCAAGCCCCAGACCACCTAGGCCAGGGCGCGACGGCCGCCCTCCGATCGCTCCGGCCTCAGAAGCGAGCGGACCCAGGCGGCCGTCGCAGACATCGGCGGTATGTGTGCCCTGACCAGGGCAACCGTGACCTCGGGCAGCGTCGACGTGCTCGGGACGACCAGGTACCGGTCTTCCCAGCGCGGGCCGAACTTGTCCTTGAAGCGGTGCAGCGTCCGGCTGCGCTGGAACCGGTCGAGTCCCCAGTACATCGCCCGCCACGCGCCCTCGAGGCCGTGCGCCCCGTTCGATGAGGTGATGATCCGCGGTGTCATGCCGAGGCTGACCTCGACGACGCCCCGGCTGCGTGCCTCTTCGATCGATCTGACGATCAGGGCTTCGACCACGCCATACGCGCTGTCGGGTCGGCGGCGCATCAGGTCGAGCGTCCATGCCTTGCGTGCGGGGACGGGCAGCCAGCTCACGAATGCCTCAAGGCGCCCGTCGGCATCGAATGCCAGACCCACAACGATGTCCGGATCCGAAAACGTCGCCAGCGTGCCGAGGCTGTAACCCAGCTCCGGCGAGTGGCGACTCTGGAGCCACCTGCTCGACACGCCCTGCAGCTGCTCGGCGTGCTCAGCGGCGACTGCCGGACCGGGTCCGAACACGAACCGCATCCCTGCCTTCTCGCAACGGTGCAGCGCGTACCGCAGATCGGCGCGCTTCTTGCCTGACAACCCAAAGGTCGATGGCAGGAGGATCGCTTCGGAACCGATCGCCACGAGGGTCAGGCCGAGCTCCCGATATGGCACGGGATCGTCGACCTGGTAAAAGGCGGGGATCCAATCCTGCCGGTCACAGTAGGACACGAAGTCGCGCGCCGCGTCCGCGACCAGCGCGGGGGGCGCGATCGGGTCGCCAAGCGCGAGCGCGGTGCGACCGCGGAGCATGAACGCAACGCACCCGTTGCCATCGAGCCAGTGATAGTTGCTCGCTCCATGCACCGCGAGGTGCGAGATGTAGTTGCGACCGAGGTCCTGCAGGAGACGGTGCAGCCGCTCGCGCTCAGAAGCCGCCGCGCGGGGCGCAAGCACCGGTCGCAAAAGCTGAGTCAGGGCGACGATGATCAGCGCGTAGCTGACCACCGGGAGCGTCTCGAGGAACCAGCCGGCGCGCTCGGTCATCGCGTGATATCTGCTCGGGCTTCCCGCCACCTCGGCGAGCAGCGTCTCGAGAGTCCTGATCACCCCAAACTCGGGCTGCAGCTGGTTCTGCAGGATGGCCGCACCGGCCAGTGCGTAAACCACTGCGGTGAACAGGCCCATGACCAGCACCAGCAGTCCCCAGCGCATCCGCGACGGGTCGGAGTCGGCGTCGAAGTGATGGCGGAACCACCACAGGCCGGCCAGGATCCAGGCGAAGAGCGCCGCGGCTTCGAAATCGAGGTCTTTGACGAGCTCGAATGCAATCGTCGCCCCGAGGACCAACACCGTGAGCCGGAACGCGACGCGTTTGCCGCGTCCGATGCCCCCCGCCAGCAGCAGCAGCGCCAGGCCCGAGAGAACCGCGCCCGTGCGCCCGCCCAGCGTGACGCTCGCGGGCAAGAGAGCTTCCAGGACCTGGCTCCGGGTTTGATGCTGGACGAGCAGTGCTCCCACGATGTCGAGCACACCGCTGACCACCAGCAGGCCGGCGAAGAACCAGCGCACCCTGCGCCGCTCGAGCCGGAATTCGTGCCCCATATGACTTACAACGCCAAGGCAACCCCGGAGGGGTCAGGCGGGGCCGATCACCTCGACCTCGTTGCCGTCCGGATCGTCGATGTAGAACGTGCGCACGCCCTTCAGGACGGGGTGGACGCCGTGGCGGATCTCGACCCCGGCCTCGATGAAGCGGTTCTCCAGCTCGTCATAGGAACGGTGGTCGACCCGGAACGCGAGGTGGTGCAGCACACGCTTTTCTTTGTGCCGCGGGAAATAGTCATTCGGGTGAGGATGCGGGACGAGCACGATCATCTCGGGGATGCCGCCGGGCTTCGCGACCATCAAGAACTTGTTCGGCATTTCAGGCGGCGACATGATCTCGAGCCCGAACTGGTCGCGATAGAACTGCAGCGCCGCCTCCATGTCGGCGACCCACAGCACGATCTCGGCGAGGCCTTCCACGCGGCTCACGCCGCGACCGCCGTGACCATCGCGGCGAGATTCGTGTCGCGCACGCGCGGAGGCACCGAACAGCCCGGCGCGATCAATAGCCCGCGCCCGCCCGTCTCTTCGATCGCGCGGCGCGCCTCAGCTTCGATCTTCGGCGGCGGGCCGTAGACCAGTGTCGCGCGCTGGCTCAGGCCGCCCATCACCGCCCGGCCGGCGATCTCGCGCCCTTCAGCGAGAGACGGGTTGCCCTGGTTGTGGATCGACCAGCTGACCGCGTGCGCGGGCAAGTCGCCCGCCAGCCCGAAGTTGAGATTCGAGCCGCACAGATGCAGGACGTTGAACCATGCATCGCGTGGCAGCCCCTGAAGCACGACAAGGTCATAAGGCAGAACGAGGTCGCGGTACAGGTCCTCTTTCATTACGCTGCGGCCGGCGTACCCCGATATGGCGTAGAAGATCCCCGCCGCCCCTGCTTCGACGGAGCGCTTGCTGAAGTCGAGCAGTGCCTCGGCGATCCTCTCCAGGGCTGGACCCACGATTTCGGGATGCTTGCGCAGCTCGCGCACGACACGCGATTGCGATTTGCCCACGAGGTACCCCCCGACGGTGATCGGACTGAACACCGTCTGGATCACCGGCACCTCTGGGCCCAGCTCAAGCGCAACCATTCCGATCGAGGCGACCTGGTCGTCGAGCGCCTTGGGCTCGACCAACTGGACGGATGTCCACGCGTCGAGGTCCGGCACCGCAGCCTTGATCAGGATCGGGCCGCGCAGGCGGTGGCCCGACGGGTGGTAGACCGAACCGAATGCTTCCGCGAAACAGCTCGCGCGGGGCTGGAACTTGACGAAGTCCCAGCCATACTGGCGCGCCCGCTCCACGGTCACCGCGGCCAGGGCCTCCGGCGACCACTCCTCACGATAGGTGTGGCCCCAGGCTCCGACGGGCGGATGGTCCGCCACGGCCATCGTCAGCGCCGCCGCGACGCGTTCCCTTCCGGTCACTGATTCGAGTTTAAGCTGGACTCGGTGATCGACATGGAACGCGAGGCGGCACGGCTGCGAGCCGCGGCCGAGGCGAAGCCACTGCGCCTTCCCATCAACCGCCGCGTCGATGAGACGCACCATCTCGTCACGCCGGACGGCCTTTCCGTCTGGTACACGATCCAGGTCTCTCCGCACAGCCGCATCCAGGAGGCCATCTTTGAACGCGGGGACGGCATGCCGACAGACGACGAGTGCCGGCGCTGGCTCGACCTGCTGATCGTCGGTGCGCAGGCCAGCGAGGCGCCTGGCCTTCCCGGCGCGATGACGCGGCGGTTCGAAGCGTTCGAGCATAGCCCCGAACGCGAGGCGCCGATCGCCTGATGCCGCTTCCAACCGGCGTCGCCGAAGAGCTGCGCCGCATCGTCGGACATGAGTCCGTGATCGATGCGCCGAACGACCTGCGCATCTTCGAGCGGGACGGTTCGATCGAAGGCGCCCTTCCGGACGCAGTCGTGCTCGCCTCAACTACTGAACACGTCGCGGCCGTGATGAGGATCGCAGCCAGACACCGTGTCCCGGTCGTCCCTCGCGGCGCGGGCACGGGCCTGTCCGGCGGAGCCGTGACGATCCGCGGCGGCATCGCGCTTCAGGTGACCCGCATGCGCCATATCCTCGAGATCGACACGGTTGCACAGACAGCGCTTGTCGAACCGGGTGTAGTCAACCAGGAGCTTTCCCTCGTGGCGGCCCAACACGGGCTCTTCTATGCGCCCGACCCCTCCAGTCAGAAAGCCTGCACGATCGGTGGCAACGCGGCAGAAAACTCAGGCGGCCCGCACTGTCTCTACTACGGCGTCACGACCAACCACGTGCTCGGCATGGAGGTCGTGCTCGCCGACGGAAGCGTGCACTGGGTCAGCGGCGATTCTCCAGACCGTGTGGGGCTCGACCTGTGCGGCGTGCTGGTCGGGTCGGAAGGCACCCTGTGTGCGATCACGAAGATCAAGGTCAGGCTTCTGCGCATACCACCGAGCGTCGCCACCCTGCTTGCAGCATTCCCAAGCATCGAGACTGCAAGCCAGGCTGTCTCGGCTGTCATCGGACACGGCATCGTGCCCGCGGCGCTCGAGATGATGGACCAGGTGACAGTCGGCGCGGTCGAGGCGCACTACCGCGCGGGCTATCCGACCGACGCGGGCGCCGTCCTGCTGGTCGAGGTCGATGGCGTCCCGGAATCAACGCGCGAGCTTGCGGCCGCCATCAGCGAGATCCTCACTGCGAATCATGGCTATGCGCTGCGTGAAGCGCAGACCCCGGCCGAGCGGGAGCTGCTGTGGGCCGGGCGCAAGGGCGCCATCGGCGCGCTGGGCCGGATCAAGCCCAACTACTACCTGCACGACGGAGTCGTGCCGCGCTCACGCCTGCCGCAGGTCCTTTCGGCCGTCGGCGAGATCGGCGAGCACTACAAGCTGCCCGTCGCCAACGTCTTTCACGCCGGCGACGGAAACCTGCATCCAAACATCCTCTTCGACATGCGCGACAACCAGGTCATCCACCAGGTCGAAGCGGCCGGCGAGGAGATGCTTCGAGCGGTGGTCGAGCTCGGCGGGGCGCTTTCGGGCGAACACGGCATCGGGCTCGAAAAAAGCGCATTCATGCCGTGGATCTACAGCGAGGACGACCTCGATGCGATGCACCGCGTGAAGGACGTCTTCGACGCCGACGGCATTCTCAACCCGGGCAAGATTTTCCCGGACCCCTCACGCAAGGCTGTTCACCTCGCCGGCCGCACAGGGCTGGCCATTGAAGCGAAATGGTGGTGACAGAGCCGGCAGTTGAAAAACCGGCCAGCGCCGAGGAGCTGGCCCAGCGCCTGCACGACGCAGCCGTGTCGAATCTGGCAGTCGCACCGGCCGGAGGCGGACGCGCTCGTGGCATGGGCGACCCGCTGGAGCGATGCGACGTTCTGCTGCAGACGACGCGCCTCGACCGCGTGATCGAGCACTCGCAGGCAGACATGGTGGTGAGCGTCGAGGCGGGCATCACCCTTGAGGCTCTGCAGGCCGAACTGGGCAAGGCAGGCCAGTTCCTACCGGTGGATCCCTTCAACTCGCCGGGCCACACCATCGGCGGGCTGCTCGCCACCGGTTGGACCGGTCCGCTGCGACTGCGCTACGGGTCGCCGCGCGATTTCCTGATCGGCATTCGCGTGGCGCTGCCTGACGGCAAGCTGGCCACCGGCGGCGGGCGCGTGGTGAAGAACGTCAGCGGCTACGACATGATGAAGCTGCACTACGGCGCGCTGGGATCGCTCGGTGTGATCGTCGCCGCATCTTTCAAAGTTTTCCCGAAGCCGCTGCAAGACGAGACGCTTTCCGAGTCAGGCGGCTGGGCCGCAGCCGAACGCGCATTGTCGACGCCGCTCGCTCCCTCGGCGCTCGAGGTCTTCTCGGACGGCCGCGTGCTCGTCCGTTACGCGGGCAGCCCCGCCGCAGTCAAGCGCGTAACGGACGAGCTCGGCTGGCAGCGCGCCGACCCCGCCGCGTGGGACGACCACGCGCGCCGCGCGCCAGAGCGCTGGGCGCGAATCGCAGCGCCGCGCTCTGAGCTGCACAAGATTGTCGACGCACTGCCTGACGGCGCAGAGTGGTGGGCGTCGCCGGGCAATGGCGTCGCGCATTGGGCGATCTCCACCGACGCGCAATCCGTCCGCGACCTGCGCTCCAGGGCCGAGAAGGCCGGCGGAACGCTCGTCATTCTGGCGGCGCCCGACGATTTCATCCGCGAGGTCGGGGCCTGGGGCGCCGCGCCGGCGACGCTGGACATCATGCGGCGCCTCAAGAAGGCCTTCGACCCGGACGGCGTCCTCAATCCCGGGAGGTTCGTCGTTTGACAGCTCCCTTCGCGCGCCTGTCCGACGACGACCTCGCCACGTGCGTCCACTGCGGGCTGTGTCTCGACGCTTGTCCAACGTTTCGAGTTACAGGGCTCGAGACCGAGTCGCCTCGCGGGCGAATCTACCTCATGACCCAGTGGAAGCGCGGGACCATTGCCTTCGACGAGGAGCAGGTGAAGCACATCGACCTCTGCCTCGGCTGCAGAACGTGCGAGGCAGTTTGTCCGTCAGGCGTTCCATACGGCCGCATCATCGAGACCGGGCGCGCGGACGTGGAAGACATTCGCCGGCCATCGTTCAAGCGCGCGATGAGCCGCGCCTCGCTGCGCCAGCTGGTCGGCCACCCGAGGCGTTTGAAGGCCGCCGGCGCCGCCATGCGGCTGGCCCAGAAGCTGCGCCTCACCTCGGTCGCCCGCTCGGGCCGCATGTTGCCGCCGCTATCGCCTCAATACGGCGCGCCCGCCGCCGGCATCGTGCCGGCCATCGGCGAGCGCAAGCACCGTGTCGCGTTTCTCGTCGGATGCGTGATGCCGATCCTCTATCCGCAATCGCATGAGGCGGCCGTGAAATTGCTGCAGCTCGCGGGGTGCGAGGTCTGGTTTCCTCCAGGCGAGCGATGCTGTGGCGCGCTGTTCGCGCACAACGGCGACCTCGAGGGCGCTGAGCGGCTGCGCGAAGCGAACATGCGGACCTACGACGCCGGCACGTTCGACGCGCTGATCGTCGACTCTGCAGGGTGCGGCGCGCACCTCAAGGACTTCTACCCAGGTCTGAACGGACGGGTGAAGGACCTTACCGAGTGGCTTGGCGAGGTCGGGCTGCCCGCACCAAAACGTGAGGTCCAGATGCGCGTGACCTATCAAGACGCTTGTCACCTCGCGCACGCGCAGAGGATCAAGAAGCAGCCACGTGATCTGATGCGGGCCTTACCCGGCGTCGATTGGATCGAGATGCGCCACCCTGACATCTGCTGTGGCGCGGCCGGTCTTTACAGCACGCTGGAGCCCGCGATGTCGAATCGCATCCTGCAAGAGAAGCTCGAGGACCTCACCGCCACGCGCGCCGACGTCGTCACGGTGGCGAATCCGGGCTGCCAGATGCAGCTCGCCGCCGGCTTGCGCCAAAGAGGCTCGACGATGAAGGTCGAGCATGTGTCGGAGTTCCTGATGCGCGCCTTCTAGATCTTTAGCTTCGGCAGCACCGCGGTCTTGGTCACGTCCACCTCGACTCGTGCTACTGCAAGCGTCACGTTGTCGGGAGCGCCCAGCTCGCGGCATCGCTCGATGACCCTCTCCGCGCCGCGGTCGAGGTTGCCGTCGGCGAGGAGCAGCCGCCCCATCTCCTCCACGCTCACGCCGGCCGTCTCGACGCCGTCGCTGCAGAGGACGATCGCGTCGCCTTCATCGAGCTTGATCTTGTCGGTGAATGCCTGGATCTGCTCCCAGACGCCGACCGCACGTGTCAGGCGGTGCTTGAGTGGATGGTTGGCCGCCTCCTCCGGTTTGATCAAACCGAGACGGACCTGCTCGGCAGGCCACGAATGGTCCTGCGAGATGAGCTTGGCCAGACCGTTGCGAAACAGGTAGGCCGGGCTGTCGCCTACGTTGAGCAGGCCGATCTCGCCGGAGCGAATCGCCGCGATCGTCATCGTGCTTCCCATGCCGGCCCATTCCGGGTTGTCGCGCGCGGCGGCGAACACGGCTGTGTTCGCCTCTTTGCACGCACGCTTGAGGCGCTCGACGTCAGGCCCTTCCTGGCCGTCCTCGGCCAGCACCTTGGTCACTGTCTTGACAGCGATCTCGCTCGCGTGCTGACCGGCCGCGTGGCCGCCCATCCCGTCACAGACCACGATGAGCGTGTCGAGGCCGGCTTTGTTGCGCCAGACCGCGACGGAATCCTCGTTTTCCTCTCTCTCGAGACCTGGGTCTGTGGCCCACGCGATACGTAGACGCATCGTGCTAACTAACGAGCCGGAACGGCACTACGCCTCGAGTACCGAGAAATGGACTGAGTTCTGGCCGACCGTCACCCGGTCGCCGTGGTTCAGCTGCTTCTCCTGGACGGACTCGCCGTTCACGAACGTGCCGTTCGTGCTGCCGAGATCGACGAGCCAGAACTGATCGCCGCGACGTTCCAGCCGCGCGTGGTGTCCGCTTGTCGCCGGGTCACGGAGGATCACGTCGTTGTCGGGCGAGCGGCCCAAGCGCAGGGCGTGGTCGCCGGCGCGATGCTTGTGGCCGGCGTCGGGTCCGGTCTCGATCGTCAGCTCGCCCTGGGGGCCTGCGCCCACAGCAGCCGCGCCCGCCTGGGCGCTCCTGGCAGGCATCGCCACCGTCTCGGGCAGGGCCGGCGGTGCCGGCGGGGGTGGCTGCCACGCCGGCATCAGCGTGGTCGGTTCACGCTCCGCACCACCAGTGTCGATCGGCGGACGCGCGACCATCGTCTCAGCTACATCCATATCCGCCGCGACACGCGGCGCCTGCCAGGGCGCGCCGGGCGGTTCGGCGGATGCCGGTTCGACAGGTGATGCCTGGGCCGCATCTGCGCCAGCGGCAAGCTCAGCGTCGGTGGAAGCCGGAGCTGCGGACTCAGCCGCCGCAGCGGCCGACCAGGCCGGCGCGGGCGAATTCCAGGGTGGCGGCGCGGGAGTGGCAGGCGGGGCCTCGGGTGCGGCGGAGGCCGCTGGCGCTCCCCACGACGGAGCGGGAGGTGCAGCGGGCTCTTCGGTCCGCGGAGGTTCCCAAACCGGCGCGGCGGAAGGCGCGCCCCAGGACGGAGCTGCCGGCGCGGATTCGCCCGCCGGTGGCTCCCATGCGGGGGCGACCGTTGGAGGAGGCGCCGGAGCCGCAGCAGGCGGAGCGCCCCAGGACGCGGCCGAGGCGGGAGCGCCCCAATCGCTGCCCGACGGCGCTGGCGCCGCTTGCGCCGGAGAAGCAGGCTGAGGGGGAGCGGCCGGCGAGGCGTTCCAGCCCGGCGCGGCGGGCGGATTCCACGACGGCGCCGAAGGGACGGCTGGCCCACCGGGCTCCGCAGCCGGCGGCGTGCCCCAGGATGGGGCTGGAGCCGGGGGTGCTCCCCACGACGGAGCCGGCTCAGCGGCGGGGGGGGACGCAGGCGGCGGACCGGCGGGCGCGCCCCACGAAGGTGCAGGAGCCGAGCCAGGCGGTGGCGCAGACGGCGAGGAGCCCCATGTTGGAGCCCCGCCGGCAGGTGGCGCCGGCGGCGGCGCACCCCAGGTCGGAGATGCTGCCGGCGCAGCGGGCGCGGCAGCCGCGGGCGGCGCGCCCCACGACGGCGAGGTAGACGCTGCCGGCGGAGAGGCGACCGCAGGCGAGGCAGGCGACCCCCAACCGCCCGTTGCCGGCCTGGCTGGAGCCGGAGCTGCCCATCCAGAGTTGGGTGCGGTGACGATCGTGGGCGCCACCGGGGTCGCAGCGGGACGTGCGGGCGTTGGCGGCGCCCACGTCGCGGCCACGCCGGCCGTCTGGTTGGTCGGGGCGGCAGGGCGAACCGGCGGAGCGGATTTCTTCTTGCGACGGCGTCTGGTCCTCAGGTACAGCGCGGCGGCGATCAGCGCTGCGACCGCGAGGATGATGTCTGCGTATTCAACGGGCATGCGGTGGGGAGCCTCCCTTCTCGCCTACTGCGGCAGTGGATCCTTGGTGTTAAGCGACAAATGCGTAGTGCAGAAGTATGCCACCGAGGTCAGCCACCGCCACGCGACATAGCACCGTTTTCGATCACCAGCCTTCCCGACGCCACTCCGGGCACGGTGATGTCCGCCTCGAGCGAATGGGCGCCCGGGCCGATAGGCTCACCAGTCACGACGTGAAGCACCAGGCGCCGGCCTAGCGGCATGTCGAGACGCTTGGGCAAAGGCGCAAGGCCGGCATTCGTCTCCATATGCAGCTGATGCCCCGTGACGAGAACACCGTCGAGGCGCAATCCCGTGAGGCCTACCAACACCGCGGGCCGGGTGCGATTTTCGAGCGCAAAGCTCAAGCCCTGAGTCTCGGGACGCAGGCTTTTCAGGTCGGCGAGCCGCTCCGCGAGGTAACGAGGAATCTCGGGGCGGGGTCGATCCGCCGACTGCGCCGACGACACGATGAAGGTGAGCTCAGCGTGATCCACCTCACGCCCAGACGCGATGAGTGTCGCCTCGAGCCGGTACTCGCCCTCCGCCGCGAGCGGAAGGCTGAGCGTCGTAGCGCTCACCGCTGGCTCGAACGCGGTCGGCACCTCTACCTCGACCGAGCCGGAGTACGACTTTTTCTGCACCGCGTCGCGCATGCGGTCGAGGCCACGAGCGCCCGCCGCCTTCTCCCTCGCGAGCGACCACCGAATGACACCACGCCCCATCACGCTTGGGTCGTCGTTGACGACCACAAGTCGCGCGGCGAACGGAACGTGCGGGTTCTGCAGAACACCGAATGGTCGCGCCCCCTCAAAGACCAACGGTTCGATGATCACGCGCGTTGACTTGAAGGCGATTGCCAGGGCTTCGAGCGCGAGCTTGGGCCGTCGTGAACCGTCGAGCAGCCCGAACCCGATGCCGGGAAACGGATCCACGAGGTGGTAGGCGAAAGCACCCCAGCAGGACTCGAACTTTCGCGTGCGCAAATGCTCCGCCGCGTAACGGACCAGGCCGGCCTGATACTCCTGCGACGCCTCTATGTAGTCGTCGAGGCTTTGATATGACGAGGGCAGGCCGACCCCTCGCTCGGCCCAGTTGACCGGCTGAAATCCGGCATGTCGCCAGGCAGGCTCGTCATCAGGGACGGGCCATCGCTTGCCGATCTTCTGCCACGCGGGCGAGTCGACGTCTGGCAGAGACTGCGCCCCGAATGCCGTGACCATCAACGGCTCGACGTGACCGATGTCACGCCACGAACCGTCCGACCAGCCGAGCATCAGATGAAGGTCCACGTCGCCTGACGCCGCAATCGATGGCCGGCTGGGATCGAGGCGGTCGAATCCGGCTTTCAGATCTTGATCGACAGAATGGTTCTGGCGCACGGCGTGCACGTCGCCGAGATCGAAGTTGGTGGCGAGCCAGGGCGGCTCATCGTGGCCGATCCACAGCGCGACCGACGGATGGTTGCGCAGCATCGCGACCATCTCGGCCTGCTGCTCCCGCGCGGCGGTCTCGAAGAAGCGGGCCTCGTCATTGCGGCCGTGATATACGTACGTGCCGATCAGCGGCAGGTCCTGGAAGATGAGCATGCCGGCCTCATCCGCCTGCCGGTAGAAATCCGCAGGCAGCACGTTGGCGACGACTCGCAGCGCGTCGATGTTCACCTGCTTGGCGACCGCGATGTCTGCCGCAAACACGTCGGCCGTGAGCTCATCGAGCCTGTAGGAAGGCGCGTAGCAAGCCCCTCGCAAGAACATCGGGCGGCCGTTGACGGAAAAGCTCCACCGCCGCGGCCCGATGTCCCAGCTCAACTCGCGAAAGGCGAAGACGTCGTCGACGCGCGAAGACTCGACTCCGTCCGCGGTACGCGTGACCAGCTCGGCCCGATACAGCGGCTGTTCGCCGAGCCGCCACGGTTCCCATCGCTTGACCCCGGGGAACGCGAGGCGCATCGTCACCGTCTCTTCGGTCCCGCCGGCGAGGCGCACGTCGCGGCGCAGCCGGAGTGAATCCCTGCCTGGCGACGGCAGGATGAGCTCGACCTCGCCCTCCATCTGGCGGCCGTCGAGGTTGCGGAGCCGCGCCTCGACCTCGAGCCGGCCGTCACCCGCTTCGAAGCTCGGCTTGAGGCGCAGCCAGTCAACCGCGATCGGTCCGACGTATTCGAGCTGCACCGGCTGCCATAGGCCGAGCGGCACCTCGACGCCGTAGGGCTCGGGCAGACTCGAGTACGCGGACGCGGGATAGGGTTTCAGGTCGCCGTCGTTGAACAGGCCCATGATGTGGCGCTTTTTCTCTGGCTGCGTCTCGACCGCGGATTCGCAGCAGATCACGAGCAGGTTCTCCGGCTTGAGGTACGGCGTCAGGTCGAAGCCGAACGGCGCGAAGTAGCCGTAATGCGAACCAAGCAGGCGCCCGTTCAGCCAGACGTTGGTCGCGAGGAACGCACCGCCGACGCGGAGCACAACCCGCCCCGAGTGGTCAGGCCGCGGAAACTCCGTCCGGTACCACACCGACTGGCGCCCCTCACGCGCGGCGAGCTGGCTCGGCACCTCGATTGGCTTCCAGCCCGTGCCGCGCCCGACCGTAAGGCCCTCGGCCTCGCCTTCGCCAAGCGGCACCCACACCGCCTCCCAGCCGCTGAGCTCGCGCCGTCCCGCGGCCCTCTGCGCGAGCGGCATGAACAGCGAGTCGCTCATGCCTCCCTCACGAAAGCGCCGTCGGCCGTGGAGCAGATCTGCACCGCCCTGCCGACGACCGCGACGAGATTCTGCGTCCTGGTGCGGTCGAGCAGCGCCAGGACACTGCCCCCGAAGCCCGCACCCATGATGCGCGCGCCATAGCAGCCACCGATGGAGCTCACCTGCTCCACGAGGGCGTCGACGTTTGGCGTCGAGACCTCGAAGTCGTCGCGCAGGCTGGCGTGCGACTCCTTCAGAAGCTCGCCCAAGCGATTGAAGTCCCGCTTGCGTAGGGCGGCGACGAAGGCCCGCACGCGCGCAATCTCCGAGTGGACGTGCCGCATGCGCTTGGGATCGCCTGCCTCCGCCTCACGCCGCCGCTGGTTGTAGGGCGTCGCGGCGAGGGCGCGGTGCTCACCGGAATCGATCACCGCGATCGCAACCTCGTCTGGAAAAGGCACCAACTCGTACTCCAGGGTCGCGCAGTCGAGCAGCAGCGCGTCGCCCCGGCGTCCGAGCGCCGATGCGAACTGGTCCATCACGCCGACCTGGACTCCAGTCGCTTTCTGCTCCGCGCGCTGGCACGCGAGCGCGGCCTTCCTTCCATCCATGCCCGGCCTCAGGCCGGCAGCGACGGCGACCAGCAGCGCCGCCGAAGAGCTGAGGCCGGCGTTCGGTGGCACCTGCGACGCGACCTGCACGGCCTGCGGTCCGACTTCAAGCTCCTCGCACACGGCGCGCACGTACGCCAACCCGCCCTCGACGTCGCTCGCGATAGACCAGTTCGCCGAACCGTGACCCGTGACCTCGATGAAACGATCCACTGCTGCGGGCAAGACGATGCCACCGAGGTAGTCGACATGCTCGCCGATGAGGTTCACCCGGCCGGGAGCCTTCCCGTGCCATGTCGACTCAGAGCGCACGCAGCTCCGCTGCCGTGTCCTCGGCCCGTGCGTCGAGGATGAACGCGCCTGCTCCGAGTTCTGAGCCCGCGAGGTACTTCAGCTTCTCGCGCGTGCGGTTGGGTGGATAGAACTCGATGTGGAGGTGGTGGTGGCGCCCGCCGCGTCCGGGGGGCTTCTGATGCATCGCCATCACATAAGGAAGAGGTTTCTCGAACAGCCGGTCGTACTTTTGCAGCAGCCCTTTCAGGGTCGACGCGAACGAAACGTCGTCTTCCTCATCCAGGTCGGTCAAAGCACCCCGATGCCTGGTTGGCGCGAGGTGCACCTCGTAAGGCCACCGTGCGAATGGCGGGACGAAGGCGATCCAGCGCTCGTCGCGCAGCACCGTACGGGCGGCGTCCTTCTCACCATCGATGACGTCGCAGTACAGACACCGTCCGGTCTTGCGCATGTGTCGCGATTCCGCGGCGAGCTCGCGCTGCAACACCGGCGGCAAGAACGGATACGCGTAGATCTGCCCGTGCGGATGGCTCAGCGTGACGCCGATCTCCTCACCGCGGTTCTCGAATACATACACATATTTCACGTTGGGCAGGCGGCCGAGCTCGTTAGTGCGGTCACGCCACACCTCGATGAGGTCGCGGATGTGGTCGACGCTTTGCTCGCCAAGAGACGAGTCGTGGTCGGGGGTGTAGCACACGACCTCGCAGCGTCCCTGCTCGCCCGTGTAGGACGGAAAGCGATTTTCGAAAACCGCGATATGGTAATCGGGTTCCGGGATCTCCGTCTCCGGCTGGCCTGGTCGGGTCGGGCACAACGGACAGTGCTCGGCGGCTGGGTGGTACGTCCTGTCCTGGCGCCACGGCGCGACTGTGACCCACTCCTCGAGCAGCGGATGCCAGCGCAGTTCCGACATGCCTAAAAAGTCGCCCTGCGCGCGGCCGGCGGTTTGTCGAAGTAGATCAAGTAGCGGCCATCGGCCTTCTCCACGACCCGCTTGGTCAACGTTCCCTTCCCCGCTACCGGAGGAAGGTGGTCCCGTCTTCCCTTCCCCGCTTGCCGGGGAAGGTGGTCCCGTCGCGAAGCGACCGGACCGGATGGGGACGGTGGCATTTGCTCAGCCTCCGATGGCACGTTTCACCGCCTCAGCCGGCGTATCCACGACCTCGAGCCCCTCGACATCCCACGAATCGAGCGCAAACACAGCGCGGCCGAGCCTGCGCGCGTGCGCGATCTCGCTCAGGGTCCCCCATCCCCGACCGATCGCGATCACGCTCTCGGCCGCCGTGACGATGAGAAGGTTGCGGCCCTGTCCCAGTCCGGTAGGCAGGGAGACGGTCAGGTGTGGGTTCGCGCCGTCCCGATCGCTTTCGGAGAGAAGACCGACCACGGTGCCGCCTTCACTCGCCGCGCCTTCGCTAGCCGCGCCAGAAACGCCGCCATACCCCCCGTTGATTACGATCGCGCCCGACCGCGCCAGGAGCTTTCCCACCTGACGCGCCGCGTCGAGCTGAGACGGCGTGGCTTCGGTCGCGCCGCACACGGCGACATATCGGGTGGGCATCTGGGGAAGTTTATTCGGTACACTTTCGGACGAAGTTCAACGCCCGTGGGGCAAGGAGGTGAGGCGAAGCTTGGATAAACCGAGTCGTGGTGCCAGCCGCCTCGTTTGCCAGCCGGGAGCTCGGGAGGAAGGCAGCTTCTAACCTCTAGGGCTTCCTAGATCCGAATCCGGCTCCTGGAGTCGGAGGCGGTAGCACTGCGAACGTAGACGCATGAGGGCCCGGCTTAGCCGGGCCCTCAGCATTTAGTTAGGTCGGCCCGGCTCAGCCGGGCCCTCAGCATTTAGTCAGGTCGGCCCGGCTCAGCCGGGCCCTCAGCATTTAGTTAGCCAGGTCGGTAGGCTCTCCAGACCCTCACCTTTTTCTTGTCCCTACGATTGGCTTCGTGGCCGACGACTTCGCGACCCAGATGAACGCAAGACGCGAGGGCTGGCCCGAGGCGATGGGAATGACAATCACCTCGGCCACGAAAGACGAGGTCCGGGCCGAGATGACCATCGGACCCCAACACCTGCAGGCTTACGGCATCGTGCATGGCGGCGTGCACTGCGGAGTCATCGAGACGCTGGCCTCGATAGGCGCGTACCTCGTCGCGCGCGAGCGCGGCCAGCACGTGGTCGGTCTCGAGAACAACACGAGCTTCGTGCGCGCTGTGCGCGCGGGGACCAGGCTGCGAGCGGTTGCGACGCCCGTCACGCGCGGCAGGCAGACCCAGGTCTGGGCGGCCAACATCATCGACGAAGAAGACCGCCTGGTGGCTACAGGACGCGTGCGGCTACTTTGCCTCGCAGCAGATCAGTCCCTGGCGGGCGAACAGGTCAAGGGAGCTCTTCACTCCGGCGGCTAGCGCCCGGTCGCGTAGCTGAAAATGATCTCGTCGATCAATCGCTCGACTGGCGCGAGATCGTCGGTGAAGACCTGGTCGTGGTACGGCGAGACGCGCAGATTGCCGTCGTTCAGGACGCTCTGCGCCACCGACTGCGCCAGAGGCTCGTTGACCAGCCCCAGGTTGTGCTCGACGTCGGCGACAGTGGTGGGCTCCGTCGATCCGTACACGAGCGTGTTGCTGAACTGCGGGACGTCGACGAGAAAGACGCTTGGGTACACCGCGGCCATGGTGCTTGCGATCGCGTCGACGAGCCGGTAGTCGGTCGCGGTGCGGCCAGCATTGACGACGGCGACTCCGCCCGGCCTCAGGTGGCCGCGCACCTCGCTGAAGAACTCTCGCGTCGTCAGGTGAAATGGGATGTACGGCTGCCGGTACGCGTCCATGACGATCACGTCGTACTTGCCGGCTTGTGTGTCGAGCCAGTAGCGGGCGTCGGCGGCCACAGGATGCACGTTGGGCTCGTCGAGGTGAAAGAAGCGATGGGCGACGTTAAGGATCTCGGGATCGATCTCGACGCCGGTGATCTGCACATCCGTGCCGTACGCCGCGGTGTACTGCCTCGCCGCTGTGCCGCCCGCAAGGCCGAGGATCGCAACGTCCTTCGGGCGCACCTCGCCGTCCTGGGCGGCCCGGAATGAGTCGGCGACGAGCATGTAGTCCCACGGCCCGCCGGTCGAAAGACTGCTCGGGTCATAGATGGAGTGGATGGCCTCGCCTTCGTTGAGGATCAGCTCAGTCCTGGTTCCGTCCTGGACGACCTGAATGTATCCATACGCCGACTCCTTCTCGTACAGGAGCGTGCCGACCTGTGGCGGCTTGATGCCGGACGGAAGAAAGATCCACGCGAGGATGACGGCGGCCGCGAACGCCGCGTAGAACCTGCGGCGCGGCCACGGCCACAAACCGGCGACGGAGACCGCAACCAGGACGAGCCCGAATCCCTCGAGCGTCGGGCGCGTGCCGAATGTCGGGATGAACCAGAACACCGGGAGGAACGTGCCGAGGATGCTGCCCGCAGTCGAGAGCGCGTAGACGCGACCCGCGGTGTTGCCGCCGGTCTCGATGTCGCGAAGCAGCAGCCGGATCGCGAACGGGCTCACGCAGCCAAGCAGGATCACCGGCGCTGCGAACAGCAGCACAACCGCAAGCAGCGTGCCCAGGACCAGGCCCACGCTCACTTCCTTGAACCCCTGTTGCGAGATGAGCAGGATCGGGTAGCTCACGAGCGGGATGATGCCGATCCACAAACCTGCCCACGCGGTGATCTGGTACAGCACCTCTTCGCGCGGATATCGGTCGGCCAGCCGGCCGCCGATGACGTAGCCGGCTGAGAGATAGATGAGGATCAGGCCGATCAGCACACCCCAGACGTACAGGCTCGTCCCAAAGTACGGCGCAAGCAGACGCGAGGCGCCGAACTCCACGCCCAGCGACGCCATACCGGATATGAAGACGAGCGGAAGCAGAAGGCGTCGCGACACGACGGCAGTGCTCAGATCGGTTGCTCTGCCGCCCACTTCCGAGTTGCCTCGTCCATCGGGACGGGCAGCTGCACCCGAATCTCCGCGTACATATCGCCGGGCGGCCCGCCCTTGGGATCGGGAAGACCGAGGCCCTTCAGACGGATCTTGGTGCCGTTTTGCGTCTCAGGCGGGATGTTGAACTTGACCTGTCCCCCCTTCAGGGTCGGGGCTGAGACCTCGCCACCGCTAAGCGCGATGTGCAGCGGCACGGGCACGGCGACGCGTACGTCCTTTCCCTCGCGCGTGAAGATCGGGTCGGGGGCCACCTGTACCGTCGCACGCAGTCCAGGCACGCGGAGCACCGTACCTTCCTTCACCCCGGCCGGCACCTTGACCTCGACGCGGCGGCCGCCCGGAAGCTCGACGGTGCGGCTGGTGCCGCGATAGATCTCCGCGAGGCTCACCGTGATCGGCGCCTCCACGTCAATCGGCTGTGGTCGTGCACGGCCGCGCGCGTTGCCGAAGATCGAGCCGAAGATGTCGCCGAAGCCGCCCCCTTCGCCGAAGAGGTCTTCCATGTCCTCAGGGGTGACGGTGCGGTACTCGACGCGGCTCCCCGGGTCGGGGCGGAAGCCGCCGCCACGGCCCGCGCCTGGCTGCGCGCCGGCTGCCTCGGCCGCGGCCCAGTTGGGGCCGAACTCGTCGTAGAGCTTTCGCTTCTTGGCGTCGGAGAGAACGCCATGCGCCTCGGAGAGCTCCTTGAAGCGAGCTTCCGCCTGTTTGTCGCCCGAGTTGAGGTCAGGGTGGTACTTACGGGCGAGCTTGCGGAAGGCAGAGGAAATCTCCTTTTGCGTGGCGGTTCGCGGCACGCCGAGGGCTTCGTAATAGTCCTTGGTCTTTGGCACCGTTATTTGTTACCCGGTAGGGAAAGACTCTAAAGCTCGATCACTCTGGGCATGATTCCGTCCTCGTCGACCTCCAGCACGCCGACGGTCGGCGGTTCCCACCGCCTCAAGTGGCGCGCGACCTGCAGCCAGCACCATTCGAACCAACCTGGGTTCTGTTGCAGTCGCCGTTTCGCGGTGACGGGGTTCCACTGGTGGACGCCCCCGGGATTGAACAGAAGCACGCCGTCGATCCTGCGCATGTGCGATCGGTGCGTGTGCCCGAAGACGATGACATCGGCGTCAGGAAATCTTCGCCGCAGGCTGCGTGGCAGCCCATTGTGGGGCCGGAAGTAGCCCAGGCTCAGCGTCCACACCAGCGTCTGCCACTCTTCCAACCAGCGGGAGCGGTTGCCGTGGACGATCACGATTCGCTTGCCCTCGACAGTCAGCTCGTAGGTCTGAGGCAACGTTTGGAGAGCGCCGTCGTGGTCGCCACGCACCGCCTGCACGGGGGCGATGAGCGCCAGCGAGTCAAGGGTCGAGCTCTGGTTGATATCGCCGGCGTGGAGGATCAGGTCCACGCCGCGGAATGCGATCGGGAGCCGATCAGGCAGGCGCTCCAGGAACTCAGGGCAATGCGTGTCCGCCACGACGCCGACGCGCCTCGTCACCCCGGCGCCACCTGATTCACTGCTCAGCTAGCTTATCCGGAGCTCCCGGCTGATATTTTGGTGCCTGACTTGACAATTTGGCAAGGTCTGGTTTCTAATTTGAGTCGTGAAAGACCTACAGCGCGAAATTTTGAGCCAGGTGGCGTCGGGGACGATTACCGCCGAAGAGGGCGCGGCGCGCCTGGAAGCTCTCGAGTCAGGCCCGCCAGCCGCCACCGCTCCCACACCGCCGGGCGGTCCTAGGCAGGTCAAGCTCGTCTCGCGCTTCGGCAACACCGAGGTGATCGGAGACCCGGCCGTGAGCTTCGCCGTGGCGGATGGCCCTCACCGGGTCCGGCAGGACGGCGACACGATGCTTATCGAGCAGTCGATCTTCTCGGAGGGCACCTTCGAGTTCACCCGTCGCATGGGTCGAAACGGACTCGACTCCTTCGGCCGGAACCTGACCATCCGGATGAACCCGACCCTCCCCCTGTTTGCGAAGGTGCAGGCGGGGAATGTGAAGATCGACGGAATCCACGGCCGGATCAGCGGAGAGATCCAGGCGGGGAATTGCGTGGTGAACGACTTCCGTGCGCCGATCAACCTCTCGGTCGTGGCCGGCAACGTCGAAGCCTCCGGAAAGCTCGACTCGGGTGCGAGCTCGATCAACTGCCGGGTCGGCGAGGTCAAGGTGACGCTTGGCCGCACCTCCAGCGTCCGGATCAAAGCACGCAACACGATGGGTGAGATCGCCTTCGGCGATGGCGTCAGCGCAGACGGGAACGATGCGAAGGTCGGCTCCGGGACAGGCACGCTCGAAATCGAATGCACGATGGGCAGCGTCCGCGTGGAGGTCGAATAGCTTGGCCCGCAACCCGACCCGCCGCCCGCCAAACAATTGCCCCGTCTGCAGCTCGCGGCTTGCGGTCACAAGGCTCACTTGCCCCTCATGTGATACGGAGCTGTCGGGCTCCTTCGCGTCGTGCGAGTTCTGCGTCCTCACCGACGAAGACCGCGAGGTGCTGCGCGTCTTCCTCGCCTCGCGCGGAAACATGAAGGAGCTCGAGAGGCACCTTGCCGTGAGCTATCCGACGGCCCGTGCGCGCTTCGACGTGCTGCTCACAAAGCTCGGCATCGAGCGAGGACCCGCCGCGCCGTCATCGAATCGTGTCGAGCTGATGGAGCAGGTGGCGCGGGGCGAGATCGACATCGACGAGGCGCTCAAGCGCCTCGAAAACGGCTAGGGAGGTTTCGAGATGGTGCCCATGGAACCCGGTCCGGAAGACTTCGCCCGCCAGCTGGCCGAACGACGCGCCCGCATGGACGAAGCGCGCAAACTCGCCTACTACGCTCACTCGCGAACCGGAATACTGACGCGTTTCCTGCGCCGGATTGCCGACCGCATCGACCCCACCGGCGACGGCCGCAAGAGGGTGCGCTAGATGGCTTCGCCTGTCGACGAGCTGGTTGATGCGCCTGTAGCTGTTCCGCCGCGGCCGCGACCGTGGACGGTGTTCGCGTCAGGTCCGTTTCGCAAGCTGTGGCTGGCGACGGCCCTCTCCCTCTTCGGAGACTTCTTCAACTACGTCGCGATGGCGTGGCTCGTCTTGCAGCTGACGGGCTCGAGCCTTGCCCTGGGAACCGTCCTTCTCGTGCAGGCACTGCCTAGAGCCGTCCTCATGCTGGTCGGGGGCGCGCTGGCGGACCGCCTTTCATCGCGCCTGACGATGCTTGGGTCGATGGGCTTGCGCGCCGCCCTGGTCGCCGCCCTTGCAGTGTTCGCTCTCACGGGCAGGATTGACATCTGGGAGGTCTACGGGTTCGCGGCGATGTTTGGCATAGTCGACGCGTTCTTCATGCCGGCGCGCCAATCGATCCTGCCGGCGGTCGTCGCCGACCACGAGCTCGAGCCAGGCAACTCCGTCTTGAATGTGACTTCGCAAGCCACAGTCGTCGTCGGTCCGGTGCTCGGTGGTCTGGTCGTCGCCGCCTTCGGCACAGGATGGGCATTCGCCGGCGACGCCGCGTTCTTCGCCATCGGCTTTGTATTGATCCTGATGTTGCCGGCGTTCAAGGCAACGGCGAGCGCGAAGCCGCGCTCCGGAGACGGCCTGGGCGGCCAGATCGTCGCGGGGTTCCGCTACGCATGGGCTGACGTCGGCATTCGCGTGTTGCTCATCGTCATCGCGGTCGTCGACTTCGGCGCCAACGCCGCGCTGGGCGTCGGGCTGCCGACCCTGGCCCACGGGCGATTCGCCGGCGGTGCGGCGGGTCTGGGTGTCCTCCTCGGAGCATGGGGGGTCGGGGCCACCGCTGGGGCGCTCGGTGCAGGATTCGTGTCCCCGCCAAAACGGTTTGGGCGGCTGATCGTGTTCCTCTGCCTGTGGCTCGGCCTCGGCATCGGCGCTGTTGGCCTGGTGCCATCGCTCGTTCCGGCAGCCTTGGCGATGGGTCTGTCCGGCGTGGGTACGGGCGTCGTCAACACCTACGGCATCAGCTGGCTGCAGCGACGCACCGCCCCCGCAATGCAAGGCCGCGTGATGTCGCTTGTGATGCTCGCCTCGATGGGGATGACTCCGGTGGCTTACGCAGTGTCGGGCCCGATCGCGAACGTCAACCCGACGGCGTTGTTCGTGATTGCCGGTGGTCTGATGGTCCTTTGCGGCCTGGGAGCGGCGGCCAGCCGGTCGGTGCGGTCGCTCCGCTAGCTGCTACCTGATTCCCGCGGCGACAAGTCCCGCCGCGTGTGCGGCTGACGCATCCTGTCCCGCGTCCAGGGCCAGGATCGCGCCGTGGGCGAACAGGTGCGCCCGATGCTGGTCGAGGTTGAGGTCGATGTTGGCCAGGGCGAACCACGCGCAGTAGCTTTGACGCGCCTGGGAGACGCTCTCCGGGGGGCGGCTCATCGCGGCGGTCGCCCACTGCACCGCCGTCGCGACGTCCTTGCCGCCAGACAGCGCCCTGAAGGCGCCCTGCGCTGCAGCGTGGCACGCGCTCGCGGGTGCCCCTCCCCTCTTCGCCCATGCAAACCACTCCGCGTAGGAGCGGTCTTCGGCAGTCGGACCTTCGACCTTTGCATGCGGAGCCGACTTGCGGGCCTGTTCCACGACCTCCCAGGTCGGTTTGGCGTTTGGCGACTGAGGCTGGGGTGCACCGGGCGCGGGAGCGATAGGGGCAGGCGGGATCTGCGCGACAGGCAGATGGCCGCCTGAGACTGGCGGAGCCGGGGCAGGCGGCGGCGGTTCAGGCCCTGGTTGAGCGACCGGTTGTGCGGTCGCGTGCGGGATCGCCTCCTTGGGCGAGAACCAGGTCGGCGTCCCAGGCTCCGACGCAAGCGGCACCCTTGGCGCCCAGGCGGGAACTGCGACCGGTGCAGGGCCGACTGATTTGGGGGTCGGGGGGCCTGATGTGCTCGACGGCGGCGTCGGCGCCCACGTGGGGCGGACAGGCGGGCCCGACTGGGCGGGCTCCACCGGGGCAGCTGTCGGAGGCGCCGACGGCGGGGCGGGAGGTGGAGCAGCAGCGACAGGCGGCGGCGGAGCGGGTCTGGTCGCCGCCGCGGGGGATGCACCGGCCGATTTCTGCGCAGCCGGAGCCGCCGGCATTGGTACCGGAGACGGCGGCGCGGCACCGGATTTCGTGTCAGGCGTGATCGTTGGCGGCACCGCCGCGGCGGCTGCCGCTGGTGGGACCCCCGGAGCCTCGAAGGAGTCCGGCCAGCTCGGGATCGCCTGGGCGGGCGTCGCCGGTTCCTCGAGCTCGGACGGCGGCGGCCACGCCCGCATCGCCGGTTCGGTCGGCGGTTCGGGCGGCCAGATGTCGGTCTCCTCGGGCGGCGCGGGGGCTCGTTCCGCCGCGGGCGGCCAGGTCGACTTCATGGCGTCAGCGGCGACGGCCTTTGGAGGATCGGTGAACGTCGCTCCGACCGGCGTCTTGGCCGTGCGAGTCTTCGCTGCCGGGGGTGCTGGCTCGGGTTCGGCAGCCAGCGCAGCTTCAGCGGTCGCTTCGGCTGCCGTGGGCTCAACCGTCGCTTCGGCTGCCGCGGGCTCAACCGTCGCCTCGCCTGCCGCGGGCTCAACCGTCGCTTCCGCCGGCGCGGTCGCAGCAGCCGCTGCCGTCGCCGCCGGCTCTACCGTCGCTTCTGCTTGGGGCTCAGCTGTTGCCGCCGGATCCGATGTCGCCTCGGCGTCGTCAAGCTCTTCGCCCGGCGAAGTCGGCACGGTCTGCGCCCAGCCAGGCGCCGGCTTCTTGGCCTCGCCGTTGGCCGACTGAGTCTTTGACCAGTCCGGGTCGCCTTTCTCCATCGGCAGCGCCGGCAGCGCTTCTTCGACGCTCGACGATTCCGTTTCGGCGGTGCTCTCGGCCGGGGCTACCGGGACAGTCGACGCCCAGACCGGGGTCGTCTCCAGCGTGGGGACGGCCGGAACAGGCTCCTCGGTCTTGCCTTCGGGCGGCGTGGAGTCGCGGGGCTCGGCGGGCTCGGTTTCCAAATCTTGGTCAGTCTAGCTTCGGCGTCTGAACTTGCATCCGGATTTGACGCTGGTTTGACCGGGTGCTTACGCGAAGACGTTTTTCAGCGCGTCCTCAGGCAGCGGATCCGGCTGCTGCTCGGCCCAGTCGGCGGCGTCTGATGCCTCTCTGTCACACGTGGCCTGGACCTCGGCCGCCCCCTCCGCGGTGATCCACCGACGCTCGACCAGCCAGTCCGTGAAGCGGACGATCGGGTCGTGCCGCGCGGCTTCCGCGAGCTCCTCTTTGGTCCGGTATTTGCCCTGATTGTCTTCAGAGGTATGGGAGTTGATGCGCCAGACTTTGGCCTCGATCAAGGTCGGTCCCTCGCCGCTACGGGCGCGAGCCACCGCCTCTTGCACCGCCGCGTAGCACTTCGGCACATCAGTCCCGTCGATGGTCAGTCCGGAGATCCCGTACCCGGCTGCGCGCTCGGCGATGTTCGGGTTGGCCATCTGAAGACGGATCGGGACGGAGATCGCGTAACTGTTGTTCTCGCATACGAACACGACGGGCAGCCGGTGGACGGCGGCGAAGTTCACCCCCTCGTGGAATTCGCCCATGCTGGTCGCGCCGTCCCCGAAGGTACACAGCGTCACGCTGCCGTCGCCCCTCAGCTTCGCGGCATAAGCGATGCCGGCAGCCTTTGGGATCCAGCTGGCCACCACCTGGGAGACGGGGGCGATCTTCAACGCGTGGTAGCTGTAGCAGCCCCCGGGGAGGTTCCTGCCGGCGGATAGCGGGTCGCCCGCCTTCGCGAAGACGGCCAGCATCCATTCCTTCATCGTCAGGCCGCGCACGATTGCGTTGGCCAGGGCGCGGTAGTGAGGCACGAGCCAGTCGTCCGGCCCGAGCGCGGCCGTCGCCGCGACCTGGATTCCTTCGTGGCCCCGGCTCGAACCGACGAATGGTGCTCGGCCCTGCTTGACCAGGATGTGCATGCGGTCGTCCAGGGCCTTCGCCATGCACATCCAGCGATGCAGGTTCAGGTACTCCTCGCGCGTCCCCGTGTCGGCGCGGGTGGTCGTCGCCATCAGGCGGTCAGCGCGTGCGCGATTTCGACGACTTCTTCGGCGGTCAGTCCCATGCGGTTGAGGTGATCGTAGTACTGCTTGTGAAATTCCGAGAAGTCGCTGCGCTCAGCACGCTCTTCGCGGATACGCTTGACCTCGGCGAGCACCTTCGCCACCAGCTCAGGTTCTGGACGGATCCCCGCCCCGCGCAGCGCGTGCTCGATGACCAGAGCGCCGGAGTGCTTGCCGTAGACGTAGGTGATCTCGGCTCCGAGGTCTGACGGCGGCAAGAACTGGTAGATCGCAGGGTGGATGAGCATGCCCGCTGTGTGAATCCCCGATTCGTGGCTGAACACGTTGAGCCCAATGCCAGGCTCGGTCGGCTGCACCGGAACTCCGCTTACGCGCTCGAGGTACCGCGCCAGGTCGCGGAGCTTGTCGTACTTGAAGCCCGGGATCTCTATGCCGAACAGATAGCGCAGCTGCAGGAGGACCTGGTGCATCGGGGCGTTGCCTGTCCGCTCGCCGATGCCGTTCACGCTTGTCGTGAAGACCTCGGCCCCCGAGCCGAGCGCCATCACCGTGTTCCACGCACCGAGACCGAGGTCGTTGTGGAAATGAACGACGAGCGGCGCGTCGGGCGCCGCGGCCTTGATCGCAGGGATGTACTCGCGCACCGCGAAAGGCGAGTAACAGCCGACTGTGTCAGGGGTCGACGGCCGCGTCCCCCCCGCCTTCAGGCCCTCGCGATGGATCTCCGCGATGTAGTCGACGTCCGCCCGGCTGCCGTCCTCCCCGCCAAACTCGATCGAGCGCGCGCCCTGTTCGCGCGCGTACCGGATCGCCTCGCACATCATCCGGAGGTTTGCCTCGCGGTAGTACGAGACAGGCAGCTCGAGCCACTCCGATTCGGGAATTCCGTCCTTGTGCAGGAGAGTCTTGCCGAGCTTGTACTTGATATGCAGGTCCGACGCGGAGGTGAAGATGAAGTAGGTCACCTCATCGCGCTTGTGGCCCAGCGCATCGATCACGCGCATCGTCGCGTCGATGTCGCCCCTGGTCGAGCGCATCATGCAAACGACCTCGAGGTCAGGACGCAGCTCGCCGCGCTTGCGTCCACCGAGCACCAGCCGAAGGGTCTCACGCTCGCCCTCAGAGACGGACGGAAACCCGACGTCCATGATGTGGACCCCGATGTCGGACAGCATGCGCGCCAGCTCGTACTTGTCTTTCGGGGTGATCGCGACGCCCGGCATCTGCTCTCCGTCGCGCAGCGTGTCGTCGTAGACGCGGATCTTTCCTGCCGGTGGGAACTTGAGGTCGTGCGAGAAATGCTTCGGGTCGCGCGCCAGCTGTTCGAGAGGCTCTTGAAGCTCTACAGGTTCGCTGTCATCCACGCGACGCGGCCATCCGACGGCGCTCTTCAAGCTGCTTGCGCACCCAGGGAACCAGCCCGCCCATCCGGAGCAGCTCATTCATGAACTGCGGAAAGGCCTCGCATCGATATTCGTCGCCCTTCGTGAAGTTGCGGATGATGCCGTGCTCGAGATCGACCTCGAGCTCATCGCCATCCTCGACCGCTTCCGAGGCCTGCGGTGACTGCAGGATGGGATAACCCATGTTGATCGCGTTCCGGAAGAAGATGCGAGCGAACGAGTCGGCGATCACGAGCGAGATGCCGGCGCCACGAATGGCCACTGGCGCGATCTCGCGCGAAGACCCGCAACCGAAGTTCGAGCCTCCGACCATGATGTCGCCCTCGGTCACCTGCGACGCCCATGTGTCGCGACCGGGCACTCCCTCCATCGCGTGCTTGCCCAGCTCCTTCTCGTCGAGCGAGTAGATCGCGTACTTCGCCGGGATGACCTGGTCGGTGTCGATGTTGTCACCGAACTTCCACGCTCGACCGCGCACGACCTTCGGAAGAGTCATGCCAGACCCGCCGGCATCTTTTCCAGCACTTCGCTTGGATGTGTGATCACGCCGGCCACCGCGCTCGCCGCGGCCACCGCTGGGTTGGAGAGATAGACCATCGCCTTCGGGTGGCCCATGCGGCCCGGAAAGTTGCGGTTGGTGGTGCTCAAACAGACCTCGCCTTCACCAAGCACTCCCATGTGCCCGCCCAGGCACGCGCCGCACGTCGCGGTCGTCCACGCTGCTCCGGCCGCCAGAAAGGTGCCGATCAAACCCTCCTTCTCGGCCTGAATCGCGACCTGATGCGACGAGGGGGTGATGATGAGCCGCACTCCGGGCGCGACCTTGTGCCCTTCCAGCACGGCCGCCGCGCGCCGCAGGTCGGTGATGCGCGAGTTCGTGCAAGAGCCGATGAAAACCTGGTCAAGCCTCGTGCCCGCCACTTCGGAAAGAGGTGCGTAGTTGTCAGGCGACATGGGCTTGGCGACACCGAGCTCGACTTTCTCGGCGTCGAACTCGAAGACCTTTTCGTACTCGGAGTCGGGGTCGGAGGTGACTGGTGTGTAAGGCCGCTTCGCGCGACCGTCCAGATACTGCTTCGTGACCTGGTCGAACTCCATGATTCCGTTCTTCGCGCCGGCCTCAATCGCCATGTTGGTCATCGTCAGGCGCGCCTCCATGTCGATGTGGCGCAGTGCCTCGCCCGTGTGCTCCATCGCCTTCGAGCGCGCTCCGTCGACTCCGATCTGGCCGATCACGTACAGGATCAGGTCTTTAGCCTCGACCCACTCTTTAAGCCGGTTGTGATAGATGAACTTGAGCGACTCCGGGACGCGGAACCACAGCTCACCCAGCGCGAACACGCACGCCAGGTCGGTCGAGCCTATGCCCGTCGCGAAGTTGTTCAGCGCGCCGTAGGTGCAGGAGTGCGAATCCGCCCCGACGACAAGCTCGCCTGGAAGGACGAGTCCGTTCTCCGGGAGAACCGTGTGGCAGATGCCGCCCTGTCCCACTTCGAAGTACCACTTGACGCCCATCTGGTGCGAGAACTCGCGGGTCAGGCGTCCGAGTGTCGCGCTGGCGGCGTCCTTGGCCGGCTGGAAGTGGTCCTGCGTGACCGCGACACGATCAGGGTCCCAGATCTTCTCTGCACCCATCTGTTCGCGCATGATCTTTCCGGCCGGCGGTATGGTCAGGTCGTGGCCCATCGCGAAATCGACCTTCGCGAGCACCAGGTCGCCAGGTCGGACGCTCTCGCGACCGGCCCCGCGGGCCAGGATCTTTTCGGTCATGGTCATGCCCATTCGGGTCCCCCTAATCCTTCAGCCTTCTCGCAGCCTTCTCGCCACCGCGTCGCCGACTTCTCGAGTCGAGAGGCCGCCGCCAAGGTCCCGCGTGCACTCGCCCGCGCGGATGGCCGATTCGACCGCACCCTCGATCGCGTTAGCCATTTCTGTTTGACCCAGGTGTCTAACCATCATAGATGCGCTCAAAATCGCCCCGATCGGATTTACGACGCCCCGCCCCGCGATGTCCGGCGCCGTCCCATGCACGGGCTCGAAGAGGCCCTGTCCGGTCTGGGGGTTGACGTTGCCGGACGGCGCGATGCCCATCCCGCCTATGAGCTCCGCCGTCAGGTCGGAGAGGATGTCACCGAAGAGGTTGCCGGTGACGATGACGTCAAATTGGGTCGGGTCGCGGACGAGCTGCATCGCCGCAGCATCCACATATAGATGACGCGTCTTGACCTTCGCGTGCTTGGCGGCCACAGCTTTCCACTGCTGCTGCCAGAGCGCTCCCGCGTAGGTCATTGCGTTGGACTTGTCGACCATCACCACCTCGCGCTTCGCGACACCGAAGGCGTATTCGAGGATTCGTGTCACTCCCAGGTATGTGTTGAGGTCCTCCTGGATCGCCACCTCCTGGTCGGTGCCCTTCTTGAATCGCCCACCCATGCCGACGTACAGCCCTTCTGTGTTCTCACGGACGATCAGCAGGTCGATCGCCCTCTTGTCTTCGCGCCGGAGGGGTGAGAGCCGGTCGTCGTAGAGCCTGGCGGGGCGCAGGTTGACGTAGAGGTCGAGCTCGAATCGCAGGCGGAGCAGCACGCCGGCGAGATACGCGGCGTCGTTGACCCGTGGGTCGCCCACCGCGCCGAAGAGGATCGCGTCGGCCCGTTCCAGCTCGCCCCATACCTGCGTCGGGATCGGCTCGCCAGTGCGGAGGTACTGCTCTGCGTTGACGTCGTACTCCTCGAAGTCGAAGTCCGCGCCCGCCGCCTTCAGGACCTTGATCGCCTCCGGGACGACCTCTCTTCCGGCACCGTCGCAGGGCAGCACGGCGATTTTGGTCACGACGCGGGTGCCGCCTCGGGCGCACGCTCACGCAATTTGTAGCGCTGGATCTTGCCGGTCACGGTCTTCGGCAGGTCGGAGACGAACTCGATCATGTGCGGGTACTGGAAACGCTGCAGGCGCGATTTGCAGTGGTCCTGGAGCTCGCTGACCAGCCCTTCGCTCTTTGCCGTGTCCGGCTTGGCGATCACGAACGCCTTGATTTTGGTGAAGCCATCGACAGAGATGCCGACGACCGCGCTCTCCGCCACCGCCGGATGCTCGAGCAGCGCGGATTCGATCTCGATCGGCGACACCCACAGTCCGCTGACCTTGATCATGTCGTCGGATCGGCCTTCGTACCAGTAAAAGCCGTCGCCGTCGACCCTGTAGCGATCGCCGGTGAAGAACCAGTCGCCGAGAATCGATCGCTTCGATTTCTCGTGCTGCGCCCAGTAGAGGGCGAGCGCGCTATCGCCTTTCACATACAGGTCGCCGGCCTCGCCCTTCTCGACCGGGTTGCCCTGGTCGTCCAGGATCTTGAGCTCGTAGCCGGGGACCGGCTTGCCGCTCGAACCGGGTCGCACGTCGTCAAGCCGGTTGGAGCAGTAGATGTGGAGCATCTCGGTCGAGCCGACACCGTCGAGGACCGTGAGCCCGAACGCGTCTTTCCAGCGGCGCCAGACCTCTGCGGGCAAAGCTTCCGCCGCCGCCACGCAGTGACGGATCGAAGAAAGGTCGCGGCTCTTGGCGCCTTCAAAATTGAGGATGGCGTTGTAAAGCGTCGGGGCGCTGAAGAAGAGCGTCGGGCGCCGCTTCTCGATCGTCTCCAGCACGGTCGCAGGCGTGTGCCGTCCGGCGTGGAGTACGGTCGATGCCCCGACCCAGTAGGGAAACGTGAGGTTGTTGCCGAATCCATATGCGTGGAAGAGGCCGGTGGTCGAGAAGGTGACGTCCCTTTCGGTGATCCCCAGCACCTGTTCGGCGTAGGTGACCCAGGTGTAGGGGATGTCGTGCTGGAGGTGGACCACTGCCTTCGGTTTGCCGGTCGAGCCGGAGCTGTAGAGCCAGAAGGCCATGTCGTCGCGGCGGGTGTTGGCGGTGGCAACGTCGTCGTCGGGTCGGATCTGGTCGACGCGCAGCAGGCGTGGCTTGTGTGCGCTTCGGTCCGCTGCGGGCTTCAGCTTCTCCTCGGTGTTGGCGTCCACGGCGATCACGGGCGCAAGCGAATCGTCGATGAAGTGGTCGTAGTCCTCACTGCGCTGGAGGAGCGGGTTTACGGGGACCGGGATTGCGCCGATCCGGATCGCACCGAGGAACAGCGCAACCCAGCCGGGGCCGTCGAAGCCGGCGATGAGGACTCGCTCCTCGCGCCGCACGCCGAGGTCGATAAGGGCGCGGGCGGCGCCGCAAGCCAGGCGGGAGAGGTCGCCGTACGCCAGGTCGCCGGCGGCGGAGTGGATAGCGATCTTGCCTGCCCGGCCGGCTTGGAGGTTGCGCTCGAGCAGGTCGGCGCCGACGTTGTAGCGATCCGGCACGTTCACTGCCATGAATCTTGGCACGGGGACGACAGGACTGTGAAGGGTGTGTGGTGGATGCGTCTGGGGTGGCCGTTGGTGGGGCTTGGCGAGGTTGGGGTGAACCTTTCTGCATGTTAATTTACTTGACACCGTACGTATGTTTGGTACAATATTGGCATGGTCGAGCTGGTTCCTGGGGAGGTCGACGTCGCCTACGAGATGGTCGGCATCCGCCAGGCCATCGACTTGCTCGAGCTCCAGTTCTCCCGCCTCGCCGCCACCTTCGACAAAGGTGCCTACTGGGAGCAGGAGGGCTCCAACAGCCCGATCGACTGGATTCGCTTCAACTGCCACCTCACCTCCAACGCGGCCGGGGCACGGATCGCAGTCGGCGAGAACCTGGGACGCATGGCGGAGAGTGCGCAGGCCATGCAGGCAGGTGAGATCGGCTTCGCCCACCTGGTCGAGCTGGCGCGGACGGCTGATGCGGTGGGTAAGGCCTTTGACGAAACCAAGCTCCTGGAGCTGGCGCGCGAGAACTCACCCGGCAAGTTCCACTACAAGTGCATGCACTACCGCCACTCGGTCGACGCCAAGGCAGTCGCCGAAGAACAGGCCGAGCTGGCCGAGACGCGCTTCCTCCACTTGAACACGCAGGATGACGGCGGCCTTTTCATCACCGGGCTGCTCGATCCGGTCGGCGGTGCGCTGGTGCGCAACGCGCTGGAGCCGCTGGCGCGGAGCTCAGGCGCTGACGACTTTCGCGATGCGCCCAAGCGTTGGGCCGACGCCCTGGTCGAGCTGGCCTCGAGCAAGACCAGGATTCAGATGCAGGTCACGAGCTCGGTCGAGACCCAACCTTCGGGGCCCCCGCGACGAAGTCGCGGGAGGGTGCCCGGGCGCAGAGACCGAGTTCTCCCTCCCAATCTCCTCCAAGACCGTCGAGCGCTGGGCCTGCGACTCGAGCCTGAGCCGGATCCTGATGCAGGACTCGGTGGTGATCGACGTCGGCCGGAGCGAGCGGACGATCAAAGGCCCGCGGCGCCGGGCGCTGATCGCGCGGGACAAGCACTGCCAGTGGCCGGGTTGCGAGCGGACGGCGTCAAGGTGCGATGGACATCACGTCGTGCATTGGCTGCACGGCGGCGGCGGAGAGATCGAAAACCAGATCCTGCTCTGCCACCGGCATCACTGGATGGTGCATGAGGGCTGCTGGCAGCTGGTCAAGACCGATGACGGCCGGATCGTGACCATCGCACCGACAGTCACCTTCGGATTGCCGCGCGGGCCAGACTAGAGAGGTGACCTTCGAGCGTAGGGCGCGCCGTTTCTCGTCCGCGCGGCTGGAGGTCGTTGCGCGTCGCCTGATGGGCACCTCTCCCCTCTGCTCACTCTCCACCGTGTCTTACGGTGGTCGCGCACACATCAATCACATGTATTTCGCATTCACCGATCGCTTTGAAGTCGTGTGGATCTCGGATCCCGACTCGATTCATTCCCGCAACCTCGTACGCAACCGGTCGGCCGCGGTGACGGTCTACGACTCGCATCAGACCTGGGGCAAGCCCGACCGCGGCATCCAACTGTTCGGGACCGCCGGCGTGACGTCCGGACGCGTCGCGGATGCCGCCCATCGCGTATACGGTCGGCGATTTCGTGACTACGACTCCGAGGCAGAAGGACTTCCCGCGTACCGTTTCAAGGCCCGAACTGTGAAGCTCTTCGACGAGCGCACGCTCGCTCCCATAACTCTCGTGAGTGCCCGAGTGACGCGCGACGGCCTCGTGTGGTCGAAGACCGAAGTCTGGACCTGAGCACTACTGCCTGACGACTGCCGCCGCGCCCTTCCTCAATACGTATTTCTGGATCTTGCCGGTCGCCGTCTTGGGCAGCTCGGGCACGAACGTCACGCCATGCGGCGCCTTGAAATGCGCCAACCGGTCGCGCGTGAACGCGATCAGCTCCGCATCCGTGGCGCTGGCGCCAGGTTTGAGCACGACGTAGGCGTACGGCGCCTCGCCCCATTTCTCGTGGGGCAGCCCGACGATCGCGGCCTCCTGCACGGCGGGGTGTCGCAGCAACACGCCCTCGACCTCCAGGCTCGAGATGTTCTCTCCCCCGCTGATGATCACGTCCTTGATCCGGTCGCGGATCTCGACGTAGCCGTCCGGGTGGAGGACTGCGGCGTCGCCGGTGTGGAACCAGCCATCGCCCATTACCTTCTTGGTCGCCTCGGGGTCGTTGTAGTAGCCCTTCATGATCACGTTGCCACGCGCGACGATCTCACCCAGCGTCTTGCCGTCGGCGGCCACGTCCTTTCCAGCTTCGTCGACCACGCGCAGCTCGCCCGACGTGATCAGCTCGACGCCGGTTCGGGCCTTGATGATCCCGCGCTCGGTGGTGTCCAGCTTTTTGTGCTCCGGCCGTGGCTCGCAGATGGTGATGAAAGGAGCTGTCTCGGTGAGTCCATAGACCTGGGTCACCTCCCACCCGAGATCGCCTTCCATGCGCTCGATCGTCGCTGCGGCAGGTGCTGCTCCCGCGGTGATGACGTGGACGCCTTTGGGCACGTCGCCCCGGACGTCGGCAGGAGCGTTGGCAAGACCGATCAGGATCGTCGGCGCGGCGCAGAGCCAGCCGACATTCTCCTTGCGGACCAGGTCGAAAACCCGTGCTGGCTCCACCTTCGGCAGACATATGTGTGTCCCTCCGACGGCGGTGATGATCCAGACGAAGGTCCATCCGTTCGCATGGAACATCGGCAGGGTCCACAAGTAGCGATCGCCGACAGTGATGTGGAAATGCACGAGCGTGCCGACGGCATTGGCCCAGGCGTTCCGGTGCGTGATCATCACGCCCTTCGGCTTGGCAGTGGTGCCGCTCGTGTAGTTGATGGTCAGGAGATCGTCTTCGTTGATTTCGGGGCGCGTGAAAACGGGTTTGGCCGCCGCGAGGGCTGGTTCGTATTCGGTCCAGCCCTTCCGTCCCCCGGCGCTGCCAAGGCTCACGAAGTGCTCGACGCCCTTCAGCTGATCGCGCACTCCGTCAATGGCCGCGAGATAGTCCGGATGGACGCATAGGACCTTGGATCCCGAATGAGTGGTGATGTAGACGAAGTCCTCGGCAGTCAGGCGAAAGTTGATCGGCACCAACACCGCACCGATCTGGGGCACGGCGTAGAAGGACTCGAGCTGCTCATGCACGTTGGGCGCGATATATGCGACGCGGTCACCCTCCTTCACGCCCATCCCCTGCAGGGCCGCGGACCAGCGGTCGCAGCGGTCAAAGAAGTCTTCGTAGGACAGGCGAAGGTCGCCGTCGACGACCCCTTCCCTGTCTCCATACAGCTTGCGCGTGCGCCGGGCGAACTCGAGAGGCGTCAGCGGCGTCTCCATCCCTGTCCCTCCTTCACGAATTGAGCATCAGAGCGAAGTCTGCGGTCTTGATCCCGCCGACAAACGCGTGGTGAGCGTTCGGCTCGAGCTCGACCGAGCGCTCGTACACGAAGGCGTAGACGTTGTCGATGTTCCAGTCGCCGTAGCCCTGGATACGTAAGCCATAGCGGAGGCCCTCATCTTCCGTGCCTCGCCGGAAGAGGTCGGTGGCGCGCGCGTAGATGGCCTTCAGGATGTCCAGCTGCATGCTCAGCTCGGCGATCGTCGTGGCGTCGCCCTCTGCCTCGACGAGCTGCTCGACCTGTGTTTCGAGGTCGGCGATCTCCTTCTGGTAGTCGTCCACCTCACGGTGGAGTCTACTAGTGGATCAAGTAGTTCGACGAGACCGCCGCCGCGATCAGGATGGCGATGATGTTGACGACCTTGATCATGGGGTTGATGGCAGGTCCGGCCGTGTCCTTATTGGGGTCGCCGACCGTGTCTCCGGTGACCGCAGCCTTGTGCGCCTCGGAGCCTTTGCCGCCGAGGTGTCCCTCTTCGATGTACTTCTTGGCGTTGTCCCAGGCGGCCCCGCCGCTGGTCATCTGAATGGCCAGGAACAGGCCGGTCACGATCGCTCCGAGCAGCATGCCGCCCAGCGCACGCGGCCCGAGGAGGAATCCGACGGCGAGAGGCGCTACCACCGGGATGATTCCCGGCACGATCATCTCCCGCTGGGCGGCCGCGGTCACGATCCGTACCGCCGTTCCGTATTCAGGCCGCCCCGTGCCCTCCAGGATTCCCTTGATCTCGCGGAACTGACGCCGCACCTCTTCCACCACCAGACCGCCGGCGCGCCCGACCGCCAGCATCGCCAGCGAACCGAACAGGAATGGCAGGATCCCGCCGAGAAACAGCCCGGCGATAACGCGCGGGTCGGAGAGCTCGAAGGTCGTCGGGTGGCCCGCCTTGGCGAGCTCCTGCGTGTACGAGGCAAAAAGGACCAACGCCGCCAGGCCCGCAGAGCCGATGGCATAGCCCTTGGTCACGGCTTTGGTCGTGTTGCCGACCGCGTCGAGCGGGTCGGTGATCTCACGGACTTCCTTGGGCAGCTTGGCCATCTCGGCAATGCCGCCGGCGTTGTCGGTGATCGGGCCATATGAGTCGATTGCGACGATGATCCCCGTCATCGACAGCATCGCGGTAGCGGCGATCGCGATTCCAAACAGGCCTCCCAATCCATAGCTGACGAGAATCCCCGCAGCGATGACGATGACTGGGAGCGCGGTGGACATCATGCCGATCGCCTGGCCCGCGATGATGTTGGTTGCGTGCCCGGTGACTGACGCCTTCGCTATGAGGTGCACCGGCCAATACGCAGTCTCGGTGAAGAATTCGGTGATCGCGACGATCAACACGGTGACGATCACGCCGACGAGCGCCGCGAAGAAGAGGTTGTTGGGGTCGCTGACAAACTGGTTGGCTGGAAGGTAGCCGTTGCTCTTCATGTACTGCGTGACGATGTAGAAGCCGACGACAGCGATCACAACCGCGACAAGGAGGCCGGCGTAAAGCGCGCCCATGATCCACCGCGGGTTGTAGATGCGGACAAAGAACGAGCCAACGATCGAGCCGACCACGCTCACGGACCCCAGCAGCAGCGGGTAGACAACCCAGCCGAGCTGGTTCTTGAACAGCAGCGACGCGAGCAGCATCGCGGCGATCATCGTCACGGCATAGGTCTCGAACAGGTCTGCCGCCATGCCCGCGCAGTCACCGACGTTGTCGCCGACGTTATCGGCGATGACGGCCGGGTTGCGCGGATCGTCTTCCGGAATCCCGGCCTCGACTTTGCCCACGAGATCGGCGCCGACGTCGGCGGCCTTGGTGTAGATCCCGCCGCCCAGCCGGGCGAACACCGAGACGAGGCTCGCGCCGAAGGCCAGGCCGACAAGCAGTTCTGGATTCTTGAACACGAGGAAGGCAGCCGAGACGCCGAGCAGGCCAAGACCGACCACCATGAAGCCGGTAACGGCGCCGCCTCGGAATGCAACCTGCAGCGCGCTGTTCAAACCGCTGCGCGCCGCCTCGGCCGTGCGTAGGTTGGCTCGGACGGCGATGTTCATCCCGACGTAGCCGGCGGAAGCGGACAGCACCGCTCCGACGACATAGAGGGCCGCCGTCCTCCAGTCGATAAAGAACCCGATGACGACCGCTATGACCACGCCGATGATGGCGATCACTGTGTACTGGCGGTTCAGGTAGGCAGCGGCCCCCTCCTGGATTGCCAGGGCAATCTCACGCATGCGGTCATTGCCGGTCGGCTTGTTCAGGACCAGAAAGATCAGGACGACTGCAAAAGCAACGGCGGCCAGTCCGCCGGCCACGCCAAACCAGGCTGTGTTGGGGTCCATTTACCTCCCTCGATTCGCGGAGGCGCCGAGAAGCGCCGCGACCGGATAGCTTAGGGGAACCGCAAAATTCACCACGCGAGCTCGAATCGGTCGAGCCCACCGGCGGCCTCGGACCACCGCGTTTCCACCCGGTCGACCCGGGCCAGCCGGGGACCCTCTTCCAGCGCACGCTTCAGCTGTTCGAGCTCCCCCCTGCCACCCTCGGCGACCAGCTCCACCGTGCCGTCGTCGTTGTTGCGCACCCACCCCCGCAGGCCAAGCTGCTGCGCCTTGCGCTGGACGAAGTACCTGAACCCGACGCCCTGTACATCGCCGCGGACGATGGCGTGCAACCGCTCCATGTCGCTTCGAGGTTAGCAAGGCGCCCTCTCCCCAAAGGGGGGCGATCAGTGGGTCACATCCATATGCTCTTGCCGCCAGGGTCCGGAGAGGGGCGAGCGCAGAACTAAGCTTTGACACGTGCCCACCTCCAGCATCGTGGCCATCGGCGACGAGCTGGTCGGCGGGTTCACCCTGGACACCAACTCGCACTGGATCGCGGAGAGGCTGCGCATCCTGGGCTACCCCGTCAAGCGGGTCTCGCAGATCCGTGACCGGCCGCGGGAGATCGTCGACCAGGTGCATCGCGAGCTGGCCGACGCCGAGGTGACCGACATCTTCATGAGTGGCGGGCTCGGACCGACCCCTGACGATCGCACCTTCGCCGCGTTGGCGGATGCGCTCGACAAGGAGCTGGTGATCTGGGAGGAAACGCGCGCCCGCATCGAGCGAAGGGTCCAGAGAATGCATGCGATGGGCCTGCTCGAGTCGCCGGAGCTGACCGAGGGGAATCTGCGCATGGCGCGCATCCCCAGCGGTCCAGCTCACATCTTCAAGAACCGAGTCGGAATGGCGCCAGGCGCGGTCTATGAGGCGAGCGGCAAGCGGATCTTCGTGCTTCCGGGGGTGCCCATGGAGATGAAAGGCATCTTCACAGAGGAGCTCGAGCCACAGTTCCTGGGCGGCGGCTCAGCCGCGACCGTGCGCGAGGTTCGCTTCTCGTTTGCCGTGGAGGCGAAGTTCTATCCGCTTATGCGCGAGCTCGAGGAGACTTCGCCGGACGTGTCGGTGGGCTCGTACCCGAACTTCGAGACCAAGGAGCTTGTGATCCGGTGCGTCGGCCTCGATCCCAAGCGCGTCGAGGAGATCCTCGATGTCATTCGCAAGCGGTCGAGAGAGCTGGGCTTCACGCCCCAGCCCGCATGAAGCCGGCGCCCGACCATGTCCAGACTCTGCTCGACATCTGTCAGCGGGCTGAGTCGTCAGCGACTCAGCTTTCGCTCTAGCAGCGCCCGCTCCGCCGGGTTCTGACACAGCTCCAAGGCGCGCAGCCGCGCCTCGCGTGCGAGCACATTTTCGCCTAGCTCGTCGAGGAGCTCGGCGCGTGTCGCGTGGAACAGGTAGTAACCGCTCAATGACATCGCCAGGTCGTTGACTTCGCCCAGGGCCGCCTGGGGACCGCTCACCCGGGCAATCGCGACCGCTCGGTTCAGCCGGATGACTGGCGTGTCGGTGAAGCGGAGGAGGGCGTCATAAAGGGCGACGATCTGCGGCCAGTCGGTCTCTTCCCACGTCCTGGCTTCTGAGTGAACCGCGGCGATTGCCGCTTGCACCTGGTAGGGACCTGGCATCCGCAGCGCCGCAGCGCGTTCGATCAGCGCGACTCCTTCGGCGATGCCGGCCCCGTCCCATAAGGAGCGGTCCTGATCGGGCAAGAGCACCATCTCGCCGCCCGCGCCGAACCGCGCACGCGAACGAGCGAGGTGCAGCTTCATGAGGGCAACAAGGCCGAGAACCTCAGCCTGGTCGGGCAGAAGCCCGGCCAGCATCCGGGCCAGCCACAGCGCATCGTCGGCAAGGTCGCGCCGCATCGCGGCCTGCGTCCCCCTGCTCAGGTAGCCCTCGTTGAACATCAGGTAGAGGACGGACAGCACCGCGTCGAGCCTGGGCACCAGCTCAGGGCCCTGCGGCACGCGGTACGGAATGTTGGCTTCGACGATCTTGCGTTTCGCCCGCACGATGCGCTGCGCCATCGTCGGCTCGGCCACCAGAAATGCAGCTGCGATCTCAGCGGTGGTGAAGCCGGCGACAGCACGCAGCGTCAGGGCGACCTGCGCCTCTTGCGCCAGCGCGGGGTGGCAGCACGTGAATATGAGGCGCAGCCTGTCGTCGGCTTCGGCTGGGTCACTGAGCAACGTGGAGCGCTCCAGAAGGGCGAGCTTTTCGACGTAACGCCGGTCGCGGCGCAGGACGTCGATCGCTCGCCTCCGCGCGGTGGTCATCAGCCACGCGCCCGGGTTGTCGGGAATTCCCTGTTCCGGCCATTTCTCCAGCGCCGCGACGAGGCTGTCCTGGACCACCTCCTCGGCAACGTCGAAGTCGCCGAGAACCCGGACCATTGCAGCGGTCAGCCGCCCGGCCTCCTCGCGGAAGACCGCGGCGACAGCCGCTTCGGGGGTGGTCCTGCCGCCCGTCAGCGGTCCTGGCGCTCCTGCGAATGGTCGACGATCGGACGGATCTCCACCGTGCCAGGCCACTCCTTGGCCATCTCGAGCGCCTCGTCGAGGTCGCTCACCTCGATGAGGGCGAAGCCTCCGATTATCTCCTTCGACTCGATGAACGGACCGTCGGTCACGGTGACCTTGCCGTTCTTGCGCGAGACGGTCGTCGCGGTGCTCGGCCCGCGAAGCTCCTCGCCGCCGACCACCTTGCCCTCCTTCGTGTACTTCTCGAACCATTTGTTCGACTTTTCGTAGTCGGCCAGCGCCTCGTCCCGAGCGCCGCCCTCGAGCTGATCGATTCCTTCCATCGTGCCGGCAAACAAGAGAACGTATTTCATCTCAAACCTCCATCACCCACGACGAACGGAGAAGGCCGTTTTTCGACACCGTGGCCTTACGAACCCGTGAACTCCGGCTCTTGCTTGCTCAAGAAAGACATGATCCCGATCGCGGCGTCCGTACTAAGGGCGGCCCGGGCGAAGTTCTGTGACTCGACCTCGAGCGCCTCGTCGAGGCGAAGGTCCTCGCCGCGGCGGATTGCGTCCTTGATCATCGCGATGGCGAAAGTCGCGGCCTTCGCCAGCTTGCCGGACAGCTCGTCGACCGCCGTCTGGAAATCCTCAGGGCCAACAGCCCGATCGACCCAACCCACCGCCTCCGCCTCCTTCGCGGAAAGCCGGGTGGATTCGATGATGTAGCGCTGGGCGCGCGCTTTGCCAATGAGGCGCGGCAGCCGCTGCGTGCCCCCCGCGCCGGGGATGATGCCGAGCGACGATTCGGTCTGACCGATTCGCGAGCGGCCATCCTCGACCATGACCCGAAAGTCGCAGCACAGCGTCAGCTCGCTGCCGCCACCCAAGGCGTGGCCGTTGATGGCTGCGATCACTGGCTTCGGGCAGCGCTCGATGGCGTTGAAGTGATGGTTCATGCGCCGCATGAATAGCGCAATCTGGTCGGTGGCATCGGGTGCGCCGCGATCAATGCCGGCCAGCGAGGCGAGGTCGGCGCCGACGCTGAAGTACTTCTCGTATTGGGAAGTAAGCACCACCACCCGCACCCCCGGATCCTGGCCCAGCTCGTCGAAGGCCGCGGCAAGCTCTGCCATCAGATCCTCGGCGATCGAGTTGTTGCCCTTGCGATGCATGACGACGCGTGCGATGGCGCCGTCCCGATTCACGTCCACCAGCTCGCCCATCGGCCTACGCCGTGAAGAGCGGTATGCCGCCGGCGACCTCGATCACGGCGCCGGTGATATAGCTCGCTTCTTCCGAACACAGGAAGGCGATCGTGTTGGCGATGTCCTCCGGCTGTCCGAAGCGCTTGAAGACGGTGCGCGACTTGAACCGTTCGTACATGGGGTTGTTGGCAGCTGCGGCCTTACCGGCCTCGGACTCGATGATCCCAGGAGCGATCGCGTTGGCTGTGATGTTGTGCCGGCCGCCCTCGAGGGCCGCCGTCCTGGCCAGGCCGATCAGGCCCGCCTTGGTTGACGAGTAGCTGGCCTGGCCGAAACCGCCGAGGGTGCCCGCCACCGACGACATGAAGATCAGCCGCCCCCACTTGTTCTCGACCAGGTAGGGCCAGACCTCCTTGGTGCAGTTGAAGGCGCCTGTCAGGTTCACCTTCACGTCGCGGTCCCACAGCTCGTAGGACTGGTTGGGGATCTGAGCTGCGTGGTCGAGCGTGGCGGCGTTGTTGATCAGGATGTCGATCTTGCCGAACTCGTCTCTAACCTTCTTGAAGACGTCGCGGATCTGGTCGCGGTTGGTCACATCCATCTTGATGGCGAGAGCTTTGCGGCCCATCTTGCGGATCTCGTCCGCGGTCGCATTGGAATGCACCCAACCCTGTGAGACCGCGACTTGCGCCAGCATGCTGCCCTGGGACTCCGCCGTCTGCTGGAGGTTGGGATCGTCCTCGACCAGCACGTCGGTGATGACGACGTCAGCGCCAAGCCTGGCCAGCGTGAGGGCATCCTGCCGGCCAAGGCCTCTCGAAGCGCCGGTGACGACCGCAACCTTTCCAGCTAGATCAAACATTCCTCATCCCCTTAACTTGATCGTGCCGCGCTGTCCAGCGATGGCGCGCGAGATGACGAGCCTCTGGATTTCCGCCGTACCTTCCCAGATCTGATAGATCTTCGCGTCGCGGAACCACTTCTCGACCGGGTACTCCTTGATGTAGCCGTAGCCGCCGAGGACCTGGATCGCGTCGGTGGTCACCTCCATCGCGACGTCGGCCGCAAAGCACTTCGCCATCGAGCCCTCGGCGCGTTCAAAGGCGTGGCCCTGGGTCGCCATCCATCCCGCGCGCCAGATCAGCAAACGCGCTGCGTCGATCTTCATCGCCATGTCGGCGAGCTTGAAACCGACCGCTTCGTGCTGCCAGAGAGGCTTGCCGAACTGCTTGCGGTCCTGCGCGTAGTCGAGCGCGAACTCGTACGCGGCGCGCGCGATCCCAAGCGCGCCGGCTGCCACACCAGGCCGCGTCGCCTCGAGCGTCATCAGCGCACCGAGAGCGCCTGGGCCGGACTTCTCGGCGTCTGGCTCGCCGCCAAGGCGGTGGTCGAGCGGGACAAGGCAGTCCTCGAGCATCACCTGCGCTGTGTGGCTCGCGCGCACGCCGAGCTTCTTCTCCTTGCGCCCCATGCGCAGGCCGGGCGTGCCTTTTGGCACCAGAAACGAGGCGATTCCGGCAGGACCTTTCGAGGGGTCTGTGTTGGCGTAGATGACGTGGTAGTCGGCGATGCCGCCGTTCGTGCAGAACTGCTTGGTTCCGTTGAGAACGTAACCGTCGCTCACGCGCGTGGCCCGCGTCTTCATGGCGAGCGCGTCCGAGCCTGAGTCGGGCTCGGTCAGCCCCAGCCCGCCGAGCACCAGCCGGTCCGGGTTGGTGAACTCGGGAAGCCAGCGCTTTTTCTGTTCCTCGGTGCCGCTGGCCCGGATGCCCGCGATCGCCAGGGCCATCGACTGGATGCAGACCGCAATTCCCGCGCAGCCCCAGCTGAGCTCCTCGTTGAGGATCAGCTCGGTCAGGAAGTCGAGGCTCTGGCCCCCGTACTCCTCAGGGATGAAAGCCGCTGGGCTGAGGCCGAGCTTGTGCGCCATTTGGACCACCTCGTACGGGAACTCCTCGTTCTCGTCGTAGCGGGCGGCGACTGGACGGATTTCCTTCTCAGCGAACTGGTGGGCGAGCTTGCGAATTTCCTCTTGCTCGGAAGTCAGAGAGAACTCAAGCGTCACGCCCCTCTCCCCTGATCCCTCTCCCCTGAGGGGAGAGGGTGCCCGTCGTACTCTGCGACAGCTTTCGTCAGCACCGCCTCGCCGCGCTGGTTGAGCGCGCTCAAGTCGAGCTTGCCCGTGCCATTTGGCTCGGCACGAAACGTCACCGTGTCGCCCGGCTCGACCATCCCGGCGAAGCGAACGAACAGGCGTCGCAGATGGTCCGGGCCGCCGGCGGCCTCCGCCGCGACAGTCGCGGCGATCCCCATCTGCAGCATGCCGTGCGCGATCACACCGGGCAGGCCGGCTGACCGCGCGAACTCGTCGTCAAGGTGAATCGGATTGTGGTCGCCCGACGCCGCGGCGTAGGCGGCGATCTGCTCGCGGGTGAAGGTCACGCGCCGCTCGGTCAAGGGCGCGCCGGCGCGCGCGCAGGGCGCACTTCTTGACGTATGACGAACAGCGTGCGCGAGCGACACAGCGCCGCGCCCTTCTCATCGGTCGTGTCGGTCTCGAACGTGACGAAGCGCATGCCTCTGCGGCTTACGTCGGACGCGACGCGACCGCTCGACACGACCGTCTCCCCCATGTCCGGCTGCCTCGTCCATTCGAACTCCTGCTCGGCGTGAAGCAGCCTGCCGAAATCGATCGCCGCGTCTTCATCGCCGAAGAGGTGAGGCGCGGTCACTCCCAGCGAGTAGACCGCGGCGTAAGTAGGCGGCACGCCATCTGCGGGATCAGCTCCGATTGCGTGAGCGAACTCCTCCACGCGATCACGGTCGATCTCGATCTTTACCGCCGGGTACGTTCGCCCGGCGATCGCAGCCACGCCGAAAAGACTAGATCCTGCTCGGTCTCAGCCGCGTGAGGACGCGACGGAGCAGCATCGGTCGGAGGGCGGTCCACGCCTCCATCACAGACGAGCGCGCGGTCGACGCGAGCTCAGGCGGCGCATATGCGGCGATCACGAACCCTCCGGTCAGAGCGCCCACCGGCTCGGCGGCCTCGGGGAACGTCCGCTGCAGACGCCGGCCGAGCTCCAGGGGAGTCTCGCCCGGCCGCCGTTCAGCGCCGGCCAGGTTGGCGAGCGTGAGCATTCGTTTCCACACCATCATCACGCTGCGCGGCCGGAGGTACCGCGACGCGGCGACCAGGAGCAGCAACACCAGCACGACGACAAAGCCAAGGATCTTGGTCAACGTGGCGCCGCTGATCGAGCCGATCGTCAGCCCGCCGCCGGGCGCCGGGCCGTTCACGTCGCGATTGCCGCGTGGGTTGCTGGTCGGGTTCACCACGCCTCCACCCCCTGTCGGAATGTTGTTCGGGTCGCAGCCGTTGTCGCGAAGGCAGGGATTGGAGCCGGTCTGGCCGCGCGGGATCGTCTGGTAGACGCCCAGATCGTCAGCCGTCGGCTCGAACGGGATCCAGCCGTACTTTGGAAAGTAGACCTCGACCCACGTGTGGGCGTCCTCGCCACGCACGACGAAGTTGTTCAGGGTGACGTCGAAGGTGCCCGGACCGAAGCCGTTCACTAGGCGCGTCGGGATGCCGAGCGAGCGAAGCATGTCGCCCATCGCTGTGGCGAAGAACTCGCAGTAGCCCCGCTTGGATGTGAACAGGAACCAGTCGAGCGGGTCGCGGCCGCTAGGCGTTCGGGCGTCCAGCGTGTACGTGAAGTTATGCGGGTCGCGGAGGTAGTTCTCGATCGCTGCCGCCTGGTCGTAGGGCGTTGTCGCCCCGGCCGCCGTGACGATCTGGACGGCCAGGTCGTGGACCTTCTTCATCACGGCCGGAGTGCGGTAGCCGTAAGGCGGCAGCTCCATATATGGCTGGAGCCACGTCGGGTAGGTGGTCCCCGCAGCCTCCATGTCGGCCTGGGTCGCGGTCGAGTAGTCCACGGTCACTGCGTATCCGCCCGACGAGTTGGGCGGCTGCAGGCTGCCCAGACGATCGAGCGTGTTCAACGATCCCGGCATCACCTGGGATGCAAGCGTCGTGCGATCGATCTTGTAGAACTGACCCGGGTAGAAGATGACGTCTTTGTAGCCGACCGGCGGCTGCAGCATCCTCACGTCAATCGTCGCGCCGGCGAGCTTCGCGTAGTCCTCCCCGTAGATGGCCGACTGGTTCTTGGAGATGATCTCTTGCACCGCGGCTCCGTCGGGGTAGCGCCACTCTCCACCTGACGTGAGGGTCACGTCGAGGCCCCTGAAGTAGCGTGGTTGGGCGTAATCGCCGGCCACGGTGTACATGAACACGACGTCGCGCGTGCGCTGCAACGAGCCGCTCAATTTGACGTCTTGCGTAAAGCCCGTGACGCCGGTGCCTCCGCCGCTGGTGAAGATGCCCGGGTGGCTGAGGCGCTGCTGCAGCTGGGCCCAGCTGGTGAACACCCCCGACGCGAGGTCTACCGTGCGGTCGCTGGTAGACAGCGGTGGCAGCATGATGCCCAGGACGATCAGGCCGGCCATCGCGACGAGCCCGCTCTCCCAGAAGTCCCACCGCGCGTCCCCTGTCAGCTTGACCTTTGCCCGCACCGCGTTGGCGATGGACCCGGTGTAGTTGGTCCACAGCAGCAGAGCGAGCGTGAGGACGAGCATCGCCAGTGTGTAGCCGTTCTGGTCGGTAGGTACGTTGAGGAGATTCGTCGCGAAGGCGGCCGCGCCGGGGATCAGGCCGAGCATGGGCTTGCGCCAGCGGAGAACGCACCAGCTGAGCCAGGCTCCGGTGACCCACATCAGGAGGCAGATCAGGAACAGATAGAAGGACGGGTCCGACGAGGCGCTCCCGTCGCTGATCCGGGACGACCACGTGCCGATCAGCTGCGGCCCGATGACGTCGTTAGGGTGCCGTGCGTGAATCTCGGGCCACGCGCCGAGGACGACCGCGACAGGCGCCAGCAGGGCCCCGATGCCGAGGCCGACCGGCTCACTGACCGGCAGCATCGCGAGAACGGCCAGCAGTAGCGCGCCGAAGATCGCGATCGGCACGATGACGTCGATGCCGTCGACCCAATGAACGGTGGAGGTCGACTTGGCGACCGAGATGGTGAGCAAGAGGACTATGACGGCGGACCAGAATCGTCCCGCGCCCATCCACTGCCGAGCGCGATCCAGCAGCGCCGTCGGCGTTGCGCCGCCGTCGAACGCGGCCTCGGGGCCGGCCAGCCGGGTCTCAGGCGATACGTATCGCATCCCTGGTCCTCACAAGTCGCGCGAAGTCATCTCCGCGGCGCACGACATAAAGGTCGACGTCCTGGCCCAGGTCGAAGCTGACGTTCTGGTCGGGTCCACCGAAGCTAGCGGTGTCGAGGTAGAAGACGATCAGCGTCGACCGCCGGCCCCGCACTGCCTGCAGGAGGCGCACCCAGGCCGGATCCGCGCTCGGCGTGATCACTGCGATCGCGCGCCGCGGAAGGCGGCGGATGCGGTCCCACGCCAGTGTCTGCGTCAGCGGTGTCCGGCCGTCCGCCTGGCACACCGCGAGGTAATCGAGGATCAGTCGATCCTGGCGCACCGCCCGGTGCGGTTCCAGGATGGTGCCGCGCGAGTCGTTGGCGATCAATCCCACCTGACGGCCGCGGCTGTGGACCTGCGAAGCCATCGACGCGGCAAGGCTCACCGCGTATTCGACCGTCGACTCCTCGTCCTGACCGAAATGCACCGCGCGGTCGAGGTCGAGGAGGATCCACAGGTCGGTCGTGAGCGGCTGCTCAAAGGTTTTGGACATCAGGCGCTGGTGCTTGGCCGAAAGCGCCCAGTGGATGCGGCCGAAGCTGTCCCCGGTCGTGTAATCGCGAACGCCCCCTGTCTCCGGCGGGTAGTCGGCCCACGCCCCAAAGGCCGTCGAGCTTCCAACCTGCTGTGCGCTCGGGGTCATCAGGTCCGGCACTGGCCGCACACGCGGGTAGACGAGGATTGACGTGCGGTGGGTGAGCCGGAGCTCGCGATCGAAGAGGCCAAATGGCTCTCGGACACGAAGTGACGTGGGCCCGAGTGCCATCCACCCTCGTCTGCGGTAAACGCCGCGCGCTTTCCAGCGCACGAGCTCGCTCCCGAGAGAGATGACACGGCCGGGCTGGTAGTCGGCAAGCTGGCTCAGGTCGCGCACCTCCACCCACGGAGCAGGAATCCATCCCTTGCGGCGCACCTCGAACGTCTCCTCGTAGACCTCACCGACGGTCGGCGTCCCAGGATCGACCTTGCGGGTGACGGTCACGCCACGAATCGCAAGTCGAGGCCACGCCCAGGCGATGACGAAGAGAAGGCCCAGTCCATAGGCGAATGCGTACGCGGGCCGGATCCCGGTCAGGTAGGTGAAGAAAAGAAGCAGGGCCAGCGCGCCGCCGAGAGCGACCTTGCTCATGGGGAATCCTCTAGTCGATCGCTATCCGTCGTAGGCCATCTGCGGCACGTGCTCGCGCTCGAGCAGGCCCGCGACCAGCTTGCCGGCGCTCTGGCCCTGCATCTCCGCGTTCGGTCGCAAGATGATGCGGTGCGCGAGCACAGGCTCGGCCAGAGTCTTGATGTCGTCGGGAAGCACATAACCGCGTCCCTGAATCGCCGCAAGTGCCTGGCTCGCGTGAAACAGGTGCAGCGTGCCGCGGGTGCTCGCGCCGAGGGCGACCTCGGGGTTGCCGCGCGTGCGCCCGACGAGTCGCGCGATGTAATCACGAAGCTCGGGCTTGACGAAGACCTCGCGGACAGCCATCTGTGCAGCTTTCAGCTCGTTGGGCGAGACGACCGGTTGGAGCTCTTCGAACGGCGACTCGATCTTGTGCTGGTTGAGCAGGTTGGCCTCTTCTTTCTCGGTCAGGTAGCCGAGCTTGACCTTCATCAAGAATCGGTCGAGCTGCGCTTCAGGAAGAGGGAACGTGCCTGAGTACTCGACAGGGTTCTGGGTGGCCATCACCATGAACGGTTTCGGCAGCATGTGAGTCTCACCGTCGATGGTGACCTGGTGCTCCTCCATCGATTCGAGCAGCGCCGCCTGGGTCTTTGGGCTGGCGCGGTTGATCTCGTCCGCGAGCAGGATCTGCGCAAACACAGGCCCAGGCCGGAATTCGAACTCGTTGGTCTTCTGGTTGAAGGCCCGCACGCCCGTCACATCGGACGGCAGAAGATCGGGGGTGAACTGGATGCGCCGGAACGTGCAGTCGAGCGAGCGGGCGAGCGACTTGGCGAGCATGGTCTTGCCTACACCCGGCACGTCTTCGATCAGCAGGTGTCCTTCGCACAGGAGGGTGACGAGGCAGAGCCGGATCTCTTCTTCCTTGCTGACGATGGCGCGCCCGACGTTGGACTGGAACGCGCCGGCGACCCGGGTGACGGTTTCGACTGCCCCCACTCCCGCGATTATAGGTTCGCCATTGCGGTCAGCCATCTCATTTGAATACGGATGAGGGGGGCATTTGGTTCCGCCCCCCGTTACCAAACCTGGGTTGCCGCGTCTTGTCTGTCATACATGAAGCTCGCTCTGGCTCTCGTGGTCCTGGCCGCGGTTGCCTGCGGTTCGGCCACGACGGTACCCGTGGTCGGAAGCCCGCTGAGCGTGAGCCAGCTGAAGTTCGCGGTCATGGATTCGGTCGGCAGACCCGTCTACTGCGACCCCGACTTCTACCCGATCGCTCGGGCCGGCGGCGAGCAGGCAAACGCGATCTCGACCTACCCACAGATCAAAGCTGACGCGGAGGTCTACGCCGCGATCGTCGCGCATGAGCACCTTCCGTCGGGCGACCCGACCGACGCCCAGAAGCTCGCCATCTATCGAGCCTGGAAGCTGCTGCGCGCTCTCGTGCTCACCGAGACGTATAGCGGACAGCAGTACGTCTTCAAGTACAGCATCCACTCCACGACCGGCAGCGCCGCGTACGAGATGGTGCAGGGGACGGTGCGGGTCGACGGACTCGTAGCCGTCTCCTCGCGTACGGCGACAGGAGCGCCGAACTGTCCGATCTGTCTTGCCGCGTCGACCATGATCGCGACACCTGGCGGATTGATCCGCGTGACCGAGGTCCACGTCGGAACCGTCGTCTGGACTGAGACCACTGACGGCATTCGCATCGCCGCGCCGGTGGTCGAGGTGGGTAGCATGCAGGCGCCGGCCGGTCATCGCATGGTCCACCTCGTGCTGGCCGATGGGCGCGAGCTGCTCGTCTCGCCTGGACACCGCACCGCCGATGGACGGCCCGCCGGCACGTTGGAGCAGGGCGACGCGCTGGACGGCTCGACGGTCACGCGATGGGAGCTCATTCCGTACACAGAAGGGCGCACCTATGACCTGCTCCCGGCGGGTGCGACCGGTCATTACTGGGCGAATGGAGTGCTCCTGTCGAGCACACTGGCTTAGCAAGCCAGGAAAACCTCACTGAAGCCATCGCTTTGACCTCGGCCACCTGCTGCATGTCTCACCTATTGCTGTCGCCGGACAGTCGGTTTGTCACAGGAGGAGGCTAGGAGACTTCTTCCTCCTCGACAAGGCGGAGGTGGCTGCTGACGTCAAGGCCGAGGTGGCGGGCGAAAAACCCGGCGACCCGCTCGACGTAGAGAGGCCGGTCCGCAAAGTAAGCCCCCGTGTGCGGCGCGCCCTGCACGATCCAGATCTCGCGCGGGCCGCGATACGCGTCGTAAAGGCGGCGGCTGTGGTTGACGTTCGTGATCGCATCCGAGCCGCCGTGGATCAAGAACAGCGGCCTCGGCTCCAGCGAGCTCAAGACCTCGATCGGGCTGCAGGCGGACAGCGAGTTCCGCGTGCAAAGCCAGAAGAGCAGGCCGGCGAGCCACACAAACGGGGTGCCCGGCAGCTTGCTCGAGGTGCGCACGTTTTCGACCAAGAGCTTGCGCAGATCGCTGAATGGGCTGTCCAGCACGAGGGCCTGGACACCCGGCTCGCCCGCCGCTCCGAGCAGCGACACCACCGCGCCCATCGAGTAGCCGAGCAGACCGATACGGGCGTTGGCGATGCGTTTGCGGGCAAACGCGATCACAGCCTGGAGCTCCAGCACCTCCTTGATCCCGAAGGTGATCGGCGCGCGATCGCTGCCCGGCATTCCGCGATACGAGTACAGGACGACGTTGAACCCCTTGCGCCAGAGAGCGACCGCGATGCCGAGCGCGCCCTGGCGCTGCCCCTTGTGGCCGCCGGAGACGATGACCGTCTGAGGTGAACCGGGCTGGCGGAAATGCCAGGCACCGAAGTTGATTCCGTCGGCCGTCGTGAGCTCCACCTCCTCGTAGTCGGCCTGGAACTCGAAGGGCGTGAACGTGAAATCGTCCAGCCACATGGGGCGCTGCGGAACGAACGCGCGGCGGTAGAGCTGGTAGGAGAGGCCGAGGTAAAGCACCAGGACAGCAAGGATTACGAGGCCGGCGTACGTCACTGGGGCCACCTTGCCCGAAGCTTACCGAGAACGCTGCGCGCGCGACCCCTTTGCCGGCTGCGCGCGATGTCCGGCGAGCCCCTCCTCGTAGCGCCCCAGGACGAAGATGAGGAGGCTGAGCCGGTTCAGCCAGCGGCGCACGTCGACGTTGGGCAGGCCGCCGGCTCGCTCGAGGGTCACGCAGCGTCGTTCTGCGCGGCGCGTGATGGCCCGGGCGAGGTCGAGAGCGCCAGACGCCGGCGTGGCGCCGGGGAGGATGAATCCCTCCGGCATCGTGACCTCACCTTCCAGCTCGCCGATCAGTTGCTCGAGGCGTTCCACCTCCGCTCTGCCCGTCGTTACAAACGTCTTGCCGGCTTCGGGATTCGTGCCGAGCTCAGCACCGACGGCGTAGAGACCCCGCTGCAGCTCCTCACAGATAGAGGAGACGCGCGCGTGCTTCGTGAGCGAGCGCGCGAGGCCCAGGGCGCTAGATGCTTCGTCGACAGTGCCAAAGGCTTCGATCCGCGGGTCGTCCTTGGCGGCGCGTCCTCCACCCAGCAAGCCGGTCATGCCGTCATCGCCGGTGCCGGACAGCTCGAGCATCGGCTTCTTGCGGGCTCGAGGCCCGGACGTCTTACTCGAAGACCTTGCTGAGGTCGTACAGCTCCTTGGGCACGCGCCGTGTCTCCTTGATCACTTCGGTCAAGGGCACCACCTCGACGTCGCCGTTGCGACGGATCGGGATCACGCCGCTCTTGCCGTCGACGATCAGCTCCACCGCCGCAACTCCAAGGCGCGTGGCCCAGATCCGGTCGACGGGTGAAGGCGAGCCTCCACGCTGGAGGTGCCCAAGCACCGTCACGCGAGTCTCGAAGCCAGTCTCGCCTTCAACCCTGCCGGCCAGAAGGTCTCCGATGCCCCGCTTGGCAAGCCGGATGTGACCGAACGCATCCTTCTCCGCTGCACCGCCTGTCTCGCTGTCGAGCTCCGGGATGTGAGCGCCTTCGGCGACCACGATGATGCTGAAAAGCTTGCCCTCGCCCCGGCGGCGGTAGAGGTGGGCGACGACTTCGGAGAGCGGCACCTCGAACTCCGGGATGATGATCAGGTCCGCGCCCCCAGCAACACCGCCCATCAGCGCAACCCAGCCGGCGTCTCGCCCCATCACCTCGACCACCATCACGCGGTGATGCGCGGAGGCGGTGGTGTGGAGGCGGTCCAGCGCCTCGGTCACGACTCCTACGGCGGTGTCGAATCCGATGCAGAACTCCGTCACGGCGAGGTCGTTGTCGATCGTCTTGGGAACCCCGACGGTGCGAAATCCTGTCTCGTGCAGCTTCGCCGCGACGCTGAGCGTGTCATCGCCCCCGATCGGGACGAGCGCGTCGATGCCGTTGTGCCGCAGCGCCCGGATGACGCGATCGATCCCGTTCTGCTCCTTCAGCGGATTCGTCCGCGAGGTGCCGAGAATCGTGCCTCCCTGGGGCAGGATGCCGCGCACATCGGCGGGCTTGAGCTCCTCGATCAGGCCTTCTCCGAGGCAGCCCGCCCAGCCGTTCTTCACGCCGCTGACCTGGTGTCCGAGCTGAAACGCGCGCCGGGCCACTGCGCGGATTGCCGCGTTTAGGCCGGGCGCGTCACCGCCCCCGGTGAGGACTCCGATTCGCACGGCAATTAGGTTAAGGCGTCCTGGTCAGTCGCTCTAGGAGCTGGGCCACAGTGACCTCGGCAAGCGACCTGAGCACCAGGTCCGCCTGGCTCAGGTCCAGGCGCGCCGTGATGTTGTTCGGAATCGCCACACAGCGCATGCCCGCGCGCTTGGCGGCCGTCACGCCGTTGGGAGAATCTTCAATCGCGATCGCCTCGGCCGCCGATACGCCCAGGCAATCGATAACTGCAACGTACAGATCGGGCTCGGGCTTGGCGTGCTCGACGTCGTCGCGACAGCGCATGCAGTCGAATCGGTCGAGTATGCCCAGGCGCGCCAGGTGGCCGCGGACCCACTCGCCGGTGGAGCTCGAAGCCACCCCAATTTTCATGCCCATCTCGCGTGCCTCGTCGAGGCGCTGCAAGACGCCGGGAAGCACGCGCTGGGCGAGGATCATCTCGGTCCGCCGTCCGATCCTCCGGTCGAGCACCTCCTTCGGCAGCGGCCGTCCCAGGCGCTCCTCGAGGTGGTGCTGGGGATGAAAGCCCGCCTGGGTCGAACCGACGATCTGCACCCAGCGTTCGAAGGGCAGATCCTCCCCATGGGCCTCGTACACCTCGAGCCAGGAGCGGTAGATCGGCTCCTCCGTGTCGAGGATCAGGCCGTCGAAGTCAAAAACTAAGGCGCGAATCAATGTCCCAAAGATTAGGATCGCCGTGCTGTGAAGCAGGATCGCCCTCAGCCCAAAGTCGGCTCGATCGGTTGGGCCGGCGCGACACTGTCCGGCCTCGCGCTGGTGACGGTGGCGCTCATGCTGGTGGTCCTGTTCGGTGTCCTCGACGCCCTGCGCTACAGCTCGATCGCGGACATCTTCAGACCGGACTCAACCGCCGCCGCAGGCACCCTCGGCCTGGTGGGCGGTGCCGAAGGCGTGACATTGAGCATCGTTTTGCTGGGCGTGATGTTCGGCATCCAGACCACATCGGCCCGCTATTCACCACGCATCATCGACATCTTCACCCGCAATGCTCTGAACGCGTTCGTGCTGAGCTTCGCCCTCGCATCCATCCTGTACACCTTCCTGGTCCGGTCCGAGATCAAGCCGAACTACGTGCCGATGGCCAGCGTCGCCGTCGCGGAGATTCTCGCGATCGTCAACTTCGCGCTGCTGTTTCCTTACGTGCTGTACGTCTTCGAGGTGATGCGGCCCGAGACCCTGGTGCAGGGCATCATGAGGACCGCACGGCGTGATCTCCGCCGCGCGGCAAGCTCCGCCGACCTGTGGCGCCGCCGCAGCGCGCTGATGACATCCGTCGCGCAGGTCACCGACATCGCGTTCGCGTCGATCCAGCTCGGGGACGTCCCGGTCGCCGTCCTCGGCATTGAGGTCCTCGGCCAGTTCCTGGCCAACGACTACATCCCGGCCAAGAAAAAGCTCGACGCCGAATGGTTCAAGGTGGGCCACGGTGAGCTACCTGGAGCCTCTGACCAGATCATCGCCGAGGTCAATCGTGCCAGGACCTGGTTCGGCTACATGGTCCTCTCGAGCTTCGTCGACATGGTCGGGCTGACGCCGATCCACCGCAAGGAAGCGGTCTACGCGATCGCCGTCGCGACGCGCAACGTGGGCCTCGCCGCGATCGAAGCCGGTGACCCGGAGGCTGCCGAGCTTTGCCTTCGCTTCTTCAACACGTATCTCCGCACCGCGATCAACCGCTCCGCTCCGACCTTTGCATCCGGGATCATGAACGAGTACCGGCGCTTCGCGATCGGCGCCCTGGAATGGCGCCGCGACATTGCCGTCGAGGCGGCCGCGCATCTCCTTCGCTACGGGAGACATTTCGACGAGGCCGGGATGCCCGCGATCTTCGGAGCCGCCGCCGAGGACGTCGCGGACCTCGCCATAGAAGCCCGCGTGCGCGACCCTCAGGTGTCGTTTCGCCTCGCGCAGCTCCTGGTCCGAAACCTCCTCGACCTGATCCCGAACGCGCGACCGATCGGGCTCAACGGTCTGTTCAAAGGCGTTGCCAAGTTGACCTGTTGGGCGATGGCGTCGGACGAAAAGGACATCGCCCACGCGCTCGTTGAGGGAATCGCAACTGCACCGCCCGATTTCGTCGACGCCGCCCTCAGCCGGATGGAATCGATGCAGAGCGGTCTCTTCTGGGAGGTCAACGAACGCGTGATCGCCTTCGACTGGCTCGAACAGCCCCTACGCGATGAGATCCCCAGATTGCGCGCGGCCCTGCGGCGGACCAAGACGTCGGGCAACGGTGCCGTGGTCGACCACGAAGATGAGCCCGTGATCGCGAGGGACCTGGTCCAGCCAGCGCCCTCGGCAGTGGCGGCGCCTACTCCGACCGCAGAGCCGGCTGGTTGATCATCGCGGTGGACGCGGTCTCGAAGTAGTCGAGCAGCGCCTTCCGCACCGCAGGCGCGAAATCCATCGATTCGACGGCAGCGGTCATGTGGCCCAACCATGCGTCGCGCTCCCGCGGTCCGATCACAAACGGCTGGTGGCGCATGCGCAGCCGCGGGTGACCACGCTGCTCGCTGTACGTAGCGGGGCCGCCCCAATACTGAATGAGGAAAAGTGTCAGGCGCTCGGTCGCGCCGGACAGATCCTCCTCCGGATAGACCGCGCGCAGGATCGGGTCGGCCGCAACTCGCGAGTAGAAACGCTGGACGAGCAGCCTGAACGTTCGCTCTCCGCCCGCCAGCTCAAAAATGCTGCGACTCAGCACAGTGCGATGCTACTAAGCCGTGCGCAGAGAGCTGCGGAGCCTTTTCCTCGGCGGCTTGATCTTGCTCGTCGTGCAATTTCTGCTCGGTATGGGGGTGAATCTATTCGTCACAATTCCCCTCACCCACCCCGGCGCCAACCCACCCGAGTATTTCAGCGGTGTTGCTCAGAGCGTGACCTGGGCGATCCTGCACGGCCCAATTCTGCTGATAATTCATGCCGTTCTTGGATTTGTGCTCCTCGCGTTTGGGATCAGGATCCTGATCTCAGCGATCCGCTCGCGCGAGCGAGGACTCATCATTGCGGCCTCCATTGGTGCGGTCGCCATCCTCGGCGCGGGGTTCAATGGCGGGAGCTACCTCAACTACCACGAGGACTTCAGCTCGATGATCATGGCGAGCTTCTTCGCCATCGCCGTAGTCGCCTACGTGGTTGGGATGTTCCTCATGGTCGAACCGGAATCCCAACTACCTCGAGGATCTCAGACACCGGACGCACCATCGCCTGCGCGGCCCTGAGCCCGGTCGCCTCGAGGTAGCGCTCCGCGATCCGCCTTCCGACCGCGTAACCGCCCATGTGGGGGACGCCCACTGGCCGCGCGCCGATGCGCTCGGCGACAAGGTCCCCGAGCACATAGGGCGTCCACTCGGCGAAACCGCTGCCGGTGTCGAAGGCACCGGTGACCTTCTCAAACGCGGAGTCGAGCTCGGGACCTTTCACATCCGAGTACCAGGCGCCGGTCGAGTCGGTGCCGCAAACCTCGACGGTGAAGACCTCCGCAAGCCCTTCGTGGATCACCCACTCCGCGAGGTTGAAGCCGGTATCGATGTTGGGCGTACGGAGGTTGTGCGCCAGCTCGTGTACGCCGCAGGCTCCGATGCGGCTGAGGTTGTATTCATTGGGCCACGCGACCAACCAGATCGTGCCCGGCATCGCGCCCATGCCGTAGTAGCCGAGCGTTCGCTCCGTGAACACAGGGTCGTCTGGGTTGCCCAGGGTGAGCGTCACGTGGATTCGATCGGGGTGGCGGATGCCCGGCAGCACGGACCTCTGGTACTCCCACGCTCGCGCCAGCTCGCGCCGCAGCTGGCCCCACGCATCCGCGTCGACGAGTCGCTGCAGCGCCGGCCCGTAGCGGGGGTCGTCGACGTTGACCCGAAATCCGTCGCCGTTTTCGTGTGTATGGCGCAAGCGCGTCATGGCGTTCGTATCGAACGCCGATATCCCGTTCATCTCGGCGAGCGCCTCGATCCTGGCAGACACCGGAAGGGACAGGACCCTGGCGAGCGCCGCCGCGTCGTCGTGAACGTCGATCTCCATCTGGTCGTCCGTCGTCATCCTCATCCCCTACGTCTGTTCGCTCACGGCGAGCACTGACTCCTGCCGGGCCCCTAAGCATTCGATCTCGGCCTCGCGAGGCAGGAACCACGCTATGCCGATGGTGACGATGACGAGGATCACATGCGTCATCAAAGACTTCTGCAGGCCGATCGCGTCGCCGATCGCCCCGTTGATCGGAACACCGATTGCACCCGTCACGAATCCGAGGCCCATGACCAGCCCTGACGCAAGTCCCGCGCGCGAGGCCATCAGCTGCTGCGCCATCAGAAGCAAAAGCGGCGCCGTCGACGCGGCGAGAAAGCCGATCAGGATCGCAGTCGCGAACGCCCACGGACCTGGGTAGAGGGTGTAGAGGAGCACCGCAGGCACTGTCAGGACAAGCGTCGCGAGGATCACCGTGCGCCTTCCATAACGGTCTGCGAGCGAGCCGCAGCCCACCGTACCGACCGCGCTTGCGAGCACGAGCGTGGTCGCCAGCGGACCGTAGAACTCAGGTCCGTAGCCAAGTTGGCGGTACCACGTCGGCGTGAACGCCTGGAACACGTTCACGGTCCAGCTTCGAGACATCATCACCGCGATCACGACGGCCAGGGCGAAGACCGGCACGGCGTGTGATGAGGCGGCCGCGCGGCGGACTGCGGTGGTCGCGCCCCCCGCTCGGCGGCGCATGCGCCACAGCAGGTATCCGCCCGTGATGAGGCCCGGGATCACGAGAAACCCGGTGCCGTGGACACCGAACACGCCGAACAGCAGAATTCCGATCAGTGGGCCCGCGGCCACGCCGACCGTGCCGGCGGTGACATAGACGGACATGCCAAGGCTCCGGCGCGATGTCGACAAGAGCGCACGCACATCCAGCGCGCCGAGGGGATGGAAGGCGCCCGAGCCCAGACCCGACGCGAACGCAAGCGCAAGCAGAAGGGGAAAGCTGCTGACGAAGCCAACCACCGAGAACGTCAGAGCCGTCCAGGCAAGAGCGAGGCCGGTGAAACGGGTGCCAAACCGGTCGGCCAGGAGCCCGAACAGAGGCTGCGAGATGGCCGCCATCCCTCCGTAGGCGAGGCTCACGAGGCCGACTGTGGCTAGATCGAGCTTGAACTTGCCGATTAGCAGCGGGTACAGGACCGGAAGGACGCCGACGTAGCTGTCGACCGTGAAGTGGCCGAGCATCAGCGTGAGCAGCTTTCCGTTCCGCAGGAAGTCGCGCACTACATAGATATGATCGCCGTGGTGGGCGAGCTCCTGTATCTCAGCAGGGCCGACGTCGAGCAGCTGCTCGACGTCGACGCGATGCTGGAGGCCCTGGCCCGAGCGCTAGAGGTGTATTCATCGGGTGTGACCTCGATCCCGCCACGTTCCGCGGCGCGAACAGGCGATGGCAACTTGCTCGGTGTGATGGCGGGCTACGTGCCCGGCATCGCGCTCGAGGCAAAGCTGGTCTCGGTCTTTCCCAGGAACGACGAACACGGCCTCCCCTCGCACCAGGGGCTGATCGCACTCTTCGACGAGAAGACCGGAGCGCCGCTCGCGCTGATGGACGGCACCTACATCACTGCGATCCGGACCGGGGGCACGGCGGCGGTGGCAGCACGTGTCCTCGCCCGCGATGACGCGTCGGTGCTGGCGATCCTCGGCGCCGGCGTTCAGGGGTGGTCGCATCTCGAGACATTCCCTCGGGTCCGCGAGTTCAAAGAGATCCGGATCGCTTCACGCAACCCCGACCGTGCGAGCGACCTCGCCGCCCATCATCCCCGCGCCCACGGGGCGCCGTCATTCGAGGAAGCGGTCCGCGCCGCGGACGTCGTTGCGTGCTGCACCGACGCGCGCGACCCTGTTTTGCTCCGCGAGTGGCTGAAGCCGGGCGCGCATGTCAGCAGCGTCGGCGGCACATTCGGGCCGGAGCTCGACCGCGAGACAATCCACGCGGGACGCGTGTTCGTCGAGTGGCGAGGCGCGGTCACCAACCCCCCACCCGCCGGCGCACACGAGCTGCAAGGACTCGACCCCGACAGCGTCACCGAGGTTGGCGAGGTTTTGTCCAACCGCAAGCCAGGACGGCGATCGCAGGACGAGATCACCGTGTACAAGTCGACCGGTCACGCCGTAGAAGACGCAGCGACTGCCCGGCTTGTCTATGACCGCGCCCTGGAGGAAGGAGCGGGAGTTCGCCTTTCGCTATAGGTCGATCACGCGAAAAGGGATGGCGTTGACAACGCGGGTTTCACGCACGCGGCGCTCCGGCAGCGTCCGGCCGTACGGATGGACATGACCATGTACCAGCAGAAGCGGTTTGAATTTCTGGACGAGCCGCAGGATCGAGACGAACCCGACGTGCGCCGCGTCTTTGGCTTCCGCAAGGCCGAACGGCGGCGCGTGGGTAACCAGGATGTCGAGCTTTCGGCCTGCTCGTACGCGCTTGAGGCGGATTCGAAACTCGATCTTTAGCGCACGCCATCCCATCTGTGCCTGCGAGTATTGGTTCGGACCCTCTTTATAGCGAAGACTGCCACCGAGCCCGGCTATGCGAAGGCCGCGAAACTCGACGACGCGGCCGTCGATGTTGTCGCAGCCCTGCGGACCGGGCATCGGAGGAAGCTCGCTGCGCAGCGGCATCCAGCTCATATCGGGTGCTTGCAGACTGGAATCGTGGTTGCCCGGCACATAGAGCAGCGGCACATCCAGTCGGCTGACCAGGTATTCGAGGTAGTCGTATGGCAGATCCCCGCAGGAGAGCACGAGGTCTGGGTGAATCGATTCCAGCCGGTCGCCGTAGAACGCTTCATCTACCTCGTCGGCGACCGCGAGTATGCGCAGGTGTCGCTAGATCCGCTTGAAGCGTAGGGCGGTCCAGTTCTCGTCGACGGCGACGAAAGCGACCGGTTTGTAGCCGGTTTCGGACGTGATCTCGCCCAGGACGTCGCGCTGCACCCACCACGGGGTCGCGGGCAAGTCGGTCGCCCCGCGCGTCTTGCCCCCCTTCGGATACGTGATCCACAAGAGGCCGTTGGGCCTGGTGGCACGGATGGCGGCGGGCCCTAGGCGCCGCAGCTCGTCTACGTCTTTCACGAAGAGCAGCACCGCGTCATAGGCCTGGTCATGACGCAGCTCGGTCTTGATGTCAGCTGGTCCAGGGCTGAGCAGCCCGAGGCAGCCGTCCGGTGCGTTCAGGACGACCACACGGTGCTCGGCGGCAAGACGCAGCTTCTTCGCAAGGGCGCTGAACCCCGTCTTGTCGGCCCCGACCACCGGCAAGGAGCGCTGCGTGTCCAGGTGACCCATGGCAGTGGTGACACATTAAGAGGAACAGCGAGGCTATGAACAGGCGGAGCGAATATCATTCCGCGGCGATGCGGCACCTGATTGCGCTCCTGGCGGCTGGAGTCTGGCGCTGGGCGACCTTGCTGGGTCTTGTTCTGTGCCTGTCGACTGGGTGCTCGTCCGCCTCGTCCACTTTCGCCCTGACCGGAGCGGCGGTCGATCCGACCTACTTCTGCCCGGGCGGCGCAAACAACGCGCCATATGACATTCACGCGACGGTCGCCGTCCATAACGGGAACAACAGCGCAGTTGCCATCCGTGCGGTCACGGCGCGGATGACTCTCATATCGGTCAATGGCGACTGGCTTGAGAAGCTCGGGTCGAGCTATGACGCCGGCACAGTGCAGTTCAGTCCCGCGAGCGTGTCGCCCGGCTCGACGACGACGCTCAAGGTGACGATCCCCAGCGCATGTACGAGCGACAAGTACGGGTCGAGTGGGTCGAGCTTCGCCGACTATCAGGTCATCATCCACGTTGCAACGTCGACGGGCGCGTTCACGATCAGGGCTGAAAACCAGCACGAGATAATCGCTGCATAAGAAGGCGCGGGGGATCAGGATCCCCCCGCGGGACCCCCTTTGACATGGAGGTTTGCCAGGCGTCGCATCTGTGCAACCCGGGGACGCCCGGAATGAATCCGGGCTACATCTCGTGGCGCGGGGAAACTAGGGGCCCGCGCGAAGGATGTCCATCGCTTGTGTGCCGGCGGCCAGCCATTCCGGGCTGTCCAGCCAGGTGTCGACGCCCCACATGAGGACGACCTGTAGCGGCTCCTGGCGATAGTCGACTGCGCTTTCGATCAGGTCCGTTGGTGAGAACGTGCTCGAGTCGCCCCACGGCTGCGCCTGCATCTCGGCTAGCCACAAATCTTTACCCTGGCTCCGCGCTCTGTCAGCCCAGAACGCAATCGCCTGTTGCTTCCACTGTTCGCGCAGGTCGATGCTGGTGAGCTTGCGCAGGGCGATGTTCGGGCCGTCGACGTAGAGGTCGAGGCCAAGCGCATCGCCTGCCTGCAAGGCGGCTGATGGGTGGCCGTCCGGGCCGAAAGGCGCGAGTACCTGCGGCGCCCATAGCTGCAGCATGTCGATGGGGACGTTCACGCCGTCGTAGGTGGTGATCATCGCCTCGTGACCACGATCGAGCCGATGGACCTCGTCGATCTCCCACGCAAGCTGCGATGTGGTGATCTGGTCGGCTCCGGTCAGCGCGTTGCCGACGTAATCCAGGGGCTCATTCTCCACTTGCCACGCGTAGAGCAGTGGCGATCCGCGGTAACGCGTGATGCTCGTATCGAAGTAAGCGCGGTATGCGGGTCCGGCTTGCGCCAGGCCGAGGTCGGGCTGCTGCCGAAGTCCAGCCCACAGCGGCTCATGAAGCTCGGGGTAGAGAAAGTTGCGCGCGCCGACCGTGAGGACGACCCGTGTGGTGAAGCGCGAGACCGCGTTATGCGCGGCGACGACCGCCAGCAACGTGTCGACGGACGTGAAGTCGAGCCGGTCGGGCTCCGGCGCAACCGATTCCCAGTAGATGGGCAGCCTTACGAGATCTGGGTTCGTCGAGTCGAGCAGCACCTTGAGATCGCGCGCGGGATCGCGCTCGGCGTACTCCGAAATAAGCGGGCTGAAGCTGAACCCGGCAAGTGGTGCGGACGGCGCCTCCTGCGGCCAAGTCTCGCTGCCAAGCGCGAGGGCGGCCGCGATCAGCAAGATGAGGCCCTTCACGGTGCAAGCAACGCGGCAGAGGGCTGGGGCACGGGTTTTTGGCCACTTTCAAGCGTTGCTCGGGTGGAGGGCCAGACGCTCGTATGACTCGTGCCTGGATTGTTGTTCTCGGTTTCCTGCTCGCAGGTCTTGGTGGCCTGGGCGCGTATTTCCTGCCGGTATTTGAGACCGCCGCAAACTCGTCGACGGGCCCTGCGGCGATTCCCAACATGAACCCTGTCAACGTGCCGACGCAGCCGTTCACAGTCTTGCTTCTCGGATCGGACGACGACTCCAAGTTTCCACCGGATCGGCTGAACACTCAGTCGATGATCCTCGTGCGTGTCGATCCGAGCACGAAACAAGCGACGTTGCTTTCGATCCCACGCGACCTGTGGGTTCCGATTCCCGGCCAGGGCACGGGAAAGATCAGCACCGCATACCAGCTCGGCGGCCCGCAAGCCGCGATAGCCGCAGTCGAGAGCAACTTCAAGGTCCACATCGATGATTACGTGTGGATCGGCCTGAACGGCCTCGTCAACCTGATCAACAAGCTCGGCGGCGTGAATCTTCAGATCACAAATCCCGTCCTTGACGATTTCTATCCCGCGGACCTCCAGAGCGGTGATCCATATGGGTACTACCGCGTTGCGGTGCTTCCGGGTGCAACGCACATGGACGGAGTCCACGCGCTGCAGTACGTCCGTTCTCGGCACGGCGACATCAGAGGCGACTTCGCGCGGTCAGAGCGACAGCAGCAGCTTCTGCTCGCGATCAAGACACAGGCCGCGCATCTGAACGTCGCCGACCTGCCGGCGCTGGCGAGCGCGTTCAACGGAGAGGTCAAGACCAGCATCGGCGTCGACCGGATGCGCGCGCTCCTGTCGATCGCCAACGACTTCAACGGTCCGAACATTCACCGGGTGCTCCTGGTCCCGCCCTTTACCTCCGAGGGATGGGCGGCCGGCCAGAGCGTGGTGTTCGCGGATTGGGGCCAGATTCTGCCCCTCATCCATAAGAGCTTTCCCTGATGCGCTGGCTGATTGGCGCGGGCCTTGTCCTGGCCATGCTCGCCTTCGGCATCGGCGTCTACCACGCCGCGGGGTACTTCAAAGCCGACCACGCCGTGGTGCACCGCCCGAATGAGATTTCCGCGCCGGCCTTGCCGGGGACCATATACGTGGTCCAGTCGGGGGCGGTCTATCGCTTCCAGCATGGTTCTTTCACACAGATCACGGCTGAGGACGGATGGATGCAGCCGGCAGCCGGTCCATCCGGACAGCTTGTCGTGGTGCGGCGGCAGAACAACTTCTCCGACCTCTACCTGATCTCAACAGGCGGTAGACGGCTCGCTCAGCTGACACGCAATGCTTCGTCAGCCTCGGTCGAGAGCAACCACTGGTCGTTCTATCCGCGATTCACCCCGGACGCGGGAACTTTCTTCTTCGCCTCCGACCAGAAAGACCCCTACAACCCATACCTCGTGGACATGGCGATCTACGCAGTGGACCCAGGCGCCAACCGCGCAGTGCAGTGGACGTCACCGAACGAATACACGGGCGGGGACGTGAACCCAGTGCCCCTGCGGGGCGGAGGGGTGCTCTATACCAAGTACTCGATCGACGACTCCTTCAAGGTGCACTCGCAGGTCTGGGTCCAGAAGCGTCCGCGCAGCGCAGGCCAGGCGCTCACCGCGCCCGAGGTCGGCTGCGGACAGCCGGCAATGTCGCCCGACCAGAAGCTGGTCGCGATGGTGTGCACGAAGGGATCCACCCTTTCGGCTGAGCTTGACGTGGCGAGCTTTGACAGCGCGACGCTGACGATTGGATCGCCCGCCACGCTTGTCAGCGGGCAGATGGTCGCCTCGCCGGCGTTCTCGCCCGACGGGGCGACGATTGCCTACCTGGCGCCCGCCTCGCCCGGAGGACATTTCCAGCTCTGGACAGTCGGTTCGTCCGGTCCGGCTTCCGCTCGCGCCATCACGACAGACCTTGGGCTCGACTCCACCTCAGCACCCGTCTGGGTGGGCGGCTAGACCAACGGTGGAATTCAAGAACCATCCAATAGTGGTAGTTGCCCGGCGGCTCGGTGCGCGTTTTGTAAGCAGGAGACGAATGGTGAGGTTCAAAACGAAGTCCGACGCACCCGACCTGCACACCCAGCTTGAATCGATGCTCGACCAGGTGTGGAAGTCGGAGAGCGATTGGCGGCTGTGGGATCGCCTGGATGCCGCGGTCATGCTCGAGACCTTGCGCGAGAAGCGCCGGCAGAACCGCGACACCAAGAAGGCAGCCTGACCATGGGACTCACCAACCAGTCTCGATGAGCGCCTCGGCCCCCCGCCGCCGGCGCGGCGAGGCAGGCGGACGTACAGCTTTCGTCCTGTCGGGTGGTGGAAGCCTGGGCGCCGTCCAGGTCGGAATGCTCCGCGCCATGTTCGAGAGCAACCTGCGGCCGGACTTCCTGATCGGCACCTCGGTGGGCGCGGTCAACGCGGCTTGGGTCGCAGGCAGACCCGATCCGGACGCCATGGTCGACCTGGCTGACATCTGGCTCGGCCTTCGGCGGCAGGACGTGTTTCCGCTCAGCCCGCTGACCAGCGCCCGCGGCCTGCTCGGCCGAAGCAATCACCTCATCTCGAACCAGAACCTGCGCTCGATCCTCGAGGAACACATCCCGTTCGGTAGGCTCGAGGAGGCGTCGGTGCCGGTGCACATCGTGGCCACCGAGCTCAAGAGTGGACGGGCGACCGTCCTCACGTCGGGACCGGCCGTGCCCGCCGTGCTCGCGAGCTGTGCCATCCCTGGCGTGTTCCCGCCGGTGACGATCGGCCGGCGCGAGTACGTCGACGGTGGCGTCGCCAACCACACTCCCGTCACGGTCGCGATCGAGCTCGGCGCGGCGGACATCTACGTCCTGCCAGTCGGCTACCCCTGGCTGAACCGCGAGCCAACGAACGCCCTGGGGATGGCGCTCAACGCCCTGGCGCGGATCGTCGAGCAGAGGCTCGAGGCCGAGGTCGCGGCGAACCGCGACACAGCGAGCATCCACGTCCTACCGGCACTGGACCTTGCCGACGTCTCTCCCGCCGACTTCAGCCACACGCGGGAGCTCATCGACTGGGGCTACCGCTCGGCCAGGCGCTACCTCAGCGAGGGCAACGCCAAGCCGCGCGAGTCAGCCATGCCCGAGAAAACGCGCAAGACGCTGAAACTCAGCGCCAGCCGAGTCCAGGCGGCGTAGCTACAGGGCGCGTTTGACCTGGGCCCGCACTCCCTGCGGAAGGTCGCGGACCGAGTCGGGAATCGCGCTCTGAAGACGCTCCACGAGCGTTCGGCGGCGGCGGGTCCGATAGACCATCCACCCGACGATTCCAACCGCGACGATTGCGGTGACGAACCCGGCTGCGACCAGCGTCGGCGGGGGAACCTTCCGAATGTCCAGGTCCTTCATCTCCCCAAACGAATGCTCGATCGTCTTCCGTCCCGCGCTGATCTGGTTGTTGATCTCGCCTGCAAGCATGCTCATTGAGGCCTCCTCGTTCATCCGGGTCTCTCCCTCCGAAGATGAGAACGAACTGAGAGCCAGTAGCGGCGATACCGCGGGCGTTTTATAGATGAGGCGCCTGGGCCGCAAGGTTCGGGCGTCTCATAACTCGCATGCGGAGGGCAAGACCGTGAAATGCGAAATCTGCGACGAAGAGTTCGCTAACTCCGTCGAGCTGGATAAGCACAAGGAGCGCGAACATCCGATGGGCAACGCTGACGAGGACCTGGAGAAGCCCGACCTGCTCAAGGAACAGGAGGAGCGCGCCCCAATCATTCCAGGCAAGAACTAAAGCGTCAGTTTCCTGACAGGGTTCACGACCGGCGGCGCGCCAAGCGTCCGCCGGTCTTCTCTTTACTACGCGACCTTGCGATTGAGCTGCGCCTGCCGCGTGGAGGCTTGCGAGCCGACACCGAGATGGATCACGAGGTCTTGGCCAAGTCCCAGCAACCTCACACGCAGGGCTGAGCGACCGCCCCCAGTCTGTGTCTCGACGCTCGTATGGCGAGCGATCAAGACGCAAAGGAGGCAGTCCAGTGAACGGAATTCGCAAGACAGTGGCAGCGGCCGCAATCGCCGGGTCGATGCTGGTCGGAGGCGTGGCAGGAGCCGTCCTGTACGGCGTGACCACCCTGACCGCGTCGGCGGCGTCGCCGTCGCCGAGCCCGTCGAGCTCCTCGACCGGAGCGTTCGTGTCGAACGAGAACGCGACGCACGAGGCCGGCGAGAGCGTGGCGCGCGAGGCTCAGGAAAACGCGGGCCAGGTACCGACCGTCCCGTAACGGACGGCGGCTCGGAAACGGAGGACCGGCGAAATGCCGGTCCTTCGCGGCGCGACCAATAGCGACGGCTGCTACGCGCCGAAGAGCTGTCTCGCCACGAACAGCATGTTGGCCGGGCGCTCGGCGAGACGACGGAGGTACCAGGCGTACCAGGCGTCGCCGTACGCGATCAGGACCCTGACATCGAAACCCTCGCGTGCAAGCCGGCGCTGCTCATCGGCGCGAATCCCGTAGAGCATCGCCACCTCCATCTGCGATCGCTCCATGCCGGCCGCCTGGGCGAAGCGCCACGCCTTCGCGATCAGGTCGGTGTCATGGGTGGCGAGGACCAGGCGGGCGTGGTGCCGCTTGACCTCCGGCAGCAGAAAGGCGCACAGCGCAAGGTAGTTGGCGTCGACGTCCCTCTTCGCCGGGAACGCGATCTGCGGCGGTTCCGCATACGCGCCCTTGACCAGCCTGATCGCCGGCTTCGACGGAAGCAGCTTGGCCACGTCGCCTACCGTGCGATGAAGGTAAGCCTGCAGAGCGATCCCGACGTGGGAGTGCTCGGACTTGAGGCGGGAGTAAAGGTCGAGCGTCCGGTCCGTGTATGCGCTGCCCTCCATGTCAATCCACAGAAAGCTCTTGGCCTTGCCGGCCGCGCCGGCGAGGCGCTGGAGGTTGGCGTAGGCGGCGGCGGGGTCGATGTCGAGGCCGAGCTGCGTCGGCTTGACCGAGATCTCCGCATGGACGCCGCCGGAGGCAGCGAGGACCTCCTCGTAATGCTCGACGACCTGGCCGGCGTCTTCGAGCTCGGTGACGTTTTCACCCAGCAGGGTAAACAGGGCGCCGATGCCTTGCGCTCTCAAGTCAACCGCCGCCTTCAGGGCAGCGTCGAAGCCCTCACCTGGCAGGAAACGACGGACCGCGCGCCGGGCAAATGACCAGCGGGGTACGTGGGAGGCGAGCCACTTGTTCTGCGCGCACCACAGGAGGAGCTTTCGCATTTGGGCTCCCCAAAGGTATAGGAGCGGGAACCTGGGGTTCCCGCTCAACCGCTATGCAGGTCGATCGCCCCCCAGCGAACACTCGACGCTGCAATAGGCCTCGGCCCCCCGCCAGACCGCGGCGAAATCGATCGGTGCGGCGCAGGTGGCGCAGTAAGCCGCCGCCGGTGACTGGCGCTGCACAAGCTGCAACGCCGCTCCAAAGCGGTCAGGCCTGGCCCGCCCTTCACGGAGGGCGATACGCTCCGCACCACCCGGAAGCCTACCGAGCGGAAGCTGAACCACGCTCATACCAAACCCCTCCACCAATCGCTACGCCGGTTCTGACGCCGACAGCGCAAGTATCGACTCGCTGGAGAATTTGTCGCCGTACCGATGTAGGAGACAGCTCTCCTACCTCCTGTACCTACCTGTGTCCGTTGTCAAGAAATAAAAAGGTGCCCCCACGCGGGCACCTTTTTGCCGCCGCTTTGACGGCTTACCAGTAGTACCAGCGACCGCCTTCTGCGGCGCGGACGAAGAAGCCCAGCACCCAGAGGATCAGCCCGATGACGAGCAGAATCCAGAGGATGTGAAGCGCTGGTGCCAGCAGACCGCCCCCACCCAGGAGCAGCAGCAGCAGGATCAGAACGATCAACGCAACCACTCTCGATTTACCTCCTTTCGAGCCAACCCCAAATGGGGCCAGCCGTGAATTACGTCTCTACTTAGAAAACGCCCTCCTGGACGCGCCTTACCCGGCCGATCGGGCCAGCCACGAGCGGCCGGTTTGCGCCACAAAAAAAGAGGGCCGGTCCCGAAGGACGCGGCCCTCCTACTCCCCAGAGGAGGGTCAGGGAGTTACTTCGAAGGCGAGGCCTGAGCGCTAGGCGACGCGCTGGCGCCACCGCCGCTGCTCGGCAACGGCGAGGCGACGGACGGGTTGTTCGTGGTTGATGGTGCGCCCGACCGCGTGCCGAACCAGTTCCACTGCGTGAAGCCGAAGAACAGCAGGATCAGCACCAGCAGAGCCAGGATCGCGGCCGCTACGCCCGCGCCCGCTCCACCGGTCGTGTCGCTCGTTTCGACCACTTCGGAGCCGGCCGGGCTCCAGTAGCGCCGAACGCTGTACCCACCGGCTCCAAGGAGCACGGCGAGGACCAGGATGATCAGCAAGACGAAAAGCAGAGTTCCCAAACGTTCGAACCTCCTTTCAGTTCATTCGACCCTTGCTCTCGCTGTGAGTCGCCGCTTTGGGCCGCTCGTTTCGGTAACGCTCAAAGCCAGGCTGTATACCTGCGGCTGAACTCGAACTAGGCTGCGGGACGGGTCGGGCGGCGCCTCACCAGGCCCGCGGCCACCGCAACAGCGACCACTGCGCCTAGAGCCAGGCGCTGAAACATCGACCGTCGCGGCCGAGCGGGAGACGTCGGGGGCGGCGCCGGCTCCCCCTTTCGCTGCTGGATGGCCTGGAGGGGGGTCGGCTTCTCTTTCGACTCGTGGATCGGGCTCGAGAGGAGGCCTCGCCTGGCCGGCGCACCGAGGCGGAAGCGGTTGAACACCGCCCCGAGCAGGATCAGCTGGCTGAGCAGGTAGAACCAGGTTGCAAGCAGGAAGAAGAGTGCGAACTGCGCGCCGTAAGTGTTGAATCCGCCGGCGATGCTTGCGTACAGCCGAAACGTCAACGACAGGATTTCGATCAACACCCCTGCGAGCAGCGCACCCGGCAGCACCTCGTGGATCCGGAAGGTGCGGTTGGGGACGAAGCGATATAGGGCCACGAGCAGGGCGACCATCACGAGGGCGCCGGCAATAAAGGTGACGGCGTTGGCGATCCCGTAAGCCGGCGGCACGAATGCCGTGGCCGCGTTGATGCCCACAGTCAGCACGATGGCGGCGACAAGCAGGAGCATCATCACAAGGCCCATGAGCCGCTGGCGAAGCATGTCGCGCTGGGTGGTACCGAAGATCTGAGTGAGTGCGAACTCCATCGTCGAAAAGATGCTGCTCGCGCTCCAGACCAGGCCGGCCAGCGAGAGGACGCCCAGCCAGCCGGCGCTGTCCTTCACACCCTTGAGCGCGCTCTGGAGCTCGGGTTGGGCGCTGCCCGGAAACAGCTGGACGACGAGCATCGTGAAACGGGCCTCAGTCGCGGGATCGCGAATCGCAAGGCCGATGATCGCCAGCGCGCCGACCATCATCGGGAACATGGCCATGAAGCCGGCAAACGCCAGAGCCAGCGCGTAGTTGCTCGCCTGGCTCTCGCCGTACGCACTCAGGACTCGCGCGGGCAGCGTCTTCTGCGCGCGCTCGACTAGCGCCTGTAGCCGGGCGCGCAAACCCGTCAGGGCTCTTTCTCGTCCGGCCGCATCAGGCGCTCGAGCAACGCGGTCGCGGCCGTGACGACCAACGGCGGCGTGACCTTGCGCACGATGGCTCCCACGGTGCCGGGCTCGTCGCTCTTCTCATTCACGGTGACCGTCACAGTCGGAAGCGGCTTCCTTGCCCGCGACCTCACATCGTCGGCGAGCTGGCGAATCGATTCGACGGACATCCCTTTAAGGCGGTCCTGCATCGTCGGCCTTCGCAGCCGGCGATAGAGAAAGATGCCGCCGACCACACCGGCAAGAACGCCGGCTGCGACGGCGACGATCTTGCCTACGCGCACCGCGTTGGTAGCGGCGCGCTGCTCGAGCACGGTCAGGTTCTCGTCCATGCGGGTGCGGGTTTCCTTTATCTGTTGTTCGATCTCGCGCGCCGAAGCGCCCATTCCTTGTTCTCCTTGAGGCTGTCAATCGTCCTTTTCGGTAGGCGGACCTGGAAGCGGGAGCGGGCGACGAGGAGCAGCATGAGCCCGATCAGCGCGTAAGCCCCGGCCCACACGAGAGCAGCCTGCCAGTGCCACGGCACGAGCTCGACCACGAACGCAGGGATCGCAACCAGGAGCGCGAGGACGATCAGCAAGGCGGCAGCGACCACGATCCCGACTGTGATGGCATAGGCCGTCGCCAGCTCCTTCAGCTCCTGCTTCGCCAGCGCGATCTCCAGGGTGACGAGGCGCTGGGCGTCGTGGATCACATCGGAGACCAGGTCACCCGACCTGTACCCGTTCGATTTCCTCGTCTCTTCGACAGGCGTGCGCACCAGTCCGTCCCCGCTAGTTGAACGCCTCGCGCCAGGGGCTTACGCGCAGCCCCTGCGTCGCTTCGCCTGCACCTCCCCATAGATCGGGAGGAGATGACTCATCCCGGCATGCCTTTGGTCGCGACCTGGTAGGCCAGGGCCACATCCGCCAATACCATCACGGCGGCTGCGCCCCAAGCGACCGCCTGGGTCACGGGCCCGTTGACGAAGTCGCCCATCAGCTTGCGGCTCGACGTGACCACGATCATCAGCACGATCAGGAAGGGAGCGATCAGGCCGTCCAGCACCTGCGAATAGAACAGAGCCTTGATCGGATCGATCGATGAGATCGCGAGCTCCATCGCGACGAGAAAAGCCAGGCCGATGACGACGTAGAACTGCGGCGCATTGCGCGCCTTGTGCCCCAGGCCGCGCCGCCACCCCACGAGACCAGCGACCCCGAATGCGGACGACGCAGCGAGGACTGGGATCGCGAGCAGGCCCGCGCCGATGACTCCGACCGCGAAGAGCACCGTCGCGTAGCGCCCCACGAATGGTTCCAGGGCGCGCGCCGCGTCCGCTGCAGTGCGGATCTCCGCGTGATGTGAAAACAGGACCGCGCCGGTCGCGACGATGATGAAGAACGCGGTGACGTTGGACCAGACCATGCCGATCGCGATGTCGAGGTTCGTGTGCTTCAGCCGCTGCACTCCGCGCCTTTCCTCGATTTCCCCGCTCGTCTGCCAGAAGAAGAGATACGGCGTGATCGTAGTGCCGAGCATGCCGACCGATGCCATCAGAAAGCCAGGCGTCAGATCGACATGCGGCACGAATGTGCTGCGCAGCACCGATCCCCAGTCCGGACGCGCCAGCACCGCGGCGACGATGTAGGCGGCGAAAACCGCGACGAGCCACAGCATGTACCGGGCAATGACCCGGTAGTCGAGAAAGATCGTCACGCACGCCATCACCCCGGCAAGCGGAACGACCCAGTAAATAAACTTGACCCCGGTCACCAGCTGGATCGCCGCCGCCATCGCGAGCAGGTCGGCGCCCATTGTGATGACGTTGGCGATGACCATCAGCAGCACCGCAGGGGTCGCAATCCGCGCTCCAAACGTCGTGCGCAAGACGGTTGCCAGGTCGGTCTTCGTCACGTTGGCGACCTTGGCGGACATCTGCTGGACGACGATCAGCATGGGCGTAGAAAGAAACAGCAGCCAGTTCTGGGCAAAACCTGCGGTGGCGCCGACGATCGAGTAGGTGGCAATCCCGGCAGGGTCGTTGTCGGCCCCGCCAGTGATCACGCCGGGACCGATGACGCTCAGGACGTCTTTTGGTGTGACCTGCTCTTGCGTGGCATCGCGTGCAGAGACGGCCTCGCCCTTGGGCCGGCCATGTCTATGGATCTCAGCCACGCGCGGCGACCTGCGGTGGTGTGGCAATCGTCCACGTGCTGCGCGCGTCCTCGTCCAGCAGCCCGCGCAGCTTGAACGCATCGGTTTCGTCTACGCGCAGGATGAGCAAGGCATCGCCTCGCTCGATGCGCGCTCTGGCATCGTCCAGAAACGCTGCCGGCAAGAGGTCGGGCAGCTTACCCATGCCGCTTCGATCGACCACCTCCTCCCGCTTTGGCTTCACCCGGGCGTGTTCGAGCACGGACTTGCGCGCCAGGTCAGCAGTAGCCCGGTCGGGGAACGCGGCGACCAGCGTCTGATCGAGCAGGCCCGTCTGCTCATGACGCTCGGCGACCTTCAGCCGAGAGGCATCGACCTCCTGGACGCCGTTGCCGATGCAAGCCCGGGCCTGCGCGATCAGGTCGTCGCGGTCTTTGCGCCGATCCACCTCGCCAGAAATTTCGAGCTTTTCGCCTGCAACGCGAGCGGAGATCCGCTCCCCGTAGATCGGATGAGCCTCGCCGCCCTCCCCGGCAAGCAAGGCTTCCCACCACGCGGCGACACGCGCGTCCATCTCACAACGACAACGCCCGCGCCGTCATCAGCGGCGTGTTCGTGCGTTCCCTTAAGGATGCAATCGCCGCAGCTCGAACCCCCGCGGATCCTGCCGGAGAGCCTGGACCGCCGGCTCTACCAGATGATCCACGGCCTCCCCCACTCGCCGGCGGGGGACCGGTACGTGACAATCCTGTCCGACCTCGGCGAAGGCCTCGGATGGGTCGCGGCAGGGGCCGCCCTGGCGTGGCTCGGGGGATCGAAAGGCCGTCGGGCGGGGCTGGCGGTCTCGATTGCATCGCTCGGAACGACATACGTGGTCCAACGGATGATCAAGCCGGTGTTCAGACGTAAGCGGCCATTCGTCGGACGCGACATCCTGGTCGTGGGGATCCGGACCACAGACGCCTCGTTCCCCTCCGGCCACGCCGCGTCGTCTTTTGCGGCCGCGACGGCGCTGGCCGCCTTCTATCCCAAAGCCACGCCGCTGGTTTTCGCGGTCGCGACTGGGGTCGGCGCCTCGCGTGTCCACCTCGGCCACCACTTTCCAAGCGACGTCGCGGCGGGCGGTTTGATCGGGATCGCCGCCGGGACGGTCCTTGCGTGGCTGATCAAGGCCTGAAACGAGAAGGAGGGCTCGGCCATTGCTGGCCAAGCTCCCCCAATTCATTCAACGGCTAACCTCGATCGAGTACCGATGTTTTAGACGATTTTTTTGGCGCTGGTCGAGGCCAGAGTCGTGACCGAAGGCTAGCCGCCCTCGGGCCGGGGCCGGCCTGGCTCGAGCGGCGCCTCCACGGGGGCGGCCTCCATCGCGCCGGCCTCGGCCATCAGCTCGCGCGCCTCTTCCAGCCGCGGCCCCATCACGCTGACCAGGAACCGCCCGGATTCGATCTCCTGCTCGTAATAGAGGGCGCTGTCGCCGGACGCGGCCATGCTGAACAGGGCGCCGGCGAGCCCGCCCGTCACCGCGCCTGCCGCCGCTGCGAAGAGAAACGTGGCGAGCAGGTTGCCTGCGACGAGGGGGCGCACGCCGGGCACCATCCCGGTCACGACGGCTCCCAGCACCGCGCCCAGCAGTGCGCCTGCAACTATCCCGCCCGCCACCTTCAGCCCGTAGTGGCCGCGCCGCCCTGTCCGTGGGGTGGCGAGGGAGACCTGGTCCTCCGCAAACCCAGCCGCCTTGAGTTTTCGAAGGGCCTCGGAGGCCTCCGAACGGGTTCGGAACAGGCCGGCGACTGTGTCAGGCATTTGTCTTCTCCTTTTAAGAGGTAACGCCTATCCTGTTTCGTCCATGGCAATCCGGTCCGAGCTCGCCGGCTACAGCACCAGCCAGGCCAGACGCGCTCTGGAAGGACTGCCCCGGTGTGATTACGACGTCGTGATCAAGCCGCTGCGCTATCGCTCGGCCCCCCACCTGGCAGCGCGCTGCGAGTTCGAGGAACGGCGGATCGTGCTCCAGGTACCGATCCCGTTCCGCCCTTTCAAAGAGCCAGTCATCTACGCCGCGCGACGCAAGCGCGGAGGGGGCATGCGCTTTGCCTGGGCGTCGGAAACCGTCTACTTTCGCGGTAAGCGCGACGTTCTCCGGTTCCTCTACTGCCACGAGTGGCTGCACTGGTACCTGTACGAGATCCTCGGCAAGGGATCTTCGGCCGAGACCGCATGCGACCGCTTCGCACTCCGCAATTTCCGGCGCCGCTACGTGACGACCGATGATGCCGACGCCGCGCTCAAACGGCGGCCGCTGAGGGTGCGAGCCTCAGGCTGAGACCGCGTCGGACTTGCGCACCAGCAAGATCACGGCTACCGGCAACAGCACGTTGACCATCAGTGAGACAGGGCCGCGGTTGAAGCCCAGGGGGAGCAGCAGCAGGACTGCGGAACCGAACAGGCATGCCGCCTCGATCGCGATCGCGCTTGCCCTCGCCCATCGCCGCCGCCACAGGGCGCCAATGCCCACCAGGCAGGTGAGCAGGGCCAAGAGCATCGTGACCAGGGCAAGCGGCGCCATGAACACTTCTCCTGCGAGAGCGAACGGAATCGCAGAGATGCCCGCGATGAGCCAGAACAGACTCTGCATGAGGAGCAGGACGAAAACGGCCTCATGCCGGCCGCTGCCTTCAGCCTTGATCAATTCGCTTCACCACCTGCGAGTCGATGTCCACCGCAAATCTTCCGCCCGGGTTGTCGACGATCCACACATGGAGCATCGGCGGGATGCTGACGTCGATGGCGCCGATTGGACATGTCGCAGTGGGCGTCATCAAGCTGAACTCCACCCCGAGAGGTGTGAAGCAGATGTTTTGATGCTGATGCCACGCTGTGAGCGGCCCTCCCGGATCGGGGCCGAACTGGCCGATGTGCTGCATCTGGAACATGGCCCCAAGCAGGACGGGCCCATGCTTTGTGTTCGCATAGACGAGACCCTGAGGATGCTGTGGGTCCATCACGTATCCCGCGTAACGCTGGTTCATCCAGTGTGTCGATGGTTGATCCTGGGGCCCGCCCGGTCTGTAACCTGCGGCCGATGCGACGCGCCAGTCGCGGTACGGCGCGATGGCTGCCGCGGTCTCGTCGTAGAGCCTCTGCGCAGCAGCCGTCTGTTCGGGCGTCGGGACGTCGTTGGTCGGCTGGAGGACCGCGCCCGCGTGAGCGTGCTGCGCGTCAGGCCGAGCCAGGTCGACGATCCATACGACCGACATGCTCACCACAGTGAGGAGTGGAACCGCGATCCCGAGGGCGCTCCAGCGCCACGCCCGGTGCGGTCTGCCCGGCTCGCCACGCACCGGAATCAGAACCAGGCCGAGCGTCGTGAGCTCTAGAAGCTTCGTCGCGAGCGCCACCTGGTCTGGGCTGTCGAAGCCGAGCACTATGAAGCCGGCGTAGCCGAGCAGGGTCATCGTGATAAGCGCCGACGAAGCGAGCCGCCACCAGCGCCAGGTGAAGAGCTGCGACAGGACCAGGTAAGCGACGCCGTTGAGCCCGAACAAGACCGCGGTGATGGGCTCGCCCAGGTGAGTCCAGACGAGCCCGAGGTGGATCGCCCCTGCCGTCGCCATCAAGACAGATGCCGCAAGCACCGTGCCAGACGCGGCTTGGCGCACGCGCCTGCGCCTCACGAGGTAGATGGCTGGCGGAAGCGCCAGAAGACCGGTGTACAGGGCTATCGCGTGGTCTGGCGCGATGTCGAACATGCCACGAGCGTGGCGGGCTCGGTTAAGAAGCGCGTAAGAGAGGAAGGTCGACGAGAAACGCGGCCCCGCCGATGATGGCCTCACCCGCGATGATGCGGCCATGGTGCTCTGCGACGATCCATCGCGCGATTGCGAGTCCAAGTCCCGCGTGCGAGCCGGAGCGCGCAGCGTCAGCACGATAGAACCGCTCGAAGATTCGCTCTCGGTCGTCGGCCTCGACCCCAGGCCCATCGTCGGCGAGCACGAGGCGGGCCCAGCCGGACTCCGAATACAGCCGGACCTCGATCGTCGAGCGCGCGTAGCGAAACGCGTTGTCGAGCAGGATCCAGAGCAGCTGGCGCACCGCGTCCTCGTCGCCATCCACTGAAATGGCCTCCGCGCTGACAGTCAGACGGGTCTCCGGGTGTGCACCAGATGCCTGGCGACACACCTCGTCGACCAGCGACTTCAGATCGACCGCAGTCAACGCAAGCTGCAGCCCTGAATCCGCGCGGGCGAGCGTCAGCATTCGGTCGACGAGCCTGGACATGCGCGCCCCCTCCTCCAGGATGTCCGCCGCAGCGGCCTGGCGCACCGCGTCGCCAACCTCGCGCGACGCCAGCAGGCCGGCGTTGCCCTCGATCGTCGTCAAGGGCGTGCGCAGCTCGTGCGAGGCGTCCGCCACAAAACGGCGCTGTGACTCGAACGCATCCTGCAGCCGGCTCAGCATCCCGTTGAAGCTCGCGGCGAGCACGGCCACCTCGTCGCGGCCTCTGGTCGCAGGCAGGCGGCGGCCGAAATCGCGTGTGCGGCCGATCTCCTCGGCTGCCACGGCGGTCGCCTCGAGCGGCGCGAGCGCCCGGCCCGCCACCAGCCAGGAGGCGATCATCGCCGCGGCAAGCGCCGGCACCGAGGAGATGACCAGGAAGACGACGATGCCAGAAACGTTGCTTTGCACCACCCGGACCGACTGTCCTGTCATCACGTATCCACCGCCGTACGGAAGCACATAGAGCCGCAGTGAGCCCTGGGTTGCAAATGCGCCCCGGTGCTTCGTGGCCTGGTCCAGCAGAGAGGGCGCCGCGAGCGGCGCCGCTCCGTTCAGGACGCCGGTCGAGTAGATCACCGAGCCGTCTGCACCCATCAGCTCGACGAACACGTCCGTGCTCTTGCTCAAGTCCGATGGTGCGACGGGCGCCTGCTGACCTGGCACGGTAACGACCGAGGCCGCGGCGTCGTGGGCGCGCGTGCGTAGTGCGTCGTCCTGGTTGGTGACTGCGTTCCGTGACAGCAGCGTGTAAAGCAGCAAGCCGAAGATCAGCAGCGCCAGCGCGACCACGCCGCCGCCGAAGAACGCGAGCCGGGCGCGGAGCGGCACTATTCGTGCAGGGCGTAGCCGGCGCCGCGCTTTGTGTGCAGGAGCCTGGGCTCCCCAAGCTTCTGGCGCAGGTAACCGATGTATACAGCCACCACGTTGTCACTCTCGGCCTCGCCCCTCCAGACGGCGTCAATGAGCTGTTCGCGCGACAGGACCTGCCGCGGATGGCGGAGGAAGTGCCGTAGGAGCTCGAACTCCGTCGCCGTGAGGTCGATCGTTCGGTCACCGCGCCACGCGCCGCGGCTCGACGGCTCGAGCCGGAGGTCGCCGAAGCGGAGGTGCTCCGCCACAGCGGTACGTCGCAGGAGGGCGCGCACCCGAGCGAGCAGCTCCTCGTAGGCGAAAGGTTTCACGAGGTAGTCGTCCGCCCCGGAGTCCAGCCCGCGGACACGCTCCTCGGTGCCGCCGAGCGCCGTCAGCAGGAGGATCGGCACGGGTCCGGTCGCGCGGAGCTTCCTGCAGACGGCGATGCCGTCCAGGCCAGGCAGCATGATGTCCAGGACGACGAGGTCGAAAGGCCGCTCGCGGGCGCGCCTCAGCGCGTCGCCCCCGTCCCCCGCCCCCTCTACGTCGTGGCCCTCCGCCGCGAGGACTCGTTCAAGCGTGGCCGCAAGCCGCGGGTCGTCTTCGACCACCAGGATGCGGGAGCCAGCCATCGGACCGATTTATAGACCAGTGCTTGTGGATTCGATAAGAGCTGTCGAATTCGCTGCCGCCCATTCGTCGTGTGGGATGAGTCCAAAAGACATCACACGCAAGAGGAGAAGACAGATATGGCGAATTTCGTACTTCTGTACACCGGAGGCAGCGCCGGCACCACCCCCGCCGAGCGGGAGAAGGCGATGCAGGCGTGGGGCGGCTGGTTCGGCAAGCTGGGCGACAAGATCGTCGACGCCGGCAACCCGTTCAGCGAGCACGCGAAGAACGTATCGAACGGCGGCACGGTGCATGAGGGCCCGGTGGGCAACCCTCCCGCGACCGGCTACTCGATCCTCAAGGCAGACTCGCTGAACGCTGCGGCCGAGCTGGCGAAGGGCTGCCCCGTGCTGCAGTCGGGGGGCAAGATCACGGTCTACGAGATAACGCCGGCAATGTAGCCACGCCCCTCTCCCCAGATCCCTGGCGGCAAGCGCATACGGATGGGACCTATTGATCGCTCCCCTGAGGGGAGAGGGTGCCTAATCGACTTCGATTAAGGTCACTCGTTTCGTCGCCGTAAGCCGGCCTCTGGCGCCCGAAAGGTACGTGCCCGAGGTCGGCGCCACATCCGAGTAGTCGCCGCCGATCGCGACGGTCACGTAGCCGAGCCCTCCACGGCTCGCATGGGTGGGGTCGAACGTGTGGGCGATCGCGTCCCCGGTTCCATCACCCGTCGGCAGCACGACCTCAACCCACGCATGAGTCCCGCCCTGGCCCAGCAGGTGGCCCGACACGTAGCGCGACGGCAGTGCGCACGCGCGGCAGAGCGCGAGCATCACATGCGCGTAGTCCTGGCAGACGCCGGCGCCCATCTCGAGTGCCTGCGCCGCGGTGGTGCGAACGCCGGTCGATCCCCAGCGGTACGTCATCGACTGGTAGACCCAGTCGTTGATCCGATCGGCGAGGGGCAGACCCCATTCGGCCGCGGCCGCAAGGTCGTCCGCCGCCCGCAGGATTGCGTCGTCAGCCTCGGTGAGCAGGGAGGGTTCGAGCAGGTAACCGTCCGCGAGCCAGCCGTCGGGAAGCCGATTCGGCTCCGCCGCCCGTCGCTCGACGGAGACCTCGGCGACGAACTCGATCGCGTCCGGCACGCGCGGCGCAAAGACGTCGACAATCATGTTGCCGAAACGGTCGCTTCGGTTCTCGAGGCGAGCGCCGTCGAGCTCGACCGACACGTCGTGCCATAACCTCCGCTGGTCTCCGAAGCGCTCGGGAGGAATGACCACCAGGCGGTGATTCAGGTCCCTGATCGGTTCCGGGTACTCATAGCGAAACGTCTGGCGCAGCAGGTATGCCGCCCGACTGGCGGAGCTCCAGTCGACGGAGGCCGGGTCGATCGCCATCACGACGCCTCCTCGGCCCAGACAGTCATCGAGCGAAAGGCGGCAGGCCCGAACGTGGTCAGCATTGCGACGTCCAGGGCGTCACGGCCCCGGCCGATCAGCACCCGCCCGACCCGCCGCATGTTGTTACGCGGGTCAAACGTCCACCAGCGATCGCCGAGGTAAACCTCCATCCAGGCCGCGAAATCCATCGGATCCGGGTTCACTGGCACATACAGGTCCGGCAGGTAGCCGAAGACGTAACGCGCCGGGATGTTCATCGCCCTGCAAAAAGTGATCCCGAGATGGGCCAGGTCGCGGCAGACTCCCCTGCCTTGCTCCAGCACGTCAACCGCCGTGGTCAGCGGGTTGCTAGCGCCGTATTGAAACTTGATGTTGTCGTGGACCCAGTCGCAGATCGCTTGCACCCTCACTCCGCCGGGCTCTGTCTGGCCGAACAGCTCCCAGGCCATCCCCATGAGCCGGTCGGACAGGCAGTAGCGGCTGGGCAGTGTGAAGTGGAGCAGGTCTCCCGGCACCTCGTGGACCGGAAGCTGCGGCGCGGCCGTGCCGTCGGGATCGGGTTCGTCCGGAACGGCGACCACCGCGTCATAGCGCAGCACCAGCTCACCCTCTGGCATCACGAGACGTTTGACGGGGTTGCCGTAGAAGTCGGCGTACTCGTCGACAGGCACCGGCGGCTGGGTCGCCCAGGTCTCGGTGACGAGCTGATGGCTGGCGTCGGAACGCGGGCGCACCTGGACCGTGGCCACAGTGGGGGCGCTCACGTCGTATTTGAACTCGCAGCCGACCCGTAGATCGATCGTTTTTGCAGGTTGCGGGATGGCGCAGACACTATAGCGGTGGGTTTCGTGAATCTCGATGCCAACTACCGGTTCAACGGCTTCTATGACGAGATGCTTGCGGCCGCCGGCCGGCCGAGACCCGCCTACCGCCGACTCTACGAGCAGCTGAACCGGCTCGGCCCTGACGAGCTGCAGCGCCGGCACGGTCTGGCGATTCAGATGTTCCGCAACCACGGCATCACCTTTGCCGTCTATCCGGACACCCAGGGCACGGAGAAGGTCTTTCCGTTCGACATCATCCCGAGGGTCATAGAAGCGGGCACGTGGCGGCGCCTCGAGCAAGGGCTGACGCAGCGGCTGCGGGCACTGAACCTCTTCCTGGACGACGTCTACGGACGCAAACTGATCTTGAAGCAAAGGGCCATCCCGCCCGAGATCGTCTTGAGCAGCTCGCTCTACCTGCGCGAGATCGAGGGTCTCGCCGTCCCGCACGGTATCCACAGCCACATCGCGGGGATCGACCTCGTCCGGAACGAGAAGGGCGATTTCCTCGTCCTCGAGGACAACCTGCGCACGCCGTCTGGCGCCTCGTATGTCCAGGCGAACAGGTACGTCATGAAGCGGATCCTTCCCGACCTGTTCGCCGGCTATCCCGTGCGCCCGGTCGAAGGCTACGTCCACGAGCTGCTCCGTCACCTGCGCTGGCTCGCCCCCAAGGACGTGGACGAACCGACTGTCGTGCTCCTCACGCCCGGAATCAACAACTCCGCCTACTACGAGCATCTGTACCTCGCCAAGCAAATGGGCATAGAGCTCGTCGAAGGCACCGATCTTGTCGTCGACGACGACCACGTCTTCATGCGGACCACACGAGGACTGCGGCCTGTACACGTGATCTATCGACGTATCGACGATGAGTGGCTGGACCCGATTTTCGGCCGCCAGGAGTCCTTGGTCGGGGTCGCCGGCCTGGTCAATGCGTATCGCGCCGGCAACGTCGCGATCGCCAACGCACTGGGCAACGGGGTCGCCGACGACAAGGCCGTCTATGCGCTTGTGCCGCGGATCATCCGCTACTACCTCGACGAAGACCCGATCCTGCCGAACGTGGAGACGTTCCTCTGTGCGATCGATTCCGACTGTCGGTACGTGCTCGAGCATCTCGACCAGCTCGTGGTGAAGACGGTGGATGGATCGGGCGGGTACGGAATGCTCATCGGGACCACGTCGACCAAGGACGAGCGCGAGGAGTTCCGGCGCCGCATCGTCGCGGCCCCACGCTCCTTCGTCGCTCAGCCTGTGGTCTCGCTGTCCGTGCAGCCGGTGCTCGACGGAGGAACGCTGCGCCCGGGACACCAGGATCTCCGGCCGTTCGTCCTCACCGGACCAGACGTCTACGTCACGCCAGGCGGCCTTACACGTGTCGCTTTGAAGCCCGGCTCTCTGATTGTCAACAGCTCGCAGGGCGGGGGGAGCCGCGACACGTGGGTCATGGCACAGGGCGAGCACGAGGAGCGGGAAACCGGTGCTTAGCCGCAACGCGACGTCTCTGACACTGTTCGGCCGCCACCTCGAACGCGCCGACCACCTGGCGCGGATCCTCGGCGTACACGTGGCTCTGGCGCTCGACCGGACGGACGAGCCAGGGCCTGAGTTCTGGGTTCGTTTCATGGAGCTGGCGGGTTGGCGCGGCAGCGACACGGGCCAGCGCGACCAGGCGGTCGAGATGGTGGTCAGCGGCTCGCTGGGGCCCTCAGTCCTGGCCAGCATCGCGGCCGCCCGGCTCGCCGCGCAGGCGGTGCGGCCAACGCTGCCGACCGAGCTCTACGAGCAGATCAACACGCTCCACTGGCGGAGCAGGGAGGCCCCCTGGCAGCGCGACCTCTATCCGTTCTTGATGGATGTGCAAATGAGCATCCGGCTGTCCGACGGACTGCTCGAGGACACCATGTTCCACGACGAAGCACGCGATTTCGTGCTCCTGGGGAAATTCGTCGAGCGCGCGGCGAACGTCACCACTGTCGTCACCCGCAAATCGGCGGAGCTCGCCGACACGCCGGAGGACGCCCTCGAATGGACGGCGGTGCTCAAGTCGTGCTTTGCGTTCGAGTCATACCAGGCGCATTACGGAGCCGGCGTGAGCGCCGACCGGGTCATCGAGTGTCTGCTGCTCGATCGCGCCCTTCCGCGCTCCGCCCGTTTCTCGGTCTCGACTGCTCTCGAGGCTGTGACGCGCATCGAAGGCAAGACGCGGAATTCGAGGCCGATGAAGCTGCTGGCTCGACTCAACGGCATGTACCTGGCCGCCAACACAGAGACCATCGCCGAGCACCCGCTCGAATTCGATGCAGAATGTCGTGCGCTGCTTCGCCAGCTCGAGGTCGCGCTGCGCGAGACCTACTTCCATCCGAGCAAGGTGCCCGCCACAGTCACAGGCGAGGAGGGCCGCGGCATGCCCCAACAACAGCAACAGCGATGAAGCTCGAGATCGTGCATAGCACCCGTTACAGGTACACCGGGCCCATAGCAGAGACGGTGATGGAGGTCCGGCTGCGGCCGATGGACGGCAACGGCCAGCGGTGCCTCGACTTCAGCCTCGAGCTCAGCCACGGCGTCAAACCGCAGACATACATCGACGGGTTTGGCAACCACGTCCACTACTTCAACCTGGTGCGGCCTCACTCAGGCCTGAGCGTGGTCAGCCGCTCGACTGTCGAGACCGGACTGCCCGCGGATGACGATCCCGGCGAAGAGCTGGTACAGGACTTTCTGCGCTTTCGCGCGCCCGTGAAAGAGGTCGACGGGGTGCGCGAGCTGGCGCTGCGCCATGCGGTCACGGACCCGTCCTCGCCCGCCGAAGTCGAGCGCGCGCTCGATGAGCTGACGATCGCGATCAGCCGCGACTTCACATACGACCGGACTGTGACGAACGTGTACAGCGCAGTCGACGACCTGCTCGTGCTGCGGGCGGGTGTGTGCCAGGACTTCGCCCACCTCTTCATCGCGGTCGCGAGGGCGATGGGCGTACCGGCCCGCTACGTCAGCGGATACATCCACTCGCCGGGCGAGAAGGCGGCGACCGCATCACACGCGTGGGCCGAGGCATGGATCGGGGGCCGGGGCTGGATCGGGTTCGACGCGACGCATCCCATCAGGACGACACCGCATCACGTGCGACTCGCGGTCGGGCGGGACTACACGGACGCGGCGCCGACGCGAGGCGTCTACGTCGGGTCGGCGGCCGGCACGATGGCGATCAGCGTCAAGACGCACGCGCTCGGCTCGCTCTAGAAGCGTTTGCCCCGGACATGCTCGATCGAGAACTTCGCCGTGTCGGCGATGAGCATCACTGCCATCACGCCTGCCTCGACCGGATCGCTGACAACCACGTCGGCCGCGTCGGGCACGGAGCCCGCCATGCTCGTGCAGAGGACGAGGATTCCGGCCTCGCGGATCTCCCGCACCGCAGTGGAGATGTCGCCTCCCATGAGAGCGCCCGCCAGGACGAGGGCCCGCGCGCGGTGCAGCCGAGCCACGGCCCTCACCGCGTCGGCAAGCTGTTCCTCGCCGACCAGCGGAATCGTATCGACCGAGATCCGCTCCCCACGGATGTTGTGCCGGTCCGCCTCAGAGATCGCTCCCTGCGCCACCATGCCGACCTGGGCGCCACCTCCGATGACGATCACTCGCTTGCCGTAGATCATCTGGAACGTGGGCACGATGGTGACGTGCGTCACGCCCTGCACAGCCTCCAGGTCGGCGATCAAGCGACCCTGGTCCGGAGCGCCCGAGACCTCGAGCTGCAGCTCGGCGACCGCTTCGCGCCGCGCTCCACCGGCGACGTAGGTGATGTTGGCGCCGTGACGGAAGATCGCCTCGGTCAGGCGATAGAGGACGCCTGGCTCATCGCGGCACTCGACCAGCAAGCCCGCCACGTCGGATCTCGCCATGGGCGAGAACGATAACCTCGGCTACGCCTCCGCTGCGTAGGGCCAGCGCGCGGCGCCCAGCTCGCGGGACACTCCGCGAGCGGCTTCGCTCACCGCGGCGCCGACCCCTCGTGCCAGTCCGCGCGTCATGATGCGGTCCGTCGAGTCGACCACGCCGATCGCGCCCACTGCCTGGCCGCCGTGGTCGAAGATCGGGGCCGCCGCGCTCGACTCGCCGAGCACCGCCTCGTCGCGTTCGGTGGCGATGCCGGAATCGCGGGTCACGCTGAGCTGCTGGCGCAGGTCGGCCTCGGACAGGGTCTGCTTGGTCAGGCGCGGGAGCGGTTCCGCGAGCAGGTCCTCCAACATTTGCGCTGGCGAGAACGCCAGGATCGCCTTGCCCAGCGCGCTGGCGTGAAGCGGCAGCTGGATGCCGACCTCGAGCACGCCGAAGGCGGCGTCGGGTCGGAACACGTGGTGGACGACGACCACGCTAGAGCCGTGCATCACGCCGACACGGACGGCCGCGCCGGTCCTGCTCGCGAGGTGGTCGGCATGTGCGATCGAGCGGGCGCGCAGCTCGTTGAGGTCGAGGTACGAGTATCCGAGCTGCAGCAGGCCCGGACCGAGCTGGTACTTGTCCGAGTAGCTGTCCTGCTCGACGAAGCCGTGTGACTGAAGAGTCTGGAGCAGGCCGTGGACGGTGGGTCGGGCCAGGCCGAGACGTTCCGCCAGCTCGCTGACGCCGAGCCGCCGGGGTCCGCTCGCCAGCGCCTTCAGGATCGCGGTGGCGCGGTCGATCGACTGGATCGAAGAACGGCGCTTTCCGGCAGGCTGATTATTCGGCATTGCTGAATTCCTGTCGGTAGTGTAGACTAGCCCGGTCGTTCGGAATCAGCGCCGGCATCAGCGGAGTGTGAGTGATTTGGTCGGGATTGTACTGGTCTCCCACAGCTTTGAGCTCGCCCACGGCCTGGCGGCCCTGGCCTCCCAGGTGGCCGGTGACGAAGTCCACGTGGAACCCGCCGGCGGGGGGCCAGACGGCACGCTTGGCACGACTGGCGATGTCGTATGGAACGCCATCAGCCGCGCGGATTGCGGCCAGGGCGTGGTTGTGCTGGCCGACCTCGGCAGCTCAGTCCTGACCGTGCGTCACCTGCTCGAGGAAGGGAGGGGCAATGGCCACATACGCCTCGTCGACGCGCCATTCGTTGAGGGTGCGATTGCAGCCGCGGTGATGTCGTCGGCCGGCCAGGACCTCGAAGAGGTGGCGCGAGCCGCCGAGGAGGCGCGCGGTGCAAGTAAATTCTGAGGTCAGCGTCGCGCTGCCGCCTGCGGTGGCGCTCCACGCGCGACCTGCGGCGAACTTCGTCAAGACAGCTTTGCGCTTTCGGTCGCGCGTGACGGTCCGCGTCAATGGAAAAAACGCCGACGCGAAGAGCATCCTCGCCGTGCTCGCGCTCGGAGCGACTGGTGGCACCGTGCTCATGCTGACAGCTGAGGGCGAGGACGGCCCTGCTGCTCTAGACGCGCTCGCCGCTTGCGTGTCCGGCCTGGTGGAGTAGCCTCGCCGACTCCTTCTCGACGGCGGAAAAGTCGATCTCTCGAACCCATTCCCGGACCTGACCCACGCGGGCGGCGGCGACGCTGAGCTCGTCAACGCCTAGCCCGACAAGGATCGGCATCGCCTTCGGATCGGACGCCGCCTCGCCGCAAACGTCGACCGGAATCCGCGCCGCCTGCGCCGCGCGGATCGTCGCGTCGATGAGACGCAAGACACGAATATCGGTCACCGGCGCGGTCCTGGATTGTTCGCGGTCAAAGCCGAGGACCAGCTGCGTCAGATCGTTCGTGCCAATGCTGAGAAAGTCCGCATGGCTCGCAATCTCACTCGCGCGGAGCGCAGCCTCTGGAGTTTCGATCATCGCCCCGAGCTCCGCACCTCGCCCGCCCACGACCGGGGCAAGCATCTCGCGTACCGACCTCAGCTGGCCCGATCCCGTGACCATCGGGACCAGGATTCGAAGGTCTGTCCCGTGGCCGGCCTCAACGATTGCCGCCAGATGTGTCTTCAAGTGCGCGGGCGATTCGAGGAGGAGATCGATGCCGCGGGCAATTGCGCCGCGCAAGAACGGCGGGGTCTTGTCACCACCGAAGTCGAACAGTCGGACGGTGGCGACCCGACCGGCGAGGCGACTCAACACAGGCCGAAGCACAGCGACCTGCTCCCTGAACCCTGGCCAGGCCGGTGCCTCGAGAAAGAGCAGCTCGCTCCGAAGCAGCCCGACACCTTCCGCTCCCTGCTGATCCGCCTCATGGAGCTCGGCGGCGGTTGACGCGTTGGCGAGAACACGAATCCGGTGGCCGTCCCTGGTCTGGGCCGGCACAAGACGCCGGGCCACGGCGGTTTCGCGTGCGACGCGACGATTCTCGGCATCGCCCAGCGCGACTGACACGCGCCGAGCATCGGGTCGCCGCACCAGGATGCCGCGGTCGCCGTCGACCACGACCTCCTCCCCATCCTCGATCTCGAGCGCGCCGGCACCCAGGCCGACGACCATCGGAAGACCGAGTGACCGCGCGACTATGGCTGCATGTGCGGTGACGCCTCCGCCTGCGAGCGCGATGCCCGTGGCCTTTTGCGCCAGCTCGGCGACGTCCGCAGGACCCAAGGTCGCTGCGATCAAGATGCCTTCAGGTGCGCGCTTCAATGCACCAGTTGCGCACGCCGCGGCGCGGTGGCCCACGCTCCGCACGTCGTCCGCGCGCAAAGCCAGCGTTGGGTCTTCGAGGCTCGCCAGCTCGGCCGCCGTCTGGTCCGCGGCCTCGCGCAATGCTTCTGCGGCTTGCAACCCGAGCTCGGCGATGAGAGTCTCGACGCGCGAGACCAGCACGGGGTCCATGGCCATCAGGACCCCGGTCTCAACGATGTCGGCATCTTCGCTGCGGTCGTCGCGCCGGAGCTCTGCGGCGATGTCTTCCAGCTCAGCCGCCGCCGCTTCGAGGGCACGCCGGGCGCGTGCCGCTTCTTCAGCGCGATCATGTGCCGGGACCGTCGGCGACGGATTGGTCCTGCCGTCAAGCACCACCGCGCGGCCGGCGGCCGTCCCCGGAGCGGCGCTTACGCCATGGAGGGCAATTTCAGGTCCAGACATGAGCCTGCGCGCGCCCGGCCCCATTACGATCCCTGGCCGGCTGCCTTCTGGAGTGCGCGAACGATCAGAGCGGTCGAGGTTGCGCCTGGATCCTGGTGCCCGACCGAGCGCTCGCCGAGGTAGGAGGCGCGACCCTTGCGCGCTTGAAGGGGAATCGTCGCGCGCATGCCGGTCTCCGCGGCCGCCGCCGCGTCGTCGAGCGCCTGCTCGAGCGCCACGCCTTCGGCGAGCCTCGCGCGCAGAGTCTCCACCGCGGGTTCCAGCGCGTCGACCATCGTCTTGTCGCCAAGCGACGCGGTGCCGAGATCTTTGACCGAGGCCAACGCCGCGGCGAGCACCTCGACGAGCTGCCCTCCGTCAAAGTTCGCCTGGTCGCCGAGCACGCGACCGCCGCTGCGCAACGCGGAGCCCCATAGAGGTCCGCTTGCCCCTCCAACGGTCGACACCAGTGTGCGCCCGGCGAGGATGAGGAGCTTGCCCGGCGGCGAGCCTCCATCCGCGTCCAGGGCCTGGATGACGGCCTCGAATCCTCTGACCATGTTGGTGCCGTGGTCTCCGTCGCCGATCGCCGCGTCGAGCTGGACCAGGTGGTCGCGCTCGGCGCGGACTGCGACATCGATCTCGCGCATCCAGGAGGTGATGGTGGCCGCGTCCATGACCCTTGCGCTGATCAACTTAATCCTCAGACGCCCCAGCGCAGCGCAGCGGTGTGCACCGGCGCGTCCCAGAGCTTGATGAGCTCTTCGTCGAGCTCGAGCACGGTCAGCGACGCACCTGCCATCTCGAGCGACGTGATGTAGCTGCCGACCATGTTTCGCACCGGCTCGAGGCCGGCCTTCCTGAGCTTCTTGTCGACCTCGCCGTAAACAAGGTAGAGCTCGAGGAGGGGCGTGCCGCCCATCCCGTTGACGAAGACGAGGACCTTCGATCCTCTCGTCGCCTTGAGGTCCGAAACCACTGCCTCGACCATTACGTCGACTACTTCGCTCGCTGTGCCGAGAGCCGCGCGGCGGCGCCCTGGCTCGCCGTGGATGCCGATGCCGAGCTCGATCTCGCCCTCGGGCAGCTCGAAGATCACCTTCCCGGACGCCGGTGGCACGCACGAAGACAGAGCGACCCCAAATGAACGCGCCCGGTCGTTGACGCGCTTTACAAGGTCCGTCACTTTCGTCAGGTCAGCCCCGCTTTCTGCAGCGGCGCCCGCGATCTTCTCGGCGAGCACGGTCGCTCCGACTCCACGCCGGCCGGCTGTATACAGCGAGTCCTGTACTGCGACGTCGTCATCGATGACGACCGATGTGACCTTGATTCCTTCGTCCGCGGCGTCCTCGGCGGCGAGCTTGAAGTTCAGCACGTCGCCCGTGTAGTTCTTGACGATGTGGACGACACCGGCGCCGCCGTCGACCGCCTTGGTCGCGGCCAGCATCTGCGCGGGCACCGGTGAGGTGAATACCTCGCCTGGAGCCGCGGCGTCGAGCATGCCCAGTCCCACGAATCCGCCGTGGAGCGGCTCGTGGCCTGAACCCCCGCCCGATATCAACGCGACCTTGCCGCGCCTGGGGGCGTCCTTGCGGACGATGATCTGCGCCGTCGCGTCATAGCGCAGCAGGTCGGAGTGCGCCGCGGCGAGTCCCGCCAGCGACTCCTTGACGACCTGCGACGGATCGTTGAGGAATTTCCGCATCTTCCGGGTTTCGACTGCCATTTGTGTTTCCTCTTTCTCCTTAGAACCTGTCTAGTGCGCCGATGCGGCGCGGGCGGGCGCCTCTTCGCGTGTCACTGCTTCTTCGATCGGCTGCTCGACGTGGCGGGGGTTGGCAAAGTAGTCGTACGCGAACGTGGCAAGAGCCGCTCCAACGAGCCCGGGGATCAGGTACACCGGGATGTACTGGGCCCAGTAGGTCGTGCCGCCGGCGATCGCCTGCACAAGCTCGGGGCCGAAAGCGCGGGCGGGGTTCAGCGACGCGCCGGTGACGGGACCGAAGATCAGGATGATTCCGACCACGGCGCCGCCGATGACGAGGCCGGCGAGCTGGTTCGGCGAGCGGCCGTCGACGATGCCGAGGATGGCGAACAGCAGGAGGCCGGTGCCGAGCGCCTCGGCCAGCGCCGCCTGCACGTAATAAGAGGTCGACGCGTCGGATGCGAAGTGGGTCTGGCCCATGCCAAAGGTGACTGCGTTCGCGCCGAACACGCCCCAGATCGCGAATGCGCCGATGATCGCGCCGACATACTGGGCGCCCCAGTAGATCGGAACCTCACGCCACGGGAAACGCTTGGTCGCGGCGAGGGCAAACGTCACAGCCGGGTTGATGTGGCAGCCCGAAACTTTGCCGATCGCGTAGACGAGGGCCGTGATGATGAAGCCGAAAGCGAAGCTGATCCCCAGCAGGTCAGCTTCGGTGACGGCAGGGACGGCCTTGCCCGCCAGAGTAAGGGTCGCGATCACAGATCCCGGTCCGACCAGGACCAGGGCGGCCGTGCCGAAGACCTCCGCCAACGCCCGTTGTCGAATGGAGAACATCGTTGTGGTACCCCCTGTTTATTCCTGACTGGCATTCGACATTGTCGAACGTGTTTCGCAAACCGTACCCCCGGCCGGAGGATTTGTCAACAGGCAACTTAGGCCACGCGACCAAACTCGGGTAGGTTGCACGAAGACCTGGCTCGCGGCTGTCGGCGCGTCACTACGTTTCGCCCTCCGAATTGGTGGCGGAAACCATACCCGCCGGCCCACTCATGCCGTAGGCTTCCGGGCACAGTGCGCAACTTTGGCGCGATTGCGATCGAGATTCGCCGGGGAGGTCCCCCGACTTAGCGCGCGGCGCTGATTCGGTGGACCTCCCGGCCTAGAGAAGGTCGAGAGGTTTTTTTATGTCTGCCAGAAAGATCGTGGTGTATGACACCACCCTCCGCGACGGGGCGCAGGGTCCGGCCGTGTCCTTTTCCGCCGCGGACAAGGATCGCATCGCACGCGTGCTCGACAGGCTTGGCTTCGACTACGTCGAAGGCGGATTTCCCGGTTCGAACCCGAAGGACGAAGAACTCTTCGCCGGCCTGGCGGCCGTTCCCCTGAAGCACGCGAAGGTGGCGGCCTTTGGCGCGACCCGCCGCGCCGGCGGGCGCTGTGAGGAGGACGCCAACATGAATGCCCTGGTCGAAAGCGGGGCGCCGGTCTGGACCCTGGTCGGTAAGAGCGATGCCTGGCAGGTGGCGAACGTTCTGCAGACGACGAACAACGAGAACCTCGCGATGGTGGAAGAGTCGGTCGCATACGGCGTTGGACGCGATCGCGAGGTCATCTTCGACGCGGAGCACTTCTTCGACGGATACACGCGCGACGCGGAGTATGCAATCGAGGTATGCCTCTCCGCGGCTCGCGCCGGCGCTTCATGGATCGTGCTCTGCGACACCAACGGAGGAAGCCAGCCGTCCGCTATCCGCGAAGGGGTCGAAGCGATGCTGCGCGCGCTGGGCGAGATCGGCAGCGAGGCCCGCGTCGGCATCCACACTCATAACGACTGCGAGCTTGCGGTCGCGAACAGCCTGGAAGGCGTGATTGCCGGCGCGGACATGGTGCAGGGAACCGTCAACGGCTACGGCGAGCGCTGCGGCAACGCCAACCTTGTCTCGGTCGTGTCCAACCTCGTGCTGAAACTCGGATTCGACGCCTTGCCCGAAGCCTCGCTGGAGCAGTTCAGCGAACTGTCGCGAACCGTGGCCGAGATCGCCAACCTTGCTCTGCCGCTGCAGCAGCCGTTCGTCGGCTACGGCGCTTTCGCTCACAAGGGCGGGCAGCACGTGGCCGCGGTGCTGAAGCACAAAGACGCATATCAGCACATCGATCCCGCCGTGGTCGGGAACGAGGCCCGTGTCCTGGTCTCTGAGCTTTCCGGGCGCGGCAACGTTCTGGCCAAGGCACGTGAATTCGGCCTGGAGCTGGATCGCGATGACCCGCAGACGCGATGGCTGGTCCAGCACCTGAAGGAGCTGGAGCACCAGGGCTATTCGTATGAGGCCGCCGACGCGTCATTCGAGATGCTCGTCCGGCGCCTCCAGCCCGGTTACGAGGCGCCATGGACGGTCGCCGACTTCACGACGCAGGTCCGCAAAAATGGTGGGTCGGTCCACGCCGAAGCTACGGTCAAAGTCGAGGTCGGAGGCATGCTCTATCACACTGCGGCATCCGGCAACGGTCCGGTGAATGCCCTCGACGCAGCGCTGCGCAAGGCGCTGGGCCCGCGCTTCCCCGCGCTCGACGACGTGAGCCTGCACGATTACAAGGTGCGCATCCTCAATGGCGACGCCGGCACGGCCGCCACGACGCGGGTTCTCGTCGAGTCGGGCAAAGGCACGCGGCGCTGGACCACAGTGGGATGCTCGAGCAACATCATCGAGGCCTCTCTGCTCGCCCTGCTCGACTCGTTGGAGTACGTCGTCTCCAGACCCGTTGAGTAAGAACCGAGAGACCGCTCGACAGGAGATTCCCGAACCGCTGCGGCGCGATGTCCGCCTGCTCGGTGGGGTGCTGGGCGACGTGATCGCGGATTACGGCGGCGCGAAACTACTGCGCGACGTCGAAAAGCTGCGTGCGCTCGTCATCCGTGGGCGCGACGACGGACGGCACGAACGCGCTGCGGAAAAGCTCGTCGCGTCGTGGCCGCTCGAACGCGCCGAGCTGGTCGCGCGCGCATTCGCATGCTACTTCCACCTCGCGAACCTCGCCGAGGAGCAACACCGCGCGCGTGTGCTCCGCGAGCGCGACCGCGGACCAGCGCCGCAGCCCGAATCGATCGCGGCGACCGTGCGTGACCTGGGGAAGACGTTGGGCCGACGGAAGCTGGATGAGCTGATCGCAGAGCTGCGTATCCACCCGGTGTTCACGGCACACCCCACCGAAGCGCGGAGACGTGCGGTCGTGACCGCGATCCGCCGCATCGGCGAACAGCTCGTGCGCCTGGATGATCCTGGAGTCTCAGCATCGGAACGCGTCGAGGCCCAACGAAGGCTGAGCGAAGAGATCGAGTCCCTGTGGCGAACCGCTCAGCTGCGCAATGCGCAGGTCGGGCCGCTGGACGAGGTTCGATCGTTCATGGCGGTGTTCGACGAGACCCTGTTTCGGCTGGTCCCTGATCTCCTGCGGTCGCTTGACCGAGCGCTTGCGTCCGACAGCGGCCGGCGTCCGGTCGTGGCACCGGCTTTTTTTCGGCTGGGCAGCTGGATCGGGGGTGATCGAGACGGAAATCCGGCCGTGACCGCCGAGGTGACGGCAGCCGCGATGACGGTGCAGGCGGAGCACGTGCTTCTCGCACTCGAAACCGCAGCGACGCGCATCGGTCGTGCGCTTACGGTGGAGGCGGCAACAACTCCTCCTTCCCCGGCCCTCCGCCGGCGGCTGGCAATGGCGCATTCAATGGATCCCGCACGGGTCGACGCCCTCTCGACTCGCTCTGCCGACGAACCTCATCGGGTGTTCTTGCTTCATGTTGCGGACCGGATCTACGCGACGCGAATCGCTGAACCGGTTCTGAGTTACGGCTCACCAGCCGAGTTGCTGGAGGATCTGCGTGCGATCAGCTCATCGCTGGCCGCGAGCGGGGCATCTCGGCTCGCATTCGGCGAGCTGCAGAACCTGATCTGGCAAGCCGAGACTTTCGGCTTTCACCTGGCCGAGCTCGAAGTCCGCCAGCACAGCACCGTCCACGAGCGCGCTCTGGCCGAGATCGGTGCGGGCGCTCGACCTTCTGACTCGACGAACCAGGTTCTCCAGACGCTCGTGGTGATGTCCGCGCTCCAGGCGCGGTTCGGGGGAGACGCCTGCCGGCGTTACGTGGTCAGCTTCACGCGCGACGCTGCCGACATCGCTGCCGTCTACGAGCTCGCCGAGCACGCGGCTGGAGACCGGCTCGAGCTCGACGTCGTTCCGCTCTTCGAGACGCTGGAAGACCTCGCACGTGCGACCAGCGTGATGGACGGGATGCTGAAACTTTCGCCGGTGCGGCGCCGCCTGGCGAAGAACGGCCGGCGGCTCGAGGTGATGCTCGGCTATTCAGACTCGGCAAAGCAAGCCGGCCCACTGTCGGCCACGCTCGCCCTTCATGACGCGCAGGCACAGCTCACCGCCTGGGCCGCCAAAAACCGCGTTCGTCTTGTCATCTTTCACGGCCGCGGCGGAGCGCTCGGGCGCGGCGGCGGCCCGGCCAACCGTGCGGTAAGGGCGCAAGCTCCGGGCTCGGTGGGCGCGTATTTCAAGGTGACCGAGCAGGGCGAGGTCATATTCGCCAGGTACGGCAACCAGTCGATTGCGCGCCGTCACCTCGAGCAGGTGACATCTGCCGTTCTCGAAGCGTCGGCCCAGACGGCCCGTACGAGAGATCCCGCCGTCCAGTTCAGACAGATCGCGTCGCAGATCGGCGGGGCATCACACGCGGCTTACCGCAGTCTGGTCGAAGCGCGTGGATTCGATTCGTGGTTCGCAAGGGTCAGTCCAATCGAAGAGCTCGGCCGTCTGCGAATCGCGTCAAGGCCGACGCGCCGTGCGACCGGCAAAAGCATCGACGAACTTCGCGCGATCCCCTGGGTCTTCGCCTGGTCCCAGATGCGGCTGAACCTTCCCGGCTGGTACGGAATCGGCAGCGGCCTGTCGGCTGCACCGCTCGCGCACTTGCGCCGTGCTTACGCGAAGTGGCCGCTCTTCAACGTAATGCTCGACAACGCCGAGATGAGCCTGGCGAAGACAGACCGGCGAATCGCGCAGCGCTACCTCGACCTCGGCGACCGGCCCGACCTCACCGCGATGGTGCTCGACGAATACGACCGCACACTTGAACAGGTCCTTGCCGTAACCGGCCACTCACGTCTGCTGGAGGACCGCCGCGTTCTGTCGTGGGCGATCGAGCTGCGCAACCCTTACGTCGACGCGCTGTCTCACCTGCAGCTCCAGGCGCTGCGAGCGCTGCGCAATCGAAAGACGCCGCGGGGGGAACGCGAGCGGGCGGAGCGGCTCTTTCAGCTGTCGGTCAACGGAGTTGCAGCAGGCCTGCAGAACACAGGCTGACCTCAGGCGGCTCCCAGGTGCTGGATCGTGGGCAGCTCGCTCACGAGCAGATCCACGGTCTCCGGATCCCACTGCGTTCCTGCGCCCGCCCTGAGGACGGCGAGCGCCTCCTCGGTCGACCGGCGCGCACGGTAGGGCCGGTCGTTGACCAGTGCGTCGAACGCGTCGCATACCGAGACGATCCTCGCGACGCGCGGGATCTCTCGCGCTCGAAGGCCGTCCGGATAACCGCTGCCGTCGAAGCGTTCGTGGTGGTGGCGGATTATCGGCAGCAGTCCCAGGGTCGAGCGCAGCGGCCGCACGATGCTCTCACCGATTGCGACGTGCGCCTGCATCTGCGGCACCTCGATCGCGTCCAACGGTCCGGGCTTGTGAAGGATCGAGTCCGACACGCCGATCTTGCCGATGTCGTGGATGATGCCGCCGCGATAAAGCGTCTCCAGGGTCGTCTCGGATAGGCCGAGGCGCTGGCCGAGCAGGCGGGCCGACTCGCCTACGCGTTGGGTGTGCCGCTCCGTGAACGAATCCTTCGCCTCTACCGCGGTGGCGAGCGAAAAGATGACGTGCTCGGCACCGTCGAGCGTGTTGTACAGCTCCTTGAGGCGAAGTGCCGAGCGCACCCTCGCGATCAGCTCGGCGCCTTCGACGGGCTTCGCCATGAAGTCGTCGGCTCCAGCCTCCAGCGCCGCGACCCGATGAGCGGTCTGGCTGAGGCCGGTGATCATCACAACCGGCAGCAGCCGCCCGCGTGGCATCGCCTTGATTCGGCGGCAGACCTCATAGCCATCCATGCGGGGCATGCGCACGTCGAGAAGGACCAGGTCCGGCGGGTCGGCCTCGATCATCTCCAGCGCGGTCACGCCGTCCGCGGCAAGCCGTACCTCGCAGTCGATGGTCGAGAGGTACATCCGGATCATCTCGCGGATCGCCGCTCCATCGTCGACGACCAGGACAACTGGCATCAGCTCAAACGCCCCCTTCAGCCTTGGAGTCTCGCCTCATTGTCACCCGAGCGCCGGTTTGGAAGGGGAACGCCCGGGCCCGGCCCGCCAACCAATACCCGTCAGGCGATGGCGACGCGCGACTCTGGCTCTCCGTGCCCAGCCGGCCTGGACGCCGCGAGGGCCCGTCTCAAATGACGGTTGGCTCTCGGAAGGTCTCCCCTGGACTCGAGCACCTCCGCAAAGGCTTCGTGCACCTGGCTCAGGCGCGGCCCGCCTCCTGCTTCAGCCGCGGACAGCGCGGCCTCGAACTCGCGGTCCGCGTCGGCCTCGTGGCCTGTGCGGGCAGCGATGCGGCCCATCACGACGTGTGCTTCAGCGGCGGTCCCCATCTCGCCCAATCGTGTCGTGAGATCGAGCGCTTTCATGGCAAGCCGCTTCGCGCTGTCCAGATCGCCTTCTCGGTAGGCAAGCTCGGCCAGGCTGTGGATGATGTCGCCCTTGCGTGTCTCCACCTGCTCCTCCTCGAAGATGTGAAGCGCACGTTCAAGATGGTTTCGGGCGGAAGAAAACTCTCCGATCCGGACGAGCAGGTACCCCAGGTTGTTAAGGGAGCGGGCCTGCGACAGCCGATCTTGCAGCGTCTCGTGGATCGTCAGAGCTTTCTGGGCGTACCGCGTGGCCTCGTTGAGCTGGCCCATCTCCTGGTGGGCCAGGCTGAGGCCGCTGTACAGCAGCGACAGCTGCTGGAGATCTTGAACCACATCGCCGATGGCGATCGCCTCCTCGTAGCACGCTATCGCTTCTTGCCACCTGTTGAAGGTCACAAGCGCGTGCCCGAGCACTCTGAGCAGGCGGGACTCGAGCAGTTGCGGTACGGGCTTGATCGAACGGCTAGTCGCGAGCGCTCCCTCGGCCATCTGCACCGCCGCGGGATCTTGCATCAGAGAGGCGGCCTGCGCCTCGTTGCCCAGGCTCTCGGCCGTCATATAAAGGTTGCCTGTCCGTTCGAAGTATGTCCGCGCGGCGACCGCGAGTCGCCGGCCCACCACCGCCCTGGCAAGCCTCAGGTTGGCCATCGAAGCGATGAGGCTGATCCGAGCCTCGGTTTCCGGGTCCGGTTTTTGATTCAACGCCGCGTCGGCCACGGTTGCGGCGCCGGCGTTGTCACCAACAGCCATCAGCCGTTCCAGCTCGGCGAGCTTGACCGCCGGCACAAGATGTCCACCGTCGACGCCCACCAGGAAGAAGTCGAGAGGGTGGCCCGTGCGGTCTGCGATCAGCTGCAGAGTCTCGATTGACGGCTTCGCCTTGCCGGTCTCCACGAAGTAGATCGCGGTCCGGCTGATGTCCTCCCGGGCAACCTGGCCGAGGCTGAGGCCGGCCTGCTGGCGCGCTTCCTTGACTGAGCCCGGCCTGATCTCGACGCCGCGGCGCCGCCCGCGACGGCGGCCCGAGGTGGCCTTCCCTTGCCCTCTCGAGCCGTCCGCCTCAGGTGCGCGCGACGTCGCAGTCACGTCGCCAGCTTAACGCAGGCTCCAATGACTTGACAAAAGCTTGACTAATATCCTTGCTTACGAGCAGCAGGGGGTCGTTCCGCCGGCCGAAACGGTGGCCGCCAGGGTCAGAAGGGCTGAGGTCGCCAGGATGGCGGCAAACAGCAGCTTGCGCACAAAAATCACCTCCTTTGCCGCACAGACCGTGCCGGCCAGTGGGAACCGATCGCCTAATCGATGGACGCCGCGATCTCCCGAAGCCGTGGACTCGTCGCGAACCGAGCCGCCAGGCCCCAGATCACCGCGGCCAACTTCACCCCACGTGCGACCGCAACCAAGCTCCCCAGACCCGCAACGACCTGGATCACCGGGCCGGGAGCCACCCCGAACCCGATCAGTACCGGCAGCACAGCCAGACCAACGACCAACCCAAGACGTCGATCACGGCCGGGATTCTGGGCGGCTGGGCCATGACGCCTTCCTCCTCAGCGCCTGAGTCTTCGACCGCACCAAAACTGACTTCCGCCGGAATCGAATTGCCTCCGTTTAGCCGTACTCCACACCCGCACGGCTGTGCTACAAGTAACTGCCCAGCCATGTTAAATGAAACAGGCGTGACTTAACAGTGGGCCCCGACTTACTTTCTAGAAGCGCGATTTGGACCTGAGCAGCCCCGCTTACGCCCGCCCGATCCGGGAAAGCCACGACGCCGTGGCCGAACGGCGCCCCCTCAACGTCATCGGCCTCGGCATCGAAGGCTGGCGTCCTTTCGTCGCGGCCGCGACGGCCGCGGGGGTGGTCTCGATCGTGTTCGCCGCCTGGACGGCCTTCCACTGGGTCAGCGACCAGGCCACCATCGACGTCGACGACATCGGGGAGGCGGTAGCCGCCTTCATCGCCGCCGGCAGCTGCGGGCTTGCCGCCGCACGCAACTCAGGGCGGACCCGCCTGGCCTGGATCTTGTTTGGAGCGTCGGCCCTGAGCTGGGGCATCGGCGAAGTCATCTGGTCCGTCTACCAGGTCGGCCTCGGAATCGCGGTGCCGTTTCCCTCCGCCGCCGATGCCGGCTTCCTACTCGCCATCCCGACCGCGGTCGCCGGTGTCTTCGCCTTCACGTCGGCGCCGACGCGCCTTGCCACACGCGGCGAGACCGTGCTCGCGGGCACCATCGTCGCGCTTTCACTTCTGTTCGTGGCCTGGGCATTCGGCCTTGGCAAGGTTTACGAAACCTCGCCGGCGACGCCGACGGCGCAGTTCATCGGCCTCGCCTACCCCATCGGCGACATCATCACAGCGACCGCGCTGGTGGTCGCGCTGCGCCGGGCGCGGCAGGCGGAGATTGGCCGGCTCGCGCTCCTTCTGGGCGGGCTCGCATTCAACGCCCTGGCCGACAGCGCGTTCGCATACCTGACCGCGAACGGCACCTACGGAGCCCTGGGCAGCGTGCTGGACACGGGATGGGTGCTCGGATACCTCCTGATCGCGCTTGCTCCCCTCTGGCCGGCCGGCGCCGGCGCCGTCGCAAAGGCCGAGGGGCCGATCGAGCTGTGGCAGCTCGCGCTACCGTGGCTTGCTGTTCTGGCCGCCGCGGTCACCGCTGTGCGGCTCGCGGTGGTCGACCAGAACCTCGACCGGTTCAGCACCGTGCTTGCCGGCAGCATCGGCATCCTTATGGTCGCGAGCCAGGTGCTCTCGCATCGCGACTCGCTCTCTCTCCTGATGAAGAGCCAGAGAGCGGAGACGCAGCTGGGCCGGCGCAACAACCTGCTCGACGAGATCATCAGCCACGCCCCGCTTGGTATCGCGCGGGTGGGCATCGACATGAACATCGTCGACGTGAATCCACGTATGGCGGTGCTGCTGCGCACCGAGCCGGAAAAGATGATCGGCGCGCCCGTGGCGAAGTATCTGCACCCAGACGAGTTCGCGCGCGTCTTTCAGATCTTCCAGCCGCTATGGAGGGGAACCACCGAGACGGTCGAGTCGGACAGCCGCGCGGTGCGGGCGGACAACACCGACGTATGGCTTCACTGGAGCGCGACCGGCGTGCGCAGCGGCAGCGGCCGGATCGAGTACTTCCTCGCCATGTACGAGGACACAGACGCGGAACACGCCGCAAACGAGGCGGCGACCGCTCACCTGGCCGGGCTCGAGCGCCTGAACAAGCTGAAGAGCGAGTTCGTGTCGCTGGTGAGCCACGAGTTCAGGACAGCGTTGGTCGGTATCTCAGGGTTCAGCGAGATGATCCGGGACGAAGATGTCTCGCTCGAAGAGACGAAGGGCTACGCGGCGGACATCAACAAGGAAGCAGACCGACTCAACCGCATGATCAACGACATGCTCGACCTGGACCGCATCGAGGCCGGCCGGCTGACGCTTCACCCGCAAGACGTTGACATCAACAGCTTGCTCGACGACGCCGTCGACCGGGCGCGCGCCTCGAGCGCGCGTCATGTCATCGCGTGTGATTTCGACCGTCAACATCCGATCGCCCAATGCGACCCGGACCGGATCGCCCAGGTCGTGGCCAACCTGTTGAGCAACGCGATCAAGTACTCGCCCGACGGCGGTGAGATCACCGTCAGCAGCGTGAGGCGAGATACCCTGGTCGACGTCAGCATCCGCGACCACGGCATCGGGATCGCCCCCGACTTCATCCAGCGCCTGTTCAGCCGCTACGAGCGCTACGAGAAGAACAGCAACAAGATCGTCGGGACAGGCCTCGGCCTCGCCATCTCGCGGCAGATCATCGAAATGCACGGCGGGAAGATCTGGGTGGACAGCGAACCGGGCGCCGGCTCCGACTTCCACTTCACGCTGCCGCTGGGGACGCCCAAGGACTGAGGTCCGGCTAGGCCTTTTCCAGGAACTCCGTGACGAGGGATTGGAAGTGGTGGACGCCGTTTTCGCGTTGAGCGGAGAACCGGCCCCGGCTGTAAGAACGCGAACGCAAGCCACGCTGCACTTGCTCGCAGACCGCGATGTCCTCTTGCTGGATCTCGTCTGAGAAGGCGATGGTCTGCTGCATCGACTCCCATCCCGCGCCTGTGCCTGGCTCGGCGAAGAACCACTCGAAGATCGTCAGCGTGCGGTCCACGCCGAGCGGAAGGATCACGTTGGTGCTGATGTTGTCCTGGTAGATGTTCAGCATCGTGTTCGGGAAGATCCAGTAGTAGAGCGCGTTGTCCTCCGCGCCCGGCATGCGGATGTAGCGCCGGTCGCGACCCGGCATCTCTCCCGGCTTCAGCTCGCGGATGGGCGCGTGCTGCTTGGAGTAGTAACGGAAAGTCTCGACGCGGTAGTTGTCGTATTCGAGCTCTTTGAAAAGTCCCGGATGCGCGATGGGCAGGTGGTAGCCCTCGAGGTAGTTGTCCACATACACCTTCCAGTTGCAGGCGATCTCGTAGTCGCGCCGCTCGACAAGACGCATCGTGCCCATGTCGTAGCCGGCAGCCCCAATCTCCGCAGGGATGGAGCCGATCCAGTCCATGAGCGGCGCGGCGTTCGGGTCAAGGTTGGCGAACACGAACGGCCCGAGCGTATCGACGCGAACTGGAACGAGACCGAAGTCGGCCTTGTCGAAGTCCTCGGTGCCTTCCATCTCGCGCGCTGTCTGCAGGCGGCCGTCGAGCCCGTAGACCCAACCGTGATAGCCGCACTGGAGCGACTTGCGGTTGCCTCGAGTCGTCACGACCTGCGCGGCGCGGTGGCGGCACACGTTGTAGAAGCCACGCAGCTTTCCGTCTGCCGCATGGGTGAGCAGGATGGGTTCGTCGAGGATGGTTGCCGGCTTGAAGTCGCCCGGGCGCGCGAGCTCGTTGCGGTGGGCGACGAGCTGCCACGTGCGCGCAAAGATCCGGTCCTTCTCGCGCTCCAGCACCGCTGGGTCACGGTAGAGCTCGGAAGGAAGGGTCGACGCGCGTGCGACATCCGATCCTGAGCCGGTCTCGACCTTCGCCATCAGCCGACATTGTCGCGCGGTGTGCGTTACAAATGCCGCCGTGGCGTCGCTGGTCGTAGTCAACGGCAGAGTCTGGTCACAGCCCAGCGCCACCGCCGTGGCCGTCGATGGCGAACGGATCACGGCGGTCGGCGCCGACGTCGACGTGTCGCGGGCGACCAGGGTGATCGACGCCGGGGGCGCGACGATCGTGCCTGCGTTCAACGACGCCCACGTCCATTTCCTGATGGCGTCGAGATCGCTAGGCCAGCTCGACCTGTTCGGCGTCGAGACCACGGCCGAGGTCGAGCGGCGGATCGTTGAATATGCTCGCTCGCAGCACGACGGGTGGATCGTCGGCCGCGGCTGGCTGTACTCGGCGTTTCCTGACGGTATGCCGACAATCGAGCTGCTCGACCGGTTGGTACCAGACCGGCCCGCGTACATCGAGTCCTTCGACGCGCACACCGGATGGGCCAACAGCCGCGCCCTCGAGATCGCGGGCGCGCCCGCCGGCCGGGTGCTGATCGAGGAAGAGGCCATGCGCCAGATGACGCGGCATATCCCCCGGGGTGGCCGGGCAGAGGACCTCGACGCGCTGCGCGCCGGGATGCGCCTGGCCGCCGCACGAGGAGTCGGATCGGTGCAGGAGGCGGGCAACGGGTTGAAGCAACTTGCTCTGTGGCAGTCGCTGCGCGAGTCGGGCGAGCTGAAGGTGCGAGTGCGTCTGGCGTTCGACATGACCCCTGGCACGGCGATGGACGAATGGGCGCGACGCCTCGACGACTACGACGAGGCACGCGGCGGAGGCGATCGATGGATCTCGACCGGGATCCTCAAGGCGTTCGCAGACGGGGTGGTCGAGTCGCGGACCGCCGCGCTGCTCGAGCCTTACGCGGATTCTGACCACCGTGGCGAGCCGCTCTGGGAAGGCGGCGAGCTCGCCGCGGCGGTGCGAATCGCAGACGCGCGGGGCTGGCAGGTGCAGGTCCACGCCATCGGCGACGCCGCGATCCGCCAGGCCCTCGACGCATTCGAGGGCACGACTCCTGGACGGCGCCACCGCGTGGAGCACATCGAGTCGCCGGATCCATCCGACGTCCTGCGCTTCGCCCGTCTTGGCGTCGTCGCCAGCATGCAGCCGCAGCACGCCGAGCCGAGGCTGACCGAGGTATGGCGCCGCAACCTGGGAACGCCGCGGGCGATGAGGGGATGGCCGTGGCGAGAGCTTCACGACTCAGGAGCCAGGCTGGCGTTCGGCACGGACTGGCCTGTGGTCCCGCTCGACCCGTTCGCCAGCCTTGGCGTCGCCTCGCAACGGCTGACCCAGGCTGAGGCCGTCGATGCATGGACTTCGGGCAGCGCTTACGCCGAGCACGCCGAGCACGAGAAGGGCGAGCTGCGTGAAGGGATGCTGGCCGACATCGCGGTCATCGACCTTGACCTGGAGCACGTCAAGGCGACGATTGTCGGGGGCGCAGTGGTCTACGAGAGTTGAGGGGCCGGACGTTCCGGCCCCTGTTGTCTTATTACTGCCCGCCCGGAGCTCCAGCAGGCATGGGCGTCGTTGTCGCGGCGGCCATGGGGCCGGTATGGATCGCGTGCCCACGCCCGACCGCCCAGAAGACGATCGCGACGACGATCAGGCCTGCGATTGCCACCGCGTTGGCCAGCTCGAAGTTGAAGCGGCTCAGGGTCGCGTGGTCGGCGCTCCACTGGTAGGTGAAAAGACCCGGCCAGAGGGAGAACACGGTCGCCGCGGCGACCCAGAAGACGGCGAGCACCACGCAAACCCAGGCTCCCGTGTTCCCACCGGGGACCACGAAAGGCCGCTTCACATTTGGATACTTCCTGCGGAGGGTGATCAGCGCCGGGAAGATGAGGATGTACGAGAAGGTGGTGGTCGAGATCACAAGTCCGAGCACAACCGTGAAGAACGCTCCCAGGTTACCGCTCGTCAGGGTGAGCGCGAGGACCATGAAGAACGTGGCGACCACGCCCGAGAGGATGTTGACGACGATCGGTGTTCCGAACCGTGCCGAAAAGTAGCCGAGCTGCTTGGGGCCGGAGCCGGCGAGCGCGCCGATCGCCATCAGCCGGTCAGAACCCATGAGCCACGTGGTACCACTGGACAACAGAACGAAAACAAATGCCCCACCGACGATGTAATTGAAGAACGTTGCCGCCCCGCCGAGCGCGCCGGTGACCGCAGCCTGGTAGGCCGATACAAATCCTGAAACGCCACTCAGCTTGTCCGACGCCAGGACGAGGATGATCCCGGCGATCGGAATTGCGTAACCGAGAAACGAGATCAGGCCGGATGCATAGACAGCACGCGGGATGTCACGCTGTGGGTTGTCCATCTCCTCGCTCGCATTCGTTTGCAGCTCGAAGCCGATCCACTGGAAGACGATCACGGACAGCACTCCGATCAGCACGATTGGAAACGTCGAGTCGAGCGGAGGAAAGAAACCATCCAAGCTGCCCTTGAGGTTGCCCTGAGTCGCGGAGATTATCACCACGACCGCAAACAGCGCGATCAAAGCCAGCCGGACGATCGCCCCAAGGTTGGGCACCCACTTCATGTACCGCAGCGAGAGGATGTTCATCCCGACCGCAACCCATATGAACAGGAAGGCAACGATCATCTCCGGGACGATATTTCCGCCGAGGTGCGTGCCCCACAAAGCGTCGAAAGCGGCGATCGAACCGGCAGTGAGCGTGCCTCCCAGCCAGATGGGGTTGCTCAGCCAGTACAGGACGCTGACCACTGCGCCGGCGAAGTGGCCGTAAGCGAGACGGACCCAGTCGTAAGTCGCGCCCTCGGTCGGAAAGGCGGCGCCCAGCTCGGCTGTGATGAGACCGTAGGGAATCAGGAACGTCACGGCCGACACAGCCAGCCAGAACAGCGCTTGCGGCCCGCCGGCCGAAGAGGCTCCGATCGTGTCGAGCGCCACGATGGCGCAGACCGTGAAGAAGATCATGTCGAAACGGAAAAGCGACCTTTTGAGCTTTCGCTTCTCCGCCACCAGCTCGGCTACGGCGGCCTGGTCCCCCATCTAAACCCTCCCCTAGGTCTCAATCTGACGGGTGGCTGAAAATCGCGACAATTAGAGATCTAGGGCTCGAACCTGTCAAGGCGGGCCTTCGAGAGGGGAGGTAATCAATGGCCACGACAACCGCTCGCGAGGTGCCCTCCGGCCGGGTCGCCGATCTCATCCAGGCCGAGGAAGAGCGCTTCCGCCAGGCTCGCCCGCGCTCACACCAGCTCTGGACCGAGGCACGGGAGGTCCTCCCGCGAGGCGTCCCCTCCTCCTTCCAGGATGCCGCGCCGCAGCCCATCTTCATGGACCGCGGGCACGGGAGCCGGGTCTGGGACGTCGACGGCCACGAGTACGTCGACTTCCATAACGGGTTCGGGGTCATGGTCGTCGGGCATGCGCATCCCAAGGTCGTCCAGGCGGTCAATGCGCAGATCGAGCGCGGCTCGCACTTCGCCCAGCCGGTCGAAGACACGATCGTCGTCGCCAGAGAGCTCAAGCGTCGCTTCCATCAGCCGAAGTGGCGCTTCACCAACTCAGGCACCGAGTCGACGCTGGATGCGGTGCGAATCGCACGGGGCTTCACGGGCCGGGAACGCCTGATCAAGATCGAAGCCTCCTACCACGGCCACCACGACGCGCTGATGGTGTCTGTCGAGCCACCGCCGGACCGGATGGGGCCTGCCGACGCGCCCTCATCCTTTCCACAGAGCGACGGGATCCCGCGCGCAATCGTCGAGCTGACCACCGTGGTGCCGTTCAACGACCTCGCTGCTCTCGAGAAGGCCTTCGCCGCCCACCCGAACGAGGTGGCGGCGGTGATCGTCGAGCCCGCGATGATGAACGTAGGCATCGTTCTGCCGGACGCCGGATACCTGGACAAGCTCAAAGAGGCGGCGCACAGCCATGGCGCGCTGCTGATCTTCGACGAGGTGAAAACCGGGGTGACGATTGCGCCGGGCGGCGCGACCGAACGCTTCAACGTGACACCTGACCTCATTGCGCTGGCCAAAGCGATCGGCGGGGGCCTGCCGTGCGGCGCCGTCGGCGGGCGCGAAGACGTCATGGGCGTGATCGAGGAGAAGCGCGTCGCCCAGATGGGAACCTTCAACGGCAACCCGCTGACCATGGCGGCCTCGAAGGTGACCCTGCTCGAGATCCTCAACCCAAATGCATACGCACACTTCGACGCTCTGGCCGAGACGCTCCAGGGCGGCCTCGACGAGACGATCGGCCGCTACGAGCTCCCCTTCCATGTCATCACGCTCGCGGCGCGCGGTGGTGTCACCTATCGCGCGCGCCGAGTTCGCAACTACCGCGACTACCTCGAGATCGACAAGTCGTTCTCGTACCTGAGCTGGCTGTACCAGTGCAACCGTGGGGTGCTGATGGCGCCGGGCGCGGAGGAGAACTGGACCCTGTCGGTGCAGCACTCCGTCGAAGACGTGCAGCGGTACGTGGACAACTTCGACGAGATGGCCCGAGACCTGCGCAAGTAGCTGCTAGTCCTTCAGGTAGGGCCGGATCATCTTGCCCAGCTCGTCGAGCTTGTGTAGCGCGGCGTCCCGCCCGTCAGGAGGTACGTACCAGATGCAGCGCTCGACCCCAGCCTTGCTGAGGCGGTCGATCTCTTCGGCGGTGGCGCGCGGATAGCAGGTCACCGGGATCGGGTCCCGACCCGCGTCTTTCGCCATCTGCTGCAGCTCAGGGATCCGCTCCACGACATCGCCGCGGTTCGGCATCCAGCCGTCTGCGTAGCGGACGACCCTCTCCAGGATCTTCGGCCCGCTGCCGCCGAGGATCACGGGTGGATGAGGTCTCTGGACCGGCTTCGGCCACGACCACATGGGGCCAAAGTCGACCATGTCTCCGTGATACTCCGCGACGTCTTGTGTCCAGATCGCCTTGACCGCCTCGACCCTTTCTCGGAGAAGCTTCCACCGCGTCTTGAAGTCGGTGCCATGATCCGCCATCTCCTCGCGGTTCCAGCCTCCCCCGACGCCGAAGATGAAGCGGCCTTTCGAGACATGGTCGAGGCTGGCAGTCTCCTTGGCCGTCTGGATGGGGTCGCGCTCGATCAGAAGACAGATGCCGGTGGCGACGCGGATTGTCTTGCTCGCCATCGCGGCGACGGTGAGGGCGACAAACGGATCCAGGCTGTGCCAGTAGTGCTTCGGGAGCTCCGCGCCACCCGGCCACGGCGAGAGGCGGCTCGTCGGGATGTGCGAGTGCTCGGCCACCCACAGCGACTCGAAGCCGAGCTGCTCCGCGGACGGCGCGAGCTCATCCATCGAGATCGCATAGTCGGTTGGGAAGATCGCAACGCCGAACTTCACCCGTTCATGGTGAAGGATTCGGGGACGAGGCTAGAAAGCCAGGGCCACCCTGCGCAACCCATCGGGACCCGCGACGTCATGATCTAGCGCGCTGAACAGCGCGCTCACCGCATTCGGGTCCAACCTGGAGCCGGCCTCCTCCACGAGCACGCGGCGAGCCTCGGCCGGCGAGCAGGCCGTGCGGTAAGGTCGGTCGGACGTCAGCGCGTCAAACGTGTCGGCGACCGCCACGATCCGCGCCTCGATGGGAATCGCCTCGGCCTTGAGGCCATAGGGGTAGCCGCTTCCATCCAACCGCTCGTGGTGGTAGAGCACCGCCAGCACCTCACGGCTGGACTGGCCTGCGCGGTCGAGGAGGTTCAACCCCATCTCCGGGTGAGTCCGCATGAGGATCCATTCGGACTCGTCGAGGGCTGAGTGCTTCCCGAGCACCGTCTCGGGAATCCCGAGCTTGCCTATGTCGTGCATCAAGCCGGCCCGCGCCAGCACGCGGAGCTCGGACGCGCTCATCGACATCTGGCGGCCGATGTGCACGCACAGGCGAGCAACGCGCAGGTTATGAGCCCGAGCTTCGCGGTCCTTGACCTTGAGGCCAAGGGCCACGACCGCGTCGAACCATCCCCTGATCTTCAGCTGTACCGGCGGGTGTACAGGCAACGAGATCACTACCTCCGTCAGTGGGTCGATCCGGTTTTGCGTGTCTACAGAACGCCCAGTAGCTCAACGGTCGGAAGGGCCATCCAGGTCGCTCGTCGAGGGCCAACTTCTTCGCGGCAGGCAATCTTCTGTAGCCAGCGAATGGTAGCGCTTGAGACCGCAGCCGTCTCGTTTACGCTATTCCGACCTTGAGCCAGAGCCCCAGCGCAGCGGTCGGCCAGGTCTCGGCCGACGGCCAGTTTCGCTGGGATGGGGCCCAGTGGGTGCCCATTCCGCGGGGGACTCGAGAGCCGACTCGCTGGACGCGCCCCATGCAGCTCGCCGCAGCCGGACTGCTGGCGCTGGAGGCGGTTTCCTCGGTCGCGACCACGCTCATCTTCACGAACCACGACGCGGTGAAGAAGGCGTTGGCTTCACAGGGGACCCAGATTCCGCCCAACATGAACGAGGACGCCTACATCAACTTCATCATCGCGACCGCGGTTGGCTTTGTCGCATTCTTCGCGGTGATCGAGCTGATCGGTGCGGTGGGCAGCTACCTCGGCTGGCGGTGGATATTCTGGGCCGTACTGGTCCTCATGGCCCTCGGCGGGCTTGGCGCAATCTTCAACCTGGCCGCTCTCGCGCGCCCCACCGCGACGTCTCCTCCAGTAGGAGTGACCATCTTCCAGGAGATCCTTGGTGTCGCCGCAGCCGCGATGTTCGTGTGGCTGCTCATAGGCGCCATCCAGCACGGGCCATGGGCTATGAAACGGCCGGGGCCAGGCTAAGCCTCAGCAAACTCGAGGAGGCGTGTGCCCGACAGGTCGACCCAGTACCGCCCTCTTCCGTGCACGATGCGCATGAGGACCGATTCGCACGCCGGACATCGCACAACAGTGCCAGGCGCGTGAACGTAGACGGCCACCCTGCCCACTGGATTTACCGCACCGCAATCAGCGCAGGTGGTTTGGGCCGCAGTCATCTCCATCGTGAAGATCTCGCGGAGAAGACCGCCGATCGAATTGCCGTCGAGCTTCATGTCTTCGATCAAATCCTTCATCCTCCAGTGGCGCCGAATCTCTCGGTCTTGATTGTGGCCGGGTCGTAGGACATCGCCACCAGCAGCGACGCCGCGGCCTCGACAAATGGGGTTGGGCCGCAAATGAAAACTGCCGGCATCTGCTCCTTCGGCCATGCGACCTCTCGCACCATCGTTTCGTCGAGTCGCCTCGTGTAACCGCTCCAGCCCGCCGGCTTGTCTCGGGTCAGCGTATGAAATACAGCTAGCCCGTCGCCCGCCGCGGCGAGCCGGTCGAGCTCCTCGCGATAGATGACGTCGGCGAGCATTCGCGACGAGTAGAGAAGACGGGCCGGCGCCTTGCGGGTCGCCTTCGCGCGGTGGCGGAGCATCGCCATCAGGGGCACGACGCCGGATCCTCCTCCGATCAGGAGCAGCGGCCGCTCATCGCCTGCCCGCCAGACGAAGTAGCCGCCGATTGGTCCACGCAGCTCGAGCTTGTCCCCCACCTTGAGCTCGCCGACCAGGTAAGGAGAGACCTCGCCGTCGTCAAGGCGTTCGACGGTCAGCGCCAGCCAGCGGTCCTCAGGCGGCGACGCGATCGAATAGCTGCGCTCGGCCTGGTATCCGTCCTCGGCGGTAAGCCGGACGTCGACATGCTGGCCGGGCAGGTGGCCTGGCCAATCGGGAACGTTGACGTAGAGGCTGGCGACCCGCGGCGTTTCCTGGACGAGCTCCTCGACCTCGCCCAGCTGCCAGCTCAGTCGCCCCAGTACCGCTGTTCGAGCCACGGGTCTCCGCGGATGTGATAACCGTTGGTCTCCCAGAACCCAGGCTGCTCCTCCTTCTGGAGCCGGATTCCGCGGACCCACTTCGCGCTCTTCCAGAAATAAAGGTGTGGGACCAGGAACCGGACCGGACCGCCATGTTCGGGATGCAGGGGCTGGCCGTCGAACTCATACGCGACCCAGGCCTTGTTACCCGTGATGTCGTCCAGGGTCAAGTTGGTCGTGTAGCCGCCGTCGGAGAAAACAGTCGTGAACTCCGCCGCAGTGTCAACTCCGTCCATGAGCGTGTCGACCGAGACCCCTTTCCACGTCGTGTCGAGCTTTGACCACTTGGTGACGCAGTGGATGTCTTTGTTCACAGTTTCGGACGGCAGGGCGAGGAGCTCCTTCCAGGTCCAGCGCTTGGGCTCATCGATCTCGCCCTCGATGGAGAACGTCCACTGGTCGACGTTCACACGCGGCGTCGGCCCTGCCGACAGCACTGGAAAGTCAGTGACAACGTACTGGCCTGGGGGAACGCGCGAACTGGAAGCGGCGTCTCGACGCTTGCCCCGAAAGCCCCGGGAGATAAAACCCATCCCGAGGCAATTGTCGCGCCTGTCTACCTGGCGCGCATCCGGTTGTTCTTCGCGTTGTGCTCCACCTCGGCCAGGCCGAGCGCCTCGAGGAGCGGCGGCATGTACATGCCGAACCGCCCGCGCAGTCCCTTCTTGAGGCCATACCATCCGTGAACGGGATTCTTCGGCGACCTTCCCCATGCCTCGACCGTTCCGTCGGCGGCGGGTTTTTGCTCGTCAGCGCTGCCCAGAGGCATCCAGTCCCCATGCTTCTCGAGCATCGTGTGCAGGTCGTCGATCGCTCGGAGCTGATATCGCAGCTCGGTCTTGCCTACAACGCATACGATGGCCGGCGGGTCCGCTTGCTCGTCCTTGTACATGAGGTACTGGGACGACCCACTCGGAGTCGTGAGCTCCCACGGCGACTGCTTCGTACCTGATCCCATTACCTTGGCCATGACCCCTCCTGTCGTAACAGAATTGTTACCGTAACGGCGCCGTTACCATACTGCACGTGAAGGCAAAACGTCGAATCGCGGATCCGTTCGACGCACTGGGCAACCCGTACCGTCGCGAGATCGTCGAGCTCCTTGCCCGCAAGCCGCGGTCCGTGCAGCAGATCGCCGACCACCTCCCGATCAGCCGGCCTGCGGTGTCGCGACATCTCAGCGTGCTGAACAGGGCGGGCCTGGTGTCAGATGAGCAAGTGGGCGCGCGGAGGCTATACCGCCTCGACGAGCAAGGCGCTGAGGCTGTGGGCCGCTACCTGGCGCAGGTCTGGGGCAACGTCGGCGTTCGCTTCAAGCTTTTCGCCGAGAACACAACGCCTCGCTCGCGGTGATCGAGCCGCTCCGGATTTCGTTCGAGGTCGCTTGCTCGCCCGACCACGCGTTCACGACGTGGACGCGGCGCGCCGCCGCGTGGTGGCCGCCGGAGCACACGGTCTCGCACCAGCCGGGCGCCGAGATCGTCTTCGAGCCCAAGGTGGGCGGGCGTATCTTCGAGCGCACTCGCGAGGGTGAGGAGATCGAGTGGGGCGAGGTCACGGAGTGGGGGCCGCCGCGACGTCTGAGCTATCGCTGGCACATCGCCACGGACCCGGCCAATGCGACCGATGTCGAGATCGTGTTCCGCCGCCTGCCCAACGCGACGACGCGGGTCGAGATCGAGCACGGTGGCTGGGAGCGGATTGGCGCGATAGGCCAGGTCTGGCGCGACGCGAACAACGCTGGTTGGGACGGCGTGCTGCCTTCTTACCGGGCGCAGGCAGCAGGTTAGAACGAGAGCCTGGTCAGCCTCCAGAACCGGCCGGGCGGATAGAGCGCGTCGGCCGTGACGAGCGGAACATCGAGGACGTAGTCGCCAAGCACGAGGTGCTCGGTTCCTTCGGGCGTGCTCGAGGCCACTGGTCTGTCGAGCACGATCGAGCTCGCTTGAAGTCTCTCGCGCAGCACCATCCCCGGCCACTCGGCGAGGTCGACGTCGACCGTCGATACGAGGTCCGACTGGGCTCCCCACGGAGTCGTGTAAGTGGCGACCGCCTGGTTGCGGCTGATCACCCGCCGGACATGGAGCGCCGATGACATCGCGCTGATGAGCGTCTCGGCGGCGGCGAATGCGTCCTCGAGCCGCGGCAATCCCATCACGCATCCGTAGACGACGATCGTGTGCCCGTCCACGGTTGCGTTGGCTGCGTATAGGAAGTTGGCGCCGGTGTTGAACCCGGAACCGGTTTTGATGCCGACTATGCCGGCCTTGCCGAGGGCCGCATTCACGTTGTACACCGTGCCTACGACCGGCAGATCGACCTGCCCCATCGCGACGATCTGGTCGAAGACCGTGTTCTGCATCGCCGCCATGCCCAGGGTCACGAGGTCGGTTGGAGTGCTGATGCTGGCTGCGGACGCGCCCGCAGGGTCGGCGAACTTTGTGTGAGTGAGGTGGAGCGCCGTGGCGCGCGTGTTCATTTTGACCACGAAGGCCTCGACCGAACCTGCGTCCCAGCGGGCGATGGTCTCAGCGAGGTTGTTGGCCGAAGGAATCAGCATGCCCTGCAGCACCTGCAGCTCCGTCAGCGGCTCCCCGGCGCTGACCAGGACCACCGACTGCTTGTCGCTCAGGTCGGCCTGGTATGACTGCACATCCGCGTCGGTCAGCGTGATTGTCGGACCGGTCTCGCCCTTCTTGAGCGGCTTGTCCTCGAGCACGATCAAGGCTGTCATGACTTTGGTGACGCTCGCGGCGGGCAGCGTCGTCTCGTTACCTGAGCTGGCGATGAACCCAAGACCCGAGACCGCGACCGCACCGGAGCCGTGCGCGGGCCAGGGGAGTGTCGGGGCGGTGCCGGGGACGCTGTCCGAGCTTGGAAGGTGCGACGTCGCTGGGACGGCCGGAATCGGGCGCAGGTAGTTGAAGGCCGCCACGGCGACCACGATCAACAGCAGCGCGCCCCCCAAACGCCAGCGCATCCCCGAAAACGTTAATGAACCTGGGTACGCAGGCGCAGCAGGTCGGCCACCGGGAGGAGCAGCCCGCCCTGGACGATGAGTGAGAGCACGACCATGCCGTAGGCGATGACCGAGACCTGCGGGTTCACCTGCGGGTAGGCCGCCACCGACAGGGCGAGCGCCACCGACAGCGCGCCGCGCATTCCTCCCCAAAGCGTCATGTGCCGCCAGCTCCAGGGGATCGAAGATGCGCGAACGTCGACGAGGCCAAGGAGGCCGTACACGGGAAGAGCGCGCGCCGCGAGCATGATCGCGTAGGCACCCAGAGCGAGGCCCGCGACGCCGAGAAGCCGCTGCGCTGGCAGTGCGATCCCGACCATCAGAAAGAGGATGGCATTGAGGACAAAGGCGAGCAGGTTCCAGAAGCCGTGCAGCTGGGTCCCCGCCAGGCGTCCGGTCTTGCTCCCGTAACGCGCTACCGCGATTCCCGCGACGACCACGGAGACGACCCCTGACGCGTGCACGAGGTCGGCGGCCAGGTACGAACCGTAGGCGACGACGAGGGTGACCAGGATCTCCAGCTCGGCGTCCTTGAGGATGCGCAGGAAGGCTGCACCCACCGCGCCGGCAGCGAGTCCGATCGCGACCCCGACCACGGTCACGAACACAAACCGGAGAGCGGCATCCGTCAGCGAAGGACGTGACGTGAGGATTGTCCCCAGGACGGCCGCGAACACGGCGACGCCGGTGCCATCGTTGAGCAGGCTCTCCCCGTCGAGGATGGCCTCGAGGCCGCGCGGCGCTCCGACCTGGCGCAGCAGCCCGACGACAGCTATCGGGTCGGTGGCGGCGACGATCGAGCCGAGCAGAAAACCTGAGGCCCAATCGAGGCCCAGGCCATAGTGTGCCAGCGCACCGATCACCAGCACGGTCAGGAAGACGCCCACTGTCGCGAGCAGGCTGATCGGGATTAGTCGACGCCGCATCTCTTGCAGGTCGAGCGAGAGCGACACCTCGAAGATCAGGCCCGGGACGAACGCGAGGAGAATCAGGTCCGGCCCTACACCTGGCAGGCGCAGCCCAGGGATCAACCCGATCAAGATTCCGCCGATCGCGAGCAGGACCGGGTAGGGCACGATCGGCGTGGTGCGCGAGATCAGCCGGAGCCCGGTGGCAGCCGCGCCGAGGATGATCAGGAAGAACAGGAAGCTCTGCGCTGCGCTCATCGTGGCGGCCTTCATCTCCTGCCGACCAGACTTCCCGGCACACCACGGAATTTGGGCGGTCCGAGTGGACCGCACGCGAAATTCTAGAGCGTCATCCCCGCTGCATCACCACGGCTTGACAAGCCGGGGTGCAGCGCATAACGGCGCGCCTCTAACTTCGAGCAATCGTTAGTGGGGGATGGCCTGGGCAGGGCATGTGTCCAGGTCGAGGGCACACCGGCCCTGCAGATCGGCTAGAGCTCGACGCCTCCCCTACCTTGCTCGTCCGGCCCGCAACGCGCGGGCCGGGCGAGTCTTTCAGGGGGTCATGCTCAGGACGTCGCCGAGGACGAACCCCTTCTCGGTGATCTCATAACGGTGGACTGTCGGGCGGTGATGCAGCGCCCGAGTCTTGAGGATCGTGATGGCACGGGCCAGCTCCGGACCCTCCTGAACGTACTGCAGCAGCACCACGTTGTCCGCGAGGTGGGATAGCCCTTGCTCCGAGATCCGCCTCAGCTGAAACAGCTCCGGCACCTCGACGACCATCATCAAACTGACCCCCGCACGCTCGAGCCGTTGCGTCAACGAAAACATCCACTCGCGGAAGCGGGCCGGATCCGACGCCGCTGTCATCACGTCCGGCAGGCTGTCGATCACGACGCGCCTGGCGCTCGTCTTCTTGATCACGTCCAGGAGCTGGTAGACCCACTCGTCGATGTAAATGTCGACGACGCTCCGACTGAGCACGGTAACGCCTCCAGGCTCTTCGAACTTCCACCCAAACGATTGGGCGATCCTGGCCAGCTGTGTGGTGTTCTCCTGGAAAGTGGCGTGGATTCCCGGTTCCCCAGAGTCCGCTCCGCGAAAGAGGAAATGCAGCCCCATCAGCGTCTTGCCGATCCCCGACGGGCCGGCGACCAGTGTCGTGGACCCCGCCCAGTAACCACCCTGACCGAGCATCTGGTCCAGAGCTTCGATCCCGGTTGACGAGCGCTCCGAGCTCAGCTGGTACGTGGACTCGACGAGAGAGTCGGCCAGCCGAGGAAACACGCTGAACCCACCGTCGGTGATCCGGTAAGCGTGCTCGCCTGAGCGATATGCGCTGCCGCGCAGCTTGAGCACCTGCAGCACACGAAGCTCACGGGCGCCGACATGCTTGATGTCCAGGGCGATGATGCTGTCTGCGACGGCAAACTCTGCAGCGTCCAGCGCTTGCCCCGGCGAGTAAGGCGCATTCCACAGCGAGGTCGTGGCGCTCGCGCCAAAAAGGCGAGTGAGTCCGTAGAGAAAGCGCCGGAACGAAGTGCTGTCGCCGGATACCGCCTGAAACGCTCTGAAGCTGTCGATGACAACGATGCCGGGGCGCAGCTCTTTCAAGTAGCGCTCGACCGCATCCAGGATGGAATCGAGCCCGTCTCCGCCCAGGACCTGGCCCAGGTCTTCGTAGATGACGCGGCCGTCCCGAATGGCTTCTTTGTCGAAGATCTTGAGTGACTCGCCGAAACGAAGGATTTTGTCGAGAGGCTCGGAGAGGGTCGACAGGTACAGCGCGGGTTGCTCGGCTGTTGCGTTATGAAAAGCGAACTGCTGGCTGAGGATCGTCTTGCCGCTTCCCGGCACGCCAACGATCAGGTTGATCGAGTTCTTGAGCAGGCCGCCGTTCAGGATCTCGTCCAGCCGGTGGTTCCCGCTCGGCAGCCGATCGATCAACGGCTGAGGGGCGATCGCCGCGTTTCGCGCGATTGGCGAGTCAACGCGCTGGTCCCGAGCAGGTCGCGCACCGAGGAAACGAGCGCCAGCGATTCCACCGGCTTGCGGAGGAAAGCGGCCGCGCCGAGATGAACCGCCTCATCCACGCTGTCGATCGCGGCAACGGCGAGAATCTGGGCCGTCCCCTTGGCTGCGAACTCGGCGCACAGACGGAAGCCGGCACCGCCCCCGATGAGGAGATCGATGACGACCACATCGGGTGATCGTTCCTGGAAGTGGAGCCTGGCCTGCACCGCGTCCAACGCGATAGCCACGTCGTAGCCCTCTGTGCGCAAGAAGTACTCCTCTAGGTCGGCCGCATAGGGGTCTCTCTCGACGATGAGGATGAGGGGCCGAGCCTCGGTTGGTCGCTCGGCCGGGACGGCCGGTGTGCCGGCGCCGGACAGCTCCTGAGCGAGGAGCCGGTGTGCGTCGGCCGCGGTCGCCCCGGCGTCGATCTGGGATTTGACGTAGCGCAGCTGTTCAACCTGGGCCCGTGAGTAAAGGCGCTGGGCCCCTCCGCTGCGGGTGGGCGTGATGATCGAATAACGCTCCTCCCAGGCGCGCAGCGTCGACGTGGGCACCTCGAGCATCCGGGCCACCGCCCCGATGCTGTAGACAGCCCGGTCGTCTCGAGGAGTCGCCAAGCATCAGCCTCCAACAGGAAGTTTAACTATTGCAGAGCTTTTGGCGCAAGGCGCTGTATACGGATTTACGTACCTCAGAGGTCTTGCGCAGTTCTTGCCGAGGTAGTAGAGTCTTTTGCGGGGGTCGATGAAGGACCGCGAGATGGGTGGACCGGTGGAGGAGTCCGAGCCGCTGTCGGGGGAGATGGCCGGGAAGGGTGAGTGACCGCGGGAGGAAGGAGGGATTCCGGTCGAGGGGAAGGAAGGGGACCGTCTTTACGCCGACTCGTATGTCGTCGTAACGCGCACCGCGCCGTCCGGTGCGCTGAGCATCGCGGGATTCATTGACCACCGCAACGCCGAAGCCGTGGCGGGTGCGCTCATAGCCGAGCTCAACGGCGACGGGACAGGCCCGGCTGACGGTCACAGTCTGGATGGCGACCTCCATGTCGACCTGAGCCTGCTCGAGTTCGTCGACGTGGCGGGGATAAGGCGGATTGTGAAAGTGGCCGACAGCGCCCCGTCCGCGTCACGCCTCGTGCTGCACGGGCTGCCGACGGCAATCCTCAAGGTCATGACGGTCGTCGGGTGGGCCGACCATCCGAAGCTGGTCGTCGACGAGGCAAGCCCGTAGCCGTTTCGGATCCTATGATCGGCCAGCAGTGAAAGCGCTCGTCAAAGCAAAGGCCGAGCCCGGACTCTGGCTGCGGGATGTCCCCGAGCCGAAGCCTGGTCCCGGCGAAGTCTTGATCCGCGTCCTCCGCACCGGCATCTGCGGCACCGACCTTCACATCGACAGCTGGAACGAGTGGGCGCAGCACACCATCCACCCGCCCCTGGTGGTCGGGCACGAGTTCGTCGGCGAGGTGGTCGAGCTCGGCGAGGGCGTTGCGTCGGTCTTTCCCGGCGAGATCGTGGGCGCTGAGGGCCACATCACCTGCGGCAAATGCCGGAACTGCCTGGCCGGCCGACGCGTGCTATGCGCCAACACGGTCGGCATCGGCGTGCAGCGCGACGGGGCCTTCGCCGAGCTCATCGTCATGCCGGCGGGCAACCTGTGGCCGCACCTCACCGAAATCGACCTCGACGTGGCCTCGATCTTCGACCCGTTCGGCAACGCGGTCCACACCGCGACGCAGTACCGCCTCGTCGCCGAAGACGTGCTGATCACTGGCGCGGGACCGATCGGGATCATGGCCGCGATGGTCGCGCGTCACAACGGCGCGCGCTACGTCGTCATCACCGACGTCAGCGATTACCGGCTGGAGCTGGCACGCAAGGCCGGCGTCACCAGGGCGGTCGACGTGCGACGGACGAAGCTGCTGCAGGTGCAGCAGGAGCTCGGCATGAAGGAAGGGTTCGACGTAGCCTTCGAGATGTCCGGCGTGCCGGCAGCGCTGCGCGAGATGATCGACAACATGGCGCACGGAGGCCGGCTCGCGCTGCTCGGGCTGCCGGAGCACGAATACCCGATCGACTGGACGCAAGTGGTCTTCAAGATGCTCACCATCAAAGGCGTGTACGGCCGTCAGATCTTTGAGACGTGGTATCAGATGTCGGTGTTCGTCCAGAGCGGCCTCGACATCTCCCCCGTGATCACCCACCGTTTTCCGTATCACCAGTACAAGGAGGCTTTCGCCGTCGCCCACTCAGGGCTTTGCGGCAAGGTCGTCCTGGACTGGACAGCACAATAAGAGAACCATGTTCGACCGCATGCGATCGCACCTGATCATGCAGCTCGAAGAGATCCGCAGCGCCGGCCTGGAAAAGCCCGAGCGCGTGATCGACTCGCCCCAGGGCGCGATGGTCGCCGTCCTGGATCGCGAAGTCTTGAACCTGTGTGCAAACAATTACCTCGGCCTGGCCGATCACCCCGCGGTCGTTGCTGCGGCCAAGGATGCGCTGGACCGCTGGGGTTACGGCATGGCCTCGGTCCGGTTCATCTGCGGCACGCAGGAGGTGCACAAAGAGCTGGAGGCGGCGCTCACCGACTTCCTCGGCACCGAGGACACCATCCTTTACTCGTCGTGCTTCGACGCCAACGGCGGGATCTTCGAGGCGCTGCTGGACGAGCGTGACGCGGTCATCTCTGATGCTTTGAACCACGCGAGCATCATCGACGGCATCCGGCTGTGCAAGGCGCAGCGGTTTCGCTACGCCAACCGCGACATGGATGACCTCGAACGCCAGCTGAAGGACAGTGCGGGTGCGCGATTCAGGCTGGTTGTGACCGACGGTGTCTTCTCGATGGATGGCTACATGGCGCCGCTGCCCGAGATCTGCGAGCTCGCCGAGCGCTATGACGCGATGGTGATGGTCGACGACTCGCACGCAGTCGGGTTCATCGGCGCGAACGGGCGCGGCACACATGAGCACCACCGTGTGATGGGCCGGATCGATGCCCTCACCGGGACGCTCGGCAAGGCGCTGGGCGGGGCGAGCGGCGGCTATGTGTCGGGCCGGAAGGAGCTCGTCGCGATGCTGCGCCAGCGGTCCCGCCCGTACCTCTTCTCCAACTCGGTCCCACCGCCTATTGCTGCGGCGAGCTTGACTGTGCTCGACCTCTTGCGTAACGCCAACGACCTTCGCCAGCGCCTGGCGGAGAACACGAAGCACTTCCGCTCCCGCATGACCGAAGAGGAGTTCGACATCCTGCCCGGCGACCACCCGATCGTGCCGGTCATGGTCGGCGACGCAGCGCTCGCCGCCCGTATGTCCGCCGTGATGCTCCAGAAGGGCGTCTACGTGGTGGGCTTTTCCTACCCGGTCGTGCCGCAGGGCAAGGCGCGAATTCGAACCCAGGTGTCTGCCGCCCACTCCACGGAGGACCTGGAACGGGCGGTCCAGGCTTTCGTCGAGACGCGCCGCGAGGTCGCTCGGTAACCGGAGCCCGAAAAGCGTTTTTCGGATAAATGGGCGAGCACGAGCGGACTCTGGTCCGGTTGGGCAAGATCCTGGAGCAGATCGCGCGGCCTCACGGATGTGACGAAGCACTGCCTGTCGAGGTCCAGGCCAGCCTGTGGCAGCTCGGCTTTCCCTGCAATGGGCTGACCCCGCGAGAGGTGCTGATCCCGCGGCTGTGGGCCCGCAAGCGGTCCCTCCTGATCGGGATCGGGCATGAATGGCGCGGTCCGGGGATCACGCCGCCAAGCGCCGCCTGATCGGACCCGACGACCCGGCGGCCGAAGCCGCGCACGAGGCCGGCCTCATCTACACGAACGACGACGAGCCCGGCATGAGGCGTATTCGCAGGGGCAAGGGCTTCGAGTACTTCGAGCCTGATGGAAGCCGAGTCACGGACAAGGCGACCCTCGATCGCATCCGCGCCCTGGTCATCCCGCCGGCGTGGGAGCACGTCTGGATCTCGACCAGACCACGCGGTCACCTGCAGGCGACAGGCCGCGACGCGCGCGGCCGCAAGCAGCACCGCTATCACGCGCGTTGGCGCGAAGTTCGGGACGCCAACAAGTTCGACCGCATGGCGGGCTTCGCACGGGTCCTGCCTCGGATCAGGAGACGGGTGATGCGAGACCTGCGCCGCGAAGGTCTGCCGCGGGAGAAGGTCGTCGCCACGATCGTCCGCCTGCTCGAGTCGACGTTTGCCCGCATTGGCAACGAGGAGTACGCGCGGCAGAACCATTCCTTCGGTTTGACCACGCTTCGTGATCGCCACGTCGAGGTCCGAGGTTCGACTGTGCGCTTCCTGTTCAAGGGCAAGAGCGGCCGTGAAGTGTCGCTGGGCGTGACCGACCGGCGGGTGGCGGCGGTGATCAAACGCTGCGAGGAGCTGCCTGGACAGCGCCTCTTCCAGTACCTGGACATGGACGGCGAGCGGCGGACCGTCACCTCAGATGACGTGAACCAGTACCTGCGGGATGCGGCCGGACAGGACGTCACCGCGAAGGACTTCCGAACCTGGGCCGGCACGCTGCTCGCGGCGTGCGCCCTCAGCGAGGCGGCGGGGTTCGAGTCGGAGAGCGAGGCAAAGCGAAACCTGGTCGCGGCAATTGACTCCGTTGCGCACCGGCTGGGCCACACGCGAGCGGTGTGCCGCCTGTCCTACATCCATCCCGTCGTGATCGAGACCTACCTGGAGGGCAAGCCCATCGAGCCGGCCGAGGCCGCCGTGACAGCGCTGCTTCGCCGGGGTGTCAAACGCGTGGCGTCTCGCGATCGCGTTTCGCGCGCCGCGTGAGTAGTGCGGTTCTCCTGGGGATACGCGCGATTGCCGCGGGCACGCTGGTTGTCGCCATCTCCATGCTTAGCGACAGGCTCAAACCCAAGATGTTCGCCGGGCTTTTCGCGGGTGCTCCCTCCGTCGCCACTGTAAGCCTGCTGGTGAGCGGGATCGCGATGGGCGCGGCGAAGGATGCCAACGCCGCCTCGGGCATGATTGCCGGCGCGGTCGGGCTTGTCTTCTTCAGCCTCGCGGCCGCGGTCCTCGTCAAACACCTCGGCGCCATCGCAGGCAGCGCCGTCGCCTGGCTGGCGTGGGCGATCCCGGCGTTCGGCCTGTACTGGCTCTTCCTGCGTTGAGCAAATACCTGGTCCGGTTTGTGTTCGGCGCGGGCATCGCACTGGTCGCCGGGATCATCGGGATGGCCTTCGGGTCGAAGGCGGGTGGGCTCTTCCTCGCCTTTCCGGCGGTCCTGCCCGCGTCGCTCACCCTGATCGAGGAGAAGGGCGGAAGAGAAGAGGCGGCGATCGACTCCGAGGGCGCGATGCTTGGAGCGATCGCGCTTGTGGTGTACGCGCTGCTCGTCTCGCTCACGGTCGCGCCGTGGGGTGTCGTGATCAGCCTCGCCGTCTCGATCCTGGTCTGGGCCGCGCTTGCCTTCGCTCTGTTCAAGCTTGTGATGGCCACGTTCCACCACGAACCCGCGCCCCCCTAGTCGGCCTTGACTTCGCTCCCGTCCTGCGCCCAGCGTGTGTGATACGCGCCTTCGCGGTCGATGCGGTGGTACGTGTGCGAGCCGAAGTAGTCGCGCAGGCCCTGGATCAGGTTGGCCGGCCCGCGGGCGCGCCGGTAGCCGTCGTAATAGGCCAGCGAGGAAGCGAAGGCAGGGATCGGTATGCCATGGTCGATTGCGGTCTTGACCACGCGGCGCCACGCGGGCTGGGCCGTCGCGAGCGCCTCCTGGAAGAAGGGCGCGAGCATGAGACTCGGCAGGTCGGGGGTCTCCTCGTACGCCTCTTTGATCCGGTCGAGGAATTTGGCGCGGATGATGCAGCCGCCCCGCCAGATCGTCGCCAGGCCACCAAGGTCGAGGCCCCAGCGAAACTCCTTCGAACCCGCGGCGAGATGCTCGAAGCCCTGAGCGTAGGCCACGATCTTCGACGCGTACAGCGCCTCCTGGACGTCATCGACCAGGCCGCTCGGCGCCTTCCCCGCGGCCGGTCCAGCCAGGATTCCCGAGGCGCGCACGCGCTGCGCCTTCTGGCTCGACAGAATCCGTGCGAAGACTGCCTCCGTGATGCCGGTCAGCGGAACTCCCAGCTCGAGTGCCGACTGGCTCGTCCACCGTCCGGTGCCCTTCTGCTCGGCCTCATCTTCGATCGCGTCGACGAGTGAGCGGCTCGCACCGTCGTCGTGCTTGGCCAGAACGTCCGAAGTGATCTCGATGAGATAAGACTGCAAGCGCCCGTTGTTCCACTCGCGAAACACCGCCGCAAGGTCGTCGGCCGAGAGGCCCAGCGCGTTTCGCATCAGGTCGTATGACTCGGCGATGAGCTGGATGTCCGCGTACTCGATGCCGTTGTGGACCATCTTCACGAAATGGCCCGCGCCATCCGGTCCGATGTAGGTGCAGCAAGGCACGCCTTCGACCTCGGCTGCGATGGAGGTCAGCATGTCCTCCACCCGGGAGTAAGACCGGCGTGTCCCACCGGGCATGATGCTCGGTCCGTGCAGCGCGCCCTCCTCCCCGCCTGAAACGCCACTGCCGATGTAGCCGAGGCCCAGCTTTTCCACCGCCTCCGCGCGCCGCCGGGTGTCCTGGAAGAAGGAGTTGCCGCCGTCGATGATCGTGTCCCCGCTCGCGAGCACCCTGACCAGGGATTCGATGGTCTCGTCGACCGGAGCGCCTGCGTTCACCATCACGAGCACAGCGCGCGGCGGCTTCAGCACGCGCGCCAGCTCTTCAAACGTCGCCGCTGGAGTGAAGTCGCCTTCCTTCGAATACGACGCCATGAACTCTTCGGTCCGCCGGTGGGTGCGGTTGTACACGCCGACGCGGACCCCGTGCGACGCCAGGTTTCTGGCCAGGTTCATGCCCATCGTGCCGAGCCCAACCACCCCGATCTGCTTCTCAGGCATCTTCCAATAATCCTCCAGGAGGCCCTGGCAACCACAAGTAAGTTCCGCGGGGATCGCGTTTCCGGAATGAGGCTCGACCTAGGCAAGAGCATGGAAATCGACCGCCGACGCATCCGCCGGCTGATCCGGCAAGCACACACGCGTGAGCGAACGCTGGACCGCGTGATCCGCGGCCAGGCGTGGCTGGACCCTGTGGCGGAGGCCGTTCAGAAGGCGGTCGGCTCGTTCTATGCCGCGCTTGGACCGCCCGGCGCATCGCTCAAGGACGTGATGCATGGCACAAGGGTCCTCGGTCATCCCCTCCACCCCGCGCTGACCGACATACCGATTGGAGCATGGACCGTCGGCGTCCTGGCGGACTGGATCTTCATCGCCACGGGCAGGGTGCCGCAGATCGCGGGCGACCTTGCGCTCGCCGTCGGTCTTGCCGGCGCGATTCTCGCCGCCATCGCCGGCTATACCGACTTCCACGAGACGGAGGGCCACGAACGCCGGACGGCTGTCGTCCACGGTATTGCGATGAGCGGTGTGATCGCCATGCAGGCCGTGTCGCTTGTCATGCGGCTGGGACCCGAGGGGATGCGCCCCGCCGCGATCCTCCTGTCCACGTTGTCGTGGCTGATCGTTGTCGTCGCGGCGTACGTCGGCGGGCAGCTGACCTTCGGCATCGGATCCGCGGTCAATCACAACGCGTTCTTCGACGGGCCGATGGAATTCGTCAAGGTGGGCACGCGCGACGACTTTCCAGAAGGAGAGATGCGACGCGTCGCCGCCAACGGGCTTCCGGTTGTGATCCTCCGGCGCCAGGGGCTGCTGCACGCAATCGGGGCTGTCTGCTCCCATGCCGGCGGACCGCTTCACGAAGGCGAGCTCGATGGCGACGTGGTCACCTGTCCGTGGCACCACTCGAAGTTTCGTTTTGAGGATGGGCGCGTGGTCGGCGGTCCAGCGACTTTCGACCAGCCGCCCCTGTTCGTCCGCGAGAGAGGTGGAGTCGTGGAGGTGAGGCTCGCCCATCCGCTGAAGTGAGCGCCGGAGGGCGGCTGGTTCAGCAGCCGCCCTCCGCTGTGCTTCCTCTCAGCAGATGGGGCCGTAATTGGTGGTCCAGCACGAGGTGTCTGCCGCCGGGCGGTCCGTGGGCAGCACGCGCGTGAGGTCGGACCGAGGGTCGCCAGCGGCCTGCTCGTGCGTCACGACGACCGGGGTGTGCGCCGGCGCGATCGGGGCGCCTTTCAGCGCGTAACCCAGCGCGGCGCCGAGGACGATTGCCGCGGCCAGCGCGACGACGAACGCGAAGAGAGCTGTCGGAAATCGCTTGATTGTGAGCTGCGCCTGCATTTCGGAATCAACTCCTGACAATTGGTGGCCGGAAACGCGTCCGATCGTGCGCGCATCGACACCGGCGGACCAGGCGAAAACTACCTGCCCGTATACCCGAATCTCGGTACCTGAATTCCGGCCGGCGACCTACTCGGCGGTCACCTCGGCGGCGTTGTTCTCGGTTTCCACCACCCGCACCTTCAGCAGGCGCGCAGGTTTGAAATGCGGCTCCAGCCGATGAAAGGCCGCCAGCGCGATGTTTTCGGCAGTCGGGATCACGCCCCGGAGGAAATCGACGTCGCGGTTCAGGTGCCGATGGTCCACTGCGTCGATGAACTCACGGCGCAGGACGCTGTCCACCTGCTTCAAGTTGACCACCATCCCCGTCTCGGCATCGAGTGATCCGCCTACCGTCACCTCAACCACGTAGTTGTGGCCGTGGTCGGTAACACATGCGCCGAAGACTTCGCGGTTCTTGTCGTCGCTCCAGTCAGAGCGGTGCAGGATGTGCGCAGCGGCGAACGTGGCGCGCCGGGTGATACGAACGTTCGCGGTCATGGGTCCATCCGCAAGTTAGCACCGGTCAGCGGCGCGGATTCTTCGGACGCAAGCCAGACGATGACCCGAGCGACATCCTCAGGCTTGAGCGACGGGCCCGCCACTCCCGCGATTCGCAGCATCGGCGTGTCTACAGCACCGGGGCTGATGGCGTTGACGCGAATGCGGTCCTGGCGGCCTTCGACGGCCAGGACCTCAGTGAGCCCAGCCAGTCCGGACTTGGCGGCGACATATCCAGCCATCCCCGGAAACTTCTCGGCCCCGGCCACCCCGGACAGGCTCGACACCATCACGATCGATCCGCCACGGCCGTGCATCAGCTTGAACGCCTCGCGGCTGCACAAAAACGCGCCGCGCAAGCCTGATTCGAGCTGGATGTCCCAGTCGGCGGAGCTCATCGCCAGGAGCGGCTGCTTGACGAGGACCGCCGCGCAGTGGATCAATGCGTCCAGGGACTTCAGCCGGCTGAAGGCCTCCACGACCTGCGTCTCGTCGGATACATCGCAGCCTTCGCGACGGCTGAGCGAGACGACTTCCCAGCGCCTCGCGCGAAGCTCCCTTGTGACCTGAGCGCCGATTCCACCGGACCCGCCGGTGACGACAGCCGTCTGCGTCACCGAGAGGCCTGCAGGAGCGCGGCCTCGTAGCGATCGAGTGCAGCCTCAAGGCCAAGGCGCCGCACAGCGCTGGCTCGGACCGCCGCGCGATCCAGATCGAGGCACTGGCTGATGGCTCGACCAAGGTCCGCGACGTCATCGGGCACCGCGAGGCGCCCGCTCAGCCCATCTTCCACGACCTCGGCCATGGCACCGCGGCGATAGGCAGCCACGGGACAGCCGGCCATCTGCGCCTCGGCGGCGACCATGCCGAACGGCTCCTCCCAACGGACGGCGCAAACGGTGACCGCCGAGCGCGACATCAAGCCGCGCAGCTGGTCTCGAGGCACCGATCCGATCATCTCGGTTCCGCTGAGGTCGAGCTCATAAGCCGGATCGTAGTGCGCACCGGCGACCCGCACCGGGAGTCCGATCGAACGTGCCGCCGCGATCGCGTGCTCGACCCCTTTCTCCGGCGACAGGCGGCCGGCAATCAGCGCGGCCCGCTCAACCGCGACCTCAGGAATGGAATCGGCCGGCACGCCGTTAGGCAGCACCTGCCCCACATCGACGCCGGCCCCACGCCACTCCGCCAGGCACGACCTCGAGACGGTCGCGAGCCGGCTCGCGGGCACTGCGCCAGCCGCACTCGTCACCGCGGCCACGATCGGCGGCAGGTGCAGCGTGTGCAGGACCGGCATATCGCGGGCCAGCTCGAACGCCGGTGCGTCGAACGCGTGCTGGCTGATGACGTCGACAGGGGAGGCGGCGATCGAGTCGAACATCGCGGCGAGCGCCCTGGCGACTCCGGGCGCCGGTGACGGTTCGCGGCCGCCAGGCATGACGAGCGCCGAGGCGGCGTCGTCGGGCGCCGGCACCATGACCAGCCGGACACCTTCCAATTCGGATTTCTCGGCGCAGTGCAGCGTGACCTCGTGACCGCGCCGAACGAGACCTAGAGCCAGGTCGCAGACGAACGCCTGCGCGCCGCCCAGCTGTGCCCGGCGCAGCGGCGTGACAGGCGAGGCGACCACGGCGATTCTCACGACCGCGTCTTAGTCTGATCGAGGGGGTCTGAATGGACTATGAGCAGGCGGTAGAGGAGGCCCCGCCGGGCTGGAGGCATTTCAGCGTCGAGGACATCGCGCGCCTCCCGCATTCGGTCCGCACCCACGAGCTGGCCCGTGTTCCGCCGGGCGAAGACGGCGAGCGGGTGGTTCGCGCTCTCTTCTGGAGTCTTGTCTATCACCTCGAGCCCCGGCGGTGGGATGAGCTCGCCAGCTTCGAGCCAATCCACCCCGACCTCGTCGAGGCGCTGCCTCAGGGCGCCGACCTCGGGCTCGACGTCGGCGCCGGAAGCGGGCGGCTGACCCAACAGCTCGTATCGCGATGTCATGACGTCATCGCGGTCGAACCATCGGCTGGTCTTCGCACGCTCCTCTGTCGGCGCCTTCCATCAATCCATGTCGTAGCGGCCTGGGCCGAAGCCCTCCCCTTCCCCGACCGCTGCTCGCAGCTGACAGCGGCGTGCGGGGCGTTCGGGCCCGACGAGGCTGTCCTTTCGGAGCTGCGGCGGGTCACCGCGCCGGGTGGGGTGATGGCCCTGATCAGCCCGGAACGGCCGGAATGGTTCGAGGCGCAGGGATGGGAGCGGATCACGGCCCGGGCTACACGCCCACCGGACCATCCCGCCTGGATCGACGACTTCTTCGGCCCGCCGAGTCCCCCTCGCGAGCTCCTGATGGCTAAGGTTTAGCCGCCATGGTCGTGCGGCTGGGGCCTGCGCTCGTCGAGCGCGACGCTCAGGCAGTCGTGACATACGACGTGCTTGCACGCAGGGTCCTCGCACATGTCGCACACGTCGACATCCTTGCTGCACATCTCGCACTTCGCCTCGAGAGCGATCACTCCGGCGGCCTCCCGAGCCTGACTGCGTCGGTCCTGTAGAGCAAACCCACGAGCTTGCCGTCGGACGTGGTCACCGGCGAGCTGTCCAGGTCGTGCTTCTCCATGAAATGGGCCATCTCGTGCAGCGAAACATAAGGCCGGAACGTGCTGGGTCCCGGCCGCATCGCCTGCTCGATTCGCAGGTCAGGATCCTTGGCCAGCTCCTTGGCGCGCAAGAGGCCGAGGACGACCCGATTGTCATCGACCACCAGCGCCGCATCAAAACCCGCTGCCTTGACGCGATCCCGAACATCTCCAAGCCTGTCCGTGAGGCCGCAGACAGGCACGTCCTTGCGTGCCGCGTCGCCGGCGCGCGGATGCAGGGAGTTCTCGCCCTCGGTGGGCAGGCCGGCCGCCATCCAGTCGAGCTTGCCTCCCTTGTACTCATGGACGTTGTCGAATCCGAGAGTCTCGAGCCGCGCCGCGGCCCTGGGTGCCATGTCTCAAGACATGTCCCAGCAGTAAACGATCACCGGGCGGTTGGCGTCGAGAGATGTCGTCGATTCGCGACTGACCTGGCGAAGCGGAATGCTCCTTGCGCCGGGCAGGTGGTCTTCCCTGTACTCGTCGGCGGGGAGCACCTCCACCAGCTGCGCGCCTTGCGCAATGAGCTTTTGCAGCTGATCCCGGTCGATCAGCCTAGACATGAAGCCATCGTAGTAACTACGCGGACGCGGACGCCCTGGCCGCTTCGGCGGGCTCGGGGGCGGTCTGGTTCCGGATGCCGACCGCGTTGACGATCGCCCCCGCCACCAGCAGACCCGCGCCGATGAGCATCGCGAGATGGAAGGATGAGGTCGACGCATCGCGCACGACTGCGATGAGGTGCGGATCGGCGGGCGTGTTCAGCGGGCTAACCGTCTTGCGAAAGCTCTCGGATGAGACATCGACACCTGTCAGACGCGAAGCGAGCGACGCGTAAAAGGCGGCTGTGAGGAAGACGAAGATGAGCGCACCGGCAAGCTGCGGACCCACTCGAGAAATCGCGTTGTTGATCGCCGACCCGAGCCCGGAATTGCGCACCGGCACCGACGTCATCAGGGCGGTGGTCAAAGGAGCGACGAGCATGCATATCCCAAAGCCGAAGATGACCGCGCCAGGCAAGAAGTCGATGAAGTACGAAACGGGCGGCCAGTACGTGCTCGGGTTGCCCGGCTGGAGTGTCCACGGAGTGCTGTTGGCCGGCACGCGCGCGTACCACAAGACTCCGATCGCCATGATCACCGGCCCTACGGTCATGAAGATGCGCGGGCCGTATCTGCTCGCCAGGCTTCCGAACCGACGGGACAAGAAAACCAGGAAGAGCGAACCTGGAATTCCCCCCGCGCCCGCGGCCGCTGCCGCATAGCCCAGCGTGCCTTGCTGGAACAGGCCGACGTAGTAGAACGTGACGTAAAGCGAGCCATAGATCAGCAGCGTTGAGATGTTGACCACGGTGAAGTTGCGCGAGCGGAACAGCTCGAGCGGTATGAGAGGGTGCTTCGTGCGCCTCATCCATATGGGAAGCAAGATCGTTGCCACGACGCCGACCACGAGGGCGACGTAGCCGCCCGGGTCACGCCAGGCGCGCTGCTGGCCGTAGATCGTGCCGAAAGCCAGCCCGCCTACCGACAAGGCGACGATGGCGGCTCCGATCCAGTCGAAATCTGAGGTCGCGTCGTCGTCACGACTTTCAGGCACGTGCTTCCAGGTCGCCCAGGCGGCGACGGCAACCAGAGGGACATTGATGAAGAATGCGGCGCGCCACGAGATCGTGTCGACCAGCAGGCCGCCGAGCAAAGGCCCGAGGATCGTCGTGGCTCCGGAAGCCCCAGCCCATGTGCCGAAAGCACGTCCTTGCTCCTCGCCTGAGAAGTTCGCGGTGAGCAGCGCCAGCGAACCGGGAACGAGCAGCGCGCCCGCGGCCCCCTGGAGGATGCGGAACAGGACGAGCAGCTCCATGCTCGGTGCAAAGCCGCAGAGCACCGAGGTCGCTCCGAAACCGACCAACCCGATCAAGAAGGTCCGCTTCCGGCCGTAGAAGTCGTTGACCGCTCCGGCCAGGATGAGCAGCGCGCTGAGCGTCAACAGGTAGGCGTTATAGACATACGACTGCCCCTCGAGCACGCCAAGGAATGTCCGCGGCAGGTCGCGTCCGATCCTGGGCAGCGCGACGTTGACCACCGTCGAGTCCAGGAACACGATCCCTGAGCCAAGGACAGCCGCTGCGAGGATCCAGCGCTTCATCGTCATGGCTTGTTGAATGGCATGAACTCTCGAGACCCGGCGCCTATTCTGGGCGAACTCAATGCGCGCCCGCGACGCCCCCCACCCGGACGCGGCTTAAAAGTCTTTGCGACCGAGGAAGTGCTGGATGACGTCTGGCCTCGATGCCTCGTACAGGGCGATCCGGTGCCCGCTGGGTAGCACGAAGGATGAACACGGGCCCATCGGGATCTCGAGCCGTCGCTCGTCTTTCAATCCACGTTTCTTCAGCGCTGCCACCGCCTTGCCCAGGTCATCCACCCGATAGATATAGATGGACCGATCACCTTCGAGGTGGTCGGTGAGCAGAATGTGCGGTGGACCTTCCGTCAGCTCGATCATCGCCACCCGCGCGCCCATTCCTTCGACCGCAAACGCAAGTCTCCCACCGATCAGCTCCGTGAAGAGACGAGCGTCCGCCGCCACGTCGTTGCTCGGCGTGTAGAGATAGTCGAGCTGTAGAAACCGACTAGATCTTGGGCCTTCAGAGGTGCGACCGAGCGGCTCCATGGCCGGCAGGATAGCCCGTCAGCGACGCCGCGCAGAAACCCGGTCTGCCAAAGCTCCTGGCTAGGCATAGACTGGCGCCGGGCCGGAAGGGGCGCCTGGGCGGGGGCAGGGGCCATTTGCGTCGGGAGGAAGCACCGCCATGATCACACTCAATATCGACAGGCTCCGCGAGCAGGTTCGCGGCGACGTCATCACACCGGATGACGATCGATACGAAGAGGCGCGCAAGGTCCGGAACGGAATGATCGACAAGCGCCCCACGGTGATCGTTCGCCCGGTGAATGCGGGCGACGTCATCGCCGCAGTCAACTTCGCTCGCGAGGGTGAGCTGGACCTTGCCATTCGAGGTGGCGCCCACAGCGTGCCAGGATTCGGCACCGTCGACAAAGGCCTGGTCATCGACCTCTTTCGCATGCGGGGCGTTCGTGTCGAGCCGGAAAAGCGGACCGCTCGCGCCGAAGGCGGCGCGACATGGGGCGATTTCAACGCCGCGACGAATGCGTTCGGACTTGCCAGCACTGGAGGCATCATCTCGACCACCGGCGTCGGCGGCCTGACCCTCGGAGGCGGCATCGGCTACCTCGCGCGCGGGTACGGATTGTCCCTCGACAACCTTGTTTCGGCAGACGTCGTCACGGCCGACGGTACGTTTCTCGTCGCCAGCGCGAGCGAAAACGAGGACCTCTTCTGGGCGATCCGTGGCGGTGGCGGCAACTATGGCGTCGTGACGTCGTTTGAATTCAGGCTGCACCCCGTGAAGGACATATACGGCGGCCCGATGTTCTACGAGCTCAAGTACGCCAGAGACATCCTTCACTGGTACCGCGACTACATCAAGACCGCTCCTCGGGAGATGGGCGCGTTCCCCGCGTTCCAGATCGCCCCGCCGCTGCCATTCATCCCTGAAAATCGCCATGGCGACACGTTTGCTCTCGTCGTGGCATGTTGGGCGGGCCCGGTCGAGGAAGGCGAGCGCGCGCTCAAGCCCTTCCATGACATTGCACCGGTGTTTGCGGAACATGTCGGCGCGATGCCGTACCCGGCGCTGAACGCCGCGTTCGACGGCCTCTACCCCACTGGCCTTCAGCACTACTGGAAGGCCAACTTCGTCAAGGAGCTCACCGATGAGGCGATCGAAGCCCACGTCGAACACGGGACCAGGGTTCCGGCAATGACGTCGACCATGCACATCTACCCGATCAATGGCGCGTGCCACGAGGTCGCATCTGACGAGACCGCCTTCGCGTATCGCGATGCCAATTTCGCCACGGTCATCGCCGGGATGTGGCCGGATCCGGCTCAGAACAGCGCGAACATCAAGTGGGTGCGTGATTACTACGACGCGACGTCGCCACTTTCTGAGGCAGGCGGCTACATCAACTTCATGGCAGAGGACGACCAGGGCCGGATCAAGGCCAACTACAGGGGCAACTACGACCGCCTCGTCGACGTCAAGCGGACGTACGACCCAAACAACCTCTTCCACGTAAACCAGAACATCAAGCCGTAGAACGCCCACCAGCGAAATTCGAGGCCTCGGCAGCAGGAACAGCCGAGGCCTCGAGCTTTCCTTGATCCGAGGTGCGGATCTGCACGTGGAACATCCTGCTGGGGCGACGGTTGCACAGCGTGCTGGACACCGTGGGCAGCCTGCCCGATTTCCACGACCTCGACCTGTTCGCCATCCAGGAGGCATCGATCCACGAAGGGCGGCCCGACGCCGAGGTCATCGCCGAGGCGATGGGCGGCGGCTATTCCTGGTTCCAGGCGACGGCCCAGCTCTTTCGGGGCCGCGAGCAAGGCAACGCCCTGGTCTGGCGCCGCGAGCTGTTTGAGCAAGACTCGCCCCAGGTCGTTTCGCTGAGCAACCTGTCGATCCCGCACATGACACGAACGGAGCGGACGCTCTTGCGAGCGATCCCGCCCCAGAGAAGAATCGCGATCCGAGCCGAATCCACCGACCTCCGGGTCTATGTCATGCACCTCGACGTGCTCGGCTTCACCCACAAGCTCGAGCAGTTCCGCGCGATCATCAAAGACATGGCAGAGCGACCATCGGTTCGGATGACCATCATTGCGGGCGACCTCAACACATTCGGGCCACCGCGCTTGCAGCTATGGCGCCGAATCCGCGCCGCGTCACGCCAAGCAGAGCTGACCGAGCTCACGCGAGGGTTGCGCCGCACGCACTGGACAGGACAGAAGCTCGACGCGATCTACGCGGCGGGCGCGCTCCCGCCGGGGCACCGGGCGTGGACCGTCAGCGTGCGCGCCTCCGACCACCTGCCTGTTTTCGCAGAGCTGTAAGCCTGGTGGGCCGCAAGCTCGTCGTCCTGCACGTCGACGGCGTGAGCGCCGATTCGCTGGAGCAAGGGCTGGGCGAAGGTGACATGCCGTTTGTTCAGCACCTGATCGACAGTGAGGGCTACCAGGTCCTTCGGTATCGGTGCGGCGTGCCCTCAACCACCCCGTTCGCCCAGGCCGGGATCCTCTACGGCGACAACTCTGAGATACCCAGCTTTCGCTGGTGGGACAGGGAGCGCCGCGTCCTGGTCCAGTTCGGCGCCGGCTCGACATTCGAGAAGGTCGCGGACAAATATTTCGGCGGCTGCATGCCGTTGACGAACGATGGCGCCTGCATCGCCGCCTGCTATCCAGCCGGCGCGGCAGACGACTTCGGCATCGCCTATCAGGACCGCACCTACGGGCAGCAGAGCAAATCGCGGTCAGCAGCGGCCGTTCTCGTGCCCTACCTTGCCAATCCTGTCCATCTGGGGGATTGGGTCTGGCAGACGGTGGCCATGGTCGGCCGCACCGCGAGAGACTATGCGACCGCGCGTGGCGAGGGCCGCCATCCCGCGCGTCCCTATGTGGTGACGGACGTGGTCGAGGAGATCTTCGTCCACCACCTGACCCGCTACGCGGTCCAGAAGGCGATGCGTGAGGGTTTCTCCCCTATCTATGCCGGCTTCTACGCTTTCGACGAGACCGCGCACGCGTTCGGCCCCGGCGACCCATCAGCGCGACGCGCCCTCAAACACGTCGACCACACCGTCCGCAAGATAGCCTCGGCGCGCGGCGACCGATACGAGATGGTCTTGCTCTCCGATCACGGCCACGTCGACACAATTCCTTTCGCCTCGGCCAGCGGCCGCCCGCTTGGTGCGGTCCTCGCGCAGATGCTTCCCGGATTCCACGTCCAGGAGATGAAGGGCAAGGCGTACGGTGCGCCGGATGACCTGGCCACCGGCCGGCTGCATGTCACGATGTCCGGCGGTCTCGCCCACCTCTACTTCGCAGACCGAGGCCGGAGGATGGGCTACCCCGAGCTGGCCGACAAGCATCCAGAACTGGTGCCGTCGCTCCAACGTCTCGAACAGGTCGCCCTGGTCATGGCGCGCGACGGAGACGAGGACCTCTTCTGGAGCGGACGGGGTCAACTGCGCGGTGCAGCGCTGACCGCCGCGCTTTCGCGCTACGACGACCCCCAAATCCTGGCCGCCCAGCTGTCCCGCCTGAATTCTTTTGAGGCCTCCGGCGACGTCATCGTGTTTGGCGCGCTCGTCGGTGACAAGCAGGTCAACTTCGAAAACCAGGCGGGCGGCCATGGCTCGATCGGTGGCGCGCAGCTTCACCCGTTCCTGCTCGCGAAGAGGGAATGGGGCATCGACACCTCCACCGTCCTCGGCGCTCACGAGCTGCATCCGATACTCAGCGACCTGCGCGACCGGCTCGCTATTTGAGAGCCGCGGGCAGCCCCGGGCGCCAGAGGTGGGCCGCCTGAACCACGACGACGGCCAGCAGCACCAGGACGCCCCCCGCGGCCTGGAGGAATGAGAATCGATCGCCGAGCAGCACGACGGCGAGCGCCACGGTAACCACCGGTTCAAGCGTGCTGAGCAGCGACGCCCGCGCCGCGCCGATGCGCGGCAAACCGGCCAGGAACAGCGAGATCGCGATCATGGTCGGGACGATCGCGATGCCGACGCTGACTGCCCAACCGTCAACCGTTCTGGGCAGTGCGAGGCGGCCTTCGATCGCGGCCACGATGCACAACACGACCGCTGTAGCGGACATCATCACGGCGCTCGCGGCCACCGCTGGAGCGGCGCGCATCACGCGCTCGCCAAGAAGGATGAACGTCGTGTACATGAGCGGCGCCGCGAAGGCGAAGATCAGGCCGGAGTTGAGGAGGAGCTGAGCCCCGCCGACAAGCATGGCCACGCCCGCGAAGCTCGCCACGAGGGCTACGCCCGTCCACACGGAGACCTCGCGTCGAAGGAAGAGCCAGCCTGCGATGACGACCAGGCTCGGATAGATATAGACGATCAACACACAAAGCGAGGCTGGGAGTGTGCGTAGGGCGATGAAATAGGTGAGCGCCTGCGCGGTGTATAGCACACCGCCGAGGGCAATTAGGCTCAGCACCTGGCGGCGGGCCAGGCGCAGCGGGTTCTGCCCCACCGCAAGGGCCAGCACCCACATGCCAAGCGCGGCGAGCACGAATCGAAACGCGAGCAGTTGCTCGGTGCTCAACCCCGCGGAATACGCGAGCTTGGCGAAAATCGACAGCGTGCCGAAGGCGACCGCCGAGATGAGCACCATCGCGGTGCCGATCCATTCGGTCCGGCGGCCATTCGCCGCCGCGAGGTCTACGGCCAGAGCAGGTGGCCGAGCAGCATGCCGATTACGACCGCGAGCGCGTAGGTGACGCGTGGAAATCGCCGCACCCAGGCCCGAACGCCATTGGTCATCGGGTCGCGCCCAGCACGGAGCGCGAGCGACTCCTCCAGCATGAGGAGGAATGCGATGAGCGAGAAGGCGGTCGCGATCAGTGACAGGATCGCTTCGGGTCTGAAGTTCACTGTTTGGGCCCCGTCGGGGATGTGCGGCCGTATGCCGGACCCCACAGGAAATGGCCGAGCAGGATGCCAATCACGACCGCGATGACGAAGGCCGCCCCCGGATACGAGTGGACGGCCGGCCTGATGTAGTCCGAGATCGGAGTGTGGTTCGTGAGGAGTGCCCAGCTCTCAAACCCGAGCAGGAGGGTGATCACACCGAACAGGGCCGTAAACGTCCAGGAGAAGAGATTGCCGATCACCAGCGAGTCACCACCACCTTTTTCCGGGTATAGAAGTCGATTCCGTCCGTGCCGTGCACGTGGAGGTCCCCGAAGAACGAGCCCTTCCAACCACTGAAAGGAAAGAACGCAAACGGCTGCGCGATCGGCACGTTGATGCCGGTCATCCCCGCATCGACTCGCTCGCGGAACTCGCGGCCCGCGCGTCCTGACTGAGTGAAGATCGTGGCCATGTTGCCGAGCGGCGAGGCGTTAGCTTGCGCGATGGCCTCGTCGAGAGTTGCCGCGCGTGAGACCGACAGCACCGGGCCGAAGATCTCCTCCCGCCCGACCGCCATCCGTGAGGTCACGCGGTCGAGAATCGTCGGGCCGAGAAAGAATCCCGGTCGGGACATCTCCTGACGGCCGTCGACGATGAGCTCCGCGCCCTCGGCGACACCCTTGTCGACGTAGGCGGCGACGCGGTCGCGGTGCTCGGCGCGGATCAACGGGCCAACTTGAACGCCCTGCTGATCGCCAGGTCCGACGATCATCCTGGAGGCGGCATCCCGCAGGGGATCGAGAATTGCATCGGCGGCCGGACCCACCGCGACCGCGACGGACCCGGACAGGCAGCGCTCGCCGGCGTTGCCAAAGGCCGAGTTGAGAATTGCCGGCACCGCAAGCTCGGGGTCCGCGTCGGGCATCACGACGATGTGGTTCTTGGCTCCGCCAAGCGCCTGCACGCGCTTGCCGTGAGCGGCGGCGGCGGTGTAAACGTGGCGCGCGACCGGAGCCGAGCCGACGAACGAGATCGCGCTGATACCGGGGTGCTCGAGCAGAGCATCGACCGTATCCGCCGCCCCGTGGACGATGTTGAGCACGCCAGGCGGAAAGCCTGCTTCGAGGAACAGCTCGGCCAGTCGCTGACCGCCTAGCGGGGTGCGTTCTGAGGGTTTGAGCACGAAGGTGTTGCCCGCCACGACCGCGAGCGGGAACATCCACAGCGGGATCATGACCGGGAAGTTGAACGGCGGCACGCCCGCGCAAACACCAACGGGAAAGCGATAGAGGTCCTGGTCTACGCCCGCCGAAACATCGCGGAGCGTCCGGCCCTGGAGCAGGGTTGGCGCGCCGCAAGCGAAGTCGACCACCTCTATCCCGCGTCTCACCTCGCCGCGTGCCTCGTCGAGAGTCTTGCCGTGATGACGCGTGACGATCGACGCCAGCTCCTCGAATCTGTCTTCGAGCTGCGACTTGAAGCGGAACATCAGCCGGACCCGGTCCATGACCGCGGTCCTGGACCATCCTTCGAACGTCTCAGCCGCCGCGTGGACCGCGGCGTCTACCTCGCGCGCGCCGGAAAGCGGCACGTGCTCGATCACCTCGCCGGTGGCCGGGTTGAAGATCGGCAGCGAGGAGGCATCCTCGGGCGGTACACGCCATTCCGAGCCGACCAGGTTGCGAATCAACGTTGATACCGTACTGCGCATGGCCCCGTCGGCACGAGAGCTGCTCGAGCAGGCCGCGGCCGCGGGCAGCGACCTGGAGACGGTGACGCGGGGTGTCCTGTCCCGGCTCGCGGACCTGACCGGGCTGAGCTCGACCTACCTCGCGGAAACTCGGTTGACGGTGGACGAGCAGTACATCGTTTTCTCGGTCAATCGAAGCGACCAGTTCCACATCCCTGAGGACGTGACACTCCCCTGGTCGGAGGGAGTTTGCCGTTTCGTCGTGGAGGGCGGGCCCAACTACACGACCGAAGCGCAAAAGCAGTTTCCCAGCAGCAGCGTCGCGAGGCTGCTCGAGATTCGCACCTTCGTGTCCTACCCTGTCTTCACCCCCGGGGGGAGATTTTTCGGCACCCTTTGCGGTGCGAGCAAGGAGCAGGTGGAGATAGAGCAGGACATTCTTGAGCTGATGCGCGAGTGCGCGCGCCTCATCGGCATGCGCCTGCCCCAAGCGTCATGAGGCAGACGCTCGACGCCGCGATGCATAGTGGCGACGCGAACGCGCCTGCGATCGTGGTGCCTGGCGGTCCACGCCTCACCTACGCCGAGCTTCGCGAGCAGGTAGCTGCCGCGGCGGACGGTCTCGCCCAGCTGGGCCTGGGCCGCGGCGACAGGATCGCCCTCGTGATTCCGAACAGCGTCGAGACCATCGTACTTTTCCTCGCTGCGGCCGCCGCCGGCACAGCGGCACCGTTGAACCCCGCATATAAAGAGGAAGAGTTCCGGTTCTACCTCGAGGACACCTGGGCACGGGCGCTGGTGGTTCCGCCAAACGGCGCGCCGGCCGCCAGGCGCGCGCTCCCGCGAGGGGTGCTGCTGGTCGAGGCGAGCCTCGACGAGCGCGGCGGCATCGTCCTCGACAGCGACGCCCCGCGCGTCAGGTCGCGATCCGCGCAGAAGCCGGATGGCGACGACGTCGCGCTGGTCCTCCACACCAGCGGGACGACGAGCCGGCCCAAGCTCGTGCCGCTGCGACACCGCAACCTCGCGTATTCGGCCGAAAACATCGCGCGTACCTACGGCCTGACGCCAGATGACGTCGCCTTGTGCGTCATGCCGCTCTTCCACATCCATGGACTGATGGCCTCGACGATGGCGACCTTCGCGTCCGGGGGAACCGTGGTCGTGCCGCCGGGGTTCGACGCGATGACGTTCTGGCCCGCCGCGGCCGAACATGGCGCGACCTGGTACTCCGCCGTCCCGACGATGCACCAGATGCTCCTGCTGCGTAACCGGGGTGAACGGCCCGCCGGGGCCGAGAAGCTGCGGTTCATCCGCTCGAGCTCTTCGTCTCTTTCGCCCGAGACGATGCGGCAGCTCGAGGCGCGGTTCGGCGCACCGGTGGTCGAGGCGTACGGAATGACGGAAGCCTCGCACCAGATGGCGTCCAACCCCCTGCCTCCGGGTGACCGGCGCCCTGGCACGGTCGGGGTCGAGACCGGTATCCGGATTGCGGTCATGGACGAGTCAGGTGCTCTGGTGACAGCCGGGGTGCCGGGCGAGGTCGTGATCCAGGGACGGAGCGTGATCGACGCCTACGCCAACAACGCGGAAGCCAACGCGAAGTCGTTTACCGACGGCTGGTTTCGCACCGGAGACCAGGGCCTTCTGGACGGCGATGGATATCTATCGCTCGTGGGCCGGCTCAAGGAGATGATCAATCGCGGCGGCGAGAAGATCGCGCCGCGGGAGATCGACGACGTTCTGCTGCAGCATCCTGCCGTCGCGGAGGCGGTCGCGTTCGGGACGCCGCACGCGGCCTGGGGTGAGGAGGTCGCCGCCGCGGTCGTCCTCAAAGGTCAAGCGACCGAGAAGGAGCTCCTGGCTTTTGCGCGCGAACGTCTCGCTGACCACAAGGTGCCGAAAAAGGTCTACCTCGTCGAGCAGATACCGCGCACCGCGACCGGAAAGATCCAGCGCCGGTCGGTGGCGGAAGCCTTCAATCCCAAATGACGGTCGCCGTCGTCGGCGCGGGCGCGATCGGCGGCCTTCTGGGCGCGCACCTGGCGCGCAGCGGGCAGGACGTGATCCTCATCGCGCGGGGCCCGCACCTGGCCGCGATGCAAGCCAACGGCGTCACCGTGCACAGCCGGCAAGGAAACTTCACTGCCCGCCCCACCTGCACCGATGACTTGAGCGCCGTCGCGGGGGCCGACGTCGTATTCATCACCTTGAAGGCACACACCATTCCGGGTGTCGCCGAGCGCGTCGGCGGGGCTTTGCGGCGAGACGCCTCGGTTGTCGGGGCCATGAACGGCATTCCCTGGTGGTACTTCCCCGACCGCCACCTCCAGTCGGTCGATCCGGGCGGAGTGATCGCGCGAAGCATTCCCCTCGAGCAGGTGGTCGGGTGCGTGGTCTATCCAGCCGCGACGATCGTCGAACCAGGTGTCATCGACCACGAGGAGGGCGACCGCTTCTCAATAGGTGAGCCCGACGGCGCGAAGACCGAGAGGGTGCAGAGAATCGCGGGAATGCTCACCGCCGCCGGCTTCAAGGCCCCGGTGCAAGCGCGGCTCCGCCCCGAGATCTGGCTGAAGCTGCTCGGCAACGCAACCCTCAACCCGGTCAGCGCGGTGACGCGCGCCACTCTTGCCGAGATGTTTCAGTCCGAGGACAGCCGCCGGCTCATCCGCGCGCTGATGCAAGAGGTCGCGGCGGTGGCCCGCGCGATCGACGTCGAGCTGCCGGTCAGCATCGAGAAGCGGATGCAGGGAGCAGCTGCCGTCGGTGAGCACAAGACCTCGATGCTGCAAGACATGGAGGCCGGCAAAGCGCTCGAGCTCGACGCGTTGCTGGGAGCGGTGATCGAGATCGCGGACTGGCGCGACGTCGATGTTCCCTTCCTGCGGGCGCTTTACGGTCTGGCAAAGCTGGCCGAAGCCGTGGGAAAACGCGACTAACCAGGGAGCCAGCGGGCCGCGCGGTGCTGGCTGTCGATGGCCCATCGCAAGGTGTCGAGGACTTCGGCCAGATGCTCGCGCATCGCCGTCTCGGCGCCGTCCTCATCGTGCGCTTTGAGCGCTCCGAAAATCGCCTCGTGCTCGCGTAGCGACCGCTGGGCGCGGCCCGGCCGCAGAGCGGTCTGATACTGAAACCGGATCCCCTGCGACTTCAGGCTTCCCAGGAGGTGGCTGGCGGTCGGATGGTCGGCGGCGGTCCATATCCGTTGATGGAACGTGGCGTTCAGCTCGGAGTAGCCGATCGAGTCACCCGCCCCTACGCGCTCGCGCATCTCGGAGATGACCTGGCGCAATGCGCGCAGGTCTTCGGCCGTGACGCGAACGGCCGCCCGCCGGGCGAGCATGCCTTCGAGCGCCGCGCGGACCTCTTCGATCTCCAGCGCCTCGCGGTCCGAGATCAATCGCACGCGCGCGCCGCGGTTCCGCTCGATCTCGACCAGGCCCTCCTGGTCCAGCCGCACCAGGGCCGCGCGAACAGCCGTCCGGCCCGCGCCCATGCGCTGCGCGATCGACGCTTCGACCAGCCGCTCGTTGGGGTGGTACTGCCCGCTGACGATGGCCTCGCGCAGCTTGTGATAAGCGTCCGAACGGGGGCCCATGGTCTTCATGCTTGCTGTCCAACAGATTATCGTCAATAATGTCGACAATTCGACGGTCGTTTTCGCTACAGGGGAGAAACAGTGAAGACCACCCACGCACGGATGCGTATTGGCACGGCGGCATGCTCACTCGCGCTTCTTATGCTGGCCGCCTGCGGCGGCGGCTCCGGCACCACCGGAGGCGGACTCGGCTCCGGCGACCTGCTCGTCGGCGTGCTCGCGCCGTTCTCAGGGGTCGACGCCAACCTGGGACCTGCGTACTACGCAGCGTGCCTTGCCGCTGCGCCATCGATCAACAGCAACGGAGGCGTCGGCGGTCGTCAGGTGAAGTGCCAGCAGTTCGACACGCGCGGTGAGCCGGCGGACGCCGCGCCGGCCGCCAACCAGATGGTGGCCAGCAACTCCAACCTGATGGCAGTTGTCGGTTGCACCTCGGATGAGGCGTCTGCAGTTGCGCCCATCGTGAACGGCGCCCACATCCCGATGTTCTGCATGACGGGGCAGTCTGAGTTCAACAAGACCAAGCTCCCGTACTTCCACCGCCTCGTCCCCGCCGACATCTATGACGCATACGCGATGGTCGGCTGGGCGCTCTATGGACCAAGCCCGGCGCCATTCCACAAGGCCGCCCTTGTCTTCGGCGACGACATCGGGTCGCAGGCGTTCGTCGAGCCCGCGACCAACGCGTTCACCAAGCTCGGAGGGCAGGTGAAGAACTTCCCGATCAAGCTGGGCGCTTCGTCCTACCGGACCGAGGTCACCCAGGTGATCCAGTACCAGCCCGACGTCATCTTTACCGAAGCCATCGGCTCGGCCGGAACATTCCTGGGTGAGTTCAAGACGCTTAACAGCGGCAAGATGATCCCGATCATCGGCACCTCGGCCACGATCGACCCGGAGTGGTTCGCTGCAGTCAAGGGCGCGATCGGAGTCGACGACATCGTCAAGTACTACGGCGGCGTCGACCTCGGCTACAGCTTCTCAGGCCCGGCCTACGCCGAGTTCCTGACCAACCTCAACGCTGCCGCATCGACGTTCCCGCAAGCGCCGAAATACAAGCAGCGCGGATCGACGCTGCATCTGTACGACGGCATCATCATGTCGGCGCTCGCCATGGTGGAGACCAACAGCAAGGACCCAAAGGTGTACAACCCGAAGATCAAGGAGATCGCCAACGGGACATCGGGCGCGACCGAGGTCCACACGTACAAGGAAGGCGTGGACGCGCTCAAGGCCGGCAAGTCGATCCGCTTCGTCGGCGCCGGTGGCGCGAACACCTTCGACCAGTACAACAACTCCGTATCGGGCTACATCCTGGTCAAGTACAACGCGGCGGGCGACGAGGTCAAAGTGCAAGACCTGACCACCGCCCAGACCGAGAGGATCAGCCAGGCAGGCGGTATCTGAAGTAAGTCCCGGGAAAGGAAGGAGCCGGACGCCGTGAGCATTTTCGCAGCGGCGTTCGGCTTCGGACTCGTAAGCATGTCTGTGATCGCCCTCGCGGCCGTGGGCTTCACCATGCAGTTCGGCATCACCAACATGATCAACCTGGCCTACGGCCAGGTGATGATTGCGTCCGCCTACGTCGCCTACTACCTCAATCGAGCCGGAGTCACGATCTGGGCCGGCATGATCGCGGGCGCGGTCTTCGGCGCCGTGTTCTCCTTTCTCCTGAACCGCCTCGTCTACGCCCCCTTCCAGCGCAAGAACACATCGCTGCTGGGCATGGTCATCGTCTCCCTCGCCATCTCATTGATGATCGCCAACGTGTTGCTGCCGATCGTCGGTTACTTCAGCGTGTCGTACCAGGAGCATGGCGGAAGCCTGGTCCGGATCGGTGACATCGTCCTGACCAACAACCAGATCGTGATCATCGTGCTCTCAGTGGCGATCATGCTCGGCATCCATGCCCTCCTTCGCTACACACGGCTGGGCAAAGCCATGCGAGCCACCGCCGCCAATCCGACCCTGGCCCGCAACTGCGGCATCCCCACCCAACGCGTGATCGACATGGTGTGGCTGATCACGGGCGCACTGTGCGGTGTGGCTGGAGTGGTCGCGGCACTGAACTCAGACTCGTTTGCCATCGCCAACGGCGCTGGGTTCCTGATCACAGCGCTTGCAGCAGCTGTCGTCGGTGGTGCGGGCCAGCCCTATGGCGCGATGATCGGGGCAGTCGTCATCGGTCTCGTCACCGAGCTGAGCGCGGCTGCGTGGTCGCCCGAGTACAAGGAGGTCGTGGCCTTTGCGCTCCTGGTCCTGGTGATGGTGCTTCGCCCGCAAGGCCTTCTGGCCAAGCGCGGCGCGCTGGCGGCCGCCGGATGAACACCTTCTACGCGACCAACCTGCTGATCTACGCGGGGGTCGATATCATCGCGCTGCTCGCGCTGAACCTCCAGTTCGGAGTGTCGGGCATCGTCAACTTCAGCTTCATCGTCTTCCAGTCCGCAGGCGCCTACGCCGCGGCCGTCCTGTCGATGCCACCCGACTCGAACCCCGACTACAGCTTCCAGGTCTACTTCGGCGGCTTCCAGCTGCCCTTTCCGCTTCCCTGGGTCGGCGGCGCCCTGGTCGGCGGCCTGCTCGCCATCCCGATCGGCTTCGTCGCGCTCCGCAAGCTGCGCAGCGATTACCAGGCGATCGCGCTGCTCGTGACCTCAATCATCGCCAATGAGGTGATCAACAACGCGAGGCCTTTCCTCAACGGAGCGGCCGGCCTCGCCCTGGTCCCGAAGCCGCTGCAGGACCAGCTCGACACCCAGGCCGACTACTACCCCTACCTCCTCATCGGGCTCACCGCGGCGTGCGTCGCGCTGGTGTGGTTCATCTCGGCTCGAATCGTCAACTCGCCGTATGGACGCTCGCTGAGAGCGATGCGCGAAAACGAGCTTGCCGCGACCGCCCTGGGCAAGAATCCTGTCGCGATGAAGATGACCATCTTCGTCGTCGGCGGGACAATCGCCGGCCTTTCCGGTGCCATTCTCGTCGGCTACCTCGGCGTGTGGGCGCCGTCGACGTGGCAGTACCCGGAGACGATCATCCTGTTCGCGGCGCTGATCGTCGGCGGGCGGGGCAACAACCTGGGCGCGATTCTCGGAGCGCTGCTCGTGCCGGTCGGCCTCGAGGAGGTGACCCGGCTGATGATCCGGATGAACCTCGGCCCGCCAAACCTCATCCCAGCTCTCGAGTGGGTTGTGATCGGGCTGTGCATCCTCGGCTTCCTCTGGTTCCGGCCCGAAGGCGTGCGCCCGGAGCGACGGCGCGTGTTCGAGGGAAGCCCAGACGTCGAGCTGGTGGAAAGTGTCCGTGCAACCTGACGGCCCGATGCTGAGGTCGGAAGACATCCATCGCCACTTCGAAGGCATGCATGCGGTGGACGGGGTTTCGCTCGAGGTTCCTCGGGGACAGATCACCGGACTCATCGGACCCAACGGCGCGGGCAAGTCGACCTTCATGGCCGTCGTCGCAGGCACCCTCCCCGCGAGCAGCGGCAGCATCCTGCTCGAGGGCGAGGACATCACGCGCCTTCCCGCCTACACGCGGGCGCGCCGTGGGTTGGTGCGAACCTTCCAGCTGCCGTCGGAATTTGCGCGCCTGACGGTGCTCGAAAACCTGCTCGTTGCGGCGCCTCATAACCGAGGCGACTCACTTTTCGGCGCACTTATGGGCAGGCGGTACTGGATGCGGGATGAGGAACGAATCGTGGCCGAGGCCCGCGCGCTGCTCAAGCGATTCGGGATGAGCGCCAAGGAGTCCGATTACGCCGGGACGATGAGCGGCGGACAGAAGCGCCTGATCGAGATCATGCGGGCGCTGATGCTCCATCCGCGAATCCTGCTGCTCGACGAGCCGATGTCCGGCGTCCACCCCAGAGTGATCGAGCAGATCCAGTATTACCTCCAGGTGCTGCGCACCGAAGGCTTGACGATCCTGATGGTCGAGCACGAGCTTCACCTCGTGGAAGAGCTCTGCGACTCGGTGTTCGTGATGGCACAGGGCAAGCTCATCGGCAGCGGGACCATGGCGAGCTTGCGGCGCCAGCGGGAGATTGTTGACGCTTACCTTGTTGGATAGGCAACCGGAGGTCGCGCAGCCACGCCCCGCCCCGAGCCTGCGGGCGGAGGGGGTCACGGCCGGCTACGGCGGCGTCCCGGTGATTCGCGACGTGTCGATCGCCGTCGGGCCTGCCGAGATCGTGGCGGTGATCGGCCCCAACGGCGCGGGCAAGAGCACGCTGCTGAAGAGCCTGGTCGGGATCTTGCGCGTGACCAGCGGGCGGGTCGTTCTGGGTGACGGCGACGACGTCACCAACCGGCCGCCGGAAGAGCTGGCGCGGCGCGGCGTCGGCTACGTGCCACAGGTGAATGACATCTTCGAGCCGCTCACGGTTCTGGAAAACCTGGAGATGGGCGGATATCTCCTGCCCGCAGCCCGCATCAAGGAGCGGGTCGACGAGGTCGGAAAGGTCTTCCCCGCGCTGCCGCCGATGCTCAAGCGACGAGCCGACAAGCTGAGCGGCGGGGAGCGAAAGATGCTTGCCATCGCGCGCGTCCTGATGCTCGATCCGAAAGTCCTGATCCTGGACGAGCCGACGGCAAACCTGAGCCCCAAGCTCGCCGACAGCCTCCTCCACGAGCATGTGAAGCGCCTGGCGGGGGTTGGCAAAGCCGTGCTGCTCGTCGAGCAGCGGGCGCGCGCGGCGCTCGAGATCGCCGCCTGGACAAGCGTGCTGGTATCGGGGACGACGAGGCTGGAGGGCAGGCCGCAAGACCTGCTGCGCCGGCCGGACTTCGAGGAGCTGTTTTTGGGCGCCGGGCCGGCGAGGACGGCGCGTGAGGAATCGGACGAGAAGGAGAACGAAAAGTCATGAGACTGGTCACATTCCGTGTCGACGGCGGCTCGCGGCTTGGAGTGCTGCGGGAGCAAGACGAGGTGGTCGAGGTTGCCGAGCCCGGCGACATGCTGTCGCTGATCGACTCGGGTGAGGAAGGGCTCGCGGCCGCCAGGGCTGCGCTCTCCTCCTCGAAGTCGAAAGCACGCCGCCTCGCTGACGTCGAGCTCCTCTCCCCGCTTCCCGATCCGCGTGGCAACGTGATCGCGATCGGACGCAACTACCAGAAGCACGCCCAGGAAACGGCCGTCATCGAAGGCCGCGAGCCCAGCCCGCCGACCATCTTCACCAAGGCGATCACATCCCTGACGGAGCCGTTCGCCGACATCGCCATCGATCCGGCGATCAGCGACAAGATCGACTGGGAGGTGGAGCTCGCCGTGGTCATCGGCAAGCGAGGCGCCAACATCAAGCGCGGCAGCGCGCGGAGCTTTGTGTTCGGCTACACCGCCCTCAACGACGTCACCGCTCGTGACATCCAGAGCGGCTGGGGCGGCCAGTATTTCAAGGGAAAGAGCCTCGACCGCAGCTGCCCGACCGGTCCGTGGATCGTCACCGCCGACGAGATGCCCGAGACGCAGTCGCTGCACCTCCGCCTGCTCGTCAACGGCACGGTGAAGCAGGACGGGAACACGCGCGACATGATCTACCCGGTCGACGCGGTGATCGAGTGGGTCTCGGTCGGGATGACCATCCTGCCCGGCTCGCTCATCGCGACCGGCACGCCTGACGGAGTTGGGTTTGCGCGAACGCCGCCAGAGTTCCTGAATCCTGGCGACGTGATGGAGACCGAGGTCGAGGGTATCGGCACGATGCGCAACCGGATCGTGTCGGCCGCGAGAGATTGAAGAGCGGCCGCCCGCTGCGGGCGGCCGTTCAACTCTGAGTCGTCAGGAAGCGGCGATCGTCCAGATGCCGCGGCCGTGCGTGGCAGCGACAAGGTTGCCGTGAGGGTCTACCGTCAGCTGGTCGACCACCACGTTCGGCAGGTTGCTGCCGAACCTGGTCCAGGTCGCTCCATTGTCGGAGGACCTGAAGACTCCGAAGTCGGTCGCCGCATACAGGACGCCGCCGCGGAAGACGACGTCGTCCATCGGAACGTCGGGCAGGTTGCCGGAGCGGTTGGCCCAGGTTGCACCACCAGTCGTCGTCTCGAAGACGTGGCCGACGCCAGGGTCGTCCGGTCCGATCATCCACTTGCGCGAGTAGCCGGACAGCGAGATGTAAGCGTGGTTCGGGTTCGCAGTGTCGATGCGCACGCCGCTGATGTAGCGGTTGGGCAGGTCGGTGCCGCACCCTGTCCCCTTGGTGCAGTACTGAGCGGTCGGCTGCCAGCCTGCGCCACCGTTCTTCAACAGCACGATTCCAGCGTGGAACCCGGTGCCGCTGCCGAAGCTCACGTTGCAGGGCCCGCACCAGGCCGCCGCCACGTACTGCGTTTTGCCGACCGTGATCGCGTCGAGCGCTGTCACCTGGGAAGCGGCGTTGCCGCCAAGGGCCGTGCGGACGTCGAATATGTTCTGCCAGGCGCCCGGGGTGTTCGTCTCGGCGACACCCGATTCAGAGTTCCACACGATCGCTCCACCAGCGACCAGGTGAGCGGGGTTGGTGCGGTCCATACCGATCGGTGAGATGAAGCGCGGGTCGGGGTCTGGCGGGTTGATGAAGTGCCAGTTGGCGCCTCCGTCGCTCGACTGGAGCGCGGTCAGGCCGGTGTACTCGGTGATCACATTCTGCGATTTGGCGGGGTCGACGAGCGTATAGCCACCATCGCCGCCAAAGACCTGGACCGAGCTGACACTGATGGGGTTGTGGTTGTCGTCCTGAACCGTTGTCGGGGTCGTGAAGACCTTGTTGCTTCCGTTGTCCTGCAGGCCGCCGTAGATGATCGAGTCGCCGCTGCCGGCGGCCGAGTAATACTGCAGCGCGTCGAGGTGCTGGTTGTTGTTGGTCCAGCCGCCGCTCGAGTGATTGTCAAGCGACCTCGAATACACGCCGCCGTCGTTGCCCACGTAGAGCGTGCTGCCATTGATCAGCGCTGCGTGCTGGTCGGAGTGCGCCTGGTTGTGGTCGCACGTGCCCTCGAATGGCGAATAGGAGAAGCAGCTGAAGCCGAAGTTCCAGTACGGCGCGATGGTCTGCCACTTGCCGCCGCCGTTCTGGCTCTCGTAGACCTCCTCGAGGCCGAGATAGACGTGGTCCTTGTTCCCGGGGTCGACCGCCAGGAACTGGTTGTACCAGGCCTGGATCCCGGGGCCATAGTGCTTGGTTCCGATCCGCCTCCACCACTGCGCCGAACCGCTGTTGGCGAGCTGCTCGGACTGCGCGATCTGGGTCCACGGACCGTTCGGGTCGCCGTTGGCCGAAGCAAACGCGCCCGTGAGCAGCGTCTTGCCATTGGTGCCGACGTTCAGCAGGTAAGGGCTCTGGACGACCGCGTAGAGGCGATCGCCTGCGGCCGAAAAGGCCAGCGTGGTGCGACCTTCGTCCTGGTTGAGCGGCCAGCCTCTCGGGCTCGAGAGGTAAGTGAAGGTGGCACCGCCGTCATTCGACAGGTACAGGCCGTTGGTCGATGCGCCGCCACGATAGCCGGCCACCGCCAGGACCTGCTGGCCGTTTGTGCCCGGACGGACCGCCACGTCCGTGATCATGTTGCCGACCTTCAGGTTGACGTTGCCCGTGCAGGTTGCCGGGTCGCACGCCGGGTGAAGGGTCGACGTCCAGCTTGCCCCGTCCCACACGAACAGCCCGTGTGACGTCGCGGCCAGGATCTTGCTGCCGTTCTGGACGAGGCGGAAGATCAGGGCGCCGTTGAGCGCGGATCCGCCGATGCGGCTCCAGGTCGAGCCGCCGTTGGTCGAGGCAAGCACTCCGATCCCCGCGTAGCTGTCGGAGCTGGTGTTTGCCTCTCCGGTACCTGCGTAGAGGGTGTAGCCACCCGACTTCGGAACGACGAGGAGCGCTCCGATGGAGAGAGTGCCGGCGCTGTCGGTCACCGGCCCCCACGTCGTGCCGTTGTCGGTCGACTTCCAGACGCCTCCGTCAGCCGCGCCCGCAAAGAGCGCACCGTCAGGAGCCGCCGCGAGCGAGGTCATGCGGCCGCCCACCCAGCGGTCGCCCGCGCCCGAGTTGCTGAAGTTGCTCGTCGGGTCGATGTACTGAGGGCTGTCCGAGAAGTCGTTGCCCTGAGCACCCGGAAGGTTCGTCCGCTCGGTCCATGTCCCAGCGGTGACCGGCAAGCTCGACGCCTGACCGGCGACCGCCGCGTAAGCGTTCTGGTCGACCGCGCCGTTGGGCGCGAATCGCTGCGACGTGAACCAGTTGACCGCGTCCGCGGCGTCCTGGCTTTCCTGCCCGGCCACGTCATGAGGCGAGATAGTCCCGGCCAGCCCGGGCGTGATGCTGCCGACGAGGACCACGACGGCTGAAGCGACGACGAACAGGATTCGACGCATAGCACCCTCTCCACAACGGCACGCACCCCTGCGTGCTTCGGATGAAATGAACACTGCGGAGCCCCCCAGCCCACGCCCGACCATCGATTCTCAGTGACGCTTCTGGCCACTGTCAAGTCATGATCGGGATCAGGCGCCCACGCTAGGCTGAGGATGGTGTTCCGGACGGAATCATTGGCCGGCGTCCTTGTTGCGCTCGCGTCGCCGCTCCAACGCGACGGCGCTGTCGACGAACCCGCCGTCGCGCGGCTCGTCGAGCACGTCCTCGCCGGAGGCGTTCGCGGCCTGCTGGCGCTTGGATCGACCGGCGAGACAGCGTCACTGGATGAGATATCGCGCCGCAAGGTCCTCGACGCCGTCGTCAAAGCCGCCCATGGACGCGTTCCTGTGATCTGCGGCGTGGCGCAGAGCCACGTGTCGGCGTCGCGCGCCGAGATCGAGGCCGCCGCGACGCTAGGCGCCGACGCGGTGCTCGTGGCACCGCCCTTCTACTACCCGATGGACCAGCCAGGTGTGCTCGCCTTCTACCGGCAGCTCGCTGAGGATGCGCCGCTGCCGATCCTCCTCTACAACATTCCGCAGTTCACAAAGGTGGTGGTCGAGCCCGCCACAGTGGCCACGCTCGCGCGCGAAGGAACGATCACCGGGATCAAGGATTCGAGCCGTGACTTCGAATACTTCGAGGGACTGTGCATCGCGACTCGAGACCTGCCGTCGTTCCGAGTCTTCACGGGCAGCGACTCGATGCTCATCGCATCGCTTGCGATTGGCGGCGCGGGGACGATTTGCGGCGCGGGCAATATCGCACCGGCGCTCGTCGTGCGGATCTATGACGAGTACGTGCGCGGCGACCTCGAATCGGCGCGCAAAAGCCAGGATCGGCTGTTCGAGCTTGTGCTGGCCGTTCGCGCCGGAGTTTTCCCGCTCGCGATCAAGGCGGCTCTGCACATGCAGGGCATCTGCGAGCCATGGTCGGCGCCTCCGGTCCGCAAGCTCGACGAGCGCCTCGAGGCAGGGCTCAGGGAGCAACTGGCGAGGTCTGGACTTCTCCGAGACTAGCGGCCTGGAGGGTGAAGGGCCAGGCGCCGGGCGCATGGCCCACCCCCCGCAGCCTGTACGCGCCGGGCGACCCAGCTCCCGGCAGTCCGAATCATCGTTTGGGCGCGGTAGTCGAAACCAGCCGCAAGTGCATGATTTCCGCCTACTACATTTGTGGTACCAGGGCTTTCCGGTCGTTATCCTCGTCAAGTCTTGATCGTCTCCATCGGCGACCTCGTCCTCGACATCGCGATCGTGCCAGAAGGCCCGCTCCAGCCTGACGACGACTCGCCCGCCGCGATCACGATCGGAGGCGGGGGTCAGGCGGCGAACTTCTGCGCCTGGGCCGCGGCGCTGGGCGAGCCAGTTCGGCTTGTCACCCGGGTCGGGGATGACGAGTCGGGCCGCAGGCTGGTCGCCGACCTCGAGTCGCGGGGCGTCGAGGTTCGCGCCGTGTGGGCCGAGGAACCGACCGGAGCCATTGCGGTCCTCGTGGGTCCTGACGGACGCCGCGCGATGGCGACCCAGCGTGGCGCGAGCGTCGGACTCAGCCCCGGCGACCTCGAGGACGCGTGGTTCCGCGATACCCGGCTTCTCCATGTGCCGGGCTATTCCCTCTTCGTCGAACCAATCGCGGCAGCCACCCGGGCGGCGATCAGGGTGGTGCGCGAGGCCGGTGGAATGCTCGCGGTCGACCTTTCATCGGCCGCGGGCCTGCGCGCGTATGGACCTAGCCGGATGGCCTACGTTCTGGCCCGCCTCAAACCGGAGCTGCTCTTCGCCACCGAGCCTGAGGCTGACACGCTGGCCGTCCCGCTCGAAAGCCTGGCCCAGGTCCCCGTCCTCAAGCTGGGGGCGGCCGGATGCCGCGTGTTCGGCCACACGATCTCAGCGCCCGAGGTGAAAGCCCTCGACCCGACGGGCGCCGGTGACGCATTCGCGGCCGCGTTCTGCGTCGCGTGGCTGCGCGGGGCGCAGCCAGTCGAAGCCGCCGAGAGTGCTGTCCAGGCTGCGTCGCAGTCCGTGCTGCTCGTCGGAGCGCGCCCGAGCTGAGCGACGTACTTCAGGTTTCACCTGAGGTGGCCGCGGCCCTGAGGGCCGGCACGCCGGTGGTCGCGCTCGAGACGTCTATCGTCGGCCAGGGCCTACCCGCGCCACACAACCTTAAAGCTGCGCGTGGATGCGAGGCCGCGGTGCGGGAGGAAGACGCCGTGCCCGCGACCATCGGGGTGCTCGACGGCCGCGTCCGCATCGGACTCAACGATCAAGAGCTCCAGCGCATGATCTCGGACGCGATCAAGGTGAGCTCGCGTGACCTGGGGCCTGCCCTGGTCCAGGGCGCCGTGGGAGCGACAACGGTGGCGGCCACCGCGCGCGCCGCCTCGATGGCGGGGATCCGATTCCTCGCTACTGGCGGCATCGGCGGCGTGCATCGCGGGCACCCGGAGGACCAGTCGGCCGACCTGGACGAGCTCGCGCTTACCCGGATCGCGGTCTTTTGCGCCGGCGCCAAGATCGTCCTCGACCTGCGGCTGACGCTCGAACGGCTGGAGAGCCTTTCCGTGCCCGTGTTGGGATACGGCTGCGACGAGTTCCCTGCGTTTTATGCGCGGCGGAGTGGATGTCCGGTCAGCGGGCGCGTCGATGGACCTGACGAGACCGCAAGGGTCCTGGACGCAGCGTGGAAGACCGGCAGCCGAGGAGTCGTCGTCGCGATCCCGCCGCCGACAGAGCTCGACGGCGCCGAGGAGATGGCGTTACGCGCTGCGACCGAGATGCACGACGTGTCCGGAGGTGAGGTGACGCCTCGGCTGCTGGCGCGGATGGCCGAGCTGTCAGGCGGTCGATCGCTCGACGTCAACGTCGAGCTCGTGATCAACAACGCGCGGATAGCCGCCCAGGTGGCGAGGAGCTTTTCCGCTAGTCGATCGTGAGAGGGTCATGACGCCGGAGCTGAGATACGCGGATCTGATCCGGAAGATCGCCGGCGGTCCAGGAGTGACGAACCTCAGCCAGGGAAGGGGCTTCGGCTCGTCAGGGCAGCTCAAGATCGGCGGACGAATCTTCGCGATGCTGGTACGAGACCAGCTGGTATTGAAGCTTCCGCGCGAGCGGGTCGACCATCTCGTCAAGCAGGGCGAGGGCACGCATTTCGACGCCGGCAAAGGCAAGCCCATGCGCGAATGGTTCGTCCTCTCGCCCACATCGACCAAGCGCTGGCTGCCCCTGGCCCAGGAGGCAATGACTTTCGTGAAGGAGGAGAGCTGATGGAATCGCCCGCAGTCGCATTTGTTCGGTCTCACCTCGAGGCATGGAGCAACCACGACCTAGAGACGGCGCGCGGCAACCTTGCGGATGACGTGCAGTTCTTCAGTCCGGCTGGTCATCTGGTCGGAATCGAGGAGTACATGAACGGGCCAAGGGGGCTGACACAATTTGCAACCCAGGTCGTCCCCGGCAGCCTTCGTGTCATCGCCGCCGTCGGCGATGCTCGGAACGCGCTGGTCATGTACGAGGTGGACACCGAAGGCGGCCCGATCGGATCGAAGACGTTTCCTTCCGCCCAGACCTGGGTGCTCGACGAGAACGGCAAGATTCAGGTCGAGAGGATCATTTCCTACTCGGTTCCTCACATCGTCTGAGGGCTCGAGTTAACGGACGATCTTCTTTTTTGCCTTTGGCGCTGACATCAGGTCGCACCATGCGACTACGACCCTGGCCAGCTCAGCCTCGCGCGCGTTGACCTCGGCCACGCCTGCAAACCTCATGAAGCGGACGGCCCGTCCGGTGCCTTCCATGTGCGGGAACTTGCCCGGAATGGTGCCGCCGCGATTGAACATCAGGCTGACCGTCTTCTTGTCGTGCTGGACGAAGCTGGCGAAGTCTCCACCGCAGCGAAACGTCACGGTGCCGTACTTCGTGCCTTCGGTCATGCGCGGGTCGGCACGGAGGATGGCCTCGCGCACGCGCCGCAGGATTGCTTCCGCAGGCTTGCCGGCGAACCACCTCTCCGCCTCTGGGTCCTTTTTCAACCCCCTCAAGATAGAAAAACCGGCGGGTCTTGCGGCCCGCCGGTCCCGCTTGCTCTGGCTTTGTTAACGCTGGTTCGGGTCTGTGCTGAGGATGCCGAACGCCGCACCCTGCGGGTCGGTCAGGATCGAGAACCGACCACCGGGAAAGTCCGCCGGCGGCAGCATCTCCTGCCCACCAAGGTCGACCGCCTTCTTGTGCGCCTTGTCGACGTCGACCGCGCCGAAATAGACCATCCAGTAGGACGGGACTTCCTTCGGCACCATCGAGTTCATCTCCATGCCGCCGGCGATGCTTTCGTCGCCGAGCTTGAACTCGGTGTAGTCACCCTGGCCTTCGCCCATTGGAATGACCTTCTCGGCCCAGCCGAAGACCTTGTTGTAGAACTGCTTCGCCTTTTCGATCCCGCGAGCGTTGAGCTCCGCCCAGCCGTACGTGTTCGGCCTGCGAATCACTTCCATGCCGTGCATCTCATTCGGCTCCCAGGCCGAGATGAACGCTCCGCTCGGATCCTGGAACACGGCCATGCGGCCTGATTTCAAAACGGCGAACGGGGGCGCGATCACCTTGCCCCCCGCGGCCTCGACCTTTTTTGCCAGGGCGTCCGCATCCTTCGTGCCGATGTAGATCATCCAGGCAGACGGACCGTTCGGGTCCTGGGTCCCCCCAATGCCGGCCACGTCCTTCCCGTCCTGCTTCGCCAGCGCGTAGCCGCCGGCCTTCGGGTCAGGTTCGACCTCGACTTTCCAGCCGAAGAGCTTCGAGTAGTAGTCGCGCGACGCCTTGGGGTCGGTGCTCGAGAGATCGACCCACACCGGCGCATTCACGACGAATGTCTTCGCGTCTGCCATGTGCATACCTCCTGAATTCCGGAGCTGACGCGGCAAGCCCCATCTGGGGCCCCTCCACCCTCGAAATCCATTGTGCCACCGGCAGGTTAAGGCTCGCCAAAGGAATCCTGAAGGTTCGCTGAGCGTATGTATGAAGGCATGGTTGAAGCAGCGCCGGTCGACCTCGTCATCTTTTCGGATTATGTTTGACCCTGGTGCTATATCGACTCGGTTCGGGTCGAACAGCTGGAGCGCGAGGGGCTCGTCAACGTGACGTGGCTCCCTTTTGAGCTGAATCCCGCCGCGCCGGTCGAAGGCATTCCCCGCGACGTCTATTTTGGCCGCGCGCGATCCGAGGAGATGGAGTCTCGTCTGCAGACGATCGCGCAATCGGTCGGGCTCGAGATGCGCCACCGCGACGTGATCATCAACTCCCGCCGCGCCCTGGGCGCCGCTGAGCTCGCGCGCGAACGCGGCCTGTTCGACGAGATGCATCACGCCCTGCTCAAAGAGCACTGGGAAGGTACAGGCCGTCTCGAAGACGTCGACGACCTGGTGCGCATCGGGACCGGCGTAGGGCTCGACGCGGCCGAGCTGCGGACCTCAATCGAAGAACAGCGATACGACGCGGTCATCGACGAGAACCGCCGCGCCGCGGAGTCGGTCGGCATCAACGCGATACCCGCCCACATCTTCGGGAGGCGTTACCTCATCCTTGGCGCGCAGCCTTATGAGGTGCTGAGACAGGTGGTCGATCGGCTGACCGAACCGGAATGAGGATCGTCTCACTGCTGCCCAGCGCGACCGAGGCTCTGTTCGCGCTGGGCCTGGGCGATGAGATCGTCGCGGTCACGCATGAGTGCGACTTTCCCCCCGAGGCTGCGTTGCTGCCGGTCGTGACGCGCTCGACGCTCGACCTTGGCGGCCGCGCCAGCGCCGACATCGATGCGGCCGTCGCCCTGGCCGCCAGGGAAGGCCGGTCGCTCTACGAGGTCGATACCGATGCGATCCTGCGCCTCGACCCAGACCTCGTCGTCGCGCAAGACATCTGCGACGTCTGCGCAATTCCTGCGGACCAGGTCGCCGGCGACCTCGCCGGCGTGCCCATGATCAGGCAGCACCCACACACGCTGACGGAAGTGCTGGCCGACATCGAAGAGCTGGCCGATGCGTGTGGCGCCGACTCGCGACCTTTGATGTCGAGCCTGCGCCGGCGGATCGAGGCGGCTTCGCTGGAAGCGGCCGAGCTCCCGCGAGTCCGTGGTGTGTTCCTCGAGTGGATCGACCCGCCGTATCGAGCAGGCCACTGGACACCTGACCTCGTCTCCCTGGCCGGGATCGACGACCCGCTGGGGAGGCCTGGCGTGCCATCGGCCGCGCTGACCTGGGACAGCGTCAGGCTGGCCCAGCCCGGGCTGCTAGTCCTTGCGCCGTGCGGCTTCGACCAGGCCCGCGCCGAGAAAGAGGCGGACTCACTGCGCCGCCAGATTGATTCGGCCGGCGCCGGACGCGTCGTGGTGCTCGACGGCTCGGCTTATTTCAACCGGCCGGGACCACGCCTGGTGGACTCCCTCGAGCTCCTGGTCGCCGCCCGGACGAGAGGGATATCGCCGAGTTCAGAGGTTGACACCCGCCGTTTGGGCGACGCCTAATTTAAGGCGAGCCGGGCGTTTGGTCCGGGCCGCGGGGAGGAGTCGAAGATGAGACGAGTCGCGTTTGCCTTCATAGGGCTTCTGGTGCTTGCCGCCTGTGGCGGCTCGAGCGGAGGGACGAGCAACAGCGCGGGTACCCCGCAGCGAGGCGGCAGCGCGACGATCGCTCTCGAAAGCGAGCTGCGCACCCTCGATCCGCTCGACTCATCCCTCCTGGTCGAGCGCGAGGTCTTTTACAACATGTACGACGCCCTCTTCACCATTGACCCGTCGCTGAAGATCAAAGCGGGGCTGGTCAAGAACTGGGACGTGTCCGACCCGCTTAACTACAAGTTCACGCTGCAGTCGGGCGTCCAGTATCACGACGGTACGCCTTTCAACGGGCCGTCTGTAAAAGCCAACATCGACCGCTACAAGACGGCCGCCAACTCTCGCCGTAAGTCCGATCTGTCCAGCGTGAAGAGCGTCGAGGTCGTCGACGACACCCACGTCATCTTCCACCTGAGCAAGCCCAACGCAACGCTGCTCGCCACGCTGGTCGACCGCGCCGGCATGATGGTCTCGCTCGATGCCGTGGCCAAGGGCGGCGCCAACTTCTCGCTCGCTCCAGTGGGAGCTGGCAGTGGTCCGTTCGAGTTCGTCGAGTGGAAGCGCAACGATCACCTTACCTTGAAGAAGAATCCAAGCTATTGGAGGTCTGGGCTTCCCTACCTTGACGGCGTCACGTACCGAGCGATTCCCGACGTCAACGCCATCGTGGCCGCGCTGAAGACCGGTGACATAGATATCGCGCGCACGATCGGGGCTAAGGACGTAGCCGGGGTCAAGGCGAACTCGAGCCTGACCTACCGTGACATGCCGGCGATCGGATTCAACGGTTTCGAGTTGAATGCGGGAGCCCCGCCCTTCAACGACCTTGCAAAGCGCCAGGCGGTCGCGCTGGCCGTTGACCGATACTCGATCCTGAAAAACATCAACTTCAACATCGGCGTCGTGGCGTATGGACCGATACCACCCTCGAGCTGGGCATTCGATTCGAGTGAGAAGGTCTTCGACCACGCTGACATTCCGAAAGCAAAGTCGACGTCGACCGGTTTCACCTTCACATTCAAGACGACCTCTGACCCGGTCAACCAGCAAGCGGCCCAGCTCCTCCAGTCAGAGTTGGCGCAGGCTGGGATCACCATGCAGATCCAGACTGAAGAGTTCGCGACGTACCAGCAGGAATGCGCAAACCACCAGTTCCAGGCCTGCAACGTGAACTGGTCCGGCAGGATCGACCCCGACGGCAACATGTACGCCTGGTGGCACACGGGCGGCGACTTCAACGACAGTCTGTATAGCAACTCTCAGGTCGATGCCTGGTTGGACGACGCTCGCACCAATGCCGACCAGAGCAAGCGGAAGCAGGACTACGACAGCGCGCAGAAGCAGATCGCGCAAGAGGCGCCTTACGTTTTCACCACGTTTGGAGTCAGCGCGCAGATCTCTGACACCAAGATCCACAACTTCACTCTCTATCCCGACCTGATGATCCGGATGGCGGAGGTCTGGAAGGGCTAAGCACGCAACCAACCCGGTGCCGGAGGTCTGAGGCCAGGAATTGACCGTTTACATCCTCCGGCGCCTGCTGTTGATGCTGCCGGTGGCGTTCCTGGTCACCGTGGGCGTGTTTCTGGTCATCCACCTCAGCCCCGGCGATCCCGCACTGATCATCCTGGGCGAGGATCGGTCGCCGCAGGCGATCGCGCAGATCCATCAGGAGCTGGGCCTGGACAAGCCCCTCTACGTCCAGTATGTGATCTGGTTGGGCCACATCGTGCGCGGCGATTGGGGGCGCTCGATCACGACGCACCAACCGGTCGCAATCGCGATCACCGAGCGCCTGCCGGCTACGTTCGAGCTCGGCGTCACCGCGCTCGCGTGGTCCCTTCTGGTGGCGATCCCGTTGGGCACCATCGCAGCTGTCCGGCGGGGCTCCGTCGCCGACCAGCTCGCCAGTGGGGTCACGGTGGCCGGCGTTTCGATCCCCAACTTCTTCATAGGGATAGTGCTGATCTTTGTGTTGTCGGTATCCCTGCGGCTGTTCCCCTTCGGGGGCTACGTCCCCTTCTTCCAGGATCCGCTGGAAAGCCTGCACCACGTCGCGCTTCCCGCCATCGCCCTCGGCACTGCCGGGGCGGCGATCAACATGCGGTTCACGCGCTCATCGATGATCGAAGTGCTCAGCCACGACTACATCCGCACCGCATGGGCGAAAGGAGCCTCGTGGCGGCGCGTCGTCTTTGTGCATGCGTTGAAGAACGCGCTGATCCCCGTCGTGACGATCGTGGGTCTCCAGATCGGTGGAATCATCGAAGGAGCAGTCGTGACCGAGACGGTGTTCACGTGGCCGGGCGTGGGGCGGCTGGCAGTCGAGTCGATCTTCAATCGCGATTACACGGTCGTCCAGGGCATTGTGCTGCTCGCGGCCTTCTCTTACATGAGCGCCAACCTCCTGGTCGACCTGGTCTACGCCTGGCTCGACCCCCGAATCTCATACGCATGAGCAACGCACCTGCGATAGTCGCCGCTCAGGAACCCACGGTGCGCGCGCGGGTCGCCTTGCTCGAGCTGGTCCGCACGCACAGGAAGGTCGCGGCAGCCATCCTGCTCGTCGTATTCCTCTTCCTGATCGCGATCCTCTCGCCGGTGATCTCGCCCCACGACCCCCTCGCGGTGAACGCCGACAACTCCTACCTCCCGCCGCTAAGTCCAGGCCACGTCTTGGGCACGGACGAGCTCGGACGCGACCTGCTGAGCCGCGTGCTCTGGGGATCGCGCGTCTCACTCCCTGTGGCTTTTGTGGCCGTCGCCGTGGGGCTGTTGGGAGGCGGGCTCATCGGCCTGGTGAGCGGCTATGCGGGTGGGATCGCTGACCTTCTGCTCATGCGACTCGTCGACGCGCTGCTCGCCTTCCCTGGCCTCATCCTGGCGATCGCAGTCGTGGCCGCGCTCGGACCTGGGCTGCGCAATGCGATGATTGCGATCGGCATCGTCGCGATTCCCGTTTACGCGCGACTGGTCCGGGCCGTGGTGCTCCAGTTGAAGCAGCTGGACTTCGTGGTGGCAACGAGATCGCTCGGCGCCACTCCGCTGCGGATCATCCTGCGGCATCTGATCCCGAACATGCTGAACCCCGTGATCGTCCAGGTTTCACTTTCGGCGGGCTTTGCCATCCTCGCCGAAGCAACTCTGTCCTTCTTGGGACTGGGCGCGCAGCTCCCAACTCCGGATTGGGGCCAGATGATCAACTCGGGCGCTTCATTTCTGAGTAACGATCCCTGGCTTGCGATCGTGCCGGGCACGGCGATCTCAATCACCGTCTATAGCTTCAACCTTCTCGGAGACTCGCTCCGCGATGCGCTCGACCCCAGGCTCCGCTCCTGATCGCCTTTCCCGCCACTGGTCGACTCACTCGAGCCGTGTCGCCAGCCGCTAGGATCGAAACATTCGGAGCAGCGACTCTTCTGCATTGGCGAAGAGTCGGCGTAAGCCCTCTTCGCTGGCGCTCAGCTTCGCGCTGCGGCCCACCATCTTTTCGTCGAGCAGCCCGGCTTCACGGAGCACCTGCACGTGAGCGCTGACCGTGGGCTGTGAAATGTTGAACTGCCGCGCGATCTCTGTAACCGAAGCCGCATCGCGGGCGAGTCGCAGCAGGATCGCCAGCCTCGTCGGATCCGCCAGGGCCTTGATGCTGGACGAGATCTCCGCCGCCACCTTCTTGTATGAACGCTCAGCGTGACGAATGCCACGTCCGACATACATGGCCCCGTCGAGCTCGATGACGTGGATCTTGCCGCCAAACCAGCAAGGCGTGAGTACCAGCTTGCCCTCCGCGGCTGCGGCGTCGGCGACAGCATCGAGATCGGGTCTGGCCGGCCAGAGTTGCGGGGACTGCAGCAGCTGCCTGTAAGCGGTGCCTTCTTCCAGGGCCCGGGTCCAGCGTCGCGCCTCGACCAGAACGGCAGGGCGGCCCTCCCGTTGCCACTCGTCCCCGACGGAGCCCCAGAGGACCTTCAGCAGCCCGACATATCGCTTGCGGTGCTCTGGATCGGTGCGCAGCCTCTCCAGCCGCTCGCGCACAACCTGAACCTCGGCGGTGCTTTCCGAGATCAGGGACGGAAGTTCAGAACGATCTGCGATTGACTCCTCGATGCGGTCGAAGAAGCGATCCAGGTTGACATCGAGCAGGGTGCCGGCGCGATGGGCCAGGACGATCAGCTCGGTCGAGTACTGCGGCACACCATCGTTCCGCAGCCGGGTCAGCTCGGGGCCAAGCCGGCGCCGCTGAGGCTCCAGTGAAGCGAAAGCTCCTTCGTGTTCGTGGTCAGCCTCCACAAAGTGCATGACCCACATCAGCTCCAGGGCAGCCGAGGGCGCAACGGGCGTGGCGGCCGGCAGCTTCTCCTCCATCGCTGGCATAGATGCACGACTATGTTAACAGGGTTGGTCGAGAGGGTCTTATTAGGGTTAAACCTATTTAGACCGCCAAAGGGCTATAATCGGGAAAATGGATCCGTACAGCGCAGAGTCTTTCATGCTCGAGCGGCACCGCGCCATGGCGAGCGCAGCAGAGCGACGCGCTCGGCTCACGCCGGGCGGCCCTGTACCAGTCCGGCTCTGGGCTGCAGCACGCCTGCGTTTGCTGGCCGACCGGCTGGACGGAGCGGCGATAGCCCGCAGTCAGCGGCCGACCGCGTAGGCCTGGCCCCCACGCGGGTTGGCGGCAGCCGCGAGGATTCCGGTCTCAGGGTCCACTCCAACGGCGCATGTACGGCCGAGCGACCATGCCTGCGCCTCCACGATTTCGTGACCCCGCCGCCGCAGCTCCTCCAGCACACCGGGCGCCATCGGTTCGGAGTGCACCCGTCCTGGATTCGCCTCATGAGGCGCGAACGAGCTTGGGAAGTGCGTGGTGTGGAACATGGGTGCGTCGATCGCCGCCTGGAGGTCGTGGCCGAACACCGCGTGGGCGAGGAAGAACTCGAGCGTCCACTGGTCCTGCTGGTCCCCGCCCGGCGTGCCGAACGCGAGGCGGGGTGCGCCATCGCGCAGGGCGAGCGACGGGCTCAGCGTGGTCCGCGGCCGCTTACCTCCTTCCAGGTGGTTGGGATGCTCGGGGTCGAGGTTGAACATCTGGGCGCGCGTGCCGAGGCAAAAACCGAGGCCCGGAACCACCGGCGAGCTCTGCAGCCATCCGCCGCTTGGCGTGCACGCGACCAGGTTGCCGTGACGGTCGGCGACCGCAACGTGGACGGTGTCGCCGCGGACCGCACCGAGAGATTGCGATCCGGTGCCAGTCCAATGTCCTGGGCTCACTTTCTGCGCCGCGCGTCGCGGGAGGCGTTGCTCAATGCCGCCGGGTCGCCCAGGCCTCAGCTCGAGGGAGGCCATATCGGTCACGAGGCGGCTCCGCTCGTCCGCATAACCGCGCGACAGCAGCTCGTCGAGCGGCACTCGCGCGAAGTCGGGATCGCCGTACCACGCCTCGCGGTCGGCAAACGCTAGCTTGGCGCACTCGATGACGAGATGGATGTGCGCGGCGGAGAGAAAGTCGGTCGCGCCGATGTCAAGTGGTCGAAGCAGGCGCAGCTGCTGGAGGAAGACAGGTCCCTGGCTCCAGGGGCGGCATTTGGCGACCGTCCATTCGTTGAAGTCAACTGTCAGCGGCGCTTCGCGTCGTGCCTCGAAGGCGGCCAGGTCACCTGCGTTCAGCAGGCCGCGATGGGCTGTCCCGGAGCTGTCCATGAATTCGTTGCGGCAGTGACTCTCCACGGCCTGGGCAACAAATCCCGAATAGAAGGAGCGCCGCGCCGCCTCGACTTGCTCCTCCCTCCCGGACGCCGATGACTCAGCGTCGTGCACCAGCCGGCGGTAGGTGGCCGCCAGGTCGCGGTTGCGTAACCGCTGCCCAGCGCGAAGAGGACCGTGCTCGAGGTACACCGCTGCCGAGCTCGGCCAGTGCTCGCGAAACAGCGGCTCGACCATCTCGATCGTGTCGACGATGCGCGGCAACAGGGGATAACCCGACTCCGCATATCCAATCGCGAATTGCATGACCTCGGCGAGCCGCCAGGTCCCGTGGTCTCGCAGCAGGGTCATCCACCCGCCGAACGCGCCAGGCACACATGCCGCGACGAGTCCGGTGCCCGGCACCTCGCCAAGGCCCATCTCGTGGATCCGATCGATCGTCGCTGACGATGGAGCCGGACCCTGACCGCAGATCACCTCCGGCTTACCGCGCGTGGCGTCCCACAGGATGATCGGCACCTCTCCCCCGAGACCGTTGAGGTGCGGTTCCACCACCTGCAAGACGAAGCCCGCGGCGACGGCGGCGTCGAACGCATTGCCGCCCCTCTCGAGCACGGCCATCCCGCACTGCGACGCAAGCCAGTGGGTTGAGCTGACCACTCCGAAGGTGGCCTTGAGCTCAGGCCGGGTGGTGAACTCCATCGCAGGCTTTAAGGCTACTGTCTGATGGATGAATCAATTCTTCGAGGCTCTCGGACAGGAGTGGGTCGAGGCGGCGCAGCGACGCGGCGCCACGATCACCAGGCCGGTGCTCGACTCTCGAGTAGCCCTGGAGCTGCTCGAGCTTGCCCGGGTCGCGGCTCACACCCAGGAGCGGCGTTTCGCCCCGCTTACGTGTTACCTGGCAGGCGTCGCGGCCGAGCAGCTGAAGCTGGCCATCCCCGACATCGACGAAGCCGCGTTGGCGGAGTTCATCCAGGAGGTCCGGCAGAAGCTGGAGACAGAGGCTCCAGGATCTACCTGACGCTGATCACGGGCAGCTGGCGAAAGCTCTGGACCGCGACGCGAGCGGCGATCGCCGACGCGACCCTGCTCAAGGCCTGGGCGCCGGCTGTGTCGGGCCTCGAGGTCACTACCGGCACGCCTGCGTCTGCCTCTTCCCGGATCGCGGACTCGATGGGAACCGCGCCCAGGAAAGGCACCCCAAGGCGCCTGGCGGCACTTTCCGCCTGGCCATGGTCGAAGACGTGGTGCTCCTCACCGCAGTGGCTGCAGACGAACCAGCTCATGTTCTCGATGAGCCCCAGGGCGGGCACGTTGAGCCCGCGAAACATCTGCAGTGCCTTTAGCGCGATCCTCATCGCCGCCCCTTGCGGTGTGCACACTATCGCCACTCCGGACAGCGGGACGGACTGCGCCAGCGTGAGCGACGCATCACCCGTGCCCGGTGGAAGATCGACGATCAGGTAGTCGAGCTCGCCCCACAGGACGTCGGTGAGCATCTGCTCGATAGCGCGAGCCACCATCGGCCCGCGCCACACCATGGCTTTGTCGGCTCCCGCCAGCAAGCCGATCGAGATCATCTTCAGGCCGAAGGCCTCGAGCGGAATGAGCTTCATATCCCGCACCTGGGGTGAATCGCCTGCGCCCAGCATCCCTGGCACGGAAGGACCGTATATGTCGGCGTCGAGAAGGCCGACCCTCGCCCCCGCCAGCTGGAGGGATGCCGCGACGTTGACAGCGATGGTCGATTTGCCGACGCCGCCCTTGCCCGAACCAACAGCGATGACGTGCTTCACGCCGGGAATGGCGCCCGTGTGCGACGCGCCGTTGAATGGCACGCGGACATTCGCGGTCATGCGAAGGTCGACCGCGGTCACGCCCGGCATGCCGCCGACGAGGTCGCGCGCCATCGACTGAAATCGGTCCCGCACCGGACATGCCGGGGTCGTCAGCTCGAATGTGAAGGTCACCTTGCCCTCGTCTGTGATCGCGAGGTCCTTGATCATGCCCAGGCTGACGACGTCGCGGCCGAGGTCAGGGTCCTTGATGGCGGACAGCACCGCCAGGACGTCTTCCCTACTGGGCACTGAAGATCACCGCAGCCCGCAGCGCGACGACGCCCAGCAGAACGAGGAGCGAGACAACGATTGTGTCCATGCGGACACCGGCCACAACGGCCGACCCGCCTGAAGCCTGGACCCGAAAGTGTCCGCGGGCCTCGACCAGCGAGGCGGCGATACCAATGATCGCGAGCGCCCAAAGTGCCAGCCACGGCAGGACCCGAGGAATGTCTCTGGATGCGCCGATCGTGGCGAAGAACACGATGATCAGCACGAGCTCCAGCGCCGAGAAGTAACCGTCTGCCTGGTGCAACCGGGCGATGCTGTAGGCGGCCTCCGGCCGATAACGCATCAGGAGTGCGATAAGCGCCGCCGCACCGCTAAGGCCGGAGGCGAGAAACAGGCCCCCCAGCGACCAGGTGTCGCTCCAGATCGGTTGGTTGCTGACGCTCAGCAGGACACCTGTGTAGGAGGCGATGAAGATTCCGAACACCGCCCCGACCACGTTGAACGCGCGATTCAACACCAGCGGTAGGAGCGGTTTGCCCCGCCGGTCGCTGAGCCAGGCGTCGACCGCAGACACGAACGCGAAAGCGCCGAAGACGAGAAGGCCCCAGGCGCCCACAGACATCGGCGACCAGTACTTGAAATTGAGCCCAGTGTCACCGGGCGTCACATTGACGAGCATGTGCCAGAAGCGCGTCCAGCTCACGCCGAGGTCGGCTGTCAGCAGGATTGGACAGATTACCGTCGCGGGAAGGCTGACGTAAAAACCGACCCTGGCCGCAGGTTCGTCACGCGGGTCACCCGACAGGCGGAGGAGCGTCGCCACGACGTAAGCGCCGCCGGCGAGGCCGGCGAACAGGAAGTAGAAAAGGATGTACCACGTCCACTGAGGGGCGCGCACGAAATGCTCGGCGAGGAACAACATCTACCCTGTCACCCGCCGCCTCAAGGCGACCAGGCCCGCGACGACAGCGAGCACCGCCGTCACTGCCGCGCCGACATACCCGCCGAGGTCGTTCCGGCTTGGAAGCTTCGCGTCGGCGGGGCTCGGCAGGCCGTAGGTCTCGGGTTTGTCCATGAGAAGGAAGAAGGCGTTCAGGCCGCCGTAGACCTTGTCGTCCCGGCCGTACAGCTGGGCCTGAGTCACACCCTGGCTTTGCAGCGCCGCCAGTCGGACGTCCGCCGCCTGCTGCAGCTCGGCAAGCGGTCCGAACTTGATCGACTGCGTCGGACAGGCCTTCGCGCAAGCCGGCTCGAGACCTCCCTGCAGCCGGTCGTAACACAGCGTGCACTTGTGCGCGGTACCCGTCTGCTGGTTCATGCCGATCACGCCGTACGGACACGCCGCGATGCAGTTCCGGCAGCCGTTGCACACATCCTGCTGGATGAAAACAGTGTTGAACTCTGTCCGGATGATCGCCCCGGTCGGACAGACCTCCATGCAGCTTGCCTGTTTGCAGTGCTTGCAAACGTCTGACATCAAGAGCCACGCGGTGCCATCGCCTGTCGTGGCCGGTTGGTCCGGAACATGCTCGATGAACTTCACGTGACGCCAGTTCTGCGCGTCAAGCTGCCCGGTGTTGTCGTAGCTGTCCGCGAGGAAGGCGGGCCCGTTACCCTGCAGCTGGTTCCACTCTTTACACGCAACCTCGCATGCCTTGCAGCCTATGCAAATGCTGGTGTCGGTGAAAAAGCCGTACGACTCGCCGGCTTTGATGGTCGCCACGCTCAAAATCCCATCAGGTTGGTGGTGACCTTGGTCAAACCGCGGTCGCGGGCGTAGAGGTCGAGCGGGATGGCCGCGAGCTCATCGACCACAGGGACCGCCTGCGGGTCCGAGGCCAGATCGACGCTGAGGAGGTACCGCATGCAGGAATCGCATGCCTCGACTCGCATGTGCGGAAACAGCGCCGGATGATGGGCCGCCGGCGCGCCGCCGTGGGGCAAGCCACGCACGAGGCTCCCCCGCTCGCCGGAGGTCGTGCCACGCTCGCTGAAGATGGAGAGCCTCGCGCTCGAGTCCTCGCCGCAAGCGGCGCAGGTCATCCGCGGGTAACCCCAGGTCGCGCCGCATCGGGCGCACAGGAGGAAGCGGGGACCGGTCGCCAGGTCGTCCTGCGCCTGGGCGAAATAGCTCAGCTGCGGCGGTCCGCCGCAATCGGGGCAATGCCGGGCGTCGTGCGGTCCTACGCAGGCTGCCCGCGTTTCCGCGCCAGCTGCCTCCAAAACCGGGCCGAGCGAGGCGCGGGCGAGAAAACGGTCGACCTCGGGCTGGTCTTCGTTCCGGATCCACCTCTCGACGATGTCGCGTGGATCCTGGCTCTCCAACCGGTTCATGAGATCCGAGCGCATCCGCTCGGGCCCGGTGGAGACGCTCACATCGAGCACGCTCGGAACCACCACCTCGGCGACGTAGGAGGCGAGGCTCGCTGCGGGAGGCGACGCCGCCGCGGCATCGCGATAGGCACTCTCCTGGACAGAAAGCAGCGCGCCGTAGAAGTCGAGCAGCTGGCGGGCGAAGCCCTGGCGGACACGCAGCTCGCCGACGCGCCGTCTGCGCTCGGTCCAGACGTCACTTGCAGTCAGAGCGACAGGCATCAGATCTTCTCCAGGTTGACGAGGAACGCCTTGAATTCGGGGGTCCGAGCGTTGGCGTCGCCGACGAACGGCGTCAGGGCGTTGGCGAGCCAGTAGCGCCCCTTGCTTGGGTCACTGTCTGCGGCCGGACCTACGTAGCCCCAGTGAATCGGGATCCCGATCTGGTAGACCTTCTGCCCCGCGACCGTCATCGGACCAAGTCGTTTGGTAACCAGTGCCAGGACCTCGACCTTGCCCCGTTTCGAGCTCACACGAACGTGGTCGCCGCTCTTGATGCCCTTGCTGCTCGCCAGCTCATATGGGATCTCGACGAACGGCCTCGGCTGAAGCTGCACGAGGTGCGGGACGTGCTGCGTGACGTAATGCTCGTGCTCGGTCAGCCGGTAGCTGGTGGCGATGTAAGGGAAGTCGGTCGGAGTGCCGAAGCGATTTGGCCTGCCCGCGGCCTGGTCGTAAAGGAACGCGACGGGCGAGGCCGAGTTGGCCTTGTGCAGCGGGTTGGCCACCGGAGACTCGATCGGTTCGTAGTGCTCTGGGAACGGCCCGTCGACCATGCCGTTGCTGAACAGCCTGCCGACCCCTTCGCCGTTCATGATGAAAGGCAACCAGGACGCAGGATCGCGCGGGTTCATGGTCGGCGGGTAGTCGGGCACGTCTCCCACCCATTTGCTGCCGTCCCAGGTAATGCCGGGTCGCGCCGGGTCCCAGGCTTTGCCGTCGAGGTCGGCCGACGCTCGGTTGTACATCACGCGGCGGTTCAGCGGCCAGCTCCATGACCAGTTGGGATAGAAGCCCATTCCCGTCGGATCGTTGGCCTTCGGGTCCTGAATGCCCTGGCGGCGCTTCATCAGGTTGCCCGCGTCCGGATAGCTTCCGGTGTAGATCCAGTCGCCCGTGGTCGTGGTGCCATCGTCTTTGAGGTTGGCGAATGTGGTCAATTGCTTCCCGGTGGACAGGTCTTTGCCGTTGATCTCCTTTGCGATCTCGTCCAGGTCCGGCTTGAGTGAGTCCTTGTAGTCGAAGGTGAGGCTCATGATCGGGTCGGGGAACTTGCCGCCCTGCGTCTTGTAGAGCGCCTTCACACGCTGGAAGAGGTCGGCCAGGATCCAGTGGTCGTGGCGGGCCTGTCCCTGGGGTGGCAGGACCTGGTCTTTCCACTGCGACCACCGTCCGCTGTTGACGAACGATCCCTCCTTCTCTATCCAGTGCGTCGCCGGGAGCATGAAAACCTCGGTCTTGACCTGGCTCGCGTCGACACCTGGCGCGTGCCAGAACTCGGAGCTCGTAGTGGGCAATGCGTCCATGACCACCAGCCACTTGAGGTTGCCGAGCGCATCTCGCACCTGGTTCGTATCCGGGCCGATGCTGGCCGCGGTCATGCCCGAGAGCATCACCCCTTCCATCTTGCCTTTGAGCGCCTGGTCGTAGATGGTCATCCACGACGCGTTGGAGGCCGGCTTGGGTACGAAATTGAATGCGAACTCGTTGTCCTTGGTCGCCGCGGCCCCGTACCACGCCTTCAGCGTGCTGACCATGAACTTGCCGTAGTTGAGACCGAAGAAGTTCCACGAGTTCTTGTCCGACTTCTTTGGCGCGCTCTGGGCGACGTAGTCGGCAATCGTTTTCTGTCCCGGCGCGGGGATCTTCAGGTAGCCCGGCAGGATCTCCCACGAGATCGCGTGGTCCGTATTGCCCTGGATGTTGGCGTGGCCGCGCTCGGCGTTCATACCGCCGCCCGGGCGGCCCATATTGCCGAGCAGCAGCTGCAGCACGGCGCCCGAGCGGATGAGCTGTCCGCCCGTGGTGTGATGCGTGAGACCGACCGCGTACACGATCGTCATCACCTTGTCGGGCTTGCCCATTTGACCCACCAGGTCCGCGACCTTGTTGAAGTCGGCGACCGGGATGCCTGTGATGCTCGACACCATGTCGGGTGTGTACCGCGCGTAGTGGGCCTTCATCAACTGAAAGACCGACCTCGGGTCCTGCAGGGTCATGTCCCGTTTCGCGAATCCCGTCGCGGAATCCGTGTCGTAGCTCCAGGACGAGATGTTGTAGGTGCGGGTCGCCGCGTTGTAGCCGGAGAAGAGGCCGTCGGTGAACGCGTAGCCGTCCTTGACGAGGAAGGACGCGTTGGTGTAGTTGCGGACGTATGCGTCGTGGAAGAGGTTGTTCTGCAAGACGTGGTTGATCAGGCCGCCGAAGTAGGCGACGTCCGACCCTGTGCGGATGCGCAGGTACATGTCGGCGACGGCCGAGGTACGCGTGAAACGCGGGTCGGCGTGGATGATCTTCGCGCCGCGGTCGAGCTTGGCCCGCATGAACCACTGGAAGCCGACGGGGTGCGCCTCAGCAGGGTTGGCCCCGTTGATCAGGATCAGGTCGGCGTTCTTGATGTCGCGCCAGTGGTTGGTCATCGCTCCCCTTCCGAATGTGGCGGCCAAACTGACCACCGTGGGGCCGTGTCAAACCCTGGCCTGTTGCTCTAGATGGACCAGTCCCAGGCCGCGCATCAGCTTGGTGGCGAAGTAGCCCTCCTCTGAGCTGAACGCGGCGCCTCCGGCGAAGGCGATGCCTTCGCAACGGTTTACGGTGTTGCCGTTGCCATCCGTAGTGACGAAGGTGGCGTCGCGGGACGCCTTGATGTTCTGCGCGATCTTGTCCAGCACGAAGTCCCAGGAAACGCTCTTCCAGCCGGTCGCGCCGGATGCGCGGTACTGTGGCGACTCGACGCGCCGCGGTGATGTCGCTAGCTGCATCGCGGTTGCCCCCTTGGGACACAGGCGGCCTTCGTTGATCGGACTGTCCGGGTCGCCTTCGATCTGGAGCAGCTGGGTGGTCCCGTCGCTGTTCTGCCTCGTGTATGCAACGAGCGAGCAGCCGACCGCGCAGTAGGGGCAGATCGAATGCAGCTCCTTGGCACCGGCGATCCGCAGGCTCTGCTTGATCTTGGTCGACTCGGCGAATGCGATGTCGAAGCCGAGGCCGGTGGCAGCAAGCGCGCCGGCGCCCGCAGTTCCGACCTTGAGGAATTCCCGACGTGAGACGGTCGGCAAACCCATCCCCGAGCGCCTCGAAGCTAACTTAGGCCCAGGTTCCTGTCAAGTTTCAGCCTGTTGACATCAACAGGTCGCTGCGGTCTTCGGGCTCGGGGTTGCGCAGCAGATCGATCAGGCGGGGGTCCCATGGAACTATCACGCCTGTCACGCCGGCCGCTTCCTGGTCGCGCATCGTGGCGGCCCACGATTCACGGTCGGCCGGCATGGGGATGGAGATCCACGTCTCGTCTACCGGGTGTCCGACCGCCGACCGGCCCCGGCTGAGCCTCTGCAGGATCGGCTCGACCTCGACGTCGGGCAGCAGCAGCTTGATGCGATGGGTGACGGCGGCGATTGCGCCCAGGAGAATCCGCTGCTCGATCCCGTCGCCTTCGAGCCCGATCATCTCTGCGCCCGCGGCTTCGAGCGCTCGCACGTCGACGAGGAGGTCGGCGGCGTCGCCCATCTCGCCCGGCATGATGACCGCGACCTTGATCACAAGGTCACAAATCTAGCGTGGTGTTTTCACCTTGGCGAGGTGCTCGATCGATTCGCGGAACGACCGGGCGAACGTCTCCACGCCCTCATCCTCGAGCTCCTGCGTGATGGCCGCGAGGTCGATGCCGTTCATCGCGAGCTGGTCGAGCACGCGACGGGCTCCGTCGACGTCCTGCTGCAACGTCAATGCCACACGCCCGTGGTCCCGGAACGCCTGGAACGTCGCCAGTGGCATGGTGTTGATGGTCGCTGGGCCGATCAGCTCCTCCACGTACATCGTGTCGCGGTAACGGGGGTTTTTGGTCGAGGTGCTTGCCCAGAGACAGCGCTGAACCGACGCCCCCGCCTCACGAAGGCTGTCCCAACGTGGTCCCGAGTGAAGTTGCGTGAACATCTCATAGGCCAGCTTCGAGTTGGCGATGGCGGCGCGGCCGAGCAGGGCATCCAGGTCCGGCCTTCGTGGTCCGTCGACCTGCGCCATCTTCCTGGTCAGCTGCTCGTCGACCTTGGTGTCGACTCTGCTGACGAAAAAGCTCGCGACGCTGTGGACTCGACTCAGGTCACCGCCCTTCTTCCAGAAATCTTCGAGTCCGCCAAGAAACGCCTCCACGACCTTGACGTAGCGCTCGATCCCGAAGATCAGCGTGACGTTGATGTTGACGCCCTCGCCGATCATCGCCTGGATCGCCGGCAATCCTTCCGGCGTGGCCGGGATCTTCACCATCACATTGCGTCGCCCACACCTTCGCGCCAGCTCGCGCGCCGCCTCGATTGTGCGATCGGTGTCACCGGCGATCTCGGGCGATACCTCGATGCTGACGAAGCCATCGCCGCCGTGTTCCCGGTCGAATATCGGTCGGAAAATGTCAGCTGCGGCCTGGACGTCTTCGATGAGCAGGTCCCACAGGATCGACTCTGCCTTTTGGCCGCGGTCCAGCCGCAGCGCCACGTCGTCGGCGTAAACGTCCGAGCTCTCGAGTGCCTTCGCGAAGATGGTTGGGTTGGCGGTTACCCCGCTCACCCCGGCGTCACGGTAGCGGGCAAGTTCGCCGGCGCGGATCATTGCCCGGTCGATCTGGTCGAGCCAGACGCTCTGACCCAGGCGCTTCAGCTCGGCGATCGGATTGGTTTTTTCCATGCTCTACCCCTTAACAATGAAACGTCGCGGGGCGACCCTTTACTCCCCATACTCGCCGTATGACCGATCGGGAAGCTACGCAAGCGATCCAGGACCTCATGCCCCTCGCAGTCACGTTTGGATTGCGAGCCGAAAGCTATTCGGCGGACCAGGTCGTTCTCTCGATGGATTGGGCCCCGTCCCTCTGCACGGCCAACGGGATCCTGCACGGTGGCGTGATCATGGCTCTGGCCGATTCAGCGGGCGGGGCATGCGCGCTGCTGAACCTTCCGGAAGGCAGCACTGGCACCACGACGATCGAGTCCAAGACCAACTTCCTCGGCGCGGTCCGCGGCGGCGCCGTAAGCGCGACAGCGACTCCACTGCACCGAGGTGGCACGACCATCGTGGTCGAGACTGCCGTGCGCGATGAAGCGGGCAAGCTCATCGCGAAGGTGACCCAGACCCAGCTGGTGCTTCGCCGCCCGGCCTAATGTTTGGTCGCCGCCGCCACCTTCTCCCGCAACTCGTGTTTGAGCTCCGCGGAGTCGAGCGATGCGCTGAGCTGGCCGGCGACCATCTTCTTGAGCCGATCAGGGAGCATGCGCTCGAACGTCGTGCGGGCCTCCTCGGGGCCGGCGACATAAAGGTGGATATAAGCCCCTGACGCCATCTCGCGTTCGACGGTTTTGATCGCATTTTCCAGGTTGGCCTTGGCCGTGTTGTCAGCCTTGCGCTGGTTGCTCGGCGCCGATGTGCCACCCGCACGTGTGTGGCGCACCTCCGCACCGTTCAGCTGCTGGAGTGGAACGATCTCGTCGAGGATGGCGCCGAACGTCTTTGCGTGCTCCTTGTCGACAACGGCGATAAGCGCGGGCGGGTAGTGCTCCAACTGCCGCAGGATCGGCGCCAGCAAGAGCTCGCCCACCTCGAGGCGCTCCTCGTTCTCGTCACGCAGCTTGATCAGCTCGAGGACGCCGTGCGGCTCATCGGCGAACGCGGCGAAGGCGGGACAACCGGCCGGGCGCACAACAGCAACGTAGTGGCGCAGGCGGCGCAGCTCGTATTCCATCAGCTCGCGATCTTTGGCGTTGAGCCGGTCCATGTAGCGATGCATGAGATCTCGAAACTCGATGTCGTAGAAGCGAGCGTCGTAACCCTCCGAGCGCGCGGGAAGGTAAATGCTGACCGCGCGGTTCGACGCGCGACGCAGTCGCGGCGCCAGGACAAAGAGGGACAACTGCGGGCTGTAATTGCTCATCTCACAATCTTGAACGTTTGGGCGGCGCTAGCCACGACCGCGCCTCACGCGCCGGTAGAGTTGTAGGCGAGCATGTTCGAAGACGAGACGCCGGTCGCCTGGACGGCGGTGCCGCGACACGCCGTGGTCGTCGCGCAGGACGGCTCCGAGATCGGGACTGCGGAATCGATGCTTGGCGACCAGAATGAGGACATCTTTCATGGCGTCGTCGTGCGGCGCAGCCCCGACGGAAAGCTGGTCGAGGTCCCGGCGGCGCATGTCATCCATATGACCGAGCGCCACATCGTCACCGACCTCGCGACGGCCGACGCGGGCACCCTTTCCGCCTACCGGAAGCCGTAAAACCCGGACCTCACGTCCGGATCTATCGCGCGCTAGGCGCCGGCCTGTTTGGCCTCCATCTTCCGCATGAAGTCCATCGCCTCTCCGATCGAGGGCGCGCTGATCACATTCTTGCGCGCAAACTCGTCGGCGCCCGACCAGTCCTTGGCTCGGATGCGCGTCGCGGCTGCCTCTCGGTCGTAGTCGGTCCGCCTCATTGTCAGGCCAGGTCCCAGCATCGCCCAGTACGCTCCCGGCTCCCCGTAGGTCATGCCCACGCTGCCGGGGTTGACGACGCGGACCTTGTCCACCATGCGGTCGAATTGCATGTGAGTGTGGCCGCAGACGACGACGTCCGCATCGACCCCTGACAGGTGAGCGCGCATGCGCTCGAGGGGAGTCTCAACCGTCATCACGTCAGTGTCGTTGCGCGGCGTGGCGTGGCAGAACAGGACGCGGCCGAGCCCGTCGACATCTTCGACGGCCACCATGTTCTCGAACGAGGCCAGGAAATCCCGCTGCTCCCGGTCGATCTGGGCGGCGGACCAGTCGGCAAATGGGCCCGGCATGGCGGACGCTGGCTTGCCGTCGAACTCTTCGATCAGGCCCCGATCCGCGTTGCCCTGGACGAAGCGAGTCTGACGAAGAGTCTTGAGCAGGTCGATCGTCTCGGAAGGCATCGGCCCGGAGGCGACGTCGCCGCAGACCACGGTCAGGTCGGGCTTCTCGCGTTCGACTTCTGCCAGAACAGCTTCCAGCGCCGGCAGGTTGCCGTGGATGTCCGAGATGGCGGCGACGCGCACCTGGCCTTAGGCGGGCTTGTCTTGCATCCGCCGCGCCTGAGACTCAGCCGAGTCGTGGTCCGGATATGGACCATCGAGCCTGACTCCTTCGGCGTGTCCCCGGTCGTCGAGCTCCGCGCTCACCACATACCACCGCTTGCCGAGGTGCAGCACGCCGTGGTGCAATTCGGCACTCCAGCTCTTCGGCGTGATGCCGACGCGCTCCCCCATAGGGGATTCAGTCTAAGTGCGTGCGCCGGCCGACGACAGAGCCCACAAGGCCAAGCGCGCCGAACACGACCAACAGCACAAGCCCAAGCATCAGCAGCGGAGCGCTGAAACCCACCCGAATCGAGCTGACGATCACAACCCCGCCTCCCACCAGGAGGCCGAGAATGAGACCCCAGATCCATGGTCTCGGCATAGAGAGAAAACGCCCACCCGCGGCCAGGAGGCTGGTAAATGGAATTTCGGGAGCTCGTCCGAAGGCGCCGGATGGTACGTCAATTTCAGCCTGGTCCCATTCCTCGTGAGGTCCTCCTGCGCGTCCTGGAGGTAGCCCGCCATGCGCCGTCAGCTGGATTCAGCCAGGGGTTCGACTTCGTGGTGCTCGATGAATCCGGCCAGGTCAAACGGCTCTTTGAGGTGACCAATCATCCTGAGTTCCCGTACGAGGAAGACAAAGAATTTGCCCCTTGTTACGTGCTGGCGATCTCGAACACGCCTGCGTACCTCGAGCGTTACTCGCGCCCGGACAAGGAGCGCTTCGGGCTGCAGAAGGCCGAGGCCTGGCCGGTGGCGTACTGGGACGTCGACACGGGAATGGCCGTGATGCTGATCTTGTTGGCCGCGATCGAGGAACACCTGGGCGCCGTGTTCTTCGGCGTGAACTGGGGCCGGGCCGAGCTTTTGGCTGAGCTCGGGGTGCCCAAAGGGTGCGATCTCGTCGGTGTCATCGCCCTGGGCTATCCCCAAGACAAAGAGGAGTTCGACCCCGCGCGGTTTACGGCGCGGCGGCGCCCGCTTGAGTCGATGGTGCACTTTGGGCGTTGGTGAAGTCGCCGAAAATCATCTCGTGAGCCAGGCGCCCATCGGCCTCTTTGACTCCGGTGTCGGTGGGCTGTCCGTGCTGCGCGAGATCCGTTTCGTCCTGCCCGCGGAGTCGATCTACTACGTGGCCGATTCGGCCAACGCCCCTTGGGGCGACAAAACACCGGAGTTCGTCCGCGAGCGGGGTCTGAAAATCGCGCGGTTCCTGGTGGGCCAGGGAATCAAGGCCATCGTCATCGGCTCCAACACGGGCACCGCCGGCTCGGCCGAGGCGCTGCGTGGCACGCTGATGATTCCAGTGGTCGGCATCGAGCCAGGGATCAAGCCGGCAGTCAGTGCCACCAAAACGGGGGTCGTGGGCGCGATCGTCCCCGCCGCCGTGAGCGAATCTGACCGCCTGGCGTCGCTACTCGACCGCTTCGGGGCCGAGGTCCGGGTGATCATCCAGCCCGTGCCCGGGCTGGTCGAGCACATCGAGGCCGCCGACCTCGACGGTCCCGTTGTGACGCGCATGCTCGAGGACTACGTGCGGCCAATGCTGGACGCCGGAGCAGACGCCATTGTGCTTGGTTCGACTCATTACGTTTTCCTCAAGCCGCTCCTTGGCAAGATCGCCGGACCGAACGTTTCCCTCATCGAGACCGGCGCAGCGGTCGCTCGTCAGCTCGCCCGCGTGCTCGACGAACGCCATCTGGCGGCGAGTGGAACCGCGGGCCTTGAACGCTTTTGGACGAGCGGAGATCCAAAGACCTCCGAGCGTGTCATCTCAGCGCTGCTTGGACGCGTGGTCGAAGTGGAGAAGCTGCCCGACCTGTAGTTTGCAAAAACCTTACCTGGCGCACAGCAAATTCATAGCGGTCGCGCAGCAACGTCCGAGTTGTGGTCGGCAAGTTTTCTCACATGGGTCTGGCATCGCGCGCCCTCATTGCGGCAGGCGTGATCTTCATCGTCCTGGCTCCGACCGGCATTGATGTGTACGCGACCACCAACGCGGGCCCGTCCATGGCGAAGCCGCCGGCCGCGGTCGTTACGGTGACCGCCACGCGTCAGCTCGTCTCGGCGCTTAACGAGCTCGTAGCGCGCAGCCCCATGACGCTTACAGCCTCGATTCAACAGATCCTCCAGGCGAGCGGGGGTTCGGTAGGCGTGGCCGTCATCGAACTGGGTGGGGCAGCTCCGCTCGTCTGGTCTTTCAATGGCGGGCAGGTCTTCATCGCTGCCAGCACCTACAAGCTCGCCGCTTTGATGATGGAAGCGCAGAACGTTGCGGCGGGCATGACCGATCCGAATGGGCTCGTGTGCTACCAGGACGGCGACTACGAGGCCGGCTGGTATGACGATTACGCCGACGGCGCCTGCTTCACACGAATTGAGCTGGCGCGGCGAGCCGGTCTGGTATCCGACAACACGGCCGGGCACATGCTGGTGCGCGACCTTGGCGGAGCTGCTGCGCTGAATGCTTGGGCCGCGTCCGCCGGGGCGACGGCATCGGTCTTCTTCACTGACAACACGACTTCCCCCTCCGACCTCGCCGCCCTGTGGGCGGACGAGGCGAAGGGCAAGCTCGGAGGAGCCGCGGCGCAAGCGTGGCTCTACCCACTACTTGTCGGCACGGCCACCGAGGCCGGAATCCCAGCCGGGGTCGCGGCAAGGAGCGTCGTCGTGCACAAGACTGGCGCGCTGGATGCGGAGGAGAACGACGCCGCCCTGGTCGAGTCTGGGCCGAACGGCGCTTACGTGCTGACTGTCATGACGGACGGGCTGGGCGGCGGCGCCGGGTGGCAGACGATCGCGTCGATCTCGTCCGCGGTCTGGTCCTTCGAGTCCGCGAAGGCTAGCTGACAGCTCTTGAGGCGAGCACGTTCAGGTAGGAAGAGCTGAGTCCCAGCTCAATCATCCGCGGCGTCAGGTAACACGCGGTCACCTTCGCTCCGTGTTCCACTGCAGCCAACGCGAAGTTGCCCACATCCACGTGCTCGCCGCCTTCAGGCGATCGATTGGGAGTTCAGCCGCCGACTCGCAGCACCAGTCCCAGGGCGTAGGTGATGCCGCCGACGATCACGCCCGCCAGTGTCATCTCCAGCCCGGCGGACCACCACGTGCGCAGCGTGAACAACGCCTTCGACGCGCCGACCAGGAAGTGCGCGATCAGGGACACGACGGCGGCAGTGATCACTCCACTGGTGCCGCGCAGCCAGAAGAACGGCATCACCGGCACCATGGCCCCGATGAAGGTGCTGACGCCCGCAGCGATCGCCGCCTGCACTGGCCGGCCGGTCGCCTCGGTGCCACCCAGCTCTTCGGGCGCGTGCAGCTTCAACATCGCGTCCGGGTTGTGGGCAAGCTGCTCGGCGAGCCGGTCAGCGGTGTCCTTGTCGATGCCCTTGAGCTGGTAAAAGAGCGATACCTCTTCCTTTTCTTCGTCGGGATGCTCGACGATCTCCTGCCGCTCGCGCTCGACGTTGGCTGCGGCGACCTCGCTCTCCGAGCGTTCGGCCAGGAATGCCCCCGTGGCCATCGAGAGGCCCGAGGCGATGGCCCCGAACAGGCCGGCGGTAAGCACGAAGCTGGATCCGCCGGTCGCGCCGGAAACACCGGCGACGATGCCGAACACAGCGGCAAGTCCGTCGTTGGCGCCGTAGATGGCTCCTGAGATCCACCCAGCCCCGGTCCGATGCCACGACTCGCGACCCAGGATCCGGTTGAGCCGGCTCTGCACACTCGAGGGCGCCGGTTCGGTCGCGCGGTGCGCGACCTCCATCGACTCTAGGGAGCGCGAGTGGCCCTGTTCCTCGACGCGGATCGACTCGAGCACGGCATCTGTATCTGGATCGCCGGTCGGCCTCTTGTAGCGGTCGGTGATCTCGACCTCTTCGGCCTCCTCCATCCTCGAGATGACCGTCTCCACGGGAGCGAGGCGCGCCTGCAGACGCTGGAGAAGCGACAGCTTCACTGAAGACGGATCGGGCACCGGCCGGCCGAGCTCACGCAGGCGCTTTTCGATGCGCTCGCGGTGTGAGCCTTCAGCGTCGGCGATGGCGCGGATGATCTCCGCGCGGCGCGAGTCGCCCATGCGCTGCGCCAGGATGAGATACGTCGCCCGGGCCTGGACCTCGCCGTGCCACGCCTGGAGCAGGCGCGCGACAGCCTCGTCGGTTGACGTCTGGCGCGCCACGCACTCAGGCTAAGGCTTAAAGCGAGTCGGCCGCCGCTTGTCTCGCCTCCGCCGCGCCGACCACCACGCGTACGCGCTGGACGGCGTTGTTCTGGACCCCTTCGAGGTTCCAGCTCGTCTCGATCGGCTGTACGTTGCCGGCCGCGTCGGATGCACGCACGCACAGCTCGAAGTCGCCCATCCGCGCTGCGTCCCACCGGATCGTCCAGCGCCGCCATGCGTACGGCGAATCGGAATCCTCGAGTGCCGCGGCAACCCAGGAAGCGCCACCGTCAGGGCTGAAATCCACACCGGTGATGGGCGCACAGCCGGACCACGCGCGGCCTTCGATGACGACGGCCGACGGATCGATGAAACGGGTGCGCGACATGAAGTCAGGCACACCGGGCGGGACCATCAGCGCGCGCGGAAGCATTCGCGTTACAGGGGCGCCCGGGTCACCGTCTTTGGTGCGGAAGTGGTAGGCGGACGCTTGCTGAAAGCCAGCAAACTCGCGATCGATCACCATGATCGAGCGCAGCCATTTGACGTGGGTCATGCCGTACCAACCCGGGACGATGAGGCGGAGCGGGAAGCCGTGCTGCGGAGGCAGCGGTAGGCCGTTGATCGCGTACACGAGGAGCACCTCGTCGCGCATCGCATCGGCAATGGAAAGACTTCGTTCGTAGAACTGGTCGACGCCGCCCTGGATGCCCCGATCGAGCCCGGTAAACACGACCTCGGCCGCACCTTCGCGCAGTCCGGCCTCGTCCAGGACCGCCGAGAGCGACGTACCGGTCCATTCCGCCGTGCCGACCGCCTCTACGAGCCACGGCTGGCTCAGCGGCCTCGGTGACAGGCGAGCGCGTCCGTTGCCCGCGCACTCGAGCGTGACGGCGAGCGTCTTCGCCGGCCGCGAGCGGATCTGATCGAGGGTCAGGCGAAGCGGTTTGCGCACGTGACCGCCGATGGCGAGCTCGAAATTTGAGGCATCGACCATTGGAATGTCGAAATGGATCAGCAGGTAGTGCAGTCCGACCGGTGTGATCGCGTAGCGCAGCGCCTCGAGCGGCATCGAATGATTGCGCACCGCGAGCTGCAGCTCTTCTGGCGTGATGTCAGGCGATTCGATCAACGTGCCTGCGGGTCTCGCCGGCGAAGCTCTCTCCACCTCGATGAGCGTAGTTTATGAAGGGACCATTCATGCAGGAAAGAAGCGAGGAAGAGATCCTGAGCCGGCTGCTCGAGCTGGAGAACGACGGCCAGGCGGAGCGGCGCGCGGAGCTCAGCGGCGAGCGCTTCCTCTCGCTGCTGCACGACCCGGACAACGGCCGCAGCTATGTGCTCCGGCACGGCATGGACGAGACTGAAGGCGCGGAGATCCCTGCCGGCACGGAATTTTTCCAATACGCGACCCCGGACGAGGCGCAGCGCGCCTTCGAACAGCTTCTCAATGAGTCGAAGCGCGCCGGCGAGCTGGTCGAGGATGACTCGACTGAGGGCATAGGAGATTTCGAGTCGAGCGGCGGCGAGGTGCGGGACCTCTTCGCGGACAGCGACGAGGATGAGCTGTCCCAGGACACTGTGATCAGCGACGAGGAGCAGCCCTAAGCTCCACAGCGTTCTCCCAGCATTCTCACAGTGTCGAATCAGGGGCGTGATCGACCATGTAAGGCGTGTCACGCAAAGTCTGGATCCCGATCGCAGCGGTCGCTGTGCTGGCCCTTCTTGGCGCCGGCGGCGCGTACGCCTACTTCTTCTCCGGGCTGCGGACGAGCCCGTCATCGCTTGCCCTGGCCTCACCGAGCGCGTCCCCGTCGGCTGTCTCGAGTGCCGGCGGCGCCGGCACCTGGCAGATCACGAGCGGATCGCTCGTGGGCTACAGGGTCACTGAGCAGTTCGTCGGACAGAGCTCGACGCACGAGGCCGTCGCCCGAACCAGCGGCGTGTCGGGCCAGGTCACGATCACGCAGACGGGCACGACTTACGTGATGACGTCGGCAAAGGTCACAGCGCAGCTTGCCAGCCTGGCCAGCGTGGACCAGGTCGCGGGTTACAACGTGACCAACCGTGATCGAATCGTTTCTCAGTCCCTTGACGTCAGCGGTTATCCGACGGCCGTTTTCCAGGCTCAATCGGTGACTCTGCCGGCAGGTGTCGAGTCGGGTCAGACGATGACCGTCTCAGTCCCCGGCCAGCTCACCATCCGGGGCGTGACGAAGGATGTGACCGCCACCGTGCAGCTGCGAGTCAGTGGCACGACCGCGCAGATCGCGGGGTCGATCTCGACCAACATGACCGCCTTTGGGATCAGCCCTCCGAACATCGGCTTCACGACCGTTCAGCCGGCGGTCACGATCGAGCTCTCGCTGAATCTGTCGGAGGCTGCTTAGACCGCCGTCATCAGACGGGTCTGGGTCTGGGCGAGGTGTCGCGCCGGGTCAGGGTCGAGCGCCTTCCGCTCGGGGCTCTCGTAGTAGTCGGAGTTCGCCTGCTCCCATGACTTCGGCCCCTCATAGCTGATGATCCAGACGAACTGGTCCGTCCCGTCGACCGACCACGCGCCGAGGATGCGAAAGCCGTGCCGCTCGCGGAGCGGGACGATTCGCTTGCGCCACTCGTCGAGCCACTCCTCCATCTCACCTGGCCTGACTGTGTATTCGCGCACCTGCCAGGTCGTACCCACCCTGGTCAGGAGGCGCGCCGCATGCCGCCAGCCATCGCCTCGAGGCGGCGGATCCGCTCCTCGAGAGGCGGGTGCGTGCTGAAGAGGCCCGCCAGGCTCTGCCCGCCGAGCGGATTCACGATGTAGAGGTGGGCGAATGCCGGTTGGGCGGTCTGCGAAGGTATGACCTGCGTGGCGCGCTCGAGCTTGCGCAGCGCAGATGCAAGCGCAAGCGGGTCGCCTGAGACTTCGGCTCCGGTGTGGTCCGCCTCGTACTCGCGCGACCGGGAGACCGCGAGCTGGATCAGAAGGGCCGCGATCGGCGCCAGGAAGATCATGAGCAATCCGACGATGGCTCCGCCGGCGCCCTGGTCGCGCTCGTCGCGACTGCCGTAGCCGCCGAACATCAGCCCCCACTGGGCGATGTTGGCGAGGAGGGTGATCGCGCCGGCCAGCACAGCGACGACCGAGCTGATCAGAATGTCGCGGTTCTTGACATGGCCAAACTCGTGGGCCAGGACGCCATAGAGCTCCTCTTCGTCAAGGATCCGGAGCAGCCCTTCATTGACGCAGATCGCCGCGTGCGAGGGATTGCGGCCGGTGGCGAACGCATTGGGCGAGGGGTCCGGGCTGACATAGACCCGCGGCGTGGGTACGCGATACTGGGCCGCGAGCCGGTTGGCCAGGCGGTAGAGCATCGGCGCTTGGGCCGGAGTGACCTCCTGCGCCTGGGCCGAAGCGAGGGCGATCCGGTCGCTGAACCAGTAGGCGGCGCCGTTCATGACCACGGCCAGTCCGAGCGCCCAGTAGATCCCGCCGGGAATCGGTAGAAAGTGGCCGAGCAGCACCAGCAGGACGGTCATGGCAACCATCAGGAAGGCGGTTTTCAGCTGGTTCATATCGTGATTCTTCCCGGCCGGGGAGCCGTTAAACGGCTCCCGGCCAGGCCGCTATTACTTGATGCTGCTCCCTGACGTCTGATTCGCTGCCCGCAGCTTGTTCACGGTGTTGTCGTCGGCGTACGCGATATGCGCGAAGCCCTTCGGATCGATGTCCTCTGAGATGAAATCAAGCAGGTTTCGATTCGAGCTCTGAGCGACGCAGAAGATGCCCAGGTTGCAGATATCTCCGACGTGCATGGGCGTGGCGGTGATCTGAGTCACGCTCCAGGTGGCGCTCGCCGGCCCCAGGCCGAGGTTGAGAGACTGCGCAGCGTAGAGGTTCCAGCTGCACGCGGGCGGATAGGTGGTCGGGTTGCCGTTCGCGGGTCCGGGTCCGGCGCATCCCCCTGGGTCCGCCTTGCCCAATGCATCCGTGGGCACGATCTCGGTCGTGCGCAGGTATGCGACATCGACCTTGCCCGGCTCGCCCGCCGCGATCGCCGGGAAGAAATGCGTCCCCCTCTCAGTCGGCGCATTGACGCGGTATGCCCGGGCCGCGCTGCCCGGAATCAAACCGCCCCCGCCATCCCATGTGAGCCCGCCGTTGCTCGACCAGACCACATACATGTCGTACTCGCACGACGTGTCGGACTGGACGGTGCCTGCTGTGGATTCCGCGGAGCACGTGGCCGGGTTCGAGCTCAGGTTGATTGTGAACCCGAAGTAAGGGTTGCCGGCCTTGTCGAGCGTGAAGCCGACAAACGGCGTCGAGGCGTCGTGGCCGAAGCCGGCGTCGAACGCTTGCTGCGGCGTCCACGTGAGGCCCTTGTCGTCCGAGTAAGAGATCCAGAGCGTGTGGAACGACTGCAGCATCGTCACGTTACAACCGGTGGCGTTCTGGGCGAGGTCCGCCGCGATCCATGCGACAAAGATCCGTCCCGCATGCGGCGTCCCAGGAGGAGCGATGCCGACGCCGGCCGGTACGGTGTTGCAGAACGTGTAGCCCTGCGCGACCAGCGTACCCGCCACCGCGCCAGGTTTGACCGCCGGGCTTGCGAGGACCTCCTGTGGTGCGCCGAAGGTCGCCCCGCCGTCGTGCGATATGTTGACCCAGATCTGGCTCGGGCCGTAAAAGTCGTGGTACATCAGGACGACTTCAGCCTGCAATGTTGAGGTGGCGGGCGGAAGGATCGAGGCAGCCACCCAGTCACGGTCGACGCCGAAGGGGCTGCAGCTGGTGGCGCATTGAGGAATCGCTCCCGCGCCGTGAGCCCAAGTCGTCCCGTGGTCGACAGACTTCCAGACGTCGGCTTGCAGCGGGGCGACACCCTGGCTGCCCGCGAGGTTACACAGGTATACGGAGTTCGCCTGGTCTGTGGCAATGCAGTCGTCACCGCTGTTCGGATCGGCAGTGGTCACCTGCCGCCAGGCCGATCCGTGGTCGGTCGAGGTGTAGGTGATCGTTCCTCCGCTAGGCGTCGTGTCGTAGAGCTGGCCCGCGTTATCCGAGACGATCGATGGCTCGCCGCCGTAGGCGCCTACATTGGCGACGCTGTAGCCGGGCGGGTTGGCCGCCAACGTCCCGGGCGAGAGGCCGACCTCCGCGGCGACTACTGAAGCGACGCCGGCGCAAGCCAGCAAGACGCGACGTCCATTATTCATATTGCGCACCCCCCAAAGTTTCGGGTTCTACGGAACCCGCACAGCCATGCTCAACGTAGCACGCTCAGGGTTTTCTCCAGAAGAGCGTGTAGCGGAAGTAGAGCCGCCTTCTCAGCTCGACTCCAGGCAGCTGCGTGCGCGCGGCGTGGCTGATCTCGCCGAAGGTCATGTCCGGGTCGATCTCCCTGGCTGTGGTCTGCCACCAACCCCGCCGGAGCCGAGCAATTCGTGAGATCGGCACGGACACCGCGCTGAACGCGTAGTCGACCGGCGAGCGATTGAGCGCGAGCCCCACCACGGCAAGCACGCCGCCGCGGCGAAGCAAAGACGCGGAGCGATTGATCACAGTTTCGAACGGCATGTGATGAATCACCGCGACAGCGGCTATGAAATCGAAGTCTTCCAGGGGCAGCGGATAGGTCAGGAAGTCACCGGCGACATAGGTGATGTTGTCGCGCGCGGCGTTCTGCCGCGCAATCGCAATCACCTCGGGCGACCTGTCGATGCCGATCACGTGGTTGGCTCGGGCCGCCAGCTTCGGCGTCAACGGTCCCTCCCCACAGCCGGCGTCCAGCGCCCGATCGCACGGCACAGGCATGCGATCGAGGAGCCAGGGATGGAACTGCAGGTTGTGGCTCCACGGAGCGCGGGCGCTACGAGTGAGTTCGGATTCCGAGCTCATCGATGTGGTTCAGGAGGTCCTGCGGATCGTCATAGACGCGGTACGCGCCGGCGCTTTCGAGCTCCTCGCGCCCATAGCCTCCGGACAGCACGCCGACACCCAGTGCATGCGCTCGCTGGGCGGCGAGCTGGTCCCAGACGCTATCCCCGACGACAAAGCTATCCGCGATCGGCTTGCCCAGCGCTTCGGCCGCGGCCAGAAACAGATCTGGGTTTGGTTTTGCATACGCGACCTGGTCGCGCGTGATCACCGGCACGTGCGGGTCGACCCGAAGAAGCGCCAGAGATCTGCGAGCAGTGGCGTCGCTGCCGCTGGTGGCGATTGCCCAGGGCACGCCCTGGGCGGTGAGCATATCCAGCAGCTGCTGCGCGCCAGGGAGGGGTTTCACCTCACCAAGACGCCGGCTGTAGGCGCCGGCGTGCAGGTCGCGAAGGCGGTCTGCGTCCGCGGCCGTCAGGGCGCGCCCCGTTTCTCGAACTAGGGCGCGCAGAAAAAGACCGCCGCTCATACCGATGCGCCGGTGGATGCGCCAGATCGAGAGCGGGATGCCGAACGTCTCGAGCACTTCCCGCCACGCAAGGACGTGCTGATAGACGCTGTCGAGCAGCGTGCCGTCGAGATCGAAGAGCATCGCCGGACTGCCAGTGTGGACGCGCGCGTCCGCGTCACCGGGCCGGGTGGCCGGTCGCATCAGCTAACTGTAGACTCGCTAAACGTGACCCCCAGCATCAAGCTCGGGCGGTTGTTCGGCATCGAGATCGGCTTCAACTGGAGCTTGATCTTCATTTTCGCCCTGGTCACGTGGACGCTGGCGACGGCGGTTCTTCCGGCCAACGCCGCCGGCCACGCGGCGCTCGTGTACTGGCTCGTCGGCGGAGCCGGCGCCGTTCTTTTCTATGTGTCGCTCCTGGCACACGAGCTCTCGCACGCGCTGGTCGCCACAAGCCACGGGGTGAAGGTGGCGGGCATCACGCTCTGGCTCTTCGGCGGAGTGTCGAGGCTCGAAGGTGAGCCCGCGAGCGCCCGCTCCGAAGGACTCATCGCCGGCGTTGGGCCGCTGACCAGCCTGGTCATTGCCGCAATCTCGGTTGGATTGTTCTACCTGACGTCCGGCAACGACCTGGTGTCCGGGCTTTTCGGTTGGCTCGCCTTCGTCAACCTTGCGCTGGCGCTCTTCAACCTGGTGCCGGCGTTTCCGCTCGACGGAGGGCGGCTGCTGAGCTCGCTCTTGTGGTGGCGGTCGGGAAGCCGGCAGCGAGGCGTACACAACGCCGTCCGAGTGGGCCGTGTGTTTGCGTACTTGATGATCGCGGCCGGCGTCCTCGAGGTACTGCTCGGGGCCGTCTTCAACGGAGTCTGGATTGCAATCCTTGGCTGGTTCCTGCTGTCCGCAGGTGCCTCGGAGGAGGCCGGCTCGACGATCCGGACTCTGCTGCGCGCTGTGCCGGTCTCGGCCGCGATGACTTCCCCAGTGGTGACTTTGCCGGACTGGGTCACGGTCGAGCAGTTCTTGGGATCGATTGCGCCGGACCACAGCTTTACGACCTATCCCGTCCACGACCCCTCAGGCAAGCTGACCGGTGTCGTCAGGCTGTCCGACCTGGTCCGCGTTCCCAGCGCAGACCGCGGCAACAAACACCTGGTCGATTGCGCACGCCTCATCTCCGAGGTGCCGGTGAGCAATCCACGGGAGGACCTCGCGGCGCTCATTCAGCGGGTTGGCGCCGGCCTCGAGCAGCGGGTGCTGGTCTTCGACAATGGACAGCTCGTCGGCATCATCTCCCCCGCCGACGTGGCGCGCGCACTCACGGTCAGGCAGGCCCGCACGGGCCCACGCCAGACGGCATAGGTGAAGTTCCCGCCCACATGTGGCACTAGGCCGCGGTTGCCTGCGCGCGACTTGGGAAGCAAGGCGGCGATGCTGGCTTCCAAGTCTCCTTCTGCCGCCTAGCCTCCTCGCGCGCATCCTTCGCCGAACGTCGTTCAGAGTGGCGTGAGCAGAGCCCGGAGTGCCAGTCATGGGCGGCAAGTTCACCTGGGCGCCGAAATTCCCAGGTAAATCTCTTGATTGCCAAACATTCGTTTGGTACCATCACTTCATGATCCTCGCGGAGCGTTTGTGCACCGACGACCAGGTCGCTCGCGAGCTGATCGAGACCGAGCACCTGATCGGCATCCTCCAGCTCAAGGCGAGCCGGCTGGCGGCGGAGCTCTCCGCGACCAGGCACTGGGACAGCGAGGGCTACAACAGCGCCGGCGACTGGATGCGCTTCAAGTGCCAGGTCACCAACACGGTTGCGTGGGACCGCATTCGCGTTGGCGAGGAGCTGCACCGGATGCCCGAGTCGGAGCAGGCGGTCTACGACGGCGAGATCGGCTACGCGCACCTGAAGGTGATGGCACGCACTGCCGAGTCCGTGGGCAAGGCATTCGACGAGTCCAAGCTGTTGCCGCTGGCCCGGGAGGCGTCTCCCGGAAAGTTCTATTACAAGAGCCTGCATTTCCGGCACGCGGTCGACGCCAAGGCTTACTGCGACGAACAGACGGAGCTGGTGGAGGATCGGCGGCTGTCGCTGAGCACCGCGGAAGACGGCTGCCTGCTCGTCAGCGGAGTCCTCGACCCGGTTGGCGGAGCGGCGGTGCGGACCGCATTGGAGCCGCTGGCGGGCAAGTCGGGGGCTGGCGACGACCGGGAGCTAGAGCGGCGCTATGCCGACGCGCTGGTCGAGCTGGCCTGCGGGGGCAGGCCGGCAAATCTTCACGTCACGGCCACAGTCGAAACGTTGAAGGGGATGGTCGGCGCCGCGGGAGGGGAGATGGAGTTCTCGCTTCCACTCTCGTCGTCGACCATCGAGCGCATGGCGTGCGACTGCAGCGTGAGTCGGGTGCTCCTGAGCGAGGAGTCGGTGGTCATCGACATGGGCCGCTCGAGGCGAGTCATCGCCGGACCGGCGAAGCGGGCTCTAAAGGCGCGCGACGGACACTGCGTGTGGCCCGGCTGCGAACGGCCGGCATCGTGGTGCGACGGCCATCACCTGGTGCATTGGATTCGCGGTGGGTCGACCGACCTGGACAACCTGGTGCTGCTCTGTCACCGGCATCACTGGAAAGTTCATGAGGGCGGCTGGCAATTGGTCAAGACCGATGATCGCGACATCGTGCCGATCGCACCGACGATCACCTTCGGACGCGGACCGGACTAAGGGCTAGGCTTTTTCGCGGGCTCCGCAGGTCAGGGCATTCCTGCGTTCGAACCTCTCCACCCTTGGCTGTGCCCCTGATGGCCACTGCGGCCTAGTGCCAAATGTGGGTGGGAACTTCAACTAGGCCGTCGTTACTTCTTCGTTTCGGCGGGCTTGCGCACTGCCTTATCGATCTCGTCGCTGAGATCGCGGAACGTCTCGGCGACGGCCATCCCAAACGACCGCGCGGTGTCCTTTGTCTTGCCGCGGACCTGAGGGTCGCGGGTCGCGCTCTCCAGCGACTTGAAGACGGATTCCGCCGCCTGGCGCAGCTGCTCCAGCGATCGGTTGAGCTCGGCGGTGTGCTTCTCGTCACTCGTGCTGCGGTAGTGGCGCTTCAGCTCACCCGCGAGGCCCTGGATATCGGCCTCGAAGCGGTCCCATGCCTTCTCGCTTTCGTCGTATGGCATCAATCAGTCCCTCCTTGGTTCAGTCCTGTCAACTTACGCGGACTGCCACGACAGAAATGCAATAGTTCCAGGTAGTTGAAGAACGTGCTAGGGGATATCTCGGCTGGTCCAGGTCGCGGACCGCGCGCTCGCCCACCTCGAGGCGGGACTTCCGCTGTGAGCCAAACAAGGTTCGGATGACCGTCGAGAGCGCCGGATTGGTGCTCTATCGGGTCCGCGACGGCAAGCCAGAGGTCCTTCTCGTGCACCCGGGCGGACCGTTCTGGAAGCGCCGCGAGGCGGGAGCGTGGTCGATCCCGAAGGGCGAGATGGGGGCCGGCGAGTCGCGTCTCGATGTCGCGCGCCGGGAGTTCCAGGAGGAGCTGGGCGTGCCTCCCCCCGAAGGCGATGTATCGTCGCTCGGTTCACTCCGACAGGCCGGCGGCAAGGTCGTCCACGCGTGGGCGCTTAGCGGAGACCTGGATGTCTCGCGGGTGTCCAGCAGCACGTTCGCCATCGAGTGGCCGCCGCGATCGGGCAAGACGCAGGAATTTCCAGAAGTCGACAAGGCGGCCTGGTTCGACCTCGAGGCGGCACGGCGCATGATCCTTGCGGCGCAAAGTGCATTCCTCGACCGGCTCGAGGCGCAACTCTCTAGCTAGGGGTCGCCGCCTTGGCTCGATCGACCTTGCCGCCCGAGTCGAGGTAGACCGCCATGATCACGTGGCTGACCGGCGGGTTGTAGACCGCCGGCTCGACCGTCCCATTCACCGTGAGGTCGAACAGCGCGATGTTGTGATCCACGCCGAGATATCTGTAATGCGTCCAAAGCGGCACGTCGACCGCGAAGACACGATCGCCCTGGCCCTCGAGTCGGTTCTGATAGGCGGGACTCAGACAATCCCACACGCCTGGAGTGGCGTCGGAGGAAGTTATCGCGTTGACAAAAGTTTTGGCGCAACGCGGCGGCTCCGATCGTGACGTGGCCTGCGGCGAGCTTGGCTGCGCGCAGGTCGAAACGACCATGAGTACGAAGGCGGGCGGGGCGACGACGACCAGGCGGGCGAGGCGCATTCAACTTGAGAACGCGCTCGCCCCCCTGTTGAACCTCTAGCTCACGGCGGAAAGGGCGTTGACCTGCCCGTGTCCGAACCAGGAGCTGTAACCGGCGCCGCCGGTGCACTGCTGCGGCGCTCCGTTGCTCGCCGATGGAAATGGCGCATAGAGGGCCACCACGGCGGCGTTCGGGCATTGCATTGCGTCGGCGGTGTTGTTGACGCGAGCCTGCACCCGGCCAGGGTTGGTCATCCCGACGCTTTCGATCAGCGCGACCACGCCGGTGACGTGCGGTGACGCCATCGACGTGCCCTGCGCCCAGCAGTAGGTTGCGGTCGGGACGTTCGGGTCGACGATTTCGCGACGGCAGAAGATGTAAGAAGGCCACGTCGAGAGGACTCGTCCATGGCCGGGATCCGCCGTCGGCTGAAGGATGCTGTCCCCGCCGGGCGCGGTCACCTGCGTGACGCCCACCCCGTAGTTCGAGTAAAACGACTTCATCTGCAGGCTGCCATCGGCCGTCACGCCGATCACGCCCGGAATCTCAACCGGGATGACGACACAGTCGTTATGCACGGTCCGAGGCACACCGGGACCCGTGTCCGGGCTGATCACGTCCTGCGTCGGGTGCGCCAAATCATCCGAGAAGTTGCCTTCGGCCGCAACGACGCTGACGCCCTGCTGCATCGCGAATTTGATGGCGCGGGATTCGGCCTTCCAGATCGCCCGCTGGACCGGGTCGTTCTTGCAGTTGAAGTACCACGGGTCGGCGAAGTAGCTGTTGTTAGTCACGTTGAAGTGGTGCGTACCCGCCCACATGAACGCGCACACAACCGACTCTGGGAAGAAGAATCCATCGGCGGTTCCCGCCTTGATCGCGGCCAGCCTGACGTTGGGCGCGACACCAACGATCCCCAATCCGTTGCGCGCGGCCGCGATTGTCCCCGCCGTGTGGGTGCCATGCCCGTTGTCATCCTTCCACGCCGAGGGCGCAGTATTCGGGCTGCCTCCGATGCAGGAGACGCTGTTCGCAAAGTCGATGTTCTGTGCGAGGTCTGGATGGGTGAAGTCGACACCCGTGTCGATGTCACCTGCGAGCACGGATCGACTCCCGCTGCTGATCGACTGGGCTTCGAATGCGTGGATCTGCTTCATATCCCACTGGAGCGAGGACAACGTGTCGCCCGGCGCGGGTCCGGTCGGCGCGCCGGCGTTGGTCGCGTTCGCGTCCAGCTGACCGTTGTCCAGCCGCGAGCTGAAGCTGGTCGTGGTTGAAGCCCCGTCTACAGATGCATCAGCCCTCACGTTGGCTCCGAAATCGCTTCGGTTGGAACGCGCGATCGCGACACCGATCTGCGGGTAGTTGTAGACGAGCTGCCCACCCGCGGCCTGGATCAACGTGGCGGCATTGCTGGACGAGGCGCCGTCCTTGTAGGTAACGATGTATGTCTCGACCGCCCCTGTAGTCGCCGCATGAACCGGCCCAGCAGGCAAGCTCAGGACGACCAACGACACGGCGGCCAGCAACGACCGCGGCCGCAAAGCGACGAAGCGAAGAGTACCTCGCATGCCCAAATTCCCCCCTGCGCTAGAGCCCTACGAAATGCCACGCATGAGCTTATCAATCATCCGCGCCCAGGAAAAGCCACGAATAAAGGCCCCTCGGATTTGGTTGCTGATTACGTATTCACGCGGCGGAGCCGGCGGTAGCTTTGTGGAGAAATGATGAGCGCCATACGAACCGAATCCGACGGAGCAAGCGACCTGGCACGCGTCTACCTGTGGCTCTCGCGTCACCGAGGACAGAGTGTTGCGCTCGATCGCGGCGCTCGACTCGAGCTGGGTGTTCCAATCTCGGGGGCCCGCGCGGTCATCGTGGGGGTGGCTCTGCACCCGGAAGGCGTTGAGGCGCCCCGCCTCGGCGGTGTGGTCCGCGCAATCTCGAACGGGAGCGGAGAAACCCCGGCGCGTCTTGTATTCGATGGGCGCGCGCTTGCGGGCTTGTCTCGGGGCGAAGCGCAGAGCCTGGCTGACGAACTGCTCGCGACGATCAATGACCTCGTCGCCGAGGACGACCTGGTCGCCGACGTCGCGTGATATCTAGATCGTGAGATCTAGATAAGGAGACGCGCGCGCGCGAGGGCGCGTCCGTAGGTTCGACCGTCAAGGCGTTCCCCTCTTATGGCCGCCACCAGAGCGCGTGTGCATGCCGTAGACACCGGCCCGTCGCCGATCGAGCGCTATCGCTCTCTGCTCGGCGAGGAAGCCTGGTCTCAGTTCGATAGCGCCATGCGGGCATTCGCAGCGAAGCTGCGTGGCAAGGTGGTCTGGAACGTCAACTCGGCCGGGCGCGGCGGCGGCGTGGCCGAGCTTCTGGCCGCGCTCATTCCATACGATCGGAGTGTCGGCGTCGACGAGCGCTGGCTGGTGATCGAAGGCTCACCTGACTTCTTCCAGGTGACCAAGAGGATCCACATGCTGCTTCACGGCGTCTCCCCGGACGGGTCCGAGCTCAGCGCTGCCCAACGCGCGGAGTACGAGCAAACGCTGGAGGGCAACGCAGCCGCGCTCGTCGAGCTCATGAAGCCCGGCGACGTGGCGGTCCTTCACGATCCGCAAACAGCGGGATTGGTCCCCACGCTCACAGGCCACGGCGTGAAGGTGATCTGGCGGTCGCATATCGGTGTCGACCAGCCCAACGATATGGTCCGCACGGCCTGGCGGTTCCTCACGCCCTACCTCGAGACCGCATCGGCCTTCGTCTTTTCCCGCACGGCGTACGTGTGGGATGGACCTGATGGGTCGCGGATCCACATCATCGCGCCTTGCATCGACGCATTCTCGACGAAGAACCAGGACATGGACGGCCACATTGTGGCCGAGATTCTGCGCGCGAGCGGCATCCTCAGCGGGGCCGACGGCGAGGCGACATTTCTCCGCAACGACGGTACCGCGGGACGAGTGCGCCGACGTGCCAACCTCACCGCCTCGCTTCCTGTAGACGCCCGCATCGTGGTCCAGGTCTCGCGCTGGGACCGCCTGAAAGACCCGAGCGGCGTGGCTCGTGGATTCGCACAGCTCGTGGCGCCACACGTCGATTCGTGGTTGGTCCTTGCAGGGCCTACCGTGAACTCGGTCGACGACGACCCGCAGCAGTCCGAGATCCTGCGCGAGGTCACGAGCGTCCGTGACGAGATGGATGCGCGGACGCGCGACCGCGTCGTGATTGCCCAGCTCCCAATGGACGACACCGAAGAAAACGCCGCCATAGTCAACGCCCTTCAGCGGCGCGCCGACGTCGTGGTACAGAAAAGCCTGGCAGAGGGCTTCGGCCTGACTGTCGCCGAGGCGATGTGGAAAGGACGCCCTGTCGTCGCCAGCCGCGTCGGCGGGATCGAAGACCAGGTCGAGCATGGGAGAAGCGGCATCCTGATCAACGACCCCAATGACTTGAAGGGGTTCGGCTCCGCGGTCGCCGGCCTCCTGCGGGATCCGAGGGGCGCCCAGGCGCTCGGCAACGAGGCGAGGCAGCGGATCATTCGCAAGTTCCTGGCGCCGCGCCACCTGATGGAGCAGGCCGAGCTGATCACAAGCCTCGTCTAACATCGGCTCACGTGCCGATCAGGATTTTTCGTCAGGCTGAACTTCCGCGTGACGTCATCTCGCGAGACTTCGTCGGCGAAGAGCACGGCGGAGTTGGCGCATGCGTGCTGTTCGTCGACGCCGCGCCGGGAGAAGGGCCACGTCTTCACCGGCACCCATACGTCGAGATCCTGATCGTGATCGAAGGCACGTCCACGTTCGACGACGGAGAGTCGAAGCACGTGGTCAGCGCGGGTGAGATGGCGGTGGTCGACGCGGGACAAGCACACGGGTTCATCAATCCCGGCCCCGGTCGCCTGCGTCAGATCGACATTCATCTCGCGTCAGGCTTCGCCACCGAGTGGCTGACATAGATGGCCGCGGATGGCTAGGACCGACCCACACGACCCCGGCGTAGACGTTGCGCGCAAGCGAGCGGAAGAAGCCGGAGACATATCGCGTTTGCCGATTCGCGTGGGCCACGGCGAGGTGCGCTCAGGAACCGCGAGCTGGACCGACCCGACGATGATCGCGCCTGGCGTCTTCTATCCGGTCGGGATGAAGACCGCTGAAGACCGGCTGCGCTTCTACGCGAGTCAGTTCCCGATGGTCGAGGTCGACGCAACCTACTACGCGCTGCCCAACAAGCGCACGGCCGAGAGCTGGGTGGAGCGGACGCCAGAGGATTTCGTGTTCGACATCAAGGCCCACGCCCTCATGACGGGACAGCCGACCGAGGTGTCTCGCCTGCCGAACGCGATCAAGGACGACCTGCCTTCAGAGCTCATCGAGAAGAGGCGGGTTTATCGCAAGGACATGCCTGTTGAGCTGCTCGACGCGGTCTATCGGCAGTTCCGTGAGGCGCTCGAGCCGCTGATCAGGGCCCGCAAGCTTGGAGCCGTGTTCGTGCAGTTTCCGAAGTGGGTCTTCCCGTCCAACGAGGCGCGGGAGCTCATCCTCGAGACGCGGCAGCGCCTGGACCTCCCCATCGCGGTCGAATTTCGACACGGCAGCTGGTTCAACGAGAAGAACGCGGAACGGACCATCAAGTTCCTGCAGGACAACAAGATCCCCTACGTGGCGGTCGACGAACCCCAGGGGTTCAAGAGCTCGGTGCCCCCTGTCGTGTTCACGACCAATGACGAGCTGGCGGTGTTTCGATTCCATGGCCGCAACAAGGAGAACTGGGAGAAGAAGGACATCCCGCCCTCGGAGCGCTTTCGCTACCTGTACGACGAGGACGAGCTCGCCGACTGGACGCCGAAGATCGCGACGGTCGCGAGGTCAACGAAGCACACGCACGTCGTGTACAACAACTGCTTTTCCAACTACGGGACGACCAACGCCCGCGAAGCAGCGCGCCTCCTGGCCGAAATGCAGAACTAGCTACTTATCCATGTGCCGGGCGCACCACGCTTCGAGCGCGGCACCATCCCGCCACGCCTTCGCCACGCGGTCGCGCGCCTTCGGCGTCGCGATCCATGGCTCGACCGGCCATCGCTTGAAGTAGATCAGGCGCTTGTGGCGAAGCAGGTCTCCGCGGGGGTGGTCTTGCGGGTAGGGCGGCGGCACGCGCTTGAGCTCCTGACCCTCCACGCCGTAACCCTTCTTGCGAAGGTCGGCGACGATGCTGACCAGCTCCTTGCCGGACCGGTCGTTGGCGACCGCCGCGCGCAGCTTCTTGAGCTGCGCATCGTCCACCATGTACCGGCCGCCGGCGGCGACCAGACCCTCGGCATCCAGCGCGACATAGCCACCACGGTCGACATCGGCATAGATGTTCAGCTTGTACGGCGACTTGTCGGCTGAGAAGCGGATGTCGCGATTCGGACGCGCGACCCGATTGGGCGGTCCGAACTCCGGCTCGAGGTCGGCGAGGAGCGCCAGCAGCGGAGCCTTGACCTCCTCCTCGTACTGACGGCGATGCGCGTCGAAGTAGGGCTTGTTGTTGTTGGCGCGCAGGCCAAGGAAGAAGCCTTTGAAGTCTCCCTTCCACCCGATGAACTGGCCCGCCACAACCAGGGAGATTAGCGCCGCCGCGCAGGAGACACAAAAAGAGGTGGGCCGCACATGACAGCCCACCCCAGAGATGCTCGAACTAGTTGGCGGCGATGCCTTCCTGGCTTCCGCCGTCGGGAATATTGGCGATCTGGATCCTGGTCAGTGACCCGCCGTCCCCAATGCTGAACGCATGCACTGTGCCAGAGCTGCCGCTCTGGACGTAGAGGAACTGCCCGCCGGTCGCGGCCGAATCAGTTGCTCCGGGGATGTTCGATGCTGCGGTCGCGTTGACGAGGACCACTGTCCCGTCGCCGGCGACTCTGAACTGGCTGACGCTGCCGCTCCCGGTGTTCGACGTGTACTCGTAACCGCGAGACGGTGTTATCCAGCACAGCGCCGCCTGCGTGTCGCTCACGGGTGCGCTGACCGGCGTGATCGTGTTGTCCGGATTGACGTTGAAGGTCTCGAGCGAGCTGGTGCCGGCGAAGTTCAAGACCATCCTGCCTGCATGATCGAAGACGAACGCGAAGGGCACAGGCGCCTCCTGGTTCTTGACTGGCGCGGCCGACAGCAGGCCGTCCTCGCCGACCGAAAAGACGTCGACCGTGTTGTTGGTCTTGGTCGTCACGATCAGGTGGTCGCCGTCAGGCGTGAAACCGACTTCGGCGGGCGACTTCAAGAAGAATGGATTGGGCGTATTGCCCAGCCCAAGGGTCCGGGTAGATCCCTCGATCGGATGGAGCCGGCCGCCGATGACTCGATACCCGCTCACGGAGCCGTCGCCTCCTGCGTTGAGGACGTACAGCAAGCCCCCGTGCAGCGCCAGGCCGGTCGGAAACTGACCGCCCGATGCGATCACCTGGGACAACCGGAGCTTGTCTCCGCGTACCCGGAACGCTGAGACCGTGTTGCTGCCGGCGTTGACCGCGAGCAGCAGCCCCTCTTCGGGAACGAGCTGCAGGGAACCTTGCGTTGCGAGCGGATCTGAGCCGGAGCCTGCCTCGCGGCCGCCCTGTCCGCCGGTCGCGTAGCTGGTCGTGTAGGTCAATGTTCCGTCGGAGTTGCGCTTAAACGCCGCGATTGAGTTCGCGCCCGGGTCGTTGGTCTGGACAAAGACCCCGTGCCCCGACACGCCGTCTTCCCCGCCCGCCGCCTGGGCCGGAACTGTCGCCACGAACACGCCTGCTGCCACCGCGGCCAGCAGGCCCAGAAGTCGAATCGGACTCGTCATGCATTGCCTCCTTGCGAAATGTCGGTTCGCAGATGAGGCTGACGGGCGCCTGTTTAGAGCCCGTGACGGCCGGTTACAGATCCGTCACATCAGCGTGGCGGGCAAGCTGAACCAGAAGCGTGTGAGTTGAGCGTTGGAATCGGCGCCGACCCGACCCCCTGAAGCCTCGACGAGCTGCTTGACGATGGCGAGGCCGATTCCCGCCCCTCCCCGCGCTGCGTCGCGGGACTTCTCAACGCGGTAGAACCGCTCGAAGACGTGGGGCAGGTCACCGGCCGGTATGCCGTCGCCGGTGTTGGTGATCGAGATCAGAACCTTCGAGTGCATGTCCTCCGCGCGAATCGAGGCGCGGCCGCCACGCGGCGTGTATCGCGACGCGTTCTGCAGCAGGTTGGCCAGCACCTGCGCGAGGCCATCCGGCTCTGCGCGCGCGATCAGCCCGTTTGGAATGGCGAGCTCGACCTCGATGTCTTTGGCTTCAAACGCCGGGCGGGCGAACTCGTACGCGGAGCGCACGGCCTGCGCGAGATCCACGTCTTGACGCGCAGCCATTCGGTCAGGGCGCTCGTTGTCGGCAAGCGCGTCGAGAGAGCGGGACAGGCGAACCAGCCTCTCCGCTTCCTCGTGCAGCGACCTGAACTGTTCTGGCGTCGGCGCGATCACGCCGTCGCGAAGTGCCTCGAGGTAGCCCTGGAGGTTGGTGAGCGGCGTCCGGAGCTCGTGCGCCGCGTTGGCGATGAAGTCGCGTCGCTCGCGTTCTTGCTCCGAGAGGCTGTGCGCCATCTGGTTGAACGAATCGGCCAGGGATGCGAGCTCCGCAGGGCCACCTCGCGGCACGCGCGCCTGATAGTCGCCGCCGGCGATTCGCTCCGCTGCCCACGCCATGCGCCGCAGCGGTCGGGCCAGGCGCGCAGCGAGGATCACGGCCAGGCCCGCGCTGATCGGGATGGCTATGAGAACCGCGACCACGAAGCTGGCTTCGACACCGTGGTCGAACATCGCCTGGGCTTCGGCGGCCGGCGTCCCGGCCTGGATCATCAAGCGATCGAAGGTTGACTGCGCGACCACCAGCACGCCGACGACGATGACCGCGATGGCGATGAGCGCAACCAGCACCGAGACCACCGTGATTCCTGTCGCAAGACTCCGCAGCCGTCGCACTACGCCACCGCGCGATAGCCCACGCCACGAACAGTCACGATGTAACGCGGCGTGCCGACCTCTTCGCCGAGCTTGTCTCGCAACCGTCCAATGTGCACGTCGACGGTGCGTTCGAGCGCATCACCCTGCGATGGTCCGTACAGAGAGTCGAGCAAGGCCTGGCGTGTCAGAACGCGGCCGTGGGCCTCCACCAGGGCGACGAGGAGGCGAAACTCTGCGGGGGTCAGCGACATGACCTTGTCTGCCCGCCGCACCTCGATGCGGTCGAGGTCGATCGTCAGGTCGCCGTGCTCCAGGACTCCGTGGCGAGTACCGGAACCGTTCGCATCCCTCGCGCGTCGGAGCACGGCCTTGACCCGAACGACCAGCTCGGCCGGTGAGAAAGGCTTGGCCAGGTAATCGTCAGCTCCCTCGTGGATGCCATACACCCGGTCTTCGACGTTCGCGCGCGCTGAGAGCATCACGATCGGCACGTCCGACCGCTCGCGGATGAGCCGCATCAGAGCCAGACCGTCGAGCTCGGGCAGCATGAGGTCCAGCACGATGAGCCCTGGGTGAAGCTCGCTGAACGCGCGCAGCGCAGCCTGACCATCCGGCGCAGTGATGACCCGAAGGCCTTCCCGCTCGAGGTAGGTCTTGACGAGGGACACGATCTTTGGGTCGTCGTCGACGACCAGGATCGGCGCTGCCATGTCCGAATCCATCCTAGATGTCAAACCTAGGCCGTCAATGTGACGGTGGTTTGAAGCGCGGTCACCGTGTGAACTGCTGGTCGTACTCCGGGAAATAGCGCTGGATCACCGAAAGGTCGAACTCGCGCAGGATCGAGCCGGGCGGCTCCCGCTCGAGCAGGAAGTCGAAGCTGCGCCGGACCAGGTCCTCAACCTCGGCCGGCTGGTCCCCGCCACCCCATCGCAACGCGTCAGCGACGGACACGGTCACGACGTGCTGCGAGCGTTCGCCGCCGTGCTCGACGGCGACCTCGCAGCGCCAGCCGCCTTCCCTGTGCCGCACCAGGACGTTGACCATCAACCCTTAAGCGTGAGCTAACTCATGGAAGCTTTCGGCACCCGCGGGATAATGCCGACATTCTGGCGGCATATCTGACACTTAACAGGCTGCCCACGGCGGTCGTCGTCTACGACTCGGGCGGCCTGGTTGTGGACGCCAACACAGCCGCATGCGTCCTTCTTGGCCTGCGTGAAGAAGACCTGGTGGGGACCAACGCCGAGGACTCTGGCTGGTTGGTGATCGAATCTGAGGAAGGGCCGCTTGCGGTGCACCCGGTCATCGCCGCCTTGCGGTCGCGGCAGGCGGTCCGAGGCGTCCTCGTCAGGGCGCGGCGCCCCGGGGGCGCGGACATATGGATCCAGGTCGATGCGGTGCCGGAGGTGGTCGACGATCACCCAACCGGCGGTGTCGTCGCGACCCTGGCGGACGTGACGCATTTGATCGCGCACAGTCGCGCCACCACCCGCTCGGCGGGCGACCACATCGTGGACGAGGTGACCGGTCACCTTGCCCAGGCCCGCCTGGAGCCGACGGCGATCCTGTCCACCGTCACGGAGGCGCTCAACAAGCTTCGGCCAGGCATCTGGGTAGCCTCGCTGATCGGCAAGGATCCATCTGACATTCAGTTCGTGGTCACCAACGGCGACAACGGCGACCCCGACTTTGCGGCCGATTACATGGAGGCAATGCGGCTCGCGGGAACCTCCGACTCGACACCGATCTCGTCTCGCGTCATCGAGTCAGGCCAGCCGCTGGTCATCGCCGATATCACGGTGAAGGATTTGATGGGCTACCTGAACGATGACGTTCGGCGCTATCTGACCGACCACCCCTGGAGGTCGCCGGCGGCCCACATGGGCATCGTCGTTGTGCCGATGCGGACCCGAGGCGCCACGATCGGCACGCTCGGATTGTTCGAGCCGAGCAGCTCCAACCCGATCACGCAGAAAGACACGATCTGGATGCAGGCGATCGCCGACCGGACAGCGGTTGCCGTGGAGAACGCCCAGCTTTACGAGGACGCGGTCAAACGGCTCGAGCGGCTTGCCGCGCTGCAGAGCGTCAGCCTCGCGATCAGCGTGAGCGGCGACTTGAGGCTGACCCTGAAGGTCATCCTCGACCACGTCACGACCCAGCTGAAGGTTGACGCCGCGGACATCCTCCTCCTCGACGAAAACGACAACACCCTTGCGCTATCGGCGAGCACCGGATTTCTCGCCACCGCGGTTCCGGAATACCGGCTGCCTGCGGACGAAGGAGTGCCCGGCAAGGTACTCAGCACAAGGCGGATCGAGACGGTGACCGCTCTCAGCGCCTTCTCCCAATTTCGTCGCCGGTCGCTCTTCGCGCGCGAGGGCTTCAAGGCGTACGGCGCTGTGCCGCTGATCAGCCGGGGCAGGCTTTTGGGAGCCCTCGAGGTCTTCCACCGCTCGGCCCTGGTTCCCGACCAGGAATGGGTCTCTTTTCTTGACGCCCTGGGCAGCGTCGCGTCGGTGGCAATCGACAGCGCCACGATGCAGGAACGGCTGACTCGCCCCCGGGGCAGCGGGGCTGCAGTCAGGGCCGGATCGACCGCCCCCCCGATGAGCCGCGTCGAAACCGAGATCCTTCGCCTGGCGGTGCAGGGCCTGACCAACCGGGAGATCGCCGCGCAAGTGCACCTGAGCCAGAACACCGTCAAGTTCCACATGCGGCAGATCCTGCAGAAAACAGGCGTCTCCAACCGGACGGAGCTGGCCCACCTCGCTGCCAAGGAAGGCTGGCTTTAGGCAAGTGGATTAACACAACTACCCACCTGGGTAGTGAATTAGCTCAACGGAGAGTGGTCCACTAAGCAATCACTTCCTAATCTGAACGTGGGATGGAGCGTCTTGCTTAACGTGGAACTAGTCACCAGGTGGGTAGCTGAAGAAGGGTCGGAGGCGGAGGAAGGTTCGCCGGGGCGCCTGACGGTCCTGGCCGTCCTCCTGGCATCCCTTGGACTGACGGCTCTGCCGCCGGCGGTGGGCCTCCTCATCCTCTTCGGGCTGATCAGATGATCGTCCGGGAAGGCGTGACGCTCGGCCCGTACCGGGTCATGGAGCGGGTGGGCCGGGGCGGCATGGCCACCGTCTACCGCGCATACCACGCCGCCCTGGACCGCTACGTGGCCATCAAGGTCCTCCCGGACATGCTGGCCGAAGACCCCGAATACTGCGAGCGCTTCCAGCAGGAGGCGCGCTCGGTGGCGCGCCTGAAGCACCCGAACATAGTCGAGGTCTTCGATTTCGGCTACGAGGACGGCACCGCATATCTCGTACTCGAGCTGGTCGAGGGCGGAACGCTTGCCGACAGGGTCGGCCGCCCGATGGATCTGAAAGAGGTCGTCCGGCTGCTCCAGCAGGTCGCGGGAGCCCTGGACCACGCCCACGCGCACGGAGTGCTCCACCGCGACATCAAGCCGTCGAACATCCTCCTCCATTCCGATGGGACTCCTGCCCTGGGTGACTTCGGCCTGTCCAAGATGCTGGGGTCGGTCCGCCGCTTGACTGGTTCCGGGACCGTCATGGGCACGCCCGAGTACATGTCGCCCGAGCAGGCGGCGGATGAGCCGCTGGGGACCGCTTCCGACCTCTACTCGCTGGCGGTCGTGGCGTACGAGATGCTGACTGGACGCGTGCCCTTCGAGGCATCGACGCCGGCGGCCACCCTCCTCTCCCACGTCACCAAGCCCATGCCAACCACCCGCGAGCTGAAGGGCGAGCTCTCCGCCCACGTCGAAGACGTCTTGCGCCGCGCGCTCGCCAAACGGCCAGAGGAGCGCTATGGAGCCGCCGCTGACTTCGTCGCCGCGCTCAAGCCGGCCGCGTGGCCGAGCGGGCTCGAGGAGGCGTCGGGCTCGCCGGCGACTCGCCGCCTCGCCCATCCGGAACGCACGCCCATCGTGCTGGTCGTCGACGACGGCGCCGCGAACCGAGAGCTCATCGAGGCCTGCCTGGCCGACGTCGATTGCCACGTGCGGACTGCCGCGGACGGTCCTTCGGCGCTTCAAGCGATTCAGGCGGCGCCGCCGGACCTTGTGCTGCTCGATGTCCAGATGCCCGGCATCGACGGCTACGAGGTCTGCCGGCGCATCAAGGCCAGCCCGCGTTCCCGTCTCCTGCCGGTCGTGATGATCACCTCCCTCGATCGCACGGCCGACAGGGTGCGGGCGCTGGAGGCTGGCGCGGACGATTACATGACGAAGCCGGTCGACCGCATCGAACTGGTCGCTCGAGTCAGCTCAGCGCTGCGACTGAAGGGCGTGTACGACTCGCTCGACAGTGCCGAGCAGGTCATCTTCGCGCTGGCCGCTGCCGTAGAGGCGAAGGACCCCTTCACCGAAGCCCATACCCACAGGGTGGCCGAGACGGCGCGCAGGATCGGATGCCGGATGGGCCTTGGGTCGTCAGACCTGGACGCGCTTTATCGCGGTGGCCTCATCCACGATATCGGCAAGATCGGTGTCCCCGACGCGATCCTGCTCAAGCCGGGACCGCTCAACGCGACCGAGCTGGCGACGATGCGCCAGCACCCGGTCATCGGAGAGACGATCGTGGCGCCCCTGCGGTCGAGCGCCGGCCTGCTGCCGATCATCCGCAACCACCACGAGCGGTACGACGGCACCGGATATCCAGATCGTCTCGCCGGCTCGAGCATCCCGCGCTTGGCGCGGATCGTCGCCGTCTGCGACGCCTTCGACGCCCTGGTGAATGACCGGCCCTACCGATCGCGTAAGGCGCCGGAGGAGGCACTGGCTATCCTCCGCAGCGGCGCGAGCCGCCAGTGGGACCCTGAAGTGGTCGATCTCTTCAATGCCGAGATCCAGACTCTTGGGAGCCAGGGGGCCGCCTGATCGCGATGCAAGCCCTGGTTTCGTTCCTTGAGAACACAGTCGCGGTCGCGTTTGTGGCGCTCGGCGTCGTGACCGCGATCACGTGGGTCCGGCGGCGAGACCGCTCGATGGGGTTTCTTGCCCTCGCCATCATCTTGCTGGCGGTGGTGTCGGGCCTCGGCCGGCTGCAGGCGTACATCCCGATCATGCTGCCCTTCCTGGGTGTAATCGAGCTGCTCGGATTCATGGGCACCGCCTACGCCCTCCTCCTCTACCGCAACTCTGTCATCCCCATCCCCCGGCGCTGGCATGCCGTCGCGATCGCGTCGCTGGCGGCTGTCAGCGTCCTCCTAGTCGCCGCCATTGTTCTGTCACTGAACCGGACTCTGCTGCTCCTCGTCGCCGTGCTCTTGGTGCTGGTGTGGTGCGCGTGCGTTGTCGAACCTATCGTCCGATTCTGGCTGGCGGCCCGCGGCCTGCCTGCGGTACAGGCGTGGCGCCTTCGCTCCTTGAGCCTCGGGTTCGGCGGGTTGGTGGCTCTGCTCCTATTTGCAGTCTCCGCCGGCTTGCTCATCCGTCAGCCGGTGATCCAGGTCATCACGGAGCTGGTCGCGCTGGCCATCATCCCCCTCCTCTACGCAAGCTTCGCCCCACCTTCGTGGTTGCGCCGGCAGTGGCGCGCCGGAGAGGAAGAAGGCCTGCGTGCCTTCATGGAAGACCTTCTCGTCAGCGATGACCGCGACGCCCTGGCGAATCGCGCGCTCGGGTGGGCGCTGCGCCTGGCCGGTGGCGCGTCGGGCGCCCTGTTCGACGGCGACGGCAAAGCCACGTCGAGCCATGGCCTCGACCTGGCGGCGGTCGCCGAGCTGACGGCAGACCTGCCGAGCCTGCGCGAAGGAGTGCGGCGGGTCACGCTCGAGGGTGTCGAGGCGATCGCAATGTCAGTGCCTGTAAATGGCCTGACGACGTCTGGGACTCTGGTCGTGCTGGCTGGACCTTTCACACCTGGATTCGGTGGCGACGAGATAACGCGTATGCAGCAGCTCATGAGCGCGTTCGTGACCGCGCTGGACCGCCGTCACCTGATCACCCAGCTCGAGCAGAGCAATGCCGCGCTCGAGGACGCCAACCGTCACAAGAGCGTGTTTCTCGCCAACATGAGCCACGAGCTCCGTACGCCGCTCAACGCGATCATCGGCTTCTCTGAGCTGCTGACCGACGCGCAAAACGGCCAGTTCGACGAGGCCACGCGAAAGCGTTTCCTGAGCCAGATCCTGACCAGCGGCAGACACCTCCTCGGCCTGATCAATGACATCCTCGACCTGTCCAAGGTGGAGGCGGGACAGATGGAGCTGCGCCTACAGACTTTGTCGGTGGCCGATTCGGTCGACCAGGTCATCAAGACCGTCGAGCCGCTCGTGACGAAGAAGAGCATCGCCCTGACTTCAACCGCCACAGGTGCGGGCGACATGCTCGGCGACGCCGGCAAGGTCAAGCAGATGCTCCTCAACCTGGTTTCGAACGCAATCAAGTTCACACCCGAAGGCGGATCGGTGACGATCGGGGCCCGGCGCATCAAAGACACGATCGAGATCACGGTGACCGACACCGGCATCGGCATCTCGGAATCCGATCTGAAGTCGATCTTCCGCGAGTTCCACCAGGTGGACTTCGGACCAGGGCGCAAGCACGAGGGCACCGGTCTCGGACTCGCGCTGACCAAGCGATTCGCGCTCCTCCATGGTGGCGACGTTCGCGTGTCAAGCCGCCTCAACAAGGGCAGCGTGTTCACGCTCAGCCTGCCAGTTCGGGCGGGGGTTATGCCCGCGACCGAGATGGTGGAGGCGGTCGCGAAGAACGGGTCTGGGCCGGTGGTCCTGGTGGTGGAAGACGACCCGGCCGCGGCCGAGCTCCTGACACGCCAGCTCTCGGCCGCCGGTTACAGGACCGAGGTGGCGCGGACCGGTAACGAGGCGCTCGCACGGGCTCGCGAGCTGCAGCCAGCGGCTATCACTCTCGACATCATCCTGCCCGAGGTCGACGGCTGGGAGATCATGACGCGCCTGAAGAGCGACGAAACGACCAGCGGCATACCTATCGTCGTGGTGAGCGTGGTCGACAACCCGGAGCTCGGCCTTGCCCTCGGCGCGCTCGACTATTTCGTCAAACCCGTGGACACGGGAGCCCTGATCAAGCGGCTGAACCGCTTCGACTTCAAGCGCCACTCGGGCAAGGACGAGGTCCGGGTGCTGGTGGTGGACGATGATGCCACCAACCGCATGTGGCTGACCCAGGCGCTCGAGCCGGCCGGCTTCTCGGTGCTCCCTGCCTCTGGCGGCCGCCAGGCGATCGAGCTCGCGAAGACCATGCAGCCAGACTGCGTGCTGCTCGACCTGATGATGCCGGATGTCACGGGTTTCGACGTGGTCGAGGCACTGCGCGCCGACGAGAGAACCCGCGACACTCCAATCATGGTCGTCACCGCGATGACACTCACAGACGCTGACAAACGTCTCCTCAACGGACGGGTGTCTCAGATCCTTACTCGCGGCAACGTCGCAACCACAGACATCGTCGGTCTGCTCAAGCGGGTGATCGCTCAGCGCAACGGCTCGCCGTGAACGAGAAGCGCGTCATTCTGGTCGTCGAAGACAACGAGGCCAACCAGGTGCTGGTTCAAGCGGTGCTGGAGCTCGACGGCTACCAGGTGCAGCTGGCTGGTTCTGCCCTCGAAGCGCTCGATCTTCTGCGTGACCTTGTGCCCGACCTCATCCTCATGGACGTGCAACTGCCAGGTCAGGACGGCCTCTCGCTGACACGCCAGCTCAAGTCAGACCCCGCCACCAGGGCGATCCCAGTTGTGGCCCTCACCGCCCACGCGATGGCCGGCGACCGCGAGGTGGCGCTGAAGGCAGGATGCGTCGGTTACATCGCGAAGCCGATCGACACTCGGACTTTTGCCGCGGCTGTGAGCCAGTACTTCATCGACACGGAGACCGACCGCCACGTGGTGGCCGGGTGACGGGGCGAATCCTGGTCGCCGACGACGACCCCATGAACACTGAGCTGCTCACCTATTTCCTGCAATCTTTCGGCTACGACGTCTCGTCCGCGCCCGATGGCAACCAGGCGCTCGAGCTTGGCACGAGCGGCAACTATCAGCTCGTCATCCTCGACGTCCACATGCCGATGTATGACGGCGTCGAGGTTCTCCAGCTCCTTCGCAAGCGCCACCAGCTCCACCCCATCAAGGTGCTCGCGTTGACCGGAGATGTTTCCGAAGAGCTCCGTCAAGAGCTCGATACCGCAGGAGTCGACAGCTTCTTGACCAAGCCCGTCGACCTCGAGCTGCTGCATGCGGAGGTTGACCGTCTGATGGCGGACTAGACAGCCATGATCATCACCGCACCACCAATTTCAGACGAAGACCCCGACCATACATTGACCCCATGGGTGCTGATCGTCGTGGCCGATGAGGCAGGCGCCCGCTCCGCGCGGTGCGCTTGGGAGGACGCAGGCTTCGCTGTGGAGGTCGTATCGACGGTGACGGAAGCGCTAGCCTGCCTGGCGGTCATGACCCCGGCGCTGGTTGTGGTGAACGACACGCTTTAGCGCGGGGTTTGGCGACCGTTTCGGCGCAGATCCGCCACACTCCCGCTCTAGAGTCGATCCACTGGTGCGCCGAATCTTCTCCGTTGTTGTCCGGAGTTCCGGCGACGATCTGCCACCCGCCGGAGAGTTGATCGACGTTGGCGAAGTTCTGCACCAGAACATCCTGGAAAACCGACATGAACACGACCATGAACGTCACGATGCCGGCGTCGCGCCGGCCGAGGCCTTGCGGTACGAATAGACTTCGAACCCATGTCCATGACCGGGTGGACGACCTACCAGCTGCGCCGGCAGATCTTCTCGATCGGCGAGGACTTCTGGGTCCAGAACACGGCCGGCGAGAACGTCTACAAAGTCGATGGCAAGGTGCTCGTCCTGACTCAGACCTTCGCGCTGCAGGACGCGAGTGGAAACGAGCTGGCGAGAATGCAGGCCGAAATGCTCACGTTGCGGAAGACGATGGATGTCAAGCGGGACGGCCAGGTCGTTGCCGTCGTGAAGAAGGCGTTCTTCAACATCCTGAGCCAGCATTTCGACATCGACGTATCCGGCGGCGGCGTGCTGGAAGCACAGGGTGACATTCTCAACCACGAGTTCCAGATCACTGGCGGAGGCCAGGTCGTGGCATCGGTCTCGAGACAGTGGTTTGTCGGCGACATGTTCTACGGCGTCACGATCGCGCCTGGTCAGGACGACGTCCTCCTGCTGTGCATCGCGATTTGCATCGACGAGATGTCGGAGGCCGATCGCCGCTGAGCGAGGAGGCAGTATTCGAAGCGTGGCGCGTGCGGCGGCGCGCAGGCGATGAGAGCGCGACAGTGATCAACCTCTACGAGCTCGTCGCTGGGCCACGTGGACTGAAGCCGCACGAATTACCAGCCGAGGAACGCGTTCGGCTGTCGGCGCGAGCTCTGTACGAGATGCATGCCGGCTTCGAGCTCGTGCCCGGCAGCGATCGGAAACTCGAGCTGATCCAGCTTGTCCCGTACGACCCTGAATGGCCGTCTCGCTTCAACGACTGGAAGCAAAAGCTGACCGGCGCTCTGGGTCGAACGCAAAGGCGAATCGATCATGTCGGTTCCACAGCGGTCCCAGGATTGCCCGCCAAACCCGTGATCGACATCCAGGTCAGCGTCGACGACATGCTGGACGAAGCGGCTTACGTTCCCGCGATCGAGTCGCTCGGCGTTCAGCTGCGCAGCCGCGACGACGACCACCGCTTCTTCAGGCCGTTTGCGGACCGGAGCCGTGACGTGCATGTCCATGTATGCAACGCCGGCAGCCCATGGGAGCGGAGGCACCTCTTGTTCGTCGCTTATCTGCGGTCCGACGCCGGCGCGAGAGGTGCCTACCTGAAGGCGAAGGAATCCGCGACGGCTCGCTGGGCGGATGATCGCATCGCCTATACCGAAGCCAAGGACGAGGTCATCCGCGAGATCGCCACGCGGGCCGAAGCCTGGGCCGCCAGAACCCGTTGGTCTGTACCAAAGACCGACGCTCAGGCCGGGCCCAGCTCCTGACCCGGCATGCAGGTCCAGGTCCCCGTGATCGTCAGCGTCTGGCTCGGGTCGTCAGTCCAGGCCAGGGTGCCGCTCACGCTTCCCTGGTGAAGGCCGTTGTCCTTGCTGACCGTCAGCTGAGGCGTGCCGGTGAACATCGGATTGGTGGTGCCTATGAACGAGACCGGCGACAGCGTGGCTCGCGCCTTGTACGTCCCTGGCCCGTGGTAAACCTGGACGGCCTTATCCGTATAGAAAGACACGTAGTACAACGCGCCCCTGGATTGGAAGTAGGTCGCGAATGCAAAGAGCGACAGCCCATCCGGACCTGATCCGGCGCCGCAGGACTGAGGATTGCCGGAGCTGATGTGGTCGGTGATCGCGCCTTGCAGGTTCAGCGATTGCTGCGCGACTGGAAAATCAGCTGGACCCAGGGGATGCCCCTTCGCTGGCTTGCCGTTGTCTATGGCAGGCGGAGCCGGGATCGCGATGCTGGTCCGGTACTCGCCACCTGTTTCGACGACGTGAAGGTTGTACGTCGCTGCGCTCGCCGGCCGCGGCCACGTGAGGTCGACCCTGGTCGCGCCGGGGCTGCCACCGACCGGGACGGCCGAGCCGGACGGGTGAATGGGGTTCCCCCCGCCGTCGACCACGCTCACTCCTGCGTCAAGCACTCCCGACGGGGAAGCTCCATGGACCACGGCCTTGAAGTGGATCACGCTGGGCGTGAGCTCGAACGTCTCGACGTTGACCCTGTCGGAGCCGCTGGAGATCAGCCCTGGCAGGGGCAGCGATGTCGCCGGCTGCACCCTCAGGTCGAACGCGAAATTCCAGATTCCGTAGATCGGCCGTCCTTCCGCAGGCACGATGGGGTCGAACCCGGTAATCGCGACGTTCAAGTGCGCCATTCCGTCTGAACCCGCATGCGGACCCTGAAAGAGATGGACGACCTGGTCTCCGACCACGCCGGCCGCGCCGCCGCTGCCAGCGTTGAGTGGACCTTTGCTGTCCGAAACCTGGAGGGTCGGTGAGCCCGCCGCAGGTAGAGTGCGGAAGATGAAGACCGTGCGAGCAGGGTCGGCGTAGGCGCCGACGAGCCTCACGGTGCGGCCCCCGCTGGTCGCAACGAGATCCTCCTGGCTGACCAGCACTGCCGCAGGCGTCAGGTCAGCGGCGGCAAGGTCCGTGGTGGGGATGTCGGCGGCCGGCACCGGGCTGAAGGGTGATGCAGTCGGCCGGGGCGACGGACCGGCAGCAGGCCGTCCGGGCTGCGCCGTCTGAACCCGGATGTAGACAAGGCTCGCCACGATGAGCACCGCGAGCAGGGCCGCTACCAGTCCCAACGCTGCCGGATTGGTGCGTGACGCAGGCTGGCCGAGGCGTTCG
>Ga0209471_1000006_pt1 | contig 277198 bp, 282 predicted proteins | sample GraSoiAngelo_128_FD_185885 | JGI IMG/M metagenome (GOLD analysis project Ga0209471, IMG submission 185885) | Grasslands soil microbial communities from the Angelo Coastal Reserve, California, USA - 14_0927_12_20cm (SPAdes) (version 2) | ecosystem: Environmental > Terrestrial > Soil >...
ACCCGTTGGTCGAGCCAGTGCTGCCGGCCGGGACTGAAGCCGTGTTGGCCGACCCGTTGGTCGAGCCAGTGCTGCCGGCCGGGACTGAAGCCGTGTTGGCCGACCCGTTGGTCGAGCCAGTGCTGCCCGCCGGGACTGAAGCCGTGTTGGCCGACCCGTGGGTCGAGCCGGTGCTGCCCGCCGGGACGGATGCGGTGTTCGCGCTTCCACTCGTCGAGCCCGTGCTGCCCGCGGGAACAGACGCTGTCTGCGCCGAACCGTTGGTCGAGCCCGTGCTGCCCGCGGGAACAGACGCCGTCTGCGCCGAACCGTTGGTCGAGCCCGTGCTGCCCGCGGGAACAGACGCCGTCTGCGCCGAACCGTTGGTCGAGCCTGTGCTGCCCGCCGGGACTGAGGCGGTATTCGCACTTCCGCTGGTCGAGCCGGTACTGCCTGCCGGGACTGAAGCCGTGTTGGCCGACCCATTGGTCGAGCCTGTGCTCCCCGCCGGAACGGACGCTGTCTGCGCCGAACCGTTAGTCGAGCCGGTGCTGCCCGCCGGTACGGACGCTGTCTGCGCCGAACCGCTGGTCGAGCCCGTGCTGCCCGAGTCGACGTTGTTTTCAGACGGCTTGTCGCTCGCCGTCTTCTTCGAAGCTGGCGCAGTCGCACCTGCGCTGCTCTTGCCGCTGCTTGAGCCGCCGGCCTTGCCTCCTCCATCGCCGCCCGACCCGCCACCGCCGCCTATGTGGTTGTCATTCTTCGCCGTCGGGCTGTCCTGGCGGTGAGCCACTGCGGAAGCACTCGTGTGATCTTGTGCTTTGCCCTGACCGTGGGAGTTGTCCGAGGCCAGAGCCGGAGACGTGCGAGCCAGCATGAGGAGAAGTCCGGCCATCAAGATGAATGCATTGACGACCAGGCGTCGTGCGAGCGCTGGTCGACTCGCTAAGAACTCACCGAACGCTTCCAAATGCCCACCTCCACGTGGAAATGAGCAAATTGCCTCGCCGCCATCCTGGACACCAACCCCGCAGTCCCGGGGATATGTCGCAGAACGCCCCGCTCAGCGTTCCCTAGTAGGGCAATTCGCTTGCAATGGAAACGCAAACTTCATCTTTAGTAACCATGGAGGCGGCAACCGACCAGGAGTCGGTCGCCGCTTTCGTGGATGAAACGCTGGCCGGGACGGGGTGGGAGGTCGCCTCCATAAGCCGCGGCAGCAATCGCTTGGATCCTCCCAACTCTTATTGGTCGGTCTTCAGCATCGACATTAATAAGGACGAGGAGGAGCGCAACCTCCAGCTTGTCGTCAAAGGTGCCCTCAATCCCGAAGCATGGGTCAAGCTCAGCGCGCGGCTCGAGCGGCACGGAGCTGGCAATCCCTCCGACCCGATCAATGGGGTCGGGTATCCGCGGCTCTTTCCCGAGACCCAGCATGCCTACTGGTTCTATCCCTACGACCCCGCGATGCCCAACCTGCCGCTCGCCAACGATCCGATCCAGATGGCGGGCAGGCTGTTCGGGCGTGACAAGGCCGAGGACATGGTGGCTGCGGCTCGGTACCTGGACATCAAGCGCGTTCGCTACTTGCCCGAGGTCGGCGCCATCATTCGCTATACGATCGACGTCGGGGGTGCTCCGGCGACGATCTATGGCAAGGTCCAGCCAGGTCGGCGAGGCCTGCGCACGTTTCGCATCGTCGAGGATCTCTGGCGAGCGTCGGCCAAGTACCCAGGATATTTGAACTTGCCGCGTCCTCTCGGCTTCGACGAGGAAATCGGCATGCTCATCGAGGAAGGCGTTCGCGGCAAGCCAGTCAGCGCAAGACGACGCAGCACCCAGTTCATGCTCATGTCCGAAGCGGCGGCCGATGCTCTGGCGGTGATTCACGAATCCCGCGTAGAGACGGATGAGCGAATCACGATCAAGGCAGAGCTCGCTCGTATGAACAAAGTCGTCGACCAGTTCGCATACGTCTTCCCGGATGGTCACTTCTTGCTTCGCGACCTCCTTATTCATATGCGGGAGCGGTTGCGGAAGACAGAGGAAGAGCAATATCTGCCAACCCATGGCGACCTCAAATACGACCAGTTCATGTTTCACAACGACCATTTCACGCTGCTCGACTTCGATTACTACGCGACTGCTGAAACCAGCTATGACCTCGGCAAGTTCTGTGCCTATCTGGTCCCGTCGCTGCCCAAGGACTGGAGAGATTCTGTGGCTGTGGAGGAGGCTCGCGCCCGCTTCATCCATCGCTACCGGGAGCTGCGCCCCAATGCGACGCTGCAGCGATTTGGCATCTACGAGGCGCTCCAGTTCGCGCTGCGGGCGATGGCCTTTATGTGGTCCCAGACGCCCGGGTGGCAGCGAATTGCTGAAACCTATCTCGTCCTCGGATTCGAGCGCCTGAACAGCCGCCTTCCCGATTAACCTGCCACGACAACCGTTCGACCTCTTTTACAAGCCTTAACCCAATGCACATGAGCAGGCGGCTGGGCAGCCCCAGACTCTGCCGTCTGCAATGCGATTTCTATCCTGGATCGGGGCCGTCCTCGTCGTTGCCACACTCGCCGTGGGTGTTGGTACGGCTGCCCACCTACGCTCGGCGAGCGGCCACAACCTGACTGCCTCGCGGCAGCCCGCGAGCCTGTTCAGCGCCAACGACCCGGTAGCACCAGACCCACCGCACAAGATCGTGCCGCCGAGCCCGAGTCCAGATCCACCACCGCCGCCACCAGTCGCTGCACCGGCGCCGCCCGCGCGCGCCGCGATCGTGGTGGGATCAACGCAGCAGGCCTTGATCAACCAGGATCGAGCTGCGTATGGCCTCGGCCCGTTGACGTGGAACAGCTGCCTCTACAACGTTGCTGTCAGCAACGCACGCCGCATTGCGGCGCAAGGGTCGCTGTCGCACACTAACGGTCCATCGGTCGATCTCACGTGCGGCCTCGGCCGCCAGGCCGGCGAGAACGTCGGCTGGTGGTCAGGCGGCATCAACGACGGAAAGATCAACGGCTTGTTCATGGCCAGCCCCGAGCACAAAGCCAACATCCTCGGTCCGTACCGCTACGTGGCCACTGCGTGGGTCGCCGGGGCGAACGGTGGCTACATTGCGGTCGAGTTCAGCTAAAAGGGCCCCGAACCGGCTTCCTGAGTAGCGCGATTTGACCGGGCGTTGTTCTGACGTAGCGCTCGGACGCGGCGCATAACCGCCTACTTGAGCGCTCGGAGGAGGAGCGCGAGAGGGGTGTCAACCGGACCGGTCGCACGCAGCGGCCAACAGTCGCTCTGGCTTCGCCCGATCCACTGGCTTTGGGCCAGACGGGTCTGGATTTCGGCCGGGCTCGGCGTCCTCCTCATCGCGATGACCCTCTACGTGCTGTGGGCGATCAAGGACTTGCCCGACCCGAGCCAGAACGTGCTCGCGGCCGGTGATGTCATGGTCCTCGATCGCAACGGGAAGCTGATCGAAGACTGGAGCCCGGCGGGCCACTATCACGTAACCCTCACTCTCCAGCAGATGGGGCCATACGCACCGAAGGCGGTGCTCGCCGCAGAGGACCGCAACTTCTATCATCACGGCGCGATCGACCCCCTTTCGACGGCACGCGCAGCGTGGGTCGATGTCACGTCTCACGGCCTGAACCAGGGTGGCAGCACGATTACGCAGCAGCTCGTCAAGATCCAGCTGCTCACACCGCAGAAGTCGGTGACGCGCAAGATCCAGGAGATCGTCCTCGCTGTGGCACTGGAGCAGCGTTACTCCAAGGACCAGATCCTCGAGATGTATATGAACCGCGTGTACTTCGGTCACGGCGCGTATGGCATCGGTGCGGCTGCGCGGACCTACTTCAACAAGGACGCAAAAGACCTGACCCCTAGCCAGGCCGCATTCCTCGCCGCCATGATCCAGGCGCCGAGTCTGTATGACCCCGCTGTGCACTTTGACCTCGCCCAGGGTCGCGAGAACTATGTCCTTCAAGGCATGGTCGCGATCAACGCGCTCACGCCGGAACAAGCCGACAAGGCTGCGCAGGAGGACGTCAAGTCGGAGCTCCACATCCAGTCGAGTGCGCGTCAAAGCAAGGCGCCCCATTTCGTCGACCACGTGCTGGCCGACCTCGAGACGATGTTCGGCTCGGCCGCGGTCCAGCAGGGCGGGATCGTGGTCCGAACGACCCTCGACCTCGACGTGCAGGCTGTCGCCCAGCAGGCCGTGACCAATGGCGTGCATGACCTGGGGATCTACAACGTCAACAACGCCGCGCTGATGGCCGCCGACCCAAAGACCGGCGAGGTCCTGGCCTGGGTCGGATCGGCTGATTACGGAAATGACTCGATCGGCGGCCAGTTCGACGTCGTGCTGTCCAAACGGCAGCCCGGCTCGTCCTTCAAGCCTTACGTCTATGAAGCCGCGCTGCGCGACCACAAGATCACGTGGGCGACAACCCTCCACGACAGGCTGACGAACTTCAACGGGTACATGCCGCGCGACTTCGACAACGGTGGCATGGGCGACATCCCCGCGAGGACGGCGATTCTCTACTCACGCAACATTCCGGCAGTGCAGGTCGGCCAGATGGAGGGCATGAACAACGTGGTCGATCTCGCCCACGCGATGGGCGTCAAGAGCGAGCTCCAGCCGTATCTGTCGACCGCGATCGGCGCGAGCTCGATCACGCTGTACGAACACGTCCAGGGCTACGAAACATTCGCCAACCAGGGCCAGCGCGTCGACCTTCGAGTGATCAGGTCTGTCGAGGACGCCACTGGCCACGAGGTCTTCAAATACGAAAACCCGAGCAGCACCACAGTTCTCACGCCGGCCGAGGCGTTCCTGATGTCAGACGTGTTGAAGAACTATCAGAACCAGTGGCGCTTCGGGTGGAACCGCCAGATGGCGAGCAAGACAGGTACGAGCGACAACGGAAAGGGCGGCATCCCCGACTCGTGGATCATGGCGTATAACCCGAACATCGTTGCTGGCGTGTGGGTCGGCAACACCGCACCCAACGGTGGGGGCGGCCTCATCCGCGCGTACGGCGAGAACGTCGGGCTGACGATCATGAAGCGCTTCGTCAATGGGCTGCCCTCGAACATGCGTGATTGGTACGCGCGACCTCCGGGGGTGGTCCAGGGCTGTGGCAGCGATACCCAGGATCCTTTCCTGCCCGGAGCTTGCACGGCATCGCCTTCGCCGTCGACGTCGCCAAGCGCATCACCCTCAACAAGCCCCTCGGTGTTGCCTTCGGTCCTGCCTTCGCTCCTGCCGTCACCCTCGGCCTCAGCGTCGCCGTCACCCTCGGCCAGCCCACCACCGAAGGCCAGTCCGAGCTGATGCTTGCGATGACCAGCAGCTCCGACACGCCATTTCTCGAGAGCGTCGAACGCCGCCGGCCCGGAACGTCGCTGCGCGGCTACGTCACACGCACGCTTCCTCACAGCTCTGCGATCGTGGTGGCCAACCGAGCTCCCCACGAACCGCGACCCGAAGGTGGTTTCACGCGCGGAGCGGGTGGAGTGATCACAGCGCTTCTCACCCTCGCAGAGGTCGCAGGCGCAGATTGGGTCGCTTGCGCGCGGACCGATGGCGAGCGCGCGCTCATCGAAGAGCACGGCACGACCTGGAACGCGCCGCTGATTCGTACCGAGACGCGCCTCCACTACGCGACTCCGACACCGGAGCAGTACGAGCAGTATTACTCGGTCATCTCCAATCCGGTGCTGTGGTTCGTCCAGCACTATCTCTGGGATCTGGCCAACCAACCGGTGATCAACGGACGCATCCACCGCGCGTGGAACAACGGTTACGTCGAGGTCAACAAGCAGATGGCTCGCAAAGTGGTCGAGGTGGCTCGAGGGCTCCCGGGGCGGCCCCTTGTGATGGTCCATGACTATCAGCTCTACCTGGTGCCTAAGCTCGTACGCGAGCAGCTCCAGGGGGCGATCATCCAGCACTTCGTGCATATCCCGTGGCCGACACCGCAGTACTGGAAGGTGCTCCCGCGCGAGATGCGAGACGCGATCCTGCACGGCCTGCTCGGCTGCGACATCGTCGGTTTCCAGACCAGCCTGGACGTCCGCAACTTCCTGATGACTTGCGAGGAGAATGCGGGACTGGCGGTGGACGAGCGCGAAAAGGCGGTGCTCGTCGATGGGCGCGTCGTCTATGCGCGGGCCTATCCGATCTCCATCGACGTCGCTAGCACGACACGTCTTGCTTATTCGCATGGCGTCATGGTCGAGGAGCGCAAGCTTCGCGACTGGCGGCCTGAGCACCTCATCGTGCGCATCGACCGCACAGATCCGTCGAAGAACATCGTCCGCGGGTTTCTCGCCTACGAGAAGCTCCTGGCTCATCACCCCGAGCTCAAGGGCAGGGTGCAGTTCTGGGCTTTCCTGCAGCCGTCGCGGCAGGACGTCGCCGTCTATCGAAACTACGTCCGCAAGGTTCGGCAGACCGTGCAGCGGATCAACGCGCAATACGGCGCGCAGGGATGGCAGCCGATCCGGCTCGAGCTCGGTGAGAGCGTGCGCAAGGCGATGGCCGCGATGCGCAACTTTGACGTGCTCGTCGTCAATTCCGTCTACGACGGACTCAACCTGGTCGCTAAGGAGGGCGCCCTGATCAACCGCTCAGACGGTGTGATCGTGCTCTCGGAGAACGTCGGCGCCCATGAGGAGCTTCAGCCGCACATCCTGTCGGTCAACCCGTTCGATATCGAGGCGACCGCTAACGCCATGCACCAGGCGATCGTCATGGGGATTGACGAGAAGCGCCGCCGCAACGAGGGTGCGCGCGACGTGGTGCGGACCAGTGACATCGCGCGCTGGATCACGCGCCAGGTTCAAGACATCCGGGACCTCGCCGCTGCTCCGGGACTGCGGGCGGGCTAGCGCCTCTTCCTATATAGGTTGCTGCGTTCGCCCCTCTCCCCTGATCCTCTCCCGCCCCTCTCCCCTGATCCCTCTCCCCTGAGGGGAGAGGGTGCCAGGGGCTGCGCGCCTTTAGTAGCCCCTTGGTCGCATACCGCCTGAGCGGCGCGCCACCGTGATGTTGCGGTAGAAGACGATCGCGAAGAGGCGGGCCACCGCCCATCCGATCAAGGCGTAGACAAGGATCGCGACCACGACGGACATCTCGAGCTGCGACTGCTCGTTGCCGATGGTCGGCAGCAGGTTCCTGAATGGCGCGAGGAAAATATCCGTCACGTTGTACAGCCAGTTCGAGAAGCCGGCGTGCGGATTGGCGCCCAACAGCTTGAGCACCATGCGGATCAGCAGCAGCCCGTCGATCACGCCGAACACGAGGTAGATGAGCTGCACTGCCCGCCAACCTGGGTTGGTGGTGCTGACGACCTCCGAGCTGGAGTCCGCCGGCATGACGGGATCGTCACTGGTCACGCGGCGGTGCTCATGCACCTGGCCGGTGACCGGATCCCGCTCGATGTCGGTCTCCCTGCGTTCCATTGCTTCCTCCTCTTGGTCTTGGGTTAACAGAGATGAACGTGGGCATGTATGGAAACGCCCGGGGCCACATCGGCACCCGGGCGCCTCGGGGGAGGTGTGTTGCGGGGATCAGGGGTACCAGAGGGGCATGCTGGTGAGGAACTCGTCGAGGTCCACGTTCTGGGTCGGTCCTGTGTCGATCAGGTACTGCCAGGCCGCCGTGTTCCCGGCGCAGCCCGGGCTGTAGGCCGCAAAGCCCGGTGAGCTGCCTTTGGCCCCTGCATTGATGAACGAAGGCTCGAACGACCACAGGTACGACTGCGCAGCGATCTCGGGGCGGCCGCCATCAGGGCTGACTGCGGAGCACCAGGCGGTCGCAAATTCGCTTCCGTCGGTTCCGTTGCCGTAGTACGCGGGTGCGTAACGGGCGTCCGTCACCGCGTCGTACCACCCCTGGATAAACGCCGGGTCCACATTGCCCGCTCCCGGACACCCTGGGCCCGGCGGCTCGATGTCGATCGCGACGGCCCGGCCGGCCGGAATCGCGAGACCGGCTGCTGCGTTGGTGGCCGCAACGCCGTACGAGTACCCGGTGTCGTAGCCGGCGATGGCCGAGCAGTTGTAGTCGTTGTAGATCGGCAGGATGCCCAGCCCCAGCCCGTGCGCCATCGAGACCTCCTCGGAGCTGATGCCTGGGCAGACTGTGTCAGTCAGGTAGCGGCCCCAAAAATCCGGAGCTCCGAGGTGGCCCGCTGTGTTGGCGTATAGGTTGTGCTCCCTGCCTACGTCAGCCGTCATCGCCTTGCAGGAGTCGACGCCCCAGATGATTCGCGCGGGCTCGACTGCGCCTGAGCGAACCTGGATGTTGGTGAGCGGGACGGATGCAGGTGCGGTGTCGACCACCGAGCCCAGCTGGCCGGCAAGATTCGGCTCCTCGGCTGATCCGACCGACGCCGTGAAAGGGGCGTTGGAAACGTTGCTGCTGCCAGCGCAGGTGTAGCCGGTCTTGCACATCGCAAGCTGGTTGCCGTGGGCGTCGTAGATGGCGACACTCCAGGGCGTCGTCGAGAGGTCGATGTTGGTCGCCGCCTTCAAATACGTCTCTCCGGCGGCGCCCACTGTGCTTGCGTTCAGGGATAGGGACAGCCACGTGGCGCGAACCGGAGCGGACCGAACGTCAGGAGTCCCGGAGAGGTATGCGACCATCGAATGCGTGGCGCCGCCAGTCAGCTCGTACGAGGTGCTGCATGCGGTTCCATGGGTGCAGTACGTCAGCATCTTCTTGGCCGTGTCGTCGTAGATCTGGAGAACGTGCCCAGAGTTGGCCACATCGATGGTCGACCTGGCGGTGAACGTGATCGGATGGCCGGGACCGGCGGTGGGGCTGTCGGAAGCTAGCGTGACGCCGAGCCAGCTCACGTTGACGCTGTTAGATGCCACAGGCACGTCTTGCGCGATGGGGATCCTGGTAGTCGGCTCCGTGATGAACGCCCTGAAGATGTGAAGCCCGGCCTGCGATGTGTAGGCGACAGCGCACTGGCTTTGTTGCGCGCAAGCCCCGACAAGTGAGCCCGACGTCTGGTCGAAAATTTCAATCGCGGCGTTGGTCGAAGTCACGCTGACCGTGGCTGTCGCGGTCAGGAGGGCCTTGTCGCCTGACCGCAGGGTGGTCGCGTCGACCTTCAAGTCGAGCTTTTCCGTGGCCCACCGCGTGCCGAGTGATGAGACGGGCACGCTGGGTGCGATCGGCGAGGAAGAAGTGCCGGCGCTGCCCTGGCTACCGTGGGACAGCATCGCGTCCGAACAGGCGGCGGGCGTTGCAAGCAAAGCCTTGCCGGCAACTCCAGGGCAAAGTGCCTGACTTTCGGGGACAGAGGGGTCGCCCGTCTTGGCGCCCGAAGGCACATCGCTTGCGCAAGCTGCGTAAAGACCCGAGTCCGGGCACTGGTTCAGACCGGCGGGAAGGCCGAGTTCCGAAGCCGGGCCGTCAGGCCGCTGTGTGCATCCCACGGCCGAGTCGCAAGCAAGCCTGGATGCCTGGACTGCGGGGACGCTGAGGACAGCGGCCGACGGCACGGCGGCCAGCGCGACGAGCGCGCCGTGGTTGGAGAACACGAAGAACGCCATGGCGAGCACGGGCTTGAGCCGCGCTCGAAAACTGAGCTTGCGAGGAAAGTGCACCGATACCCCCGTTTGGCGCGCACCGATGGAAAGGTGGCGCGATGTGTCGGGGGCAACCTACGGTCGCGATGCCGGTGCACTCACGGCATGAGGGTTAATTAGCCTGAAGCGTTGTCAATTGCGCTGAATTCGGGTGAAAATCCTCGTTTTTACACGATCTGTGGCGCTCAGGCTGTGGCGCCGTACCGCCGCCGCCGATTCTCGAACCAGCGCCGGATGAATTCTGCCGTATAGGTCGCTCTTCACCAGGTCCCATTTGGCGCAGCACCTCGGCCGCGAACTCGCGGCTGACGACCTGGATGGCCGCGTCGTCCACGGCCACCTCGGCGCCCGCGGCCACGGCGTCGGCGAAGATAGCCTGAGCGACCCGGTCGGCGCTGTTCGCGAGCTTTCCGCCGGTCAGGCGCCGTGCCTCGCGGTCGGTGGCCGCAGCGAATGCCTCCCAGACCCCTGACGCCAGTCGCCGGATCCGGTAAGTGGCAGGGCTCAACCGCGTACTCTCCCGTCCCTCGACCTGGCGCTCGAGAAACTCAAGGGCCCAGTGCTCGAAGGCCGCCACGGAGCGTGGCTCGAGCGCAGGTGGCCCGGGGATGCCGAGACGTCGAAGCTCGGGCTCGATCTCGGATAGCGCCGCCTGGGCGCGGCTCACGCGCGCCGACGGCGGCCCGGAGGTCAAGTGGGCATATTCGATCAGCGTCTCGGCGACCTTGAAGATCGGCCACCAGTCCGGATAATCGGCCGGGAGCCATTCCAGGCTTCGCGCCAGATCGGCGGGTCGCGCGAGTCGGTACAGAGGACGGTTCGCCGATGCGTGGACGGCGACGAAACCGGCCGCCGTCAGCAGTTCGAGCGCCTGGGCGACCCGGCCTTTGGTAAATGCGGCGCGGCCGGCAAGGGCTGATTTGGTCAAGGGGCGATCGGGGTTCGCCAGCATCAGCTTCAGGATTTCCGCCCGGGCTGTCACACCAACCAGGGCGCGCAACCTCAGCTGGATCAGTGCAGGACGCCGGAGGTCTGGTGCCCGGCCTGGCCGCAAGCGAGGGGCGAGCATGTATGGATCACCGTGGGCAGGCCATGACACGCCGGAGTGGGCCTTGACTGTCGCCGCGTAACGGCCGAAGGCCGCTTGCGTTTTCGAGCTGGCCTGGCTGGCGAAGTTGCGAAGCCGGAAGGCGGAGGCGAGTCGCACGTTGTCGATGCACCACTCGAGCGACGCCGCCCGGAGGCGGCTGTCCGAGCTGCGCGAGGCCGTGAAGATGATCAGCGGCTCAAGGTCGAGCGCCCGCCATTCCTGGCGCCTGACGATGGAATCCACGCCAAGCTCGGTCCACTGGCTCCACGCGAGGTCGAGGGCCAGTCCGTCGAGCTCGTGGCTCAGGCGAGCCATCAGGTCTTCATCGGGGGTCGTGCCGGCTCCATGAAACGTCGGGGAACGGCCAGGCAACACACGAAGCAGCCCGGGGCAGTGGGCTGCTTCTTGATGATTACAACGTCGGGTCGGGCGGCGTTACCGCCTGCGCCAGGCTATGAGCTGGCGTGTGCGGCGCCCAGGACGTTGCCGTACATCAGGCCCAGGGCCAGGAGGCCGAGGAGCGAGAGCAAGACCAGGACGAAGGTCCGCGCGCAGGTGTCCATCAACCAGGAGTCCTCGCTGGTGTCCGAGTCAGCGATCTTCCATCGCCTTCCATAGAGGCCGGCCCTCACGGAGAGCCCGATCGTTGCCAGCAAGATCATCAGGAGCACTGCCATTGGTATGACCCAGGTCGAGGGCGTGGACACCGAGCGGGTCAGCGTCCACGCCATCCAGACAACGCGCCGGACAGCGAATGTGAACATGTCTCGGCGATTTCATTAACATCGACCCCTCCTCGCGCCCGCCCATTAAGAGGCGCGAACGGGACCACTCTCACCAATACTCAAGGCCGGGGGCGCGTTCTTTTAGGCGTGGAAGTGCCGCTCCTGCTCCAGTTTTCTATCGCTCTGTTCACCGGCATGGTGGCGGCCACTTTCGTGCCCCCGGTCAGGAGAGCGATCCCCAGGCCCGTCGAAGTCCTGCTGTGGATCGCTCTGGTGACCGCCTGCGTGCTTGGCGTGTTGAGCATCACCGATCCAAACGCGCGCGAGCTGAGCACGTCGGCCGCCTGGGGTGCCGATCAGATCATAAACACGATGGTGTCGCTCATCCTCGGCGGATTTGGCGCCTGGATCTTGGACCATCGGTTCGCCATCGCCAGCTGGATGGTCCTGATCGCCGGCGTCGACATCTTCGCATTGATCTTCCTCAGCTCTTTGCGAAACGCCAAGCCATGGCAGCCGCGCGTCAGGCTGCGCGAATGGATGGAGCTACCCGTGACGGAGCGCACAGCGCCGGCGCGGCGCCGGCTCGTGCAGGGCGATCCGCTGGCCGGCATCAATCGCCGTCTGGCCGCCGCGACCGCCATCGGCGCGACCGCAGCGATGGCGAAGATGGTCGACCTGTCGATCTGGGTCCGCGACGTTGTGGTGCCGCGCGAGGCGCGTCGGCTGGCGCACGCCGCCGCCACCGGCCGCAGCGAGTCAAAGGCTCGCCTGGAGTCGCTGCGAGAGGCGACAGCCCACCTGAATTACGCGGCGCGAGCGTGGTACATGGCCGCGGGCGAACCCGCCGTGAGCGTTCTGGCAGTGAAAGCGACAGGCGCCGTCCGTGGTCCGGCGCGCGCCGCCAAGCGCGGCTTGGCGCCGGTCGCCATGCGAGCCGGCCATGTCATCGACATCCAGGCACTGTTAAGCGCGCAGTCGCTCGGGTGGTATGGCCCATTGGGCGACGGATTGACGCCTTCACCGGGGGTAGAGGATGACGCTGAACCACAACGATCAGATCGTCTGGCCTCGTAGGCCGAACGGCATGCGGCGGCGCGCGAGCGCGCCGCAGATTCTGACCAAGGGGAGGGTCGCGCGACCAGCCGGCTGGCTTGTCCGTCTGATTGTCCTCGTCGTGGTCGCCGTGCCGAGCTTGATCATCACCTCGCCAGGCTACGTTGCGTTCGCGGACAAGCTGCCTGACCCAAGCCAGGTGACGTCAACCGTGCCCGAGGACACGCTGATCTACGCCGCCGACAACAAGACGCTGCTCGCCGACCTCCACCCGCCCGGCTACCAGAACTATTACGAATCGCTGTCCGACATGGGCACGCTGCTCCCCGAGGCGGTGATCTCGATTGAGGACCGCAACTTCTACAACGAACCCGGAGTCGACCCGCAAGGCATCGTCCGCGCGTCGATGGTCAATTGGCAAGCGGGCTCCACGGTCGAGGGCGCGTCGACCATCACGCAGCAGCTCGTCAAGCTGCGGCTGGTCGGCAACCAGACTTCGATTGACCGCAAGATGCGAGAGGCGCTGCTCTCGTTCGAGATCGAGCGGCGCTACACGAAGCCGCAGATTCTCGAGTGGTATCTGAACAGCGTCTTCTTTGCGAACACCGCCTGGGGCAGCGCCGCCGCGTCGAAGATTTACTTCCACAAGCAGACGAAAGACGTCGATCTGGCGCAGGCTTCGATGCTCGCCGGCATCATCCGCGGGCCTACGATCTACAACCCCCTCGTCAACTGGACCTCGGCCAAGAACCGCCAGAAGATTGTGCTCGAGGCGATGATCCGCGACGGCAAAGTCACTGCTGCCGACGCCGCGAATGCATTCGCCGAAGACCTGTCACCACCTACGCACCTGTTCAGGCCCTCAAACACGATCGTGGCTCCGGCGTTTGTCAGCTACGTCACTTCGCAGCTCATCGCGCAGTTCGGTAAAGAGATGACCTACAGCGGAGGGATGCGTGTCGTCACGACGCTCAACCCGGCGCTGCAGCAGATCGGCCAGAACGTGGTGAGCGGCGTCATTCAATCGTTGCGCTACCGCAACGTGACGCAGGGCGCTCTCGTGGCGCTTGATCCGACGACCGGCGCGATCATCACAATGATCGGCTCGGCGAACCCCAACGAGTACGGCGGGCAGTACAACCTCGCCGTGTGGCCGCCGCGCAACCCAGGGTCCTCGATGAAGATCTTCACCTACACGGCGGCGATCGCCAGCGGCAAATACACGATGACGACGCCGGTCGTCGACAGTCGCTTCACCTACCGCGACCCGATGTCGGGCGAGGTGTACTCGCCGGTCAACTACGACGGCCGCACACACGGTACCTGCCAGCTGCAGGCATGCATGGGCAACTCGCTCAACATCCCGGCGGTCAAGGTCGAACTTGGCGTCGGCGTGTCGTCGGTGGTCCAGATGGCGCGCTTGATGGGCGCTCCGCCGTATCAGCTCCACGGCACCGACCAGAACGGATTTGGGATCTACACGAACGATGACCCGCTCAACACCTTCGGGCCGTCGTTGACCCTGGGCGGCTACGGCGAAACGCCGCTCCAGATGGCCACGGGCGCCTCTGTGCTTGCAACACAGGGCACTTTGCGCACGCCGTACGCGATCACCCTGATCACGAGGGGCGACCACCTTCTCTTCGTCCACACGGCGTCACCCGGCAAGCCGATCCTCGACCCGCGAACGGCTTTCATCATGGAGCAGATCATGTCCAACGACAACAACCGGGCCATGATCTTCGGTCGCAACTCGCTGCTCACTCTGCCCGGGCGCCACGTCGGCGTGAAGACGGGAACGTCAGATTCTTTCGCAGACGCCTGGACGGTCGGCTACACGCCGCACCTGGTGGTGGCCGTTTGGGGCGGCAACGCCAACTGGAACATGAAGATGACCAAGAACTCGGACAGCTACTTCGTCGCCGCGCCGATGTGGCATCCGTTCATGCAGCAGGCCCTCGATTACATGGGTATCGGGGACGAGTGGTACTCGGAGCCTGCGGGTCTGATCAACCAGAACTGCCACGGTCAGCCGGCGTACTACCTGCCGGGCACGCACTGCTAGGCCTTCAACTTGCAGGCGAGGTTCGACAAGCTCGGCAAGCGGCTTCCCGATACCGGTCATGGATGTGGCTGTCAGATGTGTGCCGATACCAACGCGCCGCGTTACGAGCGGCGCGCCGAACCGCGGCCCACGAGAGGCGGCCTATGGGGTCCGGTGCGCCGCTGGTTTGTTCGCCTGGCGCGGGTTGTCCGTCCGGCGCGCCAAGAGCAGGTCGCCTGATCGAGACGCGAGTCGCTCCGATCACGGGGGTCTGGTAAACGAGGCGGAACTCGGTCCGCTAGGAGAGAACCAAAGGCGGGGCTAGCGTTGCGCGTGCAACACGTGCCCGGGTGTGTTTGGTATTTACTCGGCTACCGCGAAGCCGCCGCTCCTCTCGGCGCTTTCTTCGAGCCCCGCCTGCGGGCCGTACGAGTGCTTCAGCATCACCCGCAGCCGCTCTTTTGCGACCGCGAGCCGCGAGGCCACCGTCCGCTCGGGAATGCCCAGCGCCTGCGCGATCGCGCGGTTGGTGTATCCGTGGTAGTGGCGGAGGACGATCGCCGCCGCCTGCTTCGGCGGAAGCTTGGCGAGCGCTATGGCCAGGTCGCGATGCTCCACGAGCTCCTGCGGATCCGGCGCGAGCCCTGGCCGGCCCAGCCGGCGAATCACCTCGCCGACCTCTCGCAAGCGCATCTTGCGCTGGTAGGACACCGCAGCATTGATCGCAATCCGGTGAACCCATGCTTCGGCGGGGGCAATCGGCTGCCAGGTAGCCCACTTTTTGTAAGCGCGCTCGAATGCGTCCTGGGCGCAATCTTCGGCCGCGGCGCGGTCGCCCAGCATCGCGGTCAGGGTGCCGAGAATTTTTCCGTACGAGGCCTGATAGAGGCGCTCGAAGTCGGCCTCATTGCCGGCCTGGTAGGTCGTAGTTCCGCGCTTGTCGCTGGCGGTCTCCGCAGAGATCGGCTCTGCCATATTCGTTCGTTTACCCCCCGTGAGTTCGGTTAGCCCGTGCTCACCTGCGCATAACTCTCGCCCACAGAGGGGGTTCAGGTAACCGTACGGATGGGCGGATTTTGGCTAACTCAGTTGCAGTAGCAGGTGCCAGCGCGCCCCGCGACGTTTTCAAGACGTAATGAATCCCGGGGCAGAGTCAGGCGGCACGTACGCCGCGGACGTCCTGGGGACGCTTGCGAGCGGCCTGGGCGTCGACTCGATGGAAAGCGGCCGCAGGGCGCTCGAGGCAGTGCGTGCCCGTTCGCCCGAGCTGGTGATGATCAGCGAGCAAACTGGCGAGGACCTGGTTACGACATCGGCGGGCTTCATCGACATGCTGCTTGCCGCGCTGCGTAATGACATCGAGCCGCCCTGGCTCTCCTTCGAGCAGCGGTCACACGAGTTTGGACGTTTGAGAGCGGCGCAGGGGTTGCCGCTCGAATCTTTGATTGACGTGCTTGCGGTGTATCGACGCGCCACGATGGAGCTTCTGTCGCGGCCGATCCAGGGCAAACCGCACTACGAAGAGATCATCAACCTCGCGCAGGGCCGCCTCGAGGACGTGACCGAGCGTCTCACCACGGCCATCGCACGCGGTTATCTCGCGCACATCGACGAGGAGCACCGCGCGCGAGAGAGCGAGATGTACGGGCTCGCCGCGATTGTCACCGCGATGGGCCGCTCGCTAGACCTGCCTGAGACGGCCGAGGTCGCGCTGGTCGAGGCATTGGCCGCGCTGCGGCTGAGCACTGGCGGGCTGTGGCTTCGCGAACGCTCCTCATACAAGCTGGTCCACACCGTCGGTTTGGACCCGGACCAGATCGATGACTTCAGCCGCCAGGTAGGTCCTCATGTCAAGGCGTCAGCGTCGGCGGTGGGGAGGTCCGAATCACAGGTCGATCGAGTCTCGAGTCAGGAATGGAACGCGATGCGAGCCCAGCTGCGCGTGCGTGGGAGGACCGTCGGGATGATGACGGTGGGAACTGTGGTCGATCGCGTGTTCAGCGCCTCCGACCTGCTCTTCATGGCGGCTGTTGCCGACCAGGTTGCAATCGCCATCGATCGGTCGCGCCAGTTTGCAAGTGAGGCGCGGACCGACCATCTCACGGGATTGGCGAACCGGCGCGAGTTCGAGCGCGTCATGGAGCGGGAGGTCGCTCTCGCCGAGAGGCATGGTCGCCGGCTGTCGCTGATGATGATCGACCTCGACAACCTCAAGCGGATCAATGACCGTCTCGGCCACAGCGCGGGCGATGGGGCGCTCAAGCTCGTTGCTCAGCAGCTCCAGCGCGTCGTCCGTGCCTCCGACGTGTGCGCGCGAGTTGGTGGAGACGAGTTTGCGGTGGCAATGCCCGAGACGGACCTCGACCGCGCTCGCGACGTCGCGACTCGGCTACGCCGGGCGGTCGACCAGGCAGCGCTGAGCATGAGGGCGCCTGGGCACGTCGAGGTCAGCGTCGGGATAGCGGCGTGGCGGCCGGGCCAGGACTGGCAGGCGGTTTACCAAGCAGCCGATTCCGACCTCTACGAAGACAAGCGGCGGCGCAAGACGGTGCGGCGCTGGCAACAGGAGGACCAACCGGCCATTCGGCTTCTGGGTCGGGCCGGCGGTCGGAGACGCGTCTCAGGGGCCTAGTCGGGGCATCCAACGGCCCCGCCGCCCGGCGCAGGCCCTCCGGCGCAGCCCCTCAGGCGCTTTGCGCCAGCTCCCCCTAAATGGGGAGCAGCCACCTCCCCATAAATGGGGTGCAGCCACCTCCCCACGAGTAGGAGGCGCCACCTGTCTAAATCTCTCTACTCCACCAACGCGAGTTCGCGTGCTTTTACGATCGCCTCGAGCTTCGAGTGCACGCCAAGCTTGCTGCCCAGGCTTCGGATATGGGTGCGGACGGTGGTGTAGCTGATCCCCAGCTTGTGTCCGATCTCGCGGCTGGACGTGCCCTCAGCCATCAGGCGAAGCACCTCCTTTTCACGCGGCGTCAGACGCTCTAGCTGCGCTTCGACTTCGCGCCGGCTGTTGAGCAGCTGGGCGATCGAGCGCGGCGTGAAAAGGGACCCCCCATGCGCGACCGTTCGGATCGCGTCCACGACGTCCTGCGCCGCGCGCGACTTATGGATGAACGCGCTAGCCCCGGCTTCGAGAGCTGCAAACCGTGCGGCATCGCTGTCCTCACGGGTCAAGAAGATGAGCCTGGTCTCGGGTCGCATCTGACGGATACCGGCAGCCGCGTCAGCCCCGGTTCCGTCTGTGAGCCGAAAGTCGATCAGCACGAGGTCAGGCTGGAGCTCGGCCGCGCGAGCAAGCGAATCGGCCACAGAGCCCGCCTGCCCAATGACCTTCATGTCCGGCTGGTCGTTGATGAGCGCGGCCAGCCCATCGGCCACAACCTGGTGGTCTTCAACGATCAGCACTCGCGTCGTGTCGGTGTTCACGGCTGCAGCGTGGATTCTGACACCGGCATCCAGAATTCGACCGTGGTGCCGAGCCCAGGCTCGCTTTCCACCTTGTTCCAACCTCCGGCCAGCAGCGCTCGTTCGTTGAGCGCGAGCAGGCCAAGGTGACCAGGAAGGCGGTCGCGCTCGGTGACGACGAAGCCGCGGCCGTTGTCCTCGACCACGCCATGGACGCCCGAGTCCTCGACTTTGAGCAGGACCCGGACGCGCGTCGCCGACGCATGTTTCTCGATATTGGTCATCGCCTCTGTCATCTGGCGGAACAGCATCGACCTGTCGTCGTAAGACAGATCATCGGGGAGGTCGAGCTCGAGCTCGACCTCGGCCCCGGTCAGCGACTTCAACATCTGGACCCTCTCCCGGATGGTTTCGGCGAATCCTCCCGGAACCTCCAGGGCAGGCGGCCGGACCTCGAAGAGCAAGCGACGGAGCGCTTCCTCGGTCTGCGCCAGAAGCATCTGAGCCTCGGTCAGGAGCTCCGGGCCGTCGCCGTTCGAATCGCGCATTCTCTGGAGCTGAATCTCGGCGGCGGTGAGCTTCTGGAGCGCATCGTCGTGGAGGTCGCCGGCAAATCTCTTGCGCGCCTTGTCGACCGCCGTGGTCACGTTCTTCAGCAGCACCTGTCGCGCCGCGTCGACCTTCTCGAGGCGCTCCGCAGTCTTCTTCAAGTCAACGTCGGCGTATTTGAGCTGCCAAACGAGGCCCGCCGCGAGCCCGGCCTTCTGCAAGACCCACGCGTCCTCGCGCGAGAAACCATCCGCGCGCCGCGAATCGTAGGCAGCGACGAGTCCAAGACGTTGGTCGCCCGCGCGCCACGGCATGGCGATCGCGTCATGGACGTTCAACGCATCGAGCACGTACAGCAAATCACGTGATTCGCCCGCGCGCGATGCCCTGAACATAAGGTCGTGAAAGACGACCCGACTCGCCAGATCGTCGCGATCCGGCGCGCATGGCACCGGTTGCACGCCGGCGAGGAAGTCACCGTCGATTCCATACGCGCCCGCGATCGGAATCAGCATTCCGTCATCGCTGAGCCGCCAGAACAAGACCTTGTGGGCAGCGACAAGCTCGGCGATGCTTCGGGTCAGGCGGCGATAGAAATCCGAGAGACCGTGCCCGGTGCGAGCGTGGCGCGATACAGCGAGCAGCGCGTCAACGGCCGCCTCGTGGGCCCGCTCGACCCGTTCTGCGCTCTTCGCCCGCTCCTCGTTGATCAGCCTGTGCCGTTCGCTTCGGTCCAGATCGGCGCGCAGGTTGACCATCGTGTCGATCAACTCCTGGCGATGCTCGACGAGCTCGGCCAGGCCGATTGCGGCTGCCACGTGGTTGGCGAAGATTCCGAACATCCTCTGCTGCACTGCGGTGAAGCCGGCCGGGTTGGCCACTCCGATAATGCCCAGGGTGCGGCCCGCGACCTGAAGCTGACGCGTGCATGTCGAGCGCAGAGCCGGCGTGACGTTGGTTTCCGGTATCCCGCTCCACGTGGCGCTGGCACGCGGGAAAGCGGCCGCGGCAGCAAAGATCTTCTCGATCTCGTCCCTCTGCATGGGTTCTGTTGGATCCACGGCCCGCGAGAAGACTCGCTTGTCCTCGCCGTTTTCGCCCGTCAGCGCCAGAAATGCGACTGAGGATTTCGTGATGCTCAGGGCCAGGTCGAGAGCGGCCTCCGCGAGGGTGGGCACGGTGTTGAACCGAGCCAGCTCGTCGGACGCGGACTGGAACGTCTCGAGGACGTCGCCGTAACCTGCGTCGACGCCGACGGTCTCCAAAATGGTCCCCCCTTCTGCGCGCGAAGCGCCTAACAGGATTTTACTTCCGTAGTTCGACCACATGCGAAACGTCCAAGTACGTACGCGCGAGTACTGGATCCTACGAGGGCGTTGACTATTCGAGGGGGCTACCACCGGTTGCTTCGGTGGAGCTCCTCAAAACTGGGGTGGTGGGCGTGGCTTTGACGGCGACGTCGATCGAAGGGGAAGGGTGATCCATGAGCCAGATGACGTCATCGTTGGCTGAGGCCGGCGCGTACCAATACTCGCTCGCCCGGACGCGTTCTCTAATCGCCATGACAGCACGCCGAGCCATCAAAAAGGTGAATGGTTCGGCGAGCCTGTTCCTTGTCAAGCCGTTCGTCGTCCTGGCTGCCAGGGTGCTGGGACCCGGCCCCACTCGACTGCGGCTTGTCAAGCTCGCCCACACTCTCGGCCACAACGGTGAAGTTGTGGAGCTTGCCCAGGCGGCTTACGATGAGGACAAGCGGTCGGCTGTTCAGCCCACCTCGCGCGCGGCGTAGGCTCGTCTTAGGCGCCTTCCCGCTCCCGCCGTGCGGACCGCCACGGAAATTTGTGGGGCCGCGGGTACTCCGGTTGTGGGAGACGTTTCTGCTACAGATGAACGAGTTCGACCGGTTTCTGGAACTGAAGCTTCGGCAGATGCTCGATCCCGTGGTAGCCACTCGGCCACCCACGAGAAGGGGGCGGCTTAAGAGGCCTCAGAGGCCGATCCTGGCCGTCGTACCGGCCGCGATCGAGCTGGCCGCAGAGGCCATCCCCGTCGAGCCGCTGATGGTGACCATTCCGGTCGCCTCGGCGCCGCAGCTCTAAGAAAGAACCCCTTCCTTCCTCTCGCGAGGCCGGGTCGCAAGATCCGGCCTCTTTGCTGCCCTCAAGCTCAAAACGCCCTGGCGCCTCGGCACCGGTTAGTGTTGGCGAAGCGGTGAGCTCACGCACCTCGGCGATCAAGTTCTACGCCAACCCGGCCACCCGGCGAGTGCCGGCAGCGGAGCGCGAGCGGCGGCTGGCCGACCCTGGTTTCGGCCGCATCTTCACCGAGCACATGGTCCGGATTGGCTGGGCGGCGGGCCGCGGCTGGCACGACGCCGAGCTCTCACCCTATGCGCCGCTCACCCTCGACCCGGGGACCTCGGTCCTCCACTATGCCCAGGCGGTGTTCGAAGGGCTGAAGGCTTTCCGGCAGGCGAGCGGCGGGGTGGCGGCCTTTCGGCCCCAGGCCCATGCTGCGCGTTTCCGCAGCTCGGCGCGCAGGCTTGCCCTCCCCGAGCTGCCCGAGGAAGCGTTCCTCGAGGCGATCGACCTCCTGCTCGAAACCGACCACGAATGGGTCCCGGCCGCGCCTGAGCACAGCCTTTATCTCCGGCCCTTCATGTTCGCCGGCGAGGTGAGCTTGTCGGTCCATCCCTCCGAAGAGGTCACGTTCCTGCTGATCGCGTCTCCGTCTGGCTCCTACTTCCCGCGTGGTGTCAAGCCAGTCACGGTCTGGCTCTCCGAAGACTTCAGCCGCGCCGCGCCGGGCGGCACCGGCGCCGCAAAGACCGGCGGCAACTATGCGGGCGGCCTGCTTGCCCAGGCGCAGGCCGCTGAGAAGGGATGCGACCAGGTTGTGTGGCTCGATTCTCGTGAGCACCGCTGGGTCGAGGAGATGGGCGGCATGAACCTCTGCTTCGTGTTTGGCGAGGGTCGCCAGGCGCGGCTGATGACCCCTGCTCTCACTGGGACGCTGCTGCCGGGCATCACGCGCGACTCGTTGCTCACCCTGGGACGCGATCTCGGGTACGCGGTCGAAGAGGGACGGATCAGCGTCGACGAGTGGCGGTCGGGGTGCGAGGACGGGTCGCTGACCGAGGTGTTCGCGTGCGGCACCGCCGCGGTGATCACTCCCGTCGGTGCGGTCAAGTCAGCGCGCGGGTCGTGGACTGTGCGCGATGGCGGTCCCGGCGAGGTCAGCATGCGGCTGCGCCAGGCGCTGGTGGACATTCAGCGCGGCGCCGCACCCGACGAACACGGCTGGCTGCACCACGCGCGCGTCCCGTCGGGAAGGTAAAGGTAGATGTCGCGCGTCGTGATCGTCGGCGGCGGCGGCGCAGGCGATGCCGCGGCATTCGCTCTTCGTAAGCGTGGCTTCGACGGCGAAATCGTCATCCTGAGCGCCGACACCGACCGTCCTTACGACCGGCCGTACCTGTCGAAGGAGTTCTTGCGTGGGGAGGTCGACCTGCCGAAGGTCTTCCTCCACGAAGAAGCTGACTACATCAAAGAGCGTATCGACCTGCGGTTGGAGTCGGCCGTGACTGGAGGTTCACTCCAGGAGCGCACCGTCACGGCGAAAGGTGGTGAGGTTGAATTTGATTTCCTGGTTCTCGGTCTGGGTGGGACGCCGCGCCGCCCGCACGGCCTTCCGAGCGCGGACAACCTGCTCACGCTCAGGTCGCTGGGCGATAGCCAGGCCCTTCGCAAGTCACTGGGCAGCTCGACTCGGCTGCTCGTCATCGGCGCGGGGTTTATCGGAGCCGAAGTTGCGGCGTCGGCGCGCAAGCTCGGGAAGGATGTCATTGCCGTCGAGGCGCTCGGTGTCCCTCTGCAGAGGGCGCTCGGCACTGAGGTCGGAGAGATCTACGCCGAGATTCACCGCTCCCATGGCGTCGATCTGCGCACCGGAGCGATGGTCGAGGAGTGGCACGTTCAGGGCGGTCGCATCGTCGGAGTGACGCTGTCGGATGGCACGCGCGAAGAGGCAGACCTCGTCCTCATCGGGGCGGGCATCGAGCCAAACCTCGATCTGCCACGACAATTGGGTCTCCCCATCGAGGGCGGTGGTGTGCTGGTGGACCAAGGGCTGAAGGCCGCCGACAACGTCTATGCCGGCGGGGACATCGCCGTGCACAGCCACCCGATACTCGGGCGGCAGGTTCGGGTCGAGCATTGGGAGGTGGCCAAAGGACACGGGCGCGGCGTCGCGGCGTCCATAGCGGATGGCGAGACGCCCTACACCAAGCTTCCTTACTTCTGGTCCGACCAGTACGACGTCAGCCTCGAGTACCGGGGTCAGGCGTCCGGCGATGACACGGCAGCCTGGCGCGGCGACCGGGAGGCCCTCACGTTTTCTGTGTTCTACCTCCGCGGCGGCGTCGTTGAGGGTGTGCTTTCGATGAATGACAGCAAGACCAACGAGCTCGGTGGAAAGCTCATCGAGAGCCGGCGCAAGGTCAATCCTTCCGATCTGGAAAACCTGGCGTTCGACATTGGCGAGTTCGTGGGCAGTCCCTCCGCCGGCTGACGCCGGCACACCGCGGCGCTTGTGTGGCGCCCCATAAATGGGAGGGGCGGCACCTCCCGATGAACTGCAGGATCAAGCGACTGGCTGGTTTTCCTCAGGCAGCAGCCAGGGCAGGGCTTCGGACAGTGGGCGCATCAGCGCGGCCTGCTGCTCCTTGCTGATCAGGTTGCCGGCGACGAGCCCGAGCGCGGCCATGAAGGCCGCGTCTTCCGCTTTGTGGCCAACCTCGCCGTGCTCCGCCTTCCAGCTGACCAGCGCGCCGCCGGCTTCGGTCAGACCGAACAGATTGCGCCGGACCTCGTCCCATGCCGGGCCGCGCCCTTCTTTTTCGATCGCGTGGATCGCCGCCTTCTCCGCTTGATGAATCGCCTCCAGGCCGTGCAGCCGCGCGTGGCGGTCCCAGCCCTGCGCAGCGCGCTCTACGCCCGCCGGCGAAAGCACTCGGATGTCGTCGATCAGACGCGAAAGCGTGCGCTGGTGTTCCGGGAATCCATAGCCCTCGGCGTCGACACTCATCGCGACTAGCCTATCTGGATCGAGTCCGCCGGATGGATCTCTTGCCACCCATGGTCCGTGTCCAGCACCCAGGGACCCCACAGTGAGATGTGGTTGCCGAGGACCGGGATGGGCAGTCTTGTCTTCGGACATCGTGCCGCGGCGGCGGCGTTGGAAGGCTTGCTGTCGAGGGGGCAGGCGGGGACGATTTCGGCCAGCATCGCGGGGCGGGCCTGGAAGTGGTTTTCGGCATTGAGGAGGGATTCGTAGCCCGCATCCGGCTTGAACCAGATGTGATAGTCGCCGTCGTCTTCGCGGGCCACGTCGACCACCGTCCCAGCCGCGTGCTGGCATGGATCGAGGACGCGTAGACGGTCCGGGTTGTGGACGCCGGCCTCAGGCGGTCCGCTGCGGCAGCCGACAGTCAGCGCTGACGGCGCGGAGGTGTTGCTCGGGGTGGCGCATGCGCAGAGCAGGACTGCAAGCACCGCGGACCTCAGCGCAAGAATTCGGGCACCCAACCAAATCGTCCCAGCGCAAACGGTCCCGGGCCTGATGCGATCACCTGCGCGTTGACGATGACCGCGAGGTAGTAGATCCAGCGGAACCCGTCGTCGTTCACCGCGAACGCCACTGTCAGCGCGAGGTTGGCGGCGAGCAGAAGGCCGAGGATGCCCGCCCACCGTGTGGCGAGCCCGAGGATCAAGAGAATCGCCACCAACGTTTCCCCCACCGCCTGTGCGAGCGCGAAGGGGAACCAGTTCGGCACGACGACCGCGACCAGGAACTCATGCAGCCCAGGAATCGGGTTGGCCTTCGCCGTGGCCTCGATCAGAGGCTTCATCCAGCCGACGCCCTGCCACTTCTGGCTGGCGAAATAGAGCCAGTACAGGCCCACCGCGACTCGGAACAGGCTCGGCCAGGCTTCACTCATGCGAGTTCACCGTCACGACCAGCACGCCAAGCGGGGGGTCGGCCGCGATCGCGACCGCCGCCGAGCCGAGCGCCCACTTCTCTGTCCTGGCGCCGCGAATTGCGAGAACAACGCGATCGCCGTGGGCTGCGACGAACACCGTCGAGCCCGATTCCAGGACCTGGTCTGGATCGCGCGGCTGGGCGAGTGTACGGAAGGCGCCGCTCACACTCTCGTAGGAGAACACGCCACCAGGGTCGATGTCCTCGGACGGTCCTTCCGCGGCAATCAACAGCGATCCAGCGGCCCCTGGCGCGAGCCAGAACGGAAATACCGGAAGCGGCAGGCCAACTCGCAGGCCTCCTCCAGCGGTCACGAGCTCGGCCCGCTCATAGTCCGCCGTCCACAACGTCCCTCCCGCGCTTGCGATTCCAAATCCATGGCCGGCCGGCAGCGACGTGCCGTCCAGATGGTCCACTTCGCCGCGGGTGCCCGCGACGGCCACCTTGCCCGATTGGTCAGCAGTGATCGCGGCCGGACCCTGCGACACGGCGTGGCTAGAGAGCTTCTGGCCGGTTGCCAGATCCAGCTCGACCACCGCGCCGCCGTCGAAGAGGGTGACAAGGAGGCGGCCCTGGTGGACGAGCAGGCCGAAGGGCGCACCGCCGACATGCGACTTCCACGCCACCCTCATGCCGGGCAGGCTCACCGCGTACACGTCTCCAGGAGAGCTGTCCGCGACGTAGGCCGTGCGGCCATCGTCCGAGACGATGACTGCGACGGGATCGCTGCCGATGCGGGCGGCCTCGAGCGGAGAGCCACCTTGTAGCGAGAGAAGGACGAGGCCGGTGTCCGGATATGTCTGCGGTATGCGCGCCACGGCGGGACCGCCGCAGCCGCAGATCGCCGCGGCCAGCAGTGCGACTGCTACTTGAGAGCGCGTAGCACGTGGTCGGTGGCGAGCTGGAAGGCTCTGGCCGCGGGTCGCATGCGCATTCTGTTCAAACGATGCTGGATCGCTCCCTTGAGTATGGCCGCGCGCAGCTTGTGCTCGGAGAAGTCGGTGTTGAACAGCAGCCGGTTGTGACGCACCTTGTGCCACTCGCCGTGCATCCGGCGCTCGCGCACTCGGTCGTAGAAGCCGGTGCCGGGAAGCGGATAGGCGATCGTGTAGCTCACATAGTCCAGAGGCAGGCTGCTCGAGAAGTTGATGCTCCGGATCAGCGAGTCCGTGGTCTCACCGATGTAGCCGACCATGAAGAACCCCGCCGCCTTGATCCCCGCGGCGACGCATGCCTCCACGGCGGCTCGCGCCTGGTCTGGGGTGATCCCCTTCTTCATCTCTTTCAGCACCCGCTCGTCACCTGACTCGATGCCGAAGAAGATCCGCTTGCACCCAGCGCGGTGCATCTGCTCGAAGAGCGCCTGGTCGACGTGTGTGACCCGGCTGAGGCACTCCCATGTCAGCGGCAGGTGCGCTTCTTCGATTGCCTTTGCCAGCTCCAACGTCCGCTTGTAGTTGAGGGTGAAGAGGTCGTCCGACATCCAGATGTGGTCGTAGCCCAGCTCCGCGATCTCGCGCATCTCGGCCACGACCGACTCGACCGGTCGAGCGCTGAACAGGTCGCCGAACACGGACTTGTGGCAGAAGTCGCAACGAAACGGACACCCGCGCGTCGACATCAATGGAGTCGTCGCGTCCTTCCAATGCTTGCGCCAGTAATGAATGTACTCGTCGTTCGGAATATCGCCGCGGTAGGGCAGGGGCAGGTCGGTCATGTCCTTGCTTCGTTGCCGTGCGGTGCTCTTGACGATCTCGCCGTCGCGTTTGAAGACGACGCCGGGGATCTCGTCGAATCGTCGGTCATCGAGGTGCTCCATGATCGAGACGATCGTCTCCTCGCCCTCACCCACGGCGACCAGGTCGAAGTGGTCGACAAACGTCTCCGGCTCACCGGACGGATACGGTCCGCCGACGACGGTCAGCGCCTTGCCGCGCACTTGTTCGGCGAGAGATAGGGCCTCGTCTTGCATGGTGATCATGCAGTAAATCCCAATCACTGACGGGCGCAGGCGCTCGATCTCCGCGAGGACCTCGTGGCGCTCCAGAAACGTGTGGTCGATGTGGCGCACCGAGTAGCCGGCGCGGCGGAGAGACGCGCTGAGATACATCAATCCCAACGAAGGCATGATCCAGTGGCGGCCCTGCTTCGGCGCGCGCTGCGGGTAGACGAGCACGACATCGGCTGATGGATTCATCTCGCCTCCTGCACGTTGATGTGGTAGCTGACGTCCGCGAATGACGCGGGGAACATGTAGTCGAGCCCGGCCCAGTCGAAGTCCGGCGCGAGAAGCTCGCGTCCTGCGTACATCTGCGCTCCGGGAAGCGCCGGAGCCGACCACTCCACTCCTAGCGAGGCGGAGCGCAACCGCGCCCATGCGTCCGTCACCGGGACCCAGTTGCCAAATGCCTCGCCGACAAGCGTGGGATGGTTGGCGGCCGCGAGGTCGTCGAACGCAGCCGATTGCTCGTTGAGGATGCCGACCTGTGAGTAGCCTGGGGCGAGCCAGCGAGGGTTGACCTCGACGGTCACGCCGCTGCCGTCGACCGTGTATGTGACCTCGATCGCGCCACGCGACTGGATTGGCACGAACTGGTATTTGTGGGCGGCGTCGCCTCCGATCTCGTCGAGCTGGAAGGTGCGCTTCCACACGGTCGTGGTTACCGTCGACAGGTCGGTTGTGGTGGCGGTCAGCGAGTAAACCCATCCGTCCGGGTACTTAACGATCGGGGTGCCGATGCCCATGCCTTCGCCCGCCACATCGCGGCCTGCCACCTCGAGCACCAGGCCCTTGGCGAGGGAAGCCGTCTTGCCCTCGCCCGGCGACCCCTCGACGCAAGCGTCGACCCCGGGATAGATCGATTGGGTCAAAAGCTCCGTCCCGACGCGATATGCGAACACCGGCTTGCCGTCAGCGACCCGGTAACGAGCCTCTACGCCGAGAGTATGGAATGGAGCGCTCGCCTGGCCCGCGGCGAGCTCGGGAAACACCGACGTGGCGCGGTAATAGCTGATGTTCTCGAGCACCAGCTCGCTCACGTGCTGGGATCGAATCCAGTCCAGCGCCGCCGTCCGGTCCAGGGGCAGCGCCCGGCTGCCTGTGATCTGCGATGGTGGCTTGCCGCTGTAGTAGGCGGCGGTGGGCGAGTCGGTCAGGAGCACTCCGCGAGTCCCCGCCGACGCCCGACCAGCGGCAACGAGGCCCGCGTTGGCGTTGGCGAAGCTCGAGAAGACCGGCACGAACGCGATCGCAAGCGCGGCAGTTGCTCCAACAGCCGTCAGCCGAATCGCACCTGCGTATCGGTCGAGAGCGGCTGCCGCCAGCAGCGCCATCGCTGGTAGCGCCGGGTAGAGGTAGCGATGGCTTCCGCTGTAGGCGCCGGCGGCGACGAGCCCGAAGATCGCGGCGAGGTAGATCGCGGCGGGGGCGTAGACGAATCGCCGCACCGCTCGGGCCTGTTGGCGCAGCACGGCCACCGCGCCGACCACGCCAAACACAAATAGCGGAAGAGCGGCAAGTCCGTACGTTGACGCGAGCTCGCCGACCCTGCCTACGCCGCCCGACGGAATGCTGCCGCGTCCGGTGGCCGACATCAGCTCGACCGCGCCGCGCGCCATCGAGTGGCTGACCGGTGCGAAGCCGAATTGAAGAAAGACAAGCACACCAAGCGCCGGAACCGCCCATGCCACCGCGCCGGCCCTGCGGCGCCCGGCGGACCGCGACCGCACCGCTTCAACGCCGGCGAAGACTGCCGCCGCAGCGACCCAGATCCAGGCTTTGGTGGACGTCACGCACGCCATCGCCGCAAGAAGCGCCGCCAGCTTCATCCGGTTTCGAGCAGCGGCGAGGCCCGCCGCGGCGAGCAGCGCGGTGAGAAGCGGTTCGACGACAGCCGACCCGGAGGTAAACAGGAACACCGGGTTCAGGACGAGCAGGGCTACCGCAAGCCGAGCCTGGCGCACGTTCGGGGCGAGGGCGTACACACACACGGCGGTCGCCACGCCGAGCAGCGCGCTAAGCGCCTTGAGCGCCCCGAGCTGCCATAGGCCAAAAATGCGGAGCACGCCGGCGGCCAGCACGTGGTAGCCGGGAAGCCACGTGTCTTCCATGCCGAAGAGTGGGTCGTGCAGATGTCCGGTCGCCGCCAGGTTGGCTGCGATGAGCCAGTGCCCATACCCGTCCTCGAACGGCTCTGGCAGCTGGGCTGCGACTAGTAGGAGGATGGCTCCAAGGCCGAGCAAACCAACTGCAGGTGCCGCCGCCTGGACACGAGAAAGCGCCCGACGGCCCAGCCGGCGCAGCGTCAGCACCTCGAGGAAGTCGACCAGGCTCAGCGCCGCCACCACGAGGAATCCGAGCGCGAACATGCCAGCGTAGATCGCGATCAGAAACTGGCCCAGCGCCAGCGCGAGCGGCACCATGCCGAGCGCGCCCAGCCCCGCGAAACCCTCAATCAGCGCACGCGGATCGCCCACGCGAACGTAAGCCTGGTCGCGCCACTCCTGTCCCGCCTGAACGATGTGGTGTTTCGGTGTCCGGACGAAGACGCCTCCAGATCGCAGTGAACGGCTGAGGGCGATCACCGTGTTGAGCGACATACCCGCGCCGAAGACCTGGCACAGGAGGGACGGGATTCCCGACCACCACCTCCGGCCGCGCCGAGTCTGTGCGGCGACGAACCCCAGCCACGGCGCGACGCCGACGAGGATGGTGATCGCGGACGAGTCGGCGACGAACCAGGGCAGCTGAAAGCCTGGCCATCCGAACGTCACCAGGAGGAGTGGATAACAAGCGAGCTGAACGAGCATCACCGGGCCCACGCCGTAGGCGAGCAGGTGGACCGCAGCCTGGAACTTGACAGCGACTCGAGCATCGCTGCGCATCACCGGCCCCAGCAGCCTGAAAGCGGACTGGAAGCTGCCAGTCGCCCAGCGCGACTGCTGGCGCCGGTATGCGTCGACGGAAACGGGCAGCTCCTCGGGGACGACGAGGTCTTCGATATAGGCGGCTTTCCACCCGCGCAGCTGGGCTCTGTAGCTGAGGTCGAGGTCTTCTGTGAGGGTCCGTGCGCTCCAGCCTCCGGCGTCTACGATCGCTGTCCGCCGCCAGACCCCCGCGGTGCCGGTGAAGTTCGTGAAGTAGCCGCGCGCCGAGCGCACCGCCTGCTCGACGAGGAAGTGGAAGTCGATCGCCATCGCCTGCAGCCGCGTGAAGAAGGAGTAGCCCTCATCGAGGTGGCCCCACCGCGCCTGCGCGAATCCAACCGATGGGTCGTCGAACGCGCCGACTGTGCGTCGCAGGAAATCCGACGGTGGGACGAAGTCGGCATCGAAGATGGCGATGAAAGGCGCCCTCGTCAGCTCCAGGCCGTACGCGAGCGCGCCGGCTTTGAAACCGGCTCGAGAACCTCGACGCACGTGCGAGAGATGAATCCCGGTCCGCCGCCAGTGGGCAACGCGCGCGGCGACGATCTCCGTCGTCTCGTCGTCGGAGTCGTCGAGGACCTGCACTTCGAAGCGATCGCGGGGCCACTCGATGGCGCAGACGGCATCGATCACGCGCTCCGCGACGTAGCGCTCGTTATAGACCGGAAGCTGCACACAAACGGCGGGCTCCGCTCCTCTCCATTTATGGGGAGGTGACCCGGACGGCCGGTGGGGCAGTCGCAAAGCCTGCACCGTGAGATACAGAAGGTTCAGCCCGAAGGCGAAGAGAAGGACGCTGGTCAACGCCAGGACCGCGGCCGGGAGCAGACGCATCAATTCGTGTCGAACAAGGTGTAAGGACGCATGGTCGTGCGGACGTACGCCACGCGTGCGAGCGCCTCGGGCCGGTTGCGTCGAGTCCACTGCATGTAGCGCCACGCTGCGTGGCCGATGTACCGCGCGGGCAGGTCGAAAAACGCAGGAAAGAGCACAGCTGGCGCGCGCCGCCCCGGAGCCTCGACGAGCCGCGAGGCAGTCTTTCCCGCAAGCTGCGGAAAGTGATCGAGCAGCCTCGGGTTGTCCTCGACGATCTCCTTGATCACGTCCAGGCCAAAGACCGGCTGGCTGACCAGTACTTCGAAAGCCATGTCTTCGTCGTCCCTGGCCAGCGGGCGGCACTGGGAGCGTTCGAGGATCAGGTTCGCCGTCATCAACCGCGGCGCGATCGGTCTGCGGGTGAGGTCGTCGACAGGCTTGCCGCGATGGCCCACGGCGTGGAGCAGTCCTAAGACGTTGACGATGACGTAAGCCAGGTGACGATGCCCGTCGTCGACGACGAGATTCAAGTCGACGTCGTCCGACGCTCGGAAGCCGCCGCTCGCCAGCGAACCGGCGATCGACACGGCCCTGATGAACGGCGCAACCGCGACGAGCTTGCGGACGAAGGCCAGGGTGAGATCGAGGTAAGCGACGGAGTCTTTGCGGTGAGCAAGCGACCGGCTGCGAATCGCACTCGCCCGGCTGACCGCTTCGCGCTCGACCACAAGGCCCTCGGCCATCGCCAGATCGGGATCAGCTGCGACCGCCCAGCGAATCTCCGGATCAGACACGCGGCCGCCGATACAGAGCTCGGCGAGGCGGGGCGGACTGACCGCGTACCCGCGCCGGCGCAGCAGCGCAACGGTCCGGCGGACTCGCTCGCCAATGGAGCTCGCGGACTCCGCCGGGTAGCCGACGCTCACCATTCGGGATACGGGTTTGGGTTACGTGGCATGATCGAGACGCAAGATCAACGCGGAGGAGGGCAAATGACCGCCGACGGACATTTTCAGGTTCCCCAGCCCGCCAACGAAGCGGTTCGCTCCTACGCTCCGAACGACTCTCACCGCAAGACCCTCAAATCGCGCCTGGCCGAGCTGACCGACGCCCGCACCGAGGTGCCGATGCTCATCGGTGACCAGCGCCGGTGGGGTGCTTCTCGCGGCGACATCCGATCTCCGCACCGGCACGAGCTGGCCATCGCCGAGTACGCCGTCGGCGGCGCCAGGGACTTCGACGACGCGATCAACGCCGCGCTTGGCGCGCGCAAGATGTGGGCGGCCACCGCGTATCACGAGCGCGCGGCCGTGCTGCTGCGCGCCGCAGCCCTCCTGGCGGGGCCGTGGCGCGACACGATCAACGCCGCCACAATGCTCGGTCAATCGAAGACGGTGCATCAGGCCGAGATCGACGCCGCATGCGAGACGATCGACTTCTGGCGCTACAACGCGTTCTTCGGCGACCAGCTTCTGCGCAACCAGCCCTACAACGATGGCACAGCGTGGAACCGGCTGGAGTACCGCCCCCTCGAGGGCTTCGTCTTCGCGGTCAGCCCCTTCAACTTCACGTCAATCGGTGGCAACCTGCCAACCGCACCGATGCTCATGGGCAACACGGTCGTCTTCAAGCCCGCGACCCAGACCCTGCTCGTGAGCCACTTCCTGATGGAGCTGCTCATCGAGGCAGGCATGCCGCCGGGTGTGATCAACATGGTGAGCGGCAGCGCGTCCGAGATCTCGGAGACGGTGCTGAGCCACCGCGAGCTGGCGGGCATCCATTTCACCGGCTCGACCGAGGTCTTTCAAAACATGTGGCGGGAGGTCGGCCAGAACATCGACCGCTACCGCACGTATCCGCGCCTGGTCGGGGAAACGGGCGGCAAGGACTTCGTGGTCGCTCATGAGTCGGCGGACGCGGACGCACTGCGCACCGCGCTGATCCGCGGCGCGTTCGAATACCAGGGTCAGAAGTGCTCGGCCGCCTCCCGTGCGTACGTACCGCAGTCGATGTGGAAGAGAATGAAGCCGGAGCTCGTCGACCTCGTTGAGGCCATACCTCAAGGCGACGTCGCCGACTTCCGCAACTTCATGGGCGCGGTCATCGACGGCCGCGCATACGCCAACCACATGAACGCAATCGAGTACGCGCGCAAGAACGAAAGCGCCAAGGTCATCGCCGGCGGAAAAGGCGACGACAAGGTCGGATGGTTCATCCGGCCGACCGTGATCGAGACCACAGACCCCGACTTCAAGCTGCTGCGCGAGGAGCTCTTCGGCCCAATCCTCACCGTCTACCCGTACGCCGATGGAAAATTCGAAGAGACTCTCGACCTGTGTGACCGGACGAGCCCATACGGTTTGACGGGCGCGATCTTTGCTACGGACCGACGGGCGATTCGGACGGCTTCGGAGAAGCTCGTCAACGCGGCAGGCAACTTCTACATCAACGACAAGCCCACTGGTGCGGTGGTCGGACTCCAGCCTTTCGGTGGGGCGCGTGCCTCAGGCACGAACGACAAGGCTGGATCGTTCCTCAACCTGATCCGCTGGGTGAGCCCACGGGTCATCAAGGAGACCTACGAGCCGCCGAAGAACCACCGGTATCCGTTCATGGAAGACGATCACGAACGAGGCGCCCTGTAGCGCGCCAGCCTCATGTCGGTTATGACGTGGACGGTGCAGTCCTCACCGTCACCATCGATCGGGCCGAGATCCGAAATGCGGTCGACTCGGACACAGCCGCGGCGCTAGCGGAAAGCTTCGAGCGCTTCGACGCCGACGAGTCGCTCTCGGTCGCGGTGCTGACCGGTGCCGGCGGCAACTTCTGCGCCGGTTTCGACCTCAAGGCGCTGGCAGCAGGCTCGGGACGCCCGATAAGTGAGACGGGCGCGGGCCCGATGGGGCCGACCCGGATGACCCTGGGCAAGCCTGTGATCGCCGCGGTCGAGGGCTACGCTGTGGCGGGCGGCTTGGAGTTGGCCCTGTGGTGTGACCTTCGGGTTGCGGGCGGTGACGCGACGTTCGGCGTTTTCAATCGCCGCTTCGGCGTTCCGCTTATCGACCTCGGCACGGTCCGCCTGCCGCGCATGGTCGGGCATGGACGCGCGCTTGACCTGATTCTCACGGGACGGCCGGTGTCAGCCCAAGAGGCCCTGCGCATCGGTCTGGTCGAGAGGCTTGTCGAGGCCGGCCAGGCGCTGCGAGTTGCGCAAGCCTTGGCCCGCGAGCTCGCGGCGTTTCCGCAGGGTGCGCTGCGCGGCGACCGCTGGAGCGTCATTCACCAGTGGTCCCTCAGCACGGACGACGCGATGCAAGCCGAGTACCGGGCGGGCGTCGAGGTCATTGCTTCGGGCGAAGCGCAGGAAGGCGCGCGTCGGTTTGCGGAAGGGAAAGGTCGTCACGGCGGCTGACAGCCGAACCCTGCAGCGCGGCTACTGAAAGCAGGACAAGTGCGCCCACCTCGAAGGCGAGGATCGGCGCAGGACCCCAGAACGGTTCGCCCTCCACCGCGACAATTCCTGTCAGGACATAGATCCAGGTCCATGCGGGAGTCTTTGCTCGCAGGGTCAACAATGCCGCCAGTCCCAGCATCACCAGGTCGTCGAGGTGGACGTACGGCGTCGCGAGCATGCCGCCGACCAGTGCGCACACGAGAGGCCACTCGAGGCCGCGGTGCTGGAGGCGGTAGACGAGCACGAGGGTCCAGGCGGCGATCGCGACCTGGAGCGGTCGGGCGGCGTCGCCCAGGAAGTAAGCGAGCGTCAGCTCGCGGTTCACCGAGACGCTCGCAGCGAAGCTCAACCGCGCCTCATAGGCGGTGATGCCGGGGACGCCGAGCGCGAGGGCTGATGCCGCGGCCAGCACGCCGAGCGCAATCACGCTGCCGGTGAAGGCACGGCCCTGGCGAGCCGCGAGGAGCGCCGGAGGCACCAGGAATGCGAGCTGGGGCTTGAGCACCAGGGCGCCGAGGGCGACGCCGGCCCAGAGCGGCCGGTTCGCGCGCAAAAGGGCATAGCAGCCGGCGACTCCTAGAGCGACGAACAGCCCAGGCTGACCCAGCTGCAGGGCGTAGATGACGGGCAGCCACCCGACGGCCGCGGCAAGGAAGATGAGGCGAGTGCGCCCGCTGCCGGGCGCGGCGATGTGCCACGCCAGGACCAGCGCAGCCACGAGAAGCGCGCTCCAGACCCAGTAGGCCGCCGGATACGGCAGCACCGTCAGCGGCACAGCCGACCACGCCACAGGCGGCGGGCTGATGTAGCGCGCGAGCTCGGCGACCTTGATGCCCGATCCCAAGGCGTCCAGCTCCGCCTGCTGAAGGGACAGGTCGTAGATCGACGGCCAGCCGTGTGTCAGGCCGACCAGCGCGGCGGCGTAGTAGAAGGTGAAGTCGTTGTGGAACCGATCGCTCGCAGTGGCGACCGCCCACTGGTAGAGGTCGAACAGAGCAAAAGGGCCCGCGGCGGCCGCCCCGGCCGCGGTGCCCAGATTGCGCCAGCGCCGGCTCGAAGGTTCGGCCACGCGCGGAGGTTACCCGAGTGGCCCAGCCCCGGAGCTCCTTGCATCTTTGCGGTCTAGGCAGCCGGGCGCCTCCGGCGCTGAAGCCTACGTCAGGGGGCCCGGCGCCGCGTCGTCACGCAGCTTTGGCTGCGCTCCTAGCTGCGCCACCCCTTCCTTGGCTCCGGCCGCCGATACCGCAAATCTGCCGCGGATCTTCGGGTCTGAGCCACTATGTGTATCCATGAATACGACCGCCTTTCAGGCACGGACCATCGAGCTCAGAGATGGCACGAAGCTGCAGCTTCGTCCCATCGTGCCCGAGGACGAGGCCCTGCTCCACGAAGCCGTCGCCGCGATGTCCGAACGGACGGTCTACTTCAGGTTCTTCTCTCCGATCAAGCGGATGTCGGATGCACTCGCGCACCGACTGGCGGTCGTCGACTACAACGATCGCTTCGCCATCGTCGCCACGACGCGCAAGCCGACCGGAAAGGAGCGCATCGTCGGCGTTGCGCGTTACGACCGCGCCAGCGGCACCGACGTCGCGGAGGTCGCGGTCGCCGTGATCGACGAGTTCCAGCGCCGGGGCCTGGGCAGTGTGCTCCTCACCGAGCTTGCCCGGGTTGGGCGCGCGCACGAAATCAAGACCTTCTCGCTGATCGTGCTGCCGGAGAACAGCGAGATGCTTGGCCTGCTGCGAAAGATGGGCTGGATCCACCAGGCCAGGCTCAGCGGCGGCATGTACGAGATATCGTTCGACCTTCCCGAGACCAGATGATCGACAGCCAGCTGATCGCGTTCGCGGGGGTCTCGCTGCTTCTCGCCGTGACGCCGGGTCCGGACATGGCGGTCGTGACCAGAAATGCGCTAGCCCACGGCAAGCGTGGCGTCGTTCTGACGACAAGCGGAATCGCACTTGCGTTGATGATCTGGATTGCCGCGACGGCGGTCGGTCTTTCGGCGCTGCTGCACGGGTCTGGCGAGGTGTTGTTCGCCCTCAAGCTGGTCGGCGCCTGCTACCTCGCCTATCTCGGCCTCCGGACGCTCCTCGAGTCGCGAGCGCGGCCCGGGGACCTCCTCGTCGGGACTCCGCCCGCCGCTCCGGCCCACGCGGTCTTCAGGCAAGGTTTCCTTTCCGCCATAAGCAACCCGAAGCTCGGGGTCTTCTTCGTCACATTCCTCCCCCAGTTCGTGCTGCCAGGCCAGGCGGTGCTGCCGCGGCTGCTCGTGCTAGGCGTGACTTTCGCGGTCATCGGCTGGCTGTGGATGAACCTGTACGGCCTGTTCGTGACGCGGCTCCGTCAGGTCATCACAGCGCCGCGCGTGAGGCAATGGATGCAGCGGGTGACCGGGGTGGTGCTGCTGGGCTTCGGCGCCCGGCTTGCCTTGGAGAGGATCTAGACGTCGGGCCTCAGCCCCACGTGAACTCGGTGCAGAGATAGTCGAATGCCTGGCCTTCGGGCATTCCGTTCGGAGAATTCTTGGGGTCGGCCGGGTTGAGTGCGAAGACTGCGACGGTCACCCCGCCCCTGGCCGCGGCGATGACCGCAAATCGCACCTTGGTCGCCGTCTGCGAAGCGCCGAGCAGGTTCGCGGAAAAGATCTCGCCCACGCCGTCCTGGTCGCCGATGTGCGCGCCTTTGAGGCTGGCGACCAGCGTCACGTCCTGAAACTGCGACGAGGGGAGGGCGTTGATCGTCGACTGAAGGACCTGGTCCGGCGTCGCGCCGCTCGTTCCGACAACGGAGACCAGGCCGAGCTTCGTGCCCAGGGTGACGCCATGCGCATCTTGCGAGCGCACGGTCCAGGCGGACGAATAGTTCACCTGGAAGTTGTAGGCGGAGCTGCGGTACGTCGCCTCCTCGGGCAGCGGCGCTACGACCTTGGGCGCACAGTTGGAGGTGCACGTCGAGCGCGAGCCACCGACGAACTGCGAGAGAGCGAACCCGCCGATGCCCACCGCGGCAATGATCACGACCACGACAAGGCCGACCGCGATGAGTACCGGTGCCATCCTCTGCCGGCCCGCGGGACGGTAACCGGCCTGAGGCGGCGGCGGATAGCGGTACACAGGCGGGGCCGCGGCAGCCTGCAGCTGAACCGGCGTGCCGCACCGACCGCAGAAGGTCGCGCCTGGCGCAAGGGGCGCGCCGCATCGCCCGCAGTAAAGCGTCGGCACCTGGCTCGCCATCAAGCGCCTCGCGCGAGCCCGGCACGGCCCTGCTTCGAACCCGCAGCCCGTGCGGCGCCGCACGCGGGGCAGAACGCCATGGTCGGCACAATGCGATGACACTCCGGGCACGGCGAGTCGGGCCCGATCTCGTGCTCGGCGCCCTCGACGAGCAGCGCCTCATGAATAGCGAGGCGCAGAAACAGCAAAAGAGCGGCTGCGCCAACGCCGATGACGACGACGTCGAGGATCAGGTCCTGCACCGCGAACTCGAGCATGCCGATGGCGACCTGCACACCGAACGCGACGATGATCGCCGCGAGAAGCCTCGAGCGCCATGGCCGCGCGCTGCGCCGCCGGTCGAAGCGCTGCAGCCATAGCGCGGCGGCGACCAGGGCGGTCGTACAGGCGTTGACAAGCGCGACGAGCAGACCTGTCCGCAGAAGCCGGACGGCCCAGTCGAGCGCAGAGCCGGGTGCTATCACCGGCCCGCTCAACAGCGGCCAGAACTCGGTCAGCGAGCTGGCCAGGGTGAAGCCGAGCGCGGACGCGGCGCCAAACGTGAGGCCGTCCAGGGGCTCACGGAAACGCTCCCGGAACAGATAAAGGAATAGAGGGCCCACCAGCATCAGCGCTTGCGCGATCACCGGGATCGCGATTCCCCCAAGCACGAACGCTGTTTCGCGGTCGCCCGTCAGCTGCAGCCGCGACAACGCTCCGCCCGCAAGGGCGGTGAACGCAATCCCGAGCAACGCGCCCAACACCATCGTCGCGCCGATCACGAGCCACGGCTCGGACTCGTAGACCTCGACCTCGTACAGGTACATCAAGTACAGGACAGGCAGAACGAGGACCGCGGCTACTGTCGCGAATGCCAGGAGGTGGAGCGCGGCGAGTGCCACCACCAACAGGCCGCCCGCGACGAGGGCGAGGCGAAACGGGCCGCCGCGACGGTGCGGCAGGTGAGGAAGGAGCGTGGTGATGATCGAGAGCTGGGCCACACGTTCTGTGGGCACCGCGGCGAACGCATGCGTCCTGCGGACGCTGCCCGTGGTGAGGTGCGCTCCGCAGTGGCCGCAGAACTCTCCGTCTGGCACGATCGATCCACAGTGCGGGCAGGTGACCAGCGGCGGGCCGTCAAGCGGGCGCGATGCGGGGTCCGCGGCACGGCGACCTCCGCCTTTTCGGCGGTCCGGTCCCCGCTGTTTCACGCGCCGCCGCCTCTGATGTAGCGAATCCAGCCCGCGTCCATCGCGGCCGCGTCCATGCTGCCCCAACCCGTGGCGAAGTCCCAGCCCGTGGCGCCGTCGAAGTAGAGGTTGTTGCCGGCGGTCACATCGTGAAACGGCGAGGGGTTGAGCTTCGCGGAGTTCTCACCCATCCAGTAGAGAGCCGGGTTGGCGAACCCAACCTCGCGCAAAGCCTTTTGCTTGAGGTCCTGATTGATCAAAGCGATCGTGGCAGCCCAGAGCGGGGTCGCCGCGGAGGTTCCCCCGGCCTGCCCGTCCTGGCCGCCGAACACGATGTGGAAACCGGTCGACGGATCAGCGTCCGCCGCCACATCCGGCACCTGGCGCAGGCCGTGCGACGAAGCCTGTACCTCGTTTTTCTGATAGGCGGGTACGGCGTAGAACTGGCTCGCACCACCGCCGCCGCCGCTTTGATCGATCGGGCTGCCCCAGGCGTATTCCTTGTAGTAGACGCCCTGCTGCGACTCGAATACGCTGGTCCCGCCGACTGACGTAACCGTCGGCAGCGTCGAGGGAAAGCTGCCCGCGGGAGCCTGGTCGAGGCCGCACGTGTAGGCGCCGTTATCGCCACTCGCCACGAAGTGCGACATGCCCAGCGCGATCGCGCGGTCCTGGATCGAGGCGTAGACGTTGCGCGCGCCGCTCGGGGTGTCGGCCTCGCACGAGCCGAGGCTCTCGGAGATGATCGAGCCAAGGTGGTCGGTCACCATCTGGTCCAGGGCGCGGTCGCCATGTCCGAAATCAGGCGCGGAGAAATAGACCACCAGCTTTGCATTGGGCGCCACCGCGTGTGCGATCTCCAGGTCCAGCACGGTCTCGCCCTGCGCCTTTTCCGGCGTACCCCAGCTCGGATCTCGCTTCAAGGTCAGCACCGGTCCGAATGCGGGCAGGCCGAACTCTGAGGCGAACTTGTCGAGATCCTTGAGGTTGGGGAGATCGTCGATCTCGGGCAACATGATCGTCTGCCCCGTGCCGTCGAGGCCCGCGTCCCGAAGCGGTTTGATGTTGTAGTAGGACAGGACGTCGACCGGGATGAGGCCCCCCGGCCGCACCGCGTAGCCGCGGGCGTGCCGGTAATCGTCCAGCCCGCTCACATTCGATGTAACAGCGGCAAGCGCCGGCGGCAGGCGCGGCGGGTCGAGCGTCGCATAGAAACGCGTCCCGTCCGGCATGCGGTAGCTCTCGATGTCCACGCTGAGAAGGGCTGCGGCGGCCGGCGCCGGACCGTCCGAGGCGATCAGGCTCGAGGGTGCTTGCCAGGAAGCGTGAAGACCCGCGACGTCCAGCGCCGCGACCGCTCGCTGAACCTGGGCCGGATCCGGACCGAACCGCCTCGTGTACTCGGCGGGCGAGACCGCCTTGCCGGAGGCGAGCAGCGCCGCGAGCTGGTCCTGGTTGCGGACCTTCAAGCCGAAGCTCAGGTAGACCGTCGTCGTCTGGTCCGCAGGACCGAGGTGGGCCGCGCGCTCGATGGCGGTCGCCAGCGTGGGCGGCGGCTTGGGAATCGCCGGCAGTGACCGAAGGGGCGCCGCGGTGTGCGGAGCCTGGCAGGCCGAGAGCAGCAGCAGACCAAGCGCGATGACGTGCCCGATCCTCACGGGTAGGTAGCTTCCCAGACCTCGGCCTCGAACGCCACCTCGAAGCCGAGCCTTCGGTAAACGTCGTAGGCGTGCATCGGGCTGATGCCGTCCACGTAGAGCGACGCGCAGCGCGCGCCCGCGCCGCGCAGCCTGTGCAGCACCTCAGCGACCAGCCACGCGGCAAGGCCGCGCCGCCGGTGCGCGGGGAGCGTTCCCACTGAGCTCACCAGCCCGACCGGCTGCGGCCGCGGATCGTCCGCATACCGTTCGACCTCCCCAAGCGTGACCGCCACGGGCGAGTTGCCTGTTGACGTGACCGCAAGCAGGCAAAGCTCTCGCGTCTTGCCGGCGATGATCTCCTCGCCAGCTCGGGGCACGAAGCGCCAGTGGTCGGCGAACGTGCGGTTGAACAGGTCCGCCCAGATGCTCGTCGGGATCGTGCCGGCGTCTGCAAGTCGATAACCAGGGACAGCGACCGCATCCGGCAGACCGGCTTCCACGCTGCGGTCCATCCGCCACCATGGCCTCACCGGCTTCAGACCTGCCCCTTCGAGCTCTTCGCCATGGCCCTTCGCAACCGTGACCTGGACGATCGAAGCGCCCGCCGCCCGAGAGAACCGCACACCCCACCGCACCATCTCGCCATAGGTGTCGCCCCGGCCCGCCGCGTAGACGTTCGCCAGGACGCCGTCAGGTGAGGGCCGGCTCATGACGAGCACCGAGCCGGCGAGCGAGCCGCCATCGTCGACCACCCGCGACTTCGTATCCCAATCGAACCTTGCGAGCAGCCTGCGCATTCGTCCCTCATCGGGCACGAAGTCCTGCCGACCCTCCTCGCGGACCTCGCGCCGCCACAGGTCGACGAGCATAGGAAGATCCTCGACGCGTCCTGGCCTCACGCTGTGACTCGGGTCACCACCTCGTGCACCTCGGGGATTCCGCGCCGGATCATCTCCTCGAGCTGGCTTTCGATCTCGTGCGCGTGCTCGAGGCTGATCTCGCCCGCAACCTCGGCGACGACATGGGCGTATATGCGGCTTTGGCGGTCGCTGAGCTCGACGTCCACGCAGCGCACGACCTCAGGGTGCGACTCCACGATCTCGCGCATGCGCGCGGCCAGCTGGGTTCGGCGGCCGGTCACGTCTTCGCCTGGCACTACCTCCGGTTCCATCGGTTCCAGGTGGATGTCGATCCGCGCCACCTCCGGCAGCTCGGTCCGGATCGACTGCTCGAGGTCGCGGCTCGTGCGCGACGCGGCCGCCAGCGTCTGGTCGCCCGGCAGCTTGGCATGCATGGTGAGGTGAAGCGATCCGTCAGCCTCTCGTTCGACGGTGACGTTGTGCAAGTCGCGCACGCCGCCGTTGCGCGCGGCGGCGGCATGGACACGCTCGACGAGGTCGCCCTGCTGAGCCTGCCCCTCGACTGCGACAGCAAGATCGAGGCTTGGCAAGGCAGTCCGCGCCTTTGCCTTCACGTCTTTGGCGAGAGCGCTCGCCGCCTCGACCGAGATCATCCGTCCCGTGGCAATGCTCGCGTCGCCGATCAGGTTCGGCCCCGACCTCCTCACACGGACCGAGCGCACCTCGCGCACACCATCCACTTTCTGGATCGCCTCGCGCAGCTGCTTTTCGGCACCGGCTGGCGCGCGGTCGATGAGGATGTCGCCCGAGCGCCATGCAATGAGCCCTGCCGCCCTGGCGACGATTCCGGCCACCAGCAATGCGGCGACCGAGTCGGCCCAGCTGAGACCCATTCGCACGCCAAGAAGGCCGGCCAGCACACCCACCGTCGCGAGCACATCGGACAAACGGTTGGTTGCGTCGGCGAGCAGCGCGTCGCTGGAAGCGAGGCGGCCGACCCGGCGCAGCACGGCGGCTCGCCCTGCCTCGACCAGGAGTGTGCCGATGAGCAACACGAAGGCGTAACCGGCGGGATTGACCGTCGCTCCACCGATGACCAGGCGGCGCACCGCCTCGAAGGCGATGAATGCGGCGGTGATGAGCAGCAAGACGCCTTCGGCGAACGCGGCCAGGTTCTCTGTCCGGCCGTGGCCATAAGGGTGTTCGGTGTCCGCAGGCTTGCGCGAGGTGCGGACGGCGACCAGGGTGAACCCGCTCGCCGCCAGGTCGAGGAAGGAATGCGCGGCTTCGCTCAGGATCCCGAGGCTGCCAGTGAGCAAACCGACGACGAGCTTGGCCACGACCAGCGCCACGCCGATGGCCACCGAGCCGAGTGCGACGAGCTCCGGACGCCGGCCGAGCCTGTTCACTGCTTCACTTTAAGCGCCCGTTTGGGCCGTGCCCGGCGCGGTATTACCTCAGCTTTGAGGCGGACGCGAAGAGCTGATCTTCAGTACCGAGGGCGATCACCAGGTCGCCATCTTCGAGCCGCTGGCTGCCGTTGGGGTTGACGTGCAGCGTCCCGTCGCGCCTGCGCAGCGCAAGCACCCGCGCTGTATCAGGGCCGAAGAGTCCAATCTCATCCAGGGTCTTGCCAACTGCAGGTGTGCCTGGGCTGACGAGCATCTCCTCGACGCCGATGCCCGCCTCGGCGTGATGCAACGAATCAAGGACGTCGACCATCGCCGGGCGGATCGCCAGCTCGGCCATCCGGTGGCCGGCCATCACATAGGGCGATATGGTTCGGGTGGCGCCGGCCAGCTCGAGGCGCCGAATGGAGTCCGGCCGGCCGGCGCGCGCGACGATGTAGAGGTTGGGATTGAACGCGCGCGCCGCAAGCACGATGTAGACACCGCGTTCGTCCGAGTCAACAGCCGAGATGAGGCCCCTGGCGCGCTCGATACCCGCCTGCTTGAGGATGTCTTCCTTAGAAGCGTCGCCTTCGATGTGAAGGCGTCCCTCAGCGCGGATTCGCTCGAGCGCCTCGTCTGTCTGGTCTATGACCACGTATGGGACCTTGTGGTCTTCGAACTCGGCAACGACCTGCGTCCCGATGCGTCCGTAGCCGCAGATGATGAAATGGTCGCGTAGCTGGTTCAGTTCTCGCTGCAACTGTCTTTCTCTCCGGTACCTCCCGAAAGCATTGTCCGCCAGCGTCTCCGCGAACACGCCGAAGCCGTAGAGCATCGTGCCTACGCCGACCACGATGAGGCCGGATGTGAAGAGACGCCCGGCCGCGCCCTGAGGGTGCACCTCGGTGTAGCCGACGGTGCTGATCGTGATGATCACCATGTAGAAGGAATCGAGGAGGTCCCACCCGTTGATCAACTTGTAGCCCGTGACGCCGACCACCATCACGATGCCGAGCAGGATTACGGCGAGCCGAAACCGGAGGAGCGGATTTTCGCTGCGCGCTCGTCTCAAGCGCTGTCTGGTCAGCCGCCTCCGCCGGGACCTTCCAGACCAGGCTTGGTCATCTTGCCCAGGTCCAGCACCTTGTTCAGCTGCTTCTCTCTGACTCCACGCGCGCGTGCCAACTGCCGGATCGACTTCCCCGTCCGCATCGATTCCTTGGCCAGCTTGCCCGCCTCGTCATACCCGATCACCGGGTTGAGCGCAGTCGCGAGCATAGGGCTGCGCTCGACGAGCTCCGGTCCACGGTCGGTGGCCTGCAGGCCATCGACACAGCGCTCGGAGAAATTGCGTACTGCGGCTGCCAGCAGGGTGATTGACTCGAGGATGGCCTGTCCGGCGACCGGCATCATGACGTTGAGCTCGAAGATGCTGCCCGCCTGACCCGCGACAAGCACCACCGTGTCGTTGCCGTAGACGCGCGCGATGACCATCAGCAGTGACTCCACGATTACCGGATTGACCTTGCCGGGCATGATGCTCGAGCCAGGCTGCGTCTCCGGCAGGCGCAGCTCGCCTAGACCCGCAACGGGTCCAGTGCCCATGAGACGGATGTCCGATCCGATCTTCCACAGGCTCGTGCCAATCGTTCGGAGCGCGCCATGCGCGGCGACGAGGACGTCGAGCGTGGCCTGGGCGTGGAAATGGTTGGTCGTCTCTTTGACCGCAACCCTGCTCGCCTTGGCCAGCCGCGCGGCGACAATGCGGGCGTACTGCGGGTGCGAGTTGAGGCCGGTGCCGACAGCGGTTCCGCCGAGCGGCACGCGCGACAGCTCATCGACTGCGCCGCGGGCGCGGCGGATGGATTCTTCAATCTGGCCCGCGTAGCCCTTGAACTCCTGGCCGAGCCGGATTGGCGTGGCGTCCTGCAGGTGCGTGCGGCCGGTCTTGATCACCGGCCAGAACTCCTTGCTCTTCGCCTCGAGCGCGCGTTGCAAGCGTTCGAGCGCAGGCACGAGCTCGTCCTGGACGGCTATGGCGGACGCAAGCTGAATCGCGGTCGGGATGACGTCGTTCGAGGACTGCCCGAGGTTGACGTGGTCGTTGGGATGGACCAGCTTGGATCCTCGCTCGCCGCCAAGGATCTCGGTCGCCCGGTTGGCAATGACCTCGTTGGCGTTGGTGTTGGTCGAGGTCGCTGAGCCCGTCTGGTAGACGTCGATCGGGAACTGGTCGTCGAGCTTTCCGTCGATCACCTCCTGCGCAGCGGCGGCGATCGCGCGGGCACGGCGCCGGGGCAGGAGTCCCAGGTCGCGATTGGTCTGGGCCGCCGCCCGCTTGACCATGCCCAGCGCGCGGATGAAACGCTGAGGCATGGGCTGGCCCGAGATCGGGAAGTTCAGCACGGCGCGCTGCGTCGACGCGCCGTAATACGCGTCGGCGGGGACTTCCATGTCGCCCATGGAATCTCTCTCCATCCGTGTCCTCTTCGCCACGGCCAGATTCTAGGCTGGTGCGGTGACGCGTCTGGCCGCGCTCGACATCGGCTCCAACACGATCCACGTCCTCGTTGCCGACGTCGTCCGTGGCCGTCTCGTCGACGTCGCGCACTACGTCGAGATGCCGGAGCTCGGACCCCACGTCGCGAAGAGCGGCGTGATCGGCAGCCGCGCCGGCATCGCGCTTCGCGCCTTGCACAAGGTCATCGAACAGGCCAAGACCCATAGGTACGACCAGCTGATCGCCTGCGCCACGCAGGCCGTCCGGCAGGCCTCCGACGGAGCAGCTTTCGTGCGCCAGGCGAGCAAGGAGATCGGCGTGCCGATCCGCGTCATCTCGGCCAAACGTGAGGCAACGCTCAGCTTCATGGGCGCGGCGAGCCGCCACGCCGTGCGCCGGGAGTGGGGGCTGGTGGACCTGGGCGGCGCATCGACCGAGGTCGTGATCGCGCGCGACCACCAGATCCTGCGCTCGGCCTCGCTTCCGATCGGTTCGGGCGTCCTTGCCGCCACGTACCTGTCGGACCCGCCGAAACCGGAGGAGCGCGCCAGGCTGCGCCGGGCGGCGCTCCGTGAGCTGGCCCAGGCGCCCGACGGGGAAGTGGAGCGGCTGGTCGCCACCGGCGGCACAGCCTCCAACCTGCCCACGATCCTGGCCCGGCGCAACCCTCCGGCGGTCCTGACCGGCGCCGACCTGCTCACCTGCGAGGCGCGGCTCGACGGGCGCCGGGCGCAGCATCTGGAGGCCCAGTTCGGGCTCCCGGCCAGCCGCGTCAAAGCGCTCCGGGCGGGCGTCGAGGCACTACTTCTTCTGCTCGACTGGTACGGCCTGACGCTGCTGCATGTCAGCCACGAGGGCCTCCGCCACGGCATGCTCCTCGCGCTTCTGGAACGTGGAGGAGATTGGTGGCGGGATGGGTAAAGTGAACTGATGGCACGGATAGATGGACAGGGCCGCGGCGCCACCCTGCGGACGGCCCTGGTGCTCACCTGCGTCGTCCTGGTGGTCGAGTTCGCCGGCGGGCTGATCTCCCACTCGTTGGCCTTGCTTTCGGACGCCGGCCACGTCCTGACGGACGTCTTCGCCCTGGGGTTGGCCTGGTTCGCGGTGGAGCAGTCAAAGCGCCCGGCCGACAAGCGCCGCAGCTACGGCTACCAGCGGGTGAGCATCCTCGTCGCGCTGGTCAACTCGGTGACCTTGATCGTCATCGTGATAGCGATCGTCTACGAGGCCGTCCGCCGTCTGGCGAGTCCGGAACCGGTGCAGGGAGCGGTCGTCATCGTGACGGCGCTCGTCGGCGTCGCCGTGAATTCATTCGTCATCTTCGGCCTGCGCGGCGAAAACAAGAGCTTGAACATGCGCGCGGCTTTTCTGCACGTCGCCGGCGATACGGGCGCCTCGGTAGGAGTTGTAATCGCCGGCGCGGTGATCCTCCTGACCGGTTGGCTCTATATCGACCCCATCCTCTCGCTCGGCATCGCTGCCCTGATCGCTTGGGGAGCCTGGAGGATCGTCCGCGAAACCGTGAACCTCCTCCTCGAGGGAACTCCCTCCGACGTCGACCTGGCTGCCGTGACCGATGAAATCCGGCACACGGACCAGGTTGTCAGCCTCCACGACCTTCATGTCTGGGCGCTTTCTTCGGAGGACATGGCGCTGAGCGTCCACGTCGTCGTCGGCGACTTACCGCTTGGCGATGCCGAGCACGTCGTCCGCGACCTCGAAGGAAGGCTCTGCGGACGCTTTGACATCGGGCACACGACGATTCAGGTCGAGAGCTGTCATCCGTGTGGCGAGATCCACCACGGGGCCGGCGAGCACAATCACCCGCACGGGCACCTGACCTTTACGTCTGGGGAAGGAGCGCCTCCTCGCGCTGCAGGATCCGCCGCGCGACCGCAATAGCGGAAGCGTAGGTCGAGTCCATCCCGCGATAGCTCAAGCCGCGCGCGCCAAGAGTTCGCGCTTGCGTATACGGGGTGTCAGACGCGTAGTGGACGATGCCAAGGTCGAAGCTGAGCTGCGCCATGTTGACGCTTTCAGCGACGGGATAGCGTTCGGGCTGCCCGATCTCATAGCAGGCGTCGAGGTAAGGACCCGCCTCCATCTCGACCACCGTGTAGCGGCCCTGGTAGTAGAAGTCGAGGTAGTCGCGATTCTGGAGGAACGTCCCTCGGACGGTGACCGCGCGCTGGTTGTCGAGAGCCGATCCGTACACCAGGTTGGGCTGCACGTCGCTTGCTGTGAAGCAGTTGCTCAGCCAGTACGTGTTTCCCGAGTGCTCGTTGTACACGGCGTTCGGGATCATCACGTCGCCGACGTCGGCGTTCAGCGTCGCCGCCTTGCCCAACACGTAGACGCCGGCCACCCATGACGCCTGCTCGGCGACCTGGCGGAGTATGTGGTACGCAGCTTCGCCCAGCGGGTAGTCGACGTTGACGATGCACGCGTCTGACTCACGCAGCTTTCGCTCGTCGACCGCTCCGACGCGCGGATCGATCGCCGATGCGTCGAGCTTGGAGAGCATGAACACCTGCGCCGCGGAGTCGACGCCAGTGCCGACCGCAGGGATGTGGCGGACGCCGTTCGCCGCCTCGAGCTCAGAGCGCCATTTGCGAAGCCGCTCACGCTCGGGGTGGATATCGAAAACCTGGCGGGCGCCGTAGTAAAGCCAGTTCTGGCGCGACGCGCGGCTGTGCCCGGCTTCGAGCTTGCGCCGCTCGTCGTCGAGGTCGCGGTCGGACTTGCCGATCCAGTCGACGATCTCGTTTTCGATCCGTCGGGCCACGCCAGTCAACACGTTGACGAGGCTGTGTGAGTTCGAGGACACGAAGTAGATCGGCGCATCCCGCGCGCCCAGCTCGTCCATCGCGGTCGCGATTGGCTGCCACCAGCGGCTCGCGTTGCGGGCGAATCCCAGGTGACTGCCCCCGATGAGCCGGAGGACGATCCTGCATTCCTCGCGCTTTATCGCGGCGAGGTTGGCGTCGAAGCCGTCCCCCCAGGCACCGCGGAGCCGCTGCCAGTCGTCGGGTGTTGCTCCCGCGGCGCGCCTGGCGCTCTCATCAGAAAGTTCGACGTCCTGCAGCGCGCGATGCAGCTTGTTCCACTCGATCTGGAAGGCGACGAGGGTGGGCACCAGGTCATCGATGTCTGACCGCGAAGCGATCAGCACTGCGAGCGTGTTGTCGCCGCCGTAGTACCAGCGACGGCGACGCGCAGGAGCTTTGACCGCGTTCCAGCTCATGATGTCGGCGCCAAGCGCGGCCTTGAACCCCTGAGGGCTCTGGCCCAGGATCACCCGCCGACACTGGTTGATGGCAACAGGAAGCCGCCGCACGGCGTACAGCAGGGCGCCCATGTCGGATTGGGGCTCGGCCGCGAGCGGATGGAGGACGGAGCCCATGCCGAGATGCGCCTGGACGAGCGACTCGACCTTGATATCGCCGGAGCTCTGCAGCATGGTCGTGTACGTGCGCACGTACAGCTCAACGGCGTGCTTTCCGCTCCAGCCTGATGCGGGGGGCGCTTCCATCGGAGTGTCGAATATAGACCCGGGACTTACAAAACCATGAGGAAGCTTGGGCGCTGCTCATGTGTAGTGGAGGCATGACAAGCCTTTTGCGATCCCGCCACCTTCGAATCGCCGGCATGGCCGTCGGCGCGGTCGCCGTGGCCGGCGCGGCGGTGATAGTCACCGCTTCGGCCGCGGGCATGAGCTTTGGTCTCCGCCAATCCGCCTCTCCTCAGTCGGCCGGAGCGAACCTGTCGGCTGCCCAGGCGACCGCCTCGTCCGCCGCCTGTGGCGATTTCATGTCCCACTTTGCAGTCGAGATCAAAAAGAGCCAGGCCGAGATAAACGCCGCCTTCCAGAAGGCGATCGCCGACACGCTGGCCGACGAGGTGAAGAGCGGACAGATCACCCAGACCCAGGCTGACGCGATCAAGCAGAAGCTGGCCAATCAGACCCCTTGCACGCTGCCATCGACGATCGGGCATGCAGGTAGCAAGACCGACATCGCGGCTTACATGCAGCAGTACGTGACGGCTGCCGCCGCTGCGCTGGGGTTGAGCGCGACCCAGCTCAAGACGGACCTGGCGGGCGGTCAATCGCTGTCCCAGGTCGCGGCGGCTCAGCACGTTTCAGAGGCCGACTTCCGCACCAAGCTGATCGCCAACCTGAAGCCGGCGCTCGACAAAGCAGTGACCGACAAGAAGCTGACCTCGCAGCAGGAGACCCTGATCGTGCAGCGGCTGCAGACCGCGCCGCTCCCGTTGTGGAACGCGCCGGTCCACAAGCCCAAGCCCGCGGCGACCGCCACGCCCGCGACGCCTTGATCCCGGGTTAGTTCAGCTCTTCGGGGGACGGTCCGCCCAACCGGCGCATCAGCTCCTCCAGGAGCTGCCGGGTCTCAGGGTCGGCCATCAGGCGCTCTTGCATCTGCTCGGCGGAGCGCCGGATCTCGGGGTCCGACATCAGGCGCTCGGACATCGCCTGGAAGCGCGACGCCATGTCCTGCATCGCCGATTCCTGGGCCACCTGGATGAGGATCGGCTGGCTCGCCGCGGCAGCCACCGCTTCCGCCTGGGCGCGGACCATCTCGATCCCCTTGCAGCCGAGGCACTCGCCTTTCAGGCCGCAGTGGCACAGCTGGGGGCGCAGGCGGTCAAGCGCCGCGTGAAGGTCGGAAAGGTCGATCGGTCCTGCCACGGCAGCAAATCTACGAGGGTTTCGGCTTCCCCGTGTACATGGCTTCTATCTGGTCCTTGAAGTGGTCCGCAACGGCCTTTCTCTTCACGTCTTGCTTCAGCGAGAGCTCGCCGTCGGCCTCGCTGAAATCGTGGGGAAGGAGGGTGAAGTATTTGATCGTCTCCCACTGCCCGAGCTTTTCATTGACCCTGTCGACGGTCTGCTGGATCCGCGCTCTGACCCCGGAGTCGTCCATGCCCTGCTTCCGAGCGGCGACCCAGTCGGGAACGATGAGCGCGGTCACGTAAGGACGGCCTTCGCCAACGATCACCGATCGTTGGATGAGCGGGTCGCTCAGGAGGGCGTGCTCGAGCTGTTGTGGCGCGATGTATTTGCCGCCCGCGGTCTTGAAGAGGGACTTCTTGCGGTCGGTGATCTTCAGGAACCCATCACCGTCGACCTCGCCGATGTCCCCGGTGTAAAACCAGCCGTCCTTCATCACCTCGGCCGTCGCCTCGGGCTTGTTGTGATAGCCACGCATGTTGCCAGGGCCCTTGACAAGGATCTCGCCATCGTTCGCGATCTTCAGCTCAACACCCGGAAAAGGCTTGCCCACAGTGAGGAAGCGATGCTCGTAGAGCGTGTTCGAGCACGCGGCGGACGAAGTTTCGGTCAACCCCCAGCCATTCAGGATTGGAATCCCGATCGCCCAGAAGAATTCCTCGATCTCGCGCGCCAGGCCTGCGCCGCCGCTGACGAAGAATCGCAATCGGCCGCCGGTCAGCCTGTTGCGGAGCGCCGCGAGCACCAAACGGTCGGCAAGTCGCCGCTGAGCCCGCAGGAGCGGACCGGGATTCGTCGTGCGGGAGAAACGCGTACCGACTCGCAGCGCCCAGTCGAAAATCGCGTGTCTCGCAGCGCCGGCTTCCTGCACTCGCGCCATGACGGCCGCATACATCTTTTCGTAGACGCGGGGCACGCTGCACATGACCGTCGGCTTCACCTCTTGAAGCTCCTCCACGAGGTGGTCGGAGCCGCGCGAGATCCACGTCTGTCCCCCGTAGACGAGGCCGAGGAAGATCTCGTTGATCCGCCCATAGACATGTGCGTAGGGGAGCCAGGAAAGGGAACGATCCTCGTCGGTGATCGGATGCACCTTGACCACCGCTCGGCTGACATCGACCAGGTTGCGATGGGCCAGCTCGACTCCTTTCGGCACGCCTGTGGTTCCGGCCGTGTACACGATCGTGCAGAGATCATCCGGGCGTAGGCGGCTCAGGCGTGAGGTGACCTCGGCGTGTTGCGTGGCGCCCTTCTGGATCCAGCCGGGCACCTCCTTATCCATCACTGCGATGGTCCGCAATGGACTGGCCACGGTGAGCTTGGCGGCCATCGAGGAGTCGGAGGCGATCGCCATCACCGCCCGTGAGTCCGCGGCGATGGTGTTCGCGATCTCAGAGGGGGTGTTCGGATAGATCGGCACCGTGATCGCCCCGGCTGCCTGGATGGCGACGTCGCAGTAGAGCCACTCGAGGCGGTTCTCGGAAAGCAGGATCACGCAGTCCCCGCTCTTGACACCGGCCTCGATGAGTGCTGATGCCACCGCGACGACATGGCCTGCCATCGCGTTCCAGCTCTCGACCCTCCAGGCGTCGCGGTCCCGGTAATGGATCAGCGCGCGATCGCCATACTTCGCGACCTGGCGGAAGAAAACGCCGAGCGTGGTGCGGTCGGCAATCGTCTCGGGATCGATGTCCGGCGTGGTAGCGGTGTTGGTCCTTAACGCGGACGTGGTGCTACTTGACCGCCCTGATGGTGAGAGTCAGCGTTCCCGACGGCACGCTGATGGTGACCTTGTCGCCCTTCTTATGGCCGACGAGCGCGCGCCCGACCGGCGAGTCGACCGAGATGCGGCCCGCGGAAGGGTCGCTCTCCACGGCTCCGACAAGGTGGTAGGTCTCGCTTTCACCGTCGTGGTCGACGACCTCGATCGTGGAGCCCGGTGCGACGATGCTCGAGTGCGGGTCCTTGATGATCTGAGCGCGGCCGATCATCTCCTGCAGCTCGTAAATGCGGCTGTCCAGGAGGCCCACCTCCTCTTTCGCCTGCTCGTATTCGGGGTTGTCTTCGATGTCGCCCGGCTGGAAAGCCTCCTTGAGGCGTTCGCCTGCTTCGGCACGGCGCTTCAGCGCGACTTCCAGGTCGCGCTTGAGCTTCTCGAGCCCCTCCGGAGTCAGCAAAACAGGTTCGGTTAGATCCATGCCCAAGCCTTAATTGAATAATAGCCGGGCGCATGGACCCCACCGATCTGAAGGCCGAGCTCGCCGAACGGCTGGCGAATGGTACTGCCGTCGATGCCGAGACGTTCAACGCGATCTGCTTTTTGCTGACGCGCGCCCTGGACGGCCTCGAGCTGAGCGTGCCCGAGGCTGCGCCTTTGGTGCGCCGGCTGCTCAGGGTTGCGGGTCGTGTGGTGATCGACACCGGGATGCCCGATTCTTCCGCCGAGGTCTGGCCGAACACCAAGCAGATGGCCCTCGAGTGGATCGACGAGGCGCTGCGCGCGCTCGGCTATGAGGCGCGCCCGAGCCAGGTCAGTTGATCAGTCTTGCCGCCGGTGGTGCCGGGGAGTAGTTCGGGTTGAAGTAGATCCCGGCGTTGGTTGAGCCCGTGATGAGCGCCGACCAGCAGATCACCTGGCCAGCAAGTGGGGCGGTGTTCGCTCCGAGGATGTCCCAGCTTGCGGTCGGCGAGTAGATCGTGCCGATGTACTGGGTCAACGAGCTGCCGTTGAGCTTCTGGCTGTTCTGGGAGCAGCTGGTGGCGACGGTGGTCGGTTTCTCATAGATGACGATCCAGTTGTACTGCTCGCCGCTGAACACGTGGGTCGAGCCGTTGCCCCGCTGGTCGAGACAGCTCCCGCCCGGGAACCAGAACTGGACCGCGCCCGGTGTGATTTTGGCGGTGCCACATGGGGCTGCCGGATCGCCGCCTGAGGTGGGCGTCTGCTGGCAATAGTTCTCGTTGGCGACGTCGCCGCCCTTGTTCGTCGGTCCGTATTCCAGCGCCATCGCATTGTTGTCCTGCGGTACGCCCGCAGGGGCAGGGCAGCTGACGAAGCACTGAGGCGCGACCTCGTCCTGCGGCGGGCGGCACAGTTGAAGGCGGTCGTACGCGTTGCAACGAGCCGTCGCCGCCATGGAGTTGTAGTCGAAGCCGCACAGCGTGACGCCGGCCTGGGCGCAGTTGAAGAAGGTCAAGCCGCCGCGAGCGTTGGCGAGTGTACCCGTCCATGGTCCGGCCGCCGCAACTGCCGGCGGTGAGCCGCCGTCGGCCCATCCAGGGGCCAGGTAAGTAGCCATGTACCCGAAGTGGTCCTGGACGCTGTCGCAGCCGTTGCGGTTGACGTACACGTTGTAGTACTGCGCGCCGGGCGCATTCTGGGTGACGTTCACGTTGATGCCGTCGTTGTTGCCGTCCACCGTCTGTATCTCCTGGCAGGCGGAAGGCGCGCTCTCGCGGCGGCATCCGGCCAGGGTGGAGCACGGGTTGCCAGTGCCTCCGGTGAACGTCGGGTCGACGAACTGGTCGTAGCGGACCGAGCTGAGCTCGACGCCCCACTTGCCTCCGCCCTGGTGCTTGATGCCGTTACCTGAGGCGATGTTCTGAACGAGCGAGATGTTGAAGGTGCCGGCGCATGAACCCCAGAAGTCGTTGCCGGCTGCCGAGGCGGCGGTCTGCGTCGTGCCGGGGGCGAGGTAATACTGCTCGTTCGGAGCCTTGAGCTCGTTCGAAGTCAGCCCGCCCTGGGATGAATAGCCGCCGTTCCACGTGTACACGCCGGCGTCGAGGAAGTAGCAGCCCCCGCCGCTGACCGACCAGTTGTTGTACTGGCCGGGCGTCATCTCCGTGTAGCCACCTCGGTTGTAAGTCACTCCAGCAGCTAAGTAGTACTGCTGCGAGTTGGCTGTGTAGCCCGGGTCGGGCAGTGTCGGCGCCGGGACTACGGGGGCGCCCACGATGTCCCCTGGATTGCAGACGCCTCCGTTGCTCTGGGGGTCGTACGGGATCGTCCCCGGTATCGAGCTGTAGCAGAAGTAGACCGCCTGGTTGCACGTCGAGTTCGTCGCGCCGTAGCAGTTGCCGGCGATGTGCAGGTTGGGGTCGACGCAAGCAGTTCCGTTGCTGTACGCGTCGCCGAGGATTGTCAGGGTCGCGGCGTTGCCTTTCATCTGGGTCGCGCAGGCGCCGTTGCTCAGCGTCAGCAAGGCGGGCGTCTGCCTCTGGTTGCCCACGATCGAGGTCGCGGTGGCGCCGATGCCGACCGTTGGCGACCCACCGAAGACCTGGATGAAGGCCAGGGGCAGGCTGTGCTTGGAGGTGAAAATGAACTGATACCCGTTGAACAGCGTGTTCGTGGCTTCGATGTCCAGTGTGTAGCCGCCGGAGAATGAGTAGCTCCATGTGTTCTTCGTCAGGGTGTTACCAGGCCCGGTCGGGGTCGAACCACTGCTGACGAGGGTCGCTGCACCGTAGAGGCGCAGGTCGCGCTGGTACACCGACAGCGCAGGGGGGATCGTGGTTGAAGCGACGGGTTCGCCGAAGTTGTCGTACTCATCCCCTGCCGCGAGCGCCGCCGCGTCGACAGCGGTCTGCTGGTCGCGCCGGTCGACGTAGCCGCGGCCAGAGTCCACGGCGAGACCGAGCATCCCGAACAGGACGAGGATCAGCAGCGCGATCAGGACGATCGCCTGTCCCTCCTGCAGGTTGCGGCGGGGCTTAGTTCGAGTACTCGGCACGGTAAATCGCATATGCGGTGATGACGATGTTGTTGCCGACTACTTGCTGGATGATTGGAGTGATCGGCTGGAACGTGTACCAGATGGTCACCTTGAGCGGCTGGTTTCCATCCGCCGCAACTGCGTCAAGGCATCCGGCCGGCGGCGGGTTGAAAGGCAGCTGGCCGCGCGGCGCGTTGGGTATCGCGGGTGGGCCGACCGTGCCTTTGTCGCCGCCGACGCTGGGATCGGTGATGAAGATCCAGCCGGAGTTGGCGGCCGGCAGCTGTGCCGAGCCCTGTGCCACGCCTCCGTTGGGAATGGGCCCGTTGGGACAGGGGTTCCCGAGGAGCACGGCGACTGCATGACCTTGAGCGGCGGTCTGTACGTCGGTGTCCGTCGGCCAGTTGTGCGAACCGCCGCTGGGGTCGATGAAGTAAGAGGCACGCACAGCGACACGTGCGCCTTCGTTGGCTGCCTGCTGAAGCGTGATATAGACGTACAGGGCGCGGCCGAAATCGATGATGCCAAAAGTGAGAAGCAGGATGATCGGTGCGATGATCGCGAACTCGGTCAGGCCCTGCGAGCGCTGACTGCGCATGTACTTGGTCACTTTGCTCATGGCTTGCCCTGGATCGTGAAGTGCTCGTTGTAAGCGAGGTCGATGCTGTTGCCGAAGATGCCCTGGATGAAGGGCGTGATCAGCTGGAAGTTCATCAGCACCGCGACGTTGATGTCGCCCAGTCGCCACGAGTTGTCACCGGGTGCGACCAAGTTGGAGCCGGTTGACACGCCGCTGCCGGGGTTGGTGTAGCACGCGTAGACGTACACGTTGCCCGGCGTAGGGGGATACGCCGACTGCGGGTACGGCTTGTCGTTCGCCGTGTTGCTGTCGGTCGGTGCCAGGCAGCCCGCGGTCGGTATGAAGGTGACCTGGGCGCTGCTGAAGCCGGCCCCCGTCAGCGCCTGCTGGACGGTTGTGATGATCTCCGAGTCCTTGAGGTAGAGGTTCTGGCGGAGTGGGGTGTTGAACCAGGCGGCGTGGCGGGCGCCTTCTCGTGCAGCGCCTTGCAGGGCGACGGAGTAATAGAAGGCGCGCGACAGATCGATCAGGCCCATGGCGAGGAGAAGGAGCACCGTCGATGAGATGGCGAACTCGACCAGCGACTGCCCGCGCTGTTTTCGGCGGCGGGCGCCCATTCTTCCTTCAGGCACTTTGATGCCGGACATTTAAGCAATCGGGAACCATTCTGTTGGCCTCTAACGCAGAAAAAGTCGATTTCGTTCGACAAAAGAGCAAGGAATCTGTAATCGGGGCCCGAACCGCGGTCGTCCGGCTAGAAGTAGAGCTCGTCCCCGACAGCCGACTGTGTGAGGTAGAGGGTCCCGCCGGAAACAAGCCTCGAGAGGGCCGGGGTCACAGCGGGGAACTTGATGACGACGACCACCTGGAGACCGTGTCCGCCGTAGACAGGGCGCACGCCCCACGCACCATAACCGGTGCAGCTTCCCAGGTCTCCGCCTGACGAGAGATTGCATGTCCGGACCGCGAAGCACGCTATCTGGCCGCCGCTGAAGGATGTTGAAGCACATCCGCTGGGGTCGCCGCACGTGCCGCTAGAGGTGGCGCACGTGCCCCACGTCGTTCCCGGACCGACCGCACCCCAGGCGGCGGTCGTGTTCGGGATGCCGGTGTTGGGCTCATCGCGAACCGCGCCTCCGATGTCAGAAGTGTCCGAGATGATTCCCATCCGAACCCCGGCCCGCGCTGCTCCCGCCGCATCGATCGACTCCCAGAACGCCCTCCCCACGTCCACCGTCAGCAGGACGAATATGAGAAGTGCCGGCGCGAGCAGGCAGAACTCGACGAGCGCCTGACCTTTTTGCCTCTGCCGGGCTGCGCGTGTCACTGGACCAGATGCACCGAGCCGACCGTTTGCTGTCCAGGACCAGGTCCGCCGGTGTTCCTGAACGTGTAGTTGGTGTACGCGTAGTCGCCACAGCGGTCGCCGTCGAGGAAGAACACGGTGACGCTCAGGTAGTTGCCGGCCGGGTTGGGAAACGTGTAGATGAGCTGGGCGGTGTAGTTCGCCTGTGTGGCGCCTGGAATCGTGTTCTGGTGGCCCCACGCCCAACTGCCCTTGGCCTCGATCGTGGCGCCGTTGCCGCCAGGGATGGTGTACAGCCAGTCCGATCCACCTTTGATCGTGTAGTTGCCGGCCGCGCCGCTGTTGGGGTAGGCCGGGTTGGCGTCACCGGGATTGTTGCCGGGGGGCGGAAGCGGAGTGCCCGGGCCGGGCGTTGAATTCCAGATGCCCTGGGAGAAGAACTGCGGGCTGCCGTTGTTGATCTTCACGTAGACGTCGTAGCCGTCCATCATCCACTCGTCCTGGTAGTTCACCGTGAGGATCGAGTAGCCGGGTGCGCCGGCCTTCAGCGAGACCGCGCCGATGATGAAGTTCTCGTCACGTCCGCTAGTGCCGATGCCGGGCACTGAGCCGCCTCCGTAGCCAGTCGTGAAATCCATGATGCCTCCGGCCTGGCCGAAGACAGTCACGGTGTAGGCGAGGATCTGGCCCTGGATCGCGGGCAGCTCATTGCCGCTCACGTCGAACCCGGCCATGCTCGGGTCGAACTCGACGCCGCCACCCGTGGCATTCGGCGACTGGTAGATGATCCCGCTGGTGGTGTTGGGCGGTACGCCCGCGCCGGGCTGCGACGAGTCGAGATGGATGAACGAGCTGTTCTCCATGTCGAAGAGGAGTGGCGAGCCGCTGACTGCGGGCAGTGCACCGACGCCGGCCCCCGCGAGCGTCAGGCCGGCGACCTCGTGCGTGGTCACGAACCCGCCCGAGCTGGGGCCGAGCCGGAAGACCACCCCGCTGCCGCTGATCACCGTCTGGTCGCCGCCGCCGCCACCGCTGCCCGCAACCCCGTTCGTGCACGAGCCAGGGGTTGGACCCTGATAGGCGGAGTAGCCGCCGCCGCCGTGACCGATCCAGACGCCGGCGGTCAATCCCGGGCAGGAGTTCGGAAGACCGGCTGTGCAGAGATCGAAGTCCGAGGCGCCTTCGCGGCTGTGGTCGATCCCGTTGGCGGTGTAGCCGGCGGAGGTCAGCGTGTTCACCGGTGCTGTGCCGGTGATGTCGTAAAGACCCGAGTCAAACTCGTAGTTCCCGTGGTTGACGACGATGTAGTCGTAGATGCCCGATCCGATCAGGTATGGCTCCTGGGCGTTGGCACAAGGGCCATACATCGCCTGGCCGTTGAGAATCAGCCTTCCGCAGTAGGTGAGCTTGCTGGAGTCGACTGTCGGATACCAGTAGCCGGGCGTTGACCAGCTGGCCTGGTTGGCATCGATCTCGTTCAGGTTCGGCTGGCCGGACGTGGTGCACGGAGTGGTGCCCGCTCCGCCGCCGCCGATCCTGGAGCAGAAGAGTTTCGCCCCACCGGCCACCGCAAAACCCGAAGGTCCTGTCGCAACGTTGGGTGAGCAAGTGACGCCGCCGTACGAATCACAGATCGTCGTCCTGTCCTGAATGACCATGTCACCGTTGGACCGCATCGTCGTGTAGTCGCCGGGCGGGGTCAGGATGGATCCGTCGTAGCCATAGATCTTCGGCGCGGTCCCCTGCCGGACCCAGAACGTCGGACAGTTGTTAGTGGCGCCGCTGCACGACAGTTGCGTGCGTCCAGCAGGTTTGGTCTCGTCAAAGCACTGCTGATCCTTGGGGTCGCATCCGACCTGTGGCTGATAGATGACCATCGCGTTCGGTGGCGGCGCGGGGAACGAAGACGTGGGAAGGACTGCCTGCGCGCTTGCGCCGACGGTCACAAAGGCGGAGTTGATGCCGAGGGCGGTGGTGAAGAGCTCGGCGATGCGCGTCGTGATCACGACCTGCACGCATGAGAAATTTCCAGCGCCTACGCACGCGAGAGGTGCTGGAGACCCAGGCAGCGAAAGTGGCGGCGAGTTGACCGTTACTTTGTTGTTGAAGCCTGTGGTGGCGCTGCAGCCGAGGCCGCTGACGTCAAACCAGGTAGTCGTGAAATTTGTTGACGACGGCTGATCACATGCCGTCGAGTAGATGGTTCGGAATCCATTGTTCGCGGCGTAGTCGTGCGCGGCGACAAGTGTATTGGAGTTCGAAGCGATAGGGCTGCTCAAGTTGCCCGTCAGCGTCATCTGCTTCGACGCCGCCAGAACGGCGAAGTCTGCTGCGTTCTGGGCCTGCCGCTTGACGAGGTAGTCACGGCTTGCGTCGACGGCCAGGCCCGCGAGCGCGCACATGACAAGGAACGCCGCCGCCGCAATCGGCAGCAATTGACCGCTCTGACGCTTGCGTGAGCTTATGCGCCAGAACATCACTCGGTCGTCACCACGGAAATTGTTTTGACGATGATGTTGGGTGCAAAACTCGAGACAAAGGGCAGCAGTGGAGTGAAGTGGTACTGAATCTCGACTGCGACATGCTTCACTGAAGGCGATACCGCGCGCTGTAGAGATGAGGTGCAGTTGGCGTCGGGCGGATTCGCTGTGGCAACCGCGGGCCAGATGTACGCGTATCCCGCATTCGGTGGTGGTGTGGTTGGCTGGAGGGCGCCGCTGGGATTGTTGGGGTCGGAATTGCCTGCCAGCGAGTCGGGATCCATCGTCACTGGAAATCCCTGACCTACAAGCTCGACCTCCCGGATGATCTGACAGTCGCTGAAGAGCGATCCGCTCAACGATGCGGTCCGCGCGCCGTCGCGCGCCGCGGATGAAATCGCGGAGTACGTGTACAGCAGACGGCTGACGTCGATCGCACTGAACATCACCAGCAGGAAGATCGGCGATACCAACGCAAATTCGACCAGCGCCTGGCTGCGCTGGGCACGCGCATGGGTGCCGGCGAAACGAAATGCAGACTGGGCGTGGCGAAATGTCAGCCTGATCAACCCTTCCTCTCAATGGAGTTGCAGCCGCTTGCTGACCGAAACGTTTTCTGCAGGGCGAAATTGCTCGCGCAGGGCACCTAAAACGCACAAAAAATGAACCTTCAGGAGTTGTTAAGCGCGGTGGCCTTAATCACCCAACAATGGTTGAAATCTGTGCTGGAAATGCAAAGCACCTAAAGCCCTCGGTTTTTTGGTTTGGAGGTTCATCATTGAGCCGCCGCAAGCAACGGCACAAGACATGAGCCAAACGTCAGCGGGCTTACAGAAGCAAACACCACGGTGGCAGGACGTGCGCGCGAAGGCGATCGACGCCACATTCGACGCGGACCGACGTCGCGTCGGCGAGCGGGTGGCGCTGGTCTTCCGGTGGCTCTTCCTGATCGTCCTCGGCGCGCTGAACAACCTGAACCCCAACGCGACCCCCGACGACAAGGTGATCATCGACGTCGTTCTGTTCGTCTGGGCCGTGATGAACGTCGTCGTCCAGGTGACGCTCGTCCGCGGTTACCGGCCCGGGAAGCAGTTCAGCCTTAGCACGATGGTGCTCGACATCCTCTTTGCGTCCACCCTGGTCTATCTTTCGGACGGTTTCAAGAGTCCGTTCTTTCTCGCCCTGTTCCTCGCTGTGATAACCAACGCGGTGCGTTTCGGCGCGACCGCCAGCTTTCTCTCGGCGCTGCTCGTCTCCTTCCTGTACCTGTTCATCGGTGGCGGCTTCACGCCCGCCAACTTCAACATCAACACCAACGCGACCATCGGCACAATGTTCTTGTTCCTAGTCGTCGCCCTGGCCACCGGCTATATGACGAGAGAGCTCGAGCGCGAGCGCCGGGCCGCGGTGGAGCGGGCAGCGCAGGCAGACTCGCTGCGCGAGCTGAGCATGAACCTGGTCAGCGACACGGACATCAAAGACGTGTTCGACGTGCTCGTCGACCACGCGGTGCAGATGACGACCGCACAGCACGGGCGCGTGGTGGTCTCTTCACAAGATGGTTTCTCGGTCGTGGCGGCGGCAAACCGCGACGGAAAAGAGACCGTCCCAGAGTCTGAAACGCTGGACGAGCACCAGCTACACCAGGCGGCCGGCACAGGCGAGGCCGTGTTCGCGGCTGACCGGAAACAGCTGGTGGTACCCATCGCATCGGGAGATGGAGCGACTGTGCTTGTCGTGCTGACCCAGGACAAGGCGCTTTTCACCAACCAGGACCTGTTCGCGGTCGATGCACTGACCGGCAGCTCGGCAGTGCCTGTCGCGAACGCGCTGCGCTATCTGCGAAGCCGACAGGAAGCGACCACCGACGGTCTCACCGGCCTCGTCAACTCACGCGAGTTTCGGCGGCGGCTCGAAGGTGCCTTTGCGCGCCCGGACCGCCGCGATTCACCCCTATCTGTGCTTCTGATCGACTTCGACCACTTCAAGTCGGTCAACGACCAGCTCGGCCACCAGCACGGCGACCTGGTGCTGCAGATGGGGGCGCGCATCGCCCGAACGACCGTCCGAGGCCAGGACCTCGTCGCGCGCTACGGCGGCGACGAGCTTGCAGTAATCGTCGCCGACGCGAATGGCGCGGCCGCTCAGCGCCTTGCTTACCGCATCGTCGATGCGGTCCACGCCGCCGCGGTGACGACAATCCCTGGCCAGCACCTGACCTTTAGCATCGGCGTCGCGTCGTACCCGGAGGACGGATTCACGGCCACGGAGCTGGTCGCGGCGGCAGACCAGGCGCTCTATCTCGCCAAGCGCGAGGGCAAAGACCGTCCGTGCACCTTCCCTCAGCTGGTCACCGAGCTCGAGCTCGCCGACGGCAACCTCGTCTCGATGCTGGCGGAGGCCGGGCCGCAAGTCATGGTCGCCGCGGCGCATGCGGTCGACCACCGCAACCCTGTGACGCAGGGTCATTCGAGTCGCGTGGTCGCGATCGCGGATGCGATCGGCCGCCGCGCCGGCATCTCATCAGGCGACATGGAAAGCCTTCGCGCTGCCGCGTTTCTGCACGACGTCGGCCACATGACGCTTCTGTCTGGTGGAGACGGATTCGAGGCTCCGGGGCATTGCGAAGAGGGCGAGAAGATCGTCGCAGGCGCGAACTTCTCACCCGAGGTCGTGGCCGCCGTGCGCCATCACCACGATCGGTGGGACGGCTCGACCGAACCAGCCCCCTTGATGGCTCGCATCCTTGCGGTCGCCGAGCGTTTCGAGGCGATGACGGCAGGTCGCGGCTGCGCCAGGCTCGCTTCTCCGGAAGCGCTCGAGGAGGTGAAGAAGGGAGCTGGTACGGAATTCGACCCTGCCGTCGTCGATGCTCTAGGCCATGCCGTCCAGGATCGGGGCCTCGAGCTGAACCTGCCCGACATTTCGCTGCCCGCGATCGTGCCTGCGCCCGAGCCGGTCGCGGCCTCGTAGCTCGACCTTCTTCCGCAGGCGTTCCCGCCGCAGCTCGAGTTCCTGTGCTTCATCCGGCATGCGGCGTTGGGCGTCTTCAACCACAGCCAGAGCCCGGTCCGGGTCGCGCCTCCTCCATTCGAGCAGCCGCGCCCGAGCGACGGAGACGCGCATATCGTTTCGCGCGGTCGACTCGAGCCAGGCGAGGAGGCTGTCCGCGGCGCCGACAGAGCCGCGTCGCACCAGACGCCGCGTGATGAGCAGACCGGCGGTTGCGGCTGCCTCGCCTTCAGCGAACCCTGTCGCGTTGCGCAGGGCTCGCCATCCGTCGGCGCGTGCGCCACGCCGCCAGCGGTGCTTGCCGAGGGCGAGCCAATCGTCGGCGTCCATGTCGACGTCGGCGCCCTTGAGCCTGCGTAGAAGCCGCGAGTGCAGATGGACGAGGCTGATCACATCGAGGCGGTTGTGCTCGAGCGCGGCCTCGAGGTGTCCGCGCGCGCCGGCGCGGAGGTAGTCGAAGTAGGCCTCGGGCACCATGGCGCTCGGCAGCGGATCGTCGCGTTCGTAACCGAGCACGCGCTCCTCGACCAGGCGCAGGGTGCAGCTCTCGAGGCGATGCCGGTAAAGAGCACGGACCAGGGTCAGCAGGTCGACGTGCGCCGCATGCGTGAACTCGCCGGGCATGCGCGCCATGACCCAGCGAGTGCGCAGCACCGGTAGGTCGAACGAACCGCCGTTGAACGTTGCGATACCCATGGCCTGCTGAATCTCGGCGTGCAGCATGTGAAGGAACGCGGACTCCATGCCTGGCTCTGGGAGAAATAGCTGCGCCACGCGCAGGCCACAGTCGATGGGAGTCGCGACCGCGGCGGCGAAGACATAGGTGCCCGCGCCTCCGCTCAGGCCGGTCGTCTCGGTATCGATGTAGGCGACGCGCCCCGGGTCCGGGTCGAGTGGCGGCAGCGAGAGCACATCCTGGCGCATGGCGGCAGAGCCGAACGGCGTCATCACCTCTGCGAAGCCAAAAGGCAGCTCGTAGCTGCGCTGCGGCCGCAGGCGTGGCGGCGCCCCTAGACGGGTAAGGCGCTCGCTAAGAGAAGCCTGAGACAAGCTTCCTTGGCTCCCTCCACGAGATGAAGCGGCCCGACGCACGACGGACAGCCCGCGGCGCAGGGACAGTCGCGGACCAGCATGGCCGCGTCGTCGAGCAGATCGCGGTGCAGGTCGTAAAGACGTGATGCGAAACCGACGCCGCCCGGATAAACCTCGAAGACAGTGACAGTCGGCAGCTGCGTCGTCACGGACCGCACCTCGGCGACGGAACCGAGGTCTCGTGGATCGCACATGAGGCGCAGGCTCGCGACGTGCCGCAGAGAGTGGGCCATGCCCTGCAGACCCGCTTCGAGCGTTTCCGCGCCGAGCGAGCGCCACAGCGCATCGTCGACAGTGATCCAGTAACCGGTCGTATGCAGCGTTTGCTCGGGAAGGTGGATGGGCCCTGCGCCGATGTTCTCGTGCGTATGGAACCGAATCTTCTTGAACATCGAAGCGAGACTCGTGATCTTTAGTTCGCCATGGCTGCGTGTGAGGCCATGCGCATCGGGGCCAGCGAACGTATCGAGCACCTGAACCGTCACCGACGCGAGCGCGTCGGTGTAGTAATCGACTTGGACCGGACGGACGTACGCCTTCTTCTCGTCCCAGTCGAGCCGGTCGACGTGATACTGCGCGCCTTCGTGGAGGTACACGGCCTCTTCGTGGAGCAGCACTGGGGCAGTGAACTGATCCATCTCGCCGATCACCGACGGGCGGGACTGCGAGGTGTCGATGATCACGACGTTGTCGGCGAGGATTCGGCGCAAGTGCACCTCCTCGGCCGGGAATGCCTGCCGGCTCCAGAACCACCTCCCACCCGACCGCGTCGCCGAGCCGTCTTCCTCAAACAGGCGGAGCAGCTCCTGCACGTCCGCGCCGCCAAGGCGCTCGTCGTCCATGAATGGAAGCTCGAACAAACCGGCCTGCAGGTGCGCCGCAAGCAGCAGCAGGTTGTCCGGATCGATCAACCCTTCCTCGGGATCCGAGCCGAGGAAGTATTCGGGATGACGGACGATGAACTGGTCCAGGGGCGAGCTCGATGCGACGAACACGCCGACCGAGCCGGACCGACGTCCTGCGCGGCCGAGCTGTTGCCAGGTTGACGCGATGGTGCCCGGGTAGCCAACCAGGACAGCGCACTGCAGGCTGCCGATGTCGATGCCCAGCTCGAGCGCGTTCGTGCTCACGACGCCCGTTATGTCGCCACTGCGCAGCCCAGCCTCTATCTCGCGTCGATGCAGCGGGAGGTACCCGGCCCGGTAACCGCGGACGCGCCGCGACGAGTCCAGACGCGGATCGAGGTCCTGCCTGAGGTAGCTGAGCATTACCTCGACCGCGAGGCGGCTGCGACAGAACACGATTGTCTGCACGCCCGCCCGAATCCATGGCGCTGCGATGCGGCGCGCTTCGAGCATCGAGCTGCGCCTGACCCCGAGGTCGCGATTGACCAGGGGTGGGTTGTAGAAGACAAGCCGCCTTTCGCCGCGAGGCGCGCCGCTGCGGTCGACGAGGGCGATGTTCTCCTCTTCGAGCAGGCGCTGCGCGAGCTCGAGCGGGTTATGGATCGTCGCCGACGCGCAGATGAAAGTTGGGTTCGAGCCGTAAAAGGCGCAGATGCGCTTGAGCCGCCGAATGACGTTGGCGACCTGGCTGCCGAAAAGGCCGCGATAGGTATGGAGCTCGTCGATGACGACGAACTCGAGGCTCGAAAAAAGGCGGCGCCACCGCGTGTGGTGGGGGAGCAGGCCGGTGTGGAGCATGTCGGGGTTGGTCATCACGACGTGGCCCCCCTCGCGGATAGCGGTGCGCCGTCCAGGCGGTGTGTCACCGTCGTAGGTGTCCACCCGGACCTCGATCGGAAGGCCGGACTTCAGCGCACCGAGCTCTGCCAGCTGGTCCTGGGCCAGCGCCTTCGTCGGGTACAGATACAAAGCGCGTTTTTCAGGGTTCTCGAGCAGACGCTGAAGGACGGGGAGGTTGTAGCAGAGGGTCTTGCCGCTCGCGGTCGGTGTGACCACGACCAGGTGCCGGCCCTGGCGCACAGCGTCGTATGCCTCGGCCTGGTGGGAGTACAGTCGCTCGACGCCACGACGCGCGAGAGCGGCGACCAGCTCGGGCCGGAGGTCGGGCGGCAGCGGCACGAGATTGGCGGCGACTGCCGGAATCACGCGGTCCAGCGTTATGTCACCTGGAAACTCGGACGGATCGAACCGAGGTCCTGCGGACATATGTTCGGGAGGTTAGACGAACGTTCGTTTGGAGTCAAGCGAGCTGGAAGAGGAAAAGGCACCCCCTCTCCCCACGGGAGAGGGATCTGGGGAGAGGGGCGGCGTCCCTGAATCCCGGGTCGAGGCGGAACGCTATGAGCCGGGCTCTGAGCGCGACTTTGAGCGGCTGTACCGCAACACGTACAGGCGGATCCTCGGCACCTTGATCGCGCTGGTGCGCGACGTGCCGACGGCCGAGGACTGCGCCCAGGAGACCTTCGAGCGGGCATACCGGAGCTGGAGCGCCTGGCGTCCGGACGCCCCGGTCGAGGCATGGCTGCACCGAATCGCAATCAACGTGGCCATCTCCGACCGCCGGTACCAGCGCATCCGCCAGGCGGGTGAGGTGATCAAGCGGCTCGGCCGTCCGGCGCCCGGCCCCGATCCATCCGTTGTCGCCGAGCGCTCCGAGGTTTTCCGAGCGGTCAGCAGGCTCCCGACCAAGCAGGCGGCGGCATTGGTGCTCCGGCACTACCACGGCTACTCCAACCGCGAGATCGCGGCTGCGCTCGGCGTGCCCGAACAGACTGTCGCCTCTCGCCTGGCCGCCGCCCGCAAGCACCTGCAGGCCGTCCTGGGCCGCTAGCAGGAAGAATGGTTGCCCGGCTGCCTGTCGGCGTTAAGGCTTCTTGCAGATGAGCGACATAGAGCGCGAGCTGGAGCAGGAGCTGCATCGGGTCCTCGACCCGATCTCGGATCGGCGTATCCCGCCGCGCAGGTCAATCCAGGCCCACCGCACCCTGAAGACATTGCTGGGAGGCGCCGGGGCGGCCCTCGCTGTCAAAGTGCTGACTGGGGTCGCGGTCGCCGCTGCCGCGGCGACGGTGGCGGGGGTTGCGACGACCGGCAGCCTGAACCCTGCAACCTGGGGCCAGCGAGTGGAGCAGCAGGTCTCGGACTGCAAGTCGCAGCTCGCCGCGGGCGCCCACGGGATCGGAGATTGCATCAGCCCGTTTGCCAACCAGCATGGTTCGGCCGTCGCCAGCGCGGCCCGGCAGCACGGCAACGGCAACGGAGATGGAAGCACCAAGACCAATGGCAGCTCAAACGGCAACGGCAATGCCAACGGGCACAGTGGCGGCAACAGCGGCCATGGCAAGGATCACCCGGCCAGCCCCAAGAGTCAGTCAGGCGATCCCGAGCCGATTGACCCCATCGGCCCAAATGCACCTGTGAAGATCACGCCTCGTCCGTGACGCTCCGGTTCAGTTAGACCCCTTCCTCTCGTGGGGCCGGGCCGCAAGGTTCGGCTCCTTATTTTTTCAGAGGCTGGTCGGACACCTCAACGCCCAGCGACCTGAGTGCGTCGCGCAGCTGGTCTGACCTCGCGAAGTCTCTCGCCGCGCGAGCCTGCTCGCGTTGCGCCATCAGCTCGGCCGCCCCCGGGGGCAGCGTTCGTTTCGCCGGCGACCTCCCGAGATCCAGGCCGAGCACCCGGTCCCATGATTCGAGAAGGCCGGCCTTGGTGGAGGCTGCCACCGGTGACCGCCCGAGTTCGGCGACCAGCGCCATTGCGGACGGAAGGTCGAGATCATCAGCAATCGCTGCTCGAAAACGTGAGTCCCAATCATCGGCCGCGGCCACGTCTTCATCGCCGCGTTGCGATGACCACTCAGCAACGTTCTCCCGCAGCTGACGCAGCGCGTTGTCGGCGCCCCCCAGACCCCTGGTGCTGAAGTTGAGAGGCGAGCGGTACCTTGCCTGTAGCGCGAGGTAGCGAAACGCGAGCGGGTCAAATCCCTGCTCCTCGAGCTCGGTAACGCGAAAGAAGTTGCCGGCGGACTTTGCCATCCGCGCGCCTGACAGCATCAGGAGCCCGCCGTGCATCCACAGGCTCACAACCCGGTGTCCTGTGACGGCCTCCGATTGCGCGATCTCTGCCTCGTGATGTGGAAAGACGTTGTCGGCGCCGCCTGTATGGATGTCGAATCGGTCACCGAGGATCGCCATCGACATCGCCGAGCACTCGATGTGCCAGCCGGGAAAGCCCGGTCCCCACGGGCTGGGCCAGACCTGCACGCGGTTGCTCCCGGCAGCCTTCCATAGAGTGAAATCGCCCGGGTGACGCTTGCGTGGATCAGGCTCGCCACGCGTGCCAGCCATCAGCTTTTCGGTCGCGTTACGCGACAGGCTGCCGTACGCGGGGAAGCTCGCGATGTCGTAGTAGACCGTCCCGTCGACTTCGTACGCGTGTCTCTTCTCGAGCAGCGTCTCAATCAGCTCGATCATCCGCGGCACGTACTCGGTCGCGCGCGGATAAGCATCAGAGGCGCGGATGTTCATCTTTCGGATGTCTTCCATGAAGGCGTCGGCGTAGTAAGCAGCGATCTCTTCGGGCGACTTCTTCTCGAGCCGGGCGGAGACCAGCATCTTGTCTTCGCCCCGATCGAATGAGTCGTCTGTGAGGTGGCCGACATCAGTGATGTTCATGACCTGCTCGGTCTGGTAGCCGAGGTACTCGAGGCTTCGTCGCAAAAGGTCCGGCAGCATGAACGTCCGCAAGTTGCCGACGTGCACGTACCGGTACACCGTCGGCCCGCAGGAATAAATGCGCACCATCCCGTCGCTCACCGGCTCCAGGTCCTGTTTGGTCCGGCTGAACGTGTTGTACAGCCGCACCCGAGGCAAGTTCATTTCGCTTCTATCCTCTCAATAGGTGCGTGCCCTCCGTCTCGATGGCAGGTCGGCCTCGGCCGCCGACATAAAAGGACGCGTGCTCGTCCACGACCTCGGACCGGACCTTCGCAAGGGGACCGTCCTCGACGAGCGCCACCTCGACCGCCTGCGTCAGAGCGGCGAGGTCCATGTCGTGGAGCTCGACCCTGGTGACCTGCACGAGGACGCGGCCGCGCTTCGGTTGGCGTCAGCCCTCGCGGGGCCGGGTATGGAGGCGACTCGGCCGGTGCAGAGCCAGTCGAGACTGGTGGCGCGGAGGCGTGGCCTCGTGCGCGTGAACGGCGATGTCGTCGATGCGATCAACGAGCTCGGTCTCATCTCGATATTCACGGTGATGGACGGCCAGGCGGTCGGAGAAGGTGAGGAGGTTGCCGGGTGCAAGGTAACCCCGGTCGCGGTGCCGGGCGAGCTGATCGAGCAGGCGGAACGACTGAGCCGCGAGCGGGGGCCGGTGATCGAGCTGCTTCCATTCCGGCCGCTCAAGACGTTCGTCGTGGCGACCGAGCGCCTCAAACCGAAGGCACGCGACCTGTTTCGAGCCGCGGTCACCGCCAAGCTCGGCTGGTACGGGGCCGAGCTGCTCGCGGTACGCGAGGTCCCCCGCACTCCCGAAGCTGTGGCCGCCGCCTATGCCGAAGCTCGCGCGATCGGCGCCGAGCTGGTGCTGTTCGCTGGGGCATCCGCCATCGATCCCCTCGACCCCGCATATGCGGAGCTCACGCATGCCGGCGGCGATCTTCTCCAGGTCGGCGCACCAATGCATCCGGGCAGCATGCTCTGGCTTGGCCGCCTCGACAGCGCCGCTGTTGTGGGCGTCGCTTCCTGCGCGGGCTTTGGCCGCAACAGCTCCCTCGACCTGTTGCTGCCGTTTGTTTTCGCGTACGGCAGGGCCGACGCCGGCGATGTGCGCCGGCTGGGTCATGGAGGCTTGATCGAGTCCGGTGCCGGGCGACGCTTCCCGCCCTACCCTTGAGCGATCCGTGGCATTTCGAGGTCGGGCCACTCCGGGCCGGAAATCGCGGCAAGGTAGCCTTCGACCGATCTCACAAGAGCCGCAAGCTGAACGCCTCGGTGCGTGGGCAGATAGGGTCGGAGGTAGTCCGCACCGCTCCTCCACTTGTTGACCGCGCCGCGCCGGTTGTGCCGTGTGTAGTGCAGGCAGCCGGCCGCAATCTGGATCAATCCCTTGTAGAAGCCTGAGTCGGGGCCCTTGCGGTCCGGCGTCCAGTCCCGCTCCCAAACCTCGTGCGCATCCCAATAGCGCCCGCTGTTAAAGAGCTCGATCCCCTCCCCCAGCAGCTCGGTCACGGTAATAATCGGCTCATGGACCAGGCGCGTTCGGAGTATTCACGCGTCAACCTCTCGAGCGATCCCATCTACCGATACCTTCGCATCACGCGTGGCGGCCCCGGCGGGGTGGCCGGCGAGGCGTCGGAGCAGGACCTCGTGGACGCCGCCTGGCTGCAGCGGCTGCGCAGGATCCACCAGCTGCAGAGCGCGTGGTGGGTGTTCGCGACCGCCGAGCACTCGCGCTTCCAGCATGCGCTCGGCGCAATGCACCTGGCGGGAGAGTGGGCTCGCCACCTCCAGCCCTCACTCGTCGTTTCGTGCCCGGAGACTCCCTCTGCGCAGCTGGTCGAGGAGACGATGCGCATGGCCGGGCTGCTGCACGACGTCGGCCACGGTCCGTTCGGCCACTTCTTTGACGAGAACTACCTCGACACGTGGGGCATCGACCATGAAGACATCGGCCGAGCGCTGATCACAGGCCCTCTGGCGGACCTCGTCGGCGAGCTGGGCGCCTCCCCCACGGCGGATTTCGAGCGGGGCGAGCGGATCGATCCGCGCTGGGTCGCGTACCTGATCTCGTCGAATGAGCTCGAGGACTTCAAGCCGCCGCCCTGGCTGGCGGCGCTTCGTCCCGCACTGGTCGGCGCCTACTCCGCCGACAACATGGACTACGTGCCTCGCGATTCCTATATATGTGGCGTCTCGGCCGGGCCGGTCGACGTGCAGCGGATCATCCACTACTCGTTCATCTCAGAGCGCGGCCTCACTCTGCACTCGCACGGTGCCGAGGCCCTGTACATGTTCCTCAACTCGAGGCTCTACCTCTATCACCAGGTGTACTTCCACCGCACCGTTCGCCGGATCGACCTGCAGCTGCGCGAGGTTTTCCGGCCCACGCTGGATGTGCTGCTGGGTGGGAATCCTCTTCAGCGGCTGGACCGCTTCATGCCCCTCACCGAGTGGTCCCTTCTGTCCGAGGTCGACCGCTGGGCGCACGGCGACGGTGACGGGCCGCATCGCGAGCTCGGCCAGGCGTGGGGGGCGGTGGTGGCGCGGCGGCTCAAGTGGAAGCTCATCTACCAGGGCCACACCGACGCCCGGGATATACCGAGCGGTGCGTTGAGCGTCACGCGCGAACAGTTCGCGCGCGAGCTGCGCGAACGCCTGCCAACGAGCTTGCGCGAGATCGTCTTCGAGGTCGACGTCGCGGCGCAGGAGTCACGAGCCTTCAACCCGATGACGGAGACAGCCGACATCCTGTTCTATGAGCCGCTGGAGGACAGCTACAGGCAGAGTCGGGTGCTCGACCTCTTCAAGCGACTGCCTGTGCGGATGGCGCTGTTCCGGATCTTTGCCCACGACGAGACCCACCGCCGGGAGCTGATCAAGGCCGCCAACGAGGTCCTCGGGCTGACTGGTTAGAAGTCGTCGTCTCCGCCATTGAAGTCGTCTCCGCCGCCGAATTCGTCGTCACCACCGCCGAATTCGTCACCGCCGTCCCCACCTTCGGTCTCGCCCGAGCTCACCGTGGCGAAGGTGGAGACGAGCCGGCGTAGAGCGGGCTTGCCACAGTGGGGGCAGGCCGGGTCCGGTGACGAGTAGCTCGACAGCAAGGACGACGACCGCTTGCCGCACTCCTCGCATCGGTACTCGTAAATCGGCATCCCTACGATTATCACCGTGATTCCGATCGACCGTGTGCGTGCGGCCGCCGACCGCGCGCGACCGCATGTCCTCAGGACGCCACTCATTCCGGTCGAAGGCGCCCTGCTCAAGCTCGAGTGCCTGCAGCCCACGGGCAGCTTCAAGGTCCGCGGCTTTTTTGCCGCCGCCCTCGCCCTACCCGAGGACCAGCTGCGGCGCGGCCTCATCACGGTCAGCGCAGGCAACGCCGCCCAGGCCTGCGCCTACGTCGCTCACAAGCTCGGCGTGCCTTGTCGCGTTTTCACGTTCGACACCGCCCCCAAGACCAAGATCGAAGGCGTGAAGCGCTGGGGCGCGACGCCCATCGCGATGCCGCGCGAGGAACTTCTGCAGTGGATGGCTGATGAAGGTTGGAAGGACGAGCCGGAATCGTTCATCCATCCCTTCGCGGACGAGGAGGTGATCGCCGGACATGGGGGGCTTGGACTCGAGCTCCTTGAAGACGTGCCTCACCTTGAGCGGGTGGTGGTCCCGGTGGGCGGAGGCGGCCTCGTGAGCGGTATCGCATCGGCCCTCAAAGGTTCTCGGAGCGGGATCGAAGTCATAGGCGTCCAATCCGACGGCTACGCCATGTGGCCGCGAGTGTTCGAGAGCGGCGGCCCCGTGACAATCAAGCCCGAAACGATTGCCGACGGCACCACAGGCCCGTTTGACCAGCGGATGTTTGAGCTGTTGAAAGAGTTGGTGGACCGCTGGCTTGTCGTGCCTGAGCCGCGACTGAAGACGGCGGTCCCGGAGCTCGCCGCAGCGGGGAAGGTCGTGGCGGAGGGCGCGGGCGCGCTGTCCTACGCAGCGCTCGAACAGCTGGAGCCAGGCCTAACCACTGTGGCGGTGATCAGCGGCGGCAACATCGATACGAGCCTGCTCGCGAGCCTGCTCAGCTGACCCGGCGCATCCCCCACGGACCACGCGTAGCCGCCGCCACGATCATCCATGCCAGCAGGCCAACGCCCGCCAGGGCGACGGTCAGCTCTGGCACCACTACCGGCGCCGGCGGTGTCGCGCGGACGATGAGCGTCGGCACCAGGACGTTCAGCAAGCTCCCCACAGAAAAGAGCACCTGAAGGCCGAGGAAGACGCTGATCGCGTAGTGAGCCCATGGCCATTGCTTGAGCGCCATGACGATCGCGGCGAGGGCGAGAACGATTCCGATCACGACAACCACGTAAAGCGCCGCGGTCATCGTGTCGTTCATCGGGTCCGCCGCCTGCGCTCCGGGAGGCGGCGTTGGCGCGCCGTAGCGCTCGTTCATGGTGTTGGCCCATTGGGTCATGGTCGTGATGAACCAGAAGGGCACGCTTGCCGCGAACAGCGCTTGCGCTGCGTACATCGCCACGACAGCCAGCTGGAGAGGTCGGGTCCAGGAGGTGGGTTGGAGCACCTGGGTAGGACCATGTCCTTGCGGGCCGCCGGCCACCCGAATCCAGGCCGTTCCGTCCCATTGGTACATGCCGTCCGGCGACACCTTCGTGCTCAGGCGGTGAGGACCTCCTCGCAGATCTTCAGCACCGACTGGACGTCCTCAGCGTCGATGCCGTAATGAGTCACGAAGCGCATCCGCTGAGGCGCGGTCGCGGCGCCGAGCATACCTCGCTTGGCGCATTCGTCCGTGAACATCGCGGCCGGCATGCGCTGCAGGTCGAAAAAGACCAGGTTCGTCTGGACTCGCCTCAGGTCGCAGGTCACGCCCGGCAGCTCGGCCAGGCCCTCGGCCAGCGTGCGTGCGTTGGCGTGATCTTCGGCCAGGCGGTCGACCATGTGGTCAAGAGCGATCAGCCCCGCCGCGGCAAGCACTCCAACCTGGCGCATGCCGCCGCCCAGGCGCTTGCGCCAGCGAACCGCTTCCTCGACCGAATCCTCCGATCCGCAGAATATGCTGCCGATCGGACACGCGAGCCCTTTGGACAGGCAGAAGGTGACCGTGTCGGCGCAGGCGGCGATCTCCGATGCCTCGACGCCGAGCGCGACCGACGCGTTGAAGATCCGCGCCCCGTCAAGGTGGACGCGCAGGCCCTGCGAGCGGGCCGCGTCGGCGGCGGCGCGAAGGTCGTCGAGAGGCCACACGACGCCACCGTGCCGGTTGTGCGTGTTCTCGAACGTGACGGCCGCGGTGAGCGGCTGGTGTGGATCGTCGCGCGGCCGCACGGCCTCGACGATCTGCCGCGGCGACATGACGCCCGCATCGGTGACGACCGGACGGATCTGCACGCCGCAAACAGCTGCAGCGCCCGCAGTCTCGTAGTGGAACGCATGTGAATCGGCGTCGGCGATCAGCTCCTCGCCACTTCGGGCGTTGACTGCGATCCCGATCAGGTTGCCCATCGTGCCGCTGGGGACAAAGGCGGCCGCCTTCTTGCCCATCCTCTCGGCGGCGACCTCCATCAGCCGGTTCGTGGTGGGGTCGTCGCCGAACACGTCGTCGCCTAGAGGAGCCGTGACCATCGCCTGGCGCATCTCGGGGCTTGGCATGGCCACGGTGTCGGACCGCAAATCGATCGCCGTCACGCCCTTAATCTAACCGTCAAGTTGCGAGCGGAATTGATTCTGGCGCGTGGACGGATCCGCACGCTGGGACGCACCGGTCTCAACCCCCAGAGCCACCTTGCGGTCGCAGGCGGCAAGGTCGTCGCCGTCGGCGGTCGCGAAGTGATGGCTTTGCGAGGGCCGCGGACCCGGGTCGTCGACCTGGCCGGCTCGGCGGTACTGCCCGGTTTCAACGACGCCCACGCGCACGTCGTCTATTACGGGCTGACGCGGTTTGCGGCCGACCTGAGTGGCGCGCGCGGCATCGACGACATCCTCGATCGGCTCAAAGCGCACGCCAAGAGGCTTAAACCCGGCGAGTGGCTGCTGGGCATGGGCTACCGGACAGACGAGCTGACCGAGCGGCGTCAGCCAAACAGCAGCGAGCTGGACCGCGCGACGGGCGACCGCCCCGCCTTCATCGATGAGCGCGGCGGGCACGCACGGGTCGCCAACTCGGCCGCGCTCGCCGCCGCATCGATCACTGCAGAGACGGCGAACCCACACGGCGGTCGCATCGGCCGCAACGTCAACAGGGCACCCAACGGTCTCCTTCTCGAAGCCGCGATGCGCTTGGTCGCCGACGTGCAGCCGAAGCCCGCCGTCGAGCGGCGGATCGAGGGCGTCTTGATGGCGCAGGAGCTTCTCGTCTCGCGGGGAGTCACGTCCGTCGGCGCGGCCGTCAACCGTGGGTTTGCTGACGACCTCCGCGGATTCGAGCGGCTTGCGTGCGAGGGCAGACTGAAGGTCCGGGTCAACGAGTTCCTTTCCTGGGAGCTCCTCGAGGCGTCAAGCGGCCTTGGCCTGCGGGCGGGGTTCGGCGGCGCGATGGTGCGCGCCGGCCCCATCAAGGTGTTCGTCGACGGTGGGGCCGAGCGAGTTGCGATGCGGTCTGGCGGCGGCGTGTGGCGCACCACGCGGGAAGAGCTGCGGAATCTGGTGGCGACGGCCAGCGCGGCCGGCTTGCAGGTCGCAGCTCACGCCATTGGCGACGCCGCGATCGAAGCCATGTGCGACGCGGTCGAGGCAAGCGGCGGTACGGATCTCAGGCACCGCGTCGAGCACTGCACCATCTGTCCGCCCGACCTCCAGGTGCGACTCGCCAGGCTTGGCATGGTCGCGGTGATGCAGCCCATGGCGGCGCGCTTCAGCCGCGTGGCGTCCACGATCTTCTTTCCCGTCCGTGACCGCGCGGACCTCGCGCCCCATCGCCGTCTGATGAAGGCGGGCGTGCCCGTCGCGTTCAGCTCCGATCTCCCGGTCTCCCCGGACCCGAACCCATGGCCCGGAATCCGGGTCGCGGTGGACGATCCGGTCAACGGCATCAGCCTGCTCGCGGCTCTCCGCGCCTACACCGCAGCCGGTGCCTATGCGAGCTTCGAAGAGCACGTCAAGGGCACGCTCGAGCCCGGGATGCTGGCTGACCTCCAGGTTTACCGAGGCGATCCGCTGGAGGACGAGGATGTCAGGTGGGAGGAGCTCCGCCCGAGAGCTGTCCTCCTGGGCGGAGCTCGCGTGTACGGCTCGCTTTAAGGCTCGCTGCCGCCGCCCATCTCCTCGCTCTCGGGGGCCATCGGCACCGTGTGGATCACCGGCATCGTGTCCATCGCCGCCTCCGTCGGGCGAGGTCGTCTGGCCGCAGGCCGGCGCCGAGGCGTCGTGGTTCGGGCGCTCGAAGCGCTGGCCGTCGAAGCGCTGGCGGATGAGGCGCGCGGCGCCGTGCGCCGCGGCGCCGTGCGGCGAGTCGTAGCGCGGCGCGCGCTGGCGGTGGCCTTTTTTGTCGTCCGGCTGGCGGCGCGCTTCACCGTGGTGGTGGTGCGCCGGCGAGTCGTCGCTGCGCGAGTGCCCGTTCCTCGCGCGATCTGTCTCGCCTGCTTGGTCAGGCCGTCGATGCGCTTGAGGACGTTGTTCACGTCCGCGCGAGTGCTGGCTCTCTTCACTTGCGCCTGAAGCGTCTTGATCGCCGCGCGCGCGTTCTTGTCCGCCTCCTTCAGCCTGCTTTCGACCTGCCTGCGCAAGTCTGGCGGGACCCGGCTCTCGGCTTCCTTCAGCGCGCGCCGGCCAGCTCTGACAGCGCGCCCGACAAGACCAGAAGGACGCCGTGTGGTGCGCTTCCTTTTACCCATCATCACCTCCAAGAAAATGCCGCGCGGAGCGCATAACGCGCCGCGTTAGAATGGGCCGCGAATTGCCGTCAGCCCCCGAACGACACCTTATCAAGAAGTACGCAAACCGCAAGCTCTACGACACCCGCACGAGTCGATACGTCACGCTGGACGGCATCGCGCAGCTCGTGCGAGACGGACATGAGATCAAGGTCGTTGACCGCGACAACGGACACGACCTGACCCAGGTCACGCTGTCACAGATCGTCCTGGAAGAGGAGAAGCGAGGGCCAGCGAGGATTGTGGACGCGGGCGGCGAGATGCTGCATGATCGTGGCCAGGCGCTGCTCGATTACGTGAGAAAGACGCTCAATGTCCCGACCGATCTCCGCAACCAGGTCGAGAGGCGGCGCGAAGGCCTCGAGACCATGGCCGACGACACGATCGAGCGTGCACTGCGAAGGCTTCGCATCCCGACGAGGCACGACATCGAGCGGATCAACGACCGCCTGGACAAGATCGCGGCGCAGCTGAAAAAGGCCCGTGTCGACAATGGATCTATGACGCGACCGCGTAAACGAAAGGCTTCTCGGTAAGCACCGAGCGGATCGCGACGTCCGCTTCGACACGGTAGGTCGCCGCTCTGACGCGCCGGTCCGCCCGCAGCTGCTGCGTCATGAGGTCCGCCACCACTCCGAGGCGGTTGGCGTCTCCGATGACCGAGATCGTCCAGGGAGGCATCACGATCGCGCTGTCGATCGTCACCCCGCCGTTCGTCTGATAGACCGGAACGCCCATGATCACTCTCCGGTCGTTCACATCGACAGCTTCTGCTCCGCCGGCCGCGAGGTTGTTGAGCGCGTCTTGAAGGTCGAGGGCGGTCAGGCCGCTCGCGTCGATCACGATCACGACTCCAGGTCCGTGCACCGGCGTCAGGCCTTCGATCGCGCGGAGGCGGCTTGCCTCGTCGGTCAGGACCTGGTCCGCGGCCCCGGTCTGTCCTGACTCGAGCTTCGCTCGCTGGTTTCCCAGGTCGGACTTTTCAACCGCGAGCGAGTCATTGGCCCGGTGCAGATCATCGATGAGAAAAGCCAGCGAGGTCGCATCTGCTCCGACCAGGCTGCGCTCGACCTCGGCCTGGCTGCGGATCTGGATCGTGGCAACCAGCGCGACGAGGAGCGCGATCAGCCACACGCTGATCCCACGCACGCGGATCGAGCGCCGCCGCGCGGCCTCAGGTCGGGCTGACATGTGGGATCTGGAGGCTTGAGTCATACGCCGGCAGCGAGAGGTCCGGGTTGCCCAGAAACGTAAGGTGCACCTGGAACTGCACCTGGCGGGCGCGCACCCCGGGCAGGGCGGATGGGTCGTCGAGCGCCGCCTGCATCCGGTTGCGGTCGCCAACCGCGACCACCTTGATCGGCGAAGTGAACGGGGGTCCCTGATCGATCACCACCTCGCCCGCCGAGCCCGAGAACTCGCTCAGCGGAGTTAGGCGCCGGCCATTGACCGCGATCCCCTCGGCGCCCTGGGCGAAGAGCAGGTTGACGACGTCCTGCACGTCCTCGAAATTGACGAGATAGCCGGTCTGGCTCCCGCTGTCGGGACCCGGAACTCCATTCCGCAGAGTCACCTCGACGCCCGGTCCGCGCATTGCGACCAGGCCCGCATGGGCGCGCAGGTCTGCGACCTCGTTCTTGAGGGCCTGTGTGGCGGCGGACTGGGCGGCGGCCTGGGACTCAAGGGAATCGATCTGGCCACGGAGCGAGGCGATCTGGCGCCGGGAGTCGGCATTGGTGCCTTCGAGCTCCTGCACGCTCCGCACCAGTGCCTGGTAGCGGGCAAGCTGGTTCGAGGGTGTAAGAAGCTGGGCTTTGACCTGGCCGGCCAGGACGAAGCCGGTGGCCAGCGCGACGAGGGCGAGAAGGGCGATGCTGGCGAGGTTTCGGCTCGACATCACGCGTCAATTCTCAGGCACTCGCGGATGCCCCGAGTTACTATCGGAGGTCGCTACATGGCGGTCGAAATCCGAGCCTCCGCTTTCCAGACCGCACAGCGCCGCTTCGACGCCGCGGCGGACGTCATCGGCCTTTCCGACGACGCGCGTCGAGGCCTGCGCGAGGTCAAACGCGAGCTGACCGTGCATTTCCCGGTGCACATGGACGATGGCTCGGTCCGCGTGTTCACCGGGTGGCGCGTACAGCACAACATCAGCCGGGGCCCGGCCAAAGGCGGCATCCGGTACCACCCCGATGTCACCCTCGACCTCGTCAAAGCGCTCGCGATGCTCATGACCTGGAAATGCGCCGCGGTCGGCCTGCCGTACGGGGGCTCGAAGGGGGCCGTCGCGGTTGACCCGCACAAGCTCACCCAGGGCGAGCTCGAGCACCTCACGCGGCGCTACGCGACGGAGATCTCGATCCTGATCGGGCCTGAGAAGGACATCCCCGCGCCCGACATGGGCACCAATCCCCAGATCATGGCCTGGATCATGGACACGATCTCCATGCACCAGGGCCACTCGGTGACCGCCTCGGTGACGGGCAAGCCGGTCGACGTCGGCGGCTCCGAAGGCCGTGTCGATGCGCCCGGCCGTGGCGCCACCTATCTCACCCTTGAAGCCCTGAAGTACCTGCACATCGATGAGGAGACCCCCACGGTTGCTGTCCAGGGCTATGGCCAGGTGGGGCACTCCGCAGCCAGGCTTCTTGCGGAGGCCGGGCTTCGCATCGTCGCTGTCAGCGACTCGAAGGGAGGCGTTTACAACCCGAAAGGTCTTGACCTCGCCGCCCTCGACGAGCACCGCCAGGTTCGAGGCGGCGTCAGCGGTTTCAAGAAGGCCGACTCGGTGACGAACGCCGAGCTGATGGAGCTGCCGGTGACGGTGCTCGTCCCTGCCGCCGCCCAGGACCAGGTCACTGAGCAGAACGCGGGCCGCATCCGGGCCCGTCTGATCACAGAAGGCGCCAACGCGGCGGTGTCGCCGGAGGCCGATCCAATCCTGCACGAGCGCGGCATCTTCCTCGTCCCGGACATCATCGCCAACGCAGGCGGCGTGATCGTGTCGTACTTCGAGTGGGTGCAAGACCTGCAGGCCTTCTTCTGGGAAGAGGAAGAGATCAACACCAAGCTGCACCATGTGATCACTCGCGCCTTCTACGAGATCCTCCACACGTCGGTGAACAAACGGGTCGACATGCGCGCGGCGGCATATGCGATCGCTGTCCAGCGAGTCGCCAACGCAACGACGGTGAGAGGTATCTATCCATAGAAAAGGCGCGGGGGGATGAGGATCCCCCCGCGGAACCCCCCTTTGACATAGAGGATTGTCTGGAGTCGCGATAGGCGGGTTGGGGGAGGCCCGGAATAAATCCGGGCTTCAGCTCCACACGGCGCGGGGATCAGGATCCCCCAGCGGGACCCCCCCTTTGACATAGAGCTTTGTCTGGAGGTCTAATTGGCAGGCCTGGGAACGCCCGGAGTAAATCCGGGCTTCAGCTCCACTCCTCTAGATTGTGAGTCGCATGACTCCCAACCGCGTGCTTCTCATTGGTGTGTCCAACCCGCTCGGCGCTGAGGTGGCGCGCCGGCTCGCGCCGCTCGTCCCCTCATTGTTCGGCTGTGACAAGGGTGACCCCGTGAGCGTGGTCGAGGGGATGGACTTCGTCCACGCCGATACCCGGCTGTCGGTCATCGGCAAGCTGATCCGTCGGCTCCATATCGACACGGTCGTCCATCTCGCGGTGATGGTCGACACCCCGCGCGAGGAACGATCCATTCATGAAACGGACGTCATCGGGACGATGAACGTGCTTGTCGGCTGCGCCGCGCCCTCGAGCCCGGTGCGGAAGCTCGTCGTGAAGTCGAGCCAGGCGGTCTACGGCGCAGGGCCGTCCGATCCCTCATTCTTCGCCGAGGACATGACCAACTGGGAGAAGCCTGCCTGGGGCGTGACGCAGGACCTCCTCGAGATGGAGCAGCTCGTCAGCGAGTTCGCCCTGCGCAACGATCGCTGTGGCGTCTCTGTGCTCCGCCTGGGGTATCGGGTCAGCGAAGACACCAGTCTCGGCCGGTACCTCTCGCTGCCCATAGTCCCCACGTTCGCCGGATTCGATCCACGCCTTCAGCTGCTGCATGAGGAGGACGCCGCCGAGATCATCGTCCGAGCCACCGTGGGCGAGCACCCGGGCGTCTTCAACGTCGCGGGCCGCGGCGTCGTCCTCCTGAGCCAGGCGGTCGCCATCATGGGCGGGCGGCCAGCCCCAATCTTGCCTCCATTCGGACGCTGGATCTCCAGGCTCGGCTTGAAGATGTTCGGCTGGGTCGACATGCCGGCTCATCTGGCGGACGTTCTCGCGTACGGGTCGGTCATGGACTGCACGAGGGTTGAGGCCGAGTTCGGCTGGGCGCCCGCCTACAGCTCGCGTCAAACGATGGATGCTCTTGCCCGCGGCAAGCTCGTCGAGCTGATCGAACCGCCGTCGCCGCCACAGGAGTACGAGCTCCAGGTATATCTGCAGCAGCGCCGTCGGCGCGAGCCCCGATTGACCTCAGGTCGAAATTGATAGCCGAGAAGACGCCCGTCGAACGGCGCCGGGCCAGCAAGAAGGCGGCAATCGTGGCGCCCCGCCAGGGATTCCGCCTGCCGAAACCGATCCGGCGCGTGCAGCGCCAGGCGCCGTTCTACGCCTTGCAGGCGCTGGGCGAAATTTCGACGAGGTTGCGACGCATGACAGGGCGCGAGGTGATCGACCTCAACCGGATCATGGAGGTCGTTCAGTTTCTCTACCAGCAGCGTGAGCTGGTCCGGCGTGGTCCGAACTATGCGGTCGATGATTTCGGCTTCGACCCGCAGTGGACGGAGTCGTTTCTCGGCGCGTTCAAGGCGATTTATCGGGACTACTGGCGAGTCGAAACCACGGGCGTCGAGAACGTGCCCGCCTCGGGGCGCGCGCTGCTGGTCGCCAACCACGCGGGCGTGCTGCCGTGGGATGGCACGATGATCAAGACCGCTGTCTTCTCAGAGCACCCGCATCCACGCCACGTCCGCGCCCTCGTCGCGAGCCAGTTCATGGGCATGCCGGTAATGAGCTGGTTCCTGCGCCGCACCGGCCAGGCTGTCGGCCATCCCGACGACACGCGTCGCCTGCTCGAGCGCGACGAGCTGGTGCTCGTCTTTCCGGAGGGGACGCGCGGCACCGGCAAGAGCTTCAAGGACCGCTACCGGCTTCGCCGCTTCGGTCGCGGTGGGTTTGTCGCGACGGCGATCCGGGCGCGAGCGCCGATCATCCCGGTCTCGGTCATCGGCTCCGAGGAGATCTACCCGATGGTCGGCGACCTCAGGCCCGTGGCAAGGCTGCTCGGTTTGCCGTACTTCCCTGTCACGCCGTTCTGGCCGTGGCTCGGCCCGCTAGGCATGATCCCCCTCCCGAGCAAGTGGCGAATCCAGTTCCATGCGCCGATCGAGGTCGCGCATCTTCCTTTGGCGGCCGCCGAGGACCAGCACCTCGTGATGGCGCTTGCCGACGACGTGCGCGATACGATCCAGCAGGGTATCTACGACAACCTCAAGCTGCGGAGGGGCGTCTTTCTCTAACCCGGTTCCGGCGAGAGGCGTCCGCGTCCACTGGGAAAACATCCCACCCGAGATCAGGGCGGCGTTCGAAAAGCGCCTGGGCGGCCGGGTCGTCGAAGCGGTCACTCAGCCGACCGGCTTTTCCCCCGGGCTTGCGGCCCGGCTGCGCCTCGAGGACGGCCGCCGTTTCTTCCTCAAGGCCGTGCATGAAACAGCGAATCCCGACACGCCTGGCATTCATCGGCGTGAGGCGCGTGTTGTCGCGGCCCTCCCCGGGAACGCGCCAGTGCCGACATTTCTATGGAGCTACGACGAGGAGGGCTGGGTCGCGCTGTGCTTCGAAGACGTCGATGGGCGGCACCCGCACGAGCCGTGGACCGAGCCTGACCTCGCGCTGGTCGTGCGCACGCTCAAGGACATGGCGGACGTACTGACGCCATCGCCTTTCCCAACCGACGAGACGGTGGGCGAATGGTTCGAGCACACGATCAATGGATGGCAGCTGGCGCTCGGGCGAGGCGAGGACCGCCTCGAGTCGTGGTGCGCGGAGAACCTGAGCGCGCTCGCCGAGCTCGAGGCGGAGGCGCCAATGCTTGTGGATGGAGACTCGCTGCTTCACTGCGACGTCCGCGCCGACAACCTGCTGATCGCGCGGGAGCGTGTGTACGTGGTGGACTGGCCGTGGGTTCGTCTGGGTCCGTCGTGGGTGGATTGGGTCGGCATGGCGCCGAGCGTCGCCATGCAGAGTGGACCGCAACCGGAGGACTTCATGAGCAGGTTCGACCTCAGCCTTGTCCCCGACCGGGCGATCGACGCGGCGGTATGTACGATCGCGGGTTACTTCGTGGTCCGCGCGCTCGAGCCACCCCCGCCGGGAATTCCCACGGTGCGAGCATTTCAGGCCGCTCAGGGCCGCGCCGCAGTTGCCTGGTTGCGTCAGCGCACCGGCTGGGTTTAAGGTCATCTGAAGTTTCTACAGGCCAAGGGATTGCCTTAGGGCACCAAGGGGGATGGTGGATTGGCTAGGAAGATCTTCTCGATCGTGGCGTTTGCCAGCGCACTGACACTGATTGCTTCCATCAACGGTCTGGCTGCCTCCGTGGTGACGGTGTCGCAGGAACCCTCGCCTCTGGCAGGGTGTCCCAATGACAGTCAGCCAGGAAGAAACTACCCAAGCGCTGAGGTCGAGCCGCAGCTCGCCGTCTTCGGCGACAAGATGATCGCCCAGTGGCATCAGGACAGGTGGTCCAACGGCGGCGGGCATGGCATCGGAGTGGGCATCTCCAAAGACCGAGGGAGCAGCTGGACCCAGTCGGTCATGCCATGGGATGCATGCACCAGCACCGATCCTTCGCTGACGAAGTACCAGCGCAACTCCGACCCATGGGTGTCCTTCGGGCCGGATGGAACTGCGTACGCTTCCGCGCTTGCCTTCAACATCGCTGTACCCAACTGGGCCAACGCCGTGGTTGTCGCCACCCTGCCCAAAGGCACCACGACCTGGCAGAACGTCAAGGCGATTCCCGGATCCGCGTTCAGCCAGTTCAACCAGAGCACGGACAAGAACTCGACGACCGCCGATCCGACCACTCCGGGTACTGCTTACACCGTGTGGGACACCCTTTTCGAGCCCACCGACCAACCCGACGACAACCCGCACACGGCGTCATACACCGGACCGGCCTACTTCTCGATGATCACCAAGGGCACTGATTGGACCCCCGCCAAGATCATCGTCAACACCGCCCAGCGACAACAAACGATCGGCAATATCATCGTCGTCGACCCCACCACAACTCCACATACGCTCTATGACTTCATGAACCTGATCGTTGCGCCGAACACCCCCAAGCAGGGGACTCGAAGCAACCAGCAGGTGGCGTTCGTCAAATCGACCGATGGCGGTAGCACCTGGACCCAGCCCCAGATCATCGCGCCGTTCAACAGCCTCGGCGTCCACGATCCGAACACCGGCGCGCCGCTGCGGACAGGAGACGGCCTGGAGGAAGTGGCCCGCGACCCTTCGACAGGCAGGCTGTATGTCGTCTGGCAGAGCTCGACGAATTACGTCAAAAACGTGCAGCAGGGCAGCGGCTCGTGGGATGACGAGATCCTCTTGACGAGCTCGGGCGACGGCGGGGCGAGCTGGTCTTCACCCACCGTCGTCCACCAGGCGGGCGGCATGCCGACCTACACGCCGACGATCGCAGTCAATGGAAACAGGGTGGCAATTTCCTACTACGACAACCGCAACCTGCCGGCTGGTGACATGGCCAACCTGCCGACTGATTACTGGGTGAGCATCTCGACCGGTGGTGGGCCGTTCGTTGAGCAGCACCTCGCCGGACCTTTCGACGAGATGAGCGCGCCGGTCGCGCGTGGCTTCTTCCTCGGCGATTACGAAGGACTGCAGCCGAGCGGCACCGGCTTCGAGGCGCTGTTCGTGACGACGAACTGTCAACCGCCTTACACCGGCGCAAACTGCGGCCCCGCGAGCAACAGCGTCACACCGAACCCGAACAACACCAACCCGACAGACGTTTTCGCCGTGGCGATCCCGTAAATCATCTGGGGGCGGGCGCGTCAGCCCGCCCTTCTTTTTCTACCTGATGACGGGGACCGGCTTGACCGGTTCAGGGTCCTCGACGATGTCGAGCGCAGTGGCCTGGCTGATCCAGTACTGAACGTCGGTCAGGCCCGGAGCTCCGGCGAGGCCGATCGCTTCCACGAGCTTGGAGTGGAGGTTGGCGGCATCCTGAGCTCGCAAGTCCTTCATCGAGCTGATGCCCAGCCGCCGTGCGAGGGCGATCCACCTCTCCATGCCCGAGACCTCGAGTATCGTGCATTGATTTACGAACTCGAAGAGACGATCGGTCGTGATCCCCGTCTTCTTCGACAGCCGCTTGCGGTCGATCTCGAGCGACGTGCGATGGAGGAGCTGGTTGGTGTGATGGATCCCGACCGCCCGCAGGCGTCGCACGTCTCGGTCAGTGATGCCGCTCAGATACTCGAGAGTGCGGTACACCGACTACAGCTTAGTGACTAGGTATAATTCTGCGAACCCCGCCAATCCAATGGAGTAAGCACACCCTGAATCAGAGCCGGATCGAAACCCGCGAACAGATTTCCGGGGAGCAGTCTGGCCTGGAGATAGGGATCGGGCGGCGAGCGCGCCGAGCATACGGCTTCGACGAGGTCGCGCTGGTCCCTGGCGGTGTGACCCTGAATCCTGACGAGGTCGACATCACGTTCTCGATGGGCGACCGATTCAACCTCCCACTTCCGTTCTGGGGTTCGGCCATGGACGGCGTCGTCGATGTCGACTTCGCGATCGCGATGGGACGGCTCGGGGGAGTCGCGGTGCTCAACCTCGACGGAGTGCACACCCGCTACGAAGATTCCGCTCCGATCATCAAGAAGATCGCGGCGGCGGATAAGTCGACCGTGAACGCGGTGCTGAGGGAGGCTTACAAAGAGCCGGTCAAGCCCCACCTCATCAGCGAGCGCATCAAAGCGATCAAGGCAGCCGGCGTCGCATGCGCTGTCTCGACGGTGCCGGCTCGAGCGGAAGAGCGCGCCGACGTGGTGCAGAAGGCGGGCGCGGACGTCCTCGTCGTGCAGGGCACCGTGCTCACAGCGCGGCACTCGTCGCGCTCGTATCACCAGCTCGCTTTCGAGGACCTGGTCCGGGCGTGCGCCATCCCGGTCGTCGTCGGCAACTGCGTCCACTACGAGACGGCGCTCGAGCTGATGGAAACGGGGATCGCGGGCATCCTCGTCGGCGTCGGGCCGGGCGCCGCGTGCACGACCCGTGGCGTGCTCGGCGTCGGCGTGCCCCAGGTGACGGCGACGGCGGACGTCGCGGCGGCTCGCGACGAGCACATGCGACGGGGCGGCTTGCGAGTCGCGGTTATCACCGACGGTGGCATGCGGATCGGCGCAGACGTCTGCAAGGCCTTCGCTTCGGGAGCCGACGCCGTGATGATCGGCACCCCGCTGGCCGGCTCTGAGGAGGCGGCCTCGAAAGGCTTCAACTGGGGAATGGCGACGCCCGACCCGAACTTGCCGCGCGGCACGCGGATCCAGGTAGGCACCAAGGCAACCCTGAGCGAGATCCTGCTCGGCCCCGCTCGCGTGGATGACGGCACCCAGAACTTCGCTGGCGCGCTACGCTCGGCCCTGGGCGTGTGCGGCGCCCACGACATCGCCGAGTTCCAGCACGTCGAGATGGTGATCGCCCCGTCGATCGTCTCCGAGGGCAAGGTGTTTCAGCAGGCCCAGCACGTGGGCATGGGAAAGTCCTGAGCACGGCCGCCGCGGGACGGCGGGAAAGGGTCCACCAGAACACGCGGTTGCAGACGGTTTTCGTTCTCGACTACGGCTCTCAGTTCAGCCAGCTCATCGCTCGGCGGGTGCGCGAGGCGAACGTGTACTGCGAGCTCGTCCCCGGTACGACCCCGTGGTCAGAGCTCGAGGCGCGGCATCCCGCCGGCCTGATCCTGAGCGGCGGGCCCTCCAGCGTCTACGACGAAGGCGCGCCGCAAGTCGATCCCGAGGCCCTTCGCTCCGGCGTCCCGGTGCTCGGCATCTGCTACGGGATGCAGCTGATCGCTCACCATCTCGGTGGCAAAGTCGACCCTGGGCACGCCCGCGAGTACGGCCCCGCGCTCCTGTCGGTGCGTGAGCCGAACGTTCTCTTCCGCGGCCTGCAGGGCGAGCTGCCCGTCTGGATGAGCCACGGCGATCACGTCAGCGAGATGCCACCGGGCTTTCACCTGCTGGCGACCAGCGGCAACTCTCCGGTGGCGGCGTTCACGGACGGCAAGGGCATGTTCGGCATCCAGTTCCATCCCGAGGTCGTGCACACGCCCAGCGGGCGCGAGGTGCTGCGCAACTTCCTTTTTGGCGTTTGCAAGTGCACGCCATCGTGGACGGCGGGCTCGTTCATCGCCGAGGCTACCGAGAGCATCCGCGCCCAGGTCGGCGACGGCCGCGTCATCTGCGCCCTGTCGGGAGGCGTTGACTCGGCGGTCGCCGCGACACTGGTTCACCGCGCGGTCGGCGATCAGCTGACGTGCGTCTTCGTCAACAACGGCTTGTTGCGCAAAGAAGAGCCGGAGCGAGTGCTTGACGTGATGCACGGCAACCTCGACATGGACATCCGCTACGTCGACGCCACGGATCGATTCCTCGTGGCGCTCAAAGGCGTCATCGACCCGGAGCAGAAGAGGCGGATCGTCGGCCGTGAGTTCATCACCGTCTTCGAGGCCGAGGCCACAAGCCTTGGTCGCATCGACTTTCTCGCTCAGGGAACGCTGTACCCGGACGTCATCGAGTCGACCGCGCCCGACGTCGCGGCCACCGCGGTGAAGATCAAGACGCACCACAACGTCGGGGGCTTGCCACCTGGACTTCGCTTTCAGCTCATCGAACCGCTGCGCTATCTGTTCAAGGACGAGGTGCGCGCGGTCGGGCTCGAGCTGGGCATGCCCGAGGAGATGGTGTACCGGCAGCCTTTCCCCGGCCCCGGACTGTCCATCCGCTGCCTGGGCGAGGTGACCGCCGAACGCCTGGAGATCCTGCGCAACGCGGACTGGGTTGTGGTCGACGAGATCAAGCGCAACGGCCTGTACCGCCAGGTCTGGCAGTCGTTCGCCGTCCTCACGCCGCTCGAGACCGTCGGCGTGATGGGCGACTTCCGGACGTACGCCAACGTCGTCGCGGTGCGGGTCGTCACCAGCGAGGACGCGATGACAGCGGACTGGGCGCGGGTGCCGTACGAGGTCCTGGCGCGGATCAGCAACCGCATCGTCAACGAGGTCAAGGGCGTCAACCGTGTGGTGTACGACATCACGTCGAAACCACCGGGCACGATCGAGTGGGAGTAGCAGCCAAGCTAGATCCTGCCTGGCGGAAGAAGATGATCGCCGGCCTCTTGCTCGGGCAGCAACCAGACGGCTCATTCGGTGTCCATCCCTACTCGAAATGGACCGGGGCCCATTGGCGCCTGATCTCGCTGGTCGAGCTGGGCATTCCCGCCACCAACCGCGCCGCGCGGGCCGCCGCCGCCACGGTGCTTGACTGGATCGCGGCGCCCTCCGAGCCGTGTGTCATCCGTGGCATTGAGCGCCGCCACGCGTCGATGGAGGGCAACGCCCTTGCTGTGTGTTGTCGGCTGCAAATGGCGAAAAACCCGCGAGTCCGTCATCTGGTCGATGTGCTGTTGCGGGCGCAGTGGCCGGACGGGGGATGGAACTGCCGCACCGACCGCGACGCTCACCATTCCTCCTTTCATGAATCCCTCGCCCCGATCTGGGGGCTGACCGAGTATCACCGCGCCACAGGCGATCTTCGAGCGTTGAAAGCGGCGCACCGGGCCGGCGAGCTCTTGCTCGAGCACCGGCTCTTCCGCTCTTCGCGCACCGGCGATGTGATTCATCCAGAGTGGGTCCGAATCCACTGGCCGCATTACTGGCACTACGACTTCTTCCACGGCTTGCGAGCGATCGCGATGCTTGGCCGGCTCGCAGACGGCCGTGCTGACGATGCCCGCGGTCTTCTCCTCGAGCGCCGCGGCGCCGACGGGACGTGGCATGCGGACGGCCGTCGCTATTGGCGGCGCTCAACCGAAGCTGTGGATTGGGGTGACGCACGCGAGATCGTCACAGCGGCTGCGCAGGCAATCGGCGCGTGAAGGTTCTTGTCGTCGGGTCAGGTGCCCGAGAGCACGCGTTGGTCTGGAAATGCGTGCAGTCGGATCTCGTCGAGCGTGTGTATTGCGCGCCCGGCAATGGCGGCACCGGCGGCATGGCGCGCAACGTACCGATCGGTGCCGCTGATGTCGTGCGCCTCGTGGACTTCGCCAAACGCGAACGGCTCGGCCTGGTCGTGCTGGGTCCTGAGGCAGCCGTTGAAGCCGGCGCGGGCGACGCGCTGCGCCACGCCGGCTTTCCTGTCTTTGGACCGGACCGTGGCGCGGGACGGATCGAGTCGAGCAAGGCATTTGCCAAGGATTTGATGAAGCGGGCCGGGATTCCAACCGCGGATTACGACGTTTTCACCCAACCCGCGCCGGCCAAGCAATGGGCGCGCGACCGCGAGGGCCAGGTCGCGGTCAAAGCCGATGGCCTGGCTCGCGGCAAGGGCGTGATCGTCTGCTCGACCATCGAGGAATCCGATAAGGCAATCGACGCGATGCTGGTCGAGCAGCGCTTCGGCCGCAGCGGCGCGACAATCGTGCTCGAGGAGAAGCTCGAAGGTCCCGAGCTCTCGGTGCTTGGAGTGACCGACGGGACTGACGTGATCGCCCTGGCGCCGGCTCGCGATTTCAAGCGGGCGCTCGACGGCGACCGCGGCGCAAACACTGGAGGCATGGGCGCGTACTCGCCGCCAAAGGGTGTCGATGATGCACTCGTCAAGGAGGTCCTCGACCAGGTCATGCTGCCCGCCCTGGGCGCGATGCGGAGCTCCGGCAGCGAGTTTCGCGGCGTGCTTTATGCCGGCTTGATGCTGACCAAGAACGGATTCCGGGCGATCGAGTTCAACGCCCGTTTCGGCGACCCTGAGGCACAAGTCGTGCTGCCCCGCTTGCAGAGCGACTTCGTCGCCCTCGCGCTCGCCGCGGCCCAGGGAAGTCTTGCCCATCATCCTGACCTGAAATGGAGCGACCAGGCCTGCGTAGGCGTCGTCGTCGCCTCGGGGAACTATCCCGACGATGCCGCGATGAAACTGGGGCAGCGTATCAGCGGGCTGGCGGAGATGCCTCGCGGCGTGCTGATCTTCCACGCCGCGACACGCTTTGAGCCAGGCATCGGGCTTGTCTCCGACGGGGGCCGAGTCGTAACCTCCGTCGGGCTGGGCGACACGGTGGCGCAGGCGCGGCGTACGGCCCTGCTAGGGGCTCGGCAGGTACGATTCGATGGGGCTTTCTTCAGGTCAGACATCGCTGAGGAGGCGGTTTAGTGCAGCCAGTCGTCGGCGTCATTCTCGGCTCGAAGTCCGATCTGCCGCTCATGGAGTCGTGCGTCAAAGTCCTCGAGGATCTCGGTTTGACGCACGAGCTCAAAGTGTGCTCGGCACACCGCAACCCGCGCGGCGTGATGGAGTGGGCGACGACTGCCCGGTCGCGTGGGATCAAAGTGGTCATCGCGGCCGCCGGCGGCGCGGCACATCTGCCCGGCGTCGTCGCCGCGTGGACGGATCTTCCCGTGATCGGGGTGCCTGTGCCCACCCACCACCTCGGTGGTGTCGACTCGCTGTACTCGATCGTCCAGATGCCCGCAGGCGTGCCGGTGGCCACAGTGGCGATCGGTGAGGCGGGGGCCAAGAACGCGGCGTGGCTTGCGGCCCGGATCATCGGACTGCAGGACGCCGACGTCGAACAGCGCCACGGCGACAGGCGCGCCGCGCTGGCCACGTCCTAGGTGGCGAAAAGGAAGGCGCGCGTCCGGCTCGTCGACACCACATTCCGCGACGCGCAGCAGTCGTTGCTGGGCGGATACCTGAGGACAGAAGAGATCGTGCCCATCGCGGCCAAGATGGACTCGATCGGTTTCGCCGCCATGGAGGCGTTCGGCGGCGCGACCTTCGAGACGCAGCTTCAAATCCACGAAGACCCCTGGGAGTTTCTTCGCAAGCTCAACAAGGCGACCCCGAACACGCCGATCCAGGCCCTGATCCGCGGCCAGAACCTGGTCGCGAAACGCAACTTCGCCGACGATGTGGTCGAGCTGTTCATCAAGCACGCGGCGAAGAGCGGAGTCGACGTCTTCCGCGTCTTCGATCCGCTGAACGACCTGCGCAACATGGAGGCCTCGATCGCCGCCGCCCTTAAAGCGAAGAAGAGGGTGCAGGGCGCGCTCAGCTACGCGATCTCTCCTGCGCACAACCTCGAGCTCTGGGGCTCGCTGGCGAAAGGCCTGGTCAACATGGGTTGCCACGAGATCGTGATCAAGGACACGTCCGGGCTGCTGAGCCCGCAAGCCACCTGGGAGCTGGTCACGGCGCTCAAGCAGATGGTCAAGGTCCCAATCGACATCCACTCACACTGCTCGAGCGGCATGGCCCCGATGGCTTACATGGCCGGCGTCGAGGCCGGAGCCGAGGTGCTCGACGTCGCCGTTTCGCCGCTCGCCTGGGGAGCGTCGCAGCCGGCTGCCGAAAGCGTGGTCGCAGCCCTCGAAGGCGGCGAGTACGACACGGGCCTCGATCTCGAAAAGATGTGGGACATCCTGCCTGACGTGGAGGAGCTGAAGCGTCGCCACATAGAGCACTTGAGCCCTGTCGCCGACCGCGTCGACGCCAGCATCCTTCGCTACCACATGCCGGTGTTCATGCTCGAGGACATCTCGCTCCAGCTCGCCGACGACAACGCCAGCGACCGGCTCGATGACGCACTTGAAGAGGTGACGATCGTGCGCCGTGAGCTCGGCTATCCGCCGCTTGTCGCGCCCATCCGGCAGATGATCGCCACCCAGGCCGTCTACAACGTGATCGGCAGGGAGCGCTACGAGACGGTCACCCAGGAGCTGAAGGACTACCTGCAGGGCCTGTACGGCCGGCCGCCTGTGCCTGCAGATCACGAGCTCAGACGCCTCGTGCTGGGCCGCGAGGAGCCGATCACCATCCGGCCCGCGGACCTGCTCGAACCTCAGGTCGAGGGCGCACGCCGGCAGGTCAAAAAGCTCGGCTTCGAACCGACCGACGACATGGTGTTGATCTACCTGATGTTCCCTCACCTTGCGCCCGATTACATGCGCGGGCCGCAGCCTGAAAAGAAAGACGGCGAGAGGCCCCCGCAAGTGTCAGCAACGCTGAAGGTCGAAGCGCCCGATCCGGCGCAGGCAGCTCCCCAGCCGCCGGACTCAGCGCCCTCCGTCGTGTCGCAGGCCGCGGAGTTCGACGTCGAGGTCGAGGGAGAGGTTTTCAAGGTCAGGGTCACAGGCGCGGGGGTTGCAGTCGTTCCATCCGCCGGCGCGGCCGCTGCCACCACCTCGCCACCGCCGCCGCCGAAGGGCGGCGAAGGCACCGTGACGGCTCCGATGCAGGGCCTCATCGTCAAGGTTCCGGTCAAGCCTGGCGACGTCGTGAAGTTGGGTGATGTGGTCGCTGTGCTTGAGGCCATGAAGATGCAAAACGACATCGTGACGACGGTCGCGGGCAAGGTCCGCGAGGTCTACGTCAAAGAAGGTGAGGTGGTCAGCCCCAACCAGCCGCTTCTTGCGATCGAGTGAAAAAGAAACTCTTCAACAAAGTCCTGGTCGCGAATCGGGGTGAGATTGCCATTCGCGTGATGCGCGCCTGCCGTGAGCTGGGCATCGCGACGGTTGCGGTGTACTCCGACGCGGACCGCAGCTCGATCCACGTCCGCTACGCGGACGAGGCATTCCATATCGGCGGTGCCGCAGCGACAGAGTCCTACCTTCAGCTGGATCGCATCGTGAAGGTCGCTCATGACTGCGGCGCCGACGCGATCCACCCTGGGTACGGGTTCCTCGCTGAGAAGGCGGCCTTTCCGGACGCGTGCGAAGCGGTGGGGATCAAGTTCATCGGGCCGCCAGCATCCGCGATGCGCGCGCTCAGCTCCAAGCTCGCGGCGCGAAAGCTCGCTTCGGACCACGGCGTGCCTGTGACACCGGGGAGTGGCGCGGTCGACCCCGCGACTGCTCTTGACGCCGCACGTGCGATCGGATTTCCGGTGATGCTGAAACCGTCCGGCGGCGGCGGCGGCATAGGGATGAAGGTTGTCGAGTCGGAGAAGGAGCTTGCGTCCGCCATCGAAAGCACCTCGCAGGCCGCGCGCTCCGCCTTCGGCGACGGGACTGTCTATCTCGAGCGCTATGTCCGCCGGCCGCGCCACGTCGAGATTCAGGTCATCTGCGACAGCCATGGCAACGCGGTGCATCTGGGCGAGCGCGAGTGCTCAATCCAGCGCCGGCATCAAAAGATCATGGAAGAGACGCCCTCGCCGGCGCTTACCGCGGACGTCCGCGCGGCGATGGGCGATGCGGCGATCCGCGCGGCCACGGCAGCCGGTTACGTCAACGCGGGCACAGTCGAGTTCATATTCAGCGAAGGCGACTTCTATTTCCTCGAGGTCAACGCGCGCCTGCAGGTGGAGCATCCGATCACCGAGGCCGTGACGGGAATCGACCTGGTCAAGGAGCAGATTCGGGTTGCGGCGGGGCTGGAGCTCAGCTTCAAGCAGGGCGACGTGACGTCGCGCGGCCACGCGATCGAGATGCGCATCAACGCCGAGGACCCGGTGCGCAAGTTCATTCCGAACCCAAAGCGCATCTCGCGATGGGTTGCGCCGGCAGGGCCGGGCGTGCGTGTCGATTCGGGCTTCGGCCCTGGCTCGAACGTGCCGCCCAATTACGACTCGCTCGTCGCCAAGCTGATCGTCCACGGCAGCGACCGCGCCGAGGCAATCGCCCGTGCCAGCCGCGCGCTGCGCGAGTTCGTGGTCGTGGGGCCGGCGACGACAATTCCGTATCACCGGGCGATCCTCGACAACGCCGACTTCCGGGCGGGGAACTTGAGCACCCGGTTCATTGAGGAGCACCCGGACCTCGTCGAGCAGGCGAAAAGGCTCGCGGCCGACCAGTCGCCATTCGACTACGGGCCCGACCCGCGGCACGTGGCCGCCGCCGCGGCCGCCGTCGCGACGCTGGTGCGGCAATAGCTCGCCTTCGGCATCCCGAAGGTGGAAGACCCTTTGCCGTCGACGGCACGACGGTGCGCGGAACATCAGGACACTTCGAGCTCCGTGATGACGCGATCCGCTTTCCTGACGGCGCCGCCGCCCTCTACACGGTCGTCACCAACCCCGACTCGGCTTTCGTGGTGCCTTACTTCGACAACGGCGACACGATGCTCGTCCGCCAGTGGAGGCATGCGTGGGAGACGTCGTCGTGGGAGGTGCCCGCGGGCACGTTCGACGAGGGCGAGGAGCCGTTGCAGTGTGCTCGCCGCGAGCTGGCCGAAGAGACGGGCCTGGTCGCCGCACGGTACAGGTCGCTTGGAGTCGTCCATGGCGCGGCATTTCTGACGGGTCGCGCGCACCTCTTCCTCGCCGAAGCGCTTACCGAGGCGGAGCGCAGCCCAGAAACCTATGAGCAGGACATGGAGGTGCTGCGTCTTCCTTTCGACGAGGCGCTCGACGCGGCTCTGGAGGGCCAGATCGTGCACTCCGGATCCGTGACCGCCTTATGCCGCGCAGCGCGGGCCTTGAAGCTGGTCTAGCTGTTCTGCGTTGGCGTAGGCGAGGTGGCCGGCGTGGGCGACACCACGACCGCTCGGTGGTTGCCATGTTTCTTCGGGGAGGGTCCCACCACGTCGAGGTCGTACTCACCGGCGACGTTGTGGCCGAGGACGTCGCGCACCGTAGTGAGCACCACGAGCCTGTACTGCGTCCCTTCCTTCAGGTCCAGCCCGCTCAGTGTCACAGTGCGGTTCGCATAGGAGACGTTCGTGTCCAGCTGTCTGCCCTTGGAGTCCAGAAGGACGACCCCGCCTTTGACCGTGCCGGGGTCGAGGTCGCTGTCAAAGGTGACCTTGATCGAATCGACGGCCACGTCGACGCTCACCACCTCCGCCCCTTTGCCCAGGTCATGCTGCGGCGCCGCGGTCGCGTGGTCGACGAGGAAATGTTTGCTGGTCAGGTCGCGCACGAGGACCAGCGTCTCCTCGTAATCGGTGACATCGATCCTGCGGTGGGTGAGGACCAGACGCACGACAAACCTCACAGTGTCCGGCTGCGTCGCGGTTACTTCCTGAGTCAGGATGTAGTAACGGCTGAAGTGTGGGTCGCCGGTGATCAGAAGGTTGATCCGGCCGCCTGTGTAGTCCTTCTTCCCGGTGCCGTCGAGCAAAGCGCTTGCCTGGTCGCTCGAACCTTTGAGTCGCGCGTCCATGAACGCCTTGACGACGGTGGTCGCTTCGTCGATCGCTGTCGGCTCCGGTGGAAGCGCCGGCGCGACCGCGACCCAAAGTGCGTTACCACGAATGAATGCAAACGAGCTGCCGTCCGGCGCCCACAGTGGCGAGTGGTACGTGCCGCTTGACAGCCTGGTCAGGTTCGAACCGTCAGGCCGGACCTGTTCGACGTCTGTATCGCTCCCGAGAAGGATCGCGTCCTGGCTCGACCAGCTGGCATCACCGCTTGGCAGTGACGACTGGGTCACGCCCAGCATGTCCGCCACGACGATGTGCTCAGCCGTCGAGTAGAGGAGCAGGGTGGCATCCGGCGACCATCCGCTGAACGAGCCGTTCGCCTGGCCGAGCTGGGTGCTCTTTCCGGTCGCCAGGTCGAGCACGAACAGGTTCTGGTCCTGCCGGTACACGGCGTGCCCACCGTCCGGAGCGATCGACAGGACGGTCACGGCGCCCGTCGTCGGCAGCGGCGCCAACACCGCCGGTCCGGCATCGCCGTTCGTGTAGATCGCATCGCTCGCCGCCCACACAACCTTTCCTTTGGCCCAGCCGACAAGCACCGGCAGGGTCGCGGGTGCGATCTCATCCGTCTTTCCTGCGGCGAAGGTCAACACCTCGATCTTGCCGCCCCGGATGTAGGCGAGCCGGTCCCCGGCCGGCGAAACGGAGGGCGAAGACGCTCCATCGGGAGCGATCACAGTGATTGCGCCGCCCTTCGCGGACACGACATCGAGCGCTCCCTTTCCGTCGATGAAGTAGATCGATGAAGAGTCGGTCGACCACTGGGCGGTGAGCGCAGCCGCTCCGCCGAGCGAAGCCAGCTGCCTCTCGCCAAGCGCGCTAGAAGGCGTTGGGCGCGGCGAGGGAGATGGGGTGGGCGAAGCCGGAGGCTGGGTGACGAAGGTGATGGTCTGCGGCGTTGCGAGCTGTTTGCCTGACGCGGTCCTGGCACCCGGGCCGATCGTGACCTGATACTGCGTGTTGGGCGCGAGGTTGCCTCCCGCCGGCGTCACGGCGAGCGTGTTGGCGTCCCATGAATAGCTGACCGTCGTCGCGGGCGTGATCTGGACCGCCTGCTCCGTCGCCTGGTGGTCCATCGGCTGGTTGAAGGAGACCAGGATCGGCTGTTGCAGCGAAACGCTCCGGTTGCCGTCCATGGGGCTTGCCACGTAAACGACGGTGTTGAATCCACCCGACCCTTGCGTTGCATTCCAGACCGCAACGGCCGCGATCAGCAGGACGCCGGCGACCGCTCCGGCCCAGGCCAGACCCGGAGGTGCAAACAGGCGGCTCCACCACCCGGTCCAGCTCCGGCCTTCAGTCATCGACCATGCTTCCTGCATCAGCTGGCGGCGCAGCCCGGTGCGGAATGCCTCGTCCAGTGGTGGCTCCGGCAGCCTGGTCGAGCTGAGCACGCTCGCCAGCCGGCGAAGCTCGTCATCCTGCAGCACGTCTTCCATCTCGGGGTCGTGGTACGAGTTCATTCGACCGGCCTCAACGTGTCTGCCTCGTCCCGCAGCCGCGTGACACCTCGATGAATGAGGAGCTTCACGGCGCCGGCCGACTTGCCCATCGCCACAGCGATGTCCTCGATCTTCATGTCCTCCTGGAACTTCAGCACCAGGGCCGTCCGCTGCTGGTGCGGGAGCGACTCGACGAGAGCCCAGATCCGGCGCACCTCATCGCGGCGTGCGGCCACGTCTTCGAGCGCCGGTCCGGCGACGGACAGGTCGTGGAAGTCATCCAGCGGCTGTGCGGGGCGCAGGGTGCGGTAGCGGTCGGCAATTGCGTTCACAGCGATCTGATAAAGCCAGGCAGCAAACGGCCGCCCCGTGTCCTGATAGCGGGGCATGGCCTTCAGAGCCTTCATGAAGACTTCCGAAGTGACGTCCTCTGCCGCGGTTTGCTCCCTCACTCTTGAATACACGAACCGGTAGATCTGCTGAAAATGCCGGTCATAGAGCGCCCCGAACTGGCGGGGATCCCGCTTGGCCCGCTCGACGAGCTCTCGCTCCTCGTCGCGAGACGGGTCGCTCACTGGCCGTTCAGCCTGTGCCGGTTCAAACGAGGGGCCCTTGAAGGTGGTTACGAGTTCCGCCCATAAGCCGCCCTCGATTATCGAGCCCACCGCTCAACATCGGCCCTCCGGCCCCGATGGACACGACATCTTGGGCCTGGGCAAATCGGGGCCGCAAAATCTTGATCCGAGCCGGGGCCGATATAATCCGTGGCGTCCCCGAAGTGCTGATTCGGAGCTGGCTGCCTTCTTGATCGAGCGATATTCTCCGGCCGCCATGCGGGCGGTCTGGTCAGACCAGCACAAGTACGAGCTGTGGCTCAGGATCGAGGTGTTGGCCTGCGAAGCATGGGCATCCCTCGGCCGGATCCCCGAATCCGCGCTGGCGAAGATCCGCAAGGGCACATTCGAGGCAATGAAGATCGCCGAGGTAGAGTCACGCGTCGGCCACGACGTGATCGCGTTCCTGACGGTGCTCAACGAATCGATCGGGCAGCCGGAAGCGCGGTACGTCCACCTCGGCATGACCAGCCAGGACCTCAATGACACTGCGATGGCTGTCCAGATGGTGGAGTCGGCGCGTCTCATCGGCCGGGATCTCGCCGCCGTCCGCGAAGCCGCGGCCGAGCTGGCCGTCCGGCATCGCCGAACCTTGATGGCGGGCCGCACGCATGGCATCGTCGCCGAGCCGATCACGTTCGGTTTCAAAGTTGCGGGCTGGGTCGCGGAGCTGGATCGCTCGTTGGCTCGCCTGGAGCACGCCGCCGAAGAGGCCGGCGTCGGGCGGGTCAGCGGCGCCGTGGGCACGCATGCGACTATCGATCCCCGGGTCGAGGAGCACGTGTGCAAGGAGCTGGGCCTCAAGGTGGACACCGTGTCCACGCAGGTCGTCGCGCGGGACCGGCACTCGGCCTTCATGTCCGCGCTGGCGATCGCAGCCGGGACGCTAGAACGGATTGCGACAGAGATCCGCCACCTCCAACGAAGCGAGATCGGCGAGGCATTCGAACCCTTTGGCAAAGAACAGAAAGGAAGCTCGGCGATGCCGCACAAGCGCAATCCGGTCCTGACCGAGCGCGTGTGCGGGTTGGCCCGTGTCGTGCGAGGGCAGCTCGTCACGGCTCTGGAGAACACGGCGCTGTGGCACGAGCGCGACATCAGCCACTCATCCGCGGAGCGCGTGATCTTTCCCGACGCGTGCGCGACCGTCGACTACATGGCGATAGAGATGGGCAAGGTGTTGCGCGGGCTCGAGGTGCGTCCCGACCGCATGCTCGCTAACCTGCAGTTCGCCGGCGGGGTCGTTTTCTCGCAGCGCGTCCTGCTCGCGCTCGTCGACAGCGGGATGTCGCGCGAGGACGCGTACCTCATCGTTCAGAAAGCCGCCATGGAGGCGATGAAAGAGTCGGGTTCCGGGTTTCGTACCCTGCTGGAGAAGAATGATCAGGTCATGACGCGCATCGGCTCGACGCTGGAGGCGGTCTTCGACCCATGGGCGGGTCTCGAGCACACCGACCTCGCCTATGAACGGCTCGGCCTGGGAGTTGCAACTAAGTGATCTGGCGATCCCGGCCGGAGCCCCTCCCGTGATCGCTGGACCACCGGTCACCGACACCGCTCTGCCGCTCAAGCTCTTCGCCCGCGGCAAGGTGCGCGACACGTATGAGCTGAGCCCTGACAGGCTGCTCATGGTCGCGACGGACCGCATCTCCGCCTTCGACCATGTGTTGCCCAACGGAATTCCCGATCGCGGCAAGGTGCTCACTCAGCTGTCGATTTTCTGGTTCTCTCAGACCGACACCTTCCAGGCGAACCACCTGGTCTCGGGCATGGTGCCGGACCTGCCGCCCGCCCTCAAAGACTTTCGCGATCAGCTGGCGGGGCGCTTCATGATCGTGCGTAAAGCGAAACGGATCGATTACGAGTGCGTTGTCCGCGGCTACCTGGCGGGCAGCGCGTGGAAGGAATACGAAGAATCTCACACGTTGGCGGGCGAAACGATGCCGCCTGGACTGCGGCAGAGCGAGAAGCTGGCGTACCCGATCTTCTCACCGGCCACCAAGGCGGACACCGGCCACGACGAGAACATCACGTTCGACCAGATGAAGAAAGATCTTGGCGATACGCTGGCGACCAAGCTCCGCGATGCGAGCCTCGAGCTCTATAAATACGCGTCCGAGTTTTCGGCGCGGCGCGGCCTGATCCTCGCCGACACCAAGTTCGAGTTCGGTCTGGTTGGCGATGACGTGATCCTCATCGACGAGCTGCTGACGCCAGACAGCTCGCGCTACTGGGACGCCACCACGTACCAGGTCGCCGCCTCGCCCGACTCTTATGACAAGCAGTTCGTGCGCGACTGGCTGAGCCGCTCGGGTTGGGACAAGGAGTCAGACCCGCCGCGCCTTCCTGAAGATGTCGTGGCGCAGACGCGGATGCGATACCTGACCGCGTATCAGCGAGTGGTCGGCAAGGAGCTGTTCCCACGCAAGCCGAGGAATGAATGATGATTGCAATAGTCATCGTCACTCCAAAGCCTGTGGTCAACGATCCTCAAGGAGTCACGGTCAAGCAAGGGCTTGCCTCGCTCGGCTTCAGCGAGGTTTCCGATGTCCGCATGGGCAAATACATCGAGCTGAAGCTCGAGGGATCGAGCGAGCACGAGGCCCGCGAGCGCGTCGAGGCGATGTGCCGGCAGCTGCTGGCCAACCACGTGATCGAGGATTTCCGGTTCGACATCGTGAGAGACGGGCGCCGGTGAAGTTCGGCGTTGTGGTGTTCCCGGGCACTTGGTCAGACCGCGATTGCGGTTGGGTCGTGGACCAGGTGGTCGGAGCGGAGCTCACTTATCTATGGCACAAGGACACTGACCTCAAGGGCTGCGATTGCGTCATCCTGCCGGGCGGCTTCGCCTACGGCGATTATCTGCGCACTGGTGCGATCGCCAGGTTCGCGCCCGTTATGGAGAAGATCGGCGAGTTCGCGGACCGCGGCGGACTGGTCTGGGGCATCTGCAATGGGTTCCAGGTTCTGTGCGAGGCGGGTCTTCTGCCGGGAGCGCTCATCCGCAACGCCTCGCTCGAGTTTCGGTGCGAGTGGACCAATCTCGTCGTCGAAAGGACTGACCTTCCCTTCACATCAAGGTGCGCCGAGCGAGAAGTCCTCCGCGTGCCCATCGCACACGGCGAAGGCAGCTACTTCGCAGATCCCGCGACACTGTCCCGGCTCGAGCAGCGCGGCCAGGTCGTGTTCCGATACTGCGACCCCAAGGGTCACGTCGTGCCTGGCGCGAATCCGAACGGATCACTACACAACATCGCAGGCATCGTCAACGCGCGCGGGAACGTGCTCGGCATGATGCCGCACCCGGAGCGGTGCTCCGAGGCTGAGCTCGGCGGCACCGACGGACTGAAGCTGTTTCGTTCAGTGGCTGAGAACGCGCTCAAGGTTCTGGTGTCTTGAGCATCAAGTCTGTGGATGAGCGCCGGCTCCGAGAGGTCGCGCTCACCCCAGATGAGTACAAGGTCATCCTCGAACGGCTGAGGCGAGCCCCCAACGAGGTCGAGCTCGGCATGCTGGGCGTCCTGTGGTCCGAGCACTGCTCGTACAAGAGCTCCAAACCGCTGCTTCGACGACTTCCCTCGAGCGGTCCCGGCGTGCTGCAGGGGCCGGGCGAGAACGCGGGCGCGGTCACCATCGGCGAAGGCTGGGCCGCCGTCTTCAAGATCGAGTCGCACAACCATCCGTCGGCGATCGAGCCGTACCAGGGGGCCGCGACGGGTGTGGGCGGGATCATCCGCGACGTCATCGCCATGGGCGCGCGCCCCATTGCCCTGCTCGACTCGCTGCGCTTTGGCCCCCTGCCGGAATCCAGCAGGCACTTCGAGGGCGTCGTCGCCGGAATCGGCGGCTACGGAAACTGCATCGGCATTCCGACCGTCGGGGGCGAGATCTATTTCGACGAGTGCTACACGAACAATCCGCTGGTCAACGCGATGTGCGTGGGCCTGGTGCGGACCGACGAGCTGATGCGGGCTCGCGCAGAAGGCACAGGGAACAGCCTGATGCTGGTTGGCGCGGACACGGGACGCGACGGCATCCACGGCGCCTCCTTCGCCTCGCTCGAGCTCGACGAGAACAGCTCGGAGCGCAGACCCGCGGTCCAGGTGGGCAACCCGTTCCTCGAAAAGTGCCTGCTCGAGGCCTGCATGGACCTTTCGCACACCGACGCCGTCGTCGCAATCCAGGACCTGGGCGCGGCCGGCCTCACCTCCGCGGTGGCGGAATGCGCCGGCCGGGTCGAGGGAGCGGGCGCTGTTATCGACGTCGCGCAGGTTCAGCGGCGCGAGCGGGGCATGACTCCGTACGAGGTGATGCTCTCCGAGTCGCAGGAGAGGATGCTCGTGGTCGTCCAGCGTGGCCGCGAACGCGAGGTGGAGAGCATCTTCAACGCCTGGGACCTGACCTCCGCGGTCATCGGTCAGGTGACCGATGATGGACTCCTCACGGTGGTCGACGGCAGCGAGCAGGTGGCCCGCTTACCGGTCACGCTGCTCACCGACGGAGCGCCGGTCCGGCGCCTGGTCGGCATCGCACCCGACCCGCCATTCGGCCTGGATATCGACGCTTTGCCGCCACTGGCCGACGCGGGTGCAACTCTGCTGAGACTCCTGGCGAGCCCCAACCTCAGCAGCCGTCGCGGAGTGTTCCGTCGCTATGACCACATGGTCGGGGACGCCACGATCGTTCCGCCGGGCGGGGACGCGGCGATGCTGCGTGTGAAGGGCACCACCCTGGGCCTGGCGATGACGACCGATTGCAACCCGCGCTACTGCCACCTCGATCCACACCTCGGCGCGCAGCTCGCGGTGGCCGAGGCGGCGCGAAACATCGTCGCCACCGGGGCTCGGCCGTTGGCGGTGACCGACTGCCTGAACTTCGCCAACCCCGACCGCCCCGAGGTGTACTGGGAGCTCGAAGAGACGATCGCCGGGCTCGCGTACGCGTGTCGCACGCTCGAGCTGCCGGTCGTGAGCGGCAACGTGAGCCTCTACAACGAAAGCTTCCCCACTCGTGGGGAAGGTGGCCCGGCGCAAGACGCCCGGCCGGTTGGGGCCGGCCAGTCGGCGATCTATCCGACCCCGGTCGTCGGCATGATCGGCCTGATCGACGACTACAGCAAGCGGCTCGGCGCCGGTTTGCGCGCGGAGGGCGATTTCGTGCTGCTGATCGGCTCGACCCACAACGACCTCGGCGGAACCGAGTATCTGAAGGTTGAGCACGGCCACATCGCTGGGCGGCCACCCGCCCTCGATCTGACCCGCGAGCAGGCGGTCAACCGCGTGGTCCTCGCCGCGGCGCAGAACGGCTATCTTCACTCGGCCCACGATTGCGCCGAGGGCGGAATGCTGATCGCTCTCGCCGAGTGCTGCCTGCTTGGCGGCATCGGCGTCCGTTGTCCGGCTGTCCGGCCCGAGGCCCCCCTGCGCCTTGACGCCGCGTTCTTCGGCGAGTCGCAGAGCCGCTTCATCGTCAGCGTCGCCTCGCGTGCCATGCCGGAGCTGCAGTCGCTCGCCCGCCGCCACAATGTCGAGCTGTCGCTGCTTGGGCTCGCGGGCGGGGATACGCTCGAGTTCGAAGGCCAGCTCAAGCTGACCCTGTCCGAGCTGCGCGAGGCCTGGGAGGTGTTGGTCCCCTAAGCATGTGCGGAGTCTTCGGGGTCTGCGCGAAGCAAGGCGTCGACGTTGCCAACCTCACCTATTTCGGCCTGTTCGCGCTGCAGCACCGCGGTCAGGAGTCGGCCGGCATCGCCGTGTCCGATGGGTCGACTGTGCGCGTGCATCGCGCGATGGGACTGGTTGCGCAGGTCTTCTCCGCCGCGCAGATCAAAGAGCTCGGCGCGGGATCGGTGGTCGCGCTTGGCCACACGCGCTACTCGACCACCGGCTCGAGCCGCGCCGAGAATGCGCACCCGCTCCCGTTCCATCACCCGACGCTCGGCCCCGGCGCGATCGCGCACAACGGCAACTTGCTCAATGCGGAGTCCCTGCGCGCGCAGCTCAGTGAGCAGGGGGTCACGTTTGAGACGGCGCTGGATACCGAGGTGATGGCGCGCCTCATCGAGAACACTCACGGCCGGTCGTGGGAGGACGTCATCCGGCGCACATTCGCGCGGGTCGTGGGCGCTTACTCCTGTGGAGTGATCACGCCGAACCAGCTGATCGCGTTGCGCGATCCTTTTGGCTTCCGCCCGCTGTGCATCGGCTACATCCCGCTGCCGGGCCAGCCTGCCCACGTGATCGCATCGGAGACCTGCGCCCTCGATACGGTGAACGCGACCTTCGTGCGCGAGGTGCAGCCGGGTGAGATGGTGGTGATGGACGAGCACGGCGTGCACAGCGTTTCGTTCCAGGCCTCGAGCAAGCACGCGATGTGCGTGTTCGAATTCATCTACTTCGCGCGGCCTGACTCGATCCTCAAGAACTGCGAGCTCGAGGACGCTCGCATCAGGATGGGCCACGAGCTGGCGCAGGAAGCGCCCGTCGACGCCGACATGGTCATCCCGTTCCCAGACTCAGGCACGCCGGCCGCGATCGGCTACGCCGAGGCCTCAGGCATCCCGTTCCGCGAGGCACTCATGAAGAGCCGATACATCAACCGAACTTTCATCCAGCCCGACCAGTCGCTCCGCGAAGCGGGCGTCATGTTGAAGCTCAATCCTCTGCCGCGGTCGATCAGGGGCAAGCGGATCATCGCGGTGGACGACTCTATCGTCCGAGGCACTACTTCGCGGCGCATCATCGAGCGCCTCCGCGCGGCCGGAGCGCGTGAGATCCACATGCGGATCTCGAGCCCACCGATGCGGTTTCCCTGCTTCATGGGCGTCGACATCGGCTCGACCAAGGAGCTAATCGCATCAGGCCGCTCGGTCGAGGAGGTGCGGCAGCAGATCGGCGCCGATTCGCTCAGCTATCTCTCGATCCCGGGCCTGATCCGTGCGATCGGCCGAGGTACCGCGGGGGAGTTCTGTCGCGCCTGCTTCGACGGTTCGTACCCGGTACCCGTGCCGCAGCAGCTGGAGATGGACAAGATGCAATTCGAGCTGCCTCTGAAGTCGGATCACGTTCCTGGACCCCCTTCGCCCCAGCTCGCCAAAATCTAGAGCTATGAGCAGCGAGGGGCTGTCGTACGCCTCGGCCGGCGTCGACATCGAGGCTTATGAGCGCGCGCTGGAGCGGGTCAAGCCGCTCATCGCTGCGACTCACGGCAAAGAGGTTGCCGTTGGCATCGGTCCGTTCGCGGGCCTGTACGCGCTGCCCGGAGGCGGCCACCTCGCGGCAAGCGCGGACGGGGTCGGGACCAAGATCAAGGTGGCCATCGCGGCCGGGTCCCACCGGGGAATTGGGGTCGACATCGTCAACCACTGCGTCAACGACATCGCCACGGCCGGCGCGCGCCCGCTGTTCTTTCTCGACTACTTCGCGACCGGGCAGCTTGACCCGGATGTGTTCGCCCAGCTCATCGAAGGCATGACCGCAGCGTGTCGCGACGCGAGCTGCGCTCTGCTGGGCGGCGAGACTGCGGAGATGCCTGGCGTCTACGCGCTGGGGGACTACGACCTGGCTGGGTTCATCATCGGCTTGGTCGAGGCTGGGTCAGAGCGCGCCAAGGTCGCCGCCGGCGATGTTCTGATCGGTCTTCCGTCGAGCGGCCTGCACACCAACGGCTATTCGCTGGTCCGCAAGGTCTTCGAGGACGTGCCGCTGAGCCACGTGTTCACAGAGCTGGACAAGCCGCTGGGCGAGGTGCTCCTGGAACCACATCGCTCCTACCTGCAAGACCTTGGCCGTATGCACTGGAAGGCCGCTGCACACATCACGGGTGGCGGCGTCCTCGGCAATCTGCCCCGGTGTCTTCCCGAACGTTTGGGCGCGCGCCTCGACCGCCGCGCATGGCGCGTGCCGGCGATCTTCGAATTGATCCGCAAGCGCGGCCGGGTGACGGACGACGAGATGCACGGAACGTTCAACATGGGGCTCGGGATGATCGTGGTCACGGCTCCGGACGAGGTGCCGAATGGCGCGATGGTGGTGGGCGAGGTGGTTCGGCAGACCGGCCCCGACCGGGTATCGATCCGCTGAAGATCGGAATTTGCGTCTCCGGTCGGGGTACCAACCTGCGCAACCTGGTCGACCGTAGATTTGAGGTCGTCGCGGTGGCGACGAACCGACCCTCATGTGGCGGAGCGGCACTCGCGCGTGAGAAAGGCATCCCGCTCGCGGAGCTTTCGCAGCGCTCGTTCGACTCGGTCGACGAGCGAGATGTGGCGATGCGCGATTTTTTCCTGCAGCATCACGTCGAGCTCGTCGTTGACGCCGGTTACGACCGGATCCACGCGAAGCCTTTTCTCGACGCATTCGCCGGCCGAATCATCAATGTCCACCCTTCGCTGCTGCCCGAGTTTGCAGGAGGCATGGATGCCATCGAGCAAGCCTTCAGCAGCGGCGCGTCTCGGACCGGCGCGACGGTCCACATCGTGACCGCCGAGCTCGACGCCGGCCCGATCCTCCTGCAGGAGGCGGTACAGATCCTCGAAGGAGATACGGTGGAGACTCTGCGCCAGCGGGTGCATGAGGCCGAGTACCGGATCCTGCCCCAGGCGATCCGGCTGATGGAGGCACGGCTTGCCGACAGCACTTCTGTCCGTTAGCGACAAGACGGGGCTTGCGGCGTTTGCGCGCGGCCTCCAGCGCCTCGGCTATGAGCTGTTCGCCACTGGCACGACGCTGCAGGCGCTGCAAGGCGCCGCCCTCGACGCCCGGCCGGTCAGTGAGCTTACGGGGTTCCCCGAGATGATGGACGGCCGGATCAAAACCCTCCATCCGGGCGTTCACGCCGGCATCCTGGCCCGGCGCGACAAGCCGGATCACATGCGAGCGCTGGCGGAACACGGTCTGCGCGAGATAGACCTGGTTTGCTGCAACCTCTATCCCTTCGTCGCGACGGTGCTGCAGCCGGACGTCACATTCGAGCACGCCGTCGAGCAGATCGACATCGGCGGGCCGGCCATGATCCGCGCCGCGGCCAAGAACCATGAATCAGTAGTGGTGCTGGTGCGCCCTCAGCGCTACTCGGAGATCCTCGGAGCGCTGAACGAAGGCACGCTCGACGTTCACGCGCGGCGGCGTCTCGCCGCGGAGGCCTACGCCCATACGTCCGCTTACGACGCGTGGATCGCCGCCTATATGAGAAGCGGCGAGGCCAACGGGTTTCCGGGCGAGATCTCGATCCCGGGGCTGCTGGCTCAGCCCTTGAAGTACGGTGAGAACGAGCACCAGAAAGCGGCCTTCTACAGGCTGGGCCCCGACTCGGGTGGGATTGGCGGCGCATCGCAGGTGCAAGGTGGACCGCTTGGTTTCAACAACATCCAGGACGCATCGGCAGCCTTCCAGCTCGTGATGGATTTCGCTCAACCCGCGGTGGCGATCGTCAAGCACATGAACCCGTGCGGGCTTGCCGTGGCGGAGGACACCGCCACCGCTTACCGCATGGCTTATGAATCTGACAGAGTGTCCGCGTTCGGCGGCATTGTCGCGACCAACCGGCCGCTCGACCGGTCCACCGCGGAGCTGATCGTGCAGATCGTGACCCACGTAGTCATCGCGCCCGAGGTCATGGACGAATCCAGGGACGTGTTGGCACGCCGCAAGAACATGATCGTGCTCGTCGCCGACCCGCCGCGTAAGGGCCTTTTCGACTACGACGTGCGCTCAGTGCCAGGCGGGTTGTTGATCCAGGAATGGGATAGGGCCGGATTCGACCGCGCCTCGTGCCGAACGGTCACCATGCGGGCGCCGACCGAGCCGGAGTGGCAGCAGCTCGGCCTTGCCTGGACGGCGGTCAAGCATGTGAAGTCGAATGCCATCGTTCTTTTCAAGGACGGCGCCGCGGTCGGTGTCGGGGCCGGGCAGATGTCGCGAGTCGAAGCCGTTCAGCTGGCGGTGCAGCGCGCCGGTGAACGATCGCATGGCTCGGTGCTTGCCTCCGACGCGTTCTTTCCGTTTCCGGACGGGCTCGAGCACGGCATTCGGGCAGGGGTCACTGCGGTGATCCAACCGGGTGGATCGGTGAAGGACGCCGACGTCATCGCGGCGGCCGACGCTGCTGGAATCGCGATGGTCGTGACGGGCGTGCGTCACTTCAAGCATTGAGCCGGCGGTTCGGGGAAGAAGGCCGCGAGCTCTCGTACGGCACGTACCTCAAGGTGCCGGAGCTGCTCCAGCTGCAGCACCGGCTCAGCTCTGAGCACGATGAGCTTCTCTTCATCGTCGCGCACCAGGTCTACGAGCTTTGGTTCAAAGTCGTCCTGTTTGAGCTCGAGGCGGCTCGAGACCGAATCGACGCAGACGACGTTTTCTTCGCCCGTCACCACCTGCATCGCGTCTACGTCGTCGAGAAGCTTCTGGTCGAGCAGATCGAGGTCCTCGAGACGATGTCCCCGCAGGACTTTCTTGCATTCCGGTCCAAGCTCGCCCCTGCCAGCGGATTCCAGTCGGTCCAGTTTCGGGAGATCGAATTTCTCTCCGGTCTCAAGGAGCCGAGCTACGTCGCACGCCTCGAAGCGTCACTCGATGAGCTGAGCCGGCTGCGCCGCCGGCTCGATGAGCCGTCGCTTGATGACGCGTTCCGCGCCCTGATCAAGCGGCGAGGTGCTCCGTCGCTGGTCGAGATCTTCCGCGACCGGGAGCGATTTGGCGACCTGTTCGACCTCTGCGAGGGACTCCTGAACCACGACGAGACATTCGCCCACTGGCGCTCGCGCCACGTCCTCATGGTCGAGCGCCAGATCGGGAGCAAGAGCGGCACCGGCGGGAGCAGCGGCGCCGAGTACCTCCGCTCGACGCTCGGCAAGCGGTTCTACCCCGAGCTCTGGGAAGTGCGTTCGCAGCTCTGACCCAGGGAGCGGAAATTTGCGCTGCGACTCTCTACAATCGCCCTACTTTCATGCTCCAGGGCGGCCCCGGCCAGCTCTTGCCACCTGATCCAGACCGAGTAGCAGACCTTCGCTGGTTCGTCGTCTGCTTTTGCCTCGGACTTGTCGGGTTGATCGCTCTGATCCCCCCGCTCTTCGGGTTCCTGAGCTATCTAGGAGCCCTTGTCTTTCCCTTTGCCGCCCTGGCGGAGATCGGATTCGGAGTCGCGGCGGTGGTGGGCGGGGGAAGTTGGAGGCGTGCCTATCTGCTCGGCAACGTCGGTTTGGCCGCGGGCAACATAGTGATCTTGGTGGCCAGCTTGATGATGATCGTCGTGCAGCAGGGTTGGCAGCCCAACCCCGACGCGTGGCGGCCGCTGTACTTTGGGGTCGTGATGATGGGACTCGCGGGTGGGATCACGTGGGGAATGCTGCTGCGGCCAAGACAGCGCTGAACATATGAACGAGCGACACGCAGACTCGTTCCCTGGGGAAAGGCCGGAACACCACATGCAGAAGACGCGCGTGGAGAGCCCGCGCGTCACATGTGGGTCGTGCAGGAAGTTCGACGGCACCGCGTGGTGCCGTCACTGGAACTTCCACACCACGGCGGAATCCCCGCCGTGCCGTTTCTACTCGAAGCGGCCTTAGGCCGCCTCGACCTCGGTCGATTCGCGCTCGTTCAGGGACATCTCCGTCCTGCGCGCAGCGGATGGGCGGAGCACAGTGAACACGATGCCCAGGCCGGCCGCGACGCACGCTGCCGCCAGCACGTAGGCGAGCTGGTATCCGCCCGCCACCGCCGTCAGGACCGGTGTTCCCTGGGCGACGAGGCTATTCGTGTAGCCGGTCGAGATCGCGGCCATCGCCGCGAGGCCGAGTGACGCGCCAACCTGCATGGTCACGTTGCTGATGCCCGAAGCCAGTCCCGAGTCGGCGATCGGCACATCCGCCATCGTGATGGTGAGAAGGGGCAGGAACGACATCCCTCCTCCCGCCCCGAGCAGGACGTAAGCGGTCAGCAGCCAGGGCGCGTAGGTCACGCCCGGCCCGCCGCTCGCAAGCAACGCGAGCGCCGCGATGATGGTCAAAAGGCCCACTGCGAGGAGGCTGCGCGGCCCGACCCGACTCATCAGCCTGGCGGCCACGCCGCTCGACATCACGCCGATCATCAGGGTGGTGGGCAGGAACGCGAGGCCGGTCTCGAACGCGTTGTAGCCGCGGACGTGCTGCAGGTAGAGCGCGCCCATGAAGAAGTTCGTCGACAGCCCTGTGAACAGCAGCGCTCGCGCCGCGCTAGCGCCCACCAGCGATCGGATGCCGAGCACGCGGAGCGGCATGAGAGGGTTCGCGAGGCGTGACTCGAGCGCAAGGAACACGCCGACAAGGGCGATGGCCGCGCCGCCGAAGCCGAGCGTGTGGATAGAGGTCCAGCCCTGGCTGGCGGCCGTCACGATCGCGTAGACGCCGAGCATCAGGCCCGATGTGATCAAGATCGCCCCGGGCACGTCGACTCCTCGGCTCAGACCGGGACCCTCGTTCTCCTCGATGAGCCAGGCGCCGAGGACCAGGGTGGCCACACCGATCGGCAGGTTGATGAAGAAGATCCAGTGCCAGGTCAGCCACTGCGTGATGAACCCGCCCGCCAGCAGCCCGAGCGAGCCCCCGCCGGCGATGACGAGCGTGAAGACACTCATGGCCTGGGCGCGCTCAGCCGGGCGCTGGAACTCGGTGACGATGATCGCGATGATCACGCCGGCCGAGATCGAGGCGCCGAGCCCCTGCAAGAAGCGGCCGATGATGAGGTGGTCGGGGCCCTGGGCGAACCCGCTGCCGACCGATGCGATCGTGAACAGGAAAACCCCTGCCAGGAAGACCTTCCGACGGCCGATCAGGTCGCCGACGCGGCCCGCGAGCATCAGGAAGCCTCCGTAGCCGATCAGGTACGCATTGACAACCCAGGTCAGGTTGGCCTCGTTGAAGCCGAGGTCGACCTGGATCGAGGGCAGGGCGACGTTGACGATCGTCGAGTCGAGCATGATCATGAGCTGCCCGAAGCAGACCACGACCAGGGCCATCCACCTTCTGAGATCCGAATTCATAATGCCTCTCCAGATAATCACGACTGCGGGATGACCACTATAACAGGATGATGATGGTCCTTATTGCATGGATTATCCATAGAGTGGGCATAGTTAAGATCTGGTGATAACATCAATGGATATGAAGACGGACAAACCTCGGTCGGAACCGGGGCTTGTCTCGTTGCTGACCCAGCTCCAGAAGGCGCTGCACCGCCGTTCGAGCGAGGAGCTCCTCGGCATGCGACTCAAGCCCTACATGGCGCTCGGCTACATCCGAGACCACCCGGGCGTGACCCAGCAGGAGCTCGAAAACGTCTTGTTCATGGACGCAAACAGCGTGGTCTTGATCCTCAACGAGCTGGAAGCAGCCCAGTTCTCGATCCGGCGGCGCGACCCGCAGGACCGGCGCAGGCACATCGTCGAGATGACCCCAGCAGGCCGGCGGGCTATCGAGCGAGCGGACCAGGCGCGCGAGAGCCTCGAGGACGAGGTGCTGGCGCCGCTGTCAGCGGACGAGCGCAAGACCCTGCGCGGACTCGTGGAGCGAGTCTTGGACAGCCTCCTGGCGGTCCCCGCGACCAAGGCCTAGACCCCGGCGGGGTCGCCTCTTAGTTGAGGCGCTCCAGGATCATGGCCATGCCCTGGCCGCCGCCCACGCACATCGTCTCCAGGCCGAAGGTCTTGTCCTTCTCACGCAGGCCGTTGAGCAGCGTGCAGAGGATGCGCGCACCGGTCATGCCGAAAGGATGGCCGAGCGCGATGGCGCCGCCGTGCGGGTTCAGCTTGTCGCTGAACGGGTCGACGCCAATGCCGAGCGCCGCCGGGATGACCTGTGCGGCGAACGCCTCGTTGATCTCGACGATGTCCACGTCGGCGATCGTCATCTTGGCCCGCTTGAGAGCCTGCTTCGAGGCGTCGATCGGGCCGAGCCCCATGAACTCGGGCTCGAGCGCCGACAGCCCTGTCGAGATCACCCGCGCGATCGGCTTGATGTCCAGCTCCTTCGCCCGGCGGTCGGACATGACGACCACCGCCGCGGCGCCGTCGTTAAGCGGGCATGAGTTGCCGGCTGTGACGGTCCCGTCCTCTCGGAATGCCGGCTTCAAGGCGGCGAGCACCTCCATGGTCGTGCCCTGCCTCGGTCCATCGTCCTTGGTGAAAGTCTGTCCGCTGGGCAGCGGGACCGGGATGATCTCGCGGTCGAAAAATCCGTCGTCCCGTGCTTTCACCGCAGCGGCCTGGCTTTTGACCGCGTAGCGGTCCTGTTCTTCGCGGCTGATCTTCTCTCTCTTCGCCACGTTTTCTGCCGTCTGGCCCATGGCGATGTAGATGTCGGGGTACTCGTCGGCGTTGCCGGGCACCAGCCGGGGGTTGTATGTATCGGGCGCATCTGGATACCCGCTGCCGTAGCGGGAGACGCACTCGACCCCGACCGACAGGAACACATCGCCCTCGCCGGCCTCGATCGCGTGTGCCGCCATCCGCGTGGTCATCAGCGATGACGAGCAGTACCGGTTGACCGTGACGCCTGGAACGTCGAGCCTGGCAAGGATCGACACGACCCGCCCGATGTTGTGGCCCTGCTCACCGCCGGGCAGCCCGCACCCGCAGATCAGGTCTTCGATCTGTGTCGGGTCGAGCTCTGGGACCTTGTCGAGGACCTTGTTCACGACGTGCGCCGCGAGGTCATCCGGCCGGACGTCGACGAGGGACCCTTTGCGCGCCCTCCCTATCGGGGAGCGGCCATACGCCACGATCACTGCTTCGGTCATGTGACGTTTATACGCTGGTCACGAACGTGAGTGGCTTTACCGGAGACATCCCCGCAGGCCTCGACTGGTTGAAGGATTCTGAGTCGGGGCGCGCGTGGCTTGCGGCCCTGCCCCAGACGGTGGTCGAATGCGCCGCCCACTGGCGCCTGCGCCTGAGCGCGCCCTATCCCTACGCGTTCACCTCGCTGGCGGTCCCGGCCCACCGGGAGGACGGGAGTGATGTTGTGCTCAAGGTTGTCTTCATCGACCGCGAAACCGAGCACGAGGCCGACGCCCTCAGACGTTGGGATGGCGACGGGGCGATCCGATTGCTCGACGAGCTGCCGAGCCCAGGTGCGCTTCTTCTGGAGCGCTGTGTGCCCGGCGCGCCACTCTCCAGCGCCGGAGCCGACGTGGCGATGGACGTGCTGGAGGGTCTGCTGCCGCGGTTGTGGAAGCCAGCGACACCACCGTTCCGATCCCTGACGTCAGAGGCGGCGAGGTGGGCTGGCGGCATGCGGGCGCGCTGGGACGAGGCCGGCCGGCCCTTTTCCCAGCGACTGCTTGACGCGACTCTGGACGCACTCGATGCGCTGCCTCCGACACAGGGCGAGCAGGTGCTCCTCCACCAGGACCTGCACGCCGCCAACGTCCTCGCGGCGCAGCGCGAGCCGTGGCTCGCTATCGACCCCAAACCGCTTGTGGGCGAGCGGGAGTTTGGGCTCGCACCGATCATCCGCTCCTCCGAGCTCGGGCACGGCCGCCGTGATGTCATTCGGCGACTCGACTACCTCACCGCAACTCTTGGGCTCGACCGCGACAGGGCCCGCCTATGGTGTCTCGCGCAGACGGTGGCCTGGTCGATCGGCACCGACCAGCTTCAGCGAAACGTCGAGATCGCTGAGTGGCTGTTGGAGGGTTAGCGATACCTCGCGGCGAGCGAGTAGACGTAAAAGCCAACCAGGAGCAGTCCGGCCACTGCGAAAGCAATCAGCGGGTTGACGCCAATCGAAGCCAGGAACACGACGAGCAGGACCAGGCACGGAAGATAGAGGTACCCGGCCATCTCCAGCTGCCTGATGCCGAACAGGCGGTGACGCCGGCCTTCGAGGACCAGCTCGCGCGGCAATCGCTCGTTCGTGTCGAGGGGGTGAAAGATCGAATACATGCTCCGGCGCTCGAGGCTTCGGAGGTCCCTCGACTCGGTTTGGCGTCCCATCGCTGACTATCAGTCTGCCACCACAGGTGGGTTATGAGCGGACCAAAAGCGCCTCGCGCGTGAACAGCCGGAGCGCCGCATAGAAGCACAGGGCGCCGGTCAAGACCAGGCTGGCCGAGGTCACGACGAGCGAGCTCCAGGCGACGGCGTCGTGGGTGATCGCGTCTCGAAGCACCAGCACCGCGTTGAGGATCGGTATCAGGTAATAGGCGACGTTCGGGTTGAAGTCTGGGATGAACAGGACGATCGAAGCCGGAAAGATCGTGATGAAGTAGAGCGGCGTGGCATACGCCTGGCCCTGGCGGAAGTTGCGCGCGAGCGTGCCGAGCGCGATGGTGAGGCAGCTGAATGACCCGGCCAGCAGCACGGCGAGCCAAACCATCACCATGGCGGCAAGCGGGGTGAGTGCGACGTTGAAGTCTCCATTGCGCGCACCGCCAAACGAGATCTGGCTCAGCGCGATCAGCATCGAGACGATGGCGGCCAGCGCGGCGGTGAGGCTGATCGCGGTGACGGCAAGGATCTTGCCGATCAGCAAGTGGCTGCGCGGCGCCGGCGTCAGGAGGAGGCTCTCCAGCGTCTTGCGCTCCCGCTCTCCGGCCGACGTGTCGAGAGCTGCCGACAGCCCGCCGGTCAGGCTCATCGTGATCAGGATGTAGGGCAAGAAGAAGCTCAAGAACGAGTTGCCCGCGGCTCGGGTCGGTGAGCTGAGCGGATGCACCGTGACCGGCAGCGGATTGAGCACCGATGGGTCAACGCCTTTTTGCTGCAGCGTGGCGGCGATCTTCGCAGCGTCGTAGCGGCTGACTATGGTCTGCAGTCTCACGTCGGCGATCTGGGCGCTCTGCCGGGTGGGGTCGTAGTACTCATCGATTCCTGACGAGGTGAATGCGACGCCGACGTCCACCTGCTGCTTGGCCGCCGTCGCCGGGTCGTCCACTTGCTCGAGCTTCAGACCTGTGGAGTTGAACAGGATGTCCAGCCCGGCGGGGATGTCGCCAGTGTAGCCGACGGTGTAGGTCTGCGAGGCAGTCTTGGTCGAGACCTGCGAGATGACAAAGAGGACGACCGGCGTGGCGAGCGTGGCAAGCCCGATCGCCATCAGGGTGCGCCGGTCGCGAAGGATCTCGCGGATCTCCTTCATGAAGACAATTCCCACCGAGGTCATCGCGCGGCCTCCACCAGAGAGAGGAACGAGTCTTCGAGGTCTTGATATCCCCCTCGCACCTCGGCCGTGGTGCCGCTCGCGACGACGCGGCCCTGGTGGATGATCGTCACGCGGTCGCACAGCCGCTCAGCGTCGTGGAGCACGTGCGTGGAGAAGATGACGCACTTACCTCGACCCTTCGCCTCGACCATGAACTGGCGGATCTCTCGCGACGCCAGCACGTCCAGGTTGGAGGTCGGCTCGTCGAACATGAGGACCGGCGGGTCGTGCACGATGGCGCGCGCAATCGCGACCTTCTGCTTCTGTCCCGAGGACAGGCTCTCAGCGCGCTGGCGCGCGTAGTCGCGCATGTCCAGCCGGTCGAGCACGGCGTCCACTCGTCGATCGATATCGCCATCGGCCACGCCGCTCAGCTCCGCGAAGTACGCGATGTTCTCCCGAGCGGTCAGCCGTGGATAGACACCGATCTCGGCGGTGACGACGCCGACCCGGCGCCGCACTTCTCGCGGCACGAGGCGTGTGTCGAAGCCGAGGACCTCGACCGATCCGGCATCCGGTGCGAGCAGCGTGCAGATGACGCGCAGCGTGGTGGTCTTGCCGGCGCCGTTCGGCCCGAGCAGGCCGAAGATCTCGCCAGATCGAGCCTCGAACGAGATGCCGCGCAGCACCGTGTTCGACCCGAGTGTCTTCTCCAGGCGATCGACCTTGACCGCCGATTCGGTCACTTTTTCTTGGTGACTTTCCTCGTTGCGGTCGACGTCGGCTTGGCGGGCTTGGCGGCTTTGGCGGCAGGTTTCGCGGTTCTCTTGGCGGGAGCGCGCTTGGCTGGGGCCCGCCTGGGTTTGGGCGCCGCCACCGCGGGAGCCTGCTCGGCCACAGCCTCAACCTCGGCGGCTTTTTCGGCCGCCGCCGGCTCAGCCTGCGCCACGCCGATCGAGCTCGAGAGCGTGCGGTGGCAGGTCTCACAGGTCACGATCGTGCGCACCAGGGTGCCGAGGTGGTGGTCCTCGCGCCTCAGGTTTCGAGTGCGGTTGCAGAAGGAGCAGTAGCCAACTTCGGTCGTGACCTCGACGTGACCGGGTCGCTTGTTCATCGTCTGACTAAGTTAAACTCTCCAGAGCTTCGGGATCCTTTAAGTCCGGTCCTGAGAGACCGGGAAGGAGGTTTTTTCGTGGCCGTCACGTCAAGACTGCGGCACGTAATCGAGAGTCAGCAGTTCTCTCGCACACTCCTTGAAGAGCTCTTCGCTCGCTCGGATGAGATCAAGCGCGAGCCCCATCACTTCATCGGCCGGCTGGCCGGTCAGGTCATGGCCGCGCTCTTCTACGAGCCATCCACCCGGACTCGGCTCTCCTTCGAGGCGGCGATGCTTCGGTTGGGCGGCTCGACGATTGGCACCGACAACGCCCGAGAGTTTTCGTCCGCGGCCAAGGGTGAGACGCTAGAAGACACGATCCGCATCGTCAGCGGGTACGCGGACGTGATCGTCCTGCGCCACAACGAGGAAGGCGCCGCGAAGCGCGCGGCATCGGTCAGCGACGTGCCGATCATCAACGCAGGCGACGGTACGGGCCAGCACCCGACTCAGGCCCTGCTCGACCTCTACACGATCCGCGCTGAGCTCGGCCGCATCGACGGTGTGCGGGTGGCCATGGTCGGCGACCTCGCCAACGGCCGCACGGTGCGCTCGCTTGCGTATCTGCTCAGCAAGTTCAAGGACATCAAAGTGTGGTTCGTCGCACCACCTCAGGTGGCGATGCGCGACGACCTGAAAGCACACCTCGACGAGCACGACGTGCCGTGGGTCGAGACCGAGGACCTGGACTCGGTCCTGCCCGAAGTCGACGTCGTGTACCAGACGCGAATCCAGAAGGAGCGCTTCACCGACCCTGAGGCCTACAACGCGGTCAAGGGCATTTACCGCATCGACAAGAAGGCCCTTTCGCAGATGCGCAAGTACGCCATCCTGATGCACCCGCTGCCCCGTGTCGATGAGATCTCGCCGGAGGTCGACGCCGATCCCCGAGCGGCTTACTTCCGGCAGGCCCGCAACGGCCTGCACATCCGAATGGCGCTGCTGGACCGCCTGTTGGCATGAGCGTCACCGAAGGACGGCTCAAGGCAACGGTGATGGACGCGGACCAGATCCGGCGCTCGCTGTCGCGCATCGCCCACGAGATCGTGGAGAGGAATCGCGGGATCGAAGATGTCGTGGTCGTCGGGATCGTGAGCAAAGGCGACGTGCTCGCGAAGCGCCTCTCGATGATCCTCACCGAGCTCGAGAAGTGCGCCGTCCCGTTCGGCCGGCTCGACGTCACGCTGCATCGCGACGACCGCCACCTGCGGCCGCCCGATGCTCACCACACGTCGACCGAGCTGCCAGACATCGGCGGCAAGGTCGTCGTGCTGGTCGACGACGTGATCCACCGCGGTCGAACCGCGCGCGCCGCGATGGATGCGCTGATGGATTTCGGAAGGCCTCGTTCGATCCAGCTCGCCGTCCTGGTCGACCGCGGGCACCGCGAGCTGCCGATCCGGCCCGACTACGTGGGCAAGAACGTGCCGACATCAGACACGGAACGGATCGAGGTCCTGATCGATGAGCAGGACGGTATCGACCAGGCGGTGATCGTTGCCGGCTAAGACTGCTCACGCCGCGCTCGTGCTCGAGGACGGTCGGGCCTTCATCGGCGCGCCGTTCGGCGCCGACGTCGTCGGTGAGGGCGAGGTGGTCTTCAACACCGCGATGACCGGATACCAGGAGGTCCTCACCGACCCCTCGTACGCAGGCCAGATGGTGTGCATGACCTACCCGCTCCAGGGCAACTATGGGGTGCGCGACGCGGACGCCGAGTCCGCGCGGCCCTGGGTCCGCGCGCTCGCCGTGCGCTGGGCCTGTCCTGCGCCGAGCCACCACTCGAGCGAAGCGTCGCTCGACGAGTACCTGCGGAAGTGGAATGTGCCCGGGATCAGCGAGATCGACACGCGAGCGCTCACGCGCCACATCCGGATGCACGGTGCTCTCCGCGCCGTGCTCGTACACGAGCCGGCCGCGCCGTCCGAAGCGCGGCTCACCGAGCTTGTCGCAGCCGCGCGGCGCGTGACCCGGCTCGCGGAGCAAGACCTGGTCGCGCAGACCTCACGCACCCACAAGGAGGAGTGGCTGGATCCATTGCCTCCCGAGCTCAAGACCCGGCGGCAGAGCGACGGCGAGGGCCTGCTCATCGCGGTCGTCGACTACGGCGTCAAGGCGAACATCCTGCGCTCGCTGCGTGAGCGGGGCTGTCGCGTCGTCGTGCTGCCGCACACGGCGTCCTGGCTGGACGTGGAGGCCCTTGGCGCCGATGGGCTGGTTCTTGCCAACGGCCCGGGCGACCCGGCAGTTCTGGACGGACCAGTTGACCTGGCGCGGCAGGCCCTCGGCCAGATCCCGCTGTTCGGCATCTGCCTGGGGCATCAGATCCTCGGTCGTGCGGCCGGGGCGACTACCTCGCGCCTTCCTTATGGCCACCACGGCGCCAACCACCCGGTCAAGGACTTCGATACCGGCCGGGTCCACATCACGAGCCAGAACCATGAGTTCCAGGTCGATGGGGACTCGATTCCGACGGGCGACTTCTACGTCTCGCAGCGCAATCTCAACGACGGCTCTGTGGAGGGCCTCGGCCACAAGAGACTGCCCGCGTTCAGCGTCCAGTACCACCCCGAAGGCTGCCCCGGACCGCAGGACAACCAGCACCTCTACGACCGGTTCATCGACATGGTTCGGAGCCGCGCGCCAGTCGTCAAGGCGGTGGCCGGGAGGAGTGAGGAGCCGCGGCCGCGCAAGGTCTTGATCCTCGGCTCGGGGCCTATCGTCATCGGCCAGGCTGCAGAGTTCGACTACGCGGGCACGCAGGCGTGCAAGGCGTTGCGTGAGGAAGGGATCGAGACCGTGCTGGTCAACTCCAACCCCGCGACGATCATGACCGACGAAGAGGTCGCCGATCGCGTGTACCTCGAACCCTTGACGGTGGAGTCAGTGGAGCGGATCATCGCGCGAGAGCAGCCCGACGCGCTGCTGCCCACGCTCGGTGGACAGACGGGGCTCAACCTTGCCACCGACCTCGCCAATGCCGGTGTTCTCGCGCGCCACCACGTCCGGCTGCTCGGGGCGACCATCGAGACGATTCGCAAGGCGGAGGACCGCCAGGCCTTCAAGCAGATGCTCGAGGAGATCGACGAGCCGGTTCCTGTCTCACGCGTGTGCGAGTCGATGGAAGAAGTCAAGGACTTCGCGTCTCAGGCCGGCCTGCCGCTGGTCATCCGCCCCGCGTACACGCTTGGCGGGACGGGCGGCGGCTTCGTCACGACCGAGGCCGACCTCGAGCTGGTTGCTGCGCGCGGTCTCGCCGCTTCACCCATCCACCAGGTCCTCATCGAGCGGTCGCTGTGGGGCTGGAAGGAGATCGAGTACGAGGTGATGCGCGACGGCGCGGACACGTGCATCACCGTCTGCAACATGGAGAACCTCGACCCGATGGGCGTGCATACCGGTGACTCGATCGTCGTCGCGCCCGCGCAGACGCTGTCCGACCGCGACCACCAGATGCTGCGCTCGTCCGCGATCCGCATCATCCGCGCGCTCGGCATCGAGGGCGGCTGCAACGTGCAGTTCGCGCTGGACCCCAGGAGCTCGCAGTACTACGTGATCGAGGTCAACCCGCGCGTGAGCCGCTCCTCGGCGCTGGCCTCGAAAGCAACCGGCTACCCGATCGCGCGTGTCGCCGCCAAGGTCGCTGTCGGGCGCCGGCTGGAAGAGATTCGCAACGAGATCACCGGGCGCACATTTGCAGCATTCGAGCCGTCGATCGACTACTGCGTGGTAAAAATCCCTCGCTGGCCGTTCGACAAGTTCCCGGCTGGCGACCGCCGGCTGGGAACCCAGATGGCATCGACGGGTGAGGTCATGGCACTCGAGCGAACATTCGAGGCAGCGCTCACCAAAGCGATGCGCTCGCTCGAGCAGAAGCCGCCTGCGGCAGCGGAGCTCGGCCCGGAGACCATCGACCAGCCCAACGACCGCCGCCTGTTCGCGCTGCTGAACGCGCTTCGCAATGGAGCCGACCCCAGCTCACTCGCCGAGCGCAGCGGAATCGATCCCTGGTTCATCGACCGCATGGCGAACATCACGCGACTCGAGGTCGAAGGTGACGTGCGCGATCTGAGGCGCTCCGGTTTTTCAGACGCGATGATCGCCGCGCTTCGCGGCGACGAGGTCGAGGGTGCGTTGCCGACCTACAAGCTCGTCGACACGTGCGCGGGCGAGTTCGAAGCCGCCACGCCGTACTACTACTCCTGCTGGGAAGAAGAATCAGAAAGTAATTCAGGAGGTGTCCTCCCCATTCATGGGGGCCGCGCCCCTGCGGGGCACGGAGGGGGAGGGGCTGGCGGAACTAAAACGGCCATGGTTATAGGTTCGGGCCCGATCCGGATCGGCCAGGGCATCGAGTTCGACTACTGCTCGGTCCATGCCGCTTGGGCGCTGCGCGAGGCCGGTGTGCGCGCGGTCCTCGTGAACTCCAACCCCGAGACGGTCTCGACCGACTTCGATACCTCGGACCGCCTGTACTTCGAACCGCTCGACCTTGACGGCGCGCTGCACGTGGCGCGCACCGAGGGCGTGAGCGGCGCGCTGGTCCAGTTCGGTGGGCAGACGGCGATCAACCTCGCCGAGCCGCTCGACCAGAGCGGAGTCCCGATCATGGGCTCGAGCGTCGAGGCGATCGACCTGGCCGAAGACCGCCGTGCGTTTGCGAGCTCCCTCGACGCGATCGGCATCCCGCAGCCGAGGGGCGGCACCACGACCACAGTCGAAGAGGCTGAGACGATTGCCGCGCGAGCCGGCTATCCGGTGCTCGTGCGCCCGTCTTACGTGCTTGGCGGCCGCGCGATGGAGATCGTGCGCAACCGCGAGGAATTGCGGCGCTACATGGTTTGGGCGATCGGCGCGATGCCGCGCGGCCAGGTGCTGGTCGATAAGTACCTGCAGGGAATCGAGGTCGAGGTCGACGCGATCTCAGATGGCGACACGGTGGTCATCCCCGGCGTCATGCAGCATGTCGAGCGGGCCGGCGTCCACTCCGGCGACTCGTACGCGGTCTACCCTGCGCAGAGCCTGGAGCGCGCAGAGCTCGACCACATCATCGACTACACGGTGCGCATCGCGCGCCACCTCCGGTTGCGCGGTCTCGTCAACGTGCAGTACGTGGTCCACCGGGGCCACGTCTACGTCCTCGAGGTCAACCCGCGCGCCTCTCGGACCGTGCCGTTCCTGTCGAAGGTCACTGGCGTGCCGATGGTCAAGCTCGCGACCAATGTGATGCTGGGCCAGAAGCTGGACGACCTCGGGTGGAAGACCGGTCTCGTGCCCGCGCGAGACCTCGTTGCGGTCAAGGCACCCGTGTTCTCGATGAACAAGCTGCCCGCCGTCGACTCCTACCTCGGACCTGAGATGAAATCGACCGGTGAGGCCATCGGCATCGCGCGCACATTGAATGGAGCGCTGCGCAAGGCATTTGCGGCCTCAGGCATGCACCTCGAGCGGGGCAGCTCCGTTCTGCTCACCATCGCCGACGCAGACAAACCGGAGCTTTTCCCGATTGTCTCTCGCCTCATTCAGCTCGGATGCAGCGTGGTTGCGACCGACGGCACGGCAAAGGCTCTTCGCGCGGCAGGTTTCTCCCCACGTGTCGTGGCGAAGATCGGCGAAGAGGGTCCGACCGTCGTCGACGTGATAGTGCGCGGCGAGGTGCAGCTGGTCATCAACACGATGTCCAACATCTACGAAGACCCAGGTGACGGCCGGCCCATCTTTAAAGATGGTTTCGAGATCCGTCGCGCCGCCGTCGAGCGACGCATTCCGTGTCTCACCTCGCTCGACACGGCCACCGCGCTCCTCGAATCCGCGGTCGTAACGCCCGACGAAGTCGAGGTGCGAACTATCGATGAGTGGCGCGACAGTGTTGTCCCCTCCCCGCTCGCCGGGGCGATCAAAAGGCGTGGGAAGCGCGACCTTGCCGGGCCTGGCCCGCAGGGCTAGGGTGGGGAGGGCCGAGTCCTGTTTCTCGTGGACGCGCCGATAACCGGCAAGCGTCAGGTGGCGCGCGGCATGTTCGTGATCGGGATGCGAGCCCCAGAGGTCGCCGCAACCGTGCGGGCGGGCCAGTTCGTCAATCTCGCCTGGGATTCCGGACCCCTGCTGCGACGTCCGTTTTCCGTCTACCGCTCGGATGGCGACAACATCGAGATCGTCCTGAAGGCCGTAGGCGGCGGAACCGAGCAGCTGCTCGCGATGGAGGTCGGCGATCGCGTCAGCTGCCTTGGCCCGCTGGGTCGCGGCTTCCGGCTGGCCCCCGGAGCCCGGAGCGTCGTGCTCATCAGCGGCGGCCTGGGTGTCGCCCCGATGCCCCTTGCCGCCAGGGATGCGAAGGCGGCGGGGATGCGTGTGACCTGGGTGCATGGCGCCCGCACCGCGGCTGAGCTGTGCGCAGAGTCCGATGGCGAAAAGGTCGTCTGGGCAACTGACGACGGCTCGCGGGGGACTGCCGGCACCGCCGTCGCCGCCGCGCCCGGCGCTGACCTGGTGCTTGCCTGCGGGCCGAACCGAATGCTGGCCGCGGTCGCGGAGCGTTGGCCGGACGCCCAGGTGGCGGTTGAGACCTACATGGGATGCGGGACCGGGGTTTGCCTCGGCTGCGCCGTACCGCTAAGGCGGGGCGGCTACGACCGGGCATGCACCGAAGGTCCTGTCTACCGAGCGGCCGACATCGACTGGCCAGCTCTCCCATCGCACCTCCCTTACGCGGTGACGGCGTGATGCCCGACATGTCGGTCGAGGTCGGCGGCCTGAAGCTGCGGGGACCTGTGCTCGCCGCCTCGGGGACGTTCGGCTACGGGACTGAGGTTCCGCTTCTCGAGCGCCGCGCCCTCGGCGCCATGGTCTCCAAGGGCATCTTCCTGCGCGCCCGCGCAGGCACGGCCCCGCCGCGCATCGTCGAGACGCCGAGCGGGATGCTCAACGCGATCGGCCTGCAGGGCCCGGGAGCCGAGGCGCTCATCCGCGACTACGCTCCAAAGTGGGCGGAGTGGGAATTTCCGGTGCTCGTCAACATCAACGGCGAGTCGGCGTCCGAGTACGGCGAGATGGCATCTCTCCTGGATGGTGTTCCGGGCGTCGCCGGCTTCGAGATCAACATCTCCTGCCCCAACGTCGAGCAGGGCGGACTGTACTTCGGCAACGATCCACGCGCCGCCGCGGCGGTGACCGACGCAGTGCGCAAGCGGACAAGGCTGCCGGTGTGGGTCAAGCTCACGCCGATGGTGAGCGACATCGGCGTCATCGCGCGCGCTGTCGAGTCGGCCGGCGCCGATGCCTTGTGCGCGATCAACACGTTTGTAGGCATGTCAATCGACCTGAACGCGTATGGCCCGCGCCTCAGCTTCCGGACCGGGGGATTGTCGGGCCCGGCGATCCGGCCGCTGGCGGTCCACCTGGCGCACCAGGCCGCCCGTGCCGTACACATCCCGGTGATCGGCATCGGCGGAATCACAAAAGCGGAAGACGGGCTGGAGTTCCTCGTCGCGGGCTGCACGGCGATCCAGGTCGGGACCGCGACCTTCGTCAATCCGAAGGCGGTCGCCGAGGTTCACGACGGCATCGCCGCTTTTCTCGCGGCGCGAGGCTTCTCGTCGCTTGCTGAGCTGCCGCGGTATCTTCCACGCGATTAGATGTCGGCCGAAATGCCTCCGACACGAGCGCAGTCAGAAGCCATCCAGATCCTGGCGACCGAGCACTGGAGCCTGCTTGCCACGCGAGCGCTGACCTACCAGGAGTCCCTCGGGCGGGTGAACATGTTCCTGACCATCCTCTCCGGCGCGGTGATCGCGCTGGCATTAGTGGCGCAGGCCGACCATTTCGGTCCGGCCTTCTTCGCGGTTGCGATCTTCATGCTTGCCGTCGTGTTCATCACCGGACTGTTCACCGTGGCACGTCTCCAGACCCTGAACCGCGACGACTTTAGATGGGTCCTGGGGATGAATCGCCTTCGTAACGCATACCTCGACCTTCATCCGGAGCTCGAGAACCATTTCACGACGAGCTCATATGACGACATGTCAGGAGCGCTGCACACACTGGGCATCGATCCAGTCGGCGCGAGCCGCCTCGGTTCGCTCGTCCATGGTCTCTCGACCCTTCCAGGGATGCTGTCGATGATCGTCGCGTCGGTGGGCGGGGCGATCGGAGGGTTGATCGCGGCAGGCTTCGGCGCTCCGCCGGTCGTGATCCTCCTGTCAGGCTTGGCAGCATTCGTGTTAGCGGCGGTGGGGATGGTCGTCGCGCTCAGCCGCTCGGTGAAGCGTCTAACTCCGAGCCTCGGGCCCCGATTCCCGTCGCCACCTAAATCGCCAACTTAGGCGCAAACGACCCTCTCAATCAGATGGCCGGACGCGGCGGCTGGAGCGCCCGCGTACTGCCAGCCGCTCGCCGTCTATGTCCGTGCGCTGGGCTGGCTGCTGCCCACGCTCGGCGCTGAGGCGGTGCTCGAAGCAATCGGTCCTCCGAACACCGCGGGCGTCAGCAGCCGGATCGCGAGCACCACTGCGCCCGCGATCAAAGCCCCGACGGCCATGGCCCACGGCGCGCCGAACAGGGTTGCCAGCAGGCCTGCCTGCGTGGCGCCGATCGGCCCGACACCGATCAACGCTTGCGCGTAGAGCGCCATCACGCGACCGCGCAGGTGGTCGGGCGTGATGGTCTGGATGCGGTTGTTGCTCGCGGCGACGAACGAGATCTGGCAGTAGCCAGCTACGAACAGCGTCACCAACGAGATGGCGAAGACCCGCGAGATCGAAAACTCGAGCAGAGCGCCAACCCAGATCGCGGCCATCCACAGCTGGCGGCGCGGATCAGCCCCAAACCGTGGGACGAAAGCAAGAGTCAGTGCTCCGGCCAGCGCGCCCATCCCCATCGAGCCCACAAGGAAGCCGAATCCCTCCGGGCCGGCGTGGAGCACCTGGTCAGCAAAGAGTGGAAGCAACGTCAGCCGGTTCATCGCAAACAGCGAGAAGACCGCGACCGCGATCAGCAGCATTCCGACGACCGGCTCATGCCGAGCATATGACGCGCCCTGCGCCAGCCGCGCGAGCATAGGCGTGTGCTCGTGCTGTGTGACCCGTTCCGGCAGGTCACGCATGAGCAGGAGCGCGACCACAGCGGCGAGGTAGCTGACGGAGTTGGCCAGGAAGCAAAGCGGCAAGCCGACCAGCACGATCAGCACGCCTGCGACCGACGGCCCGACGATGGCTGCGGCATTGAAGACCGACGAATTGAGCGCGATCGCATTCATCAGGTCGCGCTTGCCGACCATCTCGACGAGGAAGGACTGCCGCGCGGGAACGTCGAAAAGATTGACCGTTCCGGTGGCCAATGCCGCGAGGACCACCATCCAGTACTGCGCGTGACCACTCGCGCTGAGCACGAACAGCGCAAAGGAGGGCACCATGAACGCCGACTGTGTGGCGAGCAGCACATTTCGCTTGCGGAACCGGTCCGCGACCACGCCGCCGAACTGGCTGCCGACAAGGACGGGTGTGAACTGCGCGGCGAGCACGAGGCCGACGAGAAGCCCGCTGTGGGTGAGTTCGAGCGCGAGCCATGGCATGGCCACGCTCTGCATCCAGGTTCCGACGGTCGAGATGATCTGACCGGCGAGGAAGAGGCGATAGTTGCGGTGGCGAAGCGCACCAAACATGCGCGGCGGTGGAACTTCTTGCATCGGTGCGATCATCCCAGTGTGGCGAAGGTCCATGAATCAGTTGACATCGAAGCGCCTGTCGATCGGGTATGGGCTGTCGTATGCGAGGACGTGCTTAACGCTCCGAAGTGGACGACCTACCTCGACAAGGCCGAGAAGCTCAACGTGGGTCCGCCCGGCAAGGGAACACGTTACCGATACCACCTCCGCCTGCCAGGCGGCCACAAGGTGACGCTCGAAGTCGAGCAGGACGTGTTTGCGAAACCGAAGACGTCCGCGGGCAGGTTCATAAAAGGACCGCTCAAAGGAACGTGGAGCTACACCTTGACCCAAAGGAAGGATGGGTCGACGAGGCTTGTCTATGACATGAACTACGAGCTGGGCGGACTGCTGCGCTTCGCCGGCGGACTGCTCGGGCCGCAGTACGCGGCCGGCATTCGAGAGAACTTCGAATCGCTGAAGCGGTACATCGAGGCGGGCAAGGGCCCCAAACCCAAGCGTGAGGCGCCTAAGAAATAACCGCCTCTGCCTCGATCTCGACCTTCCAGCGCTCGTCGATCAGGTCCTTAACAACGACCATTGTTGCGACCGGTCGCGCGTTGACCATCGCCTCACCGTGTGCCTTGCCAACCGCATCGACCCACGCCAGTCCGGTCACGTACATGCGAGTTCTGACGACCTGATCGAGCGATGCCCCGGCATCGGCGAGCGCGCTTGCGATGATCTCGAAGCACCGCTTCGCCTGGACGTATGCGTCAGCGTCGACAGACCCGTCGGGCCAGACCGGCGCCGTGCCTGAAACCAGGACGCGATCGCCAATGCGTATTGCCCGGCAATAACCAAAAGGGCGCTCGAAAGGCGACCCGGAGCTGATCCTCTGTCTGTCGGTCAGGTTCTTCGGAAGGGCAGCAGCTCGAGCTGCTCGAAACGATCCTGGACTGCTGTCCGGAGCTCACTCACGAGCGACTTCAGCCGCTCCTGGGAGGCTGAGTCGGTGATGTTGACGACGCGGATCCTACGCAGCGTGGTTTGCAGCGCGTACAGGCCGGCCGGCTCGTTGCCGGTCATCCGTGCGGCCCCATTGCGGATCTCACGCGCCACATCCTCATGGCCGTGCGCGCGCATCCAGTTCGAGAGGCGCGCGGCGGCGATGACGACGCGTTGTGTTTTCGGGTTGAGGGCGGGCGGTACGACCTCTCGCGGTCCGCGCGGCTGGAACACCGCTGGAACCCGGGTCGGGTGTCGGATGGACGCGATCCGACCGATAACGTTGTGCGGTCCGAGGATGACGACAACGCCGGCGACCACCAGGAGCACGACGAGGGCGGCCACGAGCGCATCGAGCATTTTTCTCTAGGTTACGCTTGGACGGCGTCGGTTTCATATCCGTTTACCAGGGGGCGGAAAAAGGTGACACCAATCGCTGTCATCACCGGAGCGTCGTCGGGGATCGGGGCCGCCACAGCCATCGCGCTCGGCCGTCACGGCTACCGTGTCGTCGTCGGCGCGCGCCGTGTTGAGCGTCTGGAGCGAGTGGCCGGGGAAGAGGGAGTCGCGCTCCCGCTTGACGTGACGGACGAGCAGAGTGTGACCGACTTCGTTCGCGAGGTTGCGAAGCGGTTCGGACGGATCGACGTCCTGGTCAACAACGCAGGCGGAGCGCTGGGTCTGAACCCGATCGAGAAAGCGATCGACGACGAGTGGATCGGAATGTGGAAGACCAATGTCCTCGGCCTGATGTGGATGACGCGTGCGTGCCTGCCTCTTTTGCGCAAGGCGAAGCATGGGCACATCGTGAACATCGGCTCGATCGCCGGCTTCGAGACTTACAAAGGGGGCGCCGGCTACACCGCCGTCAAGCACGCGGTGCGTGCGATCTCTAAAACGCTGCGCCTGGAGCTGAACGGCGAGCCCATACGCGTCACTGAGATCGCGCCGGGGCTCGTCGAGACCGAGTTCAGCGTGGTCCGGTTCCACGGTGACCGCAAGGCCGCGCGCGCTGTCTATGAAGGACTCAAGCCGCTGACGGCCGATGACATTGCCGAATGCGTTCTCTTTGCCGTCACTCGACCGCCGCACGTCGACATCGACGAGATCGTCGTTCGGCCGGTGGCGCAGGCGACCGTATGGCAGGTCGCCCGAAAACCGTCCCGCAAGAGGTCCTAAGGAAGCAGGAGGACCTTGCCGGTCGTCTTACGGGCTCCGAGATCTTCGTGGGCTTGGCGGGCTTTGGCGAGAGGATAGCGAGCGCCGATCCGGATCTTGAGCGTGCCCTGAGTGACCAGCTCGAAGACCTTTCGAGCGCGGTCCCGGAGCAGCTCCGGCGTGCGTGTATGCGTCTGTAGCGTCGGTCGCTGGACATAGAGCGAGCCCGACTTTGCCAGGAGCATCAGTTGCAGGGGGTCCGGCTGCCCGCTCGACGCGCCGTAGAGGATCATGTGGCCAAAGGGCCTGAGCGCCTTCAGACCCTCGTAAAACGTGGTCCTGCCGACCCCGTCATAAACAGCCGCCACCCCCTCGCCGCCCGCGATCTCGCGTGCGCGTTCGGCGAAACCTTCGTAGCCGAGGACCTCGTCCGCACCCGTGTCGCGGGCGAGCTGTGCCTTCTCGTCAGTCGACGCCGTCGCGATCACGCAGCCGCCGACCAGCTTGGCGATCTGCGTGAGCAGGAGTCCGACGCCGCCTGCGGCGGCGTGGACGATGACCCAGTCGCCTTTCTGGATCGGATAGGAGTCGAAGACCAGATAGTGCGCGGTCATTCCCTGGAGCAGCGCCGCTGTGGCTACATCAAAGGACACGTCGTCGGGAATCGGAACGAGACGACCGGGGTCGGCCGCGACCCGCTCCGCGTAGCTGTGCGGGACACCGAGCCACGCTACCCGCTGCCCGGTCTCGACGACGGTGCCGGCGCCCTCGACGCCCACAATCGCAGGTGGCTGCAGGGCGTATTCCCGGCCATCGCGCTCGTAGACATCCCGAAAGTTGACGCCTGCCACCTCGACGTCTACGAGCACCTCTCCGTTGGCAGGCGAAGGGTCGGGCACGTCCCTGTATTCGAGGACCTCGGGCCCTCCGTGTCGCTCGTACACGACCGCGTGCATGAGTCGGTCCTCCCTACTTGATCAAACCGGCCGCACGGGCCTCATCTTTCGTCATTCAACAGCCGGGGTCGCCGTAGTTGCCGCAGCAACCGCGACCGCCGCTCTTTCGGCGCACGTTGCTGACGATCACGCGCACCCGCTCGAGCGGGCCGTACGACCCGGCCGCGAGATTGCGAAGGAAGCTAGGGGGCGAGGGGCGGACCTGTCGATTCATTCGTAGTAATTGTTGTTGTACTCGATCCAGCCGGGGTTTGGGCACCCGCCCGAGGTATGCCCGTGCGTGCAGTGCACTCCATAACGCGGACCCGGGTCGATGTAGAGCTGTCCGTGGATCACGACACCATCGCCTTTATGCGCGGGAACGTCCGGGGCAAGGCTTGTGTTGTGATCGACCTCAAGGGTCTCGCCGGTTGTCGTCATCACCTCGAACCTCTCGTGGTCGCCGCCCTGCACCGGGTCGGTGATGAGGGTCGCGTCAAATGTCACCTCCGCGCCGCTGGTGCCGTTGACGATGTCCCGATGGAGACCCTGGTCGTCGGGGTTATCGCGGCCCCCGCACGCGACGAGCAGGAGCAGCGTCGCGGCCAGGCCAAGCACCTTCACGTCGCGAGCGCTTGCTCCAGTTTTATCCGGCCTTCGTAGAGCGCTTTGCCCAGGATGACTGCGTCGGCGCCGGCCGCCCGCACCCGGTGCAAATCCTCGACCGAGGTCACGCCCCCGGAGTACTCCAGCTCGAGCTTGGTCATCTTGCGGACCCGGGCGAGCGTTTGCAGATCCGGGCCAGACATCGTGCCGTCACGCTCGATGCTGGTGACGATGATTCCAGCCAGCGGTAGAAACTCCCAGCGTCCGACGAGCGCGCCGATCGAAACCGGGTCAGTGTCAAGCCAGCCGCCAACCGCCGCCTTGTTGTCGCGCACATCGAGCGCGGCCAGGACTCGCCCAGGGTGCTGGATTGCGCAATGCTCAAAGAGGTGCGGATCGCGAACGGCCGCAGTGGCCATGACGACCCACTGAGCGCCCACCTCAAGCAACCCGGCCACGGTCTCGGCCGTCCGCACGCCGCCTGCCACCTGCACCTGGATGCCTGGCAGCGCGAGCATTTTCGTGATCACGGGCCGGTTGCTGGCTGAGCCGCGCGCGGCGTCCAGGTCGACCACATGCACGCGCTTCGCGCCCGCCGCTGCAAATCCTCTTGCCACCTCGACCGGGTCGTCGGCGTAGATCGTCGGATTCTCGTAGTCACCCTGGGTCAGGCGCACGCAGCGGCCTCCCAGGATGTCGATCGCCGGAATGACCACCAAGCTATGAAATGCCGGCTAGCGGTAGTTCGTGAACTGGAGCGGGACCGGAATGTCTTCCGCCTCGCGCAGAGATTTGATCACAAGCTGCAGCGTGTCCTTGTCCTTGCTGACGACCCGGAGCTGATCGCCCTGGATTCGTACCTGGAGCTTTGGCGAAACGTTCTGGATCCGCTTGCGCAGGTCGCGGGCGATGTCCTCGGTGATCCCAGCGTTGAGCCTGACCTCGATCTGGCCCCGTCCTTTGCCGACAATCTTCGGGTCGTCGGCCTTGAAGAGCTTGGCCGAGAGCTGGCGGCGCGCGGCCTTCTCGCGCAGGACCTGGAGCGCGGCCTTGGCTCGGTCCTCGCTGGCCGACTCGATCACGATCATCTCGTCCCGCTGGTCGTAGACGGTGGCTGTGTCCTTGAAGTCGAAACGGGTGCCGACCTCGCGGCGCGCCTGGTCGAGCGCGTTGGTCAGCTCGGCCGCGTTGAACTCCGAGACGACGTCGAAGGAATACTCGGGCACTACTGGGCGCTGAAGATCGCGTTCAGGCCAATCACGACAACGGCGATGGCTAGCGCAATGACGGCAACCGAGGAGATGGCCATCAGAAACCCGATGCCCTCAGTTGCCTCGTCGAGAGGCTCCAGTGGGGGCTTGTCGTAGGGATCGGGCCCATAGTCGAGGTCGTAGACACCTTCTTCCCGAGCTCGGTGCACAAGCTCGTCGAGCACTGGTTTGCCTCCGGGCGGCAGAGACGTGCCTTCGAGGTTCGCGATCGCTTCCTTGAGGTTGTCTCGGGTCTTGCCGAGCTCGGCGACGACGAGGTCGAGAGTCTGGGTTGCCGCCGGGGTCGGGTGTTCTCGGCGCAGGTCAGCGATGATGCCGTACAGGCTCACGCCGCGATTCATAACAGAACCAGGCTGGGCGGTGCAGGTGAGTACCTCACGCCCGAATACACTTAGTGAGATGGGTGTGGACACAAAATCGAATGCCGTGGTGAGGAAACCGGCGGCGCATCCGAACACGTGGGTGTTCTTCGGGGGCGACTTTGCCCGCTACAACGACGTGAAGCTCGGCCTCATGACCCACGCCTTGCACTACGGAACCGCAGTTTTCGAAGGCATTCGCGCTTACTGGAACGAGAAAAAGAACCAGCTCTTCCTCCTCGAGGCGGCCGCCCATTACGACCGCATGCACCGCTCGGCGAACGTGATGCGGATGCGGCTGCCGTACTCGACCGAAGAGCTCGTCAACTTCACGGTGGAGCTTCTTCGCCGTAACGAGTTCAAGTCCGACGTCTACGTGCGGCCGCTGCTCTACACCTCGAGCGAGGAGATCGGGGTCCGGCTGCACAACCTTGACCGCGGCTTCTTCATCTACGCGATCCCATTCGGTAACTACGTCGAGATCGAGGGCGGGATCCGGTGCATGGTCAGCAGCTGGCGCCGCGTGCCCGACCAGGCGCTGCCTGCCCGCGCCAAGATCACCGGCTCGTACGCGCAGGCCGCCCTCGCCAAGTCGGAAGCGGTCGAGGGTGGATTCGACGAGGCGATAGTCCTCTCAGTCGACGGCCACGTCTCCGAGGGCTCGGCGGAAAACCTCTTCATGCTCAAGGACGGCGCGTTCATCACACCCCCGGTCACGGACGACATCCTGGAAGGCGTCACCAGGACGCTCCTGATGAAAGTGATCAAGGATGAGCTCAACCTGCCAGTGGTCGAACGGAGCATCGACCGGACCGAGCTCTACACGTGCGAGGAGCTCTTGCTGTGCGGTACCGGTGCCCAGATCTCGCCAGTTATCGAGGTCGACCGCCGTCCCGTCGGCAACGGTAAGGTCGGTGAGTTCACACAGGAGCTGCAGAACATCTATTTCGGTGCGGTGCGCGGCGATACGCCGAAGTACAAGGACTGGACGATCCCCGTCTATTAAGCCTAAGCCGACCACCCCGGATAGTCCGGACTATCCGATGTTTCCAATGGAGTTGGCCTCGCTTCGTCCGGACTAACCAGTAACGTGCATCCGCGGTGAAAGTCGTCGTCGCGCCGAACGCGTTCAAGGGGACGCTGACCGCCGCGCAAGCCGCCGCCGCCATCGCGCGAGGGGTGCATCAGGTCTTTCCCGATGCCGAGGTGCTCGAGGTCCCCGTCGCGGATGGCGGCGATGGGACGATGGAGGCCCTGGTCTCGGCCAACCACGGCGTTTACCGCACGGCCGTGGTCGAGGGGCCCCTTGGCGACTCCGTCCAGGCTCGCTTCGGGTTGATCGACTCCCGTCGTGGCGCGGTGGTCGAGCTGGCAATGTCGAGCGGCCTCACCCTCATTTCGCAGGAGCGCCGCGATCCGCGGCACGCCTCGACCTACGGTTTCGGCCAGCTGCTGGAGGAGGCCAGGCGCGCAGGGGTTTCCGGAATCATCGCCGGCATCGGCGGCTCGGCTACCAACGACGGCGGCGCCGGCATGGCGCAGGCGCTTGGATACCGGCTTCTAGATGCTGCCGGCCGCGAGCTCGAGCGGGGAGGCGCGGCGCTGGCTCGCCTGGAACAGATCGACCCATCGGGCTTCGATCCGGCGTGGCGTGCGGTGGCGGTCAAAGTTGCTTGTGACGTCACGAATCCACTCACCGGGCCGGAAGGCGCGAGCGCCGTCTACGGGCCGCAGAAGGGGGCCGACCCGCAGGCGGTCCGCGAGCTGGACGCGGCGCTGAACAGGCTCTCCGCGTTCATCCAGCGCGACCTCGGCAAGAGCGTGGCAGACATTCCGGGCGCGGGTGCAGCGGGCGGGACTGGGGCCGGCCTCGTCGCCTTCCTCGACGCGAGTCTGGTCCCCGGCGCGCCCCTGGTCGTTGACGCGGCCGGGTTCGACGCCAAGCTCCGCGGCGCCGACCTGGTCATCACCGGCGAAGGCCGGGTCGATGAGCAGACCGCCTTCGGCAAAGCCCCCGGCGAAGTGGCCCGACGAGCCCAGGCGGCAGGAGTCCCCGTCGTCCTGCTTGCCGGCAGCAAGGGCCCGGGCTGGCAGGCGTTGAACCGGTTGGGCGTCACCGCTGTCGTGACGCTCGATGAGGAAGGCGGGGACCCTGAGCAGGCCCTAAAAGAGCCAGAAGGGATGCTAATCCGGGCCGCCGTAGTAGCCTGCCGCCGTCACAAGTGGGCGAAGAAGTAGAGGACAACCCAGTCGCCGCGGCCGCCGGCGAGCCGACCGACGTCGAGCTCGTCAGGGCCTACCGCAACGGTGACACCCACGCGTTCGAGGAGCTTCACCGCCGCTATGTCGCGTCCATCTTTCGCCTGGTCCGGCGCAAGCTCGGCGACGCTTTGCTGGCGGAGGACATCGCGCAGGAGACCTTCATGAAGGCCCTGCGCATGATGGACCGAGTCGACGACTCGTTCAACTTCGGCGGCTGGATCCACACCGTGGCGCGCAACCTCTGCTACGACGAGCTGCGGCGCCGCCAACGCGACCTCAGGGCCGACGGCGGGACCGACGAGGAGGACGACGAGCTGATGGCGAACCTGCCGTCGACCGCTCGCTCGTTCGACCCAGTCATGGTCCAGGAGTCCAACGAGACCCGCCGGCAGGTCTGGCACGTAGCCCAGAGGTTGCCGGAGAAGTACCGGCTGGTGCTGACGCTGCGTGAGCTCCAGGACATGAGCTATCGCCAGATCGCCCGCACGCTCAAGATGTCGGAGAGCGCGGTCGAGACGCTCCTCTACAGGGCGCGTCTCAGGTTCAAGGAGGAATACCTCGCATCGCAGCGCGAGGGGGAGCTCAGCCACGAGGAGGCCATGCCGCTGCTGGCGCCGTATCTCGCCGGGAAGCTGAGGCGGCCTCAGGCGGAAGCAGTCAGGGACCACATCGCAACGTGCACCAAATGCGCCCGCCGCATCGGCCGGCGAAGGCTGAAAGACCAGCGCAGGAGTGAAGCCAGATGAGGGTTAGTAGAGTAGGTGTGAAATGGCCAAGGTAGTCGTGCGCTTCTTCGACGACGAGACCGTGGAAGGGGTCGCCCGCGATCTCGATTTCGACGAGCCCGACTTCCTGGTCGAGGTCGATGACGCCGGCGGTCTGGAGAACAACGAGACCGCCTGGATCCCTCTGACCGCGGTGAAGTGGGTCGAGCTCCAGCGCGACAAAGACCTGGCCGACACGCCGACCCGCAAGGTCGCCATCCGCTTCCTGGACGGCGAGGTTCTCCGCGGCCACCTCGACGGCACGCTGGAACGCCATCGCTACGGGGTCGTGCTGCACCTCCACGCCGAGCAGAGCGACAGCCCCATCCGCAAGCTTGGCATCCCGTTCTCCGCGGTCAAAGCGCTGTTCTTCGTCCGCGAGTTCGACGCGCGCGGCGAGGAGGCTGGGACCGCCTCCGACGCCTACCTGGCGCGGCGGACCATGGCGCCGCTCCTCGACGTGCTCGAGGAGATGGACATGCTGACCCGGCTCCACCGGGACGGCCTGCTGTCCGACCACGAATACGCCTCCAAGCGCACGCTGGTTCTGGAGCGGCTCTAACCCCGGCGTAGAATTCCGAACGTGGCCGAACGCAATGGTGCCCGTAATGGAAACGGCGCCGTAAAGGGTTCCTTCAAGCTCAAAGCCGGGCTCGCCCAGATGCTGAAGGGCGGCGTGATCATGGACGTCGTCACGGCCGAGCACGCTCGCATCGCCCAGGAGGCAGGGGCCGCTGCGGTGATGGCCCTCGAGCGCGTGCCCGCCGACATCCGCAAAGAAGGCGGCGTGGCGCGCATGTCCGACCCGGAGCTGATCAACTCGATCATGGCCGCCGTCACCATCCCTGTAATGGCGAAATGCCGGATCGGTCACTTCGTCGAGGCGCAGATTCTCGAGGCCCTCGGCATCGACTACATCGACGAGTCAGAGGTGCTCACGCCCGCGGACGAGGAAAACCACATCGACAAGAACCCGTTCAAGGTTCCGTTCGTGTGCGGCTGCCGCGACCTGGGTGAAGCGACACGGCGCATTGCGGAAGGCGCCGCAATGATCCGCACCAAGGGCGAGGCGGGCACCGGCAATGTGGTCGAGGCCGTTCGCCATGCACGTGCGGTCAACGCGGGTATCCGGAGGCTGCAGGGCATGAACCACGCAGAGCTCGTGCACGAGGCCAAGCAGATCGGTGCTCCGGTCGAGGTGCTCGTCGAGTGCCAGAAGCTCGGTCGCCTGCCAGTGGTCAACTTCGCGGCCGGCGGCATCGCGACGCCCGCCGACGCCGCGTTGATGATGCAGCTCGGCGTCGATGGGGTGTTCGTCGGGTCGGGCATCTTCAAGTCCGAGGACCCTTTGAAGCGTGCCAAGGCGATCGTCGCGGCGACGACCTATTTCGACAAGCCGGAGATCCTGGCCGAAGTCTCGGCGGGGCTCGGCAAGCCGATGCATGGTCTGGAGATCCCGACCATCCCCAAGGACGAGCTGCTCGCTGCCCGAGGCTGGTAGGTCCGCCCGCAGGAAAGTCGGTGTGCCCGCCGGGCCCGCGCAGGGCGCACTCTTGCCCTTGATCGGGGTCCTCGCGATGCAGGGTGCTTTCGCCGAACATGTCAGCGCGCTCGAGGCGGCAGGAGCCCGTACGCGCCTCGTGCGGGCTCGTGAGGACCTCGACGGTCTCGATGGCATCGTCCTCCCGGGCGGAGAGAGCACGACGATGACGATGCTCATGGAGCGGGTCGGCTTGCTCGAACCGCTGCGCGAAGCCATCCGCAGCGGCCTTGCAACACTGGCCACATGTGCCGGGACGATCTTGCTCGCACGTGAAGTCACCGACGGCATGCCCGAGCAGAAGGGCTTCGGGCTTCTCGACGTCGCCGTACGCCGCAACGGCTACGGACGCCAGGTCGAGAGTTTCGAGGCGCCACTGCGCATCGAAGGCATGAACGGCAAAGAGTTTCCAGGCGTCTTCATTCGATCGCCGTTGGTCGAGCGCACCGGCGACGTGAAGGTCCTCGCGACCTACGACGGACACCCCGTTGCGGTCCAGCACGAGCGCATCCTCGGCCTTTGCTTTCACCCGGAGCTGACCGGGGACCTGCGCCTGCACCGCGAGTTCCTGCGCCTTGCCTCGGAGCGCGGATGAAGATTCGCACCGCCGGCTTGCTCGATCTGGCGCGCATCGAGGAGATGCATCGCTCGTCCGATGTCCGCTTGAGCGAAGCCGCGCCTCCGGCCGTGCGCCTCTGGTCGCTGCTGAGCTCCACGCTTTCCGCGCTGCTCCCTCTTTCCCAGGAAACCTTGATGTATGTGGCAGAGGAGCGCGGCAAGGTGGTCGGCTTCATCCAGGCATCCGGCCAGCCGATCAGCCTCGATCTGCGCAGGGCGCGCGTGCTCCAGGTGCTCAACCTGCAGGTCGCCGACGGTGCCGACTCGGACGAGGTCGCGCCGGCGCTGGTTCAGCATCTGTGCAACCAGGCGCTGGAGCGCGGCGCGCTGCGCCTGTTCGTCCGCGTGCCCGACCGCGATCCGGTGCTCTCGGCATTCCGCCTTCAGGGATTTCGGCAGTACGCCACCGAACAGGTCGTCTACGCCGACAAGCCCATGCGTCGCTCCGACCAGTATCCGGACGGCCTTCGGCCATTCAAGCGTGGCGATGACCGGAACCTCTATCAGCTCTATCGGAAGGTCACCCCACAGGGGGTTTCCCAGCTCGAGGCGCCCACCTATCGCGAGTGGAAGGCGCTGCACCCCGGCGAGTGGACGGGCGGCCTTGGCCCGCGGGCCGCGGACAAGCAGGAGCACGTCGTAGACCGAATCGAGGTCGTCGGTTGGGTGAGGATGATGCGCGGGGCGGGTGCCCGCCCCGACACCCTTCAGTTCATGGCCCTGCCGGAAAGCCCCCTCCCAGCCGAGCTGGCCGACTTCGGAATCTCCCTCCTGGGCGACTCGGAAGCGCCGGCCTGGTCGAGCCTGCGTCACTATGATTCGCACATGATCGACGCCCTGCGAGGGCGTGGGTTTAACGTCTTGCTCACGCAGTTGTTGCTGGTCAAGGAGCTGGCGCTGAGGGTGCCGAAACCGGTGCGAGAGAAAGGACTGGTGCCGTCGTTCGGATGACAGCGCAAGCCAGACACCCCGGACGAGCGCAGGGCGAATTTCAATCACGGGCCGCCAACTGGGACGAGGAGGTCGAGCTCTTGGCGCGGGCGCTTCCGCCTGAGCTCGCGCGGGCGTTGCACGAGCGCACCGACCCCGGCGAGCTGCTCGAGATCGTGCTCGATCTGGGGCGCGAGCCGGAAGCGCGCGTTCCGGGGCGCGAGGTGCTGCTGGCCGACCATCCGGTCTCTGCGTCCGACCTCGAGCACGTGGCCAACAACGTTGGTCAGTTCGGCGACGACAACCGCGCCGGCATCGAGCGCACGCTGCACCGTGTCTCCGCGATTCGGAACCGGTCCGGCCGCATCGTCGGGCTGACCATGCGCGTCGGCCGCGCCGTGACCGGCACCGGCGAGATCATCCGCGACATCGTGGTCAGCGGCCAGAGCATCTTGCTGCTCGGCCGGCCCGGCATCGGCAAGACCACGATGCTTCGTGAATGTGCGCGTTTGCTGGCTGACGAGCTGCGCAAGCGAGTGGTCATCGTCGACACGTCAAACGAGATCGGCGGCGATGGTGACATCCCGCACCCCGGCATCGGCCGTGCGCGGCGCATGCAGGTGAAGACTCCGCTGCTGCAGCACGCGGTGATGATCGAAGCGGTCGAGAACCACATGCCCGAGGTCATCGTGATCGACGAGATCGGCACAGAGCTCGAAGCCGCAGCTGCACGAACAATCGCCGAGCGCGGCGTGCAGCTGATCGCGACTGCCCACGGCCAGACCCTCGAGAACCTGCTCGTCAACCCCACCCTGAACGACCTTCTGGGCGGCATCCAGAGCGTGACGCTGTCGGACGAGGAGGCGCGCCGCCGCGGCACGCAGAAGTCGGTGCTCGAACGCAAGGCTCCACCGACTTTCGACGTCCTGGTCGAAATCCAGGACCGCGACCGCGTCGCCATCCATCAGCCGCTCGCCGATGTCGTGGACACAGCGCTGCGCGGCCCGATGCAGACGCCCAAGATCCGCGTGCGGACGCGCGAGGGCCGGGTCATATCGAACGTCGACGCGCCGGTGGTCCTGGCATCGGAGCCTCCCGCGACCGTGTCGACGAGCAAACCGCTGGGCATCTTTCCCTACGGCGTGAGCCGGCACCACGTCGAGCAGTCGATCCGGGAGCTCGACCTGCCCGTGCGCGTCCTGGGCAACCTCGACGGCGCCGGAGCCGTGCTCACCTTGAAGAACCACTACCGGCGCCGGCCCGACAGCTTGCGCCAGGCTGAGAGTCGGGGCCTGCCGATCCACATTCTCAAGAGCAACACCGTGAGCCAGGTGCGCGACGCCCTGACTCGCATTTACGGAGTCGACAAGCAGGACGAGGCGACGACTCGAGCCCTGGCCGAGGCCGCGGCGGCGATTCGCCAGGTCAAGACGACGCTCCGGCCGGTTGAGATAGGGCCGCAGAACGCGTACCTGCGCCGCCTGCAGCACCAGCTCGTGGCGGAGAACGACCTGTCCGCCCGCAGCACCGGCAAGGAGCCGCAGCGCAGGCTTCGCATCACGCCTTTGCCCGAAGAACCGGCCTAGGTTGGCCGGGCAGCGCGGGATCTTCATCACCTTCGAGGGCACCGAGGGTTCAGGCAAGACCACCCAGGCGGAGCTCCTGGGCCAGTGGCTGGCCGACCGCGACCCGGTCGCGGTCCGCGAGCCAGGTGGTACCGAGCTGGGCGAACGGATCCGCGAGGTACTGCTCTACGCCGGCCTCGAGATCGACGCCGAGGCGGAGATGTATCTCTTCATGGCCTCCCGCCGGCAGCTGATCGCCGAGGTCATCGAGCCCGCTCTGACCAAGGGCCAGATCGTGATCGCGGACCGCTATCACGACTCGACCCTGGCCTACCAGGGCGGCGCGCGGGGCGTGCCAACAACGTGGCCGACGACCTTTCCCCTGCCCAACGTCACCTTCCTCCTGGAGGGTCCCGTCGAGGCCGGTTTGGGCAGGCACGAGGCGGCGGGCAAGAGCAAAGACCGGATGGAGCAGGAGTCGATCGACTTTCATCAGAAGGTGGCCGAGGCGTATGCCTGGCTGGCCACGAACGACCCGCAGCGTTTCATCCGGCTCGACGCCACCGGTTCGCGCGACAAGATCCACCTCCAGGTCAGAGATCACGTCAAACCACTGCTCGAAGGGCGGGATTGAAGCTCATCATTGCCGTCGTGCAGGGTGAAGACGCACAGCGCACGGTCCACGCGCTGACCGACAAGGGGATCAGCTCGACCCGGGTCTCCTCGACCGGCGGCTTCCTTCAGCAGGGCAACGTGACGCTGCTGATCGGCATCGAAGAAACGCAGGTTGCAACTGCGCTGGAGATCATTCGCGAGAACTGCCACGAGCGCAGCCGCTACCTGACCCCGGTTCCCCCGCTCGCTGAGCCCGGCGAGTTTCTCCTTGCGTACCCGGTCGAGGTTCAGGTGGGCGGCGCGACGGTATTCGTCGTTCCAGTGGACTCACTCGAAAAGATCTGAAACCACGTCCATGATCAGGGTCGAAGGTCTGTACAAGAGCTTTAGCGACGTGCGTGCCGTCGCCGGCGTAGACCTGCATGTCGAGCGGGGCGAGATCCTTGTTCTACTCGGCCAGAACGGCGCCGGCAAGTCGACGACGCTGCGCTGTCTCGGCGGGATCCTCCGCCCCGACGCAGGTCTCATCGAGCTCGACGGCCTTCGCCTGCCCGAGAGCCTGGACGCGATGCGATCGCGGCTCGGTGTCGTGCCGGACCAGGCGCGGCTTTACGGGCGCAACACGGCTACGGAGTACCTCGACCGGTTTGGCTACCTGTACGGCGTTCCCGAAAAGATTCGCCGCGAGCGTATCGCCGCGCTCCTCGACCGCTTCGAGCTGGCCGACCGCTCCGATACCATCCTCGCCGCCTACTCCCGTGGTATGGCGCAGAAGGTCGCGCTGATCCGCGCGACAATCCACGAGCCGGACTGGATCTTCTGTGACGAGCCGACGGCTGGCCTCGATCCCGTGGCCGCGTCGGACATGCGCCACTACCTGGGCGAGCAGAGGAGCCGCGGCGCCGCTCTGATCGTCACGACCCATGTCCTGGGCGAGGCCGAGCTGATGGCGGACCGCGTCGCCATCATGCGGCGCGGGGTCATCGTGGCCGAGGGCACGCTCGACGAGCTGCGCCAGGAAGCCGAGGCCGGCCGCCGCTTCGAAGCGCACCTCGCGCGAGCGCCGGAAGATGCGCCCGCCATCACGGGGTGGTTGAGCTCGCGCTCCCTCGCGCACAAGCTCGAAGGTCAGGAGCTCTCCTACACTTTGCCGTGGCCGGCGAGCGTCGGTGACCGTGCTGCCTTTGCTGCCCAGCTGCAGGCACGGCTCGCCGAGCAAGGCGCACCGTTCCACGAGCTCGAGGAACGGCAGGCGACACTCGAGTCGGTCTACCTGAAAGCAATGGAAGCGCCGATCGCAGCTTCCACTGCGCCGGCGCCTTCCTCGGCCCACATCGTGTCCGGCATCCGGGCGCCGCGAATGTTCGCGTCGCTGCCCAAGCAGGGCGACATGCTGCGCCACTCGCTTCCCTTCTATGTCAGCTCCTGGTGGCGGCGCGGCGACCTGAGCTGGGTGCTGTACCTGAACGCCTTCGTCCTGCTGCTCGTCGCAGGCACATCGCTGTTCGGCCAGCTGCCCGGGGTTGCTGGACAGGTCGCGCAGCGCATCGCGGGTGGAAGCGCCTTGCAGGCTGGGCTGCTGCTGCCCCTGTTCTTCATGTCGTTTGCGCTGCTCGAGTCGATCAAGAGCTCGATCGGCATCTGGTGGGAAAAGGCGCAGGGCTCGCTCGAGGTCCTGCTGTATACGCCGCTTGATGACCCATCGCTGATCTGGCTCGAGGTCTTACCCGGCGCGGTGGTCAGCACTGTTTGGGTGACGCTGTGGATGGCTGCCGGCATGGCGCTGTTGAGCCTGTTCGGGCAGACCGCGCCATGGGACCTGCTCCCGGTGTTCGCTTTCGTTGCGGTAGTCACGTCGTACTGGGCCGCAATGGGGCGAATGCTCGGCTTCATGCTCTTTCCGCGTGAGGGTGCGGCGGGCGGCGCGTGGTCGTTCCTCCTTTCGCCCGTGTCCGCCGCCGTAGCGGACCTGCCACTCGCGCTCTTCATCTTCCGCTCACCCCTCGCGCCGGTCTCGCTCTTGCTTCCCATCACGGCGTGCTTTGCGTTGACGGTCCTTTGCGGCGCCGCCTTCGACCGCGAACGGCTGATGGAGACCGGAGTGGGGCGTATGCGGCGACGGCGCAACTGGCTGCCGGTCACCGTGATTCGGCGCAGTGCGGCCGCGATCGCCGTTGGCATCCTTCTGGCCGTCGTGCCCGCTGGGGTCGCGGCCGAGCTGACCTCGAACGCAAACCTGCACTCGTGGTCCGAGGTCAGCGGCTCGGCGGGCTTGAGCAGTGGCGACCCGGCGCGGATCGCGTACACGCCTGTGAGCACGACCCCCGTGCATCAGCCAAACGGTGTAACAGTTGCCGCGGCCGGTCTGGCGGGAATCGTGGCCATCCTGGCTCTGATGCTCGGCCTGGTGGTGTTGAGCTTTGCCTCGTTCTTTCTGTTGGGGATCCCAGCGGTGGTCCTGCTTGCCGGCGTGAGCGCGATGTGGGGCACGCAGCTCGGGTTTGGTTTCTCGACGCCGCTTCAACCCTGGTTCGCCGGTGCAGGCGGCGTTGCTCTTCTTGCCCTGGCCCTAAACACTGGAGCCGCGCTGCCCATCTACTGGTCGCTGGTATTTGGGTCTGGCCGGCGGCTTGACCGCCTACGCGAGGCGTGGTCCAACTACTGGGCGCTCTTCCGAGGACTGGTCATCCCCTCGTGCGCTCTCTTTGGTGCGGTTGTCTTCCGATTGCTTGCTGCGGGCTAGTGCGCAGGCGGCCCGGAGATGCCGACCAACACCACCCCGCCCACGATCAGGACCATGCCGGCCATCGCCAGCGGCGGGACCGGGTCGTTGAAGAGGATCTTGCCAAACACTGCAACAAGGGCGATGCCGACCGCGGACCAGATCGCGTAGACGATTCCGACCGGGAGCGTTTTCAGCACGAACGCGAGAAGGACGAAGCTCGCGATGTAGCCGATCACGGTGATGACAGAAGGGATCGGCCGGCTGAAGCCGTCAGAGCCGCGAAGCGCGAGAGTGCTCGCCACCTCGGTCGCAATGGCCGCGCCAAGCAGCAGCCACTGCACGGTCTTAGAGGTCGAGGGCTTGCGCGACCAGCTCGCGGTGATACGTCGCATCACCGAGCGTCACCTCGGATGACTTGGCGCGCTTGAAGTAGAGATGCATGTCGTGCTCCCAGGTGAAGCCGATGCCGCCGTGCACCTGGATGCCGTCGCCCGCGACCTTCCTGTACGCGTCGGATACGTACGCCTTGGCCATCGACGAGGCGAGCGAGCGGTCCGGCGCGTCCGCGTCGACCGTCCACGCCGCGTAGTAGGTGGCCGATCGCCCGCTCTCGGACAGCACGAGCATGTCAGCGAGCTTGTGCGAGACCGCCTGGTAGATCCCGATCGGCTTGCCGAACTGCTGGCGCGTCTTCACGTACTCGGTCGAGATCTCGAGGACCTTCTGTACGCCACCGACCATCTCCGCACACAACGCTGCTGTGGCCCATTCGAGGGCGCGCTTCAGGCGAGGCCATGCCTTGTCGGGCGTGCCCATCACCGCTTCGGCCGGGAGCTGCACGCCGTCGAAGCGGACCTCGCTCCAGCGCCGCGTCATGTCGAGCGTTTCGAGCGGTTTGACCGTCAGGCCGTTCGGTCGGCCCTTGACCAGGAAGAGGGTGATTCCCTCCTCGCCTTCACCCCTCGTGCGCGCGGCGACCGCGATGTAGTCCGCGGCTCCCGCGTCAGGCACAAACAGCTTGACCCCGTCGAGCTGCCAGCCTCCTCCGGCCTGCTTCGCAGCAAGCGCGACACCGCTTGCGTCCCACCGACCGGCCGGCTCGGTGAAGGCCAGGGTCGCCCGCGCCGATCCGCCGGCAATCGCGCCGAGAGCCTCCTTTTTTTGGGCCTCGGTCCCAGCCTCGATCAGCACAGGGACTGCGAGCCCCATGGTCGAGAAGAACGGACCAGGAAGCAGGGCGCGTCCGGCTTCTTCGAGCACGACCACCAGGTCGAGGAAGGTGCCGACGCCGCCGTACTCCTCGGGTATGCCGAGCGCGGTCCAGCCGAGGTCGGCGATCTTCTTCCACAACGCCGGGTCATAGCCGTCGCCCTCCATCAGCTTGCGCACGACCTTGGGGCTGCACTCTTTGGCCAGGAACTCGCGCGTCGAACGGCGCAGCATCTCCTGCTCATCAGAAAACGCAAAGTCCACGAAAACGCAGTCTAGGTGGTAGGCGTACCCGACTCGTGAGGCGGTAACTCAGGCAGCTCCTCCTCGTCGTGAGCGGGGAGCTCCGGCTCTTCCTCAGCCGCCGCGGCGGGGGCGGATTCCACCTTTGCCAGCACGGCCTCCGGCTTCGCCTCGACAGGCTCTGCCGGAATCTGTGGAGCCGCCGCCTTCTCCATCGGAGGGATCCTCCGCACGGGCGGCGCGGCCTCCTGTTGAACGGGGCGCCGGTAGGCGGTGACCAGGCCGTAGAAGCCGAGCATCAGAGCGGCGATGCCGCATGCGGCGGCTGCCCCGAGGCCATTGTTCTCGCCGTCGGTAAGCGGTCGAGGCAGACCGGTGGTGCAGGGCGCGGGCAGTACGGGGCAGGTGCCGAGGGCGGCGAGCCGGACGGGCAGCGAGAAGATGGACAGGAGCCCGTAAACGATCGCGAGTCCGGCCACGAAGTAGATCACCGACGTGGTGATCCGGCCCTGCGAGTGAAACAGCGCACACGCCGCAATGCCGATCGCCCCGACCGCGAACGGGATTATCACGCCCGCGATGCGACTGGACGTGCCGCCGAAGACCAACGGCAGGAAACCACCGACCGCGACGATGGCCGCGGACGCCCAGAGCGCCCAGATGACCCGCTGCTCTTGACCCAATGCCTGATTCACGTGCGGAATTCTGTCCTGCGTGCACCCGCAAGACAAGCGGATATCAGGTCAAAGAGCTATTTTCAGCTTCGTCCGAGCCGCCACTGACTTTCTGAGGCGCCCTCTGAACCTGCCGACCGGCGGTCACGTGCACCGTCTGGCGGAGGGGCAGCTCTTTGATGAAGAGGGTGACGAGGATGGATACCGCGATGATCGGCAGGCCGGCCATGAAGACCGGGTGCAGCGCATCCGCCAGCCCGTGCCGGATGCCGGCGGCGATCGCCGGCGGGAGATGCGCGAGCTGCGCGGGATCGAACACCGCGGTGGCCGTCGCTCCGCCTCCGGCAGACTGCAGCTGGCGGAGCGCCGCGGGTGGCAGGTACTTCGCCATCGCAATGGCCATGCCCTGGGTCAGAATCGTGCCCAGGATTGCCAGCCCGATGGCCGCGCCCATCGAGCGCGACAGCTGCGTCGCCGACGTCGCGACCGCCATGTCGATTCTCTCGACCGAGTTCTGGACGATCAGGGTGTAGGTCTGCATGGTCAGGCCCAGCCCGAGACCGATCAGCACCATCGCCTCGATCGCCTGCTGGTTGGTCGTCGCCACACCGAACGTCGAGACCAGGTAGAAGCCGGCACCCATCGAGAGCAGGCCGAGGAGAATCGGCACCTTGTAGCGCCCAGTGCGCGAGATGAACTGGCCGCCCAGAACGCTCGTGACGATCATCGCGACGAGCATGGGCACCAGGATCGCGCCCGAGTTGGTGACGCTGTTCCCGATCACGCCCTGCACGAAAACCGGCAGGAAGAATATGGCGCCGAACATCGACATCGCCACGCCAACGCTCGCGATGTTCGAGAAGGTGAAGATGCTGCTCTTCCACAATCGCAGCGGCAGCACCGGTTCTGGAGCGTGCATCTCGACCCACACAAAAGTCGAGATCAGAACCGCCGCGGCGGCGTACAGGCCGATGATCTGCCACGACGACCACGGGTACTGGACTCCTCCCCATACTGTGGCCAACAGCACGCATGTGATGCCGGCCGAGAGGGTCACGCTCCCCCATACGTCGATCGCGTGCTTGCGTCGCTCATTCGGAACGTGCATGTAGAGCGCGATCACGACCATCGTCACCACGGCGACAGGTAGGTTGACGAAGAAGAGCCACCGCCAGGTGAAGTGCTCTGTGATGAAGCCACCCGCTGCCGGTCCGACGATCGAAGCGAGGCCGAACGACGCGCCCATCATTCCCTGATACTTGCCCCGTTCTCGGGGCGAGATGATGTCGCCGATGATCGCTTGCGAGAGCGGCATGATGAAGCCCATGCCGGCGCCCTGGACGAAGCGCGCGAAGACCAGGAACCAGAAGTTCGGCGCCAGCCCGGACAGGGCCGAGCCGATCGCGAACACGATGATGCCGGTCATGTACAGAGGCTTGCGGCCGTAGATGTCCGAGAGCTTGCCCGCGATGGGCACCACGATCGTCGAGGCGAGCATCGCCGAGATCGGGACCCAGCTGTAGTCGGCGAGTCCGCCAAGCTCGGCCACGATCGTCGGCAGCGCCGGCGCAACCAGGGTCATGTTGAGCGACGCGACCAGCGACCCAAGCAGGAGACCCGCGAAAACGGCCATCACGCCGCGGTCGACGCCCTTTTGCGTTGTCGCGCCGGCCGCCTGGGTGGCGACAGCGGTCATGTGATCAGAGGTTACCGACTGCGGGGCAGTCCCAGCACGCGCTCCGCGAGGATGTTTCGCAAGACCTCAGAAGTCCCGGCTTCGATCGTGTTTGCGCGCGAGCGGAGGAACTCGTATTTCCAGCCGTCGCCGTCGCCAACCTGGGAGGCGGGGCCGCCGATATCGACGGCCGTCTCCGCCATGCGCTGGTTGAGCTCAGACCACATCAATTTGAGGATCGATCCTTCAGGTCCGGGAATCCCGTTTCGCTTCACCGCCGTCACCGCGCGATAACCGTTCAGCTGCAGCGCGCGGGCCTCGATGGTGTGCTGCGCGACCTTCTGGCGCACCAACGGGTCCGCGCCGCGGCCGAGCTTGCGCGCGCGCTCCGCCAGCTCCGAGGCTGTGATCTGTGCACGCGTCGCCAGGGCCAGGCCAAGCGTGCCGCGCTCGTGAAGCAGAGTCGTCATCGCCACTGTCCAGCCCTTCCCGGCCTCGCCGAGGATCTGTGACTTCGGCACCTTGACGTCCTTGAAGAAGATCTCGTTGAACTCCGCGTCGCCGGTGATCTGGACCAGTGGGCGCACCTCGATGCCGGGGCTCTGCATGTCGACCAGCAAGTACGTGAGCCCGTCCCGCGGGTTTGCCTCCTTGCGTTCGCGGGCCAGCAGCATGCACCACTTCGCGACGTGGGCCAGCGTCGTCCATACCTTCTGGCCGTTGACGACGTAGTGGTCGCCCTTGTCTTCCGCCCGTGTCTGCAGCCCGGACAGGTCACTCCCCGCGTTGGGCTCGCTGAAGCCCTGGCACCAGATCTCATCCGCCGAGAGGAGCGGCGCCAGGTATCTCTTCTTCTGGTCCTCGGTGCCGTGCGCGATGACGACAGGGCCGCCCATGCCGAGGCCTATGACGTTGATCGGCTCGGGTGCGTGGGCGAGGATCATCTCGTCGTTGAAGATCAGCTGATCCAGGAAGCTGCCACCGCGGCCGCCGTACTCCTCGGGCCAGGTGATCCCGACGTAGCCGGCCTCGTGGAGCTTTCTCTGCCAGGCTCGGCGGTTGTTGATGAAAGTCTCCATGTCGTGCCCGTCGCCGTCGTGCGGCGCGTTCGCCTTCAGCCAGCCACGCACCTCGTCACGAAACGCCTTCTCCGACGGGCTGAGCTCAAAGTCCATGGCGCTTAGGTTAGGCCACCGCCGGAATCACTTCTTTCGCCAGCAGCTGGAGCGCGTCTGAATCGTCGAGCGCGAAGTGTTGAAGCATGAACAGGTCGACCCCGAGGTTTGCGTGCTCGCGCATCTGTTCCGCGATCTCTTCCGGCGTGCCGACGAAAGCGCGAGGCCGCATCGTCTCCAGGACCTGCTCGGCGTCCAGGCCTCTCAAGCTCCCCATCACCTCGCCCAGCTTCAAGGCTCGTTCGCGAAGCTCGCCCTGGTCGCGGCCGATGATGTAGGTCGTCATCACCGAGCGCTTGATGGTCGACGGGTCGCGGCCGATGTCTCGGCAGGCCTGGTCCAGGGCGGCACTGCGTTGGCGAAATGTCTCGGTGTCCAGCCTGGAGAGGTTCCACTCGCTTGCTTCGCGAGCCGCAAGTGGCAGCGTTCGTTTCATGCCCTTGCCGCCGATCAAGAGCGGAATCGGATCACGGGCAGGTTTTGGGTAGGTCTCTGACCAGACGTCGCGCATCGTCTTGATGCCCCCCTCGAGCCGGTCGAAGCGCTCGCGCTCGGTGTAGAAGGGGATGTCGAAGATCTTGTGCTCGTTCTCGTTCCAGCCCGCTCCGACTCCAAGAAGCAGACGTCCGCCGGAAAGTGAATCGACCGCAGCAGCGATCTTCGCGAGCACCGCAGGCAAGCGAAATGTCATCGGGGTGACCATCGGGCCGAACTCGATCCGCGTCGTCCACTCGGCCGCGAGGGCAAGTGAGGTCCAGCACTCGACGCAGTCGCGATCAGATTGACCAGCCAGCGAGATGAGGTGGTCGCTGCGGCGAAGCGACGCGAAGCCCAGGGTGTCGGCGTCGTGGCAGATGCGCCGCCAGCGCTCCCATGTCAGGCCTTCCTGGCCCTCGATCATGATTCCGATCTGCGTCATGGCTCGAGCGCCATCGTAAGTTCATCGAGAGGACGGAAGTTCACGATCCGATCCTCTGAGATGCCCGCTCTCCGCGCCATCCAGAGCGCCATGGGCACGTAAGCGAACTCGGCTGGTGCGTGCGCATCCGCGTCCAGCGAGAAAATGCACCCCCACTCGAGCGCCAGGCGGGCCATCTCAGGGGAAAGGTCCATGCGCGCTGGGTCGCAGTCGATCTCCAGCGCGACTCCATGCTTGGCGGCTTCCTTGAACACGGCCTCGATGTCGTAGGTCGCGCCTTCGCGCGATCCGGGCCGGCGGCCGGTCGGATGGCCGATGACGTCGACGTGAGGATGCGAAACCGCGCGAAGCATGCGTTCAGTCATGGCGGCGGACTCCTGTCGCAGCTTGACGTGGGGCGAGGCGATGACGACGTCGAGGATCTCCAGCACCGCGTCGGGCAGGTCGAGCGAACCGTCTTCGAGGATGTCGACTTCGATCCCCTGGAGAAGCGTCAGCCCGTCGACTCGTGCCTGGACGTCGGCCATCTCCCGCGACTGGGCGACCAGCCGCTCGGCGTCGAGCCCGTGGACTACCTTGATGCGAGGGGAGTGATCGGTGATGCCGAGATAGCGGTAGCCGAGGGCCTTCGCGCCCTCCGCCATCTCGAGCATGGTCGCCCTGCCGTCGCTCCAGTCGGTGTGCGAGTGGATGTCGCCCTGGTAGCGGCTGAAATCGACCGCCGACTCGTCATCGCGCGCGGGCTGCCTCATCTGCTCGCGCAGGCGCGCCAGGTAGCGGCTCTGCCCTGTCTCGACCAGATCGGCGAGAACCTTCGCGATGCCGGCGCCGACGCCTTCGATCGAGGTCAGGGCGCCGTCGCGCTGGAGCGCGGCCAGGTCGGGACGCTGGAGGGCGAGCGACCAGGCGGCCGCCGAGAAAGCCTTGGCTCTAAAGACCTCCTTCGGATCCTGCCGGAGCAGGTAGCCAATCTCCGAGAGCGCCTGGGCAGCCGCGATCGCATCCAACCCGTAAATTGTGTGAGCAACCATGGCCACGCCGAAGCCCAAGCCGCGAGATCCGATCCCGGAGCTGGTCGAAACGCTGCTTGTCGAGCTTGGCGAAGACCCTGATCGTCAGGGCCTCAAAGCGACGCCGGGCCGCGTTTCGCGCGCGCTGCGCGAGCTGACGTCCGGTTATGGGATGAAGCCCGAAGATGTCATCGCAGACGCCGTCTTCGACCAGGACTACGAGGAGATGGTGCTGGTGAAGGACATCCCGTTCTACAGCCTCTGCGAGCACCACATGCTGCCGTTCTTCGGCCACGTGCATGTCGGCTACCTGCCGAAGGGAAAGGTCGTGGGCCTTAGCAAGATCCCGCGCCTGGTCGAGGTGTTCTCCCACCGCCTTCAGATCCAGGAGCAGCTGACGCGGGAGATCGCCGAGGCCCTGAACGCTGGGCTTGCGCCACACGGCGTTGGCGTGGTCATCGAGGCACGCCACCTGTGCATGGAGATGCGCGGCGTCGAGACGCCGGGCGGCCGGATGATCACGTCTTGCATGCTGGGCACGTTCCGGCGCGACCCGCGCACGCGCGCCGAGTTTCTGGACCTGGTGCGCCGCTCCTAGACCCTCCCACACATAAACGAACCTTTATGCATTAGACTGGCTTATAAAGCAACCTTTATGTTTCTCCAGAACCCGCGGAACGAGATGCCGGACCATTTCCTGGCCTTCGCCAACCCGACCCGCCTGCGCATCCTGGAGCGCCTGGCCAAGGTCGGCGAGGTGAGCGTCAACGAACTGGCCGAGCACCTCCGCATGAGCCAACCGCGCATCTCGTGGCACTTGCGGACGCTGCGCCTGGGCGGCGTGATCCGAACGCGGCGCGACGGCCGCCAGGTCTACTGCTCGCTCGACTTGGAGAACATCAGGCGCTACCGCGAGCGCCTCGACCAGATGCTGGGGATCCCGCACAACGGAAAAGTGAAAGTACGTGAGGAGGTTGGGGCATGAGCGCCAATCACAAGAACGGTCATCGCAACGGCAAAGTACGGGTGGCCATCGTCGGGGTGGGCAACTGCGCCTCGTCGCTGGTCCAGGGCGTGCACTACTACCACGACGCTTCGCCGAAAGACTCCGTGCCTGGTCTGATGCACGTCGACCTCGGCGGCTATCACATCAGCGACATCGAGTTCGTGGCCGCGTTCGACATCGACAAGAACAAGGTCGGCCTCGACCTCTCGGAGGCCATCTTCGCCAAGCCGAACAACACCGTGAAGTTCTCTGTCGTACCGAACACCGGCGTGAAGGTCAATCGAGGCATGACGCACGACGGGATCGGCAAGTACCTGGCCGACGTGGTGAAAAAGGCGCCCGGTGAAACCTCTGATGTGGTCGGCATCCTCAAGAAGACGAAGGCGGATGTGGTCGTGAGCTACCTGCCGGTCGGCTCCGAGGAGGCGACCAAGTGGTATGTCGAGCAGGCGCTCACCGCGGGTGTCGGGTTCGTGAACTGCATCCCTGTCTTCATCGCGCGCGAGCCCTACTGGCAGAAGCGCTTCCTGGACAAGGGCCTGCCGATCATCGGCGACGACATCAAATCCCAGGTCGGGGCCACGATCGTCCACCGCGTCTTGACGCGTCTCTTTCGCGACCGCGGCGTGAAGCTCGAGCGGACCTACCAGCTCAACTTCGGCGGCAACACCGACTTCCTCAACATGCTGGAGCGCGAGCGCCTGATGTCCAAGAAGATCTCGAAGACACGCTCGGTGACCTCGCAGCTCGACTACGACGTCGGCGCGGACAATGTCCACATCGGCCCATCCGACTACGTGCCCTGGCTGAACGACCGCAAGTGGGCCTACATCCGGCTCGAGGGCCGCTCCTTCGGCGACGTCCCTCTCAACGTCGAGCTGAAGCTCGAGGTAGTCGACTCACCCAACTCGGCGGGCATTGTGATCGACGCCGTGCGCTGCGCCAAGCTGGCGCTCGACCGCGGCATTGGCGGAGCTCTGGAAGCGCCGAGCTCCTACTTCATGAAGTCGCCTCCGGTGCAGTACAGCGACAACGAAGCAAGGCGGTTGGTGGAGGAGTTCATCGAAGGTGATAAGGCGGGAGTCAATGGGCGCGACCGCCGTGTCGCCCGCGCGAAGCCGGCCGCAGCTGCTCGCCGCTAGCTACCGCGCGGGCGCGCGCGTGCTCCGCGCTGTTCCCGCCAGGGTGCGGCACGCCGCCGCGGCTCCAGGCGGGACCGCGTGGTTCTTGCTCAACGCCCGGCAGCGCCGCGCTGCGCTCGACAACTATGCAGCGGTGCTGGGCGTCGACCGGTCTGATCCGCGCGCGGCGCGGGTCGCCCGGCGCGCGTTCCAGAACTATGGCCGCATGCTGATCGACTTCCTGGTCCTGGGCGGGCTTTCGCCGGACGAAGTGATCAAGCGCATGTCTCTGGATGGACGCGAGCACCTCGATGCGGCGCTCGCCGGAGGACGTGGCGTCATCATGGCGGCGCCGCACATGGGCTCGTGGGACATGTCCGGTGCGTACGCCGCGGCGATGGGTTACAGGATCTGGACAGTCGCCGAGCGATTTCCAGGGTCTCTCAATGAGGCGGTTGTCGCAACGCGACATAGCTTCGGGCTGAACATCATCCCAATAGGGCGCTCTGCAATAAGGGCCATCACCGAGACGCTCCGGTCGAACGGAGTCGTGGCCTTGCTATGCGACCTCGAACAGGGGCCGGGTGTCGGCGTGCGGTTCTTCGGCCAGCGTGCCATAGTCCCCGGCGGTCCTGCCGCATTGGCCATCAAGACCGGAGCCGCTCTTCTCCCAGCCTGCCAGTACGCAGACGCCGGGGGCTATCACGTACACATCGAGCCGGCCCTCACATGGTCTGCGAACGAAACCAAAGAAGACCTTATGCAGCGCGTGATCGACAGGTTCGAGGATTTCATCAAGGAGCGGCCCGAGCAGTGGTATGCGTTCCGTCCGATGTTCAATCGCTGAGGGATGGGCGAATGGACATGGCGCGCCTTCAAGATCGTGCAGTCGCTGGTCGAGAGGCTGCCGCGGCCCTGGGCATACGCGCTCGCAGTGGCGGCGGCAAAGATCGCGTGGTGGTTCTCACCCCTCGCCCGACCGCGGCTCGAGTACAACCTGAAAGTCGCTTGTCCGGAGCTGGAGAACGATCCGGCGGCGTTGCGCAAGCTCTCCTGGCTGAACTTCCGCAACCACGCCAAGGCATACGCCGACCTGATGCAGCTGCCGAGCGCCCACGTAGAGTCAATGCGCCGGCTCTTGAAGATCAAAGGCCTGGAGCACCTGGAAGAGGCGCGCGCCCTCGGCAAAGGGGTGCTCGCCGTGTCGTGTCACATGGGCTCGTACGAGGTGGTTTCGGCGATCTGGTCCGCGACGCTGGCGCCCGTGAGCTTTTTCGCCGAAGAGCTCGAGCCACGGGCGCTGTACGAGTGGTACCGCGACACGAGGGCGCGACTTGGGATCAGCGTCCTGACGCTCGACCACGGAGGCATTCGGCGCGTGCTCGAAGCGCTGCGCGAGCAGGAGATGGTGATCACCGCCATCGACCGCGACATCACGGGGACCGGCCACGTGATGCCCTTCTTCGGCAAGCCGACGCCCATCCCGCTGGGTCCGGCCGCCATCGCCTTGCGACTCGGAACCCCGCTGTTCCCGGTATGCGTCTACCGGTTGCCGGACGATACGTACATGGCCGAAGGAGCACCCCTCGTCTATGCGAAATCGACCGGCGATACGCGAGCAGACCAGGTGCGTGCGACCGAGGAGCTGCTGCGGAACATCGAGCGCTTCATCCAGCAGCATCCGGAGCAGTGGCACGTCCCACACCGGATCTGGGCTGGATCGCCGTGAGGAAGAGGCGCGGGGGGATCAGGATCCCCCCACGAGCCCCCCTCCACTGGGCACGATTGGCAGGCGCTTGGAAAGTGCACGCCTGGGTGACGGCCGGAATGAATCCGGCCTACCAACCATGTGGGGAACTTCGGTGAGAGTCGGACTCGTCTCGCCGTATGACTTCGCGTCGCCAGGCGGCGTGAATGACCATGTCCGCCATCTCGCTGTCCGGCTCCAGAAGCTCGGCCATGAGACGCGGGTCTTTGCGCCGTCGAGCCGGGCTGAGGTCGACTTCAACAGCGCGCGCTTCTACCGAATCGGCAGGCCCATCGCCATCCCCGTCAACGACTCCGTGGCCCGCATCACGCTGAGCTTTCACCTGGCCAACCAGGTCGCGGCGATCATCGCGGACGAGCGATTCGACGTCCTCCACTTTCACGAGCCGCTGATGCCGGCTCTGCCGATGACCATGCTGCGGATGTCGACCACCGCCAACGTCGGCACGTTTCACGCGTTCGCGCACTCGAACGTGGGCTACTACTATGGCCGGCCGCTGCTCCAGCCTTACCTCGGCCATCTGCACCGCGCGATCGCGGTCAGCGAGCCCGCTCGCACGTTCGTCAATCGGTACTTCCCCGACTTTCCGATGCGAGTGATTCCCAATGGCGTCGACCTCAACGTATTCCGGCCAGGGCTTCCGCCGATCCGGCACTTGCGCGACGAAAACTTCAACATCTTGTTCGTCGGAAGGCTCGAGAAGCGCAAGGGTCTCGGCGACCTGGTGCGCGCCTACCGTTCCATCATCGAACGCGTGCCCCGGAGCCGCCTGATAATCGTCGGCGACGGACCCCTGCGCGGCAAGGTCGAGGCGTATGTCGCGCGACACCGCCTGCCCAACGTCGTCATGGCGGGCTATGTCCCGGAGACGGTAAAGCCGCGCTACTACAACAGCGCGGACATCTTCTGCGCTCCTGCGACTGGTGCGGAAAGCTTCGGCATCGTGCTGCTAGAGGCCCTTGCCTCAGGCCTGCCGGTGGTGGCGACGGAGGTGCCCGGGTACATGTCGGTGCTCGAGCCGGGTCTGGACAGCATCACGGTCCAGCCGAAGAACTGGCGCGAGCTCGCGGCTTCGCTCGTGATTCTGGCCCGCGACCGCGACCTCCGGACGCATCTGGCCGACTACGCGCTGGAGAAGGCGCGTCGGTACTCGTGGGACCTTGTCGCCGCCGAGGTCGTCGAGGTTTACAAAGAAGCGCGCAAGGCGCTGGCCGCTCAACCGGCCAGGGCACTGGAGGTGTCGGGTGTTCACCACGCGGTTTGAGGCTTGGGTGCGCAGGCACGCGGAGGCGCTTGTTTCGGCGCTCGGCCGCACGCCCCTGACTCCGAACCAGGTGACCGTGGTCGGCCTGGGGCTGACCTTCGTTGCCGCCGGCCTGGTCGCGTTCGGTCAATTGCGATGGGCAGGGATCGTCCTGATCTTCGCGGGGACCTGCGACATCCTCGACGGCGCGCTCGCGCGCACGACCAAGACGGGCTACCCGTACGGCGCTTTCCTCGACTCAACCCTCGACCGCTATTCCGAAGGCGCGATCTACCTCGGGCTGGCTGCCTACTTCGTCAGCATCGGCGGCACGCTGGAGCGGTGGCTCGTCCTCGCGACGCTGGCCGCGCTCGCCGGCTCTTTCCTCGTCAGCTACGTCCGGGCCCGCGCTCAGAGCCTTGGCTTCACATGCAAGACGGGTTTGTTCCAGCGGCCCGAACGAGTCGTGGTGACCGTGGTCGGATTGATCATCGGCGGCCCAGTGCTGTACGGCGTCGTTTTCCTGCTGGCGGTCGTGACCAACCTCACCGCGCTGCAGCGGATCAGGGAGGTGTGGCTGCAGGGGCGCGCCCAGCGCCTGGAGCGCGAAAGAGAGATGAAAGCCACTCGCACCGCCCCCCACCAGGTTCCGTGACCGAAACCTTCGACGGCGTCATTGGCCACGCCCAGGCGCTGGACCAGCTCCGAGCACAGGTGAAAACTGACCGGATGGCGCACGCGTATCTCTTCGTGGGCGAGTCCGGCCTGGGCAAGTCGACCGCTGCCCGCGCCCTGGCGGCCGCTCTGCTGCACGAAGCGCCGCTGTCCAGGCACCCCGACTACTGGGAGGATGACCGGGTCAAGCCGCTGTCGATCAACGAGATAAGACTGTTGCCGGACAAGCCGCCCGAGTTCCACGAGCTGTCGCTGCAGGCATTCCTCAATCTCAAACCCGCGGTCGCTTCCCGGCGCGTCGCGCTGGTCGTCAACGTCGGGCGCTTGCGCGACCAGGACCAGGGCGTGCTGCTGAAAACTGTCGAGGAGCCGCACCCCCACCGAGTCATCATCTTGACGACGCCCAGCCTCAATCCTTTCGTGGTTCTTCCCACCGTCGTCTCGCGCTGCCAGAGGGTGTTTTTCCACCCGGTGCCGGCTGCCGAGATCGAGAAGCTGCTGGCCGGCCACGGCGTCGACCCGCAGCGGGCAAAGCTGCTCGCGGAACTTTCCGGCGGCCGGCCTGGGTGGGCCGTGCGCAGAGCGCGCGACGAAACGGTCATCGAGCTCCACCATGTCTGGACCCGGCGCCTGGAGGAAGTCTTCGGCGCTCCGGCGGACGTGCCTCTGCACGTCGCCGCGGAGCTGGACGCTGCGCAGATGGGATGGCGGCGCAGCGAAGGTGAGGAAGAAGACCCTGCCTTGTTTGCGATCGCGAGCTGGCAGATCGAGCTGCGACACCGCATGCTTGGCAGCCGCGGCCCCGAGCAGGGCCGGTGGGCTCGGCTGCTCGAGCTGTCGTACGACACGCTCGGCTACCTCGAGCAAAACGTCAGCCCCCGGCTTGCTCTGGAAACGTTCTTGCTCGAATGCCGAAAAGCCTCGTAAGGAAGGGCCTCGACGGCTTTCAGCCCTACGTTCCGGGCGAGCAGCCGCCTGATGGCGAGGGGTGGGTCAAGCTCAACACCAACGAGTCGCCCCTACCGCCGTCGCCGAATGTGCTCGAGGCGATCAAGGCCGCCGCCGACGACTCGCTCCGCCTCTATCCGAGCCCGAGCGCGGCGCCCGCTCGCAACGCGATCGCCCGGCATTTCGGCGTCGATCCTTCGCATGTGCTGGTCGGCAACGGCGGCGACGAGCTGATCGAACTGTGCTTTCGCGCCTTTGCGGGGCCGGGCGACGAGGTCGCGTTTCCCACGCCCACGTATCCGCTGTTCGAGCCGCTGTGCCGAATACACGACGCCGTCGCGTCCAGGCATCCGACCGAGCTGGCGTGGGAGCTGCCGCCGAGCCTGGGGGCGGATCCGGCCCCTCTCAAGTTCATCGTCAACCCGAACTCCCCAACTGGCGCTCTGTTCGACCGCCCGGTCGTGGAGGCCGCCGTGGTCGCCTCTTCTGGAGTGGTCGTCATCGATGAGGCTTACGTCGACTTCGCGCCTCAATCAAGCCTGCCGCTGCTGGAGCGACATGACAATGTGCTGCTTTTGCGGACCTTCTCCAAGTCGTACAGCCTGGCGGGCATGCGCATCGGTTTTGCGCTGGGCCCAACCGACCTGATCGAATCGCTCAACGCGGTGAAGGACTCATACAACGTCGACCGGCTGGCCATCGTCGCGGCCGCTGCGGCGATTGCGGACGAAGGCCATCACACGAAGGTCGTCGATGAGGTGGTGACCAACCGGCGCGAGCTGAATGCCGCGCTCGAAAGCATGAATTTCGAAGTCGTGCCGTCGGCGACGAACTTTGTCTTCGCCAAGCCGCCGAAGCCCGCGGCTGAGGTTGTCGCTGGGCTTCGCGAGCGAAAGGTCCTGGTCCGCCACTACGATCGTGAGCCGATCGCGGGCTGGATCCGGATCACGGTCGGAACCCGGGACCAGCACGAGAAGCTGTTTGTTGCCTTGAAGGAGATTTTGAGCTGAACACCCCGACGCGAGACGAAGCATGGGAGCTCGTTACCTCCATGACCAGGTCCGACCAGCTGCGCCGGCATATGCGCAGCGTCGAAGCGGCGATGCGTGCCTATGCGCGCCGATTCGGTGAGGACGAGGACCGATGGGCGGTGCTCGGCCTGATCCATGACTGGGACTATGAATCCGGCCCGACGCCGGAACAGCATCCGACGCGTGGAATGCAGATGCTGCGCGAGAAAGGTTGGCCCGAGGACATTCTGCAGGACATCGCGTCGCACGCGGACTACCTGGACGTGCCACGTGACACCAACGCGCGCAAAGCGCTTTATGCAGTCGACGAGATGTGCGGCTTCATCATCGCGTGCGCCCTGGTCAAACCGGACAAGTCGCTGAGCTCGGTCGAAGCAAGCACGGTGCGTAAGAAGATGAAGGACAAGGCTTTCGCGCGCGGGGTTCACCGCGAAGAGCTGGTCGCCGGCGCCGAGGTCCTCGGTGTACCGTTCGACGAGCACGTGGAGCTCGTCCGCGATGCCCTGAAGCCGATCGCACAGGAGCTGGGACTGAATCCATGAGCACCGGCGGGCGACCGCGCGTCCTTTTGATGCACCCGATCCTCGACCCGGGTCCGGCCATCCTGGCCGAGGCGGCCGAAGTGATTGCCTATCCCCAGGGCCGCCCCCTCGATGAGGCAAACATCCGCCAGGCGGCGGAGGGCTGCATCGGGATCGTCAGCCAGCTGATGGATCCGGTCCGCGAAACAGTGCTGTCGTCGCCCGGCCTCAAGTGCGTTAGCAATGTGGCGGTTGGCTTCGACAACATCGACGTGCCTGCGGCCACCGCGCACAAGGTGATGATCACGAACACGCCGGGCGTGCTGGACGACGCGACGGCGGACTTCGCTTTCACGCTGCTCATGGCGACCGCTCGCCGCATCGTCGAGGCGGACAGCTTCACACGCTCCGGTCAATTCCGTGGCTGGGCAATCGACATGATGCTGGGTCACGACGTTTTCGACGCCACGCTCGGAATCGTCGGTATCGGCCGGATCGGCCGCGGTGTGGCCCACCGCGCGAAGGGCTTCAACATGCGCGTCCTCTACTACGACCCGCAGCCCCTTCCGCCGGAAGCCGAACAGCAGCTGAACGCCCGGCGATCGAGCCTCGACAGGCTCATCGCGGAGTCGGACTTCATATCGGTCCACGTGCCGCTAACTCAGGAGACCCAACACCTCATCAGCACCGCGCAGTTCAACACGATGAAACCGAACGCAATACTCATCAACACTTCACGCGGACCTGTCATCGACGAAGCCGCGCTTGTCGAAGCGCTCAAGGCCAAGAAGCTGGCCGGCGCCGGACTCGACGTTTACGAACGCGAGCCGGCAGTGCACCCGGGCCTGATCCCCATGCCCAACGTCGTGCTTGCTCCTCACATCGCAAGCGCCACTGTGCGCACGCGGTCTGAGATGTCGGCCATGGCCGCCCGCAACATGGCGACAGCAGTGCGGGGCGGGCGTCCGCCGAACCTGCTCAACCCCGAGGTCAAGCGATAGTTCTCGCACTTCGTTACCGATTGCTGGCGCTGGACCTGGACGGGACGATCCTGGACAGGCAGCTGCACCTCGACCCGCGCGACGTCGCCGCGCTCGACCGCATCAGGTCCGCGGGCGTCGCAGTCGTCGCCTGCACGGGCCGGCCGTTTCCAGGCGCGGCGCCATGGGTGAAAAGGCTCGGGCTCGAGGGTCCGATCGTCTGCTACCAGGGGGCGCAGGTCCGCACGCTGGACGGAGCCGTGCTGCTCGACCACGGCGTCTCGCATGAGCTCGCAATGGAGGTCATCGACTACGCACGCGAGCGCGACCTGCACGTTCAGGCTTATCGCGACGACGAGCTCATCGTCGAGCGCGATCGCCCCGAGGCTCACCTCTACGCTGAGCACGCGGGCATGACGATCCACCTCGTTGGCGACCTGGACACGGCGATGGGCCCGACCACGCCCAAGCTCGTCATCGTTTCGACAGGAGAGAAGCTGGAGGCGCTCTTGCCGGACGTTCGCCGCCGGTGGGCGGGCAGGTTGAATGCCGCAACCTCAGTGCCCGAATACCTCGAATTCACTAGCGTGGAGAGCGACAAGGCTTCTGCGCTGAGCTTTGTGGCCGAGCGATTCTCGATCCCGCAGGCGGAAGTGGTGGCGGTTGGCGACGGTCGCAACGACGCATCGATGATTGGCTGGGCCGGGCTGGGCGTCGCGGTAGCGGGTTCGCCCCCGGAGGTGATCGCAGCCGCGGATCGCACGATCCCCCGTCCTGGTCACGGCGGAATTCAGCAGCTCGCCGACGTATTGCTCAAGTAACAATGGGAACTCTTCTCCTCGTCCATGCTCATCCGGACGACGAAGCGATCTCGACCGGCGGCGTGATGATGAAGGCCAGGGCCCACGGTCAGCGAGTCGTGCTCGTCACGGCGACGCGCGGCGAGGTCGGCGAGATCTACAACATGGACGAGGCCGCTTCGAGGCCGCGACTTGGCGAGATCCGGGCGGCTGAGCTCAAAGCCGCCGGCGAGATTCTCGGCGTCGACCGCCAGGAGTTTCTCGGCTACCGCGATTCAGGCATGGTTGACACCGCGGACAACAAGGACCCGCGCTCGTTCCACCAGGCGCCGCTCGAGGAAGCGGCCGCCAGGCTCGCGGTATTCATGCGCGAGGAGCGGCCGGACGTAGTTGTGACGTATGGCGAGGACGGCGTGTACGGCCACCCCGACCACATCAAGGCGCACTTCGTGACCAACGCAGCTCTCGACGTCATCGAGCGTGAAGGTCTGCCGGTGAAAAAGCTGTACTACACCGCGATCCCGCGATCGATGATGGAAGAGTTCATGAAGCAAATGCCGGAAGAGGCGAGGCAGGCACAAAACCCGAACATGCGCATTGCAGGCACGCCTGACGAGCTGATCACGACTCGAGTCGACGTCCACGACTACGTGGAGCGCAAGCGCGACGCATTTCGAGCCCACCTGAGCCAGAACGATCCGAACTCGTGGTTCGCGACGATGGCGAGCCAGATCTACGAGCTTGCGTTTGGCACCGAGTACTACCAGCTAGCTCGCGGCAAGCCAGGCGCAGACCTGCCGGAGCCGGATCTCTTCGTCGGGATCAGCTGAGGCAGCTGTAGGAGTTCGCCGACTCATTCCAGCCGACGAGGCTCCACGTCAGCCCAACCTCGCCGGTGCAGGTCCCAGTCCTGGTGCGCAGGGTCATCGGGTAGGTAACCTGCCCGAATCCCCAGCGTGGCCGTCCAAGTGAATAGCTGATCACTTCCGGGCCGAAGCTCAACCGTTCGTTGAACAGACCCTGGATCACAAGCGGCGGACGGCCGAAGTAGTCGAATCCGATGGTGAACAGGGCGGCCGCCGCGAGCGTGATGGCGAGCCATCGCCGAGCCGTCTGCCCGGATGTTCGAGTCGCTCGGGGATCGAGGGCGCGGGGCTGGTAGACGACCGTTGTCCCCGCCGCGATGTCGCCCAGGCGCTGGCTGCCAGGGGTATTGAAGACAAGAACCCCGCCGAGCAAATAGAGCAGGGGAAGAAAGTCGACGGGCTTCAGCAGGTTGCGAACGACCACCGAGCCGACGCCTAGCGGCCTTCCGTCGAGCCGAACGACCTTGAGCCGCATCCAGTACTTGCCCGGCGTGGTCCCGAACATCGCCTCGGGGATGGTGAAGTACAGCCCCCCGAGCAATGTCAGCCATGGCCACGCGACCGCCGTCGTGGTCGAGTACATGCCGCCGCTGGCGGTGAAGAAGCCGGAAGTCACCTCAGTCACGCCATAAACGGAGTTCACGACGAGTGAGATGAACCCGAAAACGACCATATCGATGATGAGCGCCCGGAACCGGGCGAGGCGTGCCTCACGGGCGAATCCAGCCCGGTCTGAAAGCGCCGGTGCGACGGCCGCCACCGCCATGGTGGGCGAGATCATCTCACGTAGACTCGGGTTGCGATGGAGGTCCTGAAGATCACACCGCGCGGTTACTGCCACGGCGTCGTCGATGCGTTTCGGATCGCCAAGCGAGTCCGTGAGGAGACCCAGGGCCCCGTTCATATGCTGGGCATGCTGGTCCACAACACGCACGCCACCGACGACCTGCAGCGCCAGGGCATCGCGCTGGTCGACCAGCCCAATCGCCTGGCCGGTCTGGAACAGATCCAGGAGGGCACGGTGATCTTCACCGCCCACGGCGTGTCGCCCCAGGTCAAGCAGCGCGCGGTCGAGCTGGGACTGAAACCTGTCGACGCCACCTGTTCAGACGTCGTGCGCACGCATGAGCTCGTGGCCGACCTGGCCCGCCAGGGCTACGAGGTCGTTTACATAGGCCGCAAGGGACATCCCGAGCCGGAGGGCGTGGTCGGCGAGGCGCCGGGCAAGGTCTACCTGGTGCAGGAGCCCGAGGACATCGACGCGCTCGACCTGAAGGGCGACCGCGTCGCGGTGACCTGCCAGACCACGCTTTCAGTCTGGGATACCGAAGACCTCATAGGCCGGGTCAAGGCGCGCTACCCGCAGGCGGAGGTCCACAACGAGATCTGCCGCGCCACCCAGGAGCGCCAGGAGGCGGCTGTCGAGGCGGCCAAGGAGGTCGACCTGGTCATCGTCGTCGGCAGCCCGCGCTCGTCCAACTCGCTACGCCTGGTCGAGGTCGTCAAGAAGCTCGGCCATAAACCTGCCTACCTGGTCGACAGGTTTGAGGACCTCGACCTCTCTTGGTTCAACGGCGCCAAGAAGGTGGGAGTGACCAGCGGCGCGTCGACGCCGACTCAGCTCACCAGGCGGGTGATCGAATACCTTGAGGCCTTCGAACCTCCGGCCTAGGACGTCCCTCTCAGGCGTCGCAGGACGCCGCCTAACCCCTTCCGGTCGGCCTGGACGAGAGGCGTCGACGGGGCCGGGGTGACCGGCCCAGGCACCGTCTCAGGCGTGTGGGCCGCGCGCGGCTCGTGCTCTTCTTCGCGGGCGGTCGATCCTGAGGGGCGGCGGCGGCGACGCCTCCTGGACGGCCCAGCCGCCCGCTCCGGCTTGGCGCTTGCCGCGGGGGGAGCGGCGACCGCCGGCGGCTCAGGCACGGTGCCGTTGGCGCGGGAACGGCGGCGCCGGCGCCGCGGCGCACTCGTCACGGCTGCAGCCGCCGGCTCGGGGCTCCGCTGCCGCGGTAGGGCCGCGTCGCGCTTCACCGTGGCTCCGACCTCACCTTCCGCGCACAACGCCCCGTCGGCCGTGTGAACGTCCACCCGCCAGACCACGATCGAGGAAAGCGCTCCGCCCACTGGCGGCCGTTTCTGGGTCAGCGTCCAGCGGGCGTAGATCGTTTCCCCGGCGTGGATCGGCCGCGGGAACTTCCAGTTCAGCCACTCCCACTCTGCGACATGGGGCACGGGCATATCGACCGAACCAAGACCCACGGCCAGGGCGACCACCATCGCGGGCGGTGCCGGGCGCGGGCCATCGCCCGTGGCCTCGATCGTGAGCGGTGACAGGTCGCCGGCGACGCCGGCAAACAGCGCTATCTCGGCTTCGGAGACGGTGCGGCGGCGCGTCGTCCACTCGCCGCCCAGAGGTAGATCGTCGAAAGAAAGCGGCTCCAGATCGGGCCGAGTATAGATCCAACTCCAATGTCGGGGCGTTAACCTATGGCATCTTCAGAGCGCCCCAGGAGGCTTGACGTTGGATCTCGCGGCCGTACTGCTGGTCACCTTGGTCCTCCTGGTCGCGGCTTTCATCCTGCTCCTCATCTCCCTGATCCGCCTTCGTGGCGCCACGCGGGAGCTCGAGGCGGCACTCGCGGACGAAAGCGGCGCCCGCGACCGCGCAAGCCTTCTGCTCGCCATGGCGTCCGCGGTCAACTCCTCGCTGGCCCTGGAGGAGGTCCTCAACGTGGCCCTGACCCACGCGGGCCGGATCATGGGCGCCGTCGCGGGGGCGATGTACCTAGTCCGCACCGGTAAGGCAGAGATGCACCGCGAGGCCTCTTACAACCTGACCAACCGCGCCCGTGGGGCTGTGCGCAAGGTCGACGAGGAGCCGTTGCGATCCGCGCTCGCGGCACTCCGGCCGCTGGTAGTCAAGCTGGACGAGCGGACCGCGCCTGGTCTCGACGCGGGCGGACATCCCATGCACGCGTTGGTCGTCCCGATCCAGCGCTCAGGCCAGCTGATGGGAGCGATGGAGCTCTACCTCAATGCCTGGCGTGAGCTCAGCGAGGACCAGGCCGACCTCCTGAACGGTGTTGCGTCGCAAGCTGCAATCGCCATCCGCCACGCCCAGCTTTTCGAAGCCCAAGAGGAAAACGCGCTGACCGACGAGCTGACCAAGCTGCCGAACAGGCGCGCCCTGGCCCAACAGTTCCTTCGGGAGATGCAGCGGGCGCGTCGCAACCACAAGGGCATCACCTTCGTGATGATCGACCTCGACCACTTCAAGCAGGTGAACGACACGTACGGCCACCTGAACGGGGATGCGGTGCTTGCCGAGCTCGCTTCTCTGCTCTCCACCGGCGCCAGAGAGTCGGACGTCTGCGCCCGCTATGGCGGCGAGGAGTTTGCCTTGATCCTGCCTGAGACCACCGAGGCCGGAGCACGCACCCTCGCCGAACGCATCCGCGCGAAGGTTGCGGCCGCGACGTTTCCGGGAGGTCTGAAGCTGACGATCAGCGTCGGCGTCGCTGCGACTACGGAGCCCGCGCTTTTCACCCAGCTCATCGACCGCGCCGACCAGGCGCTGTACGCCGCGAAGCAGGGCGGCCGCAACCAGGTCCGCATCGCCGACATGAAGGGTCCGGCGCCCAAACCGCACCCGACCAGGCCGGAGGCGGAACCGGTCTAGGCTCTACGTCGGTGGGCCATTTCTGCGTCAACTGCGGCGTGCCCCTCGTCGTGAAAAACATCGAAGGTCGCGCGCTCGAGGTGTGCCCCAACGATTCCTATGTCCTGTGGCGCGACCCCAAGGTTTCGGCTGCAGTGGTGGTCGAGCACGAGGGAGGCATCGTGCTCGGCAAGCGCAGCATCGAGCCGGGCTACGGCCTGTGGTGCCTGCCGGGCGGCTTTGTAAACGACGATGAGGATCCCGCGGGCGCCGCCGTACGGGAGTGCATGGAAGAGATCAACGCCACAGTCGAGCTCACGGGCCTGCTCGGCGTGTACCACGTCCCGAAGACCACGGCATCGAGCATCATCGGAATCGCCTACCGAGGGCGTGTGGCCGACGGTGCCTCGATCAGCGCCGGGCCGGAGATGCTCGAGGTGCGGGTCTTTCCGCGTGACGCGTTACCCGAGATCGCTTTCCCGAGCCACCGCGCGGTGCTCGAGGCCTACGTCACGTCCCTGGAGCGGGGGGTGGAAGCGGCACCCGTGATCGGCGCCGGCTCGGCTCTGACTCAAGTGCTGCCATTACAAGGACCAGGACAGCGGAAGCCGCGGCGCACGCGGTGAAACCAGCGGCGTAGCCGTAGCCCTGGACGATCGGGCCGAAGATCAGCGGTCCAAGCGAGAGGCCGAGGAAAAGAACCGTCCCGTACGCTCCCATCGTCACGCCTCGCGTCGACCCGGCCGACAGGTCGGCGAAGACGACGCCTATTGCGACAAACGCGGCGGCCATGAACGGCGTGCCGATCGCGAGCAGCAAGGCCGGCATGACGAATCCAGTCAGGTGGCCGAGCACGACCATCACGGTCGCCCAGCCGAGGGCGCCGACGAAGACGATTGGCCATCGCCGTCGCATTCTGTCGACCAGGCGTCCGGCGGGTATCCGTGACGCCCCGTTCACGACTGCCTGGAGGGCGAGCAAGTAGCCGATCTGTGAGCTGGGGAGAGCCAGCACTTCCTTGCCGAAGACGGGAAGAAATGCACCGATCGTTCCCCAGGTGAGGGTCACGCTGATCAGCCCGATCGTGATGGGAAAGAAAGCACGCTGCCGGATCAGCGCGCGCAGCGGTTCACGCAAAGACAAGCCCTTGCGATCCGACTGCTGGCGGCTGCTGCTCGCAAGGATCGCACCTGGAATGGTGAAGATCAAAAGCACAGTCGTCACAGCGATGTCGGTGCGAACGTCGAGCCACCGCAGTGCCAGTCCCGCGAGCGATGGGCCCAGAAAAAAACCGACCTGCATCGAAAGTGTCAGCCAGCCCATGGCGCGGCCCAACCTGGATCTGGAAACGGACTCTGTCACGGCGCTGAACAGTGCGGCTTGCTGTGCGCCCGCCGCGAGTCCGCCGATGACCTGCCAGAGAAACAGCGGCGCCACCGTCGTGGTCAGCGCGGTCGCCGCTTGCGAGCCCGCGGTGAGGATCAGCGACACCGCCAACAGGGTCCGGGCCCCGAAGCGGTCGATCAGGACGCCTGACGGCAGAGACAGAAGGGCGGCGGTGATGGTCGCCGCCGAGAAAAGCGCACCGACTTCGAAACGGCTCGCGCCGAGGCCGTGCGCATACAGCGGGACTGTGAGTCCACGTGCCGCGATGGTCGCGAAAACACTTCCGGCGGCGAGGTAGATGAAGACTATCCGGCGGGACTCGGGGACGGCGCGGGTCACCCTGCCTAACATACCGGCCCGGTTGTGCGCAGGTGCGCTGGCGGGAGCCTGGTGCTGGTCATCCTCTCGTTCCAACCGGCAACATGGTCCGGACATTCGGTCGTGAGCAGCAGCGGCCACCTGCGCTTTGCGGATCTGGATCCAGTATTACCGTGGTGAGGTGGGACGGGTGAGTGTCGAGCGAGCCGCTGACATGGTCGCAGCCGCCCAACGTGGCCTCGCGTTGACCGGGGCCGGGGTCTCGGCGGAGAGCGGCATCCCCACTTTTCGTGGCGAGGGCGGTCTATGGACGAAGTACGACCCGGTAAAGGTGTCCTCGATCGAGAGCTTTCTTGCCGATCCGACCTCCTACTGGAGCGTCTCGAAGGAGCGCGGCCGGGTCGCACTCGCGGCCAGGCCAAATCCCGGCCACGTTGCACTGGCCGCGATGGAGGCGGCCGGGCACCTCGTGGCGGTCGTCACGCAGAACACAGATGGCCTGCATCAGGACGCGGGCAGCAAGCGCGTGATCGAGCTGCACGGATCGGGGCGCAAGGTGCAGTGCCTTGAGTGCGGCAGGCTCGAGGCACGGTCGGAGGTGCAGGCGCGGCTCGAGGTCGAGATGCCACCGCGATGCCCTACATGTGGCAGCACCTTCTTGAAGCCGACAGTGATCTTGTTCGGCGAGCCGATGCCCGCCGTTGCAATGCACGATGCACTCGAGCTCGCCGGTCAAGCCGACGTGGTGATCGTGGTCGGATCATCGCTCGTGGTCTATCCGGCGGCGGAGGTTCCACTCGTCGCGGTCCGCGCGGGCGCCCGCCTGATCGTGATCAATGCCGAGCCGACACCGCTCGACCGCTTCGCCGAGGTGGTGATCCATGGCCGCTCGGGTGAGGTGTTGCCCCAGATCGCGGCCCTCATAGGTGCGTGACGCTGCCCGCGACAAATGCCACTCCGTCGACGATCAGCTCGCCGCGCGGTCCGATCCCTTCCGCCAGTCCTTCGGTGATTGCACCCGACACGTCGACTCGCACTCGCCGGCCCAGCGTCGCCGACAGGTCGCGCCAGCGCTCGATAACCTGGTCTGGTCGCGCCAAGGTCCAGGTCGCGATCTCTTGACGCAGCCGGTCGAATACGTCGTCTCGTGGTTGATCAAGCGTTGCCGCACCATCCGGCGACCAGGTCAGGTTGATTCCGATGCCGCATATGGCGCGGTCTTGGGTGGCCTCGACCAGAATCCCGCCCACCTTTCGCTCTTCCAGCAGCAGGTCGTTGGGCCACTTCAGACGGACGCGGCGTGGATCGCATGCTTCTGCCGCCGCCACCCCAGCCGCAAGGCTCAGCAGCGGGTTGGGCTCGAGCACGAAGGAGACCAGCAGCGCCGTGCCCTCGGGCGACTCCCAGCGGCGGTCGAGCCGTCCGCGTCCGGCCGTCTGATGATCGGCGAGCACGATCGAGCCGATGGGCAGGCTGCGGGCGACATCCTGAGTCGACGTGACCGACCCCAGGCGCCAAACTTCCGCTTCACCCACGATCGGTAAGCTAACCGAGTCATGAAGCTCCATCGAGCGATCGCGCTCGTGGTGATGATGGCGATGGCGGTGGTTCTGGTTGTTTTTCTCACCGCCGTCGGCATCGCGAACTTCGACACCCACAGCCTCATCGCGCTCGGGGTGGTGGTGGCCGCGGCTGCCATCAGCGGCGTCGCGTTCAGCTGGAATCGGTACTTCAAGCGCCAGTAGTGCCCGCACCAAAGCTGCGGCTCGGCTACAAGGCTTCGGCCGAGCAGTTCGGCCCGCGCGAGCTGCTCGACTTCGCGGTCGCGGCCGAGGCCAACGGGTTCGATTCGGTTTTCGTCAGCGACCACTTTCAGCCCTGGCGCCACTCCGACGGCCATGCGCCATTCGCGTTCGCGTGGCTGGCAGCGGTGGGCGAGCGCACGGCTAGCGTCGCTCTCGGCACCTCAGTCGCGACGCCCACCTTTCGCTACCACCCCGCCATAGTCGCCCAGGCGTTCGGCACCCTCGGGCTCTTATTCCCGGAGCGGATGATCCTCGGCGTCGGGACCGGCGAGCATCTCAACGAGGGCGCGCTCGGCGTCCAGTGGCCAGACAACCGAGAGCGTTTCGCTCGCCTCAGGGAGGCGGTGCGGCTCATCCGCCAGCTCTGGAGCGAGCAGTCGGTGACCTTCGACGGCGAGTACTACCACACCCGCAACGCGACGATCTATGACCGTCCGCAAAAGCCCCTGCCGATCTACGTCAGCGCGGGCGGACCGCAGGTCGCCAAATACGCCGGGCGCGCAGGCGACGGCCTGATCTGCACCTCGGGCAAAGGGATGGAGCTCTACACCGACCAGTTGCTCCCCTCATTCGGTGATGGGGCCAGGGAATCGGGACGCGATGCGGGCGACCTGGAAAAGATGATCGAGGTCAAGGTCTCTTACGACACCGACCGCACACGCGCGATGGAGGACACCAAGATCTGGGCGTCGCTGGCGCTGCCGGCGGAGACCAAGGCAGGGATCGACGACCCGCGTGAGATGGAACGACTTGCGAAGACAGTTGAGGACGTGGCGTACCGGCGCTGGCTGGTTGCGAGCGACCCTGACGAGCACATCGAGCAGCTCCGGCCATATCTCGACCTTGGGTTCACCCACCTCGTCTTCCACGCGCCAGGCGATCGGCAAACCCGCTTTCTCGAGCTCTATGGGTCGCAGATCCTACCCAGGATTCGCAAGCAGTGGGGATGACCACCTGGGTCGTAGTCCTGATCAAGGACTTCGACTCGGCCAAGCAGCGCCTTCGGCCGGCGCTCGGCACGAAATCGCGCCGAGCCCTGGCGCGTCGCAACGCACGCCTGGCCGTCAGCGCTGCGTTTGCGGGTGATCGCGTTCTCGTCGTGGCCGGAAGCGACGAGGTGGGCGAGCTTGCGAGGACTTGGGGTGCCGATGTCTTGCTCGAGCCTCGCGAAGAGGGTCAGAACACTGCCGCAGACCGGGGCATCAACCGCGCGCTGGAAGGCGGGGCGCGAGCCGTGCTTCTTCTGTCGAGCGACCTGCCGCTCGTCACCGAATCGTCGGTGCGCGAACTTCTCGACGTGGCGGCAAGGCACGATCGGCCGGTGGTGGTCGCGGTACCGGCGATCGGGCGGGGCGGCACGAACGCGCTTTATCTCCGGCCGCCCGACGCCATCGGCCTGCATTTCGGCGACGACTCGCTGGCGAAATTCCACGACGACGCGGAGGCTCGCAATGTCGAGTTCGTCATCCATCATTCCGACGCGATGGCGCTTGACCTCGACGAGCCGTCCGACCTCGCCAGCCTCAGCCGCGCGGTTTGAAGCGCGTCGAGCTGATCGGCGTTGAAGGACTGCCCGAGATTCGGGCCGGAGACGACCTCGGTCGACTGATCGCCGGACACGCGAGCCTGCAATCCGGTGACGTCATCGTGGTCGCTCAGAAGGTGGTTTCGAAGTCAGAGGGACGCCTGGTCAAGCTGGCGTCGGTGACCGCCGGCGATGAGGCTGTGAGACTCGCCTCCGGGCTGATTGCAAATCCAGACCCACGCATGGTGCAGGTCGTCCTCGACGAAAGCGTTCGCGTGCTGCGGTCGGAGCGCGTCTTGATCACAGAGACCAGACATGGATACGTGTGCGCCAACTCCGGCGTCGATCACTCGAACGTCGGAAGCGACACGCTTGCGCTTCTACCGGTGGATCCGGACGCCAGCGCCGGGCGGCTACGGTCTCGCCTGGCGGAGCTGACCGGCGCCCAGGTCGGAGTGATCGTCTCCGACACGTTCGGCCGACCGTGGAGGTTGGGCATCGTCAACGTGGCTCTCGGAGTCGCTGGTCTGTCGGGCCTCGTCGACCTTCGCGGCACTCTCGATGACGTGGGCGAGCCACTCCACGCAACAGTCCTGGCTGTGGCGGACGACATCGCGTCGAGCGCCGGGCTGGTGATGGGCAAGACCGAGCGGACTCCCGCCGTAATCGTGCGGGGACTCGAACTGGGAGGAACCGGCTCCGGCCGCGATCTCATCCGCCCAGCGGCGGAGGATCTGTTCCGCTGAAGATCGTCGTCCTGGCCGGAGGCACTGGTGGGGCGGCGCTGGCCGCAGGGATCCAGGCCGTAGGGGCGAGCCATGAGCTGACTGTCATCGCCAACACGGCGGACGACGATGAGTTCTGGGGACTCCTGGTCTGTCCGGACATCGACGCGGTCGTCTACCGCCTCGCAGGCGTGTTCAACGACGAGGCGGGGTATGGCGTCAAGGGCGACACCTTCCGGGTCCTCGACACGCTCACCGAAATCGGCGACGCGACATGGTTTCGCATCGGCGACAAGGACTTCGCCACTCATCTCATAAGAACCGACATGCTGCGCCGCGGCCACACCCTGACCGAAACATCGCTCGCAATCGGTGCGCGCTTTGGCCTCAAGACGCGTGTGATTCCGATGACCGACGACTCGGTCCGCACGCGATTCAATACGGACGCTGGAGAGCTCTCGTTTCAGGAGTACTTCGTGCGCGAGCGTTTGAAGCCGCAGCTTCAGGGCATCGCCTTCGCAGGCATCGACTCAGCGCACCGTACGCCTGATGTCTCGACCGCACTGCGCGAGGCGGATCTCGTGATCATCGGACCGTCCAATCCGTTGATCTCGATCGCTCCGATCCTGACGCTCGTACGCAACGAGCTTCGGCGCGAACGGACGATGGCCGTCACCCCGATCATCGGTGGCGTTGCGTTGAAAGGGCCGACCGTCGAGATGATGCGTGCTGTTGGCCGTATGCCAGATTCGGTCGAGGTCGCGCGCATGTACCGCGATGTCGCGGGCACGTTCGTGATCGATGAGAGGGACGGTGATCGAGCGAGCGCGATCGAGGAGCTCGGCTATCGGACAGTGGTTTGCGACACCGTGATGCGCGATGGGGGAGGCAAGCTTGCCGCCGCCCTCCTAAGTCACGTGTGAGTTGGCGACCATCACCAGGACACCGATCAAGACCATCACGAGGCCGACGACCAGCACAGCGTACTGAGCGATCGCAATCACCTTTCTGCTGGGGCGCCTGAGCGCCGGCTCGTCAGCCTCCATGCCGGGCGCGTCGCCCGACGCGAGGGACCAATCCCCCGAGGCAGGCTCCCCCTTGTCCTTCTTTTTCTTTTTCCCTGGCTCGGCCTCCACCTGGGCGTCCTTGCTGGTGCTGACCACCGACCAGCCACCGGCCGAGGTCGAGGACGCGGCCGCCACTGGTGCGGCGGGGGTCACGGTTTCGGCCGGAGCAAGGGGTTCCGACGGCCGGGGAGCGGGCGTCCACGAAGGCTCGCTTGGAGCCCTGGGGGTCGGCTCTGGGGCGGGGCGGAAAGGCGTTGCCGGCGCAGGCGGAGGCGGCTCTGGTGGCGCGGCAGGGTAGTCGAAGGAGGACGGTGCTGAGGGCGCTTGCGGCAGCGGGGCCTGCTCCCACGGGGGCGGTTCGGGAGCCTGCTGGGGCTTCGTGGGCGGCGCTGCAGGCGGCGGAGCAGCCGGAGGTGCCTGGTATGCCGTGACCTCGTAGGCCACGGTGGGTTGAACCTTTGTCTGTTCGAAGGGCGAGGCAGCCGCAGGAGCCGGCTCGGGTGGCTTCTCTGCGTGGCCGTGCGGTGCCATGGTGCGCTGCCGCGCCGCCCGCACCTTGTGCTCGATCTGCGATCTTCTCGCCGAATACATCGAGCGCTTGTCGACAGATTTGCGGCGCAAGACGAAAAACACGGCCACGATGCCGACGATCGCCACGAACGGGCCAGCCAGGAGATAGGCCATAGGCGCCGATTATCGGGGATCGGTCCATGTGTGACAATCGCAAATGGTGGGTCTTTACGATCGCATTCAGTCCGACATGGTCGACGCGCGCATGCGGCGCGACGACGTGGCGCTGGGCACTTTGTCGCTGCTGAAGAGCGAGCTTGTGCGCGCCAGCAAGGAAGGTGGCGCCCCAGGAAAGATCGACGACGACCTCGTAGTTCGTGTGGCGCGCAAGGAAGTCAAGCGACGCGAGGAGGCGATCGACGTGTATCGAAAGGCGGGCCGTGAAGACACCGCTCGGCGTGAAGAGGCCGAGATGAAGGTGCTGCGCGGCTTTTTGCCTACGGCGCTGAGCGAGCAGGAGATCGAAGCCGAGGTACGGGCCGCCATCGACGAGGTCAAGCCGGATGGCCCCAAGGGATTCGGTCTGGTGATGAAAGCGGCCACCGCGCGTCTCGCGGGAAGGGCGGACGGGACTCAGATCGCGACGGTAGCGCGCAGGCTGCTTGGCTCTTAAGGCCAAGAAGTCCTGGATGTCGCCCCCGCCTCCGCGCGGGGCCCGGACCCGTGCCAGGTTGACTGTGGAGCGGCTTCGCGAGCTCTATCCGGCGGCAACCGAGCTCCTGCACGAGAGCCCGTTCCAGCTCCTGATTGCGACGATCCTCTCAGCGCAGACGACCGACCGTTCGGTGAACCTGATCACACCCGAGCTGTTCCGGCGCTATCCGACCGCGGAGGACCTCGCTGGCGCGGACCCGGCGCAGGTCGAAATGCTGATCAGGCCGACGGGTTTCTTCCGGGCCAAGACGAAAAGGATCATCGCGGCGAGCCGCAAGCTCGTCGAGCTGTTCGGCGGGGTCGTGCCGAACACGATGGAGGATCTGATCAAGATCCCCGGCATCGGGCGCAAGACGGCGAACGTGATCCTTGGCGCGGGCTTCGGCGTCCCGGGGTTTGCGGTTGACACGCACGTCATGCGCCTTACCAATCGGATCGGGCTCGTCAAGACGAAGGACCCGGTGAAGATCGAGTACCAGGTCTGCTCCATGGTGCCCAAGGAGGAGTGGACGGGCCTCTCGCTGCGGTTGATCCTCCATGGCCGCAGGGTCTGTGACGCCCGCCGGCCGCGGTGCGTGGAGTGCGTCCTGAATGACTTTTGCCCCTCCTCGCTCACGCGTCCGAACCGGCGGCTGCGCACTGGCCGGCCCATCGGTGAGGCGCCGGGTTCGGACATCAAGCTCGCTCGCTAGTCATCTCCGAACGTTTGTTCTAACATGATCGGGTGGCCTCCGTGGAACCCCGTCTTGTCGACGTCGACTACCTCGAGGTGCAGTGCAAGTCGGCGCTCAATCCGGTCAAGAACATGGGCTTCGCCTGGTCCCTCAACCCCTACACCGGCTGCGAGCACCGCTGCGCCTTCTGCTACGTCCGCGCCTTCGAATTACGCGCCGACCGGCCATCCGACGACCGCTACGGTCGTACGGTTCGCGTCAAGCTCAACGTGGCCGCGGTCCTGCGGAGCGAGCTCGCACGGCGTTCGTGGCGCCAGGAGACCGTGGTCATCGGCGCAGCAACCGACCCCTACCAGCCTGCGGAGGGCCGCTACCGCCTGACGCGTCAGTGCCTCGAGGTCTTCCGCGACTTCGCCAACCCGGCGGCGATGATCACCCGCGGCCCCATGATCGTGCGCGACATCGACGTGCTTTCGTCGCTTGCGCGGCGTGCCGACCTCCACATCACGTTCAGCATCCCGACGGTCGACGACGAGATCTGGCGCAAGACCGAACCGGGCACGGCGCATCCAAGACAGCGTCTGCGCGCGATCGAGAAGCTCGTCGCCGCGGGCATCGACGTCGGCGTCGGCATGGCGCCAATCCTGCCCGGGCTCTCCGACCGGCCAGACCAGCTGGAGGCCGTCGTCAAGGCGGCGCGCGCGGTCGGCGCAACCGGCCTCTGGGCGAACATGCTGCACCTGAAGGACGGGACACGTGAGCACTTCATGTCAGTCCTGTCGCGGCACTGGCCGGAGCTCGTGCCTCGCTACGAGCACGCCTACCGAAACCGGGCCTACCTGCCACCGAACTTTGGCGAAAAGACGATGCAAGAGGTGAAGCGACTGCGCTCGCATCACGGAGTTTCGGACCGCCGCCGCGTGATCCTGAAACCGCCGCCGCAGCCGGAGCAGCTCGCCTTTCTCAATTAGGATTCGAGAGATGCGCGGTCCAATCGATGTGCTGGCCGGCAGGGTCGGCGGCCTCAAGAAGATGGAGATCGCGCGCCGCACCGTCCCGTGCTACAAGCACGTGATCGAGAAAGACGGCGAGACGCTGGCGGTGTGCCTGCTCGTCGATTCCGGCAAGCTCTATCGCTTTCCGTATGAGACCGCCAAAGGGATACGCGGCCTCGGGATCAAAGCTCGCTATCTCCGCGGCGAGATGGAGCACCTCCGCCTGCGCGAGTTCCAGCCGGGGCTTTGCCGGTATGTCGAAAGAGCAGACCAAGCCGTCTGAGTCGCTGGTCCAGGAGCTGCTCAACGAGCGCCGCTCGCTGAAGGTCTCGGTCGAGCGCCTCAAGCTAGAGCTCGCCGAGGCGCAGTCGAGCTCGGGAGGGCCGGACCCGCAGATGGGCGAGCTTCGCGAAGAGATCGAGCGCCTTCGCTACCAGCTGGCGTCCGCGCGTGCAGAGGCGAACCAGCTGCGCGACGAACGCGACGCGCTGCGCACGGGCATCGAAAAGGCGATACAGCAGATGTCCGCGGACGAGGGATAAAAGAAAAGGCCCCGCCTCGCGGCAGGGCCTTCGGAAGTTCCAGGCCTACTTGACGGCGTTCGCGAGTCCGTCTGTCAGCTGGTTGGTGAACTGGCCGATGCCCGGCGCGGCAATGTGCCCGCCGTGGTAGTTGAATGCGCCGACCAGAAAGATGACCCAGTAGACGAAGCCGACCAGGTAGATGAGGCCGCCGAGCGGCAGCAAGACGATGCTGACGATCGACGCGATCAACCACAGGCCGCCGAGGACGACCACAGACTGGGCTGCGTTCCACTTCACGTCCGGGTCGTTCTTGCCGACAAATAGAAAGATGATTCCTGTAACCCACCAGAGAAGGTAGGCGAGGATGACGTTGGTCTTGCTGCTGCTGGCCGCGGTCCCTGGCTGACCTCCCATCGGCGCCGGTTGGCTGGGGGGCGGTGGGGGCATCTGCGACATAAATCAATCTCCTCCTGTTGGCTGGCTGGTGCGGGGCAGATTATCGGTGGATTGCCCCGAAAACGCCATAGCTCAGGTGAGTTCGGATCGTGATCGTAGCCGCGAACGTACTCTGCTAGGCTCGCCACGAGATGACGGATTCTGGTCAGCCGCCCAACACTCCGGTTCCAGATTGGGCGCCGACACCTGACCCGGGCGATCTACAAGCTCCAGCGACACCGAGCACCTCGCCGCCATTCGCAGCCGATGTGGCCGCGACAATGCGCCTGATCCCGGTTCCACCGCCAACGACGCCTCCGCCGCCGGTCGCCGCGATCCCCACCCCGCCCCAGGTACCGGGCGAGCGCTACATCGGCAAGTACCGCGTGAAGGCTGAGCTGGGCCGGGGAGGCATGGGCGCCGTCTACCTGGCAGAGCAGCCGGGGCTCGGTCGCGAGGTGGCGATCAAGGAGCTCATCCAGTCGGCGGATCCAGTCGCCCTGAAGCGCTTCCTCCAGGAGGCTCAGGTCATGGCGCGGACCAGCCACCCCAACCTCGTCCAGGTCCATGACATGGAGCTCATGGGCGACATCAACTACCTCGTCCTCGAGTTCGTCCGTGGCCGCTCGTTGCGTGACTGGATGAACCACGGGCCGATCTCGCCGCCCCAGGTCTTCGCGGTCATGCACGGAGTCCTGCAGGCTCTCGATTACGCCCACCGGCACGCGATCGTGCATCGCGACATGAAGCCCGAGAACGTGCTGATCTCCGAAGAGGGCCTGGTCAAGGTGGCCGACTTCGGTATCGCGCGCCTGACGGACGACACTGCAGTCGGCGGAACCGCCACCAAGACTGGCACCACGGTCGGCACGCCGCAGTACATGTCGCCAGAGCAGGTGGCGTCGAGCAAGGTCGACGGTCGAAGCGACCTTTACTCGGCCGGGATCATGCTTTACGAGCTGGTGGCCGGGGAGCCTCCTTTCACCGCGACCGAAGCCGACGGCCCTTTCACGCTCATGGCCAAGCACGTCCAGGCTCCACCCAAGCCTCCGTCAGTCTTCCGGCCGGGCCTGAACCCGGAGCTTGAGCATCTGATCCTCAAGTCCCTATCCAAGCGGCCGGACGATCGATTCCAGACGGGCAAAGCCTTCGACGAAGCGCTCTCGCGCGTGGCGGACCAGATGAGCCCGGGTTGGCAGCGCAGCCTCGAGCCTGGAGCCGACCTGTCGCAGATGGTGCCTCGCGCCATGCCTGGCGTCATGCCGTCGACGCCAATCGGCATGGCCATCGCCCAACCCGGAACGGCGGCGACGCCGCCCCACGTCATCTACAACCCGGCCCCGCCTGTCAAGCCCGCAGCCAGGCAAGCGATGAGCTGCCTGAGCGTCGTCGGCCTCTTCGTCGTGGCGATCACCAGCCTTGGACTGCTGCTGATTCGTTAGTTCGGCGACTGGGCTCGGCGCGCGAGCTCTGCGCGGGCTTCCTCGCCGACCAGGATGTCGCTCGATGCCGACTCGCCGGCCGCAATCACCGTCTGCTGCGTGTACTGAGCGGTGTAGGCGTGATGCGACTGGGTCGCCAACTCTGTGGGGAACTGCACCCAGGGGGCCTCGGGCGTCTCGCGGATCGCGGTCAATTGGTAGATCCGGAAGGTTTCGGCCGACTTGCCCTTCAGCTGGACTCCCGGCACAAGGTCCACCGCGACGTAGTCCTTGCACATCTCGTAGGTCTCCTGGCCGATCAAGACTTGGAACGCCGGAGCGTGGGCGCAAAAGCGCGCCGCCGTGTTTACCGTGTCACCGAGAGCCGTGTACTGGAGCCGGCTGCGCGAACCCATGTTGCCGACGACGGCCGGGCCTGAGTTGATGCCGATGCCCCATCGAATCGGGGGCAGGCCCTTCGCGAGAAGCTTCTGCTGCAGCTCGGGAGCATGGTTGACGAGGTCGTAGGCGCAGCGCACCGCGAGCAGGGCGTGGTTTCCCTGCAGGCGGGGCGCGTTCCAGAAAGCCATGATCTCGTCGCCCACGTACTTGTCGACGGTTCCGTCCCAGGTGAAGATGGTCCCGCTCAGCTGGTCGAGATACAGCTGCACGAGCTCGGTCACGTCGCGAGCGGCCATGGATTCCGACATCGAGGTGAAGCCGCGGATGTCGACGAACATCAGCGTGATGTCGCGCCGCTCGCCGCCGCGCAGGATGTCTTCAACGCCGCCTTTTGTCCTGGCCAGCTCGGCCACGATCTCGGGCTTCAGATACTGGCCGAACAGCGCCGTGACCTTGCGCCTTTCGCGGTCTTCGTAGAGAAACCGATACGCGGTTACGCCGGTGTACGTCATGGCGATGGCGAGCCAGGTGTGGAAGAGGTCGGGAACCCAGCCGTTGAAGACCGAGAGCGCGGACATGCCGACTGTGAATAGAACCAGGGCGCCGACAGTGCCCACAAACCCCCACAGCACCGTCACCCGTGAGACGCCGACGGCTGTTGCCAGCGCCAGCAGCAGCATGATCCCGACGAGCACGGCCGGCGCCTCGGGGACGGGGAAGCTTGGCTGCAGGGGGAGAAACATGTTCAGGACATTGGCATGCAGCTCGACTCCAGGCATGGGTATGCCGTTTCCACCCGGCGTCAAAAACTCGTCATGCACGCCGGTGAGGCCGTACGCGCCGATCAGGACGACTTTGTCCTTCACGCTGGCGGAGGGGAACGTACCGTCGTAAACATCGCCGAACGAGAGGTACTGATGCGCCTTCTGGAACCCGCCCGGCCCGACGATGTATTTGATCAGCGCGGCGCCCGTTGCGTCGACCTGGAGAGGCTGCGCCCATGCAGTACCGAAGTTCGCCTGGCTCCCCGCCTCGATCAGGTTGACGCTCGCCCAATCAGATCCCAGCTGCTGAATCCGGCTCGCCGTAAACCCGATCGAGTTGAGCATCGACGTGGTGCATGTGCCGGCGCTGTAGCAAGCCGGCTGCACGAACATCGGGATCCTTCGTACGACCCCGTCTGAGTCGGTGACGATGTCCGTGGAGGCGAGGACCACGTTCTTGTCAGAGTTCTGGCAGGGCACGCTCGGATTCGTGTTGACGTCGGAGCACCAGAACTCTTTGAGGGGGATCTGGTCGAGACCCGACGGCCTTGTCTTGGCCGATGCCTGCTTGAAGAACCCGTTGTCCGCGATGTTCTGCTCGGCCGGGTAGGAGAGGATGACCGGCACCTTGCTCTGGCGCAGGGTCGCGGCCAGGTCGCCATCAGTGATGGGGTCGCGCGGATCGGGCAAGCTGACGTCCAGCCCGACCACCGCGGCGCCGGCGGCCTGCAGATTACGGAGTGCCAGCGCGTACTTGTCGCGAGATATCGGGAACTGGCCGACTTTGCCGATGCTGGCGTCGTCGATCCCGACGATGACGATGTTCGAGCTAGGGGTGGATTCGCTGAACAACCGGTCTTCCGGATGGACCGCGAGGTTGACCTGGCAAGTGTCCATCCGCGCGTCGCAAGCCACCTGCTGCGTATAGAGGACGTACATCAGGACGGTGAGGACGAGCGCCATCAAGACCGCCACGGCGGTCCGGTAGGTGTACCAGTAGCGAATGCGGCGGCCCAACTGGGGCCGGATCATATCTCCGTGGCAGTCCTTTGCGGCATCGCCGGATGGGCCGACAAATCGCTGATCGATTCCAAGCTCTTCTATCCGCTGTCGGTGAAGAGCTCCATCGACCGGCTCCGCTTCTACACGACCCAATTCCCGCTGGTGGAGGTTGACTCCACGTACTACGGAATCCCAAAGCCGGAGACCGTCGAAAGCTGGGCGGCCCAGACGCCGGCCGGCTTCACCTTCGACGTGAAGTCCTTCTCATTGTTCACCAACCACCCGACCCGGCCGCTCTCATTGCCGCCTGACATCAGGGGGGACCTACCGGCCAATCTGCGCGATAAGAGGATCCTCTACGCGGAGCACCTCCCGGAGGACGTCGTCGACGAGTGTTGGGAGCGGTTTCGAGGCGCTCTGGAGCCGCTTAGAGCCGCCGGCAAGCTGGCCGCGGTCTTCTTTCAGTTCCCGCCGTGGTTCCTGCCGTCGTCGCGTTCCCTAGCTTACGTCGAGCAGTGTCAGGAGCGCATGTTCGGCTTCCAGATCGCCGTCGAGTTCCGCAAGCCGGAGTGGCTTGACGACAGGCATCGCGACGGGACGCTCGCCTTCCTCCGAACGCGAGACATTCCTTATGTCGCCGTCGACGTGCCGGAAGGCCATGCCACGAGCATGCCGTCCGTTTTCCACGTGACCTCACCGAAGCTGGCGGTCGTCCGGTCCCACGGCCGCAACCACGAGACCTGGGACCTTCGAGGCGTGCCACCCAATGTCCGCTTTCGCTACGACTACAACGAGGAGGAGCTTGGCCAATGGGTGCCGCGGATCAAGGAGATGGAGCGGTCGGCAGGCCGCGTCCACGCGCTGATGAACAACAATTATTCGAACTACTCGGTCAAGAACGCGCAGCAGCTCGAGCGCATGCTCGAGGCCTGGCAGAAGTAGTCACTCGCGAAGGCTGCGCCGCCTGACCTCGCCGATCGCGTGGTCCATCAGTCCGCCGAAGACCGGCTCGGCGAAGTGCGCGACGCGGATTGGAGCGACCATGGCATCGCGGCGCGGAAAGCGAGCCGTCCGGACGATCAAGTTGGCCACCCACGCCGCCGGGTGCTGAGGCCCCACCACCCCGCCCATCCCTTCGAAGAACTCTGTCCCGCTCGTCACGTACGGGTACACGACGCAAACCTTCACGCCGCTGCCCGACAGCTCGCCGCGAAGCGCGTGGGAAAAGCCGACGACCGCGTGCTTCGTCGCCGCGTAGACGGCTGAATACGGCGTCGCCCGGAAACCCGCGATAGAAGCGACGTTGATGATCACGCCGCGCCGGCGCTCCAGCATCCACGGCAGAGCTGCCTGTGTGGTGGTCACGATCCCCTTGAAGTTGGTCGCGACGAGCTCGTCGACCTTTTCTTCGGGCATCTGCTGCGCCCGACCCATCCAGCCGACACCGGCGTTGTTGACGAGGACGTCGAGCCGCTCGAAGTCACGCAGAGTCGCCGCGATGAAAGCGCGGGCTTGCGCCCGCTGGCCGACGTCGAGCAGCCGGACGTTCGCCTCGGGCGACCCGGCCTGGCGGCACCTCTGGGCGACCGAGTTGAGCTTTTCGAGGCGCCGGGCGCCGAGCTCGAGCCGCGCCCCGTGGCGCGCGAACGCCAGCGCGGTCGCTTCGCCGATGCCGCTCGACGCGCCCGTGATGGCGACAACCGCTCCCTTCAGCCGCACCGACCTATCATCGCGTTCAGAGTGAGGGCGCTGACTTTTCAGGGTGAAGGCGACGTCAAGGTCATCGACGTGCCCAAGCCGAGCATCAGAAGCTCTGGCGACGCGCTGCTCAAGGTGACGTTGGGCGCCGTATGCGGCTCAGATCTGCACATCCTTCATGGACACACCCCGATGAATCCCGGTGCTGTCCTCGGCCATGAGTTCGTCGGCGTGGTGGAGGACGTGGGGAGCGAGGTCAAGCGCTTCAAGCCGGGCGATCACGTCGTCTCCAGCTTCTTCACCTCGTGCGGCCACTGCGCGCTTTGCCGCAAGGGCTGGTTCAACCAGTGCGTCGACAAGGGCACGTTCGGCCATGGCGAGTACTTCGGCGGGTTGGGAGGAGGTCAGGCTGAGTACGTCGTTGTGCCGAATGCCGACCACACGATGGAGACCATTCCGCCCGGCATGACCGACGAGCAGGCGATCTTCGTCGGCGACATCCTGGCCACGGGTTTCTTTGGCGCAGAGCGGGCGGAGATCAGGCCGGGCGACATGGTTGCCGTTGTCGGCGCCGGCCCTGTCGGCCTGATGGCGACGATGTGCGCACAGCTCTTCGGACCGTCCCGGACATTTGTGATCGACATGGTCGACTCGCGCCTCGAGGTCGCCCAGGAGCTGGGCGGCATCCCGATCAACACCAAGGAGGTCCATCCCGTCGAAGCGATCGAGAAGGCGACGGATGGCGTCGGGGCCGACTCGAGCATCGAGTGTGTCGGGCTGCTTCCCGCGGTGGACACCGCGATTCACTGCGTGCGCGGCGGCGGAACGGTCTCGATGGTCGGCGTGCCGAGCGCCGTGCTGGGCGATTTCCCCTACATGCGCATGTGGCTCAAGTCGCTGACGTTTCGGGCGGGCTGGTGCAACGTGCAGAAATACATGCGACCGCTGCTGGACCTCATTGCCGCCGGGAGGCTGCAGCCCGAGAAGATCATCAGCCACCGCATGAAGCTCGACCAGGCCGAAGAGGCCTACCGCATGTTCGACGCGCGCCAGGCCACGAAGATAGTTCTTACTCCGTAAAGCGCGGGTGAGGCAGGCCTCCCCGCGAGACCCCCTCCGTGCAGTGCGGCGTCTGGCGTGTGTAGGAAGTGAACGCTGGGTGACGGCCGGAGTAAATCCGGCCTGACGCTCCACTCTGCTCTACGCCAACGAGTCGAGCGCCAGAAGGTAGCCCTTCGCGCGCTCGGTCAGCGGATAGCGCTTCTCCAGCTCGTGAAATTCGACGCCGTGGTCGCTGTGCACAAGATGTGCCAGCTCGTGCACCAGGAGGTAGTCGAGCACCCAGTCGGGCAGCGTGGCGGCGCGTCGCGCGATCCTGATATGCCCCTCGGTGAAGGTGCAGCTGCCCCACAGCCGGTCCATCTCAGCGAACCCGATGGACATCCACCGCAGCCGGCCACCGAAGTGACGCTCGTTGAGACTGCGGGCACGCCGGTCCAGACGCTCTTCTGAAGGTCGCGACCGCTCAGCTTTGCGCTGGAGCCGCCGGGTCATCACCTCCGCCCAGTGCTCGCGCTCCAGGTGCGGCATGCTCGCGGGGACGAGAAGCTCGAGGACGCCTGAGCGAAGCCGCGCCGCGACCGTACGGCGGCGCTTGCGAGAAGCGATGATGCGGACCGGCGGACGGTGATCTGGGTTCGTTTCCAAGACGCAGTGCTCCGTTGTGTGGTGCGGGTTGGGGGAATTGTAGGATTGCCGCGCAAAAGACGTGCCTCGAAGCCTGGTCCTCGGCAACGGCAACTCACTCGTCGGCCTCGATGCCACGTACACGGTGCGTGACATCTACTTTCCTCGGGTCGGCGATGCGAACCACACGATGGGCAACGAGTGCCGCACCGGCTTCTACGTCGATGGCAGGTTTGCCTGGCTCGATGACGGCGCCTGGCTGAGAAAGTTCGGCTACGCGCAGGATTCGCTTGTCAGCGATGTGACGCTGAGCCATCCAGGTCTCGGCATCATTGTCAGGTTCGAGGATTTTCTCGACCTCGCGCGCAACTGGCTGATCCGCAACATCACGATGACGTCGCCAGCCGGTTTCAGCGTCGGACGCGTCTTCTTTCACTACGACTGGTTCATCGAAGGCTCGGACATCGGCAACACGGTGCTCTACGAACCTCGGCATCGTGGGGTGATCGCCTACAAGGCCAATCGCTACTTCATGATCGGTGGTCAGTGCGGTCCCGACTACGGCATCAGCACGTGGGCCAACGGCAAGAAGGGCAACGGCGCCGAGGGCACGTGGGTGGATGCGGAGGACGGCGTTCTCGGCAGGAACCCTATCGAACAGGGTTCGGTCGACTGCACCGTCGGCTTCGACCTCGGCGCGGCCGGCGCCGACCAGGCGCGCAACCTCACGCACTGGCTGTGCATGGGAACGCGCCTGAGCGACGTCACGACGTATGGGCAGGACCTCATCGTCGGCAAAGGTCCTGACACGTATCGGACTCGGACTCTCACCTACTGGCAGGTGTGGTCCGAAAAAGATCACCGCCATATCGACCAGGACCTGGGCCAGCCGGCCACGGACCTCTACCGCCGAAGTGTTCTAACGGCTCGGACCCACGTCGACAACCGTGGCGCGATCATAGCTTCGACCGATTTCGACATCACGAAATTTGCGCGTGATACGTATGCCTACGCCTGGCCTCGCGACGGCGCGCTGGTCGCGAACGCCCTCGACCGGTCGGGCCATGAGGACGTGACCAGACAGTTCTTCACCTTCTGCCAGCAGTCACTCGTCGAGGAGGGTTTTTTCCTCCACAAGTACACGCCGTACGGGCAGCCGGGCAGCTCGTGGCTGCCGTGGATCGATTCCCACGGCGTACGCACGCTGCCGATCCAGGAGGACGAGACCGGGCTCGTCCTGTGGTCGTTGTGGCAGCACTACCGCATCCACCAGAACCTGGACTTCGTGGTCGGGCTCTACACCGCGCTGGTCGTGCCCGCGGCCGACTGGATGGTCAGCTACGTCGACGAGCGCAACGGGTTGCTCATGCCGTCGTGGGACCTCTGGGAGGAGCGGTGGGGCGTCCATGCCTTCACCGTCGGATCCGTCTGGGGCGGGCTCGATGCGGCGCGAAACTTCGCCGACCTGTTCGGTGACGCCGCCTCGTACGTCCGCTACCGCGACGCCGCCGAGCGGCTGCGTGAGGCGTCCGACACCCATCTCTACAGCGCCGAGCTCGGCCGCTTTCCTCGTCGCATAACGGTAGAGGACGACGAGTCGGTGACCGTCGACACCGTGCTCGACAGCGCCCTCTACGGCCTGTGGCGTTTCGGGATGTACCCGCCGGATGACAGGCGGATCGTCGACACGATGAAGGCGATCGCGACGCAGCTTGCCAACGGGGCGGAATGCGGTGGCATCGCCCGATACACCGACGACTACTACTTCAAGGTCGAGTCTGATACCAGGAAGGTGCCGGGCAATCCGTGGTTCATGTGCACGATGTGGTTGGCTCAGTGGTACATCGCGACCGCCCGCTCGGCGGACGATTTGAAGCCAGCGCAGGACATCGTCAACTGGGTCGTCGCCCACCAGATGCCCGGCGGCTTGCTGTCCGAGCAGCTCGACCCCAACACCGGGGCGCCGCTGTCGGTCTCGCCCCTGACGTGGTCCCACGCGGAGTTCATAGTCACGGTGGATGAGTTCTGCAAGAAGGCGGCTGCGCTTCGCCGAGCATCCCCGGCTCCTTAAAGCGTGACGACCACCGCGACCGGCGTTTTGCTAGTGGCGTTAGGGATCCCCTTCGTGCTCAACGCCGACAGGGTTTCCGATAGGTTGGCCGCTTTCGTCAAAGACCACCCCAGCTGGATGCGCTCGCGTGCCGACGAGCATCCAGCGACCTGGCGGCTTGCGGGCGGGGCGTTCGTCCTGACGGGCATCGTATTCATCGTCTTGGGATTGCGATAGGGCTCCGGGTCGGCACACGCGTTCGGCGCCTGACGAACACTCCCAGCCGGTCGATACCCGCGTGTGGCGCCTAACGCGCCATACCCTCCGCCGCCTAGAGAGGGATGTTGCCGTGCTTGCGTGATGGCCGCTCGACGGTCTTGCGCAGGCAAAGCTGGAGCCCGCGCACCAGCTCGCGCCGGGTCTGGCTCGGCTCGATGACGTCGTCGATGTAGCCGCGCTCCGCCGCCACGTAGGGGTTGGCGAACCGAGCGGTGTACTCGGCGACGAGGGCCTGGCGACGTGCCGCGGGATCTGGAGCGACTACGAGGTCGCGCTTGTAGATGATGTTGACCGCGGCCTCCGGGCCCATGACCGCGATCTCCGCGGTCGGCCACGCAAGGTTCAGGTCGGCCCCCATCTGCTTGGGCGACATGACGCAGTACGCGCCGCCGTAGTCCTTGCGGGTGATCACCGTCAGCTTCGGCACCGTCGCCTCGGCGTAGGCGTACAGCAGCTTCGCGCCGTGGCGGATGATCCCGCCGTGCTCCTGGTCCCGCCCCGGCAGGTAGCCGGGCACGTCGACGAACGAGATGATCGGGATGCCGAATGCGTCGCAAAAGCGGATGAACCGAGCCGCCTTCACCGACGCGTTGATGTCGATGGCACCCGCCAGCACCTTGGGCTGGTTGCCGACGATCCCGACGACGTGTCCGCCCAGGCGGCCGAGCCCGACGACGATGTTGGGCGCGAAGAACGGCTGGACCTCGAAGAACTCCCGCCCGTCGAGCACGCGTGACACCACCTCGCGCATGTCGTACGGCTTGTTCGCGGACTCAGGGACGATCGTCTGCAGCTCGACATCCGCACGTTCGACGTCGTCCGTGGTCGGCACGAACGGAGGTCTCTCGTTGTTGGATGAGGGCAGGTACGAGAGCAGCTTGCGCACGCCGGCCGCGCATTCCTGCTCGGTCTTGGGCAGAAAGTGCGCGACGCCGGATGTTGCGTTATGCACGTGACCGCCGCCCAGCTCGTCGAACGAAACGGCCTCGCCGGTGACCACCTTGATCACCTCCGGACCGGTGATGAACATGTAGCCCTGACCCGCCACGATGAAGATGAAGTCCGTGATGGCAGGTGAGTAGACCGCGCCGCCGGTGCACGGCCCGGCGATGATGCTCAGCTGCGGGATCACACCGGACGAGCGGACGTTGCGGTAGAAGATGTCCGCATAGCCCGCCAGCGCCACCACGCCTTCCTGGATGCGTGCGCCGCCCGAGTCATTGATGCCGATGATGGGCACCCGGTTGCGCAGGGCGAGCTCCTGGACCTTGACGATCTTCTCCGCGGTCACCTCGCCTAACGACCCGCCGAAAACCGTCGCGTCATAGGCGTACACGGCGACGGGCTTGCGGTCGATCTCACCGAACCCGGCCACGACTCCGTCGCCGGCGATCTTGCGGTCTTCCATGCCGAATCCGTGCGCGCGGTGCGTCGCGAAAACGTCGAGTTCGACGAACGAGCCCTCGTCGAGCAGCATCTCGATGCGGTCGCGCGCCGTCGCTTTGCCCGCTGCTCGACGTTTGTTCGCGGCCTCGGTCTCGGCGTGTAACGCCTGGTAGCGGCGCTTGCGGTACTGGTTGATCTTCTGCTCTGAAACAGTTGTCGCCTCGCGCTGCGGGGCCTCGACTCCTTCGAGGCTTGGCGCGGTCCGGCGCACGGGCGAAAGAGACCTGGGTTTGCGTGCAGCCATTGCGCATATATCGTAGGCGCCGTGCCTAAGGCCACCTTGAAGGTCGATCTGGAGCGCATGGTCACCCTCCGCCAGCTGCGCACGTTCAAGACGGTGGCCGACCTGAACAGCTTCAGCCTGGCCGCCCAGCGCCTCAAGCTGAGCCAGCCCTCGATCTCGTACCAGGTCAAAGAGCTGGAGGAAGCGCTCGGCGTGCCGCTGCTCGACCGGCTCGGCAAGAGGGTTCAGCTGACCGAGGCGGGCACGCTCCTGTACGGCTACGCGCGAAGGATGCTCGACGTTCTGGACGAAGCAACCATCGCGATCGAGGAGATGCGTGGCATCCAGCGCGGGACCCTGCGCGTGGGCGCCAGCACGACGGTCGGCATCTACCTCCTGCCGGCGGCGCTCGGCGCGTTCAAGAAGCTCCACCCCGGCCTTGTGATCTCGCTCGAGATCGGAACGCGGGTCCGGGTCCAGGAGCAAGTGCTGCGCAATGAGCTGGACCTCGCCGTGGTCGGTCCCGCGTCTAAGGACCCGGACCTCGCGATCGTCCCGTTCATCAGCGACGAGCTGGTCGTGGTGGCGCCGGCGAACCATCCATTGTCCGGGCGCCACGGGCTAGGACTCAAAGACCTGGCCGGTCAGCCCTTCATCATGCGCGAGGCTGCTTCGGGCAGCCGGCTGTCACTGGAGAAGGCGGCGCGGAAGGCTGGGACAAAGCTGGTGGTCGCGATGGAGCTGGGCTCAAACGGCGCGATCAAGCATGCGGTCGAGTCCGGTCTCGGGCTGGCGGTGATCTCTCGCTATGCCTGCGTGCTCGAGCTGTCGAGCGGCCGCCTCGTCGAGCTTGACGTGCGCGGCTTTCCAATCCGCCGCGACTGGCACATCGTCCATCTGCGTAGGCGCAGGCTGCCGTCGTCGGTGACCGCGTTCATCGAATTCCTCAAAGACAGGAGCTGGCTTTCCCAGAACGGCTCGCGCGGCAAGGTCCGCCCGCCTACCGACTGATTCGCGTCAGGGGACTCGGACCTCTCCTTCGGCCCTGCGCGCCACTTCCCCGGCAAGCGGGGCACGGGAGCGGAAGTCTCGCGCGGCCACGACGCAAACCCCGAACAGGATCAAGGCGCCGACCGTCCACAGGTTGGGAAACGGAAGGAGGCACGGCTGGCGGAGCCACAGCAAAAGACCGATTGCGATACCCGTCAGCTGTTTCCACCGACCGTTGCGAATCGCCTTGACCGTGACCAACAGGATCAGTGGCAGCAGCGGCAGGTACTGGTATGTGTTGAGCTCACCTGGGAGCAGGCCTCCGAGCGCAAGGCCCAACGCCATCCCGTACGTGGGGTTCCAGCCACTGGCCCGAGCGGCCGCAACCGCGGCGATGACCACGGCCGCGAGCGCAACGACCGTCAGGACTGCGGCAAGGGTGCCCAGGTGGAGGGGTGACTGGAGCGTCGTGATCGAGTCGTTCGGCTCGATGATCGGGTATGGGTCCCCACCTAGCGACCGCCCGAAAAGCGTGGCGATCGAGGTCTGCGAACAGTCCGGGTTGGGCGCCCGCAAGGATGGCAGCAGGACGTTGGTCACATAGAACCACGCCCCGCCGGCTCCGAGGGGGATGCACGCCAGAAGAGTGATCAGGCCGCCTATCGCGATGGCCCCGATCAGGAAAGGGCGCCACCTGGCGCGGGCGCCGAGCGCCATCAGCGCCGGATAGAGCTTCAGCGACGCCGCCGCACCGGCGAGCGCTCCGGCAAGGCCGGGACGTCGCTCGGCCGCGACCAGGCCACCGCAGGCGAACAGCAGGACGAAACCGCCGATCTGGCCGGCGTTGACCTCCGCGTAAAGCGGTGGGCAGTAGAGCGCGACGGCCCAGAAGACGGCGCGCTCCAGCGGCATTCGCGTCACGTATCGCTGCACCAGCAGGAGCCCGATCCCTGCGGCGACGGCGTCGGCCACGGTCCAGGCCGGTACCTGCCATGTGCCGGGAAGGAGCGAAAACGGCGCGGCGAGCATCGCGGCGGCAGGCGGGCGGATGAGGCCGGTCACCGGCACGAGCCCAGTCTCGGCGAGGTGCTTGGCGGTGTCGGCGTAGATGGCCACGGGGTCGGTGAGCCAGCGGTGGCCGGCCTCGATGACCGAGGCGGCGTCCGGGCGGTAGCTGGTCAGCAGGTTGCCGACGACATCGCGCACGAGGAAGACCGACGCGACCAGCCACCACAACAGCGGGCGCACAGCCACTTGTCGGAGCGGTAGCGCCACGCGCGCATGGTAGGGTGCCGCCACCAACTCCTATGAAGTGGCTTGACTACAGACTTCAGTGGGAGCGAACGCGCCGGGTCCTGCCCTACGTCGAAAAGGGCGCCAGCATCCTGGACATCGCCTGCGCGGACGGTGCGCTGTTCCGAGTCCTAGATGAACGGCTGAGCCGTGGGGTCGGCATCGACATGGATCCGGTGCCCACGAGCACTGACAGGTACAGCTACGTCCAGGGTTCGTTTCCGAGCGCGATGCCTCCGGGCGAGCCGTTTGACGTGGTCGCCGCTCTCGCGGTGGTCGAGCACATCCCGGACCAGGACCAATCCGCCTTTGCCGCGGGCTGTGCGGCCCAGCTTCGCAGCGGCGGACGCCTGGTCGTGACGGTACCCTCGCGAACGGTCGATGACCTGCTGCGCGTGATGAAGGCGATCCGTCTGCTCGACGGCATGCGCGACGAGCAGCACCATCGGTTCGACCCGCGCCATGCAATCGCGATGTTCGAAAACGCTGGACTGGTCCTCGAGCGGCATTCCACCTTCGAGCTGGGCCTCAATCACCTCCTGGTATTTCGCAAACCGTGACGGTTAAGCCGAGGGCACCCTCGCCCCTCAGGGGAGCAGTCAGTAAGCGCGCGCTATCGCGCGTCCTGGCCGCGCTTGGCGCGCGGGGATCAGGGGACAGGGGCACGCGACGCGTGACCCTGGGCCCAAAGGCCCTGGACCACCGCGCTTTTCGCAGCCTGCTTCTGCTCTTGGCCGGGGTGCCGATCGGTCTTCTCTACCTCTGGCAGGCCCTGATCCAGCCGCTGGCGTTTGGCGCCTACCTCGGGGACTTTCAGGAGAGCTACCTCCGCGCCGCACGGCGGCTGGCTAACGGCAACGATCCATATGACCTGTGCCGGATGTACGGCTGCTTCGAGCCGACGGGCCCTCAGTACGTCATGCCGCCACCGCTGGCCTGGTTCCTCCAACCGCTGATCAACGTGGACAGCCACACGATCACCGTCGCGACGATCCTGGTCCTCAACGCATCCCTCTTCGGCTTTCTGTTCTGCGCGCTGCGCGCTCTGAAGGTTCACGACTGGCAGCTCGGCGTCCTCCTCGTGATCGTCGCGATCAGCTTTGAGCCTGTCATCGGCAACATCGACGAAGGCCAGATCAACCTCGTGCTCCTCGCGCTGTCCGGCGCGTGGCTGTGGAGCTGGGCGGGCGACGGTTGGTGGGGAGGTATCGCGATGGGTGCCGCCGTCGCCCTGAAGATGATCCAGGCGCCAGTCGGGCTTCTCATCCTGTGGGCCAGGCGCTGGTCGATGCTGGCGGCGGCGAGCGTCGCCGGCCTGGGCTTGCTTCTCCTGGCGGCTCCCCAATACCTCCTCGAGTACCTGACATCGGTCTTGCCTTCGATCAGCGGCGGCACCGGCCTGTACGAGAACCACTCGCCCGGCGGGACGATCACCCGGCTATTCGAACCGGAGACCTTTCTCGGTGTCGTACATGGGAGTCCTCCGGCCGCGCGGGTGATCACGCTTTTGATTTCGGTCGCAGCGCTGGTCGTCACGTTCGTCGTCCTGCGCTCCCCGGCCGCCGACAGGAGCGGGCGCTTGCTCGAGGCTGCTGCCGTCGTGGCGGTGACGCCGATTGTCACGAGCTATTCGTGGGGCACCCACCTCGTGCTCTTGCTCATCCCGATTGTGGTCCTGGTCGCGTTGGGGGTGCGGCGGCGCGACTGGACGGTGCTGGCACTCGTCATGGCGGGCTATCTCCTTCTCGGTGTGGGCCACAATCGGATGCAGACGCTGCTCGTGACGGGCTACTCCAACCTGCTGGTGCTGCGTCTGATGGCCGAGCTGGGGACGGTGGGAATCCTTGCGATCTGGATCGCCGCCCTCCTGGCCGTCCGCCACGAACGATCAAGTGGGACAATCACGTTTTCGACACCGGGGTCTCGCTGAAAGGGGTAGTTCGCATGGCGCTCAACGCTGAGGTCAGCTTCACCTGGCTCGGTCACGGCACGTGGAAGGTTCGCAGCGCGAGGGGCAAGGACGTCCTAATTGACGCGTGGGTCATGAACAACCCGGCGACGCCTGACACTCTCAAGACGATCGACAAGTGCGACCTGATGCTGATCACGCACGGCCACTTCGACCACATCCATGACGCGTTGGAGATCGCGCGCCGCACCAAGCCCGTGATCGTGACCAACCACGAGATCGGAGTCTGGCTCGGGTCGAAGCAGGGCATCGACGGCGAAAAGATCGTCGCCGGCAACCAGGGAGGCACGATCGACGTCGACGGGATCAAAGTCACCCTGGTCCAGGCGGTCCACTCGTGTGGCATCACCGAGGAGGGCGGGATCGTCTACGGCGGCGATGCCCAGGGCCTGGTCATCGAGTTCGAGAACGGCTTCACGATCTACTTTGCAGGCGACACCGACGTCTTCGGCGACATGGCGCTGATCGCCGAGCTGAGCAAGTTCGACGTCGCGTTCCTGCCCATCGGCGGCTTCTACACCATGGGTCCGCAGCGGGCTGCCAAAGCGGTCTCGCTGCTTGGCGTTAAAACAGTGGTGCCGATGCACTTTGGCACCTTCCCGATCCTGGCCGGGCGTCCGAGCCAGCTTCAGGAGCTCGTGGGCAACCAGGTGAAGGTCCTCGACATCAAGCCGGGAGATACCGTCTAGCCGGCCTAATTCGAGGCTGGAGCGACTAATCTCGCGGGCGTGAGAGACGTCATCGGCGCGTCAGCCGGCTGGCTGGCGCGGGCGATCCGGTCCAAGCAGGTCTCCTCCTTAGAGGTCGTGCGGGCGCACCTGGACCACATCCACACCGTCAATCCGCGGCTGAACGCCGTGGTTTTCGCCACCGCGGAGAGCGCGATCAAAGAAGCTCGGACGGCCGACCGCCACAACAAGCGAAAAAACGCGCTGGGCCCCCTTCATGGAGTGCCCTTCACCGCCAAAGACATCTTCAACACCGCCGGCCTGCCGACGACGGCCGGCCTGCGCATGCTCCGGACCAACGTCCCTGATCACGACGCGACAGTGGTTGCGCGAATGCGGCGCGCGGGTGCCATCCTCATCGGCAAGACCAACTGCCCGCCAGGCGGAGTCGGAAGCGACAGCTGGAACCCGCTCCACGGCGGCACCAGGAATCCTTACGACATCAATCGCTCCCCTGGGGGGAGCAGCAGCGGGGAAGCGGCCATCATCGCGGCCGGGGGTTCTCCTCTGGGGATCGGGAGCGACTCGGGCGGCAGCATCCGCATGCCGGCCAGCTACTGCGGAATCGCCGCCTTGAAACCGACCGCGGGCATGGTGCCGGTGACCGGCGCTTATGGGCTTCCCGGAGGGATCAGCGATCCGCGGAGCCAGGTCGGGCCGATGGCGAGGTACGTTTCCGACCTCGTGCTCACGCTGCCGGTGCTGATTGGGCCGGATGGCGTCGATTCAGGCGTCGTTCCGGTGCCGCTCCCCAAGCGGACGGCGCAGCTGCCCGGCCTGAAGGTGGCCTGGTATGCCGACGACGGCCTGATGAAGCCGACCCCGTCCGTCGCCGCGGCTGTTCGAGCGGCCGCGAAGGCCCTTAGCGCGGCCGGTTGCATCGTGACCGAGGAACGCATGCCCGGGCTGACGGAAGCGGAGCAGGTCACGCTGGGCTACTGGGGCCGCAAGCACATGAGCCATGACCGCCTTTACCGACGCTGGGACGCGTTCCGGAGCTCGGTGCTCAAGTTCATGTCCAACTTTGACCTCGTTCTGAGCCCGGTCGCGCCCGACGTCGCGCCGTTGTACCGGGCGAGATCCACACCCGATCACCAGTACACCTACACCATCCCGTATAGCCTCTCGGGCAACCCGTGCGTGGTGGTCCGGGCGGGCACCTCGCCCGAAAACATGCCCATCGGAGTTCAGGTCGTGGCCCGCAACTGGAACGACCTGGTGGCCCTGCGCGCGGCGCGCGCGATCGAAAGAGCGTTGGGAGGTTGGCGGCCTGCTAGCGTGATCGGGTGAAGTTCCGCTACTCGCGGTGGGATGGAACCCAGAAGCTTGATGAGCTCGATGCCGGGGACGTCCTCGACGCGCTGAGCGACGACCTGATGAATTACGGCGACCTGAACGCCGCGTTGCAGAGGTTCCTTCGCTGGGGTTCGCCCAACATGCCGGGTCTCGAGCAGCTGCTGAAGCAGCTTCGCGAAGCACGCGAGCGCGAGCTGGGCCGCTACAACCTCGACTCGACTGTTGAGGAGCTGCGGCAGAAGGTGCAGGACGTGATCGACACCGAGCGAAGCGGGATCGATCGCCGGTTGAAGGAGGCGACGCCCGAGGGTCGATCGCTGCTAGACCGCATCGCGCGCCAGCGGACCGACCAGCTCGATCGCCTGCCGGACGACCTGGGCGGGCGGGTCAAGGGCCTTCGAAACTATGAGTTCGTCGACGACGCGGCGCGCCAGAAGTTCGAAGAGCTGATGCAGCAGCTGCAAAAGCAGGTCCTCGACCAGACGTTCCAGGGCATCAAGGGATCTTTGGAGCAGATGCAGGGCCAGGACCTCTCGCGCGTGCGCGACATGGTGCGCGAGCTGAACAAGATGCTCGAGCAGCGGATGGAGGGCCGCACGCCCGACTTCAACGGATTCATGCAGAAGTTCGGCGACATGTTTCCGCCCGGAATCAACAGCCTCGACGAGCTGATGGAGCACCTGCAGAGGCAGATGGCGCAGATGCAATCGCTGCTCCAGAGCCTGAGCCCGGAAGCGCGCGAAGAGCTGCGTCAGATGATGGACGCGCTGCTCCAGGACGACTCGCTGCGGCTCGAGCTGGCGCGCCTGGGCGGCTTCATGCAGGCGATGATGCCGCCGTCCGAGCTGACCGAGCGCTACCCGTTCTTCGGCGAAGATCCGCTGTCGATGGGTGAGGCGATGGGGCTGATGGAGCGACTACAGCAGATGGACCGCCTCGAGTCTCAGCTGGAGCGCGGCAGCTTCCGCCCCGACGACGTCGACCGCTCGCTGGCTCAAGAGCTGCTCGGTCCGGAGGCGAGGCAGGCGCTCGACCAGCTGCGCCAGGTCACCGACGTGCTCGAGAAGGCCGGGTATGTCGAGCGCAAGGGACGGCGCATGGAGCTCACGCCGCGCGGCATGCGTCGCATCGGCCAATCCGCCCTTCGCGACATCTTTGACCAGCTGAAGAAGACCCGCATGGGCCAGCACCAGCTGTGGCGAGGCGGGACGGGAACTGACGCGTCAGATGACTTGAAGGATTACGAATACGGCGATCCATTCCTTCTCGACATGAAGGAGACGCTCTTCAATGCGATCGTGCGCGAGGGCCCGAAGGTCCCGGTCAAGATGACCGGCCGCGACTTCGTCGTCCACCGCACGGAGCACATGTCGCAGGCATCGACCGTGTTGATGATCGACATGAGCCGGTCGATGTTCCTTCGTGGGTGCTTCCTCGCCGCCAAGAAGGTGGCGATCGCGCTCGACTCGCTGATCCGCAGCCAGTACCCACGGGACTCGCTGTATGTGGTCGGCTTCTCCAACTACGCCGTGGAGCTGAAACCGCAGACGCTGCCGCAGCTCGCGCTCAACGACTACGTCTACGGCACCAACATGCAGCACGGCTTCCAGCTCGCTCGATCGCTGCTCGCCAAGCACCGGGGTAACCGTCAGGTGATCATGATCACGGATGGCGAGCCAACCGCGCACCTGCGGGAGGACGGCCGCGCCGAGTTCGCGTATCCGCCAACCTACAACACGATTCAGCAGACGTTGAGCGAGGTCAAGCGGTGCACCCGCGACCGCATTGTGATCAACACGTTCATGCTCGAGCGCGGACCCTATCTGACCGAGTTCATCAACCAGATGACGCGGATCAACAAGGGGCGGGCGTTCTTCGTCTCGCCGGACCGGCTGGGTGAGTACGTCCTGGTCGACTACGTGAGCGGCAAGCAGCGACGCCGGGCCAGCACCCGCCGCGCGCGCATCGCGTAGAGCTTGCGGCAGCCTCGTTCCTTATCCTGAAGCCAATGGCCACGAAGAGCGAGGTCGCGGTCGGACGGCGAAACCTGAGCCCGGCCGCACTCTATGAGCACGCGATCCGGCGCGATGAGGCGGCGATCGTCTCCACCGGCGCCCTGACCGCCGAGACCGGCAAGCACACTGGCCGGTCGCCTCAGGACAAGTTCTTCGTCAAGGAGCCGACCAGCCAGGACGCCATCTGGTGGCATCCCGGCAACAAGCCCATCGCCAGCGAGAAGTTCGACGGCGTCCTGCAAAAGATGCAGGAGTTCGTCGACACCCACGAGGTCTACACGCAGGACGTCTTCGCCTGCGCCGACCCACGCTACAGGCTTCGGGTCAGGGTGATCACCGAGCTCGCGTGGCATAGCCTTTTCGCCCGCAACCTGTTCATCAGGCCCAACGCGGATGAGCTGATGAGCTTCGAACCGGACTTCACCGTCATGGCCCTGCCCTCGATGAAGGCCGACCCGGCGCGCGATGGCACCCGCAGCGAGACGTTCATCCTGGTGAACCTCGGACGGCGCATGATCCTCATCGGCGGAACCGGCTACGCAGGGGAGATCAAGAAGTCGATTTTCACGGCGCTCAACTATCTGCTTCCGGCCCAGAACGTGTTCCCGATGCACTGCTCCGCCAACACCAACCAGGACGGATCTGACGTTGCGCTGTTTTTCGGACTGAGCGGCACTGGGAAAACCACTCTCTCGGCCGACCCTTCGCGCCGCCTGATCGGCGACGACGAACATGGATGGAGCGACCGCGGGGTGTTCAACTTCGAAGGTGGGTGCTATGCCAAAACGATTCGCATCCACAAGGAGTCGGAGCCGGAGATCTACGCGGCGACGGAGAGCTTCGGAACAATCCTGGAAAACGTCGTCTATGACCCACGCACGCGGGTTCCCGACTACGACTCCGACGAGAAGACTGAGAACACGCGGGCTGCCTACCCTGTCGATCTCATCCCCAACGCCGTGCTGACCGGGTCCGGCAGCCACCCACACAACGTGATGTTCCTTTCGGCCGATGCCTACGGCGTGCTGCCACCGGTGGCACGGCTCGAAGAGGACCAGATCCGCCACTACTTCCTGAGTGGCTACACGGCCAAGGTGGCGGGTACGGAACGGGGCGTCACCGAGCCCGAGCCGATCTTCAGCACATGCTTTGCGGCGCCATTCCTGGTCCTGCCGCCAGATCGCTACGCCGACATGCTGATCGAGCGGGTGAAGAAGCATCACGCCGACGTGTGGATGCTGAACACGGGTTGGGTTGGCGGGTCCTACGGTGTCGGTGAGCGGATGTCGATTGCGCACACGCGGGCGATCGTGCGGGCGGTCCTGGATGGCGAGCTGCGCGGAGTTTCGACACATGTCGATCCCGTCTTCGGGCTTCACATACCGAACCGTGTTCCCGGCGTGCCGCGTGAGGTGCTCGACATCCGCGACAGCTGGCCGGACCCGGATGACTACGACCGTCAGGCCGCTCGCTTGCGCGAGATGTTCGACAAGAACATCCACAGCATCGGCAAGGGCGCGTCAGCCGCCGGATAGTTGCGGGTCGCGATCGTCGGAAGCAGGCATTTCTCCGAGCCGACGCGCGTCGGGGATTACGTGAAGGGCTTGCCGCCGCGGGCGTCGATCATCACCGGCAGCGCGAGCGGTGTGGACGCCGCCGCCACGAAGGCGGCGCGGGACAAGGGCATCCCCGTCCAGGTCATGCCGGCCTCATTCGACGAGATGGCCGACGCGGGCAAGGCGTCGGCGCGGAACCAGCGCCTGGTCGACGCGTGCGATGTGCTTGTGGCCTTCTGGGACGGCAGCTCGAAAGGCACACGGGCGACGGTCGACCGAGCCCTCGACTCAGGGAAAGAAGTGCACGTCTTCGTCGCTAAGTAAGATGCCTTCATGGCCGTAGCGATCGCCGTTCGAGTTCGTCTGTTTGCCAGGCTGAGGGAGGTCGCGGGCACCGAAACCGAAGCGCTTCGGGTGCCGCCAGGTTCCACGCTTGCCGAGGTTTACGACACTCTGTGCGGGAAGCATCCGGCCCTGCCGCATCGCGAGTCCGTGCGTTCAGCCTTGAACCAGGAGTTTGCCGACTGGAGCGCCACCGTCGCCGAAGGCGACGAGGTCGCATTCATCCCTCCGGTCAGCGGAGGTCTCCGTTGCGCTACGACATAACGACCGGCCCGCTCGACGCTCGCGAGCTCGAAGCGGCCGTGACGCACCCTGGAGCGGGGGCGATCTGCACCTTCATCGGCATCGTCCGCGACAACGCGCGCGGCCGCTCGGTGACCCACCTTGACTACGAGGCCTACGCCGAGATGGCGGTGCCCCAAATGCGGAAGATCGGGGACGAGATCAAACAACGGTGGCCGGGCGCGCGCGTTGCGATGGCCCATCGGACTGGACACCTCGAGATCGGGGAGGCATCCGTCGTGGTTTGCGTTTCGGCGCCGCATCGGGAAGAGGCGATCGCGGCATGCAAATGGGGCATCGACACGCTCAAAGAGTCGGTGCCGATCTGGAAGAAGGAGCACGCCGCGGACGGCACGCACTGGATCGAAGGAGATCAGGCGAAACCTGCCGTTTAGCGCCGCCTTCATAAACCCCGTTGGCGCCAACGGCACGCAATCAGCACGAGTCACAAGCCCCGTTGGATACAACGAGGCGGAACACGCCTCAGTCTTTGACGCGGGCCACCGACAGGCCATCGCGAATCGGAATCACGACGCTCTCCAGCCGCGGGTGCTTCGCCACGAGGTCGTTGTAGTGGCGGACGTTTCGCGCCTGCTGGTTGTCTGGATGTAAGACCTCGCCTTGCCGCAGCGCGTTGTCAGCCATCAGCAGCGCTCCGGGGTCCAACCGCTCGAGGCATAGCTCCAGCACGCGGCGCGTGATCTCTTCGGACTTGAACGAGTTAAGTAGGTCGATGAAGCACGCGTCGAACCGGCCATCGAGCTTCTCCAGACCGTCCTTGGCATTCTCCTCGATGACCAGGGCCTGCTTGCCAAAGCCCGCGGCTGAGAAGTTGGCCCTTGCCCGCTCGGCGCGTTCGTGGTCCAACTCGTAGGTGGTGAGGTTTCCGTGATTGGTACCGCGAAGCAGCCAGATGCCGCTGTATCCAGTGGCCGTACCAAGCTCCAGGATCCGCCTTGCACCGGAGATCCTGACGAGCAGATAGAGGAGCTGCCCCTCGTGTGGGTCGACGATTGGGATGTTCTCGCGATGGGCCTCTTCCTCCATGCGCGCGAGCACTTCGTCGCGTGGCGGCACCAGGCCGTCGAGGTAAGCCTGCATGTCATCTGTGATTTCAACTGTCCTCATCGCGACTCCTCAAGAACTCATCCAGCAGGGGCTGAAGCGTGGTCACGTAATTGGTCATGCAGTCGACGGTGCGCCGGAGCACCTCATCATCGAGCCGGGCGGCGGGGACGGTTTCGTAGAGCCGCGACCAGCCGCGGTCCCAGGGCTCGAGCTCGGCCCGCGGAAGGCTTGCTTTGACCTCGACCATGCGCGAGCGGAAGAACTCGAACGCGGCCTGGTTGTCGGCGGCCGATGATTCAAAATGCAACCCGACTTCCAGCCTACCGGCTCCGGTGTGGTGCCACGCCTCGAAGTGGTACGCAGGCTCGCCGAAGTGCAGCTTCATGAGCCGGCCGCGGCCGCGTGACGTGCGGAAGTCGCGCATGGCGGCGGGCAGCTTTGGCTTGACGCCCTTGCGGAGCCCGGCGAAGAAGTCAGAGGGGGCGAGCACCATTTCTCGTAAGCTGCCATCCAGATTGGCGTACATCCCAACCGTCGTCGAGAACGAGGGCGGCAACCGCGAGCGGACCTTTGACATCTATTCCCGGCTGCTGAGGGACCGCATCATCCTGATCGGCAGGCCGATCGACGATGTGGTTGCCAACCTGGTCGTCGCCCAGCTCATGTACCTGGCCGCGGACGACCCGGACAAGGAGATCCAGATCTACGTCAACTCCCCTGGCGGCGCCGTGACGGCGGGTCTCGCGATCTACGACACGATGCAGTACGTGCGGGCGCCGATCTCCACAGTCTGCATCGGCCGCGCGGCGAGCTTCGGCACCGTTGTGTTGATGGCTGGCGCAAAAGGCAAGCGCTTCTCGCTGCCGAGCGCGACCATCCACATGCATCAGCCGCTCATCGGCGGAAAGGGGCTGCAGGGCCAGGCCAGCGACCTCGACATCCACGCCCGCGAGATCATCCGCATCAGAACCGTGCTGAACGAGCTCATCGCCCAGCACACCGGGCAGCCGCTGGCCAGGGTCGAGAAGGACACTGACCGCGACTACTTCCTCACGCCCGAGGAGGCCGTCGAGTATGGGCTGATCGACGGCATCATCGAGCAGACGCGGGTACCGGTCCTGGCGACCTCCAAGTAAACACCCCAGAGGCCCGCAAGCACACCCACCCGACCATCGCGACCCCGACAAGCGCGGGGATCGGGGGCACCGCCAGGGCGCTGATCAGAGCGCAAACGGAAAGCGCGAGCCACTCATACCAGCGTGCCTTGCCCCAGACAGCCATCGCCAGTGCAACCACGACGAGGTCGGCCGGCAGTGCGTGGGGTGCCGCGACGACGCCGCCGGCAAGGATGACTGCAGCCGCGGGCTGAAACTCGTCGCGGCGCCGCCAGGCCAGCGCCAGGACGGCGGCGATCGCAAGCAACGTGGCGACCGCTAACGCAGCAACCTGCAATGCGCTCGGAAAGAGGACTGCGAAGTGGGCAAGGTCGATCTCGCGCGCTCCCGTCTGCACGGTCGAGCGGGTCTGGGCGAGCCAGTCGAAGACCCAGTGCGGATTGAGAGCCAGGGTCGGCGCGAGGAGCGCCACCCCCGCGGTCGCCCATCCCGCCAACACCCTCCAACGACGCGCCAGGAGGAGCGTAAGCCCCAGCGGCAGGACGAGCTGAGGTTTCATCAGGGTCAAGCCGAGCGCCAGCCCGGCCAGAAACGGTCGCGACCACAGAGCGATTGCGCCACCCAGGCCAAGCACCACGATGCCGTCCAGCTGCGCGTTGAGCATCACTAGGGCGGTCGGCACGCCGGCGAACGCGGGCAGGATCGCCGCCGGTGCTCTCGGTCTCACGGCGAGCCACAGGCCGGCGGCGAGGCAGGCGAGGCCGAACAGGATCCACAGCCGGCCGCCGATATCCGTACCCAGCAGCTCGAACGGCGCCGCGATCAGGGCGACCCACGCGGGAGCCAGGAACGGCAGGATGCCCTGGATGCCGAGGGTGACGAGGACGCGGCCGCCCGTCACGTTGCGCTCGACGTCCCTCTGCACGTTGAGGTCGTAAAGGTGGCCAGGGTCGTGGACGATCAGGCGCGCTCCCGTGGCGAAGGCGGGCCAGTCCGAGTTGATCACGTCTTCGTTGGGCACCAGCGGATAGAGGACGAATGCGAGCGCAACCCCAACCAGCGCGATCTGGCCGCGCCAGCGCCAGCGGCTCACAGTTCGATTGACATCCCGTCGCGCGCCGCCTGGACGTCGGTCCCGATTCGCTGCGTGAGGTCGGCGGCGATCTCGGTCGGATTGGCGCGCCAGACGGCCATCCCGTAGTGGGTCAGGATCGCCAGGCGCGGCTTTGCCTCGCGGACGATCCGCTCTGCGTCGGCGATGCACAGGTGAGGCAGCTCGGGCCGGCAGTGCTCCAGCACGGTGTGGATGACCATCACGTCGGCCTTGTGCTCGTCGGCGATGCCGTCGTAGTAGCCCGAGTCGGTGATCCAGCCGAGCTTCTCGCCAAAACGAAAGCCATACGTCTCGTGCTGGTGCACATGGCGGCCGCTGGTGGTGAAGGCGACATCGTTGACTGTGTATGACGTCGTGGCTGCGAGCCGGATGATCTCGCGCGGAAATCGCCTCACGTACTTCAGCACCACAGGGTCGTCGTCGAGAGCATCGGAAGGACAGAGCAGGACGCCGCGATGTGAGAACCCGCCGTCGGTCATCGCTTCGATCATCACGTTGACGTCGCTCGAGTGGTCGAGATGGCGGTGGCTGAGAACTATGGCGTCGAGCGTCGTCAAGTCCACCTTGCGCGCGGCGTAGGCGACGATTGCCCCCGGACCAGGGTCGAGGCTGATGCGCGTGTTGCCCTCTTCGATGAAGAGGCCGCCCGAGGCGGCAATCTGTTTCGCGACCATGAAGCGGGCGCCAGCCGTGCCCATGAAAGTGAGTCTCAAGTCTCGGCGACTTCCGAAAGAGGAACCTCTGTGGCTGTGCCGAAGTAGCGGTCGTAAAGCTCCGCGACGCGCTCGAGGGTGTCGATCTCTTCGACCGGCTTGTCATCGCGGATGCGAACGATGCGCGGGAAGCGAAGCGCGTAGCCGCTCAAGTGGCGGCCGGAATGCTGGATCGAATCAAATGCGACTTCGAGCACGACCTCAGGCCGGACCATCCGCGTGTAGCCCATGTCCTCCACTGTCATGTCCAGGAACACCCGTGTGAATTTCGCAATCTCGGCGTCGGTCAGCCCGGTGTACGCCTTGCCGATGTTGACCAGCCTGCCGGTGGCGGTGTCCTTGACAGCGAATGTGTAGTCCGAAAGCACATCCTTGCGCTTGCCGTGTCCCCATTCGACCACGGTGACGACCACGTCCAGAGTGGCGAGCGGCCGCTTCAGCTTGAGCCACGCCAGTCCGCGGCGCCCCGGCGTGTAGGGACTGAGCGGGTCTTTGACCATGAGGCCCTCGTTGCCGCGTTCGCGGGTCTCGGCGAAGATCCGGTCCAGATGGGTCGGATCGGTCGCTTCCTCGAGCCGCGCCAGCAAAAAGGGATGCTCGAGCCCCAGGCTTTCGAGCAGCTGTCGTCTCGTGGTGAGCGGTTCGTCAAGCAGCGTCCTTCCGTCGAGCCACAGGATGTCGAAGATGACGAGCACGACTGGGACGTCTCGCCTCAGCTCGGGGTCGACCTTCTTGCGGCCGAGCCGGCGCTGCAGCTCGAAGAAGCGCAAGACGCGGCCGTCGCGATGCGCCAGCACCTCGCCGTCGAACAGCACGTCGTGGCCGATCGCTGGAGCGCCCTCGACCAGCTCGGGGAAGGCTGCGGTCGTTTCTTTGAGGTCGCGCGAAAACAGCTCCAGGCGTGACCCCTGGCGATGCAGCTGGCAGCGAACGCCATCGTATTTCTCTTCCGTCCAGACTGTGCTCGCGCCCATGCGCTCGAACGCCTGCGGGGCGGTTTCGACAGGGCTAGCGAGCATGAAGCGGACCGGCTGAAATAGGGTGATCGTGCTGGCCTCGAACTCGCCGCGCTTGCACAGCACCGCCGTCTCGCCGATGTCACCGGTCACAAGGTGCACGCGCTTTACCTGTGTGATCGGGACGCCGAACGCCTCGCCAACGGCGGCTTCGACGAGGCCCTCGCTGAGCCCAATGCGCATCTCGCCGGACACGATCTTCACGAAAAAGCGGGCGGCTTCCGGCGGCAGGCGCCTGAGCAGGGACTCCAGCGGCCTGGCCTTGGCGGCGCCGCGCGCTGTGCGGATGGCCTCGAGCGTCTGCCCGACGTCCTCGAGGGTGACAGCCTCCGGCTGGGTGCTGCCGTCGAGCGCTTCGCCCGCCCAGTCGCCAAGGTCCGAGTGCTTGCGGAAGAGGCTTCCCAGCTCACCCTCTTCGAGGTCCGAGATCGACGAGACAACCTTGCTCAAGGTCGACCAGCCCAGGCCAAGGGTGCGACGCTGGGACGGTGGAAACGCCCGCCCGCTCAGGTAGACGGCGGCCCGCCGCAGGTCGTCCTCGTCCAGGGTGCGGAAGTACGCGCTGAGGACACGAGTTTTCTCGAGCGTGGCTGTGGTCGAGCCCACGGCCGCGCCTGCCCGGGCGAATTCAAGCATTCAGTCAGTCACATCCTGGACGCGCTTGCGCGACAAGGTGACCTATCGTAAGTCGGGATGCGGCGGTGCCCTTACCTGGAGGAATTGGTTAAGGAACGGCAGCTCATGCTGCGCGTCTACAAGTTCGACTGCCACGTCGACCACCGCTCTAAGCGCAAGTACGCGCTGAGCGACAGTCCGCCCATCTGCGTGCGTAATTTCGAGGATTGCCCGTTATACCAGGCTGAAAAAGGGCGCGAGGACCGCACAATTACCCGCTACACCGACTGAAATCGTCCCGGTACCCCGCCACACAAATGAATTGCCCAGTCTGTTCCGCCCCCGCGCTTCCCATCGACGACGCGTGCGTCTTCTGCCACGCGCCCCTCGTCGAGCAGGATGAGCCATCCGAGCTCCTCGACTATCTCGTCGAGCGGATCCCGATCGCCCATGTCAAGCGCGGCCACTTGAACCGAGGGCCGATCACGGAGGTCGCCATCGACGTCGACGGGCGGAGCTTCCGAGCCCGGGTGAAGAACGATGCGCTCGAGCTGGCGCCCCCGGTCGAGCTGGCGGCGTGGGTGGACCTGCTTCTGATGAAGCTCAGCGAGGCCGCTGCGGGCGACCACAACCTGCGGCGGGCTGTGCTGCGATCGGGCTGGGCTCTGAGGTAAGCAGGCTCCCCGACCTGCTTCTCGCCGCGACCCTTTGGGTGGCCGCCTGCGGCGTTCCATCCGATCACCCGCACGAGACGGTGCTGCTCCAGGCGACGGGCGCAGGCACGCAAACGACGCAGTCCTTCACTGCGTCGGGCCCATGGAGCATTGCGTGGTCCTTCCATTGCGATGGCGGCAGTGGCGGCAGCCTGTTCATCGACGTGTTCAACGCGTCCGACCACACGCCTGACTTCAAGAATCGGGGGATGGCCGCCGAAGGCGAACAGAGCGGCGCGGACATCTCCCGCTTCGCGAACCCGGGCTCGTTCTATCTCGAGATAACTTCGACATGCGCGTGGACGATCAAGGTCTACGAGTAGCCAGTTTTCGACGATGCTAAAGAGCCAGTGCCAGCTGCTCGTTAGCCTCGAGCGCCCATGCCCGCACACCCTTGCGGCGCAGGGACCGCGCGAAGTCTTCCGTGTACCCGTGCACTGTGTAGACCTGCTCGGCGCCTGACCGCTGCACCACTTCCATCAGCTCATCGAAGTCGCAGTGGTCGGAGAGATCGAAAGTCGCGTCGGCTCCGAACAGGCGCGCGAAATCCGGATCTTTGGCCCACCCCGATATCAAGGCGGTTCTGTAGCGGTCCAGCCGGCGGATGTCATCTTTCCCGACGGGCGGTGCGATCACTACGCGGTCGTCGATGGGCTCTCCGTTGAGCTCGATCCAATCAGGCAGCGACCGACCGGCCATCGCGTACTGGCGGGCACACGGCGCGCAGCGCTTCTCAAGCGCGAATCTGAGTCCGTACTGTGCGAGCTGGAGCATGACCTCTTCGGTTTTGCCCAGCGCATGGCAAAGAAGCACAGGTGTCACTCGGCTGTCGAGGGCTCGCCGGCACCAGCGCGCGATCAGCTCCAGCGTCTCGTCGGGATCGCCGAAGCGAAAATGCGGTCGCCCATATGTTGTCTCGGTGATCAGCACGTCCGCCTTGGGCACGACGGTCTCGATTCGCCCAGGCTGACGCAGCTTGAAGTCGCCGGTGTAAAGCACCGACCATCCGTCATGCTCGAAATGCAGCTGCGCCGAGCCGAGCATGTGGCCGGCAGGGTGGAGCGTCATCGTTCCGTCGCCGCGGCGGAGAGGCTCTCCGTAGCCAAGCATCCGCCAGCCCCGTGGCCGGCGCGCCTCCGGGATCAAGGCCAGCGTCTGCGGCGTAAGCAGCGCTTCCTTGTGCCGGCGCGCGTGGTCGGTATGGGCGTGCGAGATGAACGCAAAGCTGCGCACGACCAGCGGGTCGAGCCACAGGCGATGACCCGGAAGTGACACCCCGTGGTCCCAGACGACCTCGCGGGTCACAGCGTGTCCTCCAGTCGCACGATGTCTCTCTTGGCGAACAGGTGCCGTCCTGCATGCACGCCGATTGCTTCATAGGCCTCCCAAGGCACACCGATGTCCGCCACCCAGACATCGCCCGACACCCGCGGACCATCAGCCTTGATGAGGCCGGGTTTGGGCAGGCCGAGGGTCACGGTCACGCTGGCGCGCACGGTTGGAGCGTAGGCGACGCCCGAGTCGGCGTCGAGCCCGGACGGAACGTCGATTGCCACCACAGGTTTGCCGGATTCGTTGATGATCCGGATCCATTCGGCGAAGCGGCCTTCCGGTGCGCGCCACAAGCCTGTGCCGAACATCGCGTCGACCACCAGACCAGCGTCGTCGAGATACAGCTCGCTCGATACCTCCACAGCCAGCTTGCGAAGGACATCCAGCTCGTGCGCGGCGGACCCGCGCAAGCGCGATTCATCGACACAGCACACCGCTCCCAGCTTGCCCCAACTTCGAAGATGCCTGGCAGCGGCCAGGCCGTCTCCCGCGTTGTTGCCGACGCCGCAAACGACGACCGCTGTCTTGTCGCAAAACCGCGCAACCTGCCAGCCGGCCGCCTCCATGAGCCAGTCGACAGGGATGCCGAATCGCTCCTGCGTGAGCGAGTCGACCTCTTTGACCTGACTGCTAGAGAGTGTTGGTAGGGCGCTGGACGACAAAAGAACAGTATGGGTCGCGGCGGTGGATCGAGTCCGACTGTGAAACGGCGGCGCCCGTCAGCCGGGAGATGAGCTGCGGCGTGATGGTGCAGACCTGCGGGAACTTGAGTGCTGTGTTGCGGAAGGGGCAGTTATGGATGGTCACCTTGACTCCCTCGGAGGTTTCGGACTGCTCGGCCAGCGTGCCGGCGCGGCCTATCCAGGCCACCACGCGGCGGAGCTTGTCATCGAAGTCCAGGCCCTCGAGGTCCCTCTCGATTGCGGCCGCATGACGGGCAGCGACCCGAGCGAAGACCTCGTCCAGCGCGTCTGGCCCGCCCATCTCCTGGACTTCCTGGAGGACCATCGTCGCAAGCTGGCCATAGCGCTTGGGGAAGACGGCGTCAGCCCGCTCCGTGAGAGCGAACAGGAGCGAAGGTCGGCCCCTGCCACTCCGCTCCGGCTGGCTCACGACAAGGCCATCCCGCTCGAGGTTGGTGAGGTGCTGGCGAACGGCGTTGGGCGTAACGCCGAGGTCGTTGGCGATGGTTTCCGCGCTGCAGCGACCCCTGCGCCGCAGCAGCTCGAGGACTTCCATGCGGGTCGAACGGCCGGCAATCATGGTGGGCTCATCCGGTCGCTGATTCGGGATGCTAGCACAGGCCCGGAAACGTAAAACGATTTATTACAGGTGGATCTTGACAAAAGGCTAGGGCGCCCTAAACTTGGTAGCCGGAGGAGATAGAGGGACATGCCAATGATCAAGCAGGCGAGCCGCGCCATTGAGCACATGACCGCTCGGGAGCGCCGGATCCAGCGGGCCAAGTACGCCCGTCGGAACAAGATGCGGTACATCGACAAGCTCCTGAACGAGCTCGAGATGCTGAACCTGGCCGACCAGCGCCAGATGCCGCCCGTGCTCTCGGTCGCGATCAACAAAGTCATCGAGGAGTCGCCCGAGGTCACTGTTCTGGCCCAGGCGAAGCCGGCGTCGGTGATGGAGGCTATGGACGCTCTCTATGAGATCCAGGACAGCCTCATGTACAACCAGATAGAGGACGAGTAGCCAAACCTCGCAGCCCTAAAAGGCCGGTTTCCAAGTGGACACCGGCCTTTCTCTTCGTCTGGGTACCTTATGCAAACGGACCGGATTGGTGATCTCTCGCCACCGGGGAGGCGGCTGTTCCCTGAAGGCCAGTTTGAGGCCCTTCGCCTGGTCGAGAGCGTGACCACCACCGCCGGGGTGGTGATCGCCACTTATCAGCCGGTTTAGCCTTCTCCCTCAGCCTGGCGCACGCGCCGGCTCAGCGTCTGGAGAAGGCGGTAGGCCACCTCGGGGTGCTCCTTCAAGAATGGTTTGAAGTTCCACTCCGGGATGGTCGCGAGCGTGACGTCGCTGTCGGCCGTGATTGTCGCGCTGCGGCCTTCCTGATCGAGCAGGGCCATCTCTCCAAAAGAGTCGCCAGGCTCAAGCTTCCGCGTCTTGCCCTGGACCGTCTTTACGCTGACCGTGCCGTCGGTGATGATCATGAAGCCGACTCCGCCGTCGCCCCGGAGCACGATCTCGTGGCCCGCGGGGTGCTTGACGGTCTTCATCTGCTTTTCGATCGACCTCAGCTCCGGGTCGGGCAGACCCTGGAAGAGCTTGGCGTGTTTGAGCTCCACCACGCCCAGATAGTAAGCGCTGGCGGGTATCTAGGACGCCGTGTCCTTCTTCTCGTCCAGGAACTTCTGGTAGAGCCGGTATGCCTCTTGCTTCCGGCTGTCGACGATCTTGGTATAGCCCTGCAGCGTGTTGAGGTTGGCGTGGCCCAGGACCTCCTGGACCAGGCGCACGTCGCCGCCGGTGACCTCGAGCAAAGTCGTCGCCGCAGTGTGCCGCGCTACATGTGGTGACTTGAACGACCAGGCGCCAAGCTGCTGGCGGATCTGTTTCACGATGTAGCGCGCGCCGGCCGACGTCAGGCGGCGTTCGCGGTCGTCACGCGCGGCTCGATCGAAGTTGATGAACATCGCCAGGCAAGCGTCCTCACGTGCGGTCAGGTACTCGTCAATTGCGGCGCGCGCGTCGACGGTGAGGTAGACGCTTCGTTGCTTGGCGCCCTTGCCGGTGACGACGAGGCGGTTGCCTGAGCGCGGGAAGTCAGCTCGGTCCAGCGCCAGCGCCTCCGAGATGCGGCAACCTGTGCTGACGAGGAACTGGACTAGGGCGCGGTCGCGCTTCTCGGGCAGCTTCTCGCGGGGCAAGGCGGCGAGAAGGTGCGTCAGCTCGTCGGGATCGATTGGTTTCGGCAGTCTCTGCTCGAGCTTGGGGAGCGTGATGCCGTTGGAAAGGTCGCGGTCGATCAGTCCTTCGCGGGCGATCCAGCGCAGCCACGACCGGATCGCGACCAGCGCGCGGGCGCGCGAGGCAGGGCTTTTCAGGCGTCCTGCGAGGTGTCGTTGATAGGCGCGCAGGTCGTCGTGGCGGAGTGTGTCAACCTCGAGCGTGTGCCCATTTGCGGCGAGGAATCCGAGCAGCTTGCGGATCTCGGAGTCATACGCCCGAACCGTGTTCGGACTGCGGTTCGCTTCCAGCTGAAGCCAGCCGAGATATTCATGCGCGGCGGCCTGCAGGGCGAGTGGCATGTCGAGGCCGAGCTCATGATAATGGACAGGTAGTGGGGGCCCTCCAGGTAGTGAGTCCTCCGCGTGAGGAACTCCCTGGCGATGGCTTCGGCTTCGATCCCGCCTTCACCGAGCGTGTCACGAACGTTGCGCTCTGGTTCTATCGCAAGTACTGGCGGGTCGAAACCGAAGGCGTGATCAACGTTCCGGCGCAGGGTCGGGCGCTGCTGGTCGCGAATCACGCGGGGATCGTGCCGTACGACGGCGCGATGATACGCACGGCGATCATCGCCGAGCATCCGCATCCGCGCCACGCCCGAATGCTGGTCGTCGATTGGGCATTCGCCATGCCCTTCACCAACCTCCTGCTGGTCAAGACTGGGAATGTTCTCGCTCATCCGCTCAATGCGACGGCACTGCTCGAGCGCGATGAGGTGGTCGGCGTCTTTCCGGAGGGAGTGCAGGGTGCGGCGAAGCCCTATCGCAACCGTTACCGGATCCGGCGACTCGGCCGCGGCGGTTTTGTGCAGGTCGCGTTGCGGACTGGCGCGCCGATAATTCCGGTCGCGGTTGTCGGCTCGGAGGAAGTGCACCCAGTGTTATTCGACATGCAGCCTCTCGCGAAGTTGCTCGGGCTGCCGGCGCTTCCAATCACGCCGACATTTCCGTGGCTTGGCCTTGGCGGGCTTGTTCCGCTGCCCTCGAAGTGGTTCATCGCTTTCGGCGAGCCGATCGAGGTCGCCCAGTACGGACCGGCAGCTGCAGATGATGCGCGACTCGTGCTCGAGTTGAGCGAGCGGGTGAGGGAATGGATTCAATCGACCGTCAACAGGTTGCTGGCGAGGCGTCAGACGATCTTCTTTTAGCGCGTCGGGCCGGTGGTTCCTCGCTGGTAGCCTGGGCCGATGACCAGGTCCTCGATTGCAGCTGTGATGACAGCCATGACGTTCGTAGCGTGCGGAGGTTCTCCCGCGGCACCCCAAGGCCCGACCACTGCATACGTGGCCGCGCAGCGAGCCGACATGCCGAGCGGAATGACGAAATGCGATCTCACAGGCGACATCAACAATTTCATCAGGCAAGAGCAAACGCCCGATCCGAACGCGTCCAAGACAACGGCCACGGAATGGCAGGACGCGAAGAAGAACGGGGCCACCGCGGCCTATGTCGCCCTGTACACGGACAGCAGTCAGCACTGCTCGGCCGCCAAGAGCAGCTCGGCAGACCTGAGCGCGGCTACCTACAAGCTGGTTGTGAACTTCGTCATCCAGTTCAAAGACGAGAAGAGTGCTGCGACGGGTTACAAGAGCGAGAACACGATCTTCGGGTTCAGCGCATCGACCCTTCGGAGCGGTGGCAATGCGGTGCAGGAGGGCACCTCGACCGGCCTGACCGCGAACTCGATCGTGCTGTCAAGGCCGGTCGGTGATCAGACGTTCTACATCGCGGTCTGGCAGAAAAAAGCGTTCATGGTGATCCTGGCGATCCTCAACCTCGACCCGGCGGCGAGCAAGAAGGTCGCCACCGCGGAGAACGACAGGATCAAGTAGCCGGCGCGACCGAAGTAGTTTCCCTTTATATGAGCGGCCGCTCGGGCCTCTAGAATGACGCGGCCGATCGCAAAATCCGCCAACGTCGCAGCCCGCACTCGGCGCCGGCAGGGATCCTGGTCCCCGCTTCGCTCAGCGCTCATCGTGGCGCTTTTGCTCACATGCGTCTTCTCCCTGCCCACGATCGTGGACGCCGCCCGATCGGTGTTGCCGGCACGCGGTCCCGTGGCGGATACCACTCCTGGCCAGGTCGCCGGGCAGGTCACGCTGAGCGGAGTGCAGCCAGGCGCATGTCTCAGCTTTCCCGCTGGCGACGGGCACTCAAGCAAGACCGTCTTCATCGACCCAGGGCATGGCGGGTTGGATCCTGGCGTGGTCGGGGTGACTGGAGGGCATCAGGTGCTCGAGAAAGACGTTGCGCTGGGGGTGGGAACGCGTCTCGCGACCCTTCTTCGCGACGGCGGATACCGGGTGGTTATGTCACGGACCAAAGACTCGTCGGTGATGGAGCTGGGCCCGAGCGACACCATCGCCGGCGCGTTGACGGCGTCGGCCGAGCACCGCGACCTCTTGATGCGCGCGGCCTGCGCCAACGCGGGGGCTGCGTCGGTGCTGGTGTCTATCCACTTCGACGCGTTCGACGATCCGGCGGTCGGCGGGACCGAAACCTTCTATGACGCCGAGCGCCCCTTCGCCGCAGAGAACAGGCGGCTGGCGACCGACCTGCAAACCGCGCTGGTCGCCGGCCTTGGTACGACGAACCGCGGAGTCTGGACCGACGACCAGCTGGCCGCGCCGACCCTGACTGCTTCGGGCAGCCTTTATGGACACCTCATAGAGCTAGGCCCGCCGGCCGCCGGATGGGTGGACAACCCGAGCCAGATGCCGGGCGCGCTCGTCGAGCCGCTGTTCTTGACCAACGCCGCAGAGGCGAGCCTCGCGAGCAGCTCATCAGGCCAGCAGAGGGTCGCTGCAGCGTTGAAGACCGGCGTGGAGAAGTACCTGGGCCATCCCTGATTCAGACCGATGAGCCAGCGAACAGTGGAGACACATAATGGAACTCATCAAAACGAAGTGATCAGGGCATTCTGGCGCCGCCTTGACAGCCACCTGCAGTGGGTCCCAATCGGTGTGCCGCAGATGTACGGCGCGCTCATCGCTCTTTTGATAACCGCGATCCTCATCAGGCTCGACCCGCGCGACTTCGGCATCACCTGGACGACTTTCTGGACGTTTTTCATTATTTTTGTTGGGGGCAATGGTCTGCTCGTCATCGGCAGCGTGATCTACCGGCTCTCCAACTCGAGAAGCTCTGACTGAGCACGCGTCGGAGAGACCGCGACCGCGTGGTGGTGCGCCTGGCAAGAATCGAACTTGCTGCCTCTTGCTCCGCAGGCAAGCGCTCTATCCGGTGAGCTACAGGCGCTAAAGACGCTGGTTCAGTTTAGGCGAGGGTCAATCGCTGCTGTCGCAGCCTTGAAGGCGTTCAGGTCGAGGTTGCTGACCACCACCAGCACGACGAACATCGAACGGCGCCAGGAGGCCAATCGTACCGACGGCCGGTCGTAGGTGAACGAGCTGATGCCCAAGCCTGTGGCTGGACCGCGCGTGAGGCCCGGCGTGAGCAGATTGGGCGGTGGTGGTTGAAAGTCGAACACACCCGACTGCCAGGCGCGGTCGGCCTCACCCTCGTCTGCGAACCGGACGACCAGGCTTGTCATCGCCTTGACGTTTGAAGTCGCGCCGAGCTCCGCGCTGCAGGCCGACGGATTCGCCGCGAAGACCGAGATCGCGCCCTGCGTCGCGCCTTCTTTGCGCAGCTGCTGCCACTGGTCCGACTCGCGGCTCGCAAGCGCCGCGTCGGCTCCGGCGAGGACCGAGAGGTAAACGTCGACCGGGCCCGATCCCGGACACACATTGAGTCCCGCCGGCACGTCGCCTGATTGCAGGATGGCGGCCGTCGCCGCGGCGTGCGGGGACGGGCTCGGAATCGGGCTGAACGCCGGGTGCGTCTGGTTCTGGCACGCGACCAGCGCGCACCCCGCAAGGATCATCGACAACAACCGGCCCACGGGGGCCGGAGTTTAGACTGGGTGACACCTATCGCGCCTGTAGCTCACCGGACAGAGCGTTCGGCTCCGGACCGAAAGGCAGCAGGTTCGATTCCTGCCAGGCGCACTTACTTCAATCGGCGAGACCGCTGGTGGCTAGTTGGTCTCGGGCACGTCCAGGCTGTCGAATGTTTCTTTGTTGATGAACTTGAACAGCTGGAGTGGCTTGCCGCCCTCGTGGACGACTGCGATCGCCGCGTAGCGCTCCTGGCGTTTTCCACCGCTGGTCGTGCGGACGCTGCGCCGCTTCTTCAGCTCGCTGTCCGGGATCTGAACTTTCTGCTTCGTCTTGAGGTTGAAAAATTCCACTGGCAGCCTCCTGTGAATTGAACTGGACGGCAACCCACAATACAGCCTCTCGGCAGTGCGCAATGTGGTCGCCCAGATCGGATGTTCGTATCTGGTAGGTTGGGGAGGTGATCGGCAAGGCCGAATTCGGGCGGACCGGACACAAGAGCACGAGGGTGATCTTCGGGGCCGCCTCGCTCGGTCGGGTCACTCAGAAGGTGGCCGACCAGACCCTTGAAGTCCTGCTTCGCTACGGCGTCAATCACATCGACACAGCGTCCGGCTATGGGGATTCCGAGCTACGCATCGCTTCCTGGTTGAAGCGAGAACCAGGACATTTCTTCCTGGCGACCAAGGGCGACAGGCGCGATGAGAAAGGTGCGCGCGAGGAGATCCAGCGCTCGCTCGACCGCCTCGGGGTGGCGCGTGTCGACCTCTGGCAGATCCACGCGCTGGCGGACCCGATCGAATGGGACCAGGCCCTGAGCCCAGGGGGCGCCCTGGACGCGGCACTCTGGGCGCGCGCGGAAGGGCTCATCCGGTGGATCGGCGTGACCGGCCACGGCGCGCAGATCGCGGCCACTCATCGCAGGAGCCTCGACCGGTTCGACTTCGATTCGGTGCTGCTCCCCTACAACTACGTCACGATGCAGAACGCCTACTACCGCGAGAACTTCGAGGCAGTCGTCAAGACATGTCAGGAGCGGAACGTCGCGGTGCAGACCATCAAGTCGATCGCCCACCGACCATGGATGGAGCACGACCATACGCGGACCACCTGGTACCAGCCTTTCGAATCGCAGGACGACATCGACCTCGCCGTCTGGTGGGCAATGGGCCGGCGCGGCATCTTCGTGAACAGCGTCGGCGACGTCGACCTTCTCCCGCTCGTCCTCGACGCGGCGAAAAGGTTCCACGAGCCGCCGGAGGAAGGTGCGATGCAGGCCCTGGTCGAGCGGTCTCAGACGGAGCCGCTCTTCGTCTAGTCTCTGCCCCGACTTGGCTGACGACTTCGACACCCACTTTCAGAGCCTCGGCAAAGCAATCGTCGAATGCGTGTCTTTGTTGCGCGCGTCGGACGAAACTCAATTCGCCGATTGGCTCGAAGGCGACCAGCTGAAGATCGCAAACGGCAAGACGCGCGCGTTGCAACACCTGCTGAGCGCGTATGGCGGTATGGGCAGCATCAACGACATCCTCCTCGAAGATCCTCAAGCCCAGAAACGCTTCCGCAAGCTGAAGAGCGAGATATGGAAGCACGCAGACGCGATGCTCAGAGAGCTCGACGAGGGCGGCTACTACATCAACACGCGATAGAGGCAGTCACCGGAAGCGTCAATTTCATCGAGGCATAGCTGATCGAGGACGGGTAGTTGTCGAGGCGCAGGTACGGCGCGTCGTTCTGAGTGACCTGGAGACGCAGCTGGTGCCCGGCGGAGAACGGCCAGCCGCTTCCCTGCAAGGCGTACTGGATCGAAGTGTCGCCGGGCGAACCTGTCCACCTGTAAGCCGCACGCGTCACAAGGGTCGCGCTGCCGTCCGGCGCGACGTCCCACAACCGCGCGTTGACCTCGGCGTCGGTCCCCGTCACCGACGCGCTCAGCTGAAGCCCAGGCTCCCCGAGCAAGGTGAAGGGGGAGCACACCGGGAACGTCCACGACGTCGACGCCCCGCTGTCAGGCGGGTTGACGGCGACCTGGACGCACGCTCCGTTGCCACCATGCGCGGCCGCCACGGCGATCGGGTCAGTCGCGACGCCGGCCGCGGCGTCCGTAGGTGCCGACGCGGACACATGTCCCGCCGCGGACGATTGGAACATCACGCGAGCCGGCGCGGTGCCGGACACGGTGTTGCTCGAGTACACCGGCCCTGCCGAGCTGTCGCACGTCACGACCTGCTCCTGATAGATCGCTGCGGGATTGGCGCCGCTTGAACGCGCAACGTGCAGGTCGACAAAGGCAGTGGCTGCCTGGTTGATCACCTTCCACTCGGAGACCTTGTTGTTGTTCGCCGTCGGATGGCCGATGTCGGACGCGTACATGAACACAGGCCATTGAGAGTCGGCGGCGCGAAGCTTCTCCACCATCGAGGCGGCCTGCGACTCGGGGAACAGCACGTCGGTCCACCCCTGCGCAGCGAAGACTGGCGTCTCGCGCCGGTTGGCGACGTCGGCGGCGATCATCGCGTCCTGGTAGTAGGCGGACCGGTAGAGCGCGATCTGGTTGATGATCCCCGGCGCGTAGCTCGACTGGGTGGGAGTCTCACCGGCGCTTATCTCGGCGTACCACGTGGTGATGTCCGCCGTCGGGTCTTGACCAGGAGCTGCGTACCGCCCCGTCTGAAGACCCGACTGATAGAAGTAGTCGTTGTACGACTTCTTCTGGATGCCGATCGGATTTCTCCGGTCGCCATTCGGAGTCAAAACGCCGTCGGACGAGCGGCCGTTGGGCTGCAGGGCATCGACCAGGTCGCTCCAGCCGTACTTGGGCACAGCGGCCGCAACGTGCATCGGCGTGCCGGCCGGCGAGCGCCAGCGCGTCACGGTGCCATCTGGATTCATCACGCGGTCGGCGAGGACGGCGAGGCTCCAGCTCTGGCCGCCGCCATAGGACAGACCTGTGACGCCTACGCCCGGCCTCGCGACGCCCCCGTCGACGAGAAGCCCGGCGAGGTATTGAGTGTCATGGGCCTCCCAACGCATGTCGGCCAGGTGCGTGTATCCCTGCGATGCGTGAAAGCCGCGCGCTGTGTACGTCAGCACCGCGTATCCACGGTGGGCGAACCAGACGTTGTTGTAGTTGCACGCGTCGGCGGACGACGTCGTGCAGAAATCGCTGCTTTCCCAGTAGGCCTTCGACTGACCCCAACCGTGCATCATCACCAGCAGGGGATAGCCGCCTGACGGCGTGGTGCCCGCGGGGAGCGTGAGGTCGGTGTCCATCGCGGTGCCGTCGAAGCTCGACGTCATGCCGCTGCAGAATCGATATGCAACCCCGTCGGTCGTGTCTGTACGCGCCTGGCACGAGCTCAGCAGCGGAAGTTGAGCGGCTTGAACTTGAGCCGGCGCCAGGATGGCGACCGCCAACGCGGCCGTGATGACAAGGGACCGCATCAAGGTAAAGACGCTCGGCAGAGCCTGAGTACCCGTACTAAGGTGTCGCGCATGGAGGAACCCGGCCCGCCTGCGGCCAGCCCCGAGAACGCGTTCGCGGCGGACCTTTTCGAGGATCTGCCGCCGAAGTACGACCGCCTGGCCGAGGTCCTCTCGCTTCGCCAGAACGGCAAGTGGCGCCGCGCGCTGGTCAGCCATATCGTGCGCTTCAAGCCGCGCCGCATCCTCGATGTCGCGACCGGCACCGCCGGGGTCGCCATCGCACTCGCGCACGCCACCGACGCTGACATCGTCGGAGTCGATCTCAGTGACGCGATGCTCGAGCGCGGACGCAACCGGGTTTACGACGCGGGTCTGGACCAGCGCATCCGTTTGCAGCACGCGCGCGCCGAGCAACTGCCGTTTCCGGACGCATCATTCGACGCAATCTCGTTCACCTACCTGCTGCGGTATGTCGCAGAGCCCGCGGCGACCCTGGCCGAGCTGGCGCGCGTGCTTCGGCCATCCGGAGGGATGGCGGGTCTCGATTTCTACGTGCCGCCGAACCCCTTCTGGCGAGCGAGCTGGCGCCTGTACACGCGGGCGGTCATGCCGTCGGCAGGTTATGTGCTGGGTGGACAGGCGTGGTGGAAGGCGGGACGTTTTCTAGGCCCGAACATCATTGACTTCTACCACCGGTGGCCGATCCACCGGATCTTCGAAGCCTGGCGCGAGGCGGGCATGGTCGACGTCGAAGACCGGGTGATGAGCCTGGGTGGCGGACTCGTGATGTGGGGGCGCAAGCACCATGCCTGAGGCACTTGCACCCGCCTATTACGCGACCCGCGCACGCGGATGGAGGCGCGACGTGTGGGCGGTCCTGCACCCGCCGTACACGGCGTGGCATCTCTCCTACGTCTTGATCGGGGCGAGCCTCGCCCCGGCGCTGAACCTGCAGCGGCTTCTCGCCACGCTCCTCGCGTTCTTCTTCGCCGTGGGCATCTCCGCGCACGCGCTCGACGAGCTGCGCGGCCGCCCGCTGCAGACCGATCTGCCGGCCGGGGTCCTGTGGACAGCGGCGGTCGCTGGCCTTGTCCTGGCCGTTGGGCTCGGTCTAGCGGGGGTCGTCGTGGTCGGGGTAGGGCTTCTGCCTTTTATCGGCGCCGGTGTGCTTTTCGTCTTCGCCTATAACCTCGAGCTGCTCGGCGGCCGTATGCATGGCGACTTCTGGTTTGGCCTTTCGTGGGGCGCCTTCCCTGTGCTGACCGCCTATTTCGCACAGACGGGGAAGCTGTCTTTCGGTGCGATCGCGGCCGCTGCGGCGGCGTACGCGATCTCGTACGGCCAGCGAGCGCTCAGCACGCCAGCGCGGCTGCTCCGCCGCAAGACGCGGTCGTTCAGCGGCACGCTGACCTTTAGTGATGGATCCGAAACACAGCTCGACGAGCCTGCGCTGCTCCGGCCGCTCGAGCTGGCGCTGCGCGCGTTCTCCTGGGGCGTCGTGCTCCTCGCGGTCGGACTCGTCGCTGCCCGCGTTGTCTAGACCGGGAACACCCCGTGCTTGCGATCGACGCGCGGTGATGTACGCGTCGCATAAGCGCGATAACGCTTGATCAGCGTTTCACGCAGCTGGTCGGGCTCCACGACCTCGTCCACGATGAGGTTGGCCGCGAGCTTGTAGAGGTCGACGTCTTCGCGGTACGCGTCTTCGAGCTCCTTGCGGCGCGCGGGGCGCTGTTCCTCGGGAAGCTCGGCGAGCTTGTTGTAGTAGACGGCGTTGATCGCCGGCTCCGGTCCCATGACAGCGATCTGCGCCGTTGGCAGCGCAATCACCGCGTCCGAGTCGTAGGCGGGGCCGGCCATGGCGTACAGACCTGCGCCGTACGCCTTGCGCACGATGACCGAGATCTTCGGCACCGTCGCCTCGGAGACCGCACTGATCATCTTGGCGCCGTGCCGGATGATGCCACGCCGCTCAACGTCGGTGCCGATCATGAAGCCGGGCACATCGGCCAGGAAGAGCAGCGGGATCTCGAACGCGTCGCATAACCAGATGAATCGCGCGGCCTTGTCGGCGGAGTCGTTGAACAAGACACCGCCCTTCTGCATCGGCTGATTGGCCACGACTCCGACAGCGTGGCCATCGAGGCGTGCAAAGCCAATCAACAGCTCCTTCGCAAATAGCTTCTTGAGCTCGAGCCAGCTGTCGTCGTCGATGAGCGCGTCGATCACCTTGCGCATGTCGTAGCCTCGGTTCGGCTCCTCGGGGATTTGCTCGGCGATGGGTTTGAGGCCTGGCTTGGCGGGCCTGGCTTTGCGGGCAGCCGGCTTTTCACCCGAGCGTTGTGGCATGAAGCGGAAGTAGGCCTTGGCGAACTCGATGGCCTCTTTGTCGTCGGCGACCAGCGCGTCGCCCAGCCCGCTCTCCGTGTTGTGCATCCGCGCGCCGCCCAGCTCTTCCAGCGTCACCTTCTCGCCGACCACGACCTCGACCATGCGCGGCGAACCGAGGTACATCGAGGCGTTGCCCTCAACCATCACCACGACGTCGCAGAAGGCCGGGATGTAAGCGCCGCCGGCGGCCGACGGTCCGAAAAGGAGGCAGATCTGCGGCACGACACCCGAGAGGCCCACCTCATTGAAGAAGATGCGGCCGGCATGACGGCGGCCGGGGAACATGTCGATCTGATCGGTGATTCGAGCGCCCGCCGAGTCGATCAGATAGAAGAGCGGCACGCGTGTACGTGCGGCCGTTTCCTGGATGCGCACGATCTTTTCGACGGTGCGGGCGCCCCAGCTGCCGGCCTTGACGGTCGGGTCGTTGGCCATCACCGCGACCTGGCGGCCCTCCACGGTGCCCAGGCCGGTCACCACGCCGTCAGCCGGTAGTTCGTCTGCCAGCACGTTGGCGAAGAGGCCGTCCTCCACGAACGAATCCTTGTCGAGAAGTAGATCGAGCCGCTCACGCGCGGTCAGCTTGTGCTGCTCGCGGAGCTTGGGCAGGTAGCGCGTTCCGCCCTTGAGCGCCTTGTCGCGCAGCTCGCGGTGCCGGGAGCTCAACTCAGCGCCCTTTGAAGTCCGGATCGCGCTTTTCGAAGAACGCTTTGATGCCCTCGCGCGAGTCCTCGGTCTGGGAGACGAGCAGGAACTGGCCGTGCAGGTAATGGAGCGCAGCGCGAAAGTCCATGTCCTGGTGGCGGTAAAACGAATCTCTGCCGAGACGCATCGCGACCGGCGACTTTCTCGCCAGTGCTTCCGCGATCTCGCTCACCGTCGAATCGAGCTGCTCGTGAGGCACCACTCGGTTGACGACGCCAAGCGACTGCATCTGGGTCGCGGTCATGCGCTGGCCGAGCATCTCCATCTCGAGCAGCACCTTGCGTGGGATGTTGCGGGACAGGATCGCCTGGATCATCATCGGCCAGATCCCGACGTTGATCTCGGGCGTACCGAAGGTCGCGGTGTCGACCGCGACCAGGATGTCGCACGAGGATGCGAGGCCGAGACCCCCCGCGAGCGCGTGGCCGTTGACCCGGCCCACGATTGGCTTGCCGAGGTCCGCCATCAGAACGAACAGGTCGACGAAGAGGTCGCGGCTGCGGAACTTGTCCAGGCCGGACATCTCACCATCGAAGCTCGCGAGGTCTGCGCCCGCGCAGAAGACGCGGCCGGCACCGGTGAGGACCACGACCCGCACGTCAGGCTCTTGCTGGCACCAGCGCAAGGCGGACGTAAGGTCGCGAAGCATCGTCGCCGAAAGTGGATTGCGCTGGTCGGGGCGGTTGAGGGTGACGGTGGCGATGTGGCCGTCAGCGGAGAGCAGCACCTGCTCCAGGGATGGTTTTTCGGACACGAGCTAATCCTAGGTTGAACCTCCCCAACCGGCCGGCCGCTTGGCGCGGCGGGCCACCTTGCGGGACAAGCCCGTGAAGGACGCGCAGGGCGCGCCTACTGATTGCCCCGGCTAGCGGGGAAGGGAGGTTAGCCTAGAACTCCAGCTGCGATGGCGATGCCGACAAGGATCAGCACCGCCCCTCCAATCTCCTCGCTCCATGCCTCAGCGCGTTTGCCGAGGCGGTGGCCCAGCTCCAGCCCGGCGAGCGACATGAGGATGCTGACGACCCCGAAGGTGATCGCCGCGAGCCAGATATCGACGGGATAAACGGCGAGCGCGAAACCCACCGCCAGGTTGTCGACGCTCAAGGCAACGGCGGTGACCAGGAGGCTTTCGGTACGCAAGCTGCGCGGTGCCCGCGCCTTCTGCTCAACGTTGATGGAACGGGCCTGCACGATGGTGTAGGCGCCGGTCAGGATGAGGATGGCGCCGCCGACATATTTCCCGTACTGCCCAAAGAATCCCGCCACCTCGTGACCGACAAGGAGCCCGATCACGGGCATGAGCGCCTCGAAAAAGCCGAATGCGAGACCGACCCTGACCCGGGTCCGCACGTTGATCCCACTGAGGCCGATTCCGATCGCGCCGGCGAAGTTGCTCAGCCCGACGGAGAGGCTGACCAGGAGCAGGCTGAGGAGGGCGTGCACGGGCGCTAACTATATGGAGGCTACGAAAGGCTGCCTGGCAAGGCAAAGTTAGGCGATATGGCGACACTCCTTAACAAAAATACTTTGAATGTCCCATTAGGCCCCCTCAGAATGGCAGCGAACCTATAACCGCTCCTGTAACCCAAAGTTAGGCCCACAATCGCTTAAACCACACACAACACCTGCCCCCCAAAGACATGAAGGTCAAATCACGCGATGCCGTCGCGGCTTCGGCTGCGGCCAACCACGACTCCTCGCTCGATCTCGACAAGCCGATTTTCACGCTCAGCGTGGCTTCCGAGATCCTCGAGGTGCATCCCCGCACTTTGATGATGTACGAGCACTTGAGCATGATTCAGCCCAAGCGCACCGTTACCAATCGAAGGCGCTACTCGCGCCGAGACGTGATGAAGCTCCAGGCGATCCAGACCCTGACCCGAGAGCATCACGTCAACCTCGCTGGCGTTCGCTACATCCTCGCGCTGCTCAAAAGGCTGCAGCGGGCGGGCGTAGAACCCCCGGAAGACCTGAAGAACCTGGACGTGACGCAGCTCGACGTATGACCGCAAACCCGGTTTGAGGGAAAGGCAACAAAGAGGCAAATGTCAAAGAAAAGACGGCGACTAGAGATCAAGGTGGACCCCATCCCGGCGATGTACATGGAAGAGACGGCTTCGTGCCCAGTCTGCGGCCGGGACGCGCAGGCGATCGGGCGCAGGCACGTACAGATCGTGTTTCGCTGCGACGGCTGCAAGGTCGTCTTCAAGCGAAACCGCCACTGGCCGTACATCTACTAGGACTTCGGCTTCGGTCGTCGCTCGAGCCGGCCGGTGATCTCCTCGATGGCTCCGGTGATGAATCCGCTTCGTGGCGCGCCGAGCAGCTCCCAGGCTCGGCCCAGGCCGATTGCGTAGGCGCCGAGAACCACCTCAAACAAGCCCGCCAGGGCGCCGGTCGCTGAAGGTTTGACCCAGAGCGTGAGCCCTAGATAGATCTCGCCCCCATAGATGGCGGCGCTGCCGAGGAACAGGATGAGGCTCCGCAGAAGAGCTCCTTCCGCTCGCCATTCGTTGATCAGCCTCAGGAGGGCGAGGGTCTGCATCGTGGAAACCAGGCCCGTGATCATCGCCACCAGCCCCGCGTTCACGCCTGGGATCAGGCTTGTCAGGGATAGGAAGAAGATGTTCGCCAGCGCCGTGAACGCGCTGGCGGCGCGAGCCTGCCGCACCGCTTCCGACTGAGGACCAAACACGCGTTCAGGCGCGACCGAGACAGAAACGAACAACAATCCGATGAGCGCCGAACTGGCGGCGACGCTCGCGACCAGGAAGGTCTGAAACTCGGCGCGCACCATCAGGCGTAAGTTTGAGGCCTCCCACTGCGTACCCTTGATAGGGGATGAGGCGCCAGTTTGACGCCTCCACGCTCGTACCCTGAAAAGGCCATGAGGCGATCAGCGGGGCGGACCGCAATCTATGGAGCTCTTCTCGGCCTGGCTACGGTGGCGGTCGCCGAGGCGGTGCGTCCGCGCGGCGGAACCTCCCTCCTTCTAGATTGGGACGAAGTTCGTCGCACTGCGCAGGCGCGGCTGTTGAATCCGACCATGGAGCCCGCGTCCCTGGCTGCTGCGGCGAGAAGCTACCGATCACTGGCGAACAACCTCGAGAAGCCGCTGCTGGACTTCGTCGGTCCACTGCCCAAGGGCGCCTCGATGCCGAAGTTCGAAGCCCTCGACCGCGAGGGTTGGCTTGACCTCAACCTTGGCATCCTGCGCCGCGTCGTCGACCCCGTGCTTGAAACCGGGCGCATGCCCAACTCGCTGATCGTCGAGGTCGGGCGGGCCGGGGTCAACCGCTACGTCGGCTACATGCTCGCCTTCCTCGGCACGCGCGTCCTAGGCCAGTACGATCCCCAGCTGCTCGGCGCCGAACCAATCGGCGGCGAAGGTCTGTATCTCGTCGAGACCAATGTGGAAGAGTGGCAGAGGATGGCCCAATTGCCCGATGAGGATCTGCGACGCTGGCTGATCCTTCACGAGATGACGCACGCGTGGCAGTTCGCCGCGCACCCATGGCTGCGGCCCTACATGGAGAACTCGATGAAGGTCCTGATCGATACCGTCACTCGCAAAGGACCCGCCGTCACGCGGTTTGCCGCATTCGCGGGCGTGCTGCCCGCCCAGTGGCGGATCATGCGCGAGGTCCAGGGCACGATGTCGGTGGTGGAGGGCTACAGCAACCTCGTGATGAACAATCTCGGGGTCAAGCTGCTTCCAGGCTTCGACCGCCTCGAGAGGGCCTACCGCGAGCGGAGCTCAGGCAAGTCAGCGCTCGAGGTCTTGATCTGGAAGCTGACCGGCCTCGACCTGAAGCTGCAGCAGTACCGCCGCGGCGAGGCGTTCTGCCAGGCGGTGTACGACAAGCATGGGCTCGCGCTGTTGAACCGGGTCTGGGACGGTCCCGATTCGATGCCGACACTCAACGAGCTGGGCAACCCGGAGGCGTGGTACCGAAGAACGACGGGCACGCGCCCGCCTGCCGCAAGGCGACGGTCCTAGTCTCTCAGCTCTTCCTGGGCGGTCTCTTCGCTGATCGGCATCACCGCGATCGGAAGGTCGCTGATGTCGAAGTAGCGCACCGGTTTGTTGAGACGTTTGGCGATGCCGACCTGGACTTTGACGCCGAGCGATAGACGGCCGAACACCCATACCTCGTCGCTGCGCGACAGCAGGTTGTTCATCGCCTCGCGCACGACGTCCTTGTCGACCGTGTGCATGAGGTAATAGTCGAACAGCATGAAAGGGCTCACCGGCACCATGCCCGAGTCGAGGACGAACTTCTGAATATGGGCGCGCCAGTAGAAGCTCCTGTTCGACATCGCGACATAGACCAGGCGCTTGGGATGGCGTAGCGTCTCCTCCGCCTGGTCCCGCGCGCTCGGCTTGGTCGTGGGTTGGAAGATACGCTCGAGGATGTCCTCGGCCGCCTTGCCGGTTATCGCCATCTAACCCCTGGTCGAAAAAAATGAATTAAGCGGCGGTTATCGTATCAGTCGTGCCCGCGGGCTCCCTTTTCGACCTCTCGGGGCGCGTCGCGCTCGTCACAGGGGCCAGCCGGGGGATCGGCAGCGCGATCGCCGGGATCCTCGCCGAGCATGGCGCGCAGGTCGTTCTGAGCAGCCGCAAGCAGGCCGACCTCGACGCCGAGGCCGAACGCATCAACTCCCAGAACCCGGAGAAAGCTACGGCGATCGCGGCCCACGCAGGGCGCCCCGAGGACCTGGAGCGCCTCGTCAAAGAGGTCATCGAGCGCTTTTCGCGGGTCGACATCCTGGTCAACAACGCGGCCACCAATCCCTATTTCGGGCCGCTGCTGGGCGCCGAGCTCGGCGTCTGGGACAAGACGTTCGAGGTCAACCTGCGGGGCGTCTTCCTGCTCACAAAGCTGGTTCATGAAGCGTCGATGGAGAAGCACGGGGGCGCCATCGTCAACGTGGCAAGCATCGGCGGGCTGCGGCCGGGGATCGGTTTGGGCGTCTACAACATCACAAAGGCCGGCGTGATCATGCTGACCCGCCAGCTCGCCCGCGAGCTCGGCGGCCGGGTGCGCGTCAACGCCGTCGCCCCGGGGGTGATCAAGACGCGCTTTGCCGAGGCGCTGTGGGGCAACCCGGAGATTCTCGACCGCGTCCTGGCCCAGAACCCGATGGGCCGCATCGGGGTCCCCGAAGAGGTCGCGGCGGCTGTGCTTTTCCTCGCCTCAGATGCCGCGAGCTACGTCAACGGCGAGGTGCTGGTCGTGGACGGGGGTGGCGGCGGCGAGGTTTAGACGCAGCCTGGTCAGACACTTCAGCCAGCGCACCGTTGGTCTCGCCCTCACCATTGGCCGACGCGAGCTGCCGGCTGTGAATGAAATCCTCTAGCTCCTTCTCGTACTGGTAGGCATGCCGGTCGGGTTCGTAGCGAAGAACGCGCCGCTGCTGGATGAAGTCTTCGAAGGCGGAGCGAGTGTCCCGTGCAGCCCGAAAGCCGAGCTCGCGGGCAGCCTTGGCCGTCGACAGCGTGCGGCCCCAGCGCAGGAGGTCAAGCAGCTGCGGCGAGAGAAACGCGATTCCCGACTGACGGAACGCCAGCGCTGCAAGGCCCAGCCCGAACGGTGGCAGCAGCGGGGCGTGCAACTTGCCGGCCGAATCGAGCAGGCTTGACAGCGGCTCGGCCCCCGGCGCCGCGATGTTGTACGCGCCACCGGGTCCTCGCTTGGTCGCAAGCACCGTCGCCGCGATGCAGTCGTCACGATGGATCAGCTGGATTGGCGGGTCGTAGCCGATAACCGTGGGCACGACTTCGAGGTCGAGGTAGCGCGCGAGTGGCTGCGGCTCTTGCGGGTTGAGGCTGTTGCTGAATCGCAGCGCGAGGATCGTGATGTTCGGATTGCGCACTGCGAAGTCGCTCGCGTAGGACTCCACCTCGACGATGTCGCGCACGAACTGGTGCCTCGAGTTGCTGTCCAGCCGGTGGTCCTCGCGCAAGCCGGTGGGCAGGTCGAAGCGCGAGCCGTACACGTGACCCGATGACTTCAAGATGAAGCGCCGGACCGGGCTGCCCTCACCCGCGCAGCCCGCAAGAAGGTTCAGCGTGCCGATCACGTTCATCTCATGCGCCCTGGCCGGGTCCATGTCGAACGAATCGATGCGGGTCAGCGTGTGCACGACCGTGTCGATGCCGACCGCCCGCACAAGCTTGCCGATGAGCGAGTGCCGGATGTCCAGCTTCAAATAGTCGGCGCGCCCGAGGTCGTAACGAGGCTCCCTAATGTCGATGCCGATGACCTCGGCCACGTCCGGGTCTTCGACGAGGCGCTGCACGACCAGCGCGCCCCACCAGCGCGCCACGCCGGTGACAAGAATGCGGCGCTTCTTCGCCATGTATCTCAGTCTATTGGCGCCTTAGCTTCTCCGGCGCTGCCCCTCCGGCGGCTGCGCCGCCACCTCCCCATGAATGGGGAGGACATGCCTAGTAGGTTCGCTTGATGACGTCGCGCTCCATGAGCACCGCTGCCTTCGAGACAGTCGCGAGCAGCGGGCTCTTTGCCTGGCGCAGAGCGAACTCGAGCTGGCGCAGCAACGAGTAAACAGCCTTCATCGCCTTGATCGCGTCACCGATATCCACGTTAGGCGGTGTCGGAATGCGGTCGAGAGGCTCGCCCGACGCCCAGCGGTAGGCGAAGTCGATGTAGTCGTGTGACGGGGACCGCAGGTTGGGCTCGTCGAGGTCGCGCTCCATGTCGGCGAAGCGGAAGTACAGGGAACGGATGAGCCGGGCAGTCTGAGCGATCGCCGGCGTGGGATAGCGCCGAGGAGCACGTGCCTGGCGGTCGCCACGCCGCTCCCTGTCCTCAGCGGCGAGCATGATCATCACCGCACACAGCTCTTCGCCTGTGAGGCCTTCGAACCAGCCCAGCCACACCGCTTCGGCCACCAGGATCGTGTTTTCCCCGTACACGCGGGCCGCGAACAGACCCTTGTCTGTCGGCTTGTCGTTCTTCAGAAAACCGGTCTCGTCGAGAATCTTGGCGAGGCGGCGCAGCTTGCGGGGGTACTCGTCCATCTGGCCCACAACCTCGCGCTTGCCCCTGTCGAGCTCCTGCTGCAGGGTGCGGATCTCGTTGTACTTCTGCAGCAGCTCGCCGAACCGTGGGGAGCGAACGACCTTCAGCTTGCGCTGCCGCTCCAGCAATCCTTTGGCCTCCACCTCGAGGCGCTGCGCGACGCGGCCCGTGTGGCTCATAGCGCGCGTGCGTCCCCCCCGGCCGCGCCGCTGCGCGCCCGCATCGCGCCGCAGGCGCCTGAGCTCGATGCGGATCGCACGCCGGCGGTCCTCGATCTTGAAGTACTGCGCGACGTCCTCGATCGAGACCTGCGGGTCCTCCCACATCCGCTTGATGTCGGCCAGGCGCTCGCGCACGTTGGTCAGTCGCTCGTCGGTCTCGGTCGCGGCCAGGCGCTTCTGAAACTGGCCGAAAGACCGCTGCATCAGCGCTTCGGCCTCCTCGGGCGTGTAGACGCGGAGCAGGTTCAGGGCCATGTTGTAGCTCGGCAGAAACTTTGACTCGACGACCAGCGTCGGCCCCATCGCCACTTCGTAGATCGTCCCCACCGCGACATCCGCCTCCTTGAGGATCGCGCCATGTCCAATCACGTCGATGCCGCGCCGGCCCGCCCTTCCCATCAGCTGTGTCAGCTCGCCGGTGGTGAGCGTCGAGAAGTTGACCCCGTCGAATTTCGTGAATGACGAAACGACCACGCCGCGCGCCGGCATGTTGATGCCCAGCGACAACGTCTCAGTCGCGAAGACAACCTTGATCAGGCCGCGCTGGAAGAGCTCTTCGACCATCTCCTTGTGGTACGGCAGGAGGCCCGCGTGGTGCTCAGCCATCCCGCGTCGCAGCAAACGAGCGTCCACCATGCGTCGGAAGAGCGCCTCCTCGTCCTGGTCCTTCAGGCTCTGCAGCCGTTCTGCGGCCACCTGGTCGATGGCTTCCTTCTCCGCTGCTGTCGTCAGGTCCAGCTCGTGATACGCGCATCGCTGCAACGCCTCGCGGCATCCGCGTCGGGAGAAGATGAAATAGATCGCGGGCAGCATGTCGAAGCGTCGCAGCTCCTCGATCACGTGCAGCAGGTCGTTGGAGGGAAGACTGCGGTACCCGCCGACCCGATACGACGCCTCCTCATCCTGGGCCGCTCGGCTCCACGTCCGCTGGTCGATGCCACCGTCCTCTTTGAACAGAGGGTTCAGGTGGTTGTTGATCGCTAGCCACATCTTCAGCTCCACCGGGCGAACGTCGTGGAAGACCGTCTCCATCCCGCCCCGGTTTTCTGCCATCCAGTCGGCGATCTCCTGGTAGTTGCCGATCGTCGCCGACAGGCCGACGAGCTTGATCGACTTCGGCGCCTGGATCACGATCTCCTCCCAAACCGAGCCGCGGGGGAAGTCGTCGATGTAGTGGACCTCGTCGAGCACGACGTACCGGACGAGGTCGAGTCGTTTCGGATCCTCATAGATGAGGTTGCGCAGGATCTCGGTCGTCATTACCACCACCGGCGCCTCATCGTTGATCGTGTTCTCGCCCGTCACCAACCCGACCGTTGCCTCGCCGTAGGCCCGAACGAAGTCGTGGTACTTCTGGTTGCTGAGCGCCTTGAGCGGCGTGGTGTACAGGACTTTGACGCCGTCCTGCAGGGCGCGGAAGATCGCGTATTCGGCGACGATCGTCTTGCCGCTCGAGGTCGGAGCACTGACAAGCACGCCGCCTTGTCCCCGCTCTAACTTGTCGATGGCCTCGCGCTGGAAGGGGTCCAGCTGGAAGGGCAGGCTGTCCTCGAAGTCATCGACGAGCGTCTCGATGGCGCTCACAGCTGAACCAGCTCCGTCGTGACGTCCGTGATCTCGGCCCCATCGCTGTGCGCCTCGATGTACGAGAGGGCGGCCGCCAGCACGCGGTCCGCCTGCCTGCCATCGCCGCTCACCGTGGCGACCACCAGCTCGGCCAGCTGCCAGCGGTCCAGCTCGCCCACCTCCGCGGCTGCCACCTTCAGCTCCTGGCGCAGCCGGCGCAGCAAGCCGCTCACCACCTGGCGCTTGGCCTTGAGTGAGCTTGACTCAGGCAGGTGGAGGACGACCCGGGCGACGCCTATCGCTACTTTGGAGGCCATCTGAGTTCTTTTTTGACCAATTGACACGACTCTTCATAATCATCGTGGGGAATCGAAGCGGCCCGCTAGACGGGCGCTCAGGGAGGACGAAGATGAGCCGAGAAGAGGGTGCCGATGATGGTGGTTTTGCTCAGTTCGAGCAGTTCCTCGAGGCCTGGTCCAGACGTGACTTCCTGAAACGCGCGGGCGGCGCGGCCGCCTACATGGCCTTCCTGGGCGGGGCCGTGGAGTTCCTGGACGCGTGTGCCGGCACTTCGACCACGACCACCACAACTCCAAAGAAGGGCGGCCACGTCGTCGAGGGCAACTTCAGCGACATCCGGACCCTCAACTCCATGCTCAGCAGCGACACCGCATCAAACCAGGTGATCGGCCTGATGTTCGACGGGCTCCTCAACTACCGCAAGAACGGCGACCTGATCCCGGCCCTGGCCGCGGACCTGCCGAAGACCTCGTCCGACGGCCTCACCTACACGTTCAAGCTGCGTTCGAACCTGAAGTTCTCGGACGGTCAGCCCATCACCTCGGATGACGTCAAGTTCACCTACCAGCTCGCTTACGACCCCCAGTACGCCGCGGTCTCGTCTCCCCGGCGCGGCGACCTTTCGAAGTACATCGCCAGCATCGACACGCCGGATCCGCAGACCGTGGTCATCAAGACCACCCAGGTGTTTGCGCCGTTCCTGGCCAACCACGCGCTCTACGGCATCCTGCCGAAGCATGTCCTGGGCAGCATGACCGCGGCGCAGATCAACACGGCTGACTTCAACACGGCTCCGTCCGTGACGAGCGGCGCGTTCAAGTTCGTCAAGTGGGACAAGGGCCAGCAGGTCACCATGGCTCGCAACGACAACTACTGGGCGGGAGCACCTTACCTCGACCAGTGGATCTACAAGGTGCTCCCCGACTCAGTCGCCGTGACCAACCAGCTGAAGACCGGCGAGATCGACATCGGCCCGGTGGACCCAGGGCAGTTCGACGCCCTCAAGACGACCTCAACCGTGGCGATGTCCGAGTTCCCGGTGCCGACCTTCACCTTCTACGCCTACCAGCTCGACCCCAGCAAATCTGCGGGGCCGCTCTTCCAGGACAAGGCCGTGCGCCAGGCGTTGCTCTATGCCTTGAACCGCGACCAGATCGTGAGTGCTGTCTACTTCGGCCACGGCACGGTCGCCAACTCCGTAGAGCCGCCGACCTCGTGGGCCTACAAGGACAAGCCGACCACGCTGATCAAGTTCGACAAGGCCAAGGCGGAGTCGCTGCTGGACGGCGCGGGCTGGGCCAAGGGCGCAGACGGGATCCGGGCCAAGAACGGCCTCAAGCTCAAGTTCACGATGATCACCAACGCCGGCAACAAGCAGCGCGAGTCGATGCTCCAGATCATGCAGCAGTCGTGGCACGACATCGGCGTCGAAGCCACTCCCTCGCTCATCCAGTTCCCCCAGCTGGTCAGCCAGATCGTCAGCATCCGGACCTTCGACGTCTTCCTGGTCGGCTTCAACTGGATGCAGGATCCTGATGTTTCCCCGCTTTACCACTCGCGCAACACCGCCGCGGGCGGCTTCAATGGCGCTCTCTTCAAGAACGACCAGGCGGACACGCTCCTCGACCAGGCCCTCACCACGCTGGACAAGACAAAGCGCAAGCAGCTCTACTTCCAGTTCCAGGACCTGATGTCAGACCTGGAGCCCTCGCCGGTCATCCTCTTCAACACAGGGATCTATGGCGTCAACACCCGCGTCCAGGGCACGGACTTCGGGCCGTTCAACCAGTTCCAGAACCGTCCCTGGAACCACGCCACCTGGGTCACGGACGGCAAGTAGCCGCATGGAGGTAGATCAGGAGCCGCCGGGCTTTTCGTATAAGAGCTGATGCTCGCGAAATACGTGGCCCGGCGGTTCCTCGCCTCGCTCGTCGTCGTTCTGGGCGTGACCCTGATCACCCTCGTGCTCATGGACCGCACCCGCGGTACGTACGTGCCCGGAATCGACCTGAACCCGAGCCTGCGGCCGGAGGATATCGCCCGGCTCCGGGCTGATCTCGGCCTCGACCGCCCGTTCTATCTCTGGTACATCACCTGGATCTGGGGCGTGCTGCACGGCGATTTCGGACGGTCGATGATCGACGGCAGCACGGTCATGAGCCACATCCTGGACCGGCTGCCCAACACCCTCGAGCTCACCGCGACCGCGATCGTGATCGGGCTGGTCGTCGCCGTCCCTCTTGGGGTCGTGGGCGCCCTACGCCGGGGCAGCAGGGTCGACCACACCATGACGGTGGTCTCTGTGGCCGGCTTTGCGGTGCCGCAGTTCTGGATGGGGCTGATCCTCATCCTCGTCTTCTCGGTGACGCTCGAGCAGCACGGCCTTCCCTGGCTGCCTTCGAGCGGCGCATTCAGCGCCGTGAACGGTGGCGACGTCCTGGACCGGATCCAGCACCTGATCCTCCCGGCGACCGTGCTTTCCTTCTTCTATACGTCGACCTGGTCGCGTTTCATCCGCTCGAGCATGCTCGAGGTTCTCTCCCAGGACTACATCCGCACCGCGCGCGCCAAGGGCATGAGCGAGCGCCGGGTCGTCTACCTCCACGGGCTGCGCAACGCGCTCATCCCGCTCATCACGCTGATCGGCCTGGAGCTGCCGGGCCTCGTCAGCGGTGGCCTTGTGGTAGAGGTGGTCTTCGGCTGGCCCGGCATCGGCAAGCTCGCCTTCGAGCGCGCGCTCCAGTACGACTACACGACCGTGATGGGCGTGACGTTCTTCGCCACGCTGCTCGTCGTCGCGGGCAACCTGATCGCCGACGTGCTGTACGGCATCCTCGACCCTAGGATTCGACTCGCGTGATCGGGCAGAGCCGCGTCGCCGAGCTGGAGCTGCCGGGTGCCGCAATCGAGGGCGCCTCGACGCGGCCGGCGCAGAGCTACTGGAATGAATCCTGGGAACGACTTCGTGCAAACCGGATCGGGATGGCCGCGGGCGTGCTCATCGTGATCATGGCCCTGATCGCCATCGCGGCGCCGCTCTTCTCAGCCGTAGTGACCCATTTCCAGCCTCAGACCATTGACCTGGGCGCGACCTTCGCCAAGCCTGGCGCTCCCCACTTCCTGGGCACGGACGAGCTTGGCCGCGACTCGATGACCAGGCTCATCTGGGGCGGCCGTGTCACCCTCGGCGTCGCGTTTCTTACCGTGGCGGTGTCGCTCACGGTGGGAACCGGAGTCGGGATGCTCGCCGGTTACTACGGCGGCTGGCTCGACGATGTTTTGATGCGCCTCGTCGACACGGTCCTCGCCATCCCGGCGATCTTTCTTTTCATCCTCATGTCGATATTGTTCCGACCGACCCCGATCTCCCTTGCTTTGATCATTGCGTCGGTCGGCTGGGGCAACGTCGCGCGTCTGGTGCGCGGCGAGGTGCTTTCGGTCAAGCAGCGGGACTTCATCCTGGCGACACGTTCCATCGGCGCGCGAGACCTGCGCCTGATGTTTCGCCATCTGCTCCCCAACGTCCTGCCAGTGCTCATCGTGGCGGCGAGCCTGGGCGTGGGCCAGATCATCCTGATCGAGGCGGCGCTCGACTTCCTCGGCCTCGGCATCCAGCCGCCCACCGCGAGCTGGGGCAACATGCTAACCAACGCCGAGAGCTATTTCTTCCACTCGTTCTGGCTGGTGATCTTCCCCGGCGTCACGATCTTCGTCACGGTGCTTGCGTCAAACATCTTCGGCAACGCAATCCGCGACGCATTCGACCCGCGTCTCAAGTAGGCGCACGTGACACAGGCGCTGCTCGAGGTTCAGGACCTCCACACGGTCTTCGCCACCAGGGAAGGCAAGGTCAAAGCGGTGGACGGCGTCTCATTCGAGCTGAATCCCGGCGAGACGCTCGGCATCGTGGGCGAGTCCGGCTGCGGCAAGTCGGTGACGGCGTTGAGCATCATGCGGCTGCAGAGGCCCGGCAAGATCGTGGGCGGCAAGGTCACGTTCAAGGGCCAGGACCTGACCAAGGTCACCGAGAGCGAGATGCGCGACATCCGCGGCCGCGAGATGGCGATGATCTTCCAGGACCCGATGACGTCGCTCAACCCGGTCTTTCGCACCGGCTGGCAGGTGGCGGAGCCGCTCCGCCTGCATCACGGGTGGGACTCGAAGAAGGCGCTGGCTTCCGCGGTCCAGATGCTGGGCCGGGTCGGGATCCCATCGGCCGCGGAGCGGGCGCGCGACTACCCTCACCAGTTCTCGGGCGGCATGCGCCAGCGGGTGATGATCGCGATGGGGTTGACGACCACTCCCGCGGTGCTGATCGCTGACGAGCCTACGACCGCTCTCGATGTGACGATCCAGGCGCAGATCCTCGACCTGCTGCGACACGTCAACCGCGAGTTCGGAACGGCGACGATCCTGATCACACACAACCTTGGCGTCGTCGCCGGAATGTGCAAACGGGTGATCGTGATGTACGCGGGCAGGGTGGTCGAAGCCGGCCCGACGACGGACGTCTTCGCCAACCCCAAACACCCCTACACGTGGTCGCTCCTGCGTTCCATCCCGCGGCTCGACGCCGAGCGTCACGAGCCCTTGAAACCAATCGAAGGCCTGCCGCCGAGCCTGGTCGACCTCCCGACCGGCTGCGCGTTCCATCCGCGCTGCGCCTTCAAGGTCGAGCGGTGCTCACGCGACGTGCCCGCCCTGCAACCGGTGGGCGACACGCAGCTTTCGGCGTGCTGGGTGACGCAGGCGGGGGCAGAGCTCAAAGGTGCCTGAAGGCGCCCCGGTCAAAACGCTTACACGTGCCTGGACGACGGCCGACCCGCTGGTCTCGGTCTCCGACCTGAAGGTCTGGTTCCCGGTCTCGTCAGGGATCCTGCAGCGCACCATCGCCCACGTCCACGCGGTGGACGGCGTGGACCTCGAGATCAAGACCGGGGAGACGGTTGGCCTGGTCGGAGAGTCCGGCTGCGGCAAATCGACCCTCGGCCGCGCCGTGATCCGGCTGCTCGAGCCGACCGGCGGCAAGATTCTCTTCAAAGGCGACGACATCACGCATCTTCGAGGCGAGCGGCTTCGCGCCCTGCGCCGCGACATGGCGATGATCTTCCAGGATCCGTACGCCTCGCTCGATCCGCGCCAGACGGTCGGCGACATAGTCGGCGAGCCGATCGACATCCACCACCTGGCAAAGGGCAAGGAAAGGCAGGACAGGATCCGAGAGATGCTCCGCGTCGTCGGCCTCAACCCACGGTTCGTCGACCGATACCCGCACGAGTTCTCGGGCGGGCAGCGGCAGAGAGTCGGCATCGCCCGGGCGCTTGCGGTCGAGCCGAGCTTCATCATCTGCGACGAGCCGATCTCGGCGCTCGACGTTTCGATCCAGGCCCAGATCATCAACCTGCTCGAGCGCCTGCAATCGAAGTTCAACCTCACGTATCTGTTCATCGCGCACGACCTGTCGGTGGTCAAGCACATCTCGAACCGGATCGCGGTGATGTACCTGGGCAAGATCATGGAAGTGGCGGGCGGAACACAGCTCTACAAACGGCCGCGACACCCCTACACCGGATCTCTGCTGTCGGCGATCCCGATCCCCGACCCTGTGGTCGAGATGCGGCGAGAGCGCCTCATCCTTCAAGGCGACGTCGCTTCTCCAGTCAACCCGCCATCGGGCTGCCGCTTTCGCACACGTTGCCCACGTGCGCGTGAGCACTGCGCCGAAGAGGTGCCACCACTCGAGGAGTACGGCGACGAGCACAAGGCGGCCTGCTTCTATCCATTAGATTGAGGACACAAGTGAACCTATGGTTCCCTTGTGAAAACCCTCCCTTCTGGAGGCAACCCGTTTCCGGGCGGTCGAAAGACAAAGTTGCGCCCGGGGTGAACCCGGCCGCGCAGACATCGCCGGATCTTTTAGATTGACGGAGTGATCGCCGAACGCAAGGAACTCGCGCGCGATCTTGTCAAGGCGTCGTATCTCAAAGGCGATTTCGTCTTGCGATCCGGCAAGCGCTCGAATCGCTACTTCGACAAGTTTCTCTTCGAAACCGATCCCGTCCTGCTCAGGCGGCTCGGCCGCCATCTCGCCGCGCTTGTGCCAGCTGAGACACAGCGTCTTGCAGCGCCCGAGCTTGGCGCGGTCCTGCTTGGTGGTGTCGTGTCGATGGAGACAAGCTTCCCGCTGCTGCTCGTGCGCAAGGAGCCCAAGCGCTACGGGACCGCGAAGCAGCTGGAGGGCAGATATACGGCCGGCGAGCGAGTCACGGTCATCGAGGACGTGGTCACCACCGGTGGCGACTCGCTGCGCTCGATCGAGGTCCTGCGCGACGCGGGGCTGGAGGTGATCCATCTCATCGTGGTTCTGGATCGTGGAGAGGGCGGCGAGGACAACATCCGCCAGGCCGGCATTCCGTACTCGCCGCTATTCCGGATTCAAGACCTCGACCTTGACTGAGCTGCTGATCAAGGGCGGCACTGTCTACACCGAGGACGGACCGCTTGAGGCCGACGTGCTCGTCGCTGACGGCGTCATCACGCGCGTCGAGCCAGGGCTTGCGTTGACTGCGAAGGGAAAGGAAATAGATGCGACCGGCAAGTACGTGCTGCCAGGCGGGATCGACGTCCACGTCCACAGCCGCGACCCCGGTTTTCCCGAGAAGGAGGACTTCGGAACCCTGACCGCGGCGGCAGCTGCCGGCGGGGTGACGGTGGTGCTTGATATGCCGAACACGGTGCCGGCAGTCGACAGCGCCGGCGTCCTCGAGTCCAAGGCTGCGCTGGCTCGCAGCAAGGCGCGCGTCGACTTCGGGCTCTGGGGCCTGATCCGCTCGACGACGACGGCGGACGAGCTCGCCGGGATGGCCGCCGCAGGCGCGGTCGGTTTCAAGGCATATCTGGCCTACTCGTTCAGCCAGAGCCGCAAGCAGGTCCTGTACTCGCCGGGTTCGGACGACCCTGACCTCGAACCGCCGGCCGACTACGGCACGCTGGCCCGGTTGGCGCCCGCAGTGGCGCGCCTCGGGCTGCCGCTCGCCGTTCACGCCGAAGACCCGGCCATCCTGGCTGCCTTTCAGCGCCCCCTGCTCAGCTATTCGGACCTGCTCGACTCCCGGCCGCCTGAGGCGGAGGCGGTGGCCGTGTCGGCGGCGGCGGCCGTGGCGAGAGACACTGGGGTCCATCTGCACATCGCGCACCTGTCGAGCGCCCTCGGCCTGGCCGCCGCGGAGGACGCGGTGCGCAGCGGGACCTCGCTGAGCCTGGAGACCTGTCCCCAGTTCCTCTTCCTCACCGCGGAGGACTTCGACCGCGTGGGGCTGGCGATGAAGATGCTTCCCCCAGTCCGCACCGCGGCCGACCGCGACGCGCTCATCGACGGTCTCCGCAGAGGCGTGATCGACATGGTCAGCACCGACCATGCGCCGCACACGGACGAGGAGAAATCGCGTCCGTTCGAGGACGCGCCCGCAGGTAGCCCTGGCGTGCAGACCCTTTACCTGTCGTGCCTGCAGCTGGCCAAGAGCATGGGCGACGTCTGGCTCGCCCCTCGCTGGGTGAGCCAGGCACCGGCAGTGCTTGCCGGCCTGGAGGAAAGCAAGGGCTCGATCGCGTCGGGATTCGACGCCGACATCGTGATCGTGGACCCGGCCGCCAGGACGCGCGTCCGGCCCGAGGAGATGCGCTCCCGGCAGAGGCGTGGGGCGCTGGACGGCAAGGAGTTCGATTTTGCGATCAAGGAGGTCTACCTCCGCGGCGAGCCGGTCACCAGGGCCGGCAAGGCCCATGGCCGCATGGTCAGACCCGCCCTGGTCGCGCGTTGACCTGAGCAGTGGCGCGGCTCTGGCTCGTGTTGATCGTCGCGGTGTCGCTCGGGTCGGGCTGCTCGCAGCTGCCGGGGAGCGGCGCCAAGGGGTCGCCTTCCGTCAGCACCAGCCCGACCGGGACGCCGCTCGCCAAGGCGTCGGGCCAGCTGGATGCCGAGGTGCCGATGCCACCCAACTTTCCGACCGACATGCCGGTCTATCCGCACGCCCGTCTGACCGCGGGCGCGACCTTCACTTCAAGTGGCCAGGTCGCCTGGGGGATGGAGTGGGAGACGCTGGACGGCGTCGACAAGGTTCAGTCGTTTTACACGACGAAGCTCGGCCAGGGTGACTGGACGCTCAAGGTCAGCGCAACGTCCAACGGCGCCTTCGCGGCGACGGTCTCGCGCAAGTCGAACTCGCACGTCGAGGGAAGCCTCGCGGTCGTTTCCGACAACGGGGTGACGAAGATCCTGTTGAGCCTGATCAGCCCTTCGGGCTAACGAACCCCGGCGCCCCGGAAGATCGGGTTCTGAGCCACCTCTCGCTCCAGGCTGGTCGCCGGCCCGTGTCCGGGGTACAGCGCTGTCGACATGGGCAGGCGGAGGAGCTTGGTGCCAATGCTCATCATCTGACGGCGAAGGTCCGTCTCCGGCATCTGGCGGCCGATGCCGCCGGCCAGGATCGTGTCGCCGACGAACGCATGGTTGGCGACGACGAAGCACACGCTACCCGGGGTGTGCCCCGGGGTGTGGAGCACTGAAACCTTGAACTCCCCGAAGTCGAGCTCATCTCCGTCGAGCAGGTAGCGGTCGGCGGAGCGCAGGAACTGCTTGGCGTCCGCCGAGTGGATGCCGGTCTCGCCGCCCGTGATCGCCTTGAGGTCGTCCTTGCCGCCGACGTGTCCCGGGTGGCCGTGCGTGGCCAGGATGTACTTGATGGTCACGTTCCCGGCCTGCTCGACGATCTTTTTCACCGGCAGCCCTGGGTCGATGACGACGGCCTCCTTCGTCGTGGCGCACGACACGACGTAGCAGTTGACCTCGCGATCGAGCTTGACCTTGACGATGGAGAGCTTCGGCATCGATCACTATCTACCGCAAATGGAGCGCGTGGCGGCGGTCGGGTTTGGAATCGGGCTCCTGGTGGTCTGCCTGTTCTGGACCTACGGCTACTTCAGGAAGCGGTCCAAGAACCGTTTTTAGAAATTCGTACCAGCCCCTCCGTCGGCCGCCCCATCCCCGCCTTTGGCGGTACTTCCCCATAAATGGGGAAGAGCCACCTCCCATGAATGGGGAGGAGGCTATTCCAATACGGCCTGGATCTTCAGGCGCAGCGCGTCCAGCGAGTCGAACTTGTCCAGCGGCGGTTTGGCTCGCGGGCGGTCGGGATACTTCGCCGTCTGGCCCGCTTCGAGGAGCAGCTCGATCTCCTCAGGCGTGAAGTTCATCGTTTTGAGGACGACCTCCTTGACCGCGCTTGGGCGATCGACGGCGTCCCTGATCACGTCGTCGGTATCGGTGATGACCTGGGGCCGCGTCGGACGGAAGAGCTCTTCGGACCCGACGAGTGACACTCGCTTGAAATTTGGCATTTGGTTCAGTCCTGTACCCGATGATTTTCGATTACCGCCACCGCCAACGCTCGATACGCCCGTGCTCCGTCGGACTCCTTCGCGTATGTCAGTATCGACTGACCCGCGAGCGGCGTCTCCGCGAAGCGGATCGAGTCGGTGACCGCGAAGTCATAGACCTTGGTGCCGTACTTCTCCTTGACCGCCGCGAGCACTTCTTGCGAGTGGAGCGCTCGTTGCTTGTAGAGAGTGGGGAGGATGCCGATCAGCTCGAGCCGGGGGTTGAGCCGTCGCTTGACGCGCTCCATGGTGACTAGCAGCTCCTGCATTCCTTTGAGAGCGAGGAACTCCGCCTGCAGCGGCACCAACACTTCATCCGCCGCGACCAGCGCGTTGATCACGATCAGGTCCAGCGACGGCGGGCAGTCGATGATGATGAAGTCGTATCGCTTCTGCGCGGGCTCGAGCTTGTCGCGGAGGATGCTCTCGCGACCAATCTCGTTGATCAGCTGGTTCTCCGCTCCGGCGAGCTCGATGTCCGCCGCAATGTAGTGGACGCCCATCTGGGGCGCCTCCTGGACGACGTCAGTGACCGTCGTCTCGGGATCGACCAGCAGGTGGTAGATGGTCTTCTCGACCTCGCCCGGCGGCTTCATGTACAGGGTGAGGTGGCCCTGGGCGTCGAGATCGATCAGCAGGACGCGTTGACCCAACTCGGCGAGTGCGGCGCCCAGGTTGACGGCGGTGGTGGTCTTGCCAACCCCGCCCTTTTGCATCGCTACGGCGATCGTTCGGGCCAAGAGCGCTCCGAGTCTAACCGAACCCGGCCCTTCTGACTGGCAAGGAGGAGTTCCGGGGCCCGTCATCTAGAATGGCGCCCGACCTGTGATCATCGACATCCTCGTCGTCCTGGTCCTCGTGATCGCACTGATCACCGGTTACCAGCGCGGCGTGATCCAACCCCTGATGGCCGAGATCTTCTTTTTCGGCACATTGCTCGTTGTATTCCGGTTCCACGACCAGTACACGACCGAGATGCAGAAGCTGCTCCACCTCACACCCGTGCTGGCCGTGTTCGTCGCCCTGATCATCGCCGTGGTCATGGGCGCGATCGGTGGGGCGATCGGGGGCGCCTTCCATCGCCTGGAGGCGATCCGCGGCGTCGATGGGCTCCTGGGGGTGTTCGTGCATGCCGCGGTGACTGTGGTCGTGGTCTACCTGGCGATCTCGGCCCTGGTCACGCTGGACAACGCGTTCGAACCCGCACTGAAAAGCGCGAGCCTGACCTTGAGCCAGGTCAACCAGCTCGAGACCGAGATCCTCTCGAACCCGATCACCGCGGCCATGGTCTCGAAGGCGGACCTCAATGCGCTCAAGGCGGCCGCGGCCAAGAGCAACGCCGCGCATCTCGATTCGGTCGCGGGCATCCATCAGCTCCAGCAGATCTACAGCGACTTCATCCAGCCTCAGCTGCACAGCTCGCGCACGGCGCCGTTCATCCTTGGCGTCGGCCGCCACCTGCCGTTCATCGGCCACGTCGGCCCAAACGACCTGAAGCCACTGCCGACAACAAGCCCGGTGACCTGTCCGTCGCCGACCCCGAAGGCAAGCGCGACACCGAAGACCAGTCCGTCGCCGGCGGCGTGCGCAACCCCGACGCCGACGAGGTAGCTTAGTCTCGTGCTCGATCTCGCCCTGAGCCCCGACCAGGAGCTGCTGGTCGCGGCTGTCCGCGAGTTCTGCGCCCGCGAGTTTGCGCCGCGCATCGGCGCCGACGACCGCGCCGGCCGCCACGACCCTGAGATCTTTGCCAAGCTCGCTTCGCTAGGCCTGCCAGGTGTGTGCTTCCCGCAGCGCTACGGCGGCCACGGCCTCGACTACCTCTCGCTCGGCCTCGTCTGCGAGGAGCTGGAGTACGTGGACACCGTCTACCGGACGGTGCTCTCGGTCCACGTCGGCCTGGTCGGCATGGGCCTTTACACATGGGCGACTGAGGAGCAGAAGCAGGAGTGGCTGGTCCCGATGGCCTCGGGCAAGAAGCTGGCCTGCTATGGCCTGACCGAGCCCAACGCCGGGTCCGACGTTGCCTCGATGCAGTCGACGGCGCGTCGGCACGGGGACGGCTACGTCCTGAACGGGCAAAAGGTCTGGGTCTCCGACGCCGACACCGCGGACTACCTGCTCGTTTTCGCGAAGACCGACCCGAAGGCCGGAGGGCGCGGCGTTTCCGCGTTCATGCTCGACCGCGAGGCCTGCGGCAAGGCGCTGCGCACCGAGCCGATCGAGGATCGATTAGGCATACGGGCCGGCGACGTCGGCTCGATCTTCATGGCCGACCTCGAGGTGCCGGAGGCAAACCGCATCGGTGACGAGGGCGATGGCTTCAAGATCGCGATGAGCTGTCTCGACAACGGCCGTTTCACCGTCGCCGCTGGTGCGACCGGCACGGTGCGCGCCTGTCTCGACGCGTCGGTCAAATACGCGCGTGAGAGAAAGACTTTCGGGCAGGAGATCGGGCGCTACCAGCTGGTCCAGCAGATGATCGCGAAGATGTCGCGCGACTACGAGATCTGCCGGTTGCTGTACTTCAAGGTCGCATGGATGAAGAACACGGGCGCTCGCCACACGCGACAGGTTTCGATGGCGAAGCAATACGCAACCGATGCGGCGTTCAACGCCGCGCATGACGCGGTCGAGGTCCATGGCGCGTACGGGTATTCCGCCGAGTATCCCGTCGAGCGCTTTCTTCGCAACGCGCGCGCGCCGATCATCTACGAGGGCACGCGGGAGGTGCACACGATCCTGCAAGGCGAGTACGCGCTCGGCTATCGCGACGACCGTCCGGTCAAGAAGTCGCTCCCGCCATATCGACCGGATTGACCATCGCCGCGGTAGCCACGGCTCCGCAGCGCCGGCTCGGGACATTCGACTTCATCCTTCTGTCGGTCTACTGGATCGCGATCGGCTACCTCTGGAACAGCCTGACGGCGCTGATCCTGCCCGACATGATCATCCAGCTCGTCGGACGCGCCCACGAAGGCCTGGCCGCGAGCTTTCTCAAATCGATCGGCACCCTGGTGGCCATCGTCTGGCAGCCGGTCGTCGGCGGCATCTCAGATCGCACGGTCACGCGGTGGGGAAGGCGCCGCCCGTTCATCGTCGCCGGGACCGCGGGCGATGTCCTGTTCCTGGTCGGAATCGCGCTCGCGGGCAACTACTGGTGGTTGGTCGTCTTCTACTTCCTGCTGCAGCTCGCCTCCAACACCGCGCAGGCTCCATACCAGGGACTGCTTCCCGACCTGGTGCCGGACACCCAGCGCGCCGAGGCATCCGGCTTCTATGGGGTCGCCAACCTCGCCGGCATTGCGAGCGGAACTGTCGGTGCAGGGCTGCTGCTCGCGCACCTGGGTCGGAGCGCGGCGATTGCGTCGATCGCCGTGGTCCTCGTCGTCACCATGCTCGCGACAGTGCTGGTCGTGCCCGACCGAGCACGCCCGGTCGAAGGGCACTTCCGAAGTCTCGGCGAGCTGCTGACGAAAACGTTCGGCGTTCCGTTTCGCAATCGCAGCTTTCTGTGGCTGATGGTTTCCCGACTCCTGATCTTCATGGGCTTCGGAGGACTGCAGAACTTCGCCTTCTTCTACTTCGACAACGTCTTCTTTCACCAGGACCGCAAGGCGACCGCCATCGCGGCGTCGACGTTGCTCGGCATCGCGATCGCAGTCGCGGCGCTGGTCACGTGGCCCGCTTCGCGATTGTCGAATCGGACCGGCCGCCGGCCGCTCATCCTCACGGCGGGACTGTTCGGCGCGGCGGGCACTCTGGTGCTTGTGTTCAGCCACTACCGGTGGGTCCCCGACGGAATGCTGCGTCCACTCGCGGCATTCCTCAAGGTGCCGGATCTCGCGGCTCAGGCGACCCTGACGGGCCTTCTCATCGGGGTTGGTCTCGGTGTTTTCTTTTCCGTCGACTGGGCCTTCATCCAGGACATCATTCCGCCGCACCAGGGAGGCCTTTACATGGGCTTTTCGAACATCGCGACCGCCGGCGCCGGGATCATTGCCGTGTTTCTCGGCGGCCCGCTCCTGGACGCGTTCAACGCCGGACCTCGGATCCTCGGCCTTCCGGGTGGGTTTCCGGTCGTCTTCAGCTTATTTGCGGTCTGGTTCGTGATCGGGTCGCTTAGCATCCTGAAAGTGCCGGAGAAGGGGAGAAAGGTGTGAACCTGGACGGTCTACGACCCTGGGCTGGGTTGGGGGAGGCAGGGTTGGTCGGGGGGCAGCCTGCCGACGTCGTGGTCGCGGGCATCCCTTACGACGGCTCGGCCGTCTACCGAAAGGGTGCCGCCATCGCACCCAGGACGATCCGGGGGCTGTCGCCTGTGATGCCGCCCGTCACCGAAGAGGGCCACCTCCTGACCGGCCTGCGTGTCAGCGACATCGGCGACCTCGACGCCGGACGGGATATCGAGGCCGGGTGGATGGGCCCGATGGAACGCCTGGCCCAGGTTCCGCCGGAAGCGTTCCTGACCGTGCTGGGCGGCGACCACTGCACCGCGATCTCGACTCTGGCGGCGCAGGTGCGGAGGCATCCGGGCCTTTCGTTGCTGTGGGTTGACGCGCATCCCGACCTCTGCGACTTCTCGCGCGGCGGCCACTGGACGTGCGGGTGCGCCTTGCGTCGCGCACTCGAGGCCTCAGGTATCGAGCCATCACGCGTGGTGATCGCCGGCGGGCGCGACTACGACCCCGAGGAGCTGGAGTTCATAGCCGCCAACAACGTGCTACTGGTCTCCACGGCGGAGATCGCCCGCGACCTGCATGGGTCCGCGGGCAAGATCGCTGACCGGCTCGCAGGCGCTGAGGTGCACGTCTCGTTCGACATCGACGTGCTCGACCCGGCGTTTGCTCCGGGAACGGAGATCCCGTCGGCCGGCGGCCTGTCTACACGACAGGCGCTAGAGCTGCTGCGGAGCGCAACCGCGCGTTCGCGCCTGGTCGGGTTCGACGTAGTCGAGGTCTCGCCGCCGTTTGACGACAGTGACATCACAACTCTCGCGGCGCTGAAGCTCATCTTCGAGGTGTGGGGAATGGTGAAGAGCGCGCGTGAGGCCAGAGTTTCGGACATCAGTGGAAAGCGCTGACGTAGTCATCGTGGGCGGCGGCATCATGGGCTGCGCCCTCGCCTATCAGCTCGCCAGACGCGACGTCGACGTTTTGCTCTTCGAGCGCGACACGCTGGGTTCGCAATCGACCGGCAAATGCGCAGGCGGCGTTCGGCAGCAGTTCTCGATGGAGGCCAACGTGCGCCTTCAGCGCCTATCGGTCCAGCTCTTCGAGAATTTCGAGCAGGAGACCGGGCACCCGGCGGACTTCCGCCAGATCGGCTACCTCTTCGTGCTGACGCTGCCCCAGCAGGTCGAAGACTTCCGGCACAACATGGAGATGTGGCACAGGGTCGGCCTGAGCGAAGCGCGCTGGGTCGATGCGTCAGAGGCGGCGCGCATGGTCCCGGTGCTAAACGTCGAGGATGTTCTGGGCTGCACCTTCTGCCCTACGGACGGCATCGCGAGCCCTGCCGATGTGACATCCGGCTACGCCCAGGCCGCGCGCCGCCATGGCGCCCGGTTGAAGGAGGGGGTCGACGTGGTCGGGATCGACGTCGCGGGCGGACGCGTGCAGGGAGTCCGCACCGCGGCGGGCGACGTCGCCAGCCGGGTCGTCTTCAACTGCGCCGGCGCATGGTCATCATCGATCGGCCGCATGGCCGGGCTCGAGATCCCGGTGCTCCCATACCGCCGGCAGGTTGCTGTCACGGGATCTTTTCCGGCCGTGCCGCGAAACAACCCCATGACGGTCGACTTCCAGACCTCGTTTTACTTCCACCCGGAAGGCGACGGGGTGCTGATGGGGATGAGCGACAGGGTTGAAGGGCCCGGCTACGCGACGGACGTGAACTGGGACTTCCTGGAGAAGATGTTCGAGCAAGCCTCGCGCCGCGCTCCTGCCCTGGCCGGGGCGGGGATCAAGACGGCGTGGGCTGGGTTGTACGAGACGACACCCGACCACCAGGCGATCCTCGGTCCGGTGCCGGAGCTCGAGGGCTTCTGGTGCGCGGCCGGGTTCAGTGGACACGGGTTCATGCAGGCCCCCGCGGCCGCGCTGCTCCTGGCGCAGCTGCTGCTCGATAGGCGCTCCGAGATCGATATCACGCCGTTCGCGTTCACCCGCTTCGCGACGGGCTCACTGGTCCACGAAAGGAACGTCATCTAAGGCGGTACGGGGATCCTGACCCCCCGCGCTCTTTAGCCACAGTGGGGTTGGAGCCCGGATCTATTCCGGGCGTACCCACGCCGGACAGCTGGGCTACCGGCAGTCGTCTATGCCAAAGGGGGGTCCCGCGGGGGGATCCTGATCCCCCCGCGCTCTTTAGCGCTTGAAGATCACCGCGAGGGAGACCAGGCCGGCCCCGCCGATCAGCAGAACCACGCCGCAGCCCATCTGGACGATCGTGTAAAGGATCCCGCCGGTCGCGGCATAGGTCTCCGGGTACCTCGCCTTGCCGCGGCGCCGGCGGAGGGCGGCCGCGATCGCGCCTACTCCCAGCAGGATGGCAAACACCCCGAGCAGCAATCCGCTCGAGAAGGTTCCGGCAGAGATCGGGCGCGGCACTGGATCTCAGTATCGCTCGGCCCAGTCGATAGGATTCTCACCCGTGGCTCGGATCCTCCTCCTCGGCTCCACCGGATTTGTCGGCCGCGGCGTGGCGCACAAGATCCTGGACGGCGGCCACCAGCTCCGTGTCCTGGTGCGCGATCCTCTGAAGGCGGCCGCCTTCAAGGTGCGAGGAGCCCAGGTCGTCGTGGGCGATGCGCTCAACCCACAGGCTCTGGCCCAGGCGGCCCAGGGCGTCGAGCACATCATCAGCCTGGTCGCGGTGCGGCGAAACCGGCCGCAGTCGTACCTCGCGGTGAACGTCGACGGGCCTCGAATCCTCGGCCAGGCCGCCATGACGGCCGGCGTGCGCTCGGTCGTGCTCGTCAGCGCGATCGGGGCAAAGCTGGATCCGCACTTCAAGTACTTCACCTCGCGCTGGATGGGCGAGCAGGAGCTGGCCAAGACTGGAGTCTCCGGCACGATCCTGCGGTTTTCCTTCGTCCTCGCCGAGGAAGGCGGGATCCTGAACGACTTCGAGCGGGCGATCATCGGCCCCTTCGCGATCATTCCAGGCGGTGGCCAGGCGAAGATGCAGCCTATCCTGCGCGAGGATGCCGCGCGGTGCATCGTCGAGACCGTCGCCCGGCCGGACCTGCTCGGAAAGATCGTCGAGCTGGGTGGTCCCGAGGTCGTGACCTACGAAGCGATGTTCGATTGGTTCCTCCACGCTCGAGGCATCAAGAAGGCGAAGCTAAAGCTGCCGCTGGCGCTTCTGATCCCGCCTGCAATCGCGATGGAGGCTGTGCAGACGAATCCGCCGATCACCGCCGATGAGGTCCGCATGATCCAGACCGACAACCTCGCGGCTGGCATCGATTCGGTGAGCTCACAGTTCGGCTGGCGCCCGAGCCAGCCCAGCGCGTGGGCACCGGTCAACTGGGCGAAGAGACCGAGAACGGGCCGCTAAGGGTCCGGACATTTTTCGGACTGCCGATTCCCGCGCCGCATCGGGCGGCGCTTGGGGGCTATCTCGCAGAGTGCGCGAAACGTGCTCCTGAGTTTCGCTGGACTCCGGAGGCCAATCTCCACCTGACGATTCGGTTTCTCGGTCACGTCGAGCAAGCTCTCGCCGAAGGTATCGCGGACAGGCTTGCCGAGGCCGGCCTGCGCTCGTTCCAGCTGCAGCTCAGCGAGCTGGGCACGTTCAGGCGGGGCCGTCTGGCCCGCGTCGTGTGGTTGGGCCTCGGGTCTGGGCTGGAGGAGATTGCTGAGCTGGCCGGGCAGGTGGAGGTCGAGTGCACTCATGCGGGTCTCGAGCCCGACGCTCGTCGCTACCACGCGCACCTGACCCTCGCCCGGGCCAGGGCCCGGGATGGTGCAGGGCTTCCTGACCTGCCGGCCGCGCCAGACCTCGAGGCTTGGCGAGCGGAGGAGTTGATCCTCTATCGGAGCCGGCTTGGGCGCGGCGGCTCTGTCTACGAGCCGATGCGGCGTCTCAGGCTGAGCTGAGGCCGGCCTCTGCGCACTCGAGGTCCTGCTCCGGCCGGCCCCCGCTCACCCCGACCGCACCCAGGACGTGGCCATCCCGCTTGATCAGGGTCGAGCCGAGACCCGGCACTATGGGCACGCGGACGAGGCGGTCGGCGACGCTGAAGAAACCCGGCCGGTCCTTGGCGAGCTCCGCCAATGAGGCGCCATCGCGGTAGAGCATCGCCGCCCCGACCGCCTTCGCCTCGGCAATCTGGGGCGAAATGGGTGGGGCGCCGTCCATCCGTCCGACGGCGATCAAGAACCCGCCCTCGTCGACCACGGCGACGGTGACCCGAATGCCGAGACTTTCCGCTTTCGCATGCGCACCGCCGATCGTCTTTTGCGCCTGGGCGAATGTCAGCGGCATTAGGCTCTAGTCTCGCATGGACCTTGCCGGCCGAGTCGCGATCGTCACCGGTGGCGGCACTGGCATCGGAAGAGCGACGTCGATCAGGCTCGCCAAGGCGGGCGCGAAAGCCGTGGTCGTCAACTACTCGCGCTCAGCCGCCGAGGCGGAGTCGACCGCTCAGGAGCTGCGAGCCCTTGGCGCCGAGGCGCTTCCATGGCGCGCGAACATCGCCGAGGAGGCGACGGTCAAGAACATGATCGCCCTGACCGTCGACAGGTACGGAAGGCTCGACGTGCTGGTCAACAACGCCGGCACCACTCATTTCATCCCCCATGCAGACCTGGACGCGTTGACAGACGAGGTCTGGGACGACATCCTCAGCGTGAATCTGAAGGGCACGTTCTTTTGCTGCCGGGCCGCCGCAGCCGAGCTCGCGCGCGTCGGCGGCGCAATCGTCAACATCTCGTCGATCGCCGCTTATCGTGCATCGGGCTCTTCGATTCCGTATGCCGTCTCCAAAGCCGGCGTCTTGCAGCTGACACGCGCGCTCGCTCTCGCCCTGGCTCCGGATGTCCGCGTGAATTCCGTCTCGCCGGGTCTCGTTTCGAGTCGATGGTTCAGCAAGAATTTCGGCGAAGACGCGGCCGCCGCCCAGGCAGAGGCATTTGCGAAGGCAACCCCAATGGGCAAGATCGCGACGCCGGACGATGTCGCCCAGGCCGTCATCGCGTTGCTCGAGAACGACGTGATCACGGGCCAGGACCTGGTCGTCGACGGCGGAAAGAACGTCCTCTATCACCCGCTTTCCTGAGGCTACAAATTCACGGTTGGCGGCGCACTGACTTTTGGACTTGCACGCCTGAGCGGTAGGCCTTAGCTTTCACGTCGGCCCCGAGGGACACGTTCGAGGGGGCAGGAACAGGGCCGCAAGGCCATGTACCGGCTCCCGAGAGGCGATCCGTCGGGGTCACTTCTTTTCCAGGGCAAGAACCTCTGCCCCCCGCGTTACGCTGCACCAGACCATGAGCGTCGCGCAGCGTTCCCGAAGGCAGTCTGAGCACCGACCGCAGTCCGCGATCGAGGTGTCGATCGTCATGCCCTGTCTCAATGAGGCCGAGACGCTGGCCGCCTGCATCCGAAAGGCGCAGAGCGCGATCGGCAAGCACAACCTCGCCGCCGAGATCATCGTCGCCGACAACGGGAGCAGCGACGGATCGCGGGCCATCGCCGAGAAGCTCGGCGCTCGCGTGGTCGAGGTCATACCCAAGGGATACGGAAGCGCCCTGATCGGCGGGATCCAGGCGGCCCGGGGCCGTTTCGTGATCATGGGCGACGCGGACGACAGCTACGACTTCAGCGCCATCGGCCCTCTCATCGACAAGCTCCGCGAAGGCTATGACCTGGTGATGGGCAACCGATTTTCGGGCGGCATCGCCGCGGGGGCGATGGTCTGGTCGCATCGGTGGGTCGGCAACCCGGTCCTGACATTCATCGGCGGTGTGTTGTTCAGGACGCCGGTCGGCGACATGCACTGCGGCCTGCGCGGGTTTCGCAAGGACGCTGTCGAGGAGCTGAGGCTGCGCGCGACGGGCATGGAGTTCGCCAGCGAGATGGTGATCAAGGCCTCGCTCCGGCGGCTGAAGATCGCGGAGCTACCCGTCACGTTGAGCCCCGACGGGCGCTCACGGCCTCCGCACCTGCGCACCTGGCGCGACGGCTGGCGTCACCTGCGCTTCATGCTCCTCTTCAGCCCGCGCTGGCTCTTCCTCTACCCGGGGCTTGCGCTCTTCAGCGCCGGCGCAATCGGCGGCGCCTTGCTCGAGACGGGGCCGAAGCAGATCGGGACCGCGACCTTCGACATCCACACTCTTCTGCTGGCGGCGTTTTCCTGCCTGATCGGTTATCAGCTGGTGGTGTTCGCCGTTTTCACCAAGGTCTTCGCCATGCAGCAGGGATTCCATCCGCCGAACGCGGGCTACACCGAGATGTTTCGGTACATGAAGCTCGAGACGGGATTGGCAATCGGTGGTCTGATGCTCCTCGCGGGCGCCGCCGGCGCTGTCGTGGCCGTGTGGAGCTGGGGCGCGGTTGGCTTTGGCGAGCTGGATCCGCGGGTGACAATGCGCGAGGTAATCCCCGCGGCGCTTCTCCTGACCCTCGGTGTGCAGACGATATTCGCGAGCTTCTTCCTGAGCATCCTGGGCATCGACCAAGCTGATCCTTCCGGCTAGGCCCTCATGACTGTTCGCGGGCTGGCCGTGCAGCGTCGCGAGGACCGAGCCGCCTCTCGGCGGACCGTGACCCTTCTCGTCTTGGCCGCAGTCACAGGCGTTTTCGCTCCAGTCGCCTACATGGCGATGTTCACCGGGTTTCACTCCTACGACGACGAGGGCTATTTCCTGATCGTGCTCCGCGACTACCTGTCCGGCCAGCCTCTTCTGAATCCGTCGGTGCCAATCTACGGTCCATTTTTCTTCGAGACGATGGGCGGCTTGTTCAAGCTCCTCGGGGTCGCGCCGAGCCACGAGAGCGGCCGTTACGTGACGCTGGCCATCTGGCTGGTCGCGAGCCTCTCCGCAGGACTCTCCGCGTACCGTCTCACGAGACGTTTCTGGCTGGCTGTCGGCGCCGAATTCGTTGCGTTCCAGGTGCTTCGAGCGCTCACCAATGAGCCTATGAGCCCTACCGGCTTGATCGGTCTGCTGCTCGTGTCTATGGTCGCCGCTGCCTCTTTCAGGTCGGCGCGCCCCCGCGCGACAGCCGTCGTCATTGGTTCGATCGTGGGCGCGCTTTGCCTGATCAAGATCAACGTCGGCGGTTTTGCGGCGATTGCGGTGTCGTTTGCATGGGCGGCAAGCCTGGCCCCCGGGCGAAGGCGCCAGCTGCTGCCTCTGATGGTCGTCGTGATCACGCTGCTCCCGGTGGCGCTGATGGCGAGCCTGCTGAGCCGCGACTGGGTCGCTGAGTACGCGTGGCTGCTGGCTCTGGCTGGCGCGGCAGTGGGGATCGCATGTCTTGCCGCAGCCGGGGACCGGCCGCCGGCGTCGGGGTTTGCGCTAGCCGGTGGCGGCGCGATCGTTGTCGTCATATGCCTCGGCGTCGCACTCGTCGGCGGCTCCCGAGCCCAGGACCTGTGGGATGGCCTGGTCCTGGTTTCACTCCGTTTCCCAAGCATGTTCATGTTTCCGCTGGACATCAGCATCGCCGTCGACGTTTGGGCCTCTGCGGTTGTGGTCATGGCGCTCGCGACCCGGGGGCTCACCCTGCTTTCAGCCTCTACCGCAGGTCGACTTCGACTCGCCGCCGGGCTTCTCATCTGGCTATCCGCACTGCTGATTCCCAGCTCGGTCTTTCTCCTCGCCCTTCCCCTCCTGTGGATCGCGTGCATACCTCCCGCAGGAAACGTCGAAGATCGAGTCGGCAGATACTGCCGCTGCCTGGTGCCGGCGCTGGCCGTGACCGAAGCCCTCCAGGTGTATCCCGTTGCGGGAACCCAGTTGGCGATCGCCGGCCTTTCGCTCGTGCCGGCCGGCGCCATCGTCCTCCATGACGGCATCCGCCAGCTGCAGACGGCTGGGTGGGGTCGGCCTTCGCTGTTCGCGGCTTCGGCAGCCCCCGCTGCCCTACTGGTCAACGTGCTTGTCTTTCTCGCGGGTGGCTACGTAGTGCTCGGCGCGTTCACCGAGGGCACCCGGCTGGGCGTCCCGGGCGCGGAGTCAATCCGGGTCCCTGCCGAGCAGGCGTCCCAGCTGCAGGGGCTCACTGATGCGATCGATCGCAGCTGTTCGGGTTTCATCACCCTACCCGGAATGAACAGCCTCTACCTGTGGACCCATCAAAGCCCGCCGACCAATGTGCGGGCGGAGATATGGATGCTTACCCTCGACGACATGCAGCAGGGGTCGCTCGTCCGGCAGCTCGAAAGCCGGCCGCGCCTCTGCGTGGTGGAGAATCAAAAGGTTGTCGATTTCTGGGCTCAGGGTCGCCGCGTGCCGAATCGACCCCTGGTGGATTTCATAAGGGTCGGCTTTGTCGAGGCCGGCACTTTCGGCGATTATCAGCTTCTCGTTCGCAGTGGTGACTGACGCGGGGGACAATGACGGCCCATGACAACCGGCGAGTGGCTGATCCCCTTCAACCGCCCAAGCTTTGAGGGCCGAGAGCTCGAATACATCCACGCGTCTATTGCCTCCGGCCATGTTTCAGGAGACGGATCGTTCAGCCGGCGCTGCCACCAATTTCTGGAATTCGAGCTGGGTGTCGCCAGGGCGCTGCTGACCACGTCCTGCACGCATGCACTCGAGATGGCCGCGCTCTTGCTTGAGGTCGCACCCGGCGACGAAGTGATCGTTCCGTCATTCACATTCGTCTCGGTGGCGAACGCGTTTGTTTTGCGTGGCGCGCGCCCGGTCTTCATTGACGTGCGCCCCGACACGCTCAACTTCGATGAGCGGCAATTCGAGCAGCTGATCACCTCTCGCACGAAGGCTGCTGTTGCGGTTCACTACGCAGGAGTTGGATGCGAGATGGACTCGATCGTCGAGGTGGCGACTCGGCGCGGGGTTGCAATCGTCGAAGACAACGCACACGGCCTGTTCGGCAGCTACCGCGGAAGGCAGCTGGGCACTTTCGGCAGCCTGGCCACTCAGAGCTTTCACGAAACGAAGAACTTCAGCTGTGGAGAGGGTGGGGCGCTCCTCATCAATGACAAACGATTCATCGAACGCGCCGAAGTGGTGCGTGAAAAGGGAACAGACCGGAGCCGTTTCTTCCGTGGTCTGGTCGACAAATACACCTGGACCGACATTGGCTCCAGCTATTTGCCGTCAGACCTGCTGGCCGCCATTCTGTTCGCCCAATTTGAGGCGCGGGCTTCGATTCAATCGAAACGCAGGGAGATATGGTGGCGCTACCGTCGGGGTCTCGTCGACTGGGCGGCCCGCACTGGCGCGACGCTTCCATTCATTCCAGCCGACCGCGAGCAGGCCTACCACATGTTCTACGTCATCATGCCGTCGCTGGAAGCTCGTCAGCGGCTGATGTCTCATCTGAGAGAGAAGGGCATCCTTAGCGTCTTCCACTACTTACCGCTGCACCTTTCTCGGATGGGCCTGCAATTTGGTGGCGAGCCAGGTCAATGCCCTGTCACCGAAGACGTGAGCGACCGACTGCTACGCCTGCCGTTCTTCAACAGCCTCACTGCGGCGCAACAAGAAACGGTCATCGAATCGGTTCAGCAGGTCGTTGACTAGTGCCGGACCTGACCGTAGGACGGAGCGTGTTCTACGACCCCATCGTGAGGAGCAAACTCGACAGTCTCGCGGACCGCGTAGACAGGCTTCTGCATTGAGCGCAGATGCATTCGCGCGAGATACTCACCCATGATGCCAAGAGCGAAAAGCTGAGCCCCGGAGAAGATTGCGATGGTCGACGCGATGAACGAGAAGCCCGGAACGAGCCCGCCGTAGATCAGGTAGTGGCCAAACACGAAGGCGAGCGTGATCGTGCCGAAGACGGTAAAAAAGAATCCGATCAGACTTGCCAGCTGGAGCGGCCAAACGCTGAACCCCGTGATCATGTTCAGCGAATGCCTGATCAGTTTCCCGAAGGTGTAGTTAGAAGTCCCGAGCTGGCGTACTTCGTGGCGAACCTCGACGGAATTGAATCGAACCGTCGCCCATGTCAAAAGCACATCGATGCTGACGTATGGACCGTCATAGCCTGCGAATGCTTTTCTTAGGTCGGTTCGGAAAGTTCGGAACGCTCCGGCCTTCCGTGCGATCGGGGCGCCCATCGATGCTTGAAGGGCGATCTTTGTGGCCTGGCTCGCAAGGTTCCGCCAGAGTCCGTGTTGCCCGGCCGGGGGAGTTCCGTACACGACATCAATGTCAGGTTGAAGGGCATCCACGAGCTTCGGGATCTCTTCGGGCGGATGCTGTAGGTCGTCATCCATCGTGATGATCAGCTCATATCTGGCGAGACGGATGCCGCAGAGCAGTGCATTGTGTTGCCCGAAGTTGCGCATCAAACGCACGCCTCGGATCCATGGGTGGACACTCGAAAGCTCCCGGATCGCGCTCCAGGTCCCGTCTTTGCTGGCGTCATCGACCAATATCAGCTCGTAGTCACTCGCAAACGAATCGAGGACAGTCTTGATCCGTTGCGCCACTCCCGGCAGCGAGCCTTCGCTGTTGTATGTGGGAATGACGACCGAGATGCTCCATTGGCCTCCCTGCATTTTTCGCTGAGAGGTTAACCCGTTGGTACTGCCCTTCATGCCCTCTCCTGGTCTTGATTTCAAAAGTTGATAGGACCCCGGCCGGCAGCTGCCGCGTGGTTTTGCCGGCCGTCCTCTGCGCCGCTTGACCCGCAGGCGGCCTCGTTGCACGGGGTATCTTGCTTCGCGATGTACCAGGCGTCCGGCCTTAACGCCGTGAGAATCGTCCGCGAGGCAGAGGTCCGGGCAGACCGTCATGTCCTCGATCGACTCTGGGAGGAGCCAACGACATTCGCCTTCGTCCCCTCCAACCTCGCGCTCACCGAGGACTGGATCGTCGCCTCGCTGGCGCTCATCCCAGCCGAGTACCGTCGCGAGCACTTCATCCTGATGACCTCGGGCAGCACCGGCCAGCCAAAGCTGATCGTCGCGCGCAAGGACCGCGCGGAACGACTGGCCGCTGCGATCCATGTCGCCCAGGACGGCGAGCCGGCCCAGGAGACAATCGCCTGCCTGCCCCTCAGCTACTCCTACTCGTTCGTCAATCAGTGGCTGTGGGCCCACCACCTGCGCCGGCGGCTGGTCCAGACCGACGGCTTCACGCGAGCGGACGAGTTGAAAGCCGCCCTCGACGCGGCTAAAGAAGCGATGACCTGCATGGTCGGCATCCAGGTCCCGCTGCTGCGGCAGCTGTTCGGGACGCACCGATTTCCGGGAGTCATAAGGCTCAACTTCGCGGGTGGTCGTTTCCCGCAGGAGCACCTGGACGCCCTCCACGAGATATTCCCGAACGTCCGCATCTTCAACAACTATGGCTGCGCTGAGGCGATGCCCCGGCTCACTGTCCGCCGCGCGGAGGACGCGTCTTCCGCCGCCGACGTCGGCTTCCCGCTGCCGGGCGTCGAGCTACGAGCTGCGGCCGACGAGCAGCTCGAGTTCCGCAGCCCTTACCGCGCGGTCGCCGTCATCGAGGGCGAGCGGTTCCGGCCGCTTGACGACTCGGAGTGGATGGTCACCGGCGACCTCGGACGGGCCGCCGAGAACGGCTCCTGGCTCCTGCTCGGCCGCAAGAGCGAGGTCTTCAAGCGCTTCGGCGAGAAGATCTCGCTGCCGGCCATCCAGGCGGCCGTTCAGCGCGTCTGGATTGGAGAGCTTGCTTTCTACCGGGAGACCGACACGCTCGGCGAGAATGCCCACGTCATGGTCCTTGCTCCCCGGCCGGAGCGTGAACAGCTACGCGCGATACTCGCGGAGCTGCGACGCGACTTCACCCGGCCGCACTGGCCGTTCCGCATTGAGAGCCGCGACCAGCTTCCGCGCCTGCCCAGCACCAAGGTCGACGGCGGAGCCCTCTCTGAACGGGGTGGCGTGACCGTCGAGTGGAGTCAGCAGTACTGAATGGACAACCGCGAGAAGCTCCGCGACCTGCTCACCGACGTCCTGCTGCTGGCCGACGAAGAGTTTTCCCTGGACCTCAAGCGCGAAGACGTCGAGACCTGGGACTCTCTGGCCGTGGTCGCGATCGCGGCCGGCGTCGAGGAGACGTTCGGTTATCACTTCACCCCCGAGGAGGCTGTCGCCGCCACCGGAGTTCGCGACATCATCGCGACGCTCGAGCGCAAAGGGATCAGCTTTGAAGGCGCATGAGCAGCGGGGTCGGCGCTGGGGGCTGGCCCACCTCCGGGCGGCTGACCTGGGACGGGTCTGGCTTCACGCCTCGCCGTCCGTTCGGGCGCGCGTCGCCGCCGAGCTCGAACTTCCGCTCCTCGATTCCCTGGAGGCCCTGCCGTCCGCCGCCGACACCGTTGTTGTCGCCGGCGGGGGGGCATTTATCGACCGAGCCAAGCGGTTCCGGCAGGGCGCGCGGCCCGGCCTCCGGCTGATCGCGATACCGACCATCTGGGGAAGCGGCGCCGAGGTGTCTCCGATCGCAGTGCTCAATGGCGAGGGCGGAAAGGAGATTCACGTCGGCGAAGACCTGATTCCGGATCACTACGTGGCCTGGCCCGAGCTAGCCCGCTCGGTGCCCCCGGCCCGGCTCCGCCACGCCTGCGGGGACGTTTGGGCGCATGCCTTGGAAGCCTTCACGTCGCCGCTTGCAACCGACACCATCCGCCGCAACGCGGCTGAGCTGATCGACGAGATGGCGGCGTTCGAGCTTGGTTATGACCCACGGTGGTTCGAGGCGGGGGCCGCCGCTTGCCTTCTCCAGGCGCGGTCGAGCGTCGGCCTGGTGCACGGCTTCGCGCACGTTCTCGAGGCGCCGCTGGCGGCTGCTCAGCCGAGTGCCGGCTGGGGGCATGCGCGCCTGTGCTCTACCTTCCTCCTCCCGGTCCTGGCCTTCAATCGAAACCGCAGCCCCAAGGTGGAGACGCTCGCCGCCGAGTACGGCCTTGACGTCTCGCGGGTGGAGCTGCTCGCCCACGCGCTCTTCGATGCGGCCGACTACGGCGCGGCGATGCCGCTCGCCGCCGAGCGCTGGGGGGACATCGCACGCGACCGCTGTTCACGGACCAACTGCAACGTGGTGCGGCGAGACTCGCTCGAGTTCTTTCAGCGCTTCAGCCCCTCTCCGGTGACCGCATGACCGCTCTCCTCGACAGCCCGCCCTACTCAGCGCGCGCCGAGCTCGAATTCCGCGCCGAGCTGCTCACTTTGACCGAGCACCACCTTGACGGCTGCCCCGAGTACCGGGCGGCCTGGCCGGGCTGGCGGCCGACGGACGACATCACCGGGTTTCCGTTTCTACACGTGGGCGCCTTCAAGACGATCCGGTTCGTGACTAGCGCCCCAGGAATGAGGCATCAGCGCATTCTGAAGTCGTCGGCTACCTCCTCCGGGATCTCGAGCCAGATCGTCCTCGACAAGCGGAGCGCCGAGCTGCAGGCGCGCAGCTCGCACGCGATTCTGGCCGACTTCCTCGGCACCGAGCAGCGGCCGCTGCTCGTTCTCGACAGCCCGGGCGGCCTGCGCAGCGGCACCGAGATATCCGCCCGGACAGCGGCAGCGCTCAGCCTGAATGCCCTGGCATCCGACCTGGTCTTCCTCCTCACCGACGCCGCTGACCCCGCGTCAGTCCGCTGGGAGGTCCTGCTCCGGCTCCTGGCCGGTCACGAGTCTCTCGTCGTCTACGGCTTCACGTACATGCTCTGGACCGCCTGGGCTGCAGCCGAGTTGCCGGCAGAGGTCCGTGCCGCCCTACAAGGCAAGCGGATCGACTTCGTGCACAGTGGCGGCTGGAAGAAGCTCGAGCACCTGGAGGTTGGGCGCCGGGAATTTGACGCCACTCTGACGCGGGGACTCGACCCACGCTCCAAGGTCATCGACTTCTATGGTCTCGTCGAGCAGGTGGGCGTGGTCTACCCGCTCTGTAGCGAGGGCTACCGGCACGTGCCGGCCTGGGCCGACGTCTTCGTCCGTGACCCGTGGACGCTCGCACCGCAGGATCGCGAGGCCGGCCAGCTCCAGCTTCTCAACCTCCTGGCGTGGGGCGCGCCCTACCACAACGTCCTCACCGAGGACCTCGGCCGTCTGGTGTCCGGCGAATGCCCGTGCGGGCGCCACGGCAAACGATTCGAATTCCTCGGACGGATACCCAAGGCGGAGCTTCGCGGCTGCGCGAATGTCTAGCGTCTCGGCCTACTCCGGTTCGCAGGGGACCGTGCGCGTCGTACTCCCTTTCGACCTCGCGGACCTGCTTGCGGGCTGGAGGCTGGTCCAGGCCGCGATGCTGAACGAGGTCCCGGCTGAATTCACCCGCGACGAGTGGGCCTACCTCGCGGCGTTCCTCTCCGAAACCAACCTCCGGCTACCCTTTGCGCGGTCATTCGGTGCGGCGGCCGGCGCCGCGGTCGAGAACGGTCTTCTCGCCCGGCCGCGGGGACGGGTGGCCCTGTGGCTTCCCAACAACGTGAGCTTGCTCGGCCCGCTCATGCTGATCGTCGTCAGCTTGACCGGGAACCGGCTCCGGATGAAGGCCGGCTCGCGCTCGGAGGACCTGACGGGCATCTTCCTCGACTTCGTCCGCAGGCACGCTCGGGATGGGGCGCTCGCCGCCTACCTTGCGGATTCCGTGCGCCACGAAGTGTTCTCGGCCGATGATCCGCGCAACCTCGAGATGGCGGCGGAAGGCGCGGTCCGGATCGTTTTCGGCTCCGACGCCGCGGCCGCCGCCATCGACGCGCTTCCTCACCCCGCCGACAGCCTCAGCGTCGCTTTCGTCGACCGCCGCTCGGAGGCGTGGCTGGAGCCGGAGCGCTGCGATGACGCCACGCTCCGCGACCTTATCAAGGTGTTCGCGATCTACGGGCTGGCCGGCTGCACCTCGCCCGCGCGCGCCGTGCTCCTGGACTCGGATCGGAGGGCGGCGCTCGATCTCCGTGACCGCCTGGTCGATCTGTGGCCGTCGGTCATCCGCGGGCGGCCCGAGATGAATCTCGCCTCCGACAACCTGTGCGCGCTTCAGCTCGCTCGGATGGCGGGATGGGACGCCCGCCTGGTCGCCGATGGACGTGCTGTCGTTTCGGTCGGTGACCACTCTCTTCCTACCTATCCGGCGCTGCTCGAGCTGCGGCTGGTCCCAGCCTCGCGGGCGCAAGCTCGGGAAGGCCTCCCGGACAACATCCAGACAATCGGCCATGCGCTGCGTGACGCGAGTGCCCCGGAGTGGCTCGACCTGCTGGCGAAGACCAATGTCGTCCGCTTCGTCCCGCTCGGCGCCATGCACCACTTCGAGACGGTCTGGGACGGCCGAGACTTCTTCGCCGAGCTCTTCACCTACACGCGCGTCACGCAATGATCCGCCGCCACGACTTCAACTCCGCCTGGTGGGGCGAGGAAGTGGGGATCATCGACGACCCCGGCCTGTTCGAGCTCAAGGCGGATGCCCTGGCGGCCGCCCTCCGGCCCTTCGCCTGGGCCGAGCTGGTCCAGCCGCTCAGCCGGCTCCCCGCCCGGCGCCGGCTCGCCGAGGCAGGTTTCTTCCATACCGACACCCAGGTCCGCTTCAGGCTTGACCTCGGGCGCGTCCGCCCAAGCCCTTCGGCGGCCGAGCTGAACATCGAACGCGCCGACGTGGCGCCATTCGGAGTGGCGCCCAAGGAGATGCGCCCTTTCCTGCACGAGCGCTTCTACGCGCTTCCAGGGGCGGATGCCGCGCGGGTCACCGCGCGCTACGCGCACTGGTCGGCGCAACTCATCCGCGACCACCCCCGGACGTGCTTGCGCTTTCTACGCGACGGCGGGGTTCAAGGATGGTTCCTCGCCCAACCGGAGGGAAGCACGGTCAATCTCGCGCTGGCGATGCTCGCGGCCGAAGCGGTGACCTCAGGCTACGACGTGTACGCGCGCGCCGCCTCTGAGTTCGCGACCCTGGGGTTCAGGGTCGGCTGGGCCTCCTTCAGCGTCGGCAACACAGCTGTCCAGAACATTTACGCCAGCCTCGGCGCCCGGTTCGTCGAGCCGCGCGAATGTTGGATGTGGATTCGTGACCCCCTCGTAGCTGACCAACAATCTCCTCATGAGAAAGGGCCCCATTCATGAGGTCACGCGAATCTCAACCTTCTTGCGAGCCGTGACCTCTCTCTCTCCGAAGCTGCCGGCCACGAGGATCGCCAGCCACGCTGCGTCCCAGATGAGCTGGGGCGCGTGCGTGGCGATGTCCCAGACAGGCTGAGTCTGTTGCGGCCCGAAGGTCATCACCTGCATCGTTACGATGCCGGCCAGCAGCCAAAGGCGCTGCCAGACCGGGGGCGAGGTGCGAAGAAAGAGCCAGGCTGCCAGGAGCAGGATGCTGTAGTCCAGCTCGTGGAAATGGAAGGCCACGGCCGCGGTGCCGAGGATTCCGGCGACGAACACCATCTCCGGGTCCGCGCGGCGCCACCACGCCACCGCGATGGCCGCCGCGCACTGCACCGTCCACAGCAAGTAGGTCAGCGGACCGAGGCCGAAGAAGTGGGCGAGCGTGTACTCGACGTGGGCGGGGCTCGCCTGGCCGTGTTGCAGCGCCTGAAACCAGATCGCCAGTCCTGAGGGTTGTAGCGCGGCGAGCGTCGCGACGCCGAGCACCGCGCATCCGATCAACCAGCCCACCACCGGTCTGTAGCGGCCGCTCACCAGGAGCACGATCGGGATGAGGATGATGTCCTGCGGCTTGAGAAACGTGGCGACCGCGAGCACGGCCCCCGCCGCGAGGGGGCGGTCGTGCGTCACGAGCCACCATGCCCCGGCCATCAGAAGGAGCAGGAGCATCGTCGGCTGGCCGAAGTAGAACGCCAGGAGGACTGGCCACAAGCCTGCGGCCAGCAACAGCAGAGTGATTTTGGCCAGGCCGCTGTAGGGAGCGGCGATGCGCCACGCAAGCACCAGCGCCACCAGCGACACCAGCGTCCACAGCGCATAGGCGACCGGCTCCGAAAAAGCGGTCAGCGGAGCGAACAGCCACGCGAGGAGGGGCGGGTTGAGATAGGTGTAGAGCGGGTCGATAAGACGCGCGCCGGCGGGGAACGCCGCGGACAGCGAGCGCAGCGTCGCCTCGTCGTAGATCGAGGCCCAGCCGTATCGAAGGCCGGCCTGCGCAGCGACGTAAGTCATGCGCACGTCCTCGTGGATCGGACCGGCGGCAAACAAGAACAGCCAGAATCCGATCGAGTAAGCCGCCGCGGACCCAGACGCCGCGGCCGATGCGGCAAGCCAGAGTGGTGGCCGGCGGCGTGTGCTCATAGGGCAGCGTGCAACGCGGCTAGCGGTCGACGCTTGAGGATCGGTTCGAGGCCGAGGAACACGATCCAGACCGGCTCCCAGACAAGCATTGGCACAGGCAGGCCGATGGCGATCAGCTGGGCCGCAGCGATGCCCGCCAACAGCCACGCGAACTGCACTCCGCTCGGTCCGGCCCGAAGCACGATCCAGGCGGCCAGGACGAGCACGGCTACGTCGTCTTCATGGAGATATGTCGCCGATGCCATGGTGCCGACCAGGCCCAACGCGAAGACGAGGTCGAGGCGTTCGCGCCGGAGCCACGCCAATCCGAGCGCGGAGGCGCCGAGCGCGACCTCCACGCCGGTGGCGAGAGGTCCGTGGCCGAAGATGAACGAGTAGGTCAACGGCGCGTTGAACGGGTCTCCTCGGACCAGCGCGAGATCACTGAGCCAGCTCGTAATGCCTGCGGTCCCCAGCGACAGAGCTGAAAGAAGTCCGATCACCCCGCCGGCGACTCCAAACGCAACGATCGGGCGCCAGCGTCCGCTCACAAGCAGCGCGATGGGAAGGAGCAGGCAATCCTGCGGCTTGAGGCAGAACGCCAGCGCAAGCGCGACGCCGGCGGGAACCCAGCGGCGCTGCTCGAGCATCCACCAGGAGACGGCGAGCATGGCGATGGTGATCGCCGTCCACTGTCCGAGCCAGAACTGGTAGTGCATTGGCCACAGCCCGAGGGCCAGCAGCACCAGCGTCGCGCGTACGAGTCGCGAGCCGGGAACGACCAACCATGCAGCTGCCACGAAAGAGGCGAGGCTGATCAAGGTCCAGATCAGATAGCCCGCCGGGATCGGCAGCCACGCCAGCGGCACGGCCATCCACGCGGCAGGCGGCGGGCTGACGAAAACGTGCATCGAGTCGATGGGGCCGATCCCCGCGGAGGCCGCTCGCTGCGCCGCGATGTCGTAAATGTGTGACCAGCCTTGCGTCAGGCCGATCCGGGCGGCCACGGCGTGCAGGCGGAAGTCTTCTGCGTTGGGGTCAGACGTGAAATGGTCGATCCACCGCGCGACGCCGAACACGAACACAATCGCCGAAGCGAGGGTCGAGCCCGCGAGCCAGAGCGGAGGCAGCCGTTGCTGGAGCGTCATTGTCGTTGCCTGGCGCATCGGCGCCGTATTCTCCGCTCCCGCGCGGCCCTTTCAGTTCAGTAGATCGGCGTTTCCAGAGAGACTGTTTCGAGCCACTTCCGGGCGGAGGTCAAAAAGCGCGCGGCCTGGAGGCCATCGAGCACGCGGTGGTCGAACGAGAAGCAGAGGTACATCATCGGCTTGATCCCGATCATTCCCTGCACCGCCACCGGGCGCTCAACGATCGCTTCCATGGTCAGGATGCCTGCCTGCCCGGGAGTGATCACCGAGTAGCTGAAGAGCGTGCCGAACGTGCCGGAGTTGTTGACCGTGAAGGTCCCACCGGCCAGCTCGTCGGCCTTGAGCTGCTTGTTGCGCGCACGCGTGGCGAGGTCGTTGACTGCGCGCGCCAGGCCCGCCAGGGAAAGACCGTCGGCTCGCCGAACCACCGGCACCAGAAGCGTGTCCTCGAGGCCGACTGAGATGCCCAGGTTGATGTCCCGGTGGACGATGAGCTCGGTCTCGTTGAAGGTCGAGTTGACCTCCGGGTGCTCGCGCAGGGCCGAGATCGCGGCCATCATCACGTACGGCAGATAGGTCAGCGAGAAACCCTCCTGCTTCTGGAAGGCGCCTTTGTTGGCGTTGCGGCTTGCCACCACTCCCGACATGTCCACTTCCTGCGTCTGCCAGGCGTGGGGGATGGTCTGCTTGGAGCGGGTCATGTTCTCCGCGATCAGGCGGCGGACCCGAGTGAGCTGCACCACCTCGTCGCCCTCGGACCTGGTGACTGGAGCGGGCGGGGGAGCCGAGGATCCGGGCGGCGCGGATGTGGCCTTGCTGGCGAAATCCTGCACGTCTTTCTTCGTGACTCGCCCGCCAAGGCCTGTGCCGGTCACCTTCGCCAGGTCGACGTTCAACTCCGAGGCGGCCATCTGGACGCCAGGGGAGAATCGATGCCCTTCACCTCCCCGCTCGCCGGGGAGGTCGGCCGCGGGGCGGCCGGGTGGGGGCGCGCTCTCTGGCTGTGCCTTGGGCGCGTCAATCTTGGGCGCAAGCGCTGCCCCTCCGGCGCTCCGCGCCACCTCCCCATGAATGGGGAGGACAGGGGCCGGCGTTTCAGACGCAGCCTTCACCGCGGAGTCGCCTGTTTCGACTACTGCTATCTCGGCCCCGGCCTGCACCGTTTCGCCTTCCTTGGCCAGGATCTCGCGCAGGATGCCCGTGACCGGGGCAGGCACCTCGGCATTGACCTTGTCGGTGTCGACCTCGAGCATGGGCTCGAACTCGACCACCTTGTCACCTGGCTTGACGAGCCACTTCGAGATCGTGCCCTCGTGCACCGACTCGCCCAGCTGCGGCATGACGACGCGTGTCGTGGTGGCCATCAGTACGCGGCGAGCTCCTTGAGGACTTTCGTGATCTTGTCCGGTGTCGGCATGAAGTATTCCTCCATCGGCACGGCGTACGGCATCGACGGTACATCGAGTCCGCCGAACCGCTTGACCGGCGCATCGAGCCAGCGCCACGCCTCGTCGGCGATGAGCGCCGCGACCTCTGAGCCGACGGAGACGCTGAAGTTGTCCTCATAGAGGACGAGGCATTTGCCGGTCTTGCGGGCCGACGCGATGATCGCCCCGCTGTCCAACGGATAGACGGTTCGCAGGTCGACGATCTCGACGCTCACGCCGTCGGCCTCGAGGTTTTTGGCCGCCTCCGCGGCGTAGTGGACCATCAGCCCGTAACAGAAGACTGAGATGTCAGTGCCCTCGCGGAATGTGCGCGCCTTCTGGAGCGGGATCAGATATTCGCCCTTTGGTACAGCCTCTTTGAACATTCGGTACAGCCGCTTGTGCTCGAAGAAGAGCACAGGGTCGGGGTCGCGGATCGCCGCGAGCAGCAACCCTTTCGCCTCGTAGGGGCTCGAAGGGATGACGATCTTCAAACCGGGGGTCGCGAATCGCGCCTCGATCGACTGCGAGTGATAAAGCGCCCCGTGTGCGTGCCCACCCATCGGAGCGCGCACGACGAGAGGCACCGACCAATCGCCGTCGCTGCGGTAGCGGTACTTTGCGATCTCGTTGGTGATCGAGTTGAAGGCCATGTGCGCGAAGTCCGTGAACTGCATCTCGGCCACCGGGCGCTTGCCGGCGATGGCCAGGCCCAGCGCGACGCCGGCGATCGACGACTCGGCGAGCGGGCTGTCGATGACGCGCGCCTCGCCGAATCGCTTCCGCAGCCCATCGGTGACGAGGAACACGCCGCCCTTCTGCCCCACGTCCTCGCCCAGAACCATCACGCGCTCGTCTCGCTCCATCTCCTCGGTCAGCGCCGACCGAAGCGCGGCGACCATGTTCATCTCCTCAGTCTCCACGCCGGCCGCCGGCTCGATCGCCTGCGGTGCCTCGAGCGCGTACACGTTGGTCAGCGCGTCCTCGGGCTTAGGGTCGTCGGCGTCCATGCCTGCTTTCGTCGCCCTGGTCACCTCATCTTTGACGGCTTCCTCACCCTCGGCCACCTCTTTCGCGCTCAGGACCGCTTCTTCGATGAGGCGTTTCTTGAAGCGCTCGAGGCAGTCGTTCTGGGCCAGCAGCTCGATCTCATCCTGCGAGCGGTAGCGCCGCTGGTCATCCTCCGACGAGTGGGCGCCGAGGCGGTCGACGATGCACTCGATGAGGGTCGGGCCTTCGCCGGCGCGCGCGCGCACAACCGCCTCCTTCGAAACGACGTAGCACGTCACCGGGTCGCGGCCGTCGACCGTGACGCCGGGAAATCCATATCCGGCGGCGCGCTGCGCCACGTGCTCGATCGCGTATTCCTTGCGGAACGGAGTCGAGATGGCAAAGCCGTTGTTCTCACAGACGAAGACCTCAGGCAGCTTGTAGATCGCGGCAAAGTTAAAGGCTTCGTGAGCGTCGCCCTCAGCGCCCGCGCCTTCGCCGTAGCACGTGAGCAGGACCTTGTCGGTCCCGTCCATCTTCAACGCGTAGGCGACGCCGGCGCCACGCACCATCTGGGTCGCAACGGGCGATCCGCCGGATGTGATGTTGAGTCGCGAGTCGGAGAAGTGGCCCGGCGTTTGCTTGCCGCCGGACGCGGGGTCGGACGCCTTGGCCAGGACCGAGAGCATGAGGTCGAGCGGCGTCATCCCCATGCGCATGCACAGCACGACGTCGCGGTAGTACGGCGCCAGCCAGTCGTACTTCGGCTTCAGGGGCCAGCCGATGCCGATCTGCGCCGCCTCGTGCCCGGCGCAGGAAATGATGAAGGGCGCCCGCCCCTGGCGGTTGAGCACCTGAAAGCGGTAGTCGATCTGGCGGCCGAGCAGCATGTAGCGGAACCACTCTTTGAGCGTCTTCTCGTCAAGTTCGGTGTCCCGCCATGCGACCGGCTCCTGAAAACGCCAGTCAGGGCTGAACGACCGGCCTTTTGTCTTGGTGATCTGGGCCACTGTGTGCCTAGAAGTGGATGGCGTGGCCGTCCACGGCCATCGCCGCCTCCATCACCGCTTCGCTCAGTGTCGGATGCGGGTGGATGTTGCGGCCGAGCTCCCACGCGTCGCCCTGAAACAGCTGGGTCAGCGCCGGCTCGGCGATGAGCTCCGTCGCCTCCGCGCCGACTATGTGCGTGCCGAGCATCTGACCCGACTTGGCGTCGGCGACGATCTTCACGAATCCTCCGGTCTCGCCGTGGATCTGGGCACGGCCGATGGCCGAGAACGGAAACCGGCCGACCTTCACCTCGTGTCCCTTGTCTCGCGCCTGCTTCTCGGTCAAACCAACCGAGGCGATCTGCGGGTGCGAGTAGGTGCAGCGTGTGACGAGCGCCTGGTCCATCGGCGCCACGCGCTGGCCCGCGATATCTTCCGCGGCGACGATCCCCTCATGCGATGCCGCGTGGGCGAGCAGGTAGCCACCAACCACGTCGCCAATGGCGTGGACGCCATCCACCGACGTGCGCATCCATTCGTCGACCTTGATGAAGCCGTTCGGATGCGTCTGGACGCCGACCTGCTCGAAGCCGAGCTCCTTCGACACCGCGGCGCGGCCGACCGCGACCAGCAGCTGCTTCGCCCACACCTCGCCCTGGTCGGTGTCCACGCTCACACCGTCGCGGGCCTTCTTCGCACCGCTGACCTTGACGCCGAGGCGGACGTCGATGCCGGACTTCTTGAACGACGAGAGCAGCTCCTTCGACACCTCTTCGTCCTCGAGCGGGACCAGCCGGTCGAGGGCCTCGAGCAGCGTGACTTTCACTCCCAGCTCGCTGTAAAAAGTCGCGAACTCGACGCCGACCGCGCCGGCCCCGATGATGCAGATCGACTCAGGCGCGCTCTTCGACAGGACGGCGTTGTCGGACGAGATTATGTACTGGCCATCGAGCTCGAGCCCGGGCAGCGTCTTGACCGTCGAACCCGTGGCGATGATCAGGTTTTTGGCTTTCACCTGCTTGCCGCCGACGTCGATCGTGTTGCGGTCGCGCAGCCGGCCTTTGCCGGGGACGACCTCGATCTTGTTCTTCTTCATCAAGTACTGGACGCCTTTGTAGAGCTGGCCGACGACCGCGTCGCGGCGCTGGGCGATCCGCGGGTAGTCGTAGCCGACAACCTCGGCCTTCAGGCCGAACTCGGCGCCGCGGGTGGCGACCCGGTGATAGAGCTCGGACGACTCGAGCAGCGCCTTGGTCGGGATGCAGCCGATGTGGAGGCAGGTCCCCCCGAGCTTGTCCGCTTCGACCAGCGCCACCTTGAGTCCGAGCTGCGCGGCCCGGATGCCGGCCGGGTAACCACCCATCCCCCCGCCGAGGATGGCGACGTCAAAATCGAAATTGGGCACTGCGGTCAATCTTAGGAACCTTTAACAGCCAGCCTTGCGAAGGCTGGCCCTGGCGGCCGCGAAATCGGTCTGGTCGCGCACCGGGAGGCCGGCGACGGGGTCGCCGTAGCGGTCCACGGCCCGGTAGTAAAGCCGGGCCGTGACCTGGGGCATCACCAGCAGGTCGGCGTAGCCGTTGGGGTCCAGACACGTGTCGCCGCGCTCCGCCGCCAGGGCCTGCAGGTCAGCCACCGCGCGCTCCATCTGGGCCGTCTTGGCGACCGCGAACTCAAAAAGGACTACGGCGCTGTTGAAGCAGGCCAGGAACAGGCAGGCGGTCAACGCGGGTCGCCAGGTGCCGCGCCACGGCAGGTTCCGGGCTGGGCCGGCCAGCAGGATCAACCACAGCACCGTGGCGATGTAGGTATATCGGGAGGCGCCCGACTGCTGGATGCCGAGCTGGGCTCGGGTCAGCCCCGTGACGAGGTAAAACGCGACCAGCCCCGCAGCAGCGCCGATCTCGAATGAGTCGGCGCCGTGACGCCACCAATGCCAGGCGAGTGCGGCGAGCGCGACCGCGAGGACCGCAGCCCCTACCCAGCCTCCCTCACCGATCAGCCCGGCCACGCTCTGGCTGAGGCCCCAGAGCGCGTAGAGGGGGTCGAGCAGCACGTTGCCGGCCGCCGGCTGAGGGTTGGGGTGATTGCCGAACCGTCCGAACGCGACGTACCAGCCGGCCAGCCCAGCCCCGACCGGCACGAGCCACAGAACATCTCGCCGGCGTGCCGGTGTAAGCAGCAGCTGCACCGTCGCCGCCACCGCAAAGGCGAGGCCGATGCCAGAGAAGGCGAGCGAAGCCGCCATGAGTCCGGTCGCGGCCGCCATCCGGCCCGGATTCTGCAACGCGAGCAGGGCACCGAGTCCAAAGGCGACCGAGGCGAGCCACGCCATCTGAAACGCCCACAGCAAGTCCTCCCAACCGGCGCCGAGAACCAGGAGCAGCAGGGCCGCCGACATCGCGACGAGGTCTCCGGAGCGGCGTCTTACAAGCTCGAAGAGCAGTACGACGTTGGCGGCATGGGCGATCACGAGCGCCGCCATGTACGGCAGGTAGGAGCGCAGCCCGACGGTGTCGAGCAGCGCCGAGTACACGAGCCTAAAGAAGATCGCAGGGTGCTCGTTGTGGGGCTTGAAGTAGGTCGCCAGGGTCCAGTCGGGAGCGGTCGAGATAAACGTCCACTCGTCGAAATAAAACGTGAATGTCCGCGTGAGCCAGAGGATGGCTACCGCGCCCAGCAGGGCTGCGGCGACCACCACCTCGCGCGAGTGCGGCACGCGCGCATCGGCGGCTGTCACCGTGCGGATGCCGCGACCAACCGCGCCGGACGCCCTGCGATCATCGCCGCGAACCAGACGAGCACCGTGAGCAGCAGCGGGAGTGGAGAGAGCGGCCAGGCGAACTCAGCTGCCACCGCGATCACGAGCAGCCACCACCGCTGCCAGGTAGGCGCGGCGCCACGCCAGAACAACCACGCGGCGAGGACGAGAACGGTGAAGTCCTGTAGGTGCCAGTACGTGGCGCCGAGTGACGTCGCGACGATGCCGAGCGCGAAAACACGCGCGTGGCTCGCGTGGCGGTTCAGGTAAGCGCCGGCGGCCGCCGCAACGGCGACGAGGGCCTGAGCCACGTAACTGAGAGCTCCGGGTCCGAGCACGAACGCCAGGGTGAAGTACCGGTTGTTGGTGACGTGCTGCGCCTCGTTGAGCAGGCTCAGGTAGTCGCCGAGCCCCTGGCTCCCGACAGCTGCCAGCGACGCGAGGGCGAGGACCGCCGCCGTGCCCGCCCACGCCGCAGCGATCTTCCAGCGGCCGCCGAATAGGAGGACAAGAGGCAGGAGCAGGGTCAGCTGAGGCTTGATGACCGAAAGGCCGAGAACGGCGCCTGCGAGATACGGCTTGTTGGCTTCGGCGAGCCTCCAGGCCACGGCCGCGATCAACACGATCACGAGGTCCGGCTGGGCCAGGCTGAGGCCGTAGAGCACCGGGTACCACGCCAAGGCGCCCAGAAGAAACAACCCGGCAAGGGCACCCTCTCCCCGCAGGGGAGAGGGATCAGGGGAGAGGGGGAAACATAAGCACCACGCCATGCCAAGGGCAGCCACCGAGATCGCGAGCCACGCGTAGACGGCCCCGGCAGCGCCGAACAGGCTAAGCGGTAGGACCAGCCAGGCGAACGGTGGCGGCGAGACGAAGCGCTCGCCGTCGTTGAACGCGGCGTGCGGGCGCAGCTGCACGAACAGATCGTGTTGAAGCGCGAGTGAGTAGACGTGGCTCCACCCGTGCTCGAGCCCGATGCGGATCCCGATGTAGACGAGCGTCAGGTCGTTGTCGAGGATGTCAGAGCGAAGAGGGACGATAACGACGAACCAGCCGGTAAGGGCAAAGGCGATGAGCAGGAACCAGGCCAGGCCGGCGGCACTGAGGTTGCGCCGCGCGCGAGCGTCCAGCCGGCGGAAGTTCAGCCGCGCTCGGCCAGGGGCATTGGTTTCCGCGGCTCCGGTCCGATGTATTCCGATTGCGGCCGGATTATGCGGTTGTTGGCCGCCTGCTCGAGCACGTGAGCACTCCAGCCGGTCACGCGGCCGGCAGCAAAGGTCGGCGTGAAGTACTCCTTGGGCAAGCCGATCGCCTGCAGGACGCCGGCCGAGTAGAACTCGACGTTGGTCGACTGCGGGCGTTCGGGGTGCTCCTCGTGGAGGATCTGCAGAGCCACCTCTTCGACCTTCGAGGCGAGGTCGTAGAACTTCGGGTTCATCCGGCGGCACATCTCTTTCAGGATCTTCGCCCGCGGGTCGTAGACGCGATATATGCGATGGCCAAAGCCCATGAACTTCACCTTGCGCTTGCGCGCGTCGCGCAGCCAGCGCTCGGCGTTGTCCGCGGTGCCGATCAGCTCGAGCTGCTCGATCACTGCCGCGGGCGCGCCGCCATGGGCGGGGCCCTTCAGCGCTCCGATGGCACCGACGAGGGCCGAGGTGAGGTCCGATTCCGTCGACGCGATCACCCGGGCCGTGAATGTCGACGCGTTCATGCCGTGGTCGGCGAGCAGGACGAGGTACGTGTTCAGCGCACGGACTATCTCAGGGCTCGCCTCTGTGCCGTTGAGCATGTAGAGGTAGTTGGCCGCGTGACCTAGATCGGCGCGCGGCTTGATCGGCGGCAAGCCGAGCTTGCGACGGTGGAACATCGCGAGGATCGTCGGAAACGACGCCGTCGCGTGGATGGCGAGAGGCACCGTCGGCTTGGCGAGCCGGTGCTCGACGCCCTGGACTGAGACCACGCTCCTCAGCACGTCCATCGGGTCGGTGTCTTTGGGGAGCGCGTCGAGCGCGATGCTCGCCGGTTGGGTCAGCGTGCGGTGACCCACCAGCTCCAGGGACAGCGCGTCGAGCTCGGAGCGGTTGGGGAGCCGGCCCTCCCAGAGGAGGAAGGCGACCTCTTCGAAGGACATCTCCTCGGCGAGGTCGGCGATGACGTAGCCTTGGTAGATGAGGCGGCCGTTCTGGCCATCGACCATCGAGATCGCGGTCTGCGAGGCGACGATCCCTTCGAGACCAGGGACGTAGGCGTTGTTACTCACCGTTTCGCCAGCTGCAGCGGTTTCTTGCCTGGCTCGGGGCCGATCCACCTCGAGGCGGGACGGATGATTCGCAGGTCGGAGAGTGACTCCAGCACGTGGGCCGTCCAGCCCGACACCCGCGAGGTCGCGAAGACGGTGGTGAAGAGCTCCTTGGGGATGCCGGCACCCGTCAAGACGACCGAAGCCCAGAAGTCGACGTTCGTGGCATTCGGCCGCTCGGGATGCGCTTCGTGCAGGATCTTGAGTGCCAGCTCCTCCGTTCTGGCTGCGGTCTCATGTAGCTCGGGCGCCGCCGTCTTCGCAATCTCGCGGAGGATCTTCGCGCGCGGATCGTACGTGCGGTAGACGCGATGTCCAAAGCCGGAAAAGCGCTCGTGCCGGGCGTGCGCCTCGGTCAGCCACTTCTCGGCGTTGGCGGCGGAGCCGACCTTGTCCAGCATGTTGCGAGCGGCGAGTGTCGCGCCGCCGTGAGCCGGCCCTTTCAGCGCGGCTATCGCGCCGACGACGCACGATGTGAGGTCGCTTCCGGTCGACGCGACAACGCGGGCGGCGAAGGTTGAGGCGTTGAGACCGTGGTCCGCGAGCAGGACGAGGTAGGTGTCCACCCAATGGGCCTTCTCCGCGGAAGGCTCCTTGCCCTCCATCATCCAGAGCAGGTTGGCTGCGTGGCCGAGGTCGTCGCGAGGTTCGAGTGGGTCCTTGCCCTGGCGCCGGCGGTAGGCCGCGCCGACGATCGTGGGAAAGACGGCCGTCAGGGCGATGGCCTCCTCAAGCGTCGGCTTGGCCAGCGTCTTGCTTGCGCCTTGCGCCGAAACCACGGTGCGCAAGACGTCCATCGGGTCGGTCCCGGGGTCGATTGCCATCAGAGTTCCGCGGCCGGACTTGTTCAGGTTGCGGGCCGAGGCCATCTGTTGACGCAGGGCGTCAAGCTCCGATTCGTTGGGCAGCTCGCCGTGCCAGAGGAGATAGGCGGCTTCCTCGTAGCTGACGACTGGCACGAGGTCTTCGATCAGGTAACCGCCCCGATAGATGAGACGGCCGTTGGCGCCGTCAACCTCGCTGACGGCGGTCTCAGCGGCAACCACACCTTCCAGCCCGGGGCTGAATTCCCCCACTTCGGACTTAAGTGTAGATAGAGCAGGTTTTGCACCGGTCTACAGTTCGCCCAAATGGAGCGGCGCTCCGTGCTGATCGCGTCGCTGGTCGCGTTGGCGATCGTGCTGGCAACCGACATCCTCTACGTCGGTTTGATCGAGGCGCAAGGCCCCGATCCTCAGGCTAATGTCCCGCGATTCGTGGCGAGCTATCTCGCCGTGATGGCCGCCCTCATCGGCATTGCCCTGGTGCCCCGGCCGGAGGTCGCGGTGATTCGCTTTCCTATGCGTGCGGCCGCGGCCGCGGGCCTCCTCTCGCTCGGTTTCATCGCCGCGTTCTCGATCGGCCTGCCCCTGGTGGTCGCCGGCGGGCTGACAACCGTGGCCCTGGCGCGCACGAGTCGACAGCTGAGCTCGCGTCTTGGCCGGTTGGCGGGCCTGGCCGCCGCGCTCCTCGCGGTTGCGCTCTTGATCGCCGGCTTCGAGATAACCGGGCGGTGGATAGTGTGCCCGGCGACCGGAACCGCAAGCGGGACCGGCTCGGGCTTTGTGACCGGGGGCTATTCCTACGAGTGCATGAACGGCGAGCTCCGCATCCGTTCGGGCTGATCGCGTAACGAATTCGAAGCCAGCGGGTCACTGCGCGGCCGGCTCGAGATCCGGTGCGTTTTGCGCAAAGCGCGCGCTTGAAATCCCGGCGACAAGTACGTTCTGCGCAAAACTGGCGTAATCGCGGCGAAAGACCGCGCGACCGACCGGCCTCTAGACCATCCCCAGCTCCCAGCGCGCTTCTTCTGACATGCGCTCTGGGGTCCAGACGGGTTCGTAGACGATGTCCACACTTGCGTCAGAGATGCCCGGCAGCGTGAGCAGGTGGTCGCGGACGTCGGTCATCACGTCGGCGGCCATCGGGCATCCGAGGGCGGTCAGCGTCATCTTCAAGTCGACCCGTTCCGGCTTGATCGCGATGTCATAGACCAGGCCCAGGTCGATGATGTTCACCGGGATCTCGGGGTCGAAGCACTGGCGCAGGACCTCGATTACGTCCTCGGGCTTGACCGTGGCGTCCGGCGCCACGTCCGTGGTGACGGCGGCGGCTTCGCTCATGGCTTGTCCAGGGGAAGGCCGGCGTCTTTCCACGCTTTCGTGCCGCCTCGGAAGTTCACGACGTCTTTGACCCCAAGCGCGACCGCCATCTCAGAGGCGACAGCCGAGCGCTCACCCGCCTGACATACGAAGATGGTCTTGTCCTCGAACTTCTGCCCCGTCGGGTTGGCCAGAATCGAGCTCAGCACCGCGTGGCGCGCTCCCGGCACGTGGCCCTTGTTCCACTCCCAGTCCTCACGCACATCCACCACGTGGTAGCCGTCGTCGATCAGCTGTTTGACCTCGTCCAGCTGGAGATCTCGAAACGACGTTTCCTGTTGCGCCATACCTCTATTACTCCTCGTCCTCGTCAGCCAATCCATAAGCTCCGACTTTCAAGACCTTCAGCGAAAGCAGAGCGCATTTGATCCGGGCCGGCGAGATCTCGATCCCGAGCTCGCCGAGCACATCGTCCTTGTTTATCTTCTTCGCCTGCTCGAGAGGCAGTCCTTTCAGCCGCTCGGTCAGCAGCGACGCCGACGCCTGCGAGATCGCACAGCCACGGCCGTGGAACCGGATGTCCTCGATCACGCCATCGGTGACACGGAAGTCCATCCCGACCACGTCGCCGCACAGCGGGTTGTCCTCCTCGTGGCTGATGTCGGGGTGCTCGAGGCGCCCGTAGTTTCGCGGATTCTTGTAGTGGTCGAGGATGTACTCGCGATAGAACTGGTCGTCAGCTGTGGCCATCAAGCAAAAATCCTCTGCGCTTCCTTGATGGAGCTTACGAGCCGGTCGACCTCCTCCTTCAACGTGTACACGTAGAAGGAGGCGCGTGCGGTGGCGGGAATGCCCAGGCGGGTCATCAACGGCATCGCGCAGTGGTGGCCGGCGCGGAGGCAGACCTGGTCGCGGTCGGCGATCGTCGCCAGGTCATGCGGATGTATGCCCTCGAGCGCGAACGAGATGACGCCTGCGCGGCGGGAGGGAGGCGGGCCGTAGACGGTCAGACCCTCGACATCGCTCAGCGATTCGTAGGCGTACTCCGTGATCTCCAGCTCGTGCGCACGCACGGCGTCCATGCCGAGGCCGCTCAAGTAGTCGACTGCGGCACCAAGCCCGATCACCTCGGCGATCGCCTGGGTGCCCGCCTCGAACTTCCACGGCAGATCGTGGTAGGTGGTGCCCTCGATGCGGACGGTCTTGATCATGTCGCCGCCCGCCATGAACGGATCCATCGCCTCCAGCAGCTCACGCCGGCCGAACAGGATGCCCGCCCCGGTGGGGCCCAGCATCTTGTGCCCGCTGAACGCGTAGAAGTCGCACCCGAGCGCGCGCACGTCGACCGGCTGGTGCGGCGTGCTCTGCGCACCGTCGACGAGCACCGTGGCGCCGGCCTTCTTCGCCGCGGCGACCATCTCGCGCGCCGGGTTGATCGTGCCCATCGCGTTGCTGACCAGGTTGAACGCGACCAGCTTCGGCCCGCGCTTCAGGAGCTCGGCGAGCTGGTCCTGTCGCAGCTCGCCTCTCTCGTCGATGTCGACGTACTCGATGTGGGCGCCCTTTTCGGCGGCGAGGATCTGCCACGGGACGATGTTCGAATGGTGGTCGAGGATCGTGAGGACGATCAGATCGCGCTGCTTGATGTTCTTGCGCCCCCACGAGAAGGCGACGAGGTTGATCGCCTCGGTCGTGCCGCGTACGTAGACGATCTCCTTGGTCGATGCGGCGTTGATGAACGCGCGCACCTTCTCGCGAGTCGCCTCGTAGCGGACCGTCGCCTCCTCTGCGATGCGATAGGCGGCGCGATGGATGTTCGAGTTGAACTTCTCGAAGTACTCCAGCATCGCGCCTGTCACCTGGCGGGGACGCTGCGACGTATTGGCCGAGTCGAGATACGCGATGCCCGTCTCGAAGATCGGAAAATCCTTCCGGATCGTGGCCACGTCGAGGGTCTGGACGGCCATCAGTCGGGCACCTCGATATAGATGTCCGAGCCCTCGACTCGCACCGGGTAAGTCTTCGCCGGAATGACCGCCGGCAGCCCGGTCACTTTGCCTGTCTGAAGGTTGAAGCGCGACCCATGCTGCGGGCACTCGACGTCCATGCCCCACAGCTCACCGTCGGAAAGCGAGAACTCCTCGTGCGTGCACACGTCGTTAAGGGCGTAGAAGTTGCCGTCGTCAGCGTGGGCGAGGCAGACCGGAATGCCGCCGGCCTCGACATGCTTCATCGAGTCGCCGGGCAGCTCGTCAACCGATGCGACGCGGTGGCTAGCCAATGCGAGACTCCAGCTCCGCCTCCACGAGCTTGCGCGCGTGCTCGAACGGGATGCGCTCCAGGACGTCACCGAAAAATCCCTGTATGAGCATCCGCTTCGCGGTGGATGCGGGGATGCCACGCGAGCGAAGGTAAAACATGTGCTCTGGGTCTACCGGGCCGACTGTCGCCCCGTGGGTGCAGCGCACATCGTTGTTGTCGATCTCGAGCATAGGGATCGAGGTCGCCTTCGCCTTGTCGGAAAGCACCAGGTTTCGGTTGGCCTGGTAGGCATCCGACCGCGCCGCGTGCTTCTCGATCTTGATCAGGCCTGCGTAAACCGTGCGCGACACGTCCTGCAGCGCGCCCTTGAAAAGAAGGTCCGAGCGCGTGTTGCCCACGCGGTGGTCCTGCAGCGTGTGGAAGTCGAAGAACTGATCGCCCGACGCGAAGTAGATCGCCTTCAACTCTGCGTTCGAACCCTCGCCGGCGAGCGACGCCTCGACGCGCGTCTTGGAGAACTTACCGCCGAGCGTGACGTTGAAGAGGCGAAGCGTTGAGTCCTTCTGGAGCTCGGCGCGCTGGTCGGCGAAATGCCACACGTTGCGGCCCCACTTCTGCACCGCGACATAGCCGACCTGCGAGCCCTCGCCGAGAAAGATCTCGGTAGAACCGCTGCGGTAACCGGCTTCGTCGTCGTGCTCGGCGATGTACTCGTCCAGGTAATTGAACTTCGAGTTCTTGCCCGCAACTATCAGCGTGTGCGGCTGGACTGTCGTTCCGCTCTCATGCGAGAAGTGGCGGCCGGTTATCGGCTCGTCGATTTCGACGCCGTCAGGAACGTAGAGAAAAATGCCACCGGTGAATAGGGCGGCCTGCAACGCCGTAAAGCGGTCGCGGTGCGCCTGTGCCAGCGAGAAGAGCCGCGGCTGGACCAGCTCGGCATAGTCTCGGGCGGCCACTGGCAGCGACTCAAGGATGACTCCCTTCGGCAGGTTCGTCGCCATCGTCGTGTGCGCTTGTGCCTTTTCGAATCGAGAAAACACGCTCGGATCGAGACGGCTGACATCGGTTCGCCGCCATTCCTCGTCGGTCTTGCTCGGCGCCGGAAGGCGCCGATAGCTCTCGAGCGCGGTCCGGCGATTGTCGCGCAGCCAGTCGGGTTCCCCCCTGAAGATCAAATCCTCCAGGGGTGCTTCAGTCGAAACCATCGCTAGCCTACCGAGCCCTCCATCTCGAGCTGGATGAGCCGGTTCAGCTCCACCGCGTACTCGAGCGGAAGCTCCTTGGTGAATGGCTCGATGAAGCCATTGACGATCATCGTCTCTGCCTCGTTCCGCGTGATGCCGCGGCTCATCAGGTAGAAGAGCTGTTCGTCCGACACCTTGCTGACCGTGGCCTCGTGACCCAGGGTCACGTTCTCCGCGTCGACGTCGTTGTAGGGGTACGTGTCCGAGCGCGACTCGTCGTCGAGCAGGAGCGCGTCGCACTTGACGAACGACTTGCAGTTGTTCGCGCCCGGATACATCTTGATGTGGCCGCGATACGAGGTCCGGCCGCCGCCCTTGGAGATCGACTTCGACGTGATCGTCGAGGTCGTGTTCGGCGCCACGTGGATCATCTTGCCGCCGGCGTCCTGGTGCTGGCCCTTGCCGGCAAACGCCACCGAGAGCACGTCGCCCTTCGCGCCCGGCTCCATCAGGTAGACGCTCGGGTACTTCATCGTGATCTGTGAGCCCAGGTTGCCGTCGACCCACTCCATCGTCGCGTCGGCGTAGGCCATCGCGCGCTTGGTCACGAGGTTGAACACGTTGGTCGACCAGTTCTGGATCGTGGTGTAGCGGCAGCGCGCGTTCTTCTTGACGATGATCTCGACCACCGCAGAGTGCAGCGAGTCGGTCGTGTAGATCGGCGCCGTGCACCCCTCGATGTAGTGCACGAACGATCCCTCGTCGCAGATGATCAGCGTCCGTTCGAACTGGCCCATGTTCTCCGCGTTGATTCGGAAGTAGGCCTGGAGCGGGATGTCGACCCGCACGCCCTTCGGCACGTAGATGAACGAGCCGCCTGACCACACGGCCGTGTTCAGGGCCGAGAACTTGTTGTCGGCCGGTGGGATGACCGTGCCGAAGTACTCCTTGAACAGCTCGGGGTGATCGCGCAGCGCGGAGTCGGTGTCCGTGAAGATCACGCCTTTCTTCGTCAGCGATTCCTGCAGCGAGTGGTAGACGACCTCTGACTCGTACTGCGCGGAAACGCCGGCGAGGAACTTGCGCTCAGCCTCCGGCACGCCCAGCCGGTCGTAGGTCGCCTTGATGTCGGGCGGCAGCTCCTCCCACGTCTTCGACTGCTTGTCGGAAGCCTTGAGGTAATAGAAGATGTTCTCGAAGTCGATCACGGAAAGGTCCGCGCCCCACTTCGGCATTGGCTTCTTCCGGAAGATCTCGAGGGAGCGAAGACGCATGTTCGTCATCCACTCGGGCTCCTGCTTCATCCACGAGATCTCTTTCACGATCTCGGGGTTCAGGCCGCGCTTGGCCTTGAAGACATACTCCTCGGGGACGAAGAAGCCGTACTTCTCCTTGTAGTCGGTGCCGACCTCAACTTTCGGAACTGTGGCCATCAGGCGACCTCCTTCGGCTCTTCCTCGGTGACCCATTCCGAGTAGCCCGTCTTTTCCAGCCGGTCGGCGATCTCTGCTCCACCCGACAGCACGAACTTCCCGTCCACGAGCACGTGGACGAAGTCGGGCTTGATGAACTCGAGGATTCGCGTGTAGTGCGTGATGATCAACACACCGAGCTCCGGGCCGCGCATGCGGTTCACCGCCTCGGCGACGAACTTGATCGAGTCGATGTCAAGGCCGGAGTCGGTTTCGTCGAGGATCGCGATCTCGGGCCTGAGCATCGCCATCTGCAGGATCTCGGCGCGCTTCTTCTCGCCGCCGGAGAATCCGTCGTTGATGTACCGGGGCAGGAAGGAGTCGTCCATGTGCAGCACGTCGAGCTCGTCCTTGAGCATCGAGCGGAACTCCTTGGGGGAGATCTGCTTGGACTTGTCCTTACCGTCGTATCCGCGTTTGGCGTTGAGCGCCGTGCGGAGAAAGTTGGTCATCGAGATTCCTGGTACCACCACTGGATACTGGAAGGCGAGGAACATTCCAAGGCGCGCGCGCTCGTCCGGTTCCAGCTCGAGCACGTTCTGTCCCTTGAAGGTGACCACGCCGCCGTCGACGGTGTACCCCGGGTGTCCCATGAGCGTGTGCGAAAGCGTCGACTTGCCCGAACCGTTCGGACCCATCACCGCGTGCACCTCGCCCTTGGAGATGCTGAGCGAGACGCCCTTCAGGATCTGGCGCCCTTCGACGCTGGCGCGCAGGTCTCGAATCTCAAAATCAGCCAACTATTCGTTCTCCTTCGTCACGTATGTGCAGTCCTGCGCAGCCTCCGCCATCCACGTCGTGCGCGACACGTCAGTTCCGAGCAGCCGCTCGTACATCTGCTGCTCGCTGACACACGGAAGCCCCGTCCGGGCGGCAACGTCCTGGATGGGGCAGTTGCAGTGGCGGATCGCAAGGCCGCCCTCGCCTAGCTCGACCACCTCGGCCATGTGGCCGTGCTCGGTGGCCAGGCGAGCCAGCTCGCGGACCTTCGCCGAAAAGTCTAAGCCTGCCAACCGGGGCGCATATTCGGCCTCGAGTCGCGCCGCGCGCTTATCGAAGAACTCTTTGAGCTGTTCGTTCGACATGAACGCCACGAGCTCGCCGGTCAGCTCTCGGTGGCCGTCCGGGAAGTGCTCTCCAGCCGCCTGGGTGAGCCTGTATACATGTTCGGGCCGGCCGCGACCGTGTGGTTCGGCCGGCGCCATGGTGGCCAGCCCGGAGGCTTCAAGGGCTTCCAGGTGACGCAGCGCGCCCTGCTTGGACACTTCCAGGTGCGCGGCCACCTCGGCCAGCGTGGCTGGGCCGTGTGTCTTCAGGAGAGCAAGGACGGCTTCGCGCCTGGAATCCACAAGCCCCAGTCTAAGAGTTTTTCAACATCGGCGTTGAAATATAGTTCGGGCGTCGAGTAGGCTCGGCCCAATGCGGGTTCGCTCGGCGATTCTGCTTGTCGGGCTGGTCGCGATGCTGCCCATCTCGGGCGCGGCGGCGAGCCCGGCCTGGGAGGAGTGGCAGTCGGTGTCCGGCGTGTTCGACCTTGGCGCGCCGCGTTCCGACGGTTCGCTGCTGGTGGCCGGGTCGGCGGCCCTCTACACCCTGACCCCGGCCGGCGACCTCGAGCCCTTCGCCCGCGGCGCCGGAGGCTACCGGGACGATCCCACGGCCGAGGCGTACCTCGCCCTGTCATCGGGACAGCACGTTGCCTCCGCCGGCTGCGATTTCGCCCGCGATGACGCGTTCATCCTGCGGCTCCACGCGCCGATCGGTATCACCCGGGTGGACAGGACAGGCACCCAGACCGCGTCGTTCGCGAACGTCAGCGCTCCCGGTCTCAACGGGATCGCCTTTGACACCACCGGTTCTTTCGACCACCGCCTGCTGGCCACCGCTCCGGTGAACGGCAAGACCGAGGTCTTTGCAATCGACTGCACCGGCGCAGTCCAGGTCGTCACCAGCTCCGCGCCCGTGCTTGAGGGAGGCCTGGCGGTCGCGCCGTCGACGTTTGGGTCCTTCGGCGGGGCGTTGATCGCACCGGACGAGCTCAGTGGTGTGATCTGGGCGATTGCTCCCGACGGCTCGAGCAAGCAAGTCGTCAATTCCGGGCTGCCGAAAGGCGGCGACATCGGCGTCGAGTCGGTGGCTTTCGTGCCGAAGGGATTCACGAAGAGCGGCGACCTCTATTACTCGGACCGCGCCACACCCGGCAACCCGCATCCTGGCACCGACCACGTGCTCCGCATCTCGAGCGCCGACCTGGTCGCGGCCGGCGTGCAAGATGGCGACATGCTCGGAGCGACCGAAGGGGGAGCCTCGATGATCGACGTCCGGTGCGGGGCCACGTGCCAGGTCGCGAACGTCGTCGCTACTCCAACCACGGCGCATGGTGAAGGGCACCTCGTTTTCACGCTTGGTCAACAGGCGAGTCCGACCCCAAAGCCGACGCGATCACCGATCGCGACGCCTGTTGAGCGGGCAGCCACGACCAATGTCCCCGCCTGGCTCATCGCGATCGCGGCCGCCTTGCTGGCCGCGCTGGCGGCCGCGCTTTTCGCCGCGAACCGGCGCCGGGCCTGACGCAGGACAGAGCTCTCCTCCTCTCCGCCCGCGGCTTGCGGGCTTTTGGCTTCGGCTTTTCGGCCGTGCTGGTCGGTCTCCACCTCGAGCGCGCCGGCCTTTCGCCGGCCCTGATCGGTGTGACCCTCGGAGTCGGGCTGGCGGCGGCTTCCCTGACCGGGCTCGCCTCGGTCGCGGTCGCGGCGCGCGCAGGACGCCGCGCGACGCTGGCCGTCGTTGGTTTGCTGATGGCGGTCACCGGCGTCGATCTCGCGCTCGCCACGCAGCCGGCGCTGCTGGTCGTGGCCGGCCTGACGGGAATGCTTGGGGCGGCGAGCGTCGACCTGGGGCCCTTTGCTCCGCTCGAGCAGGCGGCGCTCGCCGAGGTCGCGACTCAGGAGCAGCGAAACCTCGCCTTCGCCCGCTACTCGCTGAGCGGCGGCCTGTTCAATGCAGCCGGTGGCCTGGCCGCGGCTTTCGCCGGAGCGCAAAGCGGACGCGCCTACTTCCTTCTTTATGCGGCGATCGGACTCGTCACCGCGGCCCTGCCGCTGTTGATGAGCCGGGGTGTCGAGTCGGATGTGCGGGCGCCGGCCTTCGACGCTCTGCGGCGGCCACAGACGGTGCGCGTTCTCGGCGGCCTCGCGGCCCTCTTCGCTCTTGACTCATTCGCGGGTGGCTTCGTCGCCAACGCCGTGCTCAGCTACTGGCTTCACGTGCGGTTCGGCGCGGGGCCGCAGCTGCTCGGCCCAGTGTTCGCGGCCGTCGCCTTCCTCCAGGCGATCTCGTACGAGATCTCGGGCCGGATCTCAGCGCGCATCGGTTTGATCAACACGATGGTGTTCACCCACCTACCGAGCAACATCCTGCTGTTGTTCGTCGCTTTCAGCCCGAGCCTCGGATGGGCTGTCGGGCTGCTCCTCGCGCGGTTTCTTCTCTCCCAGATGGACGTGCCCGCGCGCCAGGCTTACGTCGTTTCAATCGTGCCGCCCCAGGACCGTGCCGCGGCGGTCGCACTCACAGGCGCAGTAAGGGGCGTCGCCCAGGCGTTCGGCCCACCGCTGGCTGGGGTCGCCATCGGAGCCGCGTCGTATGGCATTCCATTCTTCGCTGGAGGCGGGCTGAAGGTCGTCTACGACCTGGCTCTTTTCGCCTCCTTCCGCAACCGTCGCGCCGAGCACGAGACGTAGGGTTTCGGGCAGATGGGGGATGACCTGACGCAGCTGGAAGCCGCGGAGCTCGAAAAACGGGTGACGGAGGCGCGCGAGAGGATGCGGCCGCTCGAAGAGCAGCTTGCCTCCATCCGCGGCGAGCGCGACCTGCTGTTGACTGAGCTCAGGCGGCGCCGCCGCCTCTCCGAACGGACGACCCGCGCCGACTTGAAAGCCTCGATGAAAGAAGGGACGTTTCCAACGATTGCCGAGCTAGTCGCCGCCGCCCAGGGTGGGTCGCTGGACGACTTCGTCTACAACCTCAAGACCGGGGGCGAGGTCCGGCTGGGCTTTCCAGGGTCGCGATCCCAGAGTCTCACGTTCACCGACGGGGTCCAGCTCGCGAATGCCTCGGACCTTGGCCGCGCGGCAGAGCTGTACGCCGCCGGATGGGACCTGGGCAGCCCCGGGCGGCCGGGTGTCCGCGTTCATTTTCCTGGCACGAGGCAGGAGCGCCTGGTCCCGGCCGACGAGGTGTATGCTCGCCCCGGCGAGCGGGAAGGCGGGTGAGGTCGTTGAGCAAGCACAGATGCGAAACGATCCTCAGCGGCCGTGATTGCTGTCGAGCGCGAGTTGCCGGCAGCCCGTTTGGAAACACGCCCGTCTAGGACAAGGCTCGTCGCGCCCAGGCGGCGCAACACCGTCTGGACCTCTCGGGTCTCGGCCGCTCTGCTGGTCGTGGCGATGCTCAGCTCACTCGGCGGGGGCGGCCTGCTCGACTTTGCGAGCGCATACACGCTGCAGGCGCGGGCGCAAGCAATGCACGACCGCTGGATCTTCATGCGCGCCAACGGAATCCCCGATGAGGACCTGGCAGCCCTGGAGAGCGAATGGGCGGCGAGCCAGTCGTCGACCGTGGTCGGCGCCGCCGGCATCTTCTGGGTTCCCGGCGGCGCGGAAACCATAGGCCGGTGGCAGACGGAGTCGGACGCGATATGGAGCCGGGACCTGACCCAGTTTCGGTCCGGCGCGCTGCTTGCGGCCCAGGGTTTGCATACAGCGCTCGGCGAGGAGACGTACGCACAGCGCAAGTCGCGGCTGGACGCGATCACCTCGGCGTCTACGCCGCTTGACTTCGCCACCCTGCGCAACGACTGGAACCTCGAGGCGCGGCTCGTCCCGATCGACCGCCGGATCGCCCTTGCGGCAGCCGGAGTCGCCGGCCAGGCCGATCAGGCCACCAAGATGGGCATCCGAAGCGATCCCGCCGCCGACCTGCTCGCGCGTGCGGGCGCCTACGGCCAGCTCGGACCTCTGGACCGTATGGCCCATGCCGAGCTGCTCACCCGCAACGTTCAAACGCTGCACAAGGACCTCCAGGGCCGGATCGACGCCGCCACAGTGACTCAGCAGAACTTCCAGCACACATCCGACGAAAGCTCGATCGCCTCGCTCTACGGGATCGATACGTCCGGTTTCGACGCCAGGATCGCCAGTGACCGGATCCAGTACGCAGCGGCGCTGACGCCAGCGCAGTTCAACGCGGTCACCGCCGACCTGCAGCAAGTCTCGGCCGCCGCGGACCACCAGATCTATGTGGTCTTGAGCCAGACCCACATCGTTGCGGGCGTTCCGCTCATCTACCAGGACCATCCGCTGAGCTGTGAAGAAGCCGCCACCTCGATGGCGCTTGCCCATCAGGGCGTTAACGTGAGCCAGGACCAGATCCTCGGCGAGATCGGCGCCGACCTGCGGTCGATGTACGTGGACCCGTCTGGCCGTGTCCGTTGGGGGAACCCGTACGAGACTTTCGTCGGCAACGTGAACGGCAGCGAGAGCAACTACACCGGCTTCGGCACCTACTACCCTCCGCTCGTTCGCGTTGCGAAGGCGCATGGCGCGACGGTTCTCGCGTACGGATCGATGTCAGCGGCCACGATCTACGCGCGTGTTATCGCCGGTCATCCAGTGGTCGCCTTCGCCACGTGGGACTGGCGGTGGCACCCGCGGCGCGATTACCTCAGCTTCGATGGCCAGTGGATCCCGTGGATCGGCCCGGTCTACGCATCGCACGTGTATACGGTCGTCGGCGTAAGCCCGAGCCAGGTGCTGGTCAACGACCCGATCCGCGGCCAGTACTGGATCAGCAAGGGCGCCTTTGAAGCCGGCTACTCCGACTTCAACGAAGCAATCGTTTTCGCATAAGAGGGAACCCGGAGTTGGTCTCAAGGGATCAATGCACCACCGCCTTGGCTTAGAGGACGCTAACGCGACCCAAGGAGGTGTTCGATGGGAGGACCAGCGGTCACGGAGGTCGAGAAGGCCGAAATCTTCGACTGTCGGCT